>Ga0207747_1000112_pt1 | contig 94563 bp, 98 predicted proteins | sample HigsolmetaGSP11D_FD_184839 | JGI IMG/M metagenome (GOLD analysis project Ga0207747, IMG submission 184839) | High solid enriched microbial communities from the Joint BioEnergy Institute, USA - SP1-1-D (SPAdes) | ecosystem: Engineered > Bioreactor > SSF (Solid state fermentation) > Aerobic >...
CCTCGGAGATCGCCCCGCCGCGCCCGGAGGTTCCACGGGTGGAGGAGGACCGGCGCCGGGCGCTGGAGTGGGAGAAGGAGACGATGGGTCTCTACGTCTCGGATCACCCCTTGAGGCCGGTGCTGCACAAGCTCGGCAGGCACACCGACACTTCGATCCCGGAGCTCGAGGGTTGTCGGGACGGACAGGCGGTCTGGATCGGAGGGCTCGCGACGAGCGTACGGCGCAACACCACGCGCAAGGGAGATACCATGGCGGCGCTGCAGCTCGACGACACCCGGGGGCTCGCCGAGGTGATCGTCTTCCCCAAAGTCTACTCGAAGTGCGCCGGGGCGATCCGGGAGGACGCGATCCTGAAGGTCCGCGGCAGGGTGGATCGAAAGGAGGGTACCCCGCGCATCGTCGCGCTCGACGTCGAGGAACTCTCCCTGGAGCCGGGCCCGGACCCGTTGTACCTGTACGCCGCGGCCTTCGTCGGCAAGCCCAAAGAGGAAGCCGAGGAGGCCTTCCGCCTGATCTCACGGCACCCCGGCGAGCACCCTCTGGTGCTGGTCTCGGGGGACGGGCTCCCCGATCGGGAGATCTGCACCGTCGAGGACTCTTCCGATCTGCACGCGGAACTCAAGCGGATGTTGGGGCCGGGTTGCATCTCCGCCGTGCGGCGCGCCGCCGAGCGGCAGATGGAGCGGGTCTCCTAGCCCCTTCCCAGAAGCGCGAACAACTCTCCCGGGCGCAGCAGGTGGTAGGGGCGGTGCAGGTTGCGCCGGTTGATGTAGTCCACGAAGTACGCCGGGTTCTCGGTGTTCCCCGCGACGAGGTCGTAGTGGGTCGGGAAGACCATCCCGACGTCAAGCGTCTCGGCGAGCTCTACGGCCTCGCGGAAGTCGGTGTTGCCGACTATCTCCCGCGCGGTGCGGAAGTAGTCACGCCCGTTTATCGGGAGGAACATCGCGTCCAGGCGCCAGCGGGAGAGGGTCTCGATCATGCCGTCGTAGACCACCGTGTCGCCCGCGTGGTAGACGGTGACGCCGTTGCACTCTATGACGTAGCCCAGGTAGCGGTAGCCGCGGTCGGTCCTCTCCAGCCCGGTGTGAGCGGAAGGGACCGCGGTGATGCGCGCCCCCGCCACCTCGAACGGCTCGTCCACCGCGGGGACCGTGACCCTCTCTGGATCGATCCCGGCCTTCGAGAAGTCGCAGGCGTAGGGGGCGTAGAAGCGCGCCCCGGGAGAGGAGGAGGCGATGGGGCCGAGCGTCTCGGGATCGAAGTGGTCGACGTGCTCGTGGGAGACGAGGACGCAGGAGGCGTCGTCTATGGCGGCGGGATCCACCGGAGGCTCGAAGCACCTATCCAACCTCTCCCCCTCGCCGCCGTAGTCGGTCAGGTAGGGATCCACGTAGATGACGCCCTCGGGACCCCTGATCCCCACGCCGGCCTGCCCGAGACCCAGAAGACCGAGCGTTCCGGGTGGGATCGCGAGATCCCCGAACCGGAGGACAAGCTCCCTTCCCCTGCTTTTGGCCATCTCTCTTCCCCTCTCACGCGAAGCAGCAGGTTCTCAAGGAGGAATATACCAGCGCCGCGGAGCGCCCGTTACGCGCGAACATCGAAGATGCGCCGGTAGGAGTCCCACCCGTAGCTCGTCGGCAGGGGCTCGCCGGGAAGAAGACGAAAGGTGCGCGAGCCGTCCGGGAGACGCTCGGCGCGCAGAAAGAGCATCCCTCCGTCCCTCCTATCGTAGAGGCTGCGAGCCAGGTCGTAGAGGTGGGTGACGAAGAAGACCCGCACGCCGGACTCGACCATCGCCCGGACGACCTGACGGGCCATCTCGGAGCCCTCCCGCTCGTTGGTCGAGGAGAACGACTCGTTGCACAGCAGCATGCCACCGGGCCCGATGCGCTCCGCGATCCTCCCCATCCTCCCGAGCTCCTCGTCGAGCCTGCCGCTGCGCATCCGCTCGTCCTCCTCCCTGCGGTAGTGGGTGAACACCCCCGAGCAGATGCTGGCGCGAAAGGACCCGGCGGGCACGAACATCCCGCACTGCATCATCAACTGTGCGAGCCCCACGCTGCGCAGGAAGGTGGACTTGCCGCCCTGGTTGGCGCCCGTGATCATCACGAGCCCTTTGCCGTCGGCGTCGATATCGTTGCCGACGACGCGCCCCTCGACGCTCAGGCTGAGGGAGACGTCGTAGAGCCCGCGGGCCGAGAGCGCCTTCTTTTCGATGGGCTCGGGGGTGGGGAAGCAGAGCGGCTCCCCCCTGGCCGCGAGCCGGTCACGCAGGTTGAGGCACCCGACGTAGAAGGCGAGCTCGGCGCGCAAAAGCTCGAAGAAACCGAGGATGTTGTCCGCCGAGCGGGCCGTGACGTCGGCGACGCGGTTGAGCCCCCAGTCGGAGAGCTCGTCCAGAGCCCGGAAGCCGCTCACGTCGCGGTCCGGGACGGTGAAGCCGTAGCCGGAGCGGTCGCCGAACGGGAGGCGTTCGAGGAGGCGCTGACGCCTCGGGACCCTCAGCACGTAGTCCCTCCCCCTGTTGCCCCGGCCGAGGCGCGCGCTGAAGAGCATCCCACGGCTGAACTCGAGCTCCCCCAGGTGCCGCTCGACCTCGGCGAGGTAGTCGTCCGAGAGATCCCGCCGGACCATCTCGAAGAACCTGCCGAAGGCCTCCGAAGAGAAGCTCCCGGCATGCTCGTCGGCGAGGCCCCTGAGCCTCCTCAGGTGCCCGAGGAACATCCCGAGAACCTGGACCGCACGGTTGAGTATCGAGCGCGGGGAGTCGTGAAGCAGGCCCACGAAGACCTTCCGCTCGCCTTCGATGGCTTCGATCGCGACGCGATGGATCTCCCTCACGACCTCCGCCTCCTCGAGGCAGTCGGCGAGCGCCCGCTGGCGGTAGAGTATCTCCTCCGGCTCGGAGAGCCCGTCGAGCAGCGCCTTCCTGGCGACCTCGTACACGAAGTCGTCCCCCGAGGCCATCGCCTGCAGGAGCGGCTCGAGGCCGAGGTCCCGCGTGAGATCCTCCGTGTTCTCCGGCAGCCCGCCTCCCGGGTCGAAGTCGCGGTCGCGGTGCATGAGAAGCACCCTCATCTCTTCACCCTCCTCTTGAGATCCTCGTAGGTGAGCCCGTACTTGCGGGCGAGCGCCAGCGCGTAGGCGAGCCCTTCGGGGGGCTTGCGCACGATCCGGAAGGTCCGCACGGACGGGTCTTCGGGGTCCACGGTCCCGACCATGCTCACGGTCTCCTCCCCGAGGGTGGCCAGCTCGTCGATGAACGTGACGCAGACGCACAGCGCCCCGAGCCTCTCGATCCGCCCGAGCAGGTCGGTCCCGATGCGGGCGGCGTCCTCGAGCGTCGTCGAGCTGAAGCTCTCGTTCAGGACGATGAGGCTCTCCCCGGTGGCCTCCCGCAGGATCTCGTGCAGCCGCACGAGATCGTCTTCGAGTTTGCTCCGCAGCCGCTCGACGCCCTCCTCCCTCTCGAAGTGGGTGAAGATCGCATCGGGGATGTGAAGGTGGGCCTCGGCGGCCGGGACCGGGAGTCCCAGGCTCGCCAGGTAGTGCAGCTGTCCGACCATCCGGGCGAAGGTGGTCTTGCCGCCCTGGTTCGGCCCCGTGACAACCAGGATGCGCTCCGGGTGGCGCAGGTGGAAGCCGTTTTTCACCACCGATCCCCCCTCGCGCAGAAGCGAGGCGGCGAGCGCGAGGTCGAATCCTTCCTCGACCCTCGTCTCCCCCACCTCTTCGGAGACCTCCGGGTAGCAGAACGGGAGGCCCGCCTCCCTGAAGCGCCCGGCGTACTCCAGGTAGGCGAGGTAGAACTGCACCTCGCGGTCGAACGCCGCGACGGTCTCGTCCAGGTAATCGCGGCGGCGTCTGCAGAACTCGTCCAGCCTCCCGAAGACGTCCGGATTGAGCCGGGCGACGAGCTCCAGGATGCGCTCCTCGACGTGGCTCAACTCCGGGGGATCGCGGAAGCGCACCCGGTGGTCCTTCGCCGCGCCGCGCGCGAACCGGGCGAAGACCCTCTCGATCTCGTCCCCGTAGTCCTCCTCGCCCTCGTAGGTGTCGACCCTGACCCGGTTGCCTCTTATGTGTACCGTGTAGACGACCCCGGCCAGGTCCTCCCGCAGCGCGCGCACCTCCTCTTCGAGCCCGGAGAACTCCTCCGAGCCGGCGTAGCCGGCGAGGTAGTCGCTCAGCGCCCGCAGACCGCGCGAGGCGGGCTCCCGCTGCGGGAGTTCCCGGGCCAGAGAGCGAACGGCCTCGCAGTAGACACCGGCGGCGTCCAGGAACCAGCGCTGCTTCTGCAGCTCGTGGTGGAGCTTCCCGGCGAGGGAAAGGCACTCGCGCATCGCCCGCATGCGCCGGGCGAAGTCCTCCACCACTTCCCGCACCTCACCGCGCTCGAGATCACGCGCCACCTCCTGCCGGTAGGTGACCTCTCCGGGCTCGCGTAGAGGGGTGTGGAAGAACGGAGCGAGGTCGTATTCCTCCCTGCCCGAGAGAAGCTCCTCCACCACCGCATCGAGACGGAGGTCGGAGAAGAAGGTGGGCTCCGCGGCCCGGAGCTCTCCGGCCCTTCTATCCTCGAAGAGTATGCTCTGGAAGGTCTTCTCCATCCCTCTCACCTCCTCCGGGTGGAGGCCAAACAGAAAGGCCCCCACCGGTCGGGGAAACCGGTAGAGGCCATCAGCCGGCTCCGCCGGCAGGAGCCGCAGAGAGAGCTCTGCGGCCGGTGCGAGCCTCATCGCATCGGCGGGTTGGCCGCCGCAAGGGGATTGTAGCCATGCCCCGGGAGCCCATCAACCTCCGGCCGTCCTGCGGGTGGCGAGCAACACCGGCACGGCGAGGAGCTGCACCACGACTGAGAACGCCACGAGCCCCATGACCGAGTGGTCGTAGAGCACGCCGAGAAGCCAGCTCCCGACGAACCAGGCGACGCCGTAGCAGGCGCTGAAGACACCGTAGGCGTAGGCCCTCCTCGCGGCGGGGATCATCCCGGCGACCGGGGCGCTCATCAGCGAGTCCTGTATGCCCATCCCCACCCCCCAGAGGACGACGCCGGCGGCCGCCGCCCCAGTCCCCCCGAGAAAAGCCAGCGGCGCGAAGAACGCGGAGATCACGACCGCGAGCGCCAGGACGGGCATCCCACCCCGGTCGAACCAGCGGCCGAAGAGGAGCGCCGAAGCGCCGGCGACCGCCATCGCCACCGCGTAGAGGATCGGGATGAGGCTGCCGGAGGTCTCCGAGGCGAGGTGGAAGGAGATCAGGCCGAAGTCCGCGTACCCGAGCGCGACGAGCATCATGGCCCCGAGGTAAGTCCAGAAGGCGGCGGGGAGCCTGCTCCCCACGTTTTTCTGCGCGAACGCCTCTCCTGTCCGCTCCATGCTGCGGGGGTTGGGGTAGCGCAGCCTGGCCTGCAGGAGGACGAGCAGCGAGACCGCGGCGGGTACGGCCAGGAAGGCGAAGGCGAGGTGGTAGCTACCGCCCAGGTAGAGGATCGCGGCCACGGCGAGCGGTCCCACGAGAGCCCCGGTCTGGTCGAGGGCCTCGCGCAGCGCGAACGCCCACCCCTGCCCGATGACCGTGCCGGCGTGGGAGAGCATGGCGTCGCGCGGCGGGTTCCTCAGGCCTTTGCCTATACGCTCCAGGACGATCAGGGCCGCGGCGAGCTGCCAGTCTCCCGCAAGCGCCAGAAGCGGCGCGGCGAGCAGATTCACCACGTACCCCACCCCCGTGATGAGCCAGTAGCGGCCGGTGCGGCTGCTCAGGTAACCCGAGAGCAGCCGAACACCGTAGCCCGCGAGCTCCCCGAGCCCGGAGACGAACCCGACGAGCGCCCCGGAGACGCCGAAGGTGGCGAGGAAGGGCCCGTAGATACCCCGGGCTCCCTCGTAGGTCATGTCCGCGAACAGGCTCAAGACGCCTATGAGGACGACGAAGGAGAGTGCCGCGGAGGCCTCCCTTCCCCTACCTGGGCGAGCTTTTCTCACGCCGGGATCACCCCTTCCATCATCCCGCAACCCGGCGACCCGATCAACGGCCGGACCACCGGGCGAGGAGATCCCTGGCGGCTTCGCCGACCCGTCCGCCCCCTTCCCGGCTCACCTCGCGGAGGAGATCGAGCGTCCCTTCGGCTGGACCGAGCCTCTCGAGCGCATCGACCGCGGCGAGCCGGACCTGGACCGGACCATTCCGCAGGGCATTCTCCAGCGTCTTTCTGGCCCGCTCGTCGCCGATGGCCCCCAGACCGCTCACGGCGGCCGCCCTCAGGTACGGGTCGGCCGCACCATCCTCCACCAGCTCGCTCAGAGGCTCCACCGCCTCGACCGCGCCGAGCTTGCCCAGGATGCCAGCCGCCCGCACCGCGGTCTCCCCCTGGGGGTGGTGCAGCGCCCAGATGAGCCTCTCGACGTAGGTCTCCCCCGTCTCGCTCCGCAACGGAGCACCGCAGCGGGCACAGTACTTCGCCTCCCGACCGTTGACCTCGTAACACCGCGGGCAGTAGAGCCAGCTCACCCTTCCGTCCCCTCCGCTCCGTACATCACCCCGCCCAGAAACTGCGCAACATCTTCGCAGCGGTCGATTGCCTCCTCGAGCCGGTCGTAGATGTCCTTCCAGCGCATCGTCTGGACGGGGTCGGCTCCGAGCACCAGCAGGGCCGTGAGGGCCGCCCGGTAGGCGACGTCGGCCTCGTTCTCCACGGCGGCCGCCGCGCGCACACGCTCGCTTATGTCCTCTCCTCTCTTCACGCCCTCGACGCAGAGCGACAGCTCCTCCGAGATCCGCCGCAGGTAAGAGGCCAGCCTGACCGACTGATCGGTCGGGACTATCTCGAAGCGGTGGTAGATCCGCATGAGGTCCGAGATCTCCTCCAGCGCGTCCATCGCGGCGTCGAGGTGCTGGGAGAGGATGATGAGCCGGACCCCGCCGAAAGGGTGACCGTCTCCGGACCTCTCGGCCGCACCGAGCATCTGTGCGATGGTGAGGTCGGAGGCCCGCTCCAGGGAGTCTATGTATGTGGCGTGAGAGGCCATCCGAGAAGGGTCGACGAAGGCGGCGTGCAGAAGCCGCGCCCCTGCGACGAAATCCTCCACGAGGTCGGAGAGGGCCTCCAGCACGGCCCCGCCGGCGAGGGCTCGCTTCCCTTCCGTCTCACCGGGCATCCGCTCTTCCCCGCGTCGCGAGCGCGCCGAGCGCGGCCTGAGCGACCTCCGGCCGCGGGTCTTCCGCGGCCTCCCGCAGCAACGCGAACGCGCCCGGCACCTTCGAGAGCGCCCGGGCCGCCGCGTTGCGCAACCCGGGATCCTCCCCTCTGAGGAGCGCGTAGAGCGGCAAGAGTCCCTCGCGCGCCTCGAGATCCCCCACGGCCCGCACCGCGGCGAAGCGGACCTCGGGATCGGGATCTTCCAGGAGCGGCAGGAGTTCAGGGGCCTGCTCTCGGGCCCCGAGCCAGGCCAGGGCGTCGACCGCGGCGCGGCGCTCTTCGGCCTGCGGAGAACGTAGAAGACCGGCGAGGAAGGCCCCGGCCCCCTCGCCGAGGATCTCCTGAAGGGCGCGGAGGGCGTACGGCCTGAGCCCCGGCCCCTCCCGACAGAGCGCCTCGAAGAGCGGTAGGGCCGCCCGGTGGGCCTTCGAGCGGGCGAGCGATTCCGCCGCCACCCGGCGAACGTCGGTGCTGGGGTCACAGGCCAGAGCTTCGAAGACGGGCTCGAGGTGATGCACGCGTACGAGCAGCGGCACCACCGCCTCCCGCACCCGGGGCTCGGGATCTTCGAGAGCCTCTTCGAGCACCCCGGTCGCCCTCTCCCCCGCGACCTCTGCGAGGGCCCAAAGCGCCACCCTGCGTACGCTCCAGGACCGGTCGCGCACGAGCTCCCGGAGGACCCTCTCCCCCGCCCCGAGTCCTCCCAGCGAGCGGGCCGCCTCCGCCCTTACCTGCGGGTCACGGTCGCGGGCGAGGAAGACGAGCGCCGGCACCGCCCCACGATCCCCGAGCCTCCCGAGCGAGCGCGCCGCCGCCCGCCGCACCAGCCCCACCTCGTCCGAGGCGAGGACGAGCAGATCCCCGAGGAACCTCCCGTCGCCGATGGCCCCCCCGCACACCGCGGCGGCGTAGCGGCGGGTGTAATCGTCGCTGCGCGCCAGTTCCTCGATCCCCTCGGGAACCTCCGTGACGCCGAGGGACTCGAAGGCCCGGGCGAGTTCGTCCACCTCGGCGAGCTCGCAGCTGCGCAGCCGATCCACCAGCCGTCCGACGTCCCCGATTCGGCTCTTCATCGGGAGGTCAGCCTGCGCCAGAGGCCCCCGAAGAACCCCCGAGGCTCTTCGGGAGCCTCCATCTCGAACACCGGGCGGGTGACGCTCTTCGGGAAGGGGGGCTCTATCCGGTCCGGGTCCCCTCCCCTTCGCCTGAGCTCCTCCTCGAGGAGGGCGACCTCGCGGGCGAGGGCTTCTATCTCATCCCTCAGGGGCCGTACGGTCTGCTTCTCCATCTTTTCGAGCTCACCGGCGAGGTCGGTGTACTCGTCGCGCCCGGAGGCGTACTCGCGGCCCTCCGTGGCCTGCCACAGTTCGAGCACCTCGTAGGAGGCGCGGGTCTGCGCCAGCATGAGGACGAGGTTCTCGAGACGCTCCTTCGCGCTCCCCTCCATCGCGAGCTTCTTCACCTTCGGCTGCTCCAGGTACGAGCGCGCCCCGCGCTCGAAGACTTCTTCGGCGGAGAGACCCAGCGTCTCGAGCCTGCGGATGGCCTCAGACATCACCCTTATCTGCACGCCGCCTCCTTTCCGCAAGGGCCATGCGCAGAGCCTCCCGGCGCCTCCCGAGGCGCTCCCGCTCGCTCTCGAGCCGCGGGATCAGGTACTCCCTGGTCGCCGCGACCTCACGCCTGAGGGCGGAGTTGATCATCCTGCCGGTCTGGTCGTCGCGGGCGGCCTCCGCCAGGGAGTGGTGCAGCCGGGCGTAGGCTCCCTGGTAGTCGGCGAGTTCCTGGTAGAGCTGTTCTGGGTCGTCCTCCGGCCGGGCGTCGAGCTCGCTCAGGGCGAGGCCGAGCAGGAAGACGTAGGAGAAGAGATCACGCTCCCTCGGGTACTCCTCCTCGCTCTCGAGCGCGGCGCCGAGCCTCTCGAGGAGCGCCTCCGGCGGCGCGACCTCGACGTGCGAGACCTCACCGCTCATCCGGACGACCTCCGGTCGGGGAGTGGTCGGCGGTCGAAGATCTGCGGTCCCCCAAAAGCGGTCTCCTTTCCTCTCGTACGGGAGCACCAGGGACCGTCAGCCTCGTGGAGAAGAGGCGGTTCGGCGGCTCTTCCGGCCGCCGCGCGAACCCCATCGCGCTTACACGCCTCATTATACCAGCGAGACCCGCTACACCCCGTATTCGTCCGCGCGAGCCGCGGCCAGGGCACGGGTCCCCTCGTCGAGCCGGACGCGCTCGCCTCCGAAGCGCTCCAGGGCCTCCGAGGCGAGCGCCTCGACGACCTCGTCCACAGGAGCCCGGCTTCCGGCGCTCCGCAGGCTCCCGACCGACTCCGGCCGCAGCGGCAACCCCATCGCTCCGTAGACCCGCGAGAGCACCCGCGCCAGCTCCTCCTCGCCCTCGACGATCACGATCCCCCCGACGCTCGCGGCGTCGCGGGTGATCCGCTGGGCGATCCCGCAGATCTTCATCCCATCCCGGTATCCCCCGACGCGGACGCTGTGGTCGCCGGGGCAGAACTCGTCCCTGACCTCCCCGACCTCCGCCGCGATGCCGAAGCGCGAGAGGGTGCCGAGGAGCAGGGAGGAGGCCAGCTCGTAGCGCTCCATCGGGTCCATGTCCCGCCCGTCCGGGCTTACGATCGAGAACCCGAACGTGCCCTCCGAAGCCGCGATCGCACCCCCTCCCGCAGAACGCACCAGCACCGGATATCCCTCCTCCCGGGCGGCGCGTACGGCCTCTTCGAAACCCTCCCGGCGTACGTCGCGCCGGGTCACGCCGACGTGCCGGGTGGAGGGCGTGATCGAGAGCGTCGCCGGGCGCCTGCCCGCAGCGACCTGCTCGAAGAGCACCGAGCCCAGAGCGTAGCCGCAGGCGGCGTCCTCGAAACCTTCGTTCAGCAGAACCTGCACCGGGGTCATTCTACAGCGCAAGCTCCTTCAAGCAGGCACAACCACATTGCAACCTGCCGACGATGCGTGTATATTTGCGCCCGGTGTCAAACCGAATGGGCGATGGAGCCCGCCCGAAACCGCACGCGGTGGCGTGCTGATGGCTTCTACTCCACGGCGCGTGGAGTAGGGGCCTTTCTTTTGCCTCCTCTCCCGCGCCGGTCGGGAAGATGACGGAGAGGAGCGTGGTGATGGATGAAGAGCGCTATACCGGCGGATCTCCAGCCCCTGGGGCCTGCTTCCTCTGCGAGGGAGAGGAAGGTCCGGCGGTGGCGGTGTGCCACCGCTGCGGGGCCTTCGTCTGCAGGGGGCACGCGGTGAGGATGGTCTACCCCGAGGCGCGGCGTCCGGTGGGGCTGATGAGCCCGCCGCGCCGACGGGCGAGAAGGACGGAGATAATCTGCGAGGTCTGCTACCTGGAGGAGCTGGCCTCGCGCAGGGAGGCGGTCTAGCAGGTGACGCTCCCTCCGGTCGTCCTGCAGATTTTGCAGGTACTCACCCTGCTCGTCTTCTCCCCGCTCGTAAGCGGCGTCATCTCGCGGGTCGAGGCGATGCTGCAGGCGCGCAGGGGCCCCAGCGTGCTTCAGCCCTACTACGACATCTGGAAGTATTTCCACAAGGGACGCTCGGTGCCGGAAGGCGTCTCGCCCGTCTTCACGCTCGCCCCCTACGTCGCGTTCGCCTGCTACATGACCGTCGCGATGCTCATCCCGGTGTTGACGAGCTTCGGGCTCCCCTTAGGGTACATGGGGGACATCCTGGGCGGGGCGTTCGTGCTCTCTCTGGCCGCCTTCGCCGTCGCGCTCGCCGGGCTCGACTCCGGCAGCCCCTACGCCGGGCTCGGCTCCAGCCGGGCGATGATGGTCAGCGTGCTCGCCGAACCGACGCTCATCTTCGTGTTCTTCACGGTCGCCCTGATCAGCAAGACCGATCTCCCCTACGTGATGGGCGAGACGCTCAGGAGTTCGTGGGGGGCGGTCTTCTCCCCGACCCACGTGCTCTCGGTCGCGGCGTTCTTCCTGATGATCCTGGTAGACACCGGGCGCATCCCGATAGAGAGCCACTCCTCGACGCTCGAGTTCGGCATGATAGACGAGGCACGCATCTTCGAGCACTCCGGCCCCGAGATGGCGCTTCTGAAGTGGGGCTCGGCGATGAAACAGTTTCTGCTCTACACGATCTTCCTGAACATCCTGGTCTTCCCCTGGGGCCTCTCCCACGACGGGAGCCCCTCGAGCGTGCTCGTCGCGCTCCTCGCGCTCCTGGCCAAGATGATGGTCGTCGCGGCGGTCGTCGTCGCGATCGAGTCCTCGTTCTCCAAGCTGAGGCTCTTCAAGATCCCGGAGTTCATGGGCGCCGGGTTCATCCTCTCGGTGCTCGCGATCGTGACGTTCTACCTGGGAGGAAGGTAGCATGCAGCAGGCGCTCGACGCCCTCGGCGGGTTTTCGGCGGTGCTGGTCGTCCTGATGCAGTTCGGGCTTCTGCGCTCGCGCGCGATCCACGGCCACGCCGCCCTCTACGCCTTCGAGTCGCTCTTCGTCGCCGCGTTCTCCGCGCTGGCCGGGATCACGAGCGGAAACTTCGAGCTCTACGTGCTCGCCGCCGTGACGGTCGTGGCCAAGGTCTTCGTCGTCCCGGCGCTCATAATGCGCTTCACCCGCGACCTGGACGAGCACGCCGAGGTCGAGATCCCGCTCGCCGTCGGGGTCCCCTCCTCCCTGCTCGCGGCGCTCGCGCTCACCGGTCTCGCCTACGCCGCCGCGCTCCGGCTCCCGCTGCACGGGCCGCTGTTGCCGCACACCTCCTTCGCGCTGGGGCTCGCGGTCGTCCTGATCGGTTTCTTCTTCATGGTCACCCGGCTGAACACGATCTCGCAGCTCGTCGGGATCCTGACGCTCGAGAACGGCATCTTCCTCGGCACCGTCGCCATCGCCCCGGGGTTGCCGCTGCTGGTGGGGCTCCTGATCCTCTTCGACGTACTCATGGCCGTGCTGGTCTTCGGCGTCCTGGTGCGCCTGCTCGCGGTCCGGCGGGCGACCGTGACGACGACCCCGCTGAAGGAGCTCAAGGGATGATCTACGTCCTCGCTGCGCTGGTCACGATCCCGCTCGTCCTCGGTCTCGTCAGCTACCTCTCGCCGCTGCCGCGCCTCTCGCAGGTGCTCACCGTCGCGGGTGCGGTGACGACGCTCGCCCTCGCCGCATCGCTCGTCGGGACGGGCGGAGGCAGGGTCTCGGCCTTCGGCGGCCTCCTCTACGCCGACCCCTTGAGCGTCGTGCTGCTCCTCGCGGTCGCGCTCGTCTACGCGACGAGCGCCGTCTTCTCGATCGGATACCTCAGGAGCGAGGAGAACACGGCGGGCTTTCCCCGCTACGCCCGCAACTTCTACGCGCTGTTGAACCTCTTCGCGTTCACGATGCTCCTCGTCCCCGCGACGGACGACATGGGCGTGATCTGGGTCGCCATCGAGCTGACCACGATAGTCTCCGCGCTCATGGTCGCGCTGGAGGGGACCGCCGCTTCGCTGGAGGCGGCCTGGAAGTACGTGCTCATAGCCTCCTCCGGGCTCGCGCTCGCGCTTCTCGCGGTGGTCCTCCTGTACGCGAGCGGGACGAACACCCTCGGCGAGGGGTACGATCCGAACTGGACCGTGCTGCTCTCGGCGGCCCCGAAGCTCCAGCCGGACACCGTGCGCCTGGCCTTCCTGCTCGCGGTCGTGGGCTTCGGGACCAAAGCCGGGCTCGTCCCGATGCACACCTGGCTCCCAGACGCCCACTCCGAAGGTCCGACCCCCGTCTCCGCGCTACTCTCGGGGGCGCTTCTCGCCGACGCGATGTACGCCATCTTCCGCTTCTACGGGATCACGGGCCACGCCGTAGGGTTCGGCTTCCCGAAGACCGTGCTCTTCGTCTTCGGGGTCGCCTCGCTCGTCCTCTCGGGGTTCTTCGTGCTGATCCAGCGCGACTTCAAGCGCCTGTTCGCCTACTCCTCGATCGAGCACATGGGGGTCCTGGCCGTCGGCGCGGCGTTCGCCACCCCGCTCGCGCTCTACGGGGTCGCGCTGCACGTGATCACCCACGCCGCGACCAAGAGCATGGCGTTCTTCGGGGCCGGGAGCATCCTGAAGAAGCTCGGCACCCGCGAGACCGCGAAGACCCGCGGGATCATCCACCTCATCCCCGCGACCGCCGTGCTGTTCCTGGCGGCCGGGATGGCGATCGGGGGGCTGCCGCCGTTCGGGATCTTCCGCAGCGAGTTCCTGATCCTGGCGGGGGGCTTCTCGGAGCCCGGGGTCCTGCTCGTCCCGGCCGTCCTCCTTCTGGCGCTGGTGAACCTGGGCTTCCTCGGGCTCTTCCGCTACGCGAACCGCATGGCGCTCGGGGAACCTCCGGAGGGGGCGAAGCCGGGCGAGGCTTCGCGCTGGATGGTCGCGGCGATGGCCCTGGATCTCGTCTTCGTCCTCGGCCTCGGACTGTGGGTGCCGGATGCTTTGAGCGCGGTCCTGCGCGGAGCGGCGAGCGTGATCGTGGGAGGTCTCTAGCTTGGACGAGATGGTGAGGATCGAACGGAGAACCGGCGAGCGTCCGGAGCGCACGCGCTGGGGCGGGCTGCGCCTCTCGATGCCCCCCGAGCGCCTGGCCTACGTGGTCCCGGCGCTCGCCGTCGAGGAGGACGCCCGCTTTGTCGCCGAGTTCGCCTCCGAGCGCGACGGGCGATTTTACCTCCACGCCGTCGTCGAGATCGGCGGGACCTACCTCATCCTCGAGGCCCCGCTCGCGGGTGGGCGGTTCAGCTCGCTCGCGCTCGAGCTCCCCGCCGCCGACTGGCCCGAACGGGAGATGAAAGACCTCTTCGGCCTCACCCCCTCGGGACACCCCCACCCGGAACGCCTCGTCCTCCCCGAGGGCTGGCCGGAAGGAGAGCACCCCATGCGCAAGGGCTTCGCGCGCGAGAAGGAGGTGGAGCTCGCGCCCCCCGAACGGGAGAGGCCCATCATGCGCGATCCCGTCGAGGGCGACGGCGTCTTCCACATACCCTACGGCCCCATCCGCTCGGGAATCTTCGAGTCCGCGCAGTTCGTCGTGGATACCCCGGGGGAGAAGATCCTCAGGCTCCACCTCAACATGTTCTACAAGCACCGCGGGATGGAGAAGATCTTCGAGGGGGTCCCCCTGGAGCAGGCCCCGCTCGTCGCCGAGCGGGTCTCGGGCACCGACTCGTTCGCCCAGTCTCTCGCCTTCTGCGAGGCCGCGGAGCGGGCCCTCGGCGTCGAGGTCCCCCCGAGAGCCCGCCACTGGCGCGTGATCCTCTCCGAGCTCGAGCGCCTCTACAACCACATCGACCACGTCGCGAAGCAGTGCGAGGCAGCCTCGCTCAACGTCGCGAACGCCCGCTTCGCGATCCTCAAGGAGCGCATCCTGCGCCTGAACGCCGCCCTCACCGGCAGCCGCTACCTGCGCGGCGTGAACCGCGTCGGCGGGCTCAGGTTCGAGCCGGGGGCGCTCGAAGGCGCCCTCCTGGAGGAGCTCGCTGGGATAGAGCGCGACTTCACCCGCGACGAGCGGCTCCTGCGGCGAACCGACTCGTTCCTCGACCGGATCGTCTCGGCCGGCCCGCTCTCGCGCGAGGACGCCGCAGCCCACGCCGCCGTGGGCCCCGTCGCACGCGGCTCCGGCATCGACCTCGACTGCCGCAGGGACCATCCCTACGCCGCGTACCCGGAGCTGGACTTCGAGGTACAGACGGCATCCGCGGGCGATGCCGATGCCCGCTTCGACGTGCGCCTCCGGGAGGCCCACGAGTCGTTCTCGCTCATCCGTCAGGCCAACGGCCGGATGCCCGAGGGGCCGGTGCACGCCGCCTCCTCCGCTCCGGAGCCGGGAGCCGAGGCGCTCGGCTGGGCCGAGGGCGCGCGCGGAGAAGAACTCTACTACCTGCGCTTCGGCGAGGGGGGTGCCCTGGACCGGGTGAAGGTCCGCACCGCCTCCTTCGCCAACTGGCCGCTCTTCGCGAAGACCACAGACGGACAGGTCTTAACCGACTTCGCGTTCATGGAGCACTCGTTCGCTATGTCGCAGGCAGCCTGCGACGGTTAGAGACGGGAGGTTTGCACGACATGCTCGGATGGTTCTACAGGGGGCTCACCGGGGGAAGGGTCACGACCCCCTACCCCCGGAGGGAAGAGCGCCTTCCGGAGGGCTTCCGGGGGCGCCCGGTCGTCCACCCGGAGAGGCTGGACCCAGAAGGCTCCTGGGAGGAATACGAGAGGGCGTGCCTGCCCGGCGCGATCCGGGTGAGCGAAAAGACCCTCACGCTGGACCTCGGCCGCTGCATCTGCTGCGGGCTCTGCGCCTCCGTACCCGGGGGTGCTTTCACGATGGAGCCGGACTTCGAGCTCGCGGTCTCAGGCCGCGGGGACCTCGTAACGGTGGTGCACCGTGACTAGGGAGGAGCGGGAGGTCCGGGAGGAGCTCGCCGGGCGAGTGCAGGCGTTCGGGCGCTCGCTGCACATACGCCACGTGGACGCCGGTTCGTGCGGGGCGTGCGAGTCGGAGGTGCAGGCGCTGCAGAACCCGTTCTACGACCTGCACCGCCTCGGGCTCTTCTTCACCCCCTCCCCCCGCCACGCCGACCTGCTGCTCGTCACCGGGCCGGTGACCCGGGCGATGGAGCGTCCCCTGAAGATGGCCTACGAGGCGATGCCCGACCCGAAGGTCGTGATCGCGGCCTGCGGCCCGGCGTGCGGCGGAGGGATCTACGGCCGCTCGTACGCCACGCTGGGCGGTGTGGACGCGGTGCTGCCGGTCGACGTCTACGTCCCGGGGAGCCCGCCTCACCCGCTCTCGCTCCTGCACGGCATCCTGCTCGCCCTGGGACGCATCGAGCAGAAGATAGGACGCGAGGAGCACGTCGCCGGGAGGGTCTCTTGAGCGGCACAATGTTCTCCCTCTACCTGCTCTCGCTCGCGCTCGGCGCCGCCGTCTCGCTCCTCTTCGGGAAGCGCGGGGCGCAGGCAGGCCTCACCCTAGGGGCCCTGGGAGGGGCTCTTGCCATCGTCACCGGGCTTTTGGCGATCTACGCCGGCGGCTTCACGCTCTCCGTGGAGCTCGGATACGGGCCCGGCAGGGCCGCCTTCTCGCTCGACGGGCTCTCCGGGTTCTTCGTCCTCACGACCGGGCTCGTGCTGCTGCCGGTCTCGGTGTACAACCTGCATCAGCGGGTGCGCGGAAGCCGCGGGACCTACGCCGCGCTCTACGATCTTCTGGCCCTCGCGACGCTTTTGGTCTTCGCCTCGGAGAACGCTTTCGCCTTCCTGTTCTTCTGGGAGGTCGCGGCCGGGGCGTTCTACGCGCTCGTCGCCTTCGAGGACGGAAGGGAGGGGCGCGTCGGCGCCGGCTACCTCTACTCGGCCGCCTCGAAGCTGGGTACGGCGATGATCCTCGCGGCCTTCTTCCTGGCCTTCGCGCAGGCCGGCACCTTCGGCTTCCCGGAGATGGCCCGCTCGCACCTCTCCGGCGGGTACGCGAGCGCAGCCTTCGTCCTCGCGCTCGTCGGTTTCGCGGTCAAGGCCGGGGTAGTGCCGCTCCAGGTCTGGCTCCCCTCCTCCTACTCCTCGGCCCCGCCCGGCGCCGCAGCGCTTTTGGCCGGAGGTATCCTGAACCTGGGTTTCTACGGCATCGTGCGCTTCGACGTCCAGGTGCTCGGCCCGGGCCCCACCTGGTGGGGAATACTGGTGTTGCTCCTCGGTGGCATCTCTGCCGCGGTTGGGATCCTCTACGCCATCGCCCAGCGCGACCTCAGCCGCTTCGTCGCCTACTCCAGCGTGGAGAACGCCGGCATAATCCTGATAGGGCTCGGCATCTTCATGATCGGCTCCTCGGAGAAACTCTACCCCCTCGCAGCCCTCGGGGTGGTGGTGGCGCTCCTGCACATGCTGCACCACTCTTTGGCCAAGTCGCTGCTGTTTTTAGGGGTAGGAGCCGTAGACCACGCCACGGGCACGCTCCAGATGGACCTCCTCGGAGGGCTGGCCAGGAAGATGCCAAAGACGGCCCTTCTCTCTTTCGTGGCCGTGCTCTCTCTGGCCGCGCTCCCCCCATCGAGTGGCTTTGCAACCGAGTGGCTCACCCTGGAGAGCCTGATGCAGGGCTTCAGGCTCTCTGAGCTCTCCGCACGGGCGGCGATGGCCATAGCGGGTGCGTTTCTGGCGCTGGCTGGAGGAGTCGCGATCCTCGGGTTCGTCAAGCTCTACGGAGGGGTGTTTCTGGGCAGGGGACGCTCGGAGGCTACGAGGAAGGCAAAAGATCCCTCCGTTGCGGGGCTTGTGGGGATGGGGACCCTGGCGCTGCTCGGTTTGAGCGTGGGGGTTCTGGCACCCCTCTGGATCCGGGTGGTGGCAAAAGCCACGGCGAGCCTCACCCCCGCGGGGGACATCTCGGGGAGGATGTTCTCGATGTGGCCGGTGTTGCAGCCCGCCTACGAAAACTTCTCTGCGCTCTCGCCCACGCTGCTCGCGCTCGCGCTGCCGGCGCTGGTGGTGATGGCGTGGGGGGCCGTGAGGATCTTCGGCGGCAGGGAGATGGTCTTGGGGAGGGTATGGACCTCCGGGGAGGCCTCTGCTGGGGGCGTGGGTTACACGCCGAGGGGCTTCTCCAACGCGCTGCGCACGGTCTTCTCGGACTTCTACCGGCCGAAGGAGGAGGTCGTGGAGCGTCTGTACCGCTCGCGCACGCTCTTCTGGCTCGAAGGTAGCTTCTACGAGTGGGCATCTGGCGTCCTCCTCGGGGTGACGCGGAGGATGAAGAGGATCCAGTCGGGCAACCTCTCGGCGTACCTCCTGTACGTCTTCGTGGTCCTCATGCTCGTGCTCGTCTACGCCTCGGCCGGGTAGACCGTGATCCGCCGGCTGCGACACGCTCCGGGTCCGGGGGAGACCGGCTCCCTCAGGGTCGCCCGGGCCGACGTCCTCGGCTCGCTCTCCTCCGGGGGGTGCATCTTCTGCCGGCGGGAGGGCGAGTCGGTCGGGCGGTTCTTCTTCTGGTACCTGCACGAGGGCTATTCCCAGCCGGAGAACGTGGAGCGACTGCGGCGATCGGGCGGGTTCTGCCCCGCTCACACCTCCTTCCTGATCCAGCAGGCCGTACCTCAGACGGTCGCGAGTATCTACCTGCCTCTGATCTCCGCGGCGGCGGAAGACCTGCGCGGAGAGGGAGGTGCCTTCTCTTTGGAGGCCCCGTGTCCGGCGTGCACCGCCGCAAGACGGGGTCGGGAGAACCTCCTGAGCTCGCTCGTATCCTCCCTGCGAGACGGGGAGGTGCGCGGCGCCCTCCGCCGCAGCCGGCCCCTCTGCCTGCCCCACCTGCTGTGGCTCGCGCCGACCCTCTCCTGGGACGAGCTCACCTTCGTGGTCGGAATGATGCTCGACGAGATCCAGGAGGGGATACGCACGGGCTCCCTCTCCACCCCACTTTGGGGATCACCACATCCCGGGGAGAGCCCCCCGCCCGAAGCCCCACCCGCCACCAGCGGCACACCTGGAAGGGGCTGGTCTCCGGCCGTGGCGGAGCTCAGGTTCGACCTCTCCCGCCCCGGCTGCCCCGTATGCCGGGCGGAGGAGGAAGGGCTGGGACGCTACCTGAGCTGGCTCTCACGGGAGGGCGCGGAGCAACCACACCACCGCTGGGAAGAAGCGCTCGGGCTCTGCGGGGAGCACGGACGGGCCTTCGGAGAACTCTCGGAGGCTTCCGGTAGGCTTCTCACGGAGCTCGCCTCCCGCTGGCAGGAGAAGCTCGGCGCGCTGGGGGATGCCCTGCGGGAGGAGAGGCCCCCGGAAGGTTTCCTCCCCCGTCTGGCACGCCTGCCCACCCTTTTCGGGAGCCTGCGGCGCGAGTCCGCGGCACTCCCGGCGCTCCGTCAGGCGCTCGTACGGTCGTTCGAGCCGCGCGAGAAGGTTCTGCAGAGGCTGCGCGGTCCGGTGCTGCAGCGCTCGCCGTGTCCGGCGTGCCGCAGCGCGAAGACGGCCGGGAGGTCGAAAGCGGACCTCCTCTGGCGCGCCCTCTCCGACCCGGAGACCCGCCGCACCTACGAAGAGTCGGACGGGCTCTGCCTGAGACACCTTCCACCGACGCTCTCGCTCTGCGAAGATGGTGCGGCAAAAGAAGTGCTGTCGGGCACGGCGAGGAGCAGGATGCTGATCCTGCAGTGGGAACTGCGCGAGTACCAGCGCAGGCAGAGCTGGAACGCACGGCACGAGAGAAAGGGGCCCGAGCAGGACGCCTGGCGCCGGGCCGTGGCGGCCTGTTCGGGGATCACTGGGGAGGTGAAGCCATGATGGAGGTGACGATCCCGGGACGCGGCCCCCTCACCTGGGAGCACCTGGTGCTGGATTTCAACGGAACGCTCGCCCTGGACGGAGCACTGCTCCCGGGCGTCGCCACCCGGCTGAGGAAGCTCTCCCGAAAGCTGGAGCTGCTGGTCATCACCGCCGACACCTTCGGGAGCGCCTCCCGCGCCCTCGCCGGGCTCCCGCTGCACCTGGAGGTTCTCGGCGGGGGGGTACAGGGCGAGAGAAAGGCCGCGGCGGTGCGCAGGCTGGGCGCGGAGAGGACCATCGCCGTCGGCAACGGCGCGAACGACGCCGCCATGCTCGAGGCGGCCGGTCTCGGGATCGCGGTCCTGGGCGGGGAGGGCGCCGCGCGCGGCGCCCTCCTCGGAGCGGACGTCATCACCCCGGACATCCGCTGCGCGCTCGACCTCCTGCTCCTCCCCGGGAGGCTCGTCGCCACCTGGCGCCCCTAGGGATAAGAGCCGGGTGACCTCAGTAGGCTTCCTCTATCTCCAGAACGGTTATGTACCCCGGCTCCCCCGCCTCCACCGGATAGCCCTCGACCAGAAACCCCGAGACCCTCACGTGCTGCCCGGCGTACGCGCCGAGGTCTTCGGTGTCGCTCCTCAGGGCGTAGGCCACGTCCTCCTCGTCCTCGTCGAGGAGCGCCCACTCGGTACCGTAGGTGTGCCTGAACTCGGCATCCTCCACCCTCTCCAGCATACCCTCGGCTTCGACCTGCTGCTCCTCCACGGTCCCACCTCCGTCTCGCTCGTGCAGCTCCCTCTCTCTGCCTACCCCGAACCTCCTCCCGGCAAAACAAACTCAGCACGAACCGTCCGCCCGCCGCCGCGCGGCGGCAAGATCAGAGACCACCTGCTCCCTGAGTCCCTCGTAGTCCCCCCTCCCCCGCAGCCTCAGCAGATACGCCGGATGGTACGTGGCGAGCGCCGGGAGGCCGAGGTTCGAGTCGAAGAAGCGGCCCCGGCCGCGGCTCAGGGTGAACGAGCCCCCGAGGAGCGCCTTCGCCGGCACGCCCCCCAGGAGGACGAGGACCCGCGGACCGACGATCCTGATCTCCTCTTCGAGTATCTCGAGCCCTTCCCGGATCTCGGCGGCGCGGGGCGGCCGGTTGGAGAGACGCCCGCCCCGCTCCTTCGTCGGCCGCACCTTGACTACGTTGGTCACGTAGACCCCGGACCGGTCGATCCCGGCTTCCTCGAGCAGCTCGTCGAGGAGCCTCCCCGCCCTTCCCACGAACGGCCTCCCGCGCTCGGCCTCCTCCCTGCCCGGCGCCTCCCCGACGATCGCCAGATGCGCCCCCACCGGCCCCTCCCCGAAGACCGCACCCTCCCCGAGGCGCTCGACGGTCCTCCCTTCGAGCCTCTTGAGCTCCCCGGTGGATCCCATGCTTCCCGCCGCTCCCTGCGGAGCAGGCTTTCCCTTACGTCTCCTCCTCGTCGGGCTCCAGCAGGTCCTGCACCGGCACGTCCGGGTCGAAGGGGTAGGGCTCTATCTGGCTCGATCCACACCTGGGACAGGCGAGGTGATCCTCCTCCGGCTCGACCGGGCTGAGGCGCGCTCTGCTCTCCGGGAAAACGTGCCGACAGATCAGACAAACGAACCTGGCTTCTGCCATCTTCTCCCCTTCCGTCTCCCGATCAAGACAGCGGGCGGAGAGAAGGCGAGACCCTCCGCCTGGTCTTCCACCCCTGACTCTACCACGCTCCCGATCGCCCGAAACCGGACCCTCGATCCCCGAAGGCGGGCCGCACCTCCCCCACCACCCCGCCGTGCAGGTCGTGCACCGGCGCGGAGAGCAGGCCGGGCGGCACCCCCACCCCGCGACGGGCGAGCGCCCCGGCGGCAGCCGGTCCCACGGCCCTCTTCGCACCGTCGGAGACCTTCAGAGCGAAGCCCCAACCTCCTTCGGGGCTCCCACAGGCGAAGACGCCCTCGGCCCCGCTCTTGGCGACGAGCGGAGCCCCCCGCATGAGGTCGGTGTCGAAGCGCCCGGTCCCGGCGACGAGGTAGGGATTGTGCATCATCGCCTCCCGGACCCGCCGCGCCGCCTCCGCAATCCCGCCGCAGAGTCCCTCGCCGGTGGCGAGACGGGCGAAGCCGGTGGCGAGCGCCCGCAGAGGGAGCGCGAAGGTCTGCACCCCGCAGTTGTCGCGGGCGGGCGAAAGATCCCCCTCCGGGACCCCGCAGACCCGCGCGAGCACGGCCCTCACCCCGCGCTGCACCGGGTGTTCGAGCTCCTTGTAGCCTGCGACATCCCACCCCCGGTGCACGCAGAGCGCGAGCATCCCGGCGTGCTTGCCCGAGCAGTTGCCGTGCACGGGACGCGGCCTCTCCCCGCTCCGGGCGAGCGCCTCGGCGGCGGGCCCGTAGAGCGGAGGATGCGCCCCGTTGCCGAGGTCTTCCTCCCCGAGACCGGCCTTGCGCAGGACCGAACGGACGGCCTCCACGTGCGCCTCCTCCCCGCTGTGCGAGGAGCAGACGACGGCGATCTCCTCCTCCCCGAGCCCGAAGCGGTCTGCCGCGCCGGAGACGAGGAGGGGCAGGGCCTGGAAGGGCTTGGCCGAGGAGCGGGGGTAGACGGGGACTTCCGGATCCCCCACCGCCTCGAGAACCTCCCCCGAGGGATCGCAGAAGACGAACCTGCCGCGGTGGACGCTCTCGACGAGAGGCCCTCGGGTCACGGTCGCGAGCGGGACGTCCTCCCGCATCTTACTCCCCACAGAGCTCGATGATGCGCAGCGAGATCATGTCCTGCGCCACCCGCAGGCGGGCCATCGCCGCCGCGAAATCCTCCTTCTTCCGGTAAGAGACCGCCTCCTCGAAGAGCGCGCGCACCTCCTCCAGGAAGGGCTCGTCCTTCCCGCCGGGGCTCTTTTCGTTCAGGCTGGCGCGGGCCATCGCGAGCAGCGACTCGGTGCGGCGGTTCGGCATCCAGAGCGCCGCGATCGCCCCCTCCAGGTAACCTCCGACCCGCAGCAGGTGCGCGACCCTCACCCCGGTCGTCCCCCCGCTCATCCGAACCACCGCCGGATGTTCCCGGAGAGGATGCCGGAGACCTCCTCCTCGCTCAGACCCGCCGCCCGGCAGGAGGCGAGGGTGGCGTGCAGGGTCGAGGGGAAGTCCCCGTAGGGGATGTCCGATCCGTAGCAGACGCGGGCCGGATCCACCGAGCAGAGCAGCACGTAGAGGTCTTTCGCCCTCACGACCGAGGTGTCGAAGAGGACGTTCGGATTATCGGCGAAGGCGCGGGAGGCGGTGAGCACCTCGACCATGGCGGAGTGGCCCAGGATCAGGCGCAGCTCCGGGTGGGCCTCCAGCGTCGGCAGCAGCGGCTCGACGATCCTGCCCATCCCGAAGCCGGTGTGGATGAGGACCGGGATGTCGGCCTCGGCGGCCATCCCGAGCAGCCTGACGACCCGCTCGTCGTCGAGCTCGAACCGCTGGCTCACCGGATGCAGCTTGAGGCCCCTGAAGCCCCGCCCGACGCAGCGCTCGAACTCGGCGTCGTAGTCGAGGTGGGGGTTGAGCCGGAAGAAGGGGACGAAGAGATCCGGGTGCTCCTCGAAGGCCCGCCAGATTACGTCGTTCGGTCCCGAGTAGTCGTCGCGGGCGTCGGGGTCGTTGAGCGGGAAGACGATGTTGCGCGAGACGCCGGCGGCCCGCATCTGCGCGATGAGTCCCTCGGTGCTCATCGCGTGGCCGTCCACGTCGGTGCCTATGTGCGAGTGGCAGTCGAAGATCCCGGTACCCGGCGGGATGCTTCTCCTGACGCGCTCCCACACCGGGGCCATCGCCCCGCTCGTGAGCGCCTCGACGCTGGTGGTGCGGGCCTCTCCCTCTGAGGCATCCATTACTGGCCTCCGTCCTCCTCTCTAGATCCAGGGCGAATGTTAGCAGAGTAAGACGTCGCCGCGGTGCGATCGAAAACCGCGTTCATCCGCCGGAGCGGTGCGAGAACCCGCTCCAGTAATCGAAGGACTCGGTCCCGTCGGGAGAGCCTCCCTCCTCCTTTGCGCCGTACACCATCACGTAGGTGAGGGTCCTCAGGTGGCCGAACTCCCTCAGGTCCAGGGTGGAGGGGATGCGGCTGCGCCAGGTGCCGGTGTCCACGAAGTAGCGCTCATCGTCCGCGTCGGAGGCGAGCAGCGCGAGCCTGGGATCGTGGGTGTGACCGGCGACGACGAAGCGCACCGCTCCGTCGCGCAGCGCGCGCTCGCGGGCTGCGAACGGGACCGGGCCGGTGCCGGTCTCCTCGCGTACGGCGTGGCGGGTGTAGAGCCGGGCGGCCCCGAGGGGGATCCCGAAACGCCAGCCGCGCAGCCCGAGGAAAGCCCTGACCGCGTCGAGGACGTCCGGGCGGCCCTTCCTCTCCAGACGCTCCATCTCCTCCAGCAAAAACGGGCTCTCCCGGATGGAATCGAGTATCCTCCCCGCCACGGGCTCCAGAAGCCCCCAGATCTCCTCCTCCGGCAGGCGGGATCCGCCGACGTTGAGCAGGAAGTTGAGCAGCGCCGACTGCGGACGCAGGTCGTCGAACTCGAGCAGGCGCAGGTAGACCGCCGCGAGCGTCTCGTCCGCGAGGATCTCCTCGTCCCCGTAGACCTCGCGGAAGACGCGCGGGAAACCGACGGCGACCTCGGTGGTGATGAAGTCCCCCAGGTTCGGTCGGGCGTAGTACGCGGCCGGGAGCTCGACCGGGATCTCGTCCATCCCCCCGCAGTCCAGCGCAAAATTGTAGCGGTCGTACTCGTGGCCGTGGCGCACCAGCACCCTCGGGTCCTCGAAGAGGATCTGGTTCGGGAAGGGCTCGTCCTTCCCGCCGAGCCCGACGAGGCGCCGGATCTCCCGCCGCAGGCGCGGGGTGGCACCCGCGAGCCGGTCGTGGTTGCCGGTGATGTAGTGCAGCGCGGTGGGCACGGGGAACTCTCTCTCCTCCCCATCCTCCACGTAGCGCCCGGAGGCGAAGGCCCGCAGGGCCTCGAGGCTCCTGGCGACCTCCGGTTCAGCGGCGATCGCGGAGAGTATCTCGAGCGCCTTCGATTCCACGGCGGAGCCGGGACCGTCTTCCCCGAAATGGTACGGTCTCTCCTCACCCGAGAACCAGAGGTCGGTACGGTTGAAGTCGAAGAGGTCCCCGGCGAGCACCAGGTCCACCCGCTCCGCCCGCCGGCGTTCCGCCTCAGAGGCCAGCGTGGCGACGAAACGCCAGAAGGCGCGGGCCGGGGCGTTGCGGAAGAAACCGAGCGAGGAGCCGCCCTCCCCCTCTATGCGATCCGAACGCTCCTCCTCGAAGTGGCTGTCGGAGATCACGGCCAGCATGGGAGCATTCTAGAGGCGGGGAGCGCCTCCTGCATACCTCGTTTACTGGCCGCCTCTTCGCACGGCCTCTTCCTGCGTGTAGAGGGTGAGCATCGCCACCCGCGGCCCGTCGACGCTCTTGACCCTGAGCGTCGCCCCCTCCACCGCCACGGTGTCCCCCGGCCGGGGTGGACGCCCCAGCGCCCCGAGGACGTAGCCGCCGATGGTCTCGAAGTCCTCGCGGGGGATCTCGAGCCCGAAGCGCTCGTTCACCTCGCTTATCGGGATGCGCCCGTCGACCGCGAACACCCCGCGTCCGAGCTCCTCGACGGTCGCCTCCCCCGCGTCGAACTCGTCCCGGATCTCGCCGACGATCTCCTCGATTATGTCCTCGATGGTCACGAGCCCCTCGACCGAACCCCATTCGTCGACGACTATCGCCATCTGCAGCTTGCGCCGCTGAAACTCCCGGAGCATCTCCTCTATGCGTTTGTTCTCGGGGACAATGAGACACTCCCGGATCAGGGGCTCGAGCCTGAAATCCTCCGGGTTCTCCCGTGCCGCCCGGAAGATGTCCTTTATGTGCACGACCCCGAGGATGTGGTCGAGGTCCCCCTGGTAGACCGGGTAGCGGGTGTAGCGCCCGAAGACGGCGCGCTCCACGAGCTCCTCCAGCGGCAGGTCGCCGGGCAGGGCGACGATGTCCGGTCGAGGCACCATGATCTCGCGCACGACCATGTCCCCGAAATCGAAGACGTTCTCCAGGTAATCACCCTCCTCGGGCTCGATGTACCCCGATCGCGCCGAGGAGGCTATGAGGAAGCGAATCTCCTCCTCCGATGGCACCTCCGAACCCTCCCCGAGCCGGATGCCCCACGGCCTCAGGACCAGGTTGGTCGCGGCGTTGACCAGCCAGCTCATCGGCCGCAGGATCACGACGAACAGGTGCAGCGGACGGCTGATCCAGAGCGCCGCACCCTCGGCCCGCTCTATGGAGAAGTACTTGGGGGCCTGCTCGGCGAAGACGAGCTGGAAGAAGGTTATTATCGAGAAGCCGATCACCACCGAGACGGCCTGCGTGAGCCCCTCGTTGCTCACCCCGACCGCCGCGAGCGCAGGGCGGATGACGGCGGAGACGGCCGGCTCGCCGATCCAGCCGAGAGCGAGAGAGGCCATCGTGATCCCGACCTGCACCGCCGAGAGGTAGGTGTCGAGGTTCTTGAGCGCGCCGTGCACGCTCGCCGCCCGCGCGCTGCCTTCTTTCTCGAGCTGCGCGATGCGGCTCTCCCGTACCCGTACCAGCGCGAACTCGGCCATGACGAAGAAGCCGTTGAAGGCGATCAGGACGATGGCGGCGAGTACGCCGAGCCAGGATAAGAGAGGGTCTTCGTGCATCTCTAGCGGCCCCTGAACCTCGGGCCTGCCGTATTATCCCTGAAAAGCTCACACATCTTCGTCTCTTTCGTGATTATACCGTGGAAGGTGGGCGGCGCACCGCCCCCGGGAGCGGCTAGAATCATCGCGTGACACACGAATCTTCTTCGAGAAGGGCGGCGGGCATCCTGCTCCACCCGACCTCGCTCCCGGGGAACGCCGGCATCGGGGAGCTGGGGGAGGAGGCGCTGCGCTTCGTGCGGTTTCTGCGCAGGGCCGACCAGCGCCTCTGGCAGGTCCTCCCGCTCGTCCCGACCGGACCCGACGGCTCCCCCTACTCCTCGTCCTCTGCCTTCGCCGGCAACCCCCTGCTCGTGAGCACGGGGCGGCTGGTGGAAGAAGGACTGCTGGAGGAGGGACCGGAGCCGACGCCGGAAGACGCCCCGGTCGACTACCCGCGTCTGATCTCTTCTCGCAGAGAGCTCCTGTACCGTGCCTTCACCCGCTGGCGCCCGGATGACAACTTCCTGCGCTTTCGGGAGGAGAACGCCTTCTGGCTCGAGGATCACGCGCTCTACGAGGCCCTGAGAGAGGCCCACGGCGGCAGACCATGGACGCGCTGGGAACCCGCCCTGCGCGACCGAAGACCGGAGGCGCTGAAGCGGGCGCGGAGGGAGCTCGCAGAAGAGATCCGTTACCACCAGTTCGTCCAGCACCGTTTCCAGAGGGACTGGGACCGGGTCAGGTCCGCGGCGAACACAGCAGGCGTACAGATCGTCGGGGACCTCCCCATCTTCGTCTCCCACGATTCGGCCGACGTCTGGGCCGATCGTCACCTCTTCCGGCTGGACGATCGGGGGGAGCCCGCCGCTATCGCCGGGGTTCCGCCGGATTACTTCTCGGAGACGGGCCAGCTGTGGGGCAACCCGCTCTACGACTGGGAAAGGATGGAGCGGGAAGGCTACCGGTGGTGGGTTTTGCGCATGAAGCGCGCCCTCACCCTCTACGACGCGGTGCGCGTAGACCACTTCCGCGGGTTCGAGGCCGGCTGGGAGGTCCCGCCGGGCGAGAAGACGGCGAAGAACGGCCGCTGGGCGCCCGGCCCGGGGAGGAAGCTCTTCCGGAGGCTCGAGGAGGAGCTCGGGGAGCTGCCCGTGATCGCGGAGGACCTCGGCGAGATCACACCAGAGGTCGAGGAGCTGCGCGCCGGGCTGGGGTTCCCGGGGATGAAGGTCCTGCAGTTCGCCTTCTCCTCCGACGCCGCCAACCCCCACCTCCCGCACAACCACACCGGGAACTGGGTCGTCTACACCGGGACCCACGACAACGACACCACGGCCGGCTGGTGGCACGATGCCTCCCCCGCCGAGCGCTCCTTCGCCCGCCGTTACCTGGGGCGTGAGTTCGTCTCGGTGTGGGACTTCGTGCGCCTGGCCTACGCCTCCCCGGCAGACCGCGCGATCGTCCCGATGCAGGATCTCCTCTCGCTCGGGTCCGAGGCCCGGATGAACGACCCGGGGAATCCCGAAGGGAACTGGCGGTGGCGGATGTCCCGGGAGGCGCTGTCGGAGGAGCTCGCCGGGAGGCTGCGCGATCTGGCCTCAACCTACAGCCGCTAGAGCCAGCGCACCTGTCCCGGAGGCCAGAAGATGAGGAAGGCCTCACCCTGCAAGTCGCTGTCGGGCACCGGCCCGAAGAAGCGCGAGTCGAAGGAGTTCGCCCGGTTGTCCCCCATCGCGAAGAAGTGGTCGGGCGGCACCTTTACCGGTCCGAAGGAGCAGGTTCTGGGTCTCCCCGGGACGCAGGGGTTCTTGTGGATGTAGGGCTCTTTCTGCGCGACCCCGTCCACATAGAGCACGCCGTGTTTTATCTGGATCGTATCGCCGGCGACGCCGACGACGCGCTTTATGAGGTCTTCGCCGCTCCCGTTCGGGTCCTTGAAGATCACGATCTGGCCCCGCTTCGGCGGCTCGAAGCGGTAGATGAACTTGTTCGCCAGCACCCTGTCGCCGATCATCAACGTCGGCTCCATGCTCGCGGAGGGGATGCGGTACGCCTCGACGATGAACGGCCTGACCACCCCGAAGACCAGAACGAAAGCGACGATGAGGGTGACGATAAACTCGCCGACCGGCCCGCCGAACCTGCCGCGGCGCTCCGGCCGCTTGCCCTGGTGTGAGAGATTATCGCTCATGCAACCCGTCAATCGTACCGCAGCGACCCCGATCGTGCACGCGCCCTACGGGCTCACAGCCAGCCGAAGCGCCCTGGTGGCCAGAAGACGAGGAAGACCTCACCCTCCAGATCCCTCTCCGGGACCGCCCCGAAGTAGCGGGAGTCCTCGGAGTCGGTGCGGTTGTCCCCCAGGACGAAGACCCTCCCCGGAGGCACGGTGACGGGGCCGAAGGGTGCGGGCTCACCACGGTTCACGTAGGGCTCCCTCCGGGGAGCGCCATCCACGTAGAGCACGCCGCGTCTTATCTGGATGGTGTCCCCCGGCAGCCCGACGATGCGTTTGATCAGGGGAGCGCCGCCCGGGTCTTCGGGATTTCGGAAGATCACGATCTGCCCCCGCTTCGGCGGCTCGAAGCGGTAGACGAACTCGTTCGCCAGAACCTCGTCGCCGGGCCGCAGCGTCGGGATCATACTCCCCGTCGGGATCCAGTAGACCCCGACGACGAGCGGTCCGAGCACCCAGAAGAGAGCAGCCAGAACCGCGGTGAGGACGAGCGAGAAGCCCGGCGCCCCGATCCTCCGTCCGGACGAGGTCTCGAAGCGCCGGTAGGGGTCTCTCGCCGCCACGGAGGCTCAGGATACCATCACTCCCGGGGATCCCGACCGGTCGGAGGATCGTCTCGGGGCTCGGCGTGGATGACGACGTGCTCGAGATCCGGGAACCGCCCCCGTATCGCCTGCTCCATACGTTCGGTCTGGGCGTGCACCTCCCCCACGTTCTCCGAACCGGGGAAATCGCAGTGGAGCACGGCGTCCACACCGTCCTCCGAGCGATACAGCCGCACCTCGTGGCAGCCTGCTCCCCTCCCCACCCCTTCCGCCACCCGCTTTATCTCCGAGGCAAGGTGGTGCAGCTCGGAGGTGATCTCCTTCGCCTCCCCCGCAGGCTCCGGTTCGGCGACCTCGATGTGGGTGTTCACCCGGCTCAGCTGCGGGTACCGTCCGCGCACCGCCCGGCCGAGCCTGTTGGCGAGCGCGTGGGCCTCCCCGAGGGTGAGCTCCGGAGAGACCTCCAGGTGCAGCGAAGCCTCCAGATGCTCCCCGGAGCGCTGCACCCGCTCGTGGTGGGTCCTCAGGCCCATCTCGAGGCCCGTCGCGTGGATCGCCTCGGCGAGCGTCTCGGTGTCGGTGACGACCGGCTCGGTGTGCACCACGCTCTCGGCGCGCGGGTCGACGCCACGCACCGCCTCCTCGACCCGCTCGGAGATCTCGTGCGCCTCCGGGGCGCTGATCGTCCGCGGCACGGTTATCACCACGTCGGCGAAGGTACGGCTGCCGGACTCCCGCAGGCGTACGGAGGGAGTATCGATGACGCCGGGGACGGAGGAGGCGGCGCTGCGCACCCTCTCCTCCATCTCCTTCGGCGCCCGATCGAGAAGCACGTTGACCGAACTGAAGAGCAGCTCCGTGGCCTTGTAGAGGATTATCCCGGCGACGGCGAGCGCGGCCAGCGCGTCGGCGTTCGCCAGGATACCGATCCCGGTGGCCCTCCCGAGCGCGACCAGCGTGAGCCCGACGATGACGGCGGAGGAGCTCAAGAGGTCGGCCCGGAAATTCAGCGCGTCTGCCTCGAGCGCCCGGCTGCGGTAGCGCCGGGCGACCCCGAGCAGGATCCGCGAGCGCCAGAGGTCGGTAGCGATCGCGAAGAGCATCACCCCGAACGCCGCCGGGGTGGGACGCACGTGGCTACCTTCGAGCAGGAGCCGGATCGCCGCCTCGTAGGCGATCCAGGCCGCCGTCACCAGAAGCAGCACCCCCTGTATGACGGCCGAGAGGTTCTCGAACCGCTCGTGCCCGTAGGGGTGCTCCTCGTCCGCCGGCCTGCGAGCCACGCGTACCGAGACGAAGGTTATGAGCGAGGAGACGAAATCGAGCCCGGAGTGCGCAGCCTCGGCCAGGAGCCCGAGGCTCCCGGTGAGGAGCCCCACCGCGAGCTTCAGGCACGCGAGGAAGAGGGATGCCCCCACCGAGACGAAGGTCGCCCGGTCCTTCTCCAGCCGCTCTCTGTCTTCCTGCCGGCCCATCGCCTGAGTTTAACACTCTCCCACGGGTGAAAATCGTGCTCTTTGCGGGGCTTTCTCAGGCTTTCGGGGTGCGGGCGGAGAAGCGCCGCCAGAGCAGGTAAGCGACCGCGAGGACCACCCCGAGGACGACCAGATAGTCCAGGTAGTGCAGGTAGGAGCCGACCCGCTCCCAGTTGCGCCCGAGGAAGTACCCGAAGTAGGTGAGCGCGGTGACCCACGGGATACAGCCGAGCAGGGTGTAGGCGGAGAACCGGAAGAGGTTCATCTTCGCCGCCCCGGCCGGGAAGGAGATGAACGTTCGCACGACGGGCAGGATACGCCCGACGAAGACGACGATCTCCCCGTAGTGCTCGAACCACTTCTCGGCGGTGGCCAGGTGGTGCGCCCGGACGCCGACGAAGCGCCCGTAGCGGAGCCAGAGCCCCCGTCCACCGGTCGCACCGATGGCGTAGGCGATCCAGGAGCCGACCATGTTGCCCGCCACCCCGGCGGTCACCGCCCAGAAGAAGCTCATCTTGCCGGCGAAGACCAGATACCCGGCGAACGGCGAGATCGCCTCGGAGGGGATGGGTATGCCTGTGCTCTCCAGGATCATCAGCAAGAAGACGGCGAGCAGCCCGTAGACGCCTATCGTCCCGGTGACCCACTGAACGAGGGGCTGCAGGATGGCTTCGACCATGCGGGAAAGCTACCATCGAGGCGCGGAGATTTCCACCCGTGGGGTTATCCGGGTGGCGTCGAAAGACGTATCATGCGGGTGTCGGAGATCCGCCGCCGAGGCCCGAGCGAGGAGAGAGGATGCAACACCTGCCGCACGTCATACAGCCGATAGCCCCCTACCTCGACCGGTATGGTTACCTCGCGGTCTTCGGCGGCGTCATGCTCGAAGACTTCGGCGTCCCATCCCCCGGCGAGACGCTCATGATCGCCGGTGCCGCCGTCTCCGCGCTCAGCGGACGCCTGCTCGTCTGGTGGGTCCTGCTCGCCGCCTTCCTCGGGGCCGTCATCGGCGACAACATCGGCTTCGCGATAGGACACTTCGGGGGCCGCGCTCTGGTGCTCCGCTACGGCCGCTACGTCTTCATAACCGAGAAGCGGCTGCAGAAGGCGGAGAGCTTCTTCGACCGGCACGGCGGCAAGGTGGTGCTGGTGGCCCGCTTCGTCGAGGGGCTGAGGCAGCTCAACGGGATCATAGCGGGCGCGGCCGGGATGAGGTGGCGCAGATTCCTGCTCTACAACATGGCCGGGGCCGCGCTGTGGGTTGGGGTGTGGGGTAGCGTCGGCTACTTCTTCGGCGACCACCTGGACCGGGTGCTGCCGCTCGTCGAACGCTACACCCTCTACGTGATCGCCGCAGCACTCCTGCTCCTCGCCGCCGGGGTCGCCTACACGTTTTACCGCAAGAAGAAGGAAGGGGGAGCCTAGCCCGCCTCATCATGACCCGTCCTCAGCGCGAGGGCGCAGACGAGAGCGCAAAGCGCGCATCCTCCCACCATCCCGGCGAGCCCTCCCCACCCGCCTCGCGCGTACGCCGACCCGCCCGCCGTCCCGCCGACGCTCGAGCCCAGATAGTAGAAGAGCAGGTAGAGCGAGGCGGCGTACGCCCGCATCCTTCCGGCGATACCGCTCACCCACCCGCTCGCGATCGAGTGCGTCCCGAAGAACCCGAAGGTGAAGACGGCGACCCCGAAGAGGATCAGGGCGAAGCCCCTCGAGACGGTGACCGCGAGACCGCAGAGCATGAGCGAGAGCCCCGCCGCCAGCGCCCTGCCCCGTCCCGCACCATCGGCGAGACGGCCCATCAGGGCCGAGCTCGCCGTGCCGAGCAAATAGAAGAGGAAGACCCCCGAGGCCTGCGCCTGGCCGAGGCGGTACGGCTGGGCCTGCAGCCGGTAGCCCAGGTAGTTGTACACGGCGACGAAGCCACCCATCGCAAGCGCCCCGATCGCGTAGAGCAGGAGGAGGCGACCGTCGCGCAGACACCACAGCAGGGCCCGGCCCACGCCCACGAGCCCGACCTTGCGGGGCCTGAAGTTCCGTGCGGGCGGCAGGAGCCTCCAGAAAGCGGCACCCGCGACGAGGGAGACCCCACCGAGGACGGCCAGCGCCACCCTCCACGAGAAAGCCTCCGCCAGAAGCCCCGACGCGATGCGGCCGGCGAGCCCGCCGACGCTGTTGCCGGCGATGTAGAGCCCGACCGCGGAGCCCAACCTCTCGCGGCTCACCTCGTCCCCGAGGTAGGCCACCGCGACCGCCGGCACCCCGGCGAGGCACACCCCCTGCAACCCACGCAGCAGGACGAGCAGGGTGAAGTCCGGCGCGAACGCGACGAGCACCATCACGAGGGAGGAGGAGAGAAGCGAGAACGCCATCACCGGCGCCCGTCCCCAGCGGTCCGAGAGCGCGCCGAAGACGACCAGGCAGACGGCGAGCGTCCCGGTCGTCGCCGAGAGCGCGAGGCTCGCCGCCGCAGGACCGAGCCCGAACTCCCTGGAGAGAGCGGGGAGAAGCGGCTGCACGCCGTAGAGCATCGCGAAGACCGCGACACCGGCGAAGAACAGGGCGAGCGAGGCGCGTCCGAAGCCGGGGGTACCCGGCGCGAGCTTTCCGCCCTCACGCATGTATCCAGCGTACCTCCCCGAGAGAGAACATGCACGCGGCGCCTGCGCCCTCACGTATAATCGCGGCAAGAGAGGAGGCACGTGGACAACCGGCAGATAGCCAGAACCCTGCAGACGATCGCGACCCTGATGGAGATCCGGGGCGACGACCACTACCGGGTGCTCGCCTACCAGCGGGCGGCCGAGTCGGTCACCTCGCTGGGCCATCCGGTCGCCGAGGTGGAAGACCCGAGGGAGCTGCCGCACGTCGGCGAGACGACGGCCGGGGTCATCCGCGAGCTGGCGCAGGGCCGCACCCCCGGGATCCTCTCGGAGCTCGTCGAGGAAGTTCCCGCCGGCCTGGTCGAGGTCACCAACCTGCCCAACGTCGGGCCGCGTACGGCGGGCAGGCTCTGGCGCGAGCTCGGCGTGGAGAGCGTGGCGGACGTGGCGAACCTGAAAGAGGGAGCCATCGCGTCCCTGAAGGGCTTCGGGAAGAAGAGCGAGGAGCGCATCCTGCGCGCCGCCCGCACCTACGGCTCCACCGAACGCCGCATGCTGCTCGACGAGGCGACCTCCCTCGCCGCGAGGATGCTCGATTTCATCCGCTCCCACCCCGCGTGCGAGCGGGCGGAGGTCGCCGGATCTCTCAGGCGTCAGAAGGAGACGATAGGCGACCTGGACCTGGTGGCGGCGAGCACCGACCAGGAGAACCTGGCGGACGCCTTCGCCGCGGCCCCGTTCGTGGACGAGGTGCTGGCCCACGGCCCGACGAAGGTCTCGGTCCGTTGCGCGGGTACGGAGGTGGACCTCCGGATCGTCGAACCCGAGGCCTTCGGCTCTCTGCTGCACCACTTCACCGGCAGCAAGGCCCACAACGTCGCGCTGCGCGAGCGGGCGGTCAGGATGGGGCTGAACATCTCGGAGTACGGCATCGCGAAGGCCGGCAGCGGCCACTACGAGCCGGTCGCGACGGAAGAGGAACTCTACCGCAGGCTCGATCTGCCCTACATCCCGCCCGAGCTGCGCGAGGACACCGGCGAGATCGAGGCGGCCGAAGAGGGCCGCCTGCCGGAACTCATCGAGCTCTCCGACATCCGCGGCGATTTGCACGTCCACACCGACTACTCCGACGGCAGGGGCACGATAGAGAGCATGGCCGAGGCGGCCATCGAGCTCGGCCACGAGTACCTCGTCTTCTGCGACCATTCGAAGAGCCTCAGGGTGGCCAGCGGCCTCTCCCCCGAGAGGCTCGCCCGCAAAATAGAGGCCGTGCGCGCCGCCGACGAGAGATACGACGAGATACACCTCCTGTGCGGCGCGGAGGTCGACATCCTCAAAGACGGCACGCTCGACTACGAAGACGGGCTGCTCGCGGAGCTCGACCTGGTGGTGGCGAGCGTGCACACGGCGTTCAACATGCCCGAGCGGGAGATGACGGACCGCATCGTGCGGGCGATGAACAACCCCTACGTCCGGGTGCTCGGTCACCCGACTGGCAGGCTCCTCAACCGCAGGGAGCCGTACGCCGTGGACGTGAGCCGCCTGATAGCGGAAGCGGTCTCCACAGGCACCGCCCTCGAGCTCGACTGCTACGTGGACCGGCTCGACCTCTCCGTCCCGTACGTGCGCGAGGCGGTGGAGGCGGGGGCGAAGATAAGCATCGACACCGACGCCCACGACGAGGGCGCGCTCTCGTTCATGCGCTTCGGGGTCTCGCAGGCCCGCCGGGCGTGGGTCGGGAAGGCGAGCGTCGTAAACTGCCTGCCCTGGACAAAGTTCGAGCGCTACCTGAAGCGCGGGAAGTAACCCGCAGCACCGGCGGAATGTATACTCACCCGGCATGGGCAAGGAGCGCACATTCCCTGAATTGGACTTCGGCATCCGGGTCGGGGCCGTGGTCGAGCGGGACGGCAGGATACTGCTGGTCCGCCACGAGAAGCCGGGGCGAGAGCCCTACCTGGTGCTCCCGGGAGGGAGGCTCGAACCGCGGGAGACCATCCCGGAGTGCGCCGCGCGCGAGCTCGCCGAGGAGACCGGGCTGCGCGGCCGCTTCGGACGGATCCTCTACGTGAGCGAGTTCTTCGACGAGGGGCGCCACACGGTGGACATCACCGTGCTGATGGAGGAAGTACACGGGGAAGCGACCCTCGGTCACGACCCGGAGGTAGAGCCAGGAGCGACTCCGACCCTGAGGGGGCTCGTCTGGGTCGAGCTCGGTAGGCTCGGCGAGGCGAACATGCTACCTCACAGCATAAGGGACCGTCTCGCACGCGGGCTCCTCCGGGAGGAACCGGAGATCTACCTGGGAAGTGGTCGGGATAACTAGCGCGGCGAAAACCCTCCTCCTCGTGGTCGTGCAGGACGTGGTGCTGGCCGCCATCGTGATAGCGATCTTCCTCACCGGGGTGTTCGTGCTGCGCAGCGCCGGACGCCGGGTTACCTACTCGCTGTCCTCGCTGGGCCTCAGGCGGCCACGCAACGGGATCCTGCGGGGCGTGGGGCTCGGGATCGCCACCGGCCTCGCGGGCATCCTCGTGGAGACCGTGGCGAACCCCATCAGCGTCCTCGTGCTCCGGCACTTCGGCTACTCGGCGAAATCCAGCATCCAGCAACCGTTCATGCAGGGGCTGGAAGGCTGGGTGCGCCAGAGCCCCGGGGTCGCGATCCCGGCGATGATCGCCGTCGTTGTCCTCTTCGGACCGGCCGTCGAGGAGCTGGTCTTCCGCGGGGCGATCTTCAACGGGCTATACCGCCTCGGGGCGCTCCTCTCTTCCCGGCTCCGTCTGAAACGCGGGCGGGGCGTGTCCTTCTGGGTGGCGGCGATCGTATCCTCCTCGCTCTTCGCCCTGCTGCACCTGGAACCCGTGATCTTCCTCTCCATCTTCGTCCTCGCGCTGCTTCTGTGCTACGTCTTCTTCCGCACCGGGAGCATCCTCACCTCCTTCGCCGCCCACGCGACCTTCAACTCGCTCGCCGTGATCGTCATAATCCTCGACGGTCTCAGGGTGCTGAACCTGCCGGTCTGATAGTGCAGGTCCGCCCTTTCGCGACGACCGCGGCGCATGTATCATGAGGTCGTAGCATCCCGCGCCCTGGACGGCCCGGGTCGTGCGGTACGGAAGGTGATGATGCCCGGCTCGGTACGCAGCTCGCTGCTCTTCTGGTGGCTCGCCGCCATGGTGGGGGCGCTGCTGATCTGTTGCCGCCCGGCCCGGGGGCCGGAAGGGCCGTGGCACCTGAGTCTGGTCGCCCACGGACCCGCGGCGCAGGAAGGCACGTTCCTGAGCCGTGCGGGGGATCGACGAGCGCAAGCCGCGGCGCCAGCGCTTTCCCCCGACGGGCCGGCAGGAGGATCTGCGGCGAGGTGGGAATTCGCCTTACACCACCCGCCGGCCCTGCCGCACAACGCACCGCGGGCCGGCAGTAACCCGACGGGGGCGACCGACTCACCGCTCGAGGGCACGCCGCTACCGCTGCTCACGGCGGTGCTGGCAGCGGTGTCCGGAATGCTGCCGCCTCCGCCGACCGCCCGCAGGGATTCCTCACGTACGTCCGGCCCTCCCGGCGCACCCTCCCCGACCATCGAGCATCCCGGATAACCCCTCGCCAAGAGAAGGGGCGGCAGAACGCCCACGCGGCGACGGAAGCCCGGCGAGAGCAGGGAGGCGATCATCATGAACACAAACGTGAAACCCAAAGAGTACAGCGCAAGGACAAGATGCGTGCTGCTCGTCCACGGCAACGAACTCTTCCGGGAGGCCCTGGCCCTCCTGCTGCAGTGGAAGACCAGCTTCAAGCGCAGCCTGCAGGCCTCCTGCCCCGAGGAGGCCCGCTCGCTGCTCGGAGAGCTCCGCGAGGGACCGGATCTGGCGATATTGGACCTCGACGCCCTCCCGCTGGAGTACCGTGAGGATCCGGGGAGGATCGGCTGGCTCACCGGGGTACCAGTGGTCGGGCTCACCTCCGGCAAGGGGAAGTACGAGGCGGCCGAAGGGTGTGTGATTCTCAGCGTCTCGAGCTCAGCCGAGAAGATAGTGGCGGCCGCCAGAGAACTCGGGGAACGCGGATGAACATCCTCTACGATCACCGAACAGGGAACGGCCCTCAACCATCTGCGCCGGGCACCTCACCGATGTACCTGGCCCTCGGCCGTATGAGGCCCCCGGACGCGTACTGCTCGATGGCGTGCCCCACCCATCCTACCGTCCGCCCGACGGCGAAGAGCGCGACCGCAGCGCCGGGCGGAAGCTCGAGCGCCCGCGCGAGCACCACCAGCCCGAAGTCCAGGGTCGGCCGCTCCCCCATGATCTCCAGCACGGCCTCCGCAACCTCTTCCGCGAAGGCGACCGCGCCGCTGCCGGGGAGCCTCTCCCGGAGTATCCGCATGATCTCAGCCCCGCGAGGGTCCCCCGCGGGGTAGAGCACGTGCCCGAAGCCAGGAACTCCGTCTCCCCGCCGGAGACGCCGGGCTATCGCATCACGCGCATCGCCGGCATCCTCGACCTCCTTCAGGAAGACCTCGACGAGGTCGAGCGCCCCACCGTGCTTCCTCCCCTGCAGGGCCGCGAGCCCCGCCAGAACGACCGCGTAGGGGGTGGCCTCCGCCGAGGCCGCGCAACGCGCGGCGAACGTTGAGACAGCGAGCTCATGGTCGGCGCAGAGGATGAGCGCGGCCTCCAACAACCGCCCGTCCCCGGCATCCCACCCGCGCCGCAACGTCTCTGCCATCCCGTCCCCCCCACACTCCTCACCGGCGACCGTCGCCATCGTGCGCAGGATGCGCGCCCCGGTTCTCGCCACAGCCTCCGGACGCAGGTCGTAGGCCGCGAGGTCTTCTGACGCAGCTACCGGTAGGATCACCTGGAAAACCTCGAGCGGCGTAAGATGCCCCACCTGCTCGCGTGCCGCTCGCAGGCGCGAAGAAAGCCCGGAAGGGGCCCCGCCGAAGACCTCCGATACCCGCCCTTCGTCCCCAAGCCAGATCAGGGCGGCCACCTCCTCGAAGGTCGCCCGGCGGGAGAGCTCCACCGCGTCCCTGCCCCGGTAGTAGAGCCGGCCCTCCGAGATCCTGGCGATGCCGGACTCCATCACCGGCACCCCCCACCCGAGTATCCCCTCCACAGCCCGCGCCGGATCCCGCCGCACCTCCCTCCGCCGCTTCAGCGCCCTCACGTCCTCCGCCCGGTAGCGCTTCTTCCTACCCTCACCCGGCTCCGAACGCACCAGCCCCCGGCTCACGTACGCGTACAGCGTCCGTACGCTCACCCCCAGCTCCTCCGCCGCCTCCCTCGCGCTCAGATACCGCCCTTCGCTCATGCATCGGCCTCCTCTCCAATTACATTGATTATATTAGCAACGTTGACAATATATTTACACAAAGCTAATCTGTGTGTGGTTGGCACCCTTTTCAGGAGGCTGAAGATGGACGAAAGGGAAGCGACGTTCGCACCGGGTCTGGAGGGTGTGGTCGCGGCGAAGACGCGGCTGAGCAGTGTGGATGGGGAGAGAGGGGAGCTCGTGATCTCGGGGTTCCCGGTCGAGGAGCTGGCGGGCCGGGCGTCCTTCGAGGAGGTGCTCTATCTGCTGTGGAACGACGAGCTGCCCGATGCGAAGCGGCTGATGGAACTAAGGCGTGGGCTGGCGGCGCGGCGCACGCTCCCGCGGGCCGCGCTGGAGGTGTTGCGGGAGGCAGCGAGAGAGAAGTCGCCGGCGATGGAGGCCCTGCTGATGGCCTGCAGCACGCTGAGCCTGGATGTACCGAAGGGTGACCTCCGGGAGTCGGCGCTCGCCCTCGTGGCCCGCTTCCCGGTGATCGTCGCCGCCTACTGGCGGCTGCGGCTCGGCGAGGAGCCGGTCGAGCCGGACCCGGAGCTCGGACACGCCGCCAACTACCTCTACATGCTCTCCGGCGAGGAGCCCGAGGAAGAGCAGGCCCGGGCGCTGGAGACCTACCTCAACACCGCGGTGGACCACGGGCTCAACGCCTCCACGTTCACAGCGCGCGTCATAGTCTCCACCCGCTCGGATCTCGTCTCCGCCGTCACCGGGGCGGTCGGGGCGCTCAAGGGGCCGCTGCACGGCGGCGCGCCCGGACCGGCGCTGGACATGGTCTTCGAGGTCGGGGAGAAAGAGAGAGCCGAAGGGTATCTGCGCGAGAAACTCGAGCGCGGGGAGAGGCTCATGGGCTTCGGGCACCGCGTCTACAGGGTCCGTGACCCGCGGGCGGACGTGCTCGCCTCCGCCGCGAAGCGGCTGTACGCCACGGAGGCAGACACAGAGCTCTACGAGCTGGCGATGCACGTCGAGAATGTGGCCCTCAGGCTCCTGGAAGAGTACAAGCCCGGGCGCAGCCTCAAGACAAACGTCGAGTTCTACACCGCTCTACTGCTGCACGGGCTCGGGATGCCCTCGGAGCTCTTCGCTCCCACCTTCGCCGTGAGTCGGGTGGCGGGATGGACGGCGCACTGCCTCGAGCAGCTCGAGTCCGGACGCATCGTACGGCCGCAGTCGGAGTATGTCGGGGTGAAGGACAGACGCTGGGTGCCGCTCGAAGAGCGGCAAGGAGCCGCCTAAAACCGCAGTCGACGGATCCCGGCCCCGCCACGAAGCGGGCGCACGCACAGTGTGGCCTTCGGCATGTTCGCCCTCCGGCGGACAAAAAAACAACCCCCGGAAACACAGTCCCGGGGGCCGTACCCTTTCGAGTCTCGCGAGGTATCCCGTTGTCGGCACGCCGCCTGCAACTACCGAAGAGGCGGGGTGACCCAGGGTTCCCGCGGGATTTCGGGGAGCTAGGTCAGTGCCACCTCTCCCAGAAGATACCCGCGACTGCTACTCGGTGCGTCTATCTGGATCACCTCCTTTCCGTGCCGCCAACTGGGAGGAAGTGTACTATCCCGTCCCGTGAGGGGCAAGGGTGGGTTTTCAGATCCTCCCCTCAAGACGGCGGCGCAGCAGGTCGAACGCACCGCTGGCGCTGCGCTCCCGGATCGCTTCCCGCGAGCGGCTCCAGGCGGTGAGGTTGAGTTTCTCCGCGCGGGTACCCCCGGCGTCGGCGAGGCCGACCCACACCAGACCGACCGGTTTCTCGGGCGTGCCGCCCTCCGGGCCGGCGATGCCCGTGACGGAGAGGCCGTAGTCGGAGTCCGCGAGCCTCCTCACGCCCTCGGCCATCGCCCGGGCCACCTCCTCGCTCACGGCGCCGTACCGGACGAGCAACTCGCGGGGGACGCCGAGCAGGCGCTCCTTGGCCTCGTTCGAGTAGGTCACGAGGCCCTCCTTGAAGTAGCGCGAGGATCCGGGTATGTCCGTGAGGCGCTTGGCGAGGAGCCCCCCGGTGCAGCTCTCGGCCAGAGCGAGGGTCCTGCCCTTCTCGGTGAGGAGCCTGCCCACGACGCTCTCCAGGGTCTCCTCGTCCTCCCCGAAGTAGTAGCGCCCGAGTCGGGAGAGGATCTCGCGTGCGACCGGCTCTATCTGCCTCTCCGCCTCCTCGGGGGTGGCGGCGCGGGCTGTGATCCGCAGCCTCACCTTGCCCTGCCCGGCGAGCGGGGCGACGGTGGGGTTCTCGGCGTCGAGCAGATCCTGCACCCGCTCGGCGAGCGCCGACTCCCCGAGCCCGACGAACCACAGCGTCCTGGAGACTATAGCGCCCTCGCTGCGCTCCCGGATCAGGGGTACCAGCGTCTCCTCGAACATCCCCCGCATCTCCTGCGGGACGCCGGGGAGCGTGGCGAAGAGCGTACCGTCGCTCTCGAGCAGCGCGCCCATCGCGGTCCCGAGCGGGTTCGGGATGAGGGTGGTGCCTTCGGGGAAGAGCGCCTGCTTGTAGTTGGAGGGCGAGGGCTTGCGCCCGAACTCCCGGAACTTGCGCTCGACGTGCTCGCGGGCCTCCGCGTACTCGACCATCCTTCGTCCCGTGGCGCGCGCCAGCGCCTCGTTGGTGAGGTCGTCCGAGGTGGGCCCGAGGCCGCCGGTGGTGATCACGAGGTCCGCCCGCGAGGCCGCCTCCTGCAGGGCGGCCGCGATGCGTTCGAGGTTGTCCCCTACGGTCGTGTGACGGTAGATCCCGACGCCGAGCGCCGCGAGCCGGCGGCTGATCCAGGCGGTGTTCGTATCCACCAGCTCCCCGAGGAGCATCTCGGTACCGATCGCGAGAACCTCGGCGCTCTCAATGGTCTCTCTCTCGTGCATGCGCTCCTATTCTACAATCCTTCGCATGGCTAAGGACATGACACCGCAGGAGGCTGAGGAGTTCGTCCGCCCGCTGCTCTCCGAGAAGCGCTACGCCCACACGCTGCGGGTGGCGCGCACGGCGGAGGAGCTGGCGTACCGGCACGGCATCGACCCCGCGCGGGCGCGCCTCGCCGGGCTGCTGCACGACGCCGCCCGCGACATGGGCGGAGCCGAGCTCCTGAGGCTGGCCGGGGAGTGGAAACTCCCCGTGGACGGTTGGGAGAAGGAGAACCCCAAGCTCCTGCACGGCCCGGTCGCCGCCGAGATGGCCCGCCGCAGGCTCGGGCTCACCGACGAGGAGGTGTTGGACGCCATCCGGGTGCACACCACCGGCGCGGCGGGGATGGGCCCGCTCGCGCTCGCCCTGTACGTCGCCGACAAGATAGAGCCCGGACGCGACTATCCGAGCGTGGGCCGGCTCAGAAAGCTCGCGGAGGGAGACCTCGCCGCTGCCGCCGCCGAGTCGCTGCGCACCGCCATCTCTTACAACGAGAAGCGCGGCAGGCAGACCCATCCCGCGAGCGTCGAAGCCCTGCGCTGGTTAGAGAGGGAGGCCGGGGGCGTAGAGGAGCCATAGCCCCAAAGCGGCCAGAAGCGCGACCGCGACCGCGACAACGGCCTCGGCGAGGCCGCCGGATCTGATCCCCCCCGGCAGGAGCCGGAAGGGGCGTCCCAACGGCCAGAGAAGCGGCACCCCGCGGGTGTTGAGCGCGTCGGCGAAGACGTGCGAGGCGTAGCCGGCGACGAGCGCCGCGGCGAGCTCCGGATGTCCACCGAAGAAGTAGCTCACCACGATCCCGAAGACCACGAGCCCGAAGAGCGAATGGGTGAGCGTGCGGTGGCCGACGGTGTGAACGAGGGTGAACGATACCAACCTCAGCGCCCAGCTCACCGGGCGCGTGAGCGCATCGAGCAGCGGGCTCTTCCTCCGGCTGAGGCCGTTGCCGAGGGTGCTGCGGGGGTTGTCCAAATCCGGCAGCCAGGCCGCCACCACCGCCGCAGGATAGACGTAGAACGGTGGATCGAACCCCGCCACCAGCGCCGCGCCCGCGAGCGCCGCAACCCCGAACACGGCGTGGGTACCGGCCTTCATCCCCCGAGCAGCGAGCGGTAGATCTCTTCGATCTCCGAGGCGATCTGGGGCCAGTCGTAGCGGCGGGCCGTGATGAGCCCCTCTGCTGCGAGCCGCGCGCGGAGCTCCGGGTCGCGCAAAAGCCGCACCAGCTCCCGCGCCAGCGCCCGCGGGTCGCCCGGTGGCACGAGGATGCCGTCCCGGCCGCGTGTGATCACCGAGTCGTAACCCGGGATGTCGCTCGCGAGCACCGGGAGCCCGGCGGCGAGCGCCTCGATCAGGACGACCCCGAAGGACTCCGAGCGGATCGAAGGTGCGCACAGCACGCTCGCCGCGTGCATCGCCCCGACGAGCTCCCGGTCGTCGAGCATCCCCCGCACCCTCACGCTCGAGAGCAACCTCTTCGGGATCTTCACGTCCTCGGGGCGGCTGCCCACGATCTCCAGGTGCGCCTCCGGCACCTCGTCGAGCACCTCCTCGAACGCCCGCAGGAGCACCGGAAGGCCCTTGCGCGCCTCCGGGCGCCCGACGAAGAGTACCCGGCCCGGGTCCCGCCTCGGGGAGGCGGGAGGCGCGAAGCGCCTCGTATCCACCCCGTTCGGGACGATCCTGTACTCCCCGGGGAAATATCTGGAGGCCGTCCTCGCCGCCGCCGGGGAGACCGCCACCCTCACCTTCACTATCCTGCCGGCCCGGTCCATCGGGTCCGCCGCCCGTTTGACGGTCCGGAAGGCGCGGTAATAAACGCCTCTCTCGGGGTAGTTCGCGTGGAAGGTCCCGACGACGGGGATACGATAGGCCTCGGCCGCGGCGAGCGCGGCCCAAGAGACGACGGGCACGAGCGGCTCGTGGACGTGCATCAAGTCCGGCATCTGACGCCTCACCACCCGGCGCACCGCACCCCACGCCGACGGCGAGAACGCCAGGTTCGCGAGCGAGCCGTTCATCGGGACCGGCACCGATCTCCCCACCGGCTCGACCAGCGGCGGCAGCGGTCCGTGCCGCCCGAGCTTCGGGTGCAAAAGGCGGGTGCGCACGTCGAGGGGGTCGTTCGGGGCCATCACGCACACACGGTGTCCCCTGCGCTCCATCTGGGTGGCGAGCGCGTCCACGTGCTCGAGCACCCCTCCGGGGAAAGACCAGGAGTACGGAGAGACCAGGCAGATCCTCACCCGAACACCCTCTCCAGACGCCCGCCTATCCTGCGCCAGTGTGAGCCGTACCAGAAGACGCGCCCGCACACGCGGCACGTGTAGAACCGCCGCTGCTCGCGCCTCACCCCGGACGGGATGCGCCCGGCCACGGTTTCGGCGGGAACCTCCGTGAGATCCCCGCCGCACTCCATGCACCGCGGCGCGCGGCGTTCGAGGGAAAAGGAGCGTACGACCAGGGCGAGCTGCTCCTCGACCGGCAGGTTCTGCGGGATGCGTACGAAGCGCAACCGCCCCTCGCGCACGGGCTTCCGCTCGAGGAAATCCGCGTCGCTGCTCAAGAGCACCCTTCCCTCCGAGAGCGCCTTCTCCGCGAGGTGACGATCGGAAGTATCGGTCCCCTCCCTCGCGTAGTACGCGTCGTATCCGGCCGCCCGGAGCCACTTCGCCAGGGAGCCGAGCATCGCGTCACAGAGGAACCTCACCTCATCCCCGATGATCCGAACCCTCCCTCGCCGCGCCCGTCGGTCGAGGCGCCCAGCTCTTCGACCTCGACGAAGGAGACCTCGGGGACCCTCACCACGACGAGCTGGGCGATCCTCATCCCGGCCTCCAGGCGAAAGCCCTCGGCGGGGTCGTGGTTGATCAGGGGCACCTTTATCTCCCCGCGGTAGCCGGAGTCTATGAGGCCCGGCGCGTTGACCAGCGAGATACCGTGCCGGGCGGCGAGCCCGCTGCGCGGCAGCACGAGCCCGGCGTACCCGGTGGGGATCGCCACGCAGATCCCGGTGCGCACCAGGACCCGGCCTCCGGGCGGGATCTCCGCCGCCTCGAGCGCCCTGAGATCGTAGCCGGCGTCACCGGCGTGGGCCCGGGCGGGCGGTGCGGCATCGGGGTACAGCTTCCTGAACTCCACCCGCGGCACGCTCACCCTCGCGCGCCACAGCCCGGACACGACATCTCTTTCAGGGGAACACAACCAAGCAGGTTCATACGGAAGAGCATGTTAGCACGGAGCGGGCTTATCGAACCACGCCGGCAGATGCTATGCTTAGCGCCATGGAGAGAGCGAGAGAAGGCAGGTACCTGGTAACCTCGGCGCTCCCCTACGCCAACGGGGCGCTGCACGTCGGTCAGATCGTCGGGGCGTACCTCCCGGCGGACATCTTCGTGAGATACCTGAGGATGCGCGGTGAAGACGTACTCTACATCTGCGGCACCGACGAGCACGGCGTCCCGATCACGCTCACCGCCGAGCGCGAGGGCAAGAGCCCGAGGCAGGTCGTCGACTACTGGTACGCGCACATGAAAGAGACCTTCTCCCGCTTCAGGATCAGCTTCGACAACTTCTCCCGCACCTCGACCCCGCTGCACGCGAAGAACACCCAGGACTTCTACCGGAAGCTCAAGGACGGGAGCTACATCTCCGAGGCGACCTCCAAACAGATGTACAGCCCGACCGAGGGCCGCTTCCTCCCGGACCGCTACGTCGAGGGGACCTGTCCGGTCTGCGGCTACCGGGAGGCAAGAGGCGACCAGTGCGACAACTGCGGCAGCTGGTACGAGGCGTACGAGCTCATAGACCCGCACTCCAAGATCACCGGCGGCCCGGTCGAGGTCCGGGAGACGACCCACCTCTACTTCGAGCTGCCGAAGTTCTCGCAGAGGCTCAGGGAGTGGGTCGAAAGCCAGGAGCACTGGCGCGAGTCGGTGAAGAACTTCATCCTCAGCATGATCGAGGGCGGCCTCGAGCGCCGGCCGATCACGCGGGACATCTCGTGGGGTGTGCCGGTTCCGGAGCCGGGTTTCGAGGACAAGCGCTTCTACGTCTGGTTCGACGCCCCGATAGGCTACGTCTCCTCCACCCAGGAGTGGGCCGAGCGGGTGGGCGAGCCCGACCGCTGGCGCGAGTACTGGCAGGAGCCGGACACGAAGCTCATCCACTTCATCGGCAAGGACAACACGGTCTTCCACACGACGATGTGGCCCGCGATGCTGATGGGCGCCTCGGAGGGCGGCCCGGAGGAGTGGGTCCTCCCCTACGACGTCCCGGCGAACGAGTTCATGAACCTCGAGGTCACCGTCGACGGCGAGCGGCGGGCGGTTCAGATGTCGACGAGCCGCAACCTCGCCGTCTGGCTGCACGAGGCGCTCGACCGCTTCCCCGCAGATCCGCTGCGCTTCTACCTGGCCTCCACCCTCCCGGAGACCGGGGACGTGAACTTCTCCTGGCACGACTTCCAGGAGCGGGTCAACTCGGACCTCATCGGAACTTTGGGCAACTACGTAAACCGTACGCTCTCGTTCACCGAGCGCTACTTCGGCGGGGAGCTGAAGCGGCCGCCGAAGATGCCGCCCGAGGCGCTCGAGGCGCTGGAGGACTTCCGGCGGATCGAGGCCCGCTACGAGGAGAGGATGCTCGCCCGCCGCCCCCGGGAAGCCTTCGCCGAGCTGCTGGCGCTCGGCCGGCGAGCGAACCGCTTCTTCGACGCCGAGGCTCCCTGGCGCACCCGCAAGGAGGACCCGGAACGCGCGCGGACCACGCTGTACGCCTGCTGCGTGCTGCTGGGGTCCATCGCCTACCACGCCGCCCCGTACGTGCCGGATGCGATAGAACGCCTGGAGGGGTTCTTCACGGGGCCGGTGGAGCGCGCACTCGACCTCGAGCTCCCGGAGAGATATCGCTCCTCGGGAGCCGAGCCCCTCTTCCGGCGGATCGAGGACGAAGAGGTCGCCGAGGCGGAGGCCCGGCTGCTCGAGGCGCTCGGAGCCTGAGCCGGGCTTTCGGCGCCTGACTAAAGCCTTCTCCATTTCCCGCCGATCAAACAGGTATGCGAGGGACCGCGCTGGCAGAGAGTCGGCCCGCCGGGGAGGGAAGAGCGGCCGGAGGAGGCCCCGGGATCGAGACCTGGACGCTCTTCCTCCTCGTCTTCGGAGCCCAGTTCGCATTCGGGATGTGGATGGATGGCCGGGGTTTCCTGTGGGGAGACGCGCTCGATCGCGCCACGAGCGCGCTCGTGGCGCTTTACAGCACCGACCCGCACCTCGCCGCGATAGGCTTCGTCTGGATGCCCCTTCCGACCCTGCTGGAGATCGCCTTAACATCCACCTACGTCCTGTGGCCGCAGGTGGTCTCGAGCGGCTTCGCCTCGACGTTCATCACGGCACTCGCGGGAGGGGTGACGGCGGTTCTGCTCCTGAAGGTCTCCAGGAGGTTCGGAGTCTCCCCGGTGGTCGGGTGGGCTTTCGCACTTCTGGTGTGCACGAACCCGATGCTCTTTCTCTTCTACACCAACGGGATGAGCGAGGGGGTGGCGGCGCCGTTCCTGATCGGGGCGACGGCGGGCATCACCCTCTTCTGGTACACCGGCCGGCGCAGCTACGTGGCGATGGCCTCGCTCGCGCTCGCCTTCGGGTTCGCTTCGATCTACCAGGCGGTGCCGTACGGAGGATCGCTCTTCGCAGCCCTCGTCCTGGGGGTGCTCTTCGGTTCGGAGTCGAAGAGGTCCGCCCCGCAGGGAGCGTGGAGAGCGATAGAGGGTCTCGGGATACTCTTCCTGGTTCCGAGCGTCTACGTCGGCATCCTGTGGATCGGGGCCAACTGGGTGATCATGGGCGATCCGCTCTACTTCGCCCACAGCCAGTACTCCAACCAGGGAGTGGTCGCCTCATACGAAGGCGCGAGGCTCGCCGCCGGGGCCACGGGAGATCTCGGGGCCACCCTGCATTACGTCGGGGAGCGCACGGCTCCTTTTCTCATCCCAACGGCCTTCCTGCTGGCGGCCCGCATACTCGATGGAAGAGCCCGGGAAGTGAACACGATCTCGCTGGTCCTGCTCAACCTCGGCGTGCCGCTGGGCCTGATGGTGCCCCAGCTCTACGCCGGCAGCTCCTTCGGCTGGCTGCGCTACTTCATGTACCCCCTCTTCGCCGCCGCCGGCTGGGGTCTCTACGAGGTGGCGAAGAGCCGCAGGAAGCGCCTGGCGACGGTCTTCGTGCTCGGAGGGTGGGCGTTCGCTTTCCCGGTGGTCCTCTGGGCCATGGCCAACCCGTCGCTGGGCCAGGACGAGCACTACGAGGTGCGCGCCCTGGTGAGCGGCCAGGACGCCTCGGAGACGGGGTTCACGAACTACCTCGCGGACGCCGCTCCGGTCGTACGCTACCTCGAGGAGAAGGTGATGCCCGAGGGCCACGTCGTAGCCGCGGACGCGACGCAGGGCTGGCCCATCGCGGCACAGATGCCCCCCAGGTACCTGTCGAACCTTCTCATGCTCACCCCCGACAGGAGGTTCCTGCAGGCGGTGCGAGCTCCGCAGAAGTACCACGTCTCGTACCTGCTCGTGCCCGACCCGAAGAAATACCCGAACGACCTGATAAACACGACCTATCCCAGGCTGTGGGAAGGGAAGGAGCCGGGGTTCAGGCTGGCCGCGAAGTTCCCCAGAACAATGCAGGGGTGGCGTCTCTACCGGCTCGCGCGGTAGGTCAGGACCCTACTGGCCCCCCTGTAGCGAGGCCCCCGATTGCTCTTCGAAGTGCAGTCCGTGCTCGGTCTTCTGCCAGTAGGAGGGGCGAACGATCAGCTCGTAGAGCGCCATGTACCCCGCGACGCTCATCAGCAGCCAGTACAGCGGGATCAAGAGCGTGTACGGCGCGAGATCGTCGTTGCCTCGTCCAACGGCACCGATGAGCCCGAGGAAGACGAAGAAGAAGTTACCGACGAAGAGGCTCGCGAGCGCCAGGTAGTAGACCGGCCCGGGGAAGAGCATCGGGATCCAGCCGGGGCGCAAGAGCAGCCAGAGGACCAGGAGCAACCAGAAAACCGGTGAGACTATGACGGTGTAGATGAGCCCTCCGACGGTGGCCAGGAAGTGCAGGGTGTTCTTCAGCCCGATCTCCCGCCACAACCGCAGCGGATGGCGGGTGTGGACGAGGAAGGTCTGCATGTAGCCTTTGATCCACCGCGAACGCTGCCGGATCCAGTTCTTGAGCCGGCTGTTCGCCTCCTCGTAGGTGGTAGAGTCTAGCATCCTCGTGGTCCTGCCCATGCGCGCGAGCCTCAAATCCAGATCGGCATCCTCGGTGACGTTGTACGGGTCCCAGCTCATCGACTGTTTGAGCACCTCGGCGCGGAAGTGGTTGGAGGTCCCACCGAGCGGGATCGGGGCCCCCAGACGGTGCAATCCGGGCAGGAACATGTCGAACCAGGCCGAGTACTCGAGGGAGAACCAGCGCGTGAGCAGGTTCTGGCGAGGGTTGTAGTAGTTGAGCTTGGCCTGGATGCAGGCGACCTCCTCGCCGGAGTGCCGGAACCCCCAGACCGCACCCTTGAGCTGGTGGGGATCGGGCTGATCCTCGGCGTCGTAGATCGTGATGAGCTCTCCCCGCGCGTAGAGCAACCCGTAGAGCATGGCCTTGGGCTTGGTGCGGGGCTCCCCGGGAGGTACCTTGAGCACCCTGAGCCACCCAGGCCTGCCGACCTTCTTGGCAGGTGATCCCCCCGGAGCTTCCGGGACCGGGAGAGACCTGAGCCAGCCTGGTTTGCCGACTTCTTCGACGGCCGCGAGCGTCTGATCGTCGTCCTCTTCGACGAGGAGGATGCCGTCGAGTTTGTGCTTCGGGTAGTCCAGTCTGGAGAGTGCATCGAAGAGGGCCCTCATCGTGGAGGGCTTCTCCTTGTAGACGGGGAGAAGCAGCGTATAGACGGGCAACTCGCGCTCGTCGAGGCTCTGCAGCTCCTCTCGCGAGGGGCGTATGGCCGACCCCGCGCGCCAGCCCTGCCAGGCGGTATACATCCGGTAGGTCCCGTAAGCAACGTAAAGGAGGGTGCCCACCGCCACGAGCACGACGGCGGTCATCACGGGAGCGACGAAGATGGCACCGGCGGCGAGCACGAGCAACGCGATCCCCACGACGATCTGGAAGGCCGAGAGCCGGTTCCCGAAAGCCGAGAAGTGCGGGACCTCCTCGAGCAACCCGGTGACGACGGCTTCGACGTCGTCCTCCGCGTACAGGGAGCTGGAGAGCGCGGCTACGGTCTCGGCGTCGGCTATCCGGGGCTCGACCGATCGACCAAGGTACTCCTGGATCGCCTCGACCACCTCCGGAGAGGGGTCGGCGAAGACGACGGGGACGGCTTCCCCGCCGGGGTTCTCGAGGGCGACAGCCTGCCACCGTCGGGCCAGATCCGCCGGGAGCAGCGGCTGTGGGGTCTCCGAAGGGCCGGCCGCCGAGAGCCCCAGCCTCCGGGCGAGGACGCTCGAGAGCGTGGGCGCATCCACGGCGTCGTGGGCCAGAAGGATCTCACCGAGCCGTCCACCGCTGCGCGCCTGTTCGTCCAGGGCGAGGAGCAGGTCCTCCTCCGTGATCACACCTTCGTCCAGCAGCAGCCTCCCCAGCCTCCGGAACCGCATCTTCTCTTCTTCGTGGACGGGGAAAGCGGTTCCGAGAGCGGCGTCTATCTCCCGGGCCGGCGCGATCCGCACCGGGCGTCCGGCGAGGTCGCCGTCTGGCAAAGGCCCGAAGGGGTCCGCGATGGCTACTTCTCCACCGACCAGTGGAGCCCAGCGACGGGCTTTGAAGACCTCCGGTTCGCGGGCGCGGATGGCACCGATGTCCAGATGCTCGGCCCGCAGGGGGAACTCGAGCGGTGGGATACCGGTCGCCTCCGAGAGCACGGAGACGACCTGCTCGGGACCGAGATCCTCGAGCACCAGCCAGAAAGGGTAGCCGAGCTTGAGTCGCCGCCTCGCCCGCTCGGGGTCCGGGACCACCCCTCGTTCGATGAGATCTTCCAGCAGCTCCGTGGTTCTGGCGTTCAGGGGATCAGACGCTCCACCCATCTTCGGCCTCTGTCCCGATTATTCGGAAGCACTCTCCAAAACTTTAGGCGACCTCCGAACCGGTCGGAACCGCTGCATCACCGCTGGAGCTCTCCATCAGGCTTTTCTGTAGGGCGTGGAGACGGTGTGGCTCCCGTCGGGGAGCTCCGAGATCTCGTAGTCGCCGAAGAGGATCGGGTCGGAGATCACGAGGCACAGAAAGAGCCTGACGGCGAGGGCCCGGATCTCGCTCTCGGCGTGAGCGTCGGCGCGCATCTCGATGATGTGGCGCAGCGCACGGACGTTGCCGGTGAAGATCATCGGCGCCTCGGTCTCGTTCGGCAGAAGCGAGCGGGCGGTCTGCTGCACTTTCTTGCGGGCGTCGGTCCTGTAGTCCGCGGAGAGCGCGGCGTCGCCTTTGCTCTGCAACCCGATCAGCCTCCCCGCCAGCTCCCCGTACTCCCGCCGCGCCCGGTCTATCCTCTCCTCGAAGAGGCGGTGCAGCTCGTCGTCCTGGCGGTATTCGGGCCTCTCGACGAAGCGCAGGACGTTACCTGAGACGTAACGCTGGCTCACCTGCGAGAAGCCGACGCCGGCCCTGTGCCTGACCAGCTCGTGTGTCGTGCTGCGGCTGATACCGTAGAGGAGGAAGCTGAAGCTGGCGTGCTCAAGAACGGAGCCGTGCCCGGAGGAGACGAGCCGCTCGAAGTAGCCGGCGGCGTTCTCGTTCTTCGTGCGCCGGGGCCCAAAGGACATGTAGCAGATCTGTCCGGCGCTCTTGCAGAGCTGGGAGGAGTCGGGGAGTCGCGTGGGATCGCGGACGTACTGCGTGAAACCCAACCCGGCATCGAACCCCTCGAGGAACCCCGCAAGCCCCTCCAGGTTCGTTTGGGGCCTGGCGACCATCACGACGCCCGGCGCGCGCAGGTAGGGTGTCCCGGAGGCGGTCCTGAATACCGGGGAGTGGATGGCGGGATAGCCGGAGAGAACCTCTCCGCCGAGCTCTCTGAATATCTCCGCCGCGTGTTCTTTCACCTCCAACACCAGGCCCCCTTCTCCGCTCGTACGCCTGAGAGAGAAGGGTACCCACAGGAGCACGCCGGTACAAGTGGCTCGTCCTCAGACGGCTTCGGAGAGCAGCGCCTGGCGCAGCAACCCGGCGTGCCGGCTGGTCCTGATGGTCCGCAGGGCCTTTATCTCGACCTGCCGGGCCCGCTCCTGGGAGATGCCGAGCCGCTCGGAGACCTCGCGCAGCGTGAGGGGTCTGCCTTCCCCACCCAGCCCGTGGCGCAGCCGGAGGATGCGTGCCTCCCGCTCCGGAAGAGACTCTATGGCCTCGGCCAGAGCCTCCTCCCACCCGGCGGCCTCGACCCGATCGTAGTCGGTGCGGCTGCTCTCGTCGGGCAGCAGCTCTCCCATCTCCGCCCCGTCTTCGGACATCCTGACGTTGACGCTGCTTATGGGCTGGCCGACCTCTCGCAGCCTGCGGGCCTCGGCCGGTTCCACCCCGAGACGTTCGGAGAGCTCCTCGTCCGTCGGCTCACGCCCGAGCTCGACGCTCAGGGCCGCCTCGACGCGCCGCAGCCGGAAGAGGGAATCGACCACGTGCGCCGGCAGCCGCACGGTGCGGCCGTGGTCGGCGATGGAGCGGGTTATGGCCTGCCGGATCCACCACGTCGCGTAGGTGGAGAAGCGGTTTCCCATCTCGGGGTCGAAACGCTCCACCGCCTTTATGAGGCCGGAGTTTCCCTCCTGGATGAGGTCCTCGAAGGGGACCCCCCTCCCGCGATACTTCTTGGCGATGGAGATGACGAGCCGGAGGTTGGACTCTACGAGCCTGCGCCTCGCCGCCGGGTCGCCGGAGCGTACCCGGCGGGCGAGCTCGCGCTCCTGTCGGGCGTCGAGGAGCTCGTGGTCCTGGATGCTGGCAAGATACTGCGTGAGCGTGTCGTAGGATTCCACCTCTCTCCTCCTTCAGGCCGCCGGATGACTCCCGCCGCCGACGCGCGCCCCCGCGTGGGTGACGAAGCTTTGCAGTACGCGCTCGTCGAGGCTGGAGGTCACCCACCACTCGCGCCCGCAGGTTCCACAGCGTAATGCGAGCTTTCTCCGCTCTTCCTTCATAACGACGCTCTCCTTGAGCGACCGCAGACAGCACGCCGGGAGATCCTTTATGTAGATCTCCTCCCGCGGCCTCCCGACCGGAGCGAGCACGGTGTCCGGACGCAACGCCCTTCTTCTGGGTCTCTTCATAACTCTGATACCTCCTCGTCGAAAGGAAACTCAGGCCGCCCCCCGGCGCTCTCCGAACTCCACGAAGCCGCAGCCTTCTGGCTCAGCGGGGATGGGAATCCCCCACCGGGCCCCGCACGCAGGGCACTCGAACCCTTCCTCACGCGTGCGGCCGGCCTCTTCCCGGCAGCAGGAGGGAAGGTCCTCCTCGTAGCGGACCTCCCCCTCCTCCGCCCACACCGAGACCCACGCCCGCCCCATCTACGCGGCCCTACCGGAGAGGCGGCTTATCCACTCGGAGGCCTCCTCGCGGGTGAGCTCGGAGACGCGCTTACCGACCATCTCCTCGAACTTCGGAACCCCGTCCTCGACCACGTCGGAGATGAGGGCCTCCAGATAGTTGAGCTGCTTGCGGGTCGCCGGAAGCTCCGCACGCCCCTCGTCACGCTGCCCTCGCTGCTGCAGGGCCTGCTCCACCGCCTCCTCCCCCTCGCTGAGCTCCTCGAAGGCCGTGACGCCGACGTTGATCGCATCCCGGAGAGCCCGCGCCTTCGCCCGGGTCTCGGCCATCCGGATCAGATGCGGCGCGATCGCCCGGCTCACGTTCTCAGGGCTGGCATCGCCTATCCCGCTGAAGCGCCCGTCCTCGGTCCTCACCACCGCCCGTACGATCGCCAGATGGCCGTTCTCCGCACTCGGCGCCTGAAGCAACTCCGTCTCGATGCTCCTGAGACCCCGCGAGTGCGCCTCGTCCAGAAGCCCGGCGTACAGCACGTACCTGCGGCCCCCGCGCTCGATCATGTGCTCCTCTCTCACCTTCGCACCTCCTCTCTATTATCCTCACTGAATCTGGTGAGACCGAAGTCAAATAGAGACACTAAGCTATCCCTTCGTAGGTGTACTGACGTCCTCCAGGGGCCGCGGTCTCGACGCGCCGGCGGATGAGGCCGAGCCGGGCGAGCCTGGCGGCGCGGTTGTTGCAGGCGGTGTGGTTGATCCCGAGCCGGGCGGCGAGCGCGGCGTTGGTGATCGGCCCGCCGGCGTAGATGGCTTTGAGGGTCTCCACGAGGTGGTCCGGGAGAGAGCCCACGAGGTCCGGATTCGCCCCGGGATCTTCCACCCTGAGAAGAGCGAGAGAGCGCTGCCTGAGCGAGGCCTCGACGTTCTCCAGCAGGTCACGGTCCCTCTCGATCAGCACCACCCGCCGCTCTCCGTACTCCCCCGCCGCGACCCGCGAGATGAGGATCCCGATCGCCTCGTCGGCGAAGGAGTAGTCCATCATCTCCACCCCACGGGTGTCCACGTAGAGCGTCTGCCCGTCGGGCATCTCGCCGAGCACACGTTCGATCGCCTCGCGCACCTCGCGGCCCGCGCGCCGGGTGACCATCAGCCGCCCCCCGGCCTCCGCCACGTCGAAGACGCGCCGCGCCCGGCCCTCATCCACTGATCCCGTCCTCACTGTACTCAGTGAAATCATTTGAGAGTATTGTACCCGCCGGGTGGCCGTAAAGCAAGGGTGAAATGGTGTGGATCATCCTCTACGCCCGTCCCCGGTGGCGAGGCGGGGGAGGGAGACGCGGACGAAGGTACCGGGGAAGTCGGGGACGTTGCGGGAGTTTCTGCGGCTCTCGTAGACGGTCACGCGTCCGGTGCCGCTGCGCAGCGAGAGGGAACCGCCGGAGCGGGTGGCGATCTGGGCGACCAGGGTGAGGCCGCCGCCGCGGCCGACCTCTCCGGTCCCCGAGACGCCCATCTCGAGCGCGTGGCGCAGGGCGTCGTTGTCGGTGACGACGTGCTCCGCCAGGGCGGGGTTGCGCAGGAGCGTCCTGCGGATGCCGACGCCGCCGTCGGCGATGGCTATGAGGACCTCCTCCCCCCTGCGGCGGGCGCCGCTTACGATGTGCTGGTAGGCCTGCACTGCGGCGAAGGCCCCGCAGGGGGAGGCGCTGTGTTCGGTGGCGTTCGAGCAGACCTCGGAGAGGACCGAGCAGACCGCGACCCGCTCGCGCAGCAGGTAACCCCGGTTCTCGAGGATGTCCGAGATCCTCTGGATGATGGCGGGGATCTCCTCCTCGGTGTGGAAGCTGACCAGCTCCTGCAGGGTTCCGGGATCCCGCCTCCTTCGCTCCTCGAGTGGGGAGAGGTCGAGGTTGACCCGCACCCGCTCCCCGAAGAGCCTGAAGAAGTTCATCCTCTCCAGGTAGGCGGCGACGTCCCGTCCCGAGAGCGCGAGGCCCACTTCCCCGGAGTCTTCGAGCAGCTTCTCCAGGAGCACGGCGAGCCCGCACAGCCCGGCGGGTTCGACGAACTCCACGCTCCTCAGGTCGAGCACCGTGGGTCCGCCATCGAGCCTGGCGGCGGCTGCGAAGGCGGGGTCTAGGCTCCCGAGGGTGAGCACCCCGCTCATCGCGCCCCTTCTGCGGACGTCGAGGTTTATCTGCGTGATCACCGCCATGTTATTGTAATCGCTTCTGCGGGCGGCGCCGGTAGTAGAATCTCTCGCGTGCTCCGCCGTTGCCGACTGGAAGCGAACCCGCAGGTGGCGATGAAGGACAGGCCGGTGAGCATCAGGGTGACCGGTCTGAACCCCCGCAGCATGGTCACGCTGCGCGCGCGGACGAGAGACGAGCGCGGGAGAGGATGGAGCTCGTGGGCCTGCTTCGAGGCGGACGGGCGGGGAGAGGTGGACCTGCGAGAGGCGCGTCCGCTCTCGGGCACCTATCGGGAACCCGATCCGATGGGGCTCTTCTGGTCGATGCTCCCGGAGGGCTCGCACAGGCCCGAGGGGGTAAGGTTCGTCTGGCATACCCTCGCGCCGATCACGGTCCGCCTCACCGTAGAAGAAGACGGGTGGCCGCTGGCGAGCACGTCCTTGAGGAGGCTCGCCATCCCGGAAGACGGCAGCGTGGTACGCGAGGAGGTCACGGAGGAAGGTCTCGTGGGCACCTTCTTCCATCCCGTACGGGAAGAGCCCGCGCCGGCGGTTCTCATCCTGGGCGGGGTGGGCGGTACGGTCGGGGAGGACAGGGCCGCGCTGCTGGCCTCGCACGGTTTCGCGGCCCTCGCGCTCGCCTACTACAGGAACGGGACGCTGCCCCGGGCGCTCGTCGAGATCCCGCTCGAGTACTGCGAGCGGGCGCTCTCCTGGCTGGAGAGCCACCCGGCCGTCTCCCCCGGACGGACGGGGGTGCTCGGGATCTCCAAGGGCGGGGAGCTCGCGCTGCTGCTCGGGGCGACCTACGGCGAGAGGATTCGCGCGGTCGTGGGTTATGTCCCGAGCTCCGTGGTCTGGCCCGGCATCTACCTGAGGTGGCACCCGAGGCAGGCGCTCCGCTCCTCGTGGACGCTGGGCGGGGAGCCGCTGCCGTTCGTGGAGATACACTTCAGCCTCAGGGAGATCTCCGAGCTGTTTCTGCGGGCGCTGAAGCAGAGAGGCTTCGCCCCGCGCTTCGTGCAGGAGAGGCCGCTCGAGGACGAGAGGGCCGTCTCGAACGGCGCGATCCCGGTGGAGAGGATAGCGGGTCCGGTCCTGCTCATCTCCGGCACCGACGACAGGCTGGTGCCCTCGAACCGGCTGGCCGATCTGGCGATCGCCCGCATGGAGTCCCGGGGACATCCCTTCCGTCACGAGCACCTGTGCTACGAGGGGGCGGGGCACTCCATAGGCGTTCCGTACCTGCCCGCGGTTACGAACAGGACGGGGCCGCTGCTGCACGGGGGCAGCATGGAGGCGAACGCCCGGGCCAGCGCGGATTCCTGGCCGAAGGTCATAAGGTTCCTCGAGGAGAGCCTCGGAGAAGGATGGAGTCAGGTGCCCTCTCTACGCCGCTCGTAGAAGAGCTCGGTGTAGCGGCGGTTGTCGAAGCGGCTGATCAGGGCACCATCCCCCACCTCGCGGAAGCCGCACTTCTCGAAGACCCGCTGCATGCGGTGGTTGTGCGCGAGCGTGGATCCCCGCACCACCCTGAGCCCGAGCTCGTTGAACGCGTACTCCACGAGGAGCCTGACGGCCTCGCTCGCATACCCCTTCCCGCGCTCGGTTTTGGGGCCTATCTTGATGCCGAGGTCGCACCCGCCGTTCCTGAAGTCGTAAAGGGTGGCCATCCCCACAGGCTCCCCGCCCGCCTCGATGATGAAGGTCCTGACCCCCGGCTCCCGCCAGCGAACCAGGTAGTCCCTGCGCGCGGCCTCCAGCGAGATCGAGAGCGGCGGACGCCCGTTCCAGGCCGCGAGCTCGGGGTCACGATCCCACTCGTAGACCACCTCCACGTCCGAGGGACGCGGGTGACGCAGCAGCACCGACTCGCCTTCCAGCTCCTTCAGCTCTTCAGCGTGTATGGCAGTCCTTCCCTCCAGAATGAGATCCCACAGCCAACTAGTATAAAGCCCACACAGAAAAAGGGCCGGTCTTCACAAAAGGGAGAACCCTCTTCCGGCCCTTAGCGTGCTCCCGGTGAGCCGCTGTATGTTGCATATATTATATGCCGCGCGCTCTTCTCCCGCAACCCCTCCGGCCGGCTCCTACAAACGGTAGAGACGGCTGGTATAATTGCCGCTGCACGGGCCGCTAGCTCAATTGGCAGAGCAAGAGACTCTTAATCTCTAGGTTCCAGGTTCGAGTCCTGGGCGGCTCACAGAGGTCAGAACCCCCGGTATGAACCGGGGGTTTCGTTTTTCAGCCCAGGGCCTTTTTCAGGAGCCCGATGATCCTCGCCTCTTCGGCGGCGGACAGTTCCTTCAGCGCGAAAGAGGTCGGCCACATCGCGCCATCGTCGAGCTTCGCCGCATCGCTGAAACCGAGCGTGGCGTACCGCGTCTTGAACTTCTGCGCGCTCTGGAAGAAGCAAAGTACCCTGCCGTCCCTGGCGTAGGCGGGCATCCCGTACCAGGTTCTGGGCGTGAGCTCCGGGGCGTTCTGCGTGACGATCTCGTGGAGACGTTCGGCCATGGTCCTGTCGGGCTCGGACATCTCGGAGATTTTGGCGAGCACGGCGCGTTCGCCCTCCTCCCGGCTCTTCCTGGCACGCTCTTCGGCCTTGCGCTCCCGGGCGTGCTCCCTCATCGCGGCCCGTTCCTCGGCCGTGAATCCTCCGGGGTTCTTCGCGCTCATCGCTTCCTCCTCAGTGGGTCTTCCACACCGGCCGGCGTGGAAGAGTACACTCGTGACCCGGTCTCCTGCGCCGTCGCGGTCCTTCGCGTCGCGTGACCGCGATCTCACGATCCCCACCCGCGCACAAACCACCCGACATGCAAGGATGATACGCCAGAGCCTGGACAGACACACCACCGAATCATGGAGACGGGCCGCCCAGAAAGATCGGTCTCAGCAGTCCCCTTCGGGCGGGACGAGCGCCACGGCTCTCGCCCAAGCCCCGCTCCCCCGCTCGACCCTGACCGGAAAGCACACCAGCGTCGCCCCCACCGGGGGGAGCCTCTCCAGGTTGGCGAGCTTCTCGATCTGGCAGTACTCGCGCTCCATCCCGGCGAAGTGCGCCGGCCACAGCAGCGAGGGATCACGTCTCTCCCTCCACTCCGCACCGATCATGGGGTAGGGTCTGTCCAGGCTCCAGGCGTCGGTCCCGATGAGCCGCACGCCCCTCTCCACCAGGGAGAGCACCGCCTCCCTCCCCAGACCGCACCCGCGCCAGAAGAACTCCTCCTCTCCCCAGTACCCGCCGGCGCCCGTGCGCAGGAGGACGACGTCCCCGGCCGAGGGGGTGTGTCCGATCCCTTCCAGCCGCTCCTCGAGCTCCTCCGCCGGGATCAGGCACCCGTCGGGAAGGTCCGAGACGTCGATTACGACCGCGGGCCCGACGAACCACGACAGCGGCACCTCGTCTATGGTCCTCGCGCGCCTGCCCTCCGAAACGGGGGCGTAGTGAAAGGGCGCGTCGACGTGCGTCGCGGCGTGGGTGGAGGCCTCCACGATCTCCCCGGCGAAGCCAAGCCCGGAAGGCAGGGCGCTCTCCGGTATCCCGAACATCTGCCGCCAGAGCTCCGCCCCCTCCTCGTGGGTGATGCGGCGCAGCCGCGGGGGCGCAGGCTCACCAGGCGTCGGCCCCAGCGGTCTGCTCAGGTCTATCAGGCGAACGCGCCCGCCCGGGAGCAAGACCTCCCCATGCTCCATTCGATCCCTCCTCTCTTCCCGCCGTTCCGCGAAATCACCGCTCCCGGGTTAGGATACCGGCATGCTGCCAGACGCTCACAGCTCGTCCCTGTTGCTCGTCCTGGATCTCGCCGGCACCTTCGCCTTCGGCCTCAGCGGTGGGCTGGCCGGGGTGCGCGCCCGGCTGGACCTCTACGGCGTCGTCGTGCTCGCGGGCGTCGTGGGGCTCGCGGGGGGTATAACCCGCGACATCCTCCTCGGCGCGCTGCCCCCCGCAACCTTCAGCGACTGGCGCTACCTGGCGGTAGCGGCCCTCGCCGGGCTCACGACCTTCTTCTTCCACCGCACGATAGAACACTTCTACCGGCCGGTCGCCGTCTTCGACGCCGCGGGGCTCTCGCTCTTCTGCGTCACCGGGACGGCCAAAGCCCTCGAGTTCAACGTGGGGGCCGTTCAGGCGGTTCTGCTCGGCGTCGTCACCGCGACCGGGGGAGGGATGCTCAGGGACGTCCTGGTTCGCGAGATCCCGACGGTGTTGCGCAGCGAGCTGTACGCGGTGCCGGCCCTGATCGGGGCGTCGATCACGGTGGCGGGCTCCAGGCTCGGGTACGACCCGACGGCCGCATCGCTCTTCGCAGCGGCGGCCTGCTTTCTCATCCGGCTGGCGAGCCTTCGCTTCGGCATCGGGCTCCCGACTCCCCCGGACGGTCGCGACAAGCCTGGGGAGTGAGCGCCGGAATAATCACAGCCCGGCGGGCTCCATGGCCGCCTCCCGCAGCCGCTCGACGTCGCGCGCGGGTGGCTCGCCGAAGAGCCTCCTGTAGTCGCGGCTGAAGTGTGAGGGGTCGCGGTAGCCGACCCGGCGGGCGGCGCCCGCGGCGTCGAGCCCCTCACCGAGCATGAGCCGCCGGGCCTCCTGCAGCCTCAGCCTCTTCTGGAACTGCAGGGGGCTCATCGCCGTGACCGCCTTGAAGTGGTGGTGGAAGCTCGATGTGCTCATCCCGAGCTCCCGCGCGATCTCCTCGACCCTGAGCGGCCGGGCGAGATCCTCGCGCAGCCTCTCCATGGCTCTCGCGATGCGGTGGGCCTGCCCGCCGCGGATGGCGATCTGGCGCAGCCGCGCCCCCTGATCCCCGCGGAGGAGCCGGAAGACGATCTCCCGGACGACGAGCGGCCTGAGAAAGCGCGCCTCTTCCTCCGGCTCCTCCAGGAGCCGCAGCAGCCTCACGACGGCGTCCAGGAGCCCACCGTCCAGCGGGCTCACGTCGAAGGCCCGCACGGCGGCGCGCTCCCCGGAGACGGCATGCCCGGCCTCGACCATCACCGAACCCACGAGCGCGGGGTCCAGGGTCAAGACCACCCCCAGATAGGGCCGCTCCTCCGAGGCCTCCGTGATCCGGCTCGCAATGGGAAGGGCGGCGGCGGTGACGAGGTAGTGGCTGGCGTCGTAGCGGTAGAGCTCGTCGCCGAGCCAGACCTCCTTTGCCCCCTGCGCGACGACGCACAGCGCGGGGAACGAGACGCCGTGGTCCGGCTCCGTCGGTGAGGAGGCTCTACGCAGTCGCAGCCCGCCGGGCAGATCGACGGCCCCGTCCTCGCGCACGGCCCGCGCGACGCGCTCCACGAGCTCCCGGCGTACGTCGCACTCCCTCTCCGTCTCCAACCTCCTGTGCATCGGATCCACAGCCGGTCCCTCCGTTCGATCCCACAGGTTTGCAGGATAGTCCAAGAGTTTTGGAGGATCATTATACTGGCCCTCGCCCCAACGCCTGTAAAATAGCCGGCGTGCGGAGTGATCTCATGCCGGGTCTCTGATCCAGCCCGGAATTTCATCCAACGACTCGCTCCGTCGAAGGCAGGAGTCGATACGGGAGGTAGCCAAACCATGCGAGGAACGGTTCTGTACGGAACGCGGGACGTGCGCGTCGAGGAGCGCCCGGAGCCGGAGATAGTCGAGCCGACCGACGCCATCATCCGGCTCTCGGCGGCGTGCGTGTGCGGCTCGGACCTCTGGCCTTACCGCGGCATCGACCCGGTGGCCGAGCCGAGGCCGATGGGCCACGAGTACGTCGGTGTCGTCGAGGAGGTCGGGAGCGAGGTACGGAACGTAAAGCCGGGGCAGTTCGTCGTCGGCTCGTTCTTCGCTTCAGATAACACCTGTGAGATCTGCCAGAGCGGTTACCAGTCCTCCTGCGTCAACCGCGCACCCATCGGAGCCATCGGAACCCAGGCCGAGTACGCCCGCATCCCGCTCGCCGACGGCACGCTGGTCGCGACGCCGGGGATGCCGGACGACGACCTGATCCCCCACCTCCTCGCCGCCTCGGACGTGCTCGGCACCGGGTGGTTCGGCGCGGTGGCGGCCGAGGCCGGTCCGGGCAAGACGGTCGCGGTCGTCGGCGACGGCGCGGTCGGGCTGCTCGCGGTGCTCTCCGCGAAGCAGCTGGGCGCCGAGAGGGTCATCGCGATGAGCCGGCACGAGGACCGGCAGAAGCTCGCGCTCGAGTTCGGCGCGACCGACATCGTCGAGGAGCGCGGTGATGCAGGCGTCGAGCGCATAAAGGAGCTGACCGGCGGGCTCGGGGCGCACTCGGTCGTAGAGGCGGTCGGGACGCAGGAGGCGATGATGCAGGCGATCCGATCGACCCGTCCCGGCGGGCACGTGGGCTTCGTCGGCGTGCTGCATGGGGTGGAGATCCCGGGCGAGGAATTCTTCTCCTCGCACGTGCACCTGCACGGCGGTCCGGCCCCGGTGCGGCGCTTTCTGCCCGAGCTGATCGACCTGATCTGGCGGCGCAGGATCGAGCCGGGGAAGGTCTTCGACCTGGAGCTTCCCCTGGAGGAGGCCGCCGAGGGCTACCGCGCGATGGACGAGCGACGTGCGATCAAGGCGCTGCTGCGCCCGTAGGGCGACCCGGGACGGGCGGAACGGAACCGCGGTGAGCGGGCCTCCGCCCGCCCGCGGTCTTCCGGAGAGGGACCGTGCGGCCTCTCAGGATTTCGGGAAGGAGGAGCGGGTGTGAGCCCGAGGGCATCGCGCGTCTTCGTCACGGGCTCTACGGACGGGCTCGGGCGGGCGGCGGCGCGGGCGCTGTTGGAGCAGGGGCACGAGGTCGTCGTGCACGCCCGGAATCGAAAGCGGCTGGAGGTGGTGCGCGAACTTATGGAGCAGGGGGCGGAGGAGGAGGTTCTGCCCGCGTGCGAGGAGCTCGGGATCGGCTTCGTCCCCTACAGCCCCTTAGGCAAGGGCTTCCTGACGGGCAGAATAGACAAGAACGCCTCGTTCGCCGAGGGAGACATCCGCAGCACCATCCCCCGCTTCGCGCGGGAAGCGAGGAAGGCCAACCGGGCCCTGGTGGACCTGCTCGGTGAGATCGCGCGGCGGAAGGAAGCCACCCCAGCCCAGATAGCGCTCGCGTGGCTTTTGGCGCAGAAGCCCTGGATCGCGCCGATCCCTGGCACCCGCCGCCCCGAGCGCCTCATGGAGAACATCGGCGCGGCGCAGATCGAGCTCACGCCCGAGGATCTGCGCGAGATCGAGGAGGCGGCCTCGAGGATCGAGATCCAGGGCGCCCGCTACCCAGAGGAGCTGGAGCGCACGACGTACCGCTGACGTGAAGCGCGGGGCACGAACTGCTAAAGTCGCGTCGAGGAGGTGGAGATGAAGGTCACGAGAAACGGAAGGAGGCCCTCCGGCAAGGGACCGGCCGGGTGGTTCACCGGAGACGTCTACCTGGACACCGCCGCCGAGCCCTCTGGTCCCTCGCGCCTGGCGGCGAGCGTCGTACACTTCACCCCGGGGGCCCGCACGGCGTGGCACACCCACCCTAACGGGCAGACCATCTACGTCACAGAGGGCGTGGGGCTGTGCCAGCGCAGGGGAGGGCCGGTCGAGGTGATAAGGCCCGGAGACTCCGTCTTCTTCGAGCCGGGCGAGGAGCACTGGCACGGGGCGGCCCCGGACCGCTTCATGACCCACGTGGCGATGCAGCAGACCGACGAGGAGGGCAACGCCGCCTTCTGGGGCGAGCACGTCACCGACGAGGAGTACGGCGCGGCCCCTCGGACGGAGGGCTGATCTCCCGACGCGCAGGCACCACCGTCCCCTTCGTCCGCACACGAAAACCTCTATACTTTGGGCCGGGAGGCCAGGGATCCCTCGTCTCCCGGCCCAAAATCCGGAATCCCTGCTGACGGAGGAAGAGAGGTATGAGCGTTCGGGTGGGTGTGATCATGGGCAGCACCTCGGACTGGGAGACGATGAAGCATGCCTGCGAGGTGCTCGACGAACTCGGAATCTCCTACGAGAAACGCGTCGTCTCGGCGCACAGGACGCCCGATCTCATGTTCGAGTACGCCTCCACGGCAGCCGGGAGGGGGCTCGGCGTGATCATCGCGGGCGCGGGAGGTGCAGCGCACCTTCCGGGCATGGTCGCCTCCAAGACGGTGCTGCCCGTGATCGGGGTGCCGGTGAGGTCCTCGAACCTGAGCGGGCTCGACTCGCTGCTCTCGATCGTCCAGATGCCCGGAGGGGTCCCGGTCGCGACCGTCGCGATAGGCCGCTCCGGAGCGACCAACGCCGGGCTGCTGGCCGCCCAGATCCTGGCCGTCAGTGATCCCGACATCCGTCACAGGCTCGAGGAGCGCCGGGAGAGGATGCGTCGCTCCGTCATCGAAGGGGGTGATCTCGGTTGACGAAGGTCGTTCTTCCGGGCAGCACGATAGGCGTGCTGGGCGGCGGCCAGCTCGGCCGAATGATGGCGCTCGCGGGGGCGCACATGGGCTACCGCTTCGTGACGCTCGACCCCACGCCCGATGCCCCGTGCGGGCAGGTCTCGGCCGCCCAGATCGTCGCAGCCTACGACGACCGCGCCGCCGCCAGAGAGCTCGCCAGATCCGCCGACGTCATAACCTACGAGTTCGAGAACGTGGATTCCGGCGTGGCGCGGATGCTCGAGCAGGAGTCGTACGTACCCCAGGGGAGCCGTCTGCTCCACACCACCCAGCACCGGCTGCGCGAGAAGCGGGCCGTCGAGGAGGCGGGGGTGCGGGTGGCGCCCTACCGGCAGGTCGAGAGCGAGAAAGACCTGCTCGATGCGGTGGAATTGCTGGGCACCCCCTGCGTGCTCAAGACCGCGACCGGCGGCTACGACGGCAAGGGGCAGCGGGTCCTCCACTCGGAGGACGAGGCCGAAGCCGCCTTCGCCGAACTCTCCGGCCCGGGGGTCGACCTGGTGCTGGAGAAGTTCATAGACTTCGAGAAGGAGCTCTCGGTCATCGCCGCCCGCACCCCGGACGGGGAAGCGGCGGCCTTCCCGGCGGCAGAGAACGTACACGTGGACAACATCCTGCACCTCTCGATCGTCCCGGCCCGCGTGCCGCAGGAGGTGCAGGAGAAGGCCACGGAGATGGCGCTCAGCGTGGCCGAGTCGCTCGGCGTGGCGGGACTCGTCGCGGTGGAGATGTTCTGGGCCGGCGGCGACGAACTCTACGTCAACGAGCTCGCCCCGCGGCCGCACAACTCGGGCCACTACACGATAGAGGCGTGCGTTACCTCGCAGTTCGAGCAGCACGTAAGGGCCATCTGCAATCTGCCGCTCGGCCCGACCACCCTGCTCACCCCCGCCGTCATGGTCAACGTGCTCGGGGAGCACCTGGAACCCCTGATCCGGCTGATCGAGAAAGGTGGGATGCGAAGCCGCGGTGGCGTGACGCCGAAGGTGCATATCTACGGCAAGACCGAGTCCCGCCCGAAGCGCAAGATGGGACACGTCACCCTCGTCGCCGACGACGTCGATCCGGCCCTCGCCTGGATCGAGGAAGCCGGGATCTGGGAAGGCCAGGTAGCGAAGACGGGTCCCGTCCGGTAGCCCTCAGGGAGAGGCAGAGCTCCCGCCCCAGAACCCGTCCGGGGCGAAGAGTTCCTCGACGCACTCCTCGAGCAGCCCGCTCTCGAGCGCGAGATCGAGGACGGTATAACGCCGGCGGATCGTCTGCGCCCGCGCATAGGTCTGCCGGAAGCTCTCCCACCCGAGCCCTATCTCCCGCGGGCTCGTCGGGCATCCGGCCTCCGCGAGCAGCCTGCGCAGCTCTCCGGGGGGCAGAAGCTGCTCCCGCAGCCGCCCTCTGAGCGCATCCCACCCCTGCGTGAGGCGCACGAGCCTCCGGCGCAGCTCGCCGGCTGAGGGATGCTTGGCGAGCGACTCCTCCACCGCGGCGCGCGCCATCACGGGGTTCGGGTGCGCCTCCCTCACCCGGCGCTCCACCTCGTCCCTCCCCGGCCAGCGGCGGCAGATCCCGTCCACATCGATGTCGGTGAGATCCTTCAGCAGCATCCTCTCGTAGAGGGCGGCGATCGCCACGGTGCCGACCCCGACCTTGAACCCATGCGAGAGCGGCGGGTCCTGGTCGTGCCCGAGCCCCTCCATCTCCCAGAGGTGGCTGAACTGGTGCTCGGCGCCGGAGGCGGTGCGCGAGGAGCGGTAGCGCTGCATCGCGAGCCCGGACATCACGAGCCCCTCCATCAGGCCGGCCACGGCCTCCTCGTCCCCCCGACGCAGCCTGCCGGGCGAGGCGGTCCAGCGACGCAGCGGGCCCTGCACCATCTCGAAGCTCGTCCGATCGATCGCCTCCACCCCGAGGGCGTCGGCGACGATCCAGTCTGCCCCCGAGGTGATCTTGCCCAGGAGATCGGCGTAGCCGGAGGCGGTCATCCGCTCCGGAGCCCCGGCGAGCACATCAACATCCGCGACCACGGCCCGGGGCGCGGGGCAGGGCAGGGTATGCTTGTACCCATCCTCGGTTATCGTGGCGCCGAAGGAGGTGTACCCGTCGACCGAGGCCGCGGTCGCCACCGCCATGTACGGCCGGCCACACTCGTGGGAGGCGCGCTTGGTGATGTCGTTTATGGTCCCGGCCCCGACCGCGACCGGCACCGCCTCCCTGCCCCGGAGCCACTCTCTGAGATCTCCGACGCCCTCGGAGTCGGGGAAGAGAGGAGGATGCACCGGGAAGACGAAGCGTCCTGCGAGCGTGCACCCGGCGGCCTTCAGGCTCCTCTCGACCTCTTCCCCGGCGACCTCGAAGGTCCTCTCGTCCGCGACGATCACGGCCGGCACGGCCCCGAAGCACCCCTCGAAGACCTCCCCGACCTGTCCCAGGGCTCCTTTTTCTATGACGACACGATAGGTCTCGGAAGCCTCCCCGAGCGCGGCATCCAGTCTCTCCTCCAAACGGAACTCCTCCCCTTGAAATTTTCTACGGCGCTTGCGGCTCGCCGGGGACCTCGTGACAGTGCCGGCAGCGGGCTTCGTAGCTCTCCTGCGCCCCGACGAGGATGGTCGGTGCGGAGGCGGGCGCGGGACGGCCGTCTATGAGGCGCTGGGAGCGGGAGGCCTCCCGGCCGCAGCGGGCGCAGATCGCGCGCAGCTTGACCACCTCGTCAGCCCTGGCGAGCAGGGCCGGGACGGGACCGAAGGGCTGGCCGCGGAAGTCCATGTCCAGCCCGGCGGCGATCACGTCGTAGCCGCCATCGGCCAGACCATCCAGGACCTCGACGAGCCGCCCGTCGAAGAACTGCACCTCCTCGATCGCCACCAGGTCGGTCTGCGGCTCGACGGCCGAGAGCAGCTCGTCGCTGGAGGCGACGGCGCGGGCCTCGTGCAGCACGCCGTTGTGGGAACGGATGACCTCTCTCTCCGAGCGGGTGTCGAGGGCGTGCTTGAAGACCTGCACCCGGCGCCGGGCGTACAGGGCGCGGCGGACCCGCCGGATCAGCTCCTCCGTCTTGCCCGAGAACATCGAGCCGGTTATGACCGTGAGAGAACCCGGACGGGGACCGTAAACTTCGAAGAGCCTCTCCGGGGCCCTCCTGACGCGCTCCTCCCGCACCAGGCAGGCTACTCTCCGGCCCTCTCGAGCGTGCGACGGGCCATCTTCACGCTGGCCTCGTCTACCATCTGCCCGTCGACGGCTATCGCCCCGACCCCCGACCGGCCGGCCTCCTCGTAGGCGGCGACGATGCGGCGGGCACGCTCGAGCTCCTCCTCCGAGGGGGAGAACTCGCGGTTGACGGTCGCTATCTGCGCGGGATGGATGCACCACTTGCCGTCGTAACCCAAAGCCCGGGCGACGCGGCAGCTCCTGCGCAGCACCTCCTCGTCCCGGAAGTCTGCGACGGGGCCGTCGAGGACGCGGAGCCCTCCAGCCCTCGCCGCGGTCGCGATGCGCGCCATCGCGTGGTGGAAGCGGTGTCCCGGGTAGAGCTCGTCCCACGCGTCCTCGATCCCGATGTTCCCCCCCGGCATACCGACGCTCGCCGCGAAGTCCCCGGGCCCGAAGTGCAGCGCCTCAAGCCGCCCGCCCGAGAAGGCTATCTCCTCCACCCGGGCGAGCCCCGAGGCGCTCTCTATCTGGGCCTCGAGAGAGACCGAGCCCGGCTCGAGACCCGCTCCCGCCTCCACCCCCCGGAGCAGAACGTCGAGTGCGTAGAGATCCTCCGCCCTTCCCACCTTCGGGACGATGATCGAGCAGGGAACCCTCGCCCCCTCGACAACCTCGATCACGTCCCCGTAGAACCACCGGGTGTCGAGCGCGTTCATGCGGAAGGTGGGGGTCCTACCACGCCAGTCCATCCCGGTGAAGGCCCGCACGACGTTCCCGCGCGCCGCCTCCTTCTCCCCCGGCGCAACGGCGTCTTCCAGGTCCAGGAAAACCACATCCGCCTCCGAGGCGAGCGCCTTCTCGATCATCCTCGGGTTCGAGGCGGGAACCGCGAGCAGCGAACGGACGAACCCCATCTCACCCCAGCAGCGTCTCGACCGGTTCGCCCCGGAGGGAGGCGTCCAGGACCTCGGCCGGGTGGGCGACCGGGATGTCACGGCCCATCCGGCGCAGGGAGGCCCGAATCTGCAGCGTGCAGCCCGGGTTGGACGTGACCAGAAGCTGCGCCCCGGTCTGCAGCACGTTCTTCGCCTTGCGCTCCCCGAGCTCGGCGGCGGGCCCGGGCTCGACCATGTTGTAGATCCCGGCCGAGCCGCAGCAGATCTCCGCCTCCCTTATCTCCCGCACCTCGAGACCCGGTATCCTCCCGAGCGCCCGGCGGGGCTGGCTGCGGATGCCCTGCGCGTGGGCGAGGTGGCAGGCGTCGTGGTAGGCGACCGTGACCGGCAGCGGGTGGCGCTCGGCGACGGGCCCGATCTCCTCGAGGAACTCCGAGACGTCCCTCACCTTCGCGCTGAAAGCCTCGGCTCTGGCGGCGTACTCCGGGTCGTCGCGCAGCAGGTAGCCGTACTCCTTCATCGTCGAGCCGCACCCGGCGGCGTTGACGATCACCTCGTCGAGGTCGTAGCGCTCGAAGACGTCTATCGTGCGGCGGGCGAACTCGAGCGACTCCTCCTCACGCCCGGCGTGGGTCGAGAGCGCGCCGCAGCAGCCCTGATCGGGCGGGGCGACGACCTCGCAGCCCTCGGCGGCGAGCACCCGCACCGTGGCCGCGTTCACCTTCGAGAAGAAGACCCGCTGCACGCACCCGGTGAGGAGCCCGACCCGACGCCTCTTCTCGCCGAGGGGCGGGGTCACCTCGGGGATCCTCTCCTGCTCAGGGACCTCGGGCAAAAGCTCCTCCATCGCCCGCAGCCGCCCGGGCATGAGCTTCAGCAGGCCGCTCCTGCGCACCAGGTTCCTGATACCGGCCCTCTGGTAGAGCCGGAGCGGGGCCGCGACCAGCCGCAGCCGCTCCGGGTAGGGGAAGAGGTTGAAGATCATCTCCCGGAACGCCCGATCCTCCGGCGCGCGCTGGTAGCGGCGCTCGACCTGGCCGCGGGTGGCCTCGATGAGCTTGTCGTACTGCACCCCGGAGGGGCAGGCGGTTACGCACGCCATGCACCCCAGGCACAGGTCGAAGTGCCGGACCATCTCGTCGTTCATCGGCTCGCCCTCGAGCCCCTTGTTCATCAGGTATATCCTGCCGCGCGGCGAGTCCATCTCCTCGCCGAAGAGCACGTACGTCGGACAGGTCGGCAGGCAGAAGCCGCAGTGGACGCAGTCGTCTATGAGGGCCTGATCCGGCGGGTGGTGCTCGTCGAAGGCCGGGAAGACCACCCGGCCGCTCTCTCCGCGTCCCGTTCCGACGGTCGCCTCCGCCGAGAGGCTCCCGGCTCCGCCGACGTCCTGCCCCAGATCTTCCGGGCTCGCTGCCCCGACGGCGCCGGCCGTGGCCCTCCCGGACGGCGTGCCGCCTCCGTTGTGCCGCTCGGTCACGCTAGATACCTCCCACGAAACGTCCCGGGCTCATCGTGCCCGGAGGATCGAACTTCTCCTTGACGCGGCGCATCAGCTCGAACGCATCACCCGCGTACCCCCACACCTCGGCCCTGCGCTTGAGCCCGACCGGGGCGCGGGTGAGCACGACGCTCCCGCCCCGGCGCGAGCGGATCTCGCGCAGCTCGGCGATGAGGTCCGAGATGTCCTCCTCTCCCCCGCCGGAGACGGCGGCGAAGGTAACCCCGCTCGCCGCATGCCCCCGCAGGCTCACCTCGAGACCGCGCCTCTCCGCAGCCCCGGTGACCGATTCGATCACCCCGGAGAGCTCCGCCGGCGGGGCGTTCACCTTGAGCTCGACCTCCGCGGGCTCCATCTCGGGCAGCACGCGCCCTTCCTCCTCGCGCACCTCACCGAAGGGCCTGAGCAGGAACCTCGCCGTCTCCACCTTCGCGCCGATGCCGCCGGGGATGCTCTCGAGCAGGACCGAGATCTCCCGGCGGTCACCGTCCCAGAGGAGCTCCACGGCGCTCGGCACGATCTGCGAGCGGGCCACGGCCCGGGCCGCACCCGCCGCGCCCCCGGCATCCTCCACAGCCACCGTCACCGTGCGGGCGACCTCGGGGATCGGGTGCAGCCGGAAGTTCGCCTCCGCGATCACCCCCAGCGTCCCCAGAGAACCGGTGAAGAGCTTCGAGAGGTCGTAGCCGGCGACGTTCTTCACGACCTTGCCCCCGGCCTTCGCCACCGTCCCGTCGGAGAGGACGACCCTTATCCCGATGATGAGATCCCGGATCGTCCCGTAGCGCAGCCGCAGCGGCCCGGAGGCGTTCGCCGCGACGACGCCGCCGATGGTGGCGCCGCGCTCCGGCGGGTCTATCGCGAGCATCTGGTTCGAGGCGGCGAGCTCTTCCTGCAGCTCGTCGAGCTTCACCCCCGCCTGCACCCGCAGGACCTGGTCCGCCGCGGCGTGCTCGAGCACCCTATCCATCCTCGTCATGTCCACGATGACCTCGGCCCGGTGCGGGGGGTTCCCGAGGTGCATCTTGGTCCCCGCACCGCGCGGCACGACCGCCGCCCCCGCACCGCTCGCGAGCCGCATCAGCTCCGAGATCTCCTCGACCGATCCGGGCCTGGCCACGAAGGATGGGACCACCCCATCCACGGCGTCCTGCCGGGTGGCCTCGCGCGCGTGCTCCCCGCCGACGACGTTCTGCAGCTGCTCCAGAGAGAGATCGCGCGTCTGCATCAGAACATCTCCGCCAGGCCCGCCTCCTGCAGCGGGTGCATCCTGAAGGGGCCGGGACGCTCGCCGCAGAGCCGCGGGGTCGGGAAGACCTTGCCCGGGTTGCACAGGTGGTGTGGGTCGAAGGCGCAGCGCAAAAGCTGCATCACGTCCAGATCCTCGGCGGTGAACATCTCCGGCATGTACTTCTTCTTGTCCTCGCCGATCCCGTGCTCGCCGGAGAGCGAGCCGCCGTGCTCCAGGCAGACCCGGATGATCTCTCCCGCGAGTTCCTCGGCCCTCCCGGCCTGCTCTTCCCCGTCGTAGAGGACGAGCGGGTGCAGATTGCCGTCCCCGGCGTGGAAGACGTTCGCCACCCTGAGGCCGTACTCGGAGCTGAGGTCCGAGATCTTCTTCAGCACCTCCGGAAGCTCGGTGCGCGGGATCACGCCGTCCTGCACGTAGTAGTCGTTCGAGATGCGCCCCATCGCCGCGAAGGCCGCCTTGCGCCCCTTCCAGAAGAGCGCCCGCTCCTCGTCGTCCCTGGCTACCCGGATCTCTGAGGAGCCGTTCTCCTCGCAGATCCTCTTCACCTGCTCGAACTGGCTCTCGACCTCCGCCTCCGGGCCGTCGAGCTCGACCAGGAGCAGCGCCCCGCACTCCGGGTAGTTGGGATGCACGGCGGCCTCGACCGCCTCCAGGCACAGAGAGTCCATCATCTCTATCCCCGCCGGGACGCAGCCCGAGCCTATGATCCCCGAGACCGCCCCTCCCGCCTTCTCGGTGTCCTCGAAGGCCGCGATCAGGGTCCTTATCGCCTCCGGCTGGCGCACGACGCGCAGCGTGATCTTGGTCGCTATCCCTAAAGTGCCCTCGGAGCCGACGAAGGCCCCGAGCAGGTCGTATCCCGGCTCGTCGGGGGCCTTGCCGCCCCCGAGGTGGACCATCTCCCCGTCGGGCAGCACCACCTCCGCGCCGGTTATGTGGTTGGTGGTGAACCCGTACTTCAGGCAGTGGACCCCGCCGGAGTTCTCCGAGCAGTTCCCCCCGATCGAGGAGACGAGCTGGCTCGAGGGGTCCGGCGCGTAGAAGTATCCCTCATCCGAGACGGCCTGCGTCACCCAGAGGTTTATCACCCCGGGCTCGACGACGACGCGTTCGTTCTCCAGGTCGACCTCGAGTATCCGTCGCATCCTGGAGAGCACGATAAGGATGCCCTTCTCCACCGGCAGCGCCCCGCCCGAGAGCCCGGTCCCCGACCCGCGGGCGACGAACGGGATGCCCTCCTCGTGGCACACCCTCACCACCTTTTGCACCTGCTCGGCGCTCTCGGGCAGGACGACCAGATCCGGGATGACCCGGTAGTTCATCAACCCGTCGCATTCGTAGGTGCGTAGCTGCTCGCGCTCGTGGATCACCCCCTCCGGCCCCAGGATGGACTCCATCGTCCTTATAAGCCGGCTGCGTTCCATCTGCCTGCGATCCCCTTTCTCCTCGCGTCGCCGAACGGCGTAGAGCTGGCCTCTCTCTGGAGCAATTCTATCCCGAAAACAGGATGGCTTCTCGCCGGGATGCAGTGGTACTCTGGGGGTTCGAGGAGGCCCGGCCCGGAGGGTTGTCGTCGTGAAGGCTTCCTGGCGGAAGGGGCTCTCCACCGGATCCTCCGGGTCAGGCCTCCGTCTTTCCTACCCGATCACCTTCTGCCTCTAACTTCGGGACCGAGCCTCTCCGGTCCGAGCTCCCGCTTGAGTATCTTCCCGGTTGCGTTCTTGGGTAGCTCCTCGACGAAGACGACGCGGCGGGGGTACTTGTATCTGGCGACCCGCTCGCGGGCGAAGGCTATGATCTCCTCCTCTTCCACCCTCGCCCCCTCCTTCGGGACGACCACGGCGACGACCTCCTCGCCGAGCTCCTCGTGCGGTACGCCGACCACGGCGACCTCGGCGACCGCCGGGTGCTCGTAGATCGCCTCCTCGACCTCGCGCGGGTAGACGTTGTATCCGCCGCGCACGATCATGTCCTTCTTGCGGTCGACGATGAAGATGTAGCCGTCCTCGTCCATCCTGGCCAGATCGCCGGTGTGAAACCAGCCGCCGCGCATCGCCTCCGCGGTCTCCTTTGGCCTCCCGTAGTAGCCCTTCATGATCGCGTGCCCGCGCACCACGAGCTCCCCGGTCTCGCCACGGGGCACCTCGCGGTCGTCCTCGTCCACGACCCTCGCCTCGATCCCCCAGATCGGAAGCCCTATGGAGCCGACCTTGCGCTCTTCGGCGGAGCGGTTGAAGCAGACGACCGGGCTCGTCTCGGAGAGGCCGTAGCCCTCGAGTATCGTGATCCCGAACTTCTCCTCGAACCTCCTCAACACCTCGACCGGCATCGAGGCCCCGCCGGAGATCCCGAGCCTGAGCGAGGAGGTGTCGTGTGCGTCCGCAGCCGGGTGGTGCAGCAGGTACTGGTACATCGTGGGCACCCCGGTGAAGATGGTGATGCGGTCGCGCTCTATCGCACCGAGCACCGCCTCGGGCTCGAAGCGCGGGATCATCGTGATCGTGTTCCCGCTGTAGACGAAGGTGTTGAGGACCGCGGTCTGCCCGAAGATGTGAAAGAGCGGGAGTGCGGCGATCCCGGCGTCCTCCTCGCTGGTCTGCACGAGCTTGTCTGCGTTGCACACCGCGTTGTAGAAGAGGTTGAAGTGGGAGAGCTCGGCCCCTTTCGGCCGACCGGTGGTCCCGCTGGTGTAGATGATGACCGCCGTGTCGTCGGGCATCGTCTGCACGGTCTCGAACTCCGGCGGGTGCTGTTCCAGAAGCCCCCTGAAGCCGAGCGCCCCCTCGGACGCCACCTCCTTCTCCCCCGCCACGATCAGGTGCTCGCAGCCGGAGGCCTCCTCGTATCCCCTTCCGGCCGCCTCCAGGAACCCATCCCAGGCGACGAGCGCCTTCGTCCCGGAATCCTCGAGGTGGTAGGCGACCTCTGGGCCCTGCAGGAGCACGTTCAGCGGAACGACTACCGCCCCGGCACGCAGGATGCCGTAGTAGGCGATGGCGAACTGGGGGACGTTCGGCACCATGATCGCGACCCTGTCCCCGGGCTCGATCCCGAGCGAGGACAGCGCGGCGGCGAAGCGCATCGACGCCTCGCGCAAAGCGGCGTAGGTGACCTTCTCCTCCCCGAGGACGAGTGCGGGCTTCTGCGGCCTCACCTTCGCGCTCTCGTCCAGCATTACCGTCAAGTTGAGCGACATAAGGGGATCCCTCCTATTCGACTCTGCGCCCCTCCTCATCGTAGGTGTACCATCCCCTGCCGCTCTTGCGGCCGAGCTCGCCCCGCTCGTACTTCTCGACGATGCTCTTCGCGGGTCTGTCCTTCGGGTCGCCGCTCTCCTCGTAGCGGGAGTTGGCCGCGTGGTAGGCGACGTCTATCCCGGTGAGGTCCATCAGCTCGAAGGGGCCCATCGGGTGCCCGAGCGCGGTGCGGCAGGCGGTGTCTATGTCCTCGAAGGAGGCGACCCCGTTCTCGTAGAGCCAGAGCGCCTCGGAGCGGATCGCGTGCAGGATGCGGTTGGCGACGAAGCCGGGAACCTCCTTGTTTATGACGACGGGTTCCTTGCCCACCCGGCGGGCCAGCTCCGCCGTGGTCTTTACCGTGGCGTCGGAGGTCTTCGGGTTTCTGACAACCTCGACGCAGCGCATCACCAGCGCCGGGTTGAAGAAGTGCATGTTGCAGACCAGCTCGGGGCGGCCGGTCGCATCGGCGATGCGCGAGGAGACGATCGTCGAGGAGTTGGTCGCGAGGACGGCGTGCCCGGGCGCCGCCCGGTCGAGGCGCCGGAAGACCTCGCGCTTCACGTCGAGCCGCTCGACGACGGCCTCTATGACGAAGTCCGCCTCCGAAGCCGGGCCCTCAAGGTCGGTGGTGAAGGTCATCCGACCGAAGGCCGCCTCGACCTCTTCGCGGCTCATCCGGCCCTTCTCGACGTTGCGGCCCATGCGCCGCTCGAGCTCTTCCCGCGACCGCCCGAGCATCTCCTCCTCGATATCCTGCAGGGCGACCTCGTAGCCGGCCAAGGCGCAGACCATGCCGATCTGGGATCCCATAGCCCCGGAACCGACGACGAGTATCCTGCGGACGTTCTCTATGTTCGGCCCTGCCACGCCTACCTCCCCTTGAAGTTCGGCTCGCGCTTCTCCAGAAAGGCGCTCATCCCCTCGAGCTTGTCCTCGGTGGAGAGCAGGATCGCCTGCGCGAGGCGCTCGATGAGCATCCCGGTGCCCTGGTCGGTCTCGAAGCCGTGCTTGACGGCGAGCTTGGCGAGCCGAACGGCGAGCGGGCCCTTGGAGAGGATCGTGCGGCAGGTCTCGAGCGCGGCGTCCATCAGCTCCTGCGGGCGCACGACCCGCGAGACGAGCCCGATGTCGCGGGCCTCGACCGCATCGATGATGCGTCCGGTCAGGATCATCTCGACCGCCCTTCCCTTCCCGACCAGGCGTGCCAGACGCTGGGTGCCGCCGGCCCCCGGGATGATAGAAAGCCCCGTCTCCGGCAACCCGAAGCGGGCGTTCTCCGAGGCGAGCCGGATGTCGCAGGCCATCGCGAGCTCGCACCCCCCACCCAGGGCGTATCCGTTGACCGCCGCGACGGTCGGCTTCTCGAACTCCTCCACCTCGTCGTAGAGCCGCTGCATCGGGGCCGCGATCCCGTCGAGCATCGTCCTCTCCCTCAGGTCGCCGATGTCCGCCCCGGCGACGAAGGCCCTCTCCCCGGCCCCGGTGAAGATGACGGCCCCGATCCCGTCGTCCTCCCGGAAGCGTTCGAGCGCGTCGCGCAGTTCCCGGGTGACCTGCGCGTTCATCGCGTTTCTGACCTCGGGTCGGTTTATCGTGACGACGCCGACGCCGTCGCGGTTCTCGGTCAGGATGGTCTCGTAGGCCAAGACAAACCCCCTATCTGAACGCCTCTATTCCGGTTATCGCCTCCCCGAGGATGAGGGTGTGCACCTCGTCGGTCCCCTCGTAGGTGCGCACGCTCTCCAGGTTGCTGGCGTGCCTCAGGGGAGGGTGGTCGAGGGTCACGCCGTTCCCGCCGAAGACGGTGCGGGCCTCGCGCGCTATCTCTATCGCCGCGCGCACGTTGTTCAGCTTGCCAAAGGAGATCTGCTGGTGCTTCAGGGTCCCCGAGTCCTTCATCCGCCCGATGTGCAGCGCGAGCAGCGTGCCTTTCTGGATCTCGATCATCATGTCCACGAGCTTCTTCTGCACGAGCTGGAAGGAGGCTATGGGCTTCCCGAACTGCTCCCTCTCCTTCGCGTAGGCGAGCGCCGACTCGTAGCAGTCGCGCGCTGCCCCCATCGCACCCCAGATGATCCCGTAACGGGCCTCGTTGAGGCAGGAGAAGGGCCCGCGCAGCCCTTTGACGCCCGGTAGCATCGCATCCTCCGGAAGCCGCACCTCCTCCAGATGCAGCTCGCACTGCACCGAGGCGCGCATCGAGAGCTTGGGCTCGATGTTCGTCGCGGAGAATCCGGGGGTGTCGGTGGGGACGAGAAACCCCCTGATGCCGTCGTCGGTCTTCGCCCAAACCACGGCTACATCGGCGATCGAACCGAGCCCGATCCAGCGCTTCGTCCCGTTCAGGATCCAATGGGCCCCTTCCTTGCGCGCCCGCGTCTGCATGCTCGCCGGGTCGCTCCCGGCGCCGGGTTCGGTGAGCCCGAAGCAGCCTATGGCTTCGCCCCTGGCCATGCGGGGCAGCCACCAGTTCTTCTGCTCCTCGCTCCCGAACCTGTGTATGGCACTCATCGCGAGCGACCCCTGCACGCTGACGAAGGTCCTCAGCCCCGAGTCCCCGGCCTCGAGCTCCATGCACGCGAGCCCGTACTCGACGGCGCTCCTTCCCGGGCAGCCGTACCCATCGAGGTGCATCCCGAGCACCCCGAGCTCGCCGAGTTCCCGCGCGAGCTCGCGCGGGAAGACGGCCCGCTCGTACCACTCGTTTATGTTGGGTCGAATCCTGCGATCCACGAACTCCCGCACCCTCTCGCGCACGCGCTTCTCCTCCTCGGAGAGGAGCGCGTCGAGGTCGAGGAAGTCGCCGGGATCAGGCCCCCGCCCCCCTTTCCTGCGCTCGCTCATTAAGGCAAACCTCCAGTTTCCGTTCCTACCAGGCGCATTCTAGCTTCTCCGCGGGCGGCCACACCTCCGGCGGCTACTGCTTCCTCGCGGCGAACACGCCGGCGAGGATCACGGCTCCCCCGATAATCTGCGCGGGCCCGAGGCGCTCCCCGAGGGCGAGGATACCGGAGACGACGCCTATGAGCGTGATGAGATACTGGTAGACGAGAACCCGGTTAGCCCCCAGGCGGAAGACCCCTCTCTGCCAGGCGAAGAACCCGTAGGCGGCGACGAGAAAGGTGGAGTAGGCCGCTGCAGTCCCCGCAGCCACACCGGGGTGCACCCCGGAACTCTTGAAGAACGCCCAGGTCCCGAGCGGCAGGGTGGCGAGCCCGCCGTAGAGGGTAGTGTAGGCGGCCACGGTGATCGGCGGGTGGCGCCTCAACAGCCGCATCCCGAGCACCGTGTAGGCCCCCCAGCACACGGCTCCACCCATCACCAGCAGGTCCCCAGCGAAGGACGGGGCCGCGGAGCCCATCCCACCCGAGACGACCACCGTCACCCCCACCATGGCGATAGCCACACCCGTCACACCTCTTTTCGTCGGGCGCTCCTGCCCGAGCAGAAACCCGAGCAGCATCCCCCAGAGCGGGGGCGTGGCGTAGATCAAAGCCGTCTCCGAGGCGCTCGTCATGCTCACCCCGAGCGTGAAGAGCACGTTGTTAAGCCCGACACCGAAAGCCCCCACCCCGGCCATCCGGAGAAGCTCGCGCGCGCCGAGCGGCTCCCCAACCCCGGCGATCTTCCGGGAGGTCCACAGCAGAAGCCCCGCCAGCGTGAAGCGCAACGCGACGAAGACGAGGGGAGGGATCTCGAGGATCGCGTACTTGACCGCAACCGGATTGGTCCCGAGGAAGAAGACCGCCGCGAGGAGCGAGGCTTCGGAGAGAAAGTCCCTGTGCGACGCGTCCTTCACGGGATGGATTCTACGCCCCTTTCACCCTCTCAGAAGCGAAAGAGAGGGACCCCGGACGGGGTCCCTCTCTTCGGCGTGCGCGGAGGACGAGCCTCCGCTGCTGTTTTAGTGCTTCAGATCCGGGTTACGTTCTTCGCCTGCAGGCCCTTGCGTCCCTGCTCGGTCTCGAAGCTCACCTGCTCGCCTTCCTCCAGGCTTTTGAACCCGGAGCCCGCGATGCCGGTGTGATGCACGAAGACATCCTCACCCCCGTCGTCGGGCTTGATGAAGCCGTAGCCTTTCTCGGCGCTGAACCACTTCACGGTACCTTGGGCCATATACCTAAAGCCCACCTTTCTCTTCTTACGAGACCGCGGTGACCGGAACCGTCTCCCGGATTAGAGTCGACTTTCGGGCCGACGCAACCTCGTATCCTGCAACTTACCTTTTGGAGTATACCCCAAAGCGCGTCCGGGATCACCCGACGGAGGAAAACGACGCAAAAATAACTCCTGCCTCCCCGCACACCGGCAGGCTCCCGCTCTGACCTCCTTTACGTGCCTCACGGGCACGTACATCTCGCGCCCGAGCAGACCCCGGTCCGCGGGAAAGCCGCTCATCCCCACCCATCGCTTGCGGAACCGCCCGGCCCTTACGGCCGTATAACCGTGCGGCGGGAACCACGCCGAGCGAGAGGAAGGTAGATCCGCGATGTCCAGGAAGATGTTCGGAAGGGGCTGGTTTGTGGTGGCGCTGATCCCGGTGGCCTTGCTGCTCGCCGGCTGCGGAGGCTCCGCCTCCCAGGCCTCGTCCGGTGGCAGCACCCCATCCTCATCAGGCAACGGCGGCGGGCAGCAGAATGCCACCGTCCGGGTCGTCACGAATCCGAAGCTGGGCAGGATCCTTGCTGGCCCGAACGGACACACACTCTATCTGTTCACCGCGGACAGGAACGGCAGGTCTGCCTGCTCGGGTGCCTGCGCCGAAACCTGGCCGCCCCTCACGACCCACGGCAAACCCGTCGCGGGTCGCGGGGTACAGCCGAAGAGGCTCGGCACGATCCCCAGGAAAGGTGGCGTGCAACAGGTCACCTACGACGGGCACCCACTCTACTACTACGCACCGGACGGCAAGCCCGGAGACGTCAGGGGAGAAGGGATCGAGAGCTTCGGCGGAGGGTGGTACGCAGTCTCTCCGAACGGACACCCGGTTGAGAATAAGGGTGGGAGCTCGGGAGGTTACGGTGGAGGGAGCTACTAGTCGGGGGCACCCACACCATCCACGGCTCTCGGTGTAGCATAACCCCGATGGAGAGGGAGCAGAACGAGAGCGGTAAAACCTACACCTCCAGTTCGCATCCGCTGCACGTGGACTTCCTCAGCCAAGAGGACGTCCCCCTTCCCGGCCGCCTCGGGCTTTGCATGTGCCCCGGGCTCAAGGATCCCGAGCTCGACGGCCGGAGCTGGGACCGCAACCTGCGGGCGGACCTCCTCAGGCTGAAAGAAGTCTACGACACGCGACTGCTCGTCTCCCTCATGCAGGATCACGAGTACCACGCCTTCGGGGTCCCCGAGCTGTCGAAAAGCCCCCTGCTCCACGGGGTGAAGATAGAGCGCTTCCCGATCCGGGACGTGGACGTGCCACGCGAAGCAGAGGCGGAAAGCTTCGGAGCGCTGGTGCAGAAGATCGCCCGAAACCTCGGCGAAGGCAACAACACGATCTTACACTGCCGCGCCGGGCTCGGAAGGAGCGGGACGGTCGCAGCGTGTGTCCTCGCCGCGCTGGGACGCCACACCCCGGAGGAGGCCGTGGAAGCCGTAAGGCGGGCGAGGCCCGGTGCCCTGCAGACGCCCTCGCAGGTGGAGTTCGTCCGCACCTTCGCGCAGAGGATGGAGGGAGAACGACACTAGCAACAAAAAGGAGCGCCGGCATCCTGCCGGCGCTCCCAATCTCCTTTCTTCCCGCTCCTTCTAGGCGAGCCCCTCGGCCTGATACTCGCGCAGGAACCCCTCGAAGAGCCGGCGGTGCTCCTGCTCGTCGCGCAGGATGGTTATCACCATGTCCTGGGTGACGTGGTCGACGCCCTCGGTCTCCTCGATGATGCGCGTGTAGTGCTCTATCGCCCCCGTCTCCGCCTGTATGACGCCCTTTATGATGCTCACGATGTCGGTCTGTTCCTCTGGGGGTTGCAGGTAGCTCTGCTCGGGCTTGAAGTCCATCGAACCCGGGACAACCCCGTAGAGCTCCTTTATCCTGGCGGCGAACTGCTGGGCGTGGCCGAGCTCCTCCTGGATGTCCTCCTCGAGGGATTCTTTGATCTCCTGGGCTCGCACGCCATCCGGGTTGACGGAGCCGGTGACGTAGTTCATCACCGTTTCGAGCTCCATGAAGTACGCCTTCTTGAGGAGCTCTATTATCTCCTCCCTCTTCTGACGCATGTCGTCGGAGAGTATGCCCTGGGCTCCGCGTCTGGTCTCCATGGTTTCCCAACCTCCTCTGATATCTTGGAACGCCACTACTTAACTTCCCCGAAAAGGCTGGGAGTAAACTTGGAGAGCGGGTCGTCCATCACCGCCCCGGGGACTCCTGGAGGGCCTTCGGGTGGTAGCGCCGGATGTAATCGCGGTACTCCCTTACCTCGCCTTCCGTACGCTCCTCGTCCCACCCGAAGTGCCTCGCCGCTACCTTCGCCGCCGCCTCGTCGACGTCGAGCCCGGCCTCCCGGTCGAGCGCGGCCATGCTCCTCCTGAGGAGCACGTCGGAGAGCTTCTCGGCCATCTCTCGCTCGAAGGCGTAGAGAACCTCGGCCCCGATGAGCCCGTTCTGTACGGTGGCGGGCGTGACGAGCGGCTCCCTGAGCGAAGGGTCTTCCCCGGCCATCTCGAGCACGTCCCACGCCCGGGCCCCGTAGAGCCTGAGCAGTCGCTCTGAGATCTGGGGCAGGAGCCCGCTCTCGGCCTTGAAGCGCTCCGAGAACGACTCGAAGTCGCCGGTCCTGCCGCCGGGCAGGGGAACGATTGAGGTCGCGCTCTTCGGCGGCTTCTGCCCGAGCTTCCTGTAGACCATGTCCGTCGTCTGGCGCCCGAGGTTGCGGTAGGTGGTGAGCTTGCCCCCTATGATCGAGACGAGACCTTCCAGACGCGGTTCGTGCCGGGCGTGATCGTAGACGATGTGGCTCCTCGTGATGCTGCCGGCGTCGGCGTCGGGCTCGTAGGGCAGCGGCCGGACACCCGCGTAGGTGTATAGTACGTCCTCGCGGGTGAGGCCTGCCTGCGGGATGACGTGGTTGGTCTCTTCGAGCAGGTACTCTATCTCCCACTCCTCGGCCGAGACGTAGTCGAGGTCCCCCTCGTAGGGGATGTCGGTCGTGCCGATGAGGTAGCGCCCGTTCCAGGGCACGATGAAGTAGGGACGCCCGTCCCTGCGGGCTTCGACGTAGAGCGCCTCGTTCTTGGGCGCCCCGGGGAACGGGTCGACGACCAGGTGACTGCCCTTGGTGCCGCCGATCATGCGCTTCGGGGAGAGGTTGCCCAGGACCTCGTCCACCCACGGCCCCGAGACGTTGACCGTGACAGGGGCGCGGGCGACGCGGCGCCTGCCACCGTCGAGCAGGTCGGAGAACTCCACCCCGACCACGTTGGATCCCTCGCGCAAGAGACGCTCGACCTTCGCGTAGGTGATGACCATCGCCCCGTGCTCCCGCGCGCTGATGGCGTTCTCGACCGCCAGCCGCTCGGCGTACTCGGCCTGCGCGTCATAGTAGAAGGCGGCACCGAGCAGACCATCGGGGTTGAGCCCCGGCTCGCGCTCGAGCGCCTCCTCCCTGCCGAACATCCTGTGGCGCGGCATGCTCTTCTCGTAGGAGAGGATGTCGTAGGCGATCATCCCCAGTCGGATCATGCGCGGCCCGCGCTTGGAGCGCTCGTAGATCGGGACCATGAACCCGAGCGGCCTGACCAGGTGCGGGGCTATGCGCAGAAGGATCTCGCGATCGTGCAGCGACTCGCGCACCAGCGCCACCTCGTAGTACTCCAGGTACCTGAGCCCCCCGTGGATGAGCCTCGTCGCCCACTGGGTGGTCCCGTTGGAGATGTCCCCCTTGTCCAAAAGCAGCACTCTAAGGCCCCGCATCGCCGCGTCGCGGGCGATCCCGGCACCGTTTATCCCGGCCCCGACGATGATGAGGTCGAAGGGATACTGCTCTATGTCACTCGGTACCTTGCGCGCCATGGCGGCTCCTTCCTCTCGCTGCGTGACATCGCTTCGTATCAGGCTCCATACCCGGCCTCGGGAAGAGACGCGGCCCGATCAATGCAGCTTGGGCTCCGTCCTGGCCTGTCGAGCCGCCTCCATGCACTCCCGGGCATCGGCCCCCGCGGAGGCAGTGACCCCGGCCGCGAATGCCCCCTCGACGAACGGAGCATCGACCAGATGGACCCGCTCTCTGAGTTCCTCCCCGAGCATCTCGAGCACCGTCTCGGCCGAGAGGACCGCGCTCCCGAGGTCCATGAAGACGAGCACCTCATCGGATCCCATCTCCTCTATCGCGTTCTTTATCCTGTCCGGGTCGGTCCCGAAGGACCCTTCGGCATCACCTCCGACGGGCCTCACCTCGACCTCACCCGCCATCTGCCGCACGAGCTCCGCCGTGCCCGAGGCTATCTCGGGGCTGTGGGAGACGAGCACGAGCCCGACCATCCTCAAGCCCCCAGCGCCCGAGCCGCGGCGTCCAGCAGAAGATGCGTCGAGGTTGCTCCCGGATCTTTGTGGCCGGCCGCGCGCTCTCCCAGATAACTCGCCCTTCCACGCCGGGCCACGAGCGGGATGGTCGACTCCGCCCCCTCCGCCGCAGCATCGGCCGCAGCCCGGAGCACCCGACCCACGTCCCCCGATGACGCGGCCTCTTTCCTGGCAGCGGCCACGGCGGGCTCGAGCGCGTCGACCATCGTCTTGTCGCCGACCTCGGCCTTGCCCCTCTGCTTGATACCAGCGAGGGCCGCCTCCATCGCCTCCACCGCGTCCGAAGCATCCGGCTCTTCCTTGCCCGAAAGCGCCGAGGAAGCCCTGAGAAACGCCGTGCCGTAGAGCGGGCCCGCGGCACCACCCACCTTGCTGATGAGCGCCATCGAGACGGCCTTCAGCACGTCGGAGGGCGTTGATGTATCCATCCCCTCCAGGCGCTCCAGCGCGGCCTGAAAACCCCGGTGCATGTTCGTCCCGTGGTCCCCGTCACCTATCTCGGAGTCGAGCCGGGTCAGCTCCTGCCGGTGCTCCTCCATCGCGGCGGCCATGGCCCTCACGATCTCGATCACGGAATCAGCGGAACTCAACGGCCCTCCTTCCCGAAAGAAAAATACACGTCTCACAAGAAGGGGGAGGTCCGGCCTCCTGCGCCGGACCTCCATCCCCCCACCACACACACGACGGGATCCTACTCCCGCGTGGTACGCCCCCGGGGCTCGGCCTCCCGGTCGTCCCCAGCTCCACGCCGATCCACGTCGGTCTCGCCCTTGGGCTCCACCGCCGGGGTCGGCGGCTGCCCCCTGGAGAGGAGCACGTCCCGGATGAAGAAGTCGTAGACGTAGGCGCCGATAACACCACCCACCAGCGGGCCGACTATCGGGACCCAGAAATAGTTGCTGAACGAGCCCTTGACGGTCCCCGGCATGGCGACCTGCCCCCAGCCGGCGAGCCAGGCGAAGATCCTCGGGCCGAAGTCACGGGCAGGGTTGATTGCGTACCCGGCGTTCGCGCCGTAGGACATACCGATCGCCGCGACCGCCATACCGACGAGGAACGGGGCCAGGTTGGACAGAGGGGGCTGGTTGCGGTCGTCGGTGAGCGCGAAGACGAACATGACGAGGAACATCGTGCCCACGATCTGGTCGATGAGCGGCCCCACCATGTTCCCGTGGAAGTACGGGGCGGGGAAGGTCGCGAAGATCGAGAAGGTGGTGTTGGATGCGGGAGTTCCTCTGGTTATGTTGTTCGCCTGCTCGAAGCTCGCTATCGCGTTGTGGTAGACGAGATACACCAGGGCGGCGCCCACGAACGCCCCTACCACCTGGGCCACGATGTACGGTATGACCTTGCGCCACGGGAAGTCTCTCTTCGCCGCCAGCGCGAGCGTCACCGCCGGGTTTATGTGGGCTCCGCTTATCCCCCCGGCGACGTAGACGCCGAAGACGACCGCCATCGCCCAGCCCCAGGTTATGAGCAACCAGTCGCCGGAGGCCAGGAAGATGGTGTGCCCGTTCTCCGCCCGGCCCGACTGGTTGAGCGCGGCGACCGCCATGGCGACCACCCCGTCTCCGAAGGCGATGAGGACGAAGGTCCCCAGAAACTCCGCCGAAAGCTCACCCCACAACGTGGAGCGCCAGCCCCTCCTGGCTGGTGCTGCGGCCTGTGCCATCTCTCCTCCTTTCCTCTAGAACGGCCTGCCCGCCGCGACCGTGCAGGGTGCGGCGAGGTAGCGTTTCATCTCTTCATCCAGCTTCAGGAGCGTTATCGAGAAGCCCGCCATCTCGAGAGAAGTCATGTAGTCTCCGATGTAAGGCCGACGCCAGACTCGGATCCCCTCTCTCTCGAGAACCTCGTGCACGTGCTTGTAGGCGACGTAGAGTTCCATCAACGGCGTGCCGCCGAGCCCGTTGACGATCACGGCGACCTCGGAACCCGAGTAGTCCACCGAGTCGCCGAGGATCCTCTCGAGCATCTGGTCCACTATCCTGTCGGCGGGCTCTATCTTCTTGCGCTCGGCTCCGGGTTCGCCGTGGATGCCGATCCCGATCTCCATCTCGTCGTCCGCGATCTGGAAGATGGGCTCCCCGGCCTCCGGCGGCGTGCAGCTGGTGAGGGCCATCCCCATCGAGCGGACGTTGGCGTTGACCCTCTCGGCGAGCTCCTTTATCTCCTGTAGCTTCTTGCCGTCGTCGGCCGCGGCGCCGCAGATCTTGTGCACGAAGATCGTCCCGGCGATCCCGCGCCGCCCGCTGGTGTAGGTGGAGTCCTCGACGGCCACGTCGTCGTTGGTGACGACGTAGTCGGTCTCTATCCCCTCGGCCTCGGCGAGCTCCCCGGCCATCTCGAAGTTCAAGACGTCCCCGGTGTAGTTCTTGACGACGTAGAACACCCCGGCCCCGCCGTTCACGGCCTTGGTGGCCTCGAGCATCTGCTCGGGGGTGGGGCTGGTGAAGACGGCCCCGGCGCAGGCGGCGTCGAGCATCCCGGGCCCGACGTACCCGCCATGGGTCGGTTCGTGCCCCGAACCACCGCCGGAGACGAGCGCGACCTTGCCCTCGACGGGTGCGTCGGCCCGGACGACGACGTTGTGCTCGGGGATCAGCCGGATCAGCCCCGGGTTGGCGAGCTCCATCCCCCGCAGCATCTCCTCTACGACGCGCTCGGGGGCGTTGATGATCTTCTTCATCTTCTGCCTCCTCAGGCCAGCGGCGACTCGACGGCTTCTTTGGCCCACCGCCGGGAGCGCTCGAGAGCTTCCTTCCACCGGGCGTAGAGCTGCTCACGCTCCTCCTCGCCCATCTGCGGCTCGTAGCGCCGCCGGAGGCGCCAGCGGTTCACCAGCTCTTCTTTGCTCTCCCAGAAGCCGGTGGCGAGCCCGGCGAGGTACGCCGCCCCGAGCGCGGTGGTCTCGAGCGTCTCGGGGACCTCGACCGGAACGCCGAGGATGTCCGCCTGGAACTGCATCATCCAGCGGTTCGCCGCGGCCCCACCGTCGGCCTTGAAGCTCGGGAGCTTTATCCCGGAATCTTTCTCCATGGCCTCGACCACGTCGCGTGTCTGGTAGCACATGCTCTCGAGCGCGGCCCGCGCCAGGTGCGCCTTCGTGGTACCGCGGGTGATCCCGACGATGGTCCCCCGGGCGTAAGAGTCCCAGTGCGGGGCCCCGAGCCCCACGAGAGCCGGGACGAAGTACACGTCGTCGTTGGAATCCAGGCTGCGGGCGAGATCTTCTGTCTCAGCCGCGTTCTGGATTATCCCGAGCCCGTCCCGCAGCCACTGCACGGCGGCCCCGGTGATGAAGATCGCACCCTCCAGCGCGTACTCGACCGGCTCGTCCCCGAGCTTCCAGGCTATGGTGGTCAACAGATCCCCACCGCTGCGGATGCCCTCGGTGCCGGTGTTCATCAGCGCGAACGAGCCCGTACCGTAGGTGTTCTTGGCGAGCCCTCTCTCGTAGGCGACCTCACCGAAGAGAGCCGCCTGCTGGTCACCGGCGATCCCGGCGATCGGGACCTCGGCCCCGAACATGACGTCCGGGTCGGTCTTCCCGTAGACGTAAGAGGACGGCATGACCTCTGGAAGGATCTCGCGCGGCACGTCGAGCATCTCCAAAAGCTCGTCGTCCCACCTGAGGTCGTAGATGTTGTAGAGCATCGTGCGCGAGGCATTCGAGTAGTCGGTTATGTGCTCACGCCCCCCGGTGAGCTTGTAGACCAGCCAGGAGTCTATCGTGCCGAAGCAGATCTCACCGGACCTGGCCCTCTCCCTCAGACCCTCGACGTTGTCCAGAAGCCACTTGACCTTCGAACCGGAGAAGTAGGCGTCGACCGTAAGCCCGGCTTTGTCCCGTACCAGCTTCTCGTAGCCGCGCGCGACGAGATCGTCGCAGATCCCCGCGCCCCTCCGATCCTGCCAGACGATGGCCCGGTGCACCGGCTCGCCGGTCCTGCGGTCCCACATCACCACCGTCTCGCGCTGGTTGGTTATCCCTATCCCCGCGAGCGAGCCGGCCGAGACCCCGGCGTCCTCGAGCGCGTCCTTTATGACCCCGAGCGTGACCTCCCAGATCTCGTTCGCGTCGTGCTCGACCCAGCCGGGACGTGGGTAGTGCTGGGTGAATTCCTTCTGCGCCTCACCGACCGTGGCGCTGTCGTGGTTGAAGACTATCGCCCTCGAGCTCGTGGTCCCCTGATCGACGGCCAGTACGTATTCTCCCGGCATCCTTCCTCCTCTTCCTCCCCCGATTCTCCAAACCTGCAGAAAGCCTCACGAACCTCGCTCTTCCCGGCGCACCCCCGTTCTCACCTCCTCCATCGTGATCGACCGCGTACTCCCCGACAGGCCGGAAGCTCTCTCCTTACCCCCGCCTTATGGTTAGAGAGCCCCGCGCAAAGCCGCGACGCGGCAGCCGCACGGCAAACCTATCGCAGCTTTGCGCGGGGCTCTCTCTTCTCTCTGTGCCCTGCGCAACGCAGATTTCTTTTGTTGTACATGCGTACTTTACAGGCTGGCAGATTCCGCGTCAAGGTAACGCCACAGGGCCGCGGTGCTGGTCGAGACTCCGGCCGCGCCGGCACCCACGATCGCGCGCACCGTCTGCGGGTCTTTGACGAGCCCACCGGCGAGGGTGAGCGGCTTGAGAGTACCGGCGTACTCGGCGGCGATCTCCGGGTAGACGATGCCGGGCAGTATCTCCACGCCGTCTGGGTCGGCCTGGCGGATGAGCTTCATCCCGCGCCTGACGGCGCTGGAATCTATGGCGAAGAGGCGCTGGATCGTGAGCAGCTCGGTCTGCTTCGCGATCTCTATGACGTGGCGGTGGGTGGAGATGATCCCATCCACCCTGCCGGAGAGGAATCCGAGCCCGCTAGCATCGGAGGCTATCCCGCCTACCATGTCCACGTTTATGCAGACCGGGGGTCGACGCCGGGCGCGACGACAGAGCTCGACGATCTTGAAGACATCCCCGCCGAGGACGAAGATGGCCGGGTGGTCCCCGGCGAGCAGTTCCTCCAGCGTCCCGTCCGGAGCGCGCACCGCGGGTATCACGGGGTTCTCGGCCAGCGCGAGGAGCAGCCGGCGCACGAGCGGCTTGGGCTCCGTTCTCTCGGCTTGCTTCACCATGGTTCTCCTCCACTACCCCGCTCAGCGCGGCAGCCGTCGGCGACAGAGACGGCCGGGCGCATGAGACCGGCCTCGCTTCGAGCTTAACCCACCGATCGGTGCCGGTCAACGCCGGCGGCGGAGCCTCCTGCCGGGGAGTTATACTCTCCGCGAGATGGACGAGCGAACGAGGATAAGGCTCACCAGGTACTCCACCAAGGCCGGTTGAGCGTCGAAGTTCGCTCCGGGGGACCTGGAGCAGGCACTCTCGGGACTCGTTCCCGGCGACGCCGGCGGACTCGTGAGCGGGATAGAGAGCCGCGATGATGCAGGCTACATCCCGTTCGGGGGTGGCCTCTTGCTGCAGACGACAGACTTCTTCACCCCGATCGTCGACGACCCGTACCGCTTCGGTCAGATCGCCGCGGCCAACGCCCTCTCGGACATCTACGCGATGGGCGGCGAGCCTCTTACCGCGATGAACCTGGTCGCCTTCCCCTGCTCGCTCGACCTCGGCATACTGCGGGAGATCCTCGCCGGTGGGTTCTCGAAGATAGAGGAGGCCGGCGCGAGGCTGTGCGGCGGGCACTCGGTCCAGGACGACGAACCGAAGTACGGCCTCTCGGTCACCGGCTTCGTCGAGGAGGAGCACGTCACCAGAAACGCCGGGGCACGCCCCGGGGATAACCTCGTCCTGAACAAACCTCTGGGCACCGGCATCCTGACCACCGCTCTCAAGCGCGACCTTCTCCCGGAGAAGCACCTCGAAGAGACCGTACGCTGGGCCACCCGCCTCAACCGCGGCGCCCGCGACGCGGCCCGCGAGGTCGGCGTCTCCGCCGCCACGGACGTCACCGGCTACGGGCTGCTCGGCCACCTCTCAGAGATGCTCGAGGCGAGCGGGACAGGGGCGATCGTGCACCGGCGTAGCGTCCCGTTGCTCGATCGCGCCTCTTCGCTCGCCGCAGAGGGCTGCTACCCCGGTGGCCTGAACAACAACCGCACCTATCTGCAGGAGAAGGTGCATCCGGATGGCGTATCGGAGGAGGAGCTCCTGCCGCTCTACGACCCGCAGACGAGCGGAGGCCTCCTGCTCTCGGTCCCGGCAGACAAGACCAGAGCGCTGGTGCAGGCGCTCAAGGCCCGCGGGGAACTCGCGGCCGTCATCGGGGAGATCACTGAGGACTCCGGGGTCAGGGTGATCCCCTAGCGGGTGACGACGTCCAGCCTGCTCGCCCCGCCGGAGAGCACGATCTCGTAGTGGTCTTCTGAGCTCTCGTAACCCTTACTCTGCAGCCTTAGCGTCCCTCCCACCGCGCCGAGGCGCTGGTCGTCGAAATTCAGCCCGCTGACCCCTCCCTTCACGACCAGCCGCGCCGCGGCTCCCCGGGGGCGGCTCAGGGTTATGCCGCTCGCCCCGCCGGAGATGCGCACCGGCACCGTGCCCTCCGGTTCGGGTAGAGAGACCTCTACCTTGCTGGCCCCGCCTTTGATCTCGAGCGAGGAGAGCTTGGGAACCGCGAGGTCCGCCACGAGCTCCGAAGCCCCTCCCCGGATCTCGATACCCCAAGGTATTCCGGCGTTCAGCGTGACCCTCCCGGATCTCCTGCGCCACTCCATCGGCCTGAAGCGCCGCGGGTAGCGGATGGTGACGGTGCCACCCTTCTCCCTCACCTCGGGAGAGGGCCCCTCGAAGTGCGCCCGGTAGAGTTCCTCCAGGTCCGGGTCGGCGCTGATGATCACCCGCGACGCCCCGGCCGCGAACACCAGCTTCCCGCGCTCCACCCCACCGAGCGGTGATACGAACTCCCCTCCCTCCCCCCCTCGCAGCTTGTAGATCTCAGCCCTGGTCATGGCGTTGCTGCGCCTCAGGAAGTCCACCAGGAAGGCCAGCTGCTCGTCGTCGTAGTCGGAGACCAGCCCGGCCCAGGACCTCCCGATGGAGTCGAAGATCGGACCGGCCTTACGCATGAACTCCTCGTTCGGAACCAGCCGGACGATCACCCGCCGGCGGTCGCCCGGGTCCCTCTCCCGCCGCACCAGCCCAACCCTCTCCAGCCGGTTGATAAGACCCGTGATCGCCCCGGTCGTCACCCCCGTCATCTCCGCGAGCTCACCCGCCGTCACCGGTCCAGTCATGTCCAGTATGTTCACGACCTGCAGGTCTATCGCGTTCAACCCGACCCTGTCCGCTATGGCCCGGAAGAAGAACTCCCCGAGCACGTTCGTCTGGCGGACCTCCCTCTCCAGCTCCACCAGCAACTCCTCGCGTTTTTTCGGCGACCCACTTGACAACTTCCTCACCTCCGTTTATGCTGCTATTAATTTACTAGCTAAAATATTTTTTGGATTTCCTGTTAGCAACTAAACTTATTGTAGTGTAGCACGGCGACGGAAGGAGGTTATGGCGGGCAGCGGGAAGAGGAGGCGTCTGGAGGAGCTGGGGTTGCCCGGCTGGTTGAGCCTGGTCAACCCGGTGGTCGCTTTTCTGCAGCGGTTGGGATTGGTGGTTGGGCCGATGTGTCTGATCTCGGTCCCGGGCCGCAGGAGCGGCAGGATGCGCACGACGCCGGTCTCCCTGCTGGTGGTGGACGGCCGGCGCTACGTGGTCGCCGGCACCGGGGAGGCGGATTGGGTGGAGAATGCCCGAAGGGCGGGGTGGGCGATCCTCTCCCGCGGGCGCAAGCAGGAGCACGCGAGAATGGTCGAGCTGCCCGTCGAGGAGCGCGCCCCCATACTCAGGGAGTTTCCGGAGAAGGTGCCGGGTGGGGTCCGGTTCTTCCGCCGGGTGTACGGGATCTCCGGGTCTCCGGAGGAGTTCGCGGGCCTGGCGCCGCGGTGCCCGGTATTCAGGATCGAGGGAGGAAAGATGGTTTGAGTAGACAGAGAGGCCCCGGCGGGGGCGGCCACACCCGCCGGGGCCGGACGTTCCCCGTAACAGCCCTGCGGAGCGGACCGTCGGGGTCGTGCGTACCCTCAAGCATAGCAGGTCGCAGGCTCCGCAGGGTAGCAGATGAACTCCATTCATCAGGAAGGAGCCTGCAGAGAGATGTCTGACCAGAAAGGCCGGGTGCGGGGCAACCGCTGGGCGGTGATGGCGGTGCTCGTTCTGGGCCTCTTCATGACGTTGCTCGACCTGACCATCGTCAACATCGCCATACCGAGGATCATAGACGGCATCGGGGCCTCGCTCGATGAGGTTCTGTGGGTCTTGAACGCCTACAGCCTGCTCTATGCGGTGCTGCTCATCACCGCCGGAAGGCTCGGCGATATCCTCGGGCCGCGCAACCTGTTCATCGCGGGCGTCGCCCTCTTCACCGCGGCCTCGGTCGCAAGCGGCCTCGCCCGGGACCCGGCCCAGCTCATCGCCGCCCGCGCGCTGCAGGGGCTCGGGGCCGCGCTCCTGGCCCCGCAGGGTCTCCCCCTCTTGACCAGCCTCTTCCCGCCCGGACAGCGCGGGGCCGTCTTCGCTCTAAACGGCATAGTGAGTGGGCTCGCAGTACTCGCCGGACCGACCTTGGGTGGCTTCATCGTCACCCATCTGGGGTGGCGTTGGATCTTCTACGTCAATGTGCCCGTGGGCCTCGCCGTCATCGCCCTCGCCTTCGCCCTCGTCCCCGACCTCCGGCCCGGACGCCGCCACTGGCTCGACCTCACCGGAGTCCTCCTCGCCACCGCCGGACTCCTCGGCGTCGTCTTCGGCCTCATCGAAGGCGAGCGCTACGACTGGGGGAAGGTCTACTCTTTCATAACCATACCCGAGATCATCTGCGCGGGCGCGTCTCTCCTCGCCATCTTTCTCATCCACCAGCGCTTCCACCAGAACAGCGAGCCGCTCGTACCCTTCGCCGTCTTTATGGACCGCAACTTCACCCTGATGACGCTCGTTCTGGCGGCGATGGGCTTCGCGATGCTCGGCGTCTACCTCCCCCTGACAATATACCTGCAGTCGGTCCTGGGCTACAGCGCGCTCGCGGCCGGGCTCACCATAGCGCCGCAACCTCTCGCGATGATGCTCGTCTCTCCCTTTGCCGGCATCCTCGCAGACAGGATGGGCGGCAAGTACGTCCTCCTCTTCGGCCTCCCGGTCTTCGCCGCCGGGGTGGGCTACATAGACTGGGTCGCCCACGCAGGCTCCCCCCGCTGGGTCTTCCTGCCCGGCCTGATCGCGAGCGGCGCAGGGCTCGCCTGCGTCTGGGGCCCGGTCTACAGCATCGCCACCCGGAACCTCAGGCCCGAGCTCGCAGGTGCGGCATCCGGGGTGCTCAACACCACCCAGGAGCTCGGCGGCGTCATCGCCAGCGCAGCCGTCGGCGCCCTCCTTCAGAACCGCCTCGCCTCAGCCCTCCACGACCAGGCCACAAGCCGCTCCTCGCAGCTCCCGCCGCAGGTCCGAGAGCGCTTCGTGGAAGGCTTCGGGCGCGCCGCGAAGAGAGGCTTCGAGGTGGGAGCCGGCCAGACGGGAGGCGGGACGCACCTACCGCGGAGCGTACCCCCGCAGCTCGCTCACCGCATAGAGAGCGCCGCCCACAGCGTCTTCACCCACGGCTTCGTGGACGCGATGCACCCGACGATGGTGCTCCCGATAGCCGTCGTCCTGCTCGCCGCCCTGGGCTGCCTCGCCGTGGACAACCGGCGCAAAGATCATCAGGTGTTCATGACCGAAGACACAACCACCGAATAGTTCCACCGGGTGGCACGCCAGGACGGCGCGCAGCCCGCTCAGATCACGGACACCAAAGAAATACAGCGTGCTCAACGATGCAGGAGAAACGAAGATGCAGAAGAAAACGTCATACCCGAATGACGAAGCCACCATCCAGGGCCTCATACAGGAGTTAGGTGAGGCCTGGAACCGGGGTGACGCCGACGCCTACGCCTCCCTGTTCACCGAAGACGCCGACTACGTCGTCTTCGACGGGACGCATCTCAAAGGACGCCAGGAGCTCGCCGAGGCCCACCGGCCGCTCTTCGATCGGTTCATGAAAGGCTCCCGCCTCGTCACCGAGTCCTCCTCGCTGCGCTTCCTCTCACCCGACGTGGCTCTCATCCACAGCAGGGGAGCCATCCTCCGGGCACACCAGAATCATCCCTCGAGCCGACGGCTCTCAGTCCAGACGATGGTCGCCGTCAGAGAAGGAGAGGAAGGCTGGCGCCTCGCCGCGTTCCAGAACACCCGCTACCGGCCGTTCGCCCGAACCCTCCTGGGACGACTGCTGGCGCTCGCACGCTTCACGCCACGCCCGGGATGAGGCGGACAGCCTCCCAAAAACGCTTATCTTCTTGACAAACCTCCCCCCTGTGCTAGATATTTAGCCGGCTAATCAATTGATTGGGTAGGAGTCTGGCAGTGAACCGCGGAAGCGGAGAAGAGATCAGGGAGACCACCGGGCATCTGCTGGCCCGGGTGAGCAAGGCTCACCGGGGCAGGGTCGGGCGTGAGCTGGCGGCGCTGGGGCTGCACCCGGGTCAGGAGCTGGTGCTGGCGGAGCTGTGGCGGGAGGACGGTCTGCGGGTGTGCGAGCTGGCCGGGAGTCTCGGGGTGGAACCGCCGACGGCGACACGGATGGTCCAGCGTCTGGAGCGCTGCGGGTTCGTCGAGCGGCGGAGGGATCCCGAGGATGCGCGCAGCTTCCGGGTGTATCTGTCCGGGCGAGGACGGAGTGCGGTGGAACGCGTCTTCCGCTGCTGGGAGCAGGTCGAGCAGGAGGCGCTCGACGGTCTGAGCAGCGAAGAGAGGGCTCTTCTGCGAGGCCTTCTGGAGAGGGTACGAGGCAACCTGGAGGGGGTGACGGGCGTTAACGGGTAGCGGCTGTCGGGTAGTCTGTGTGTAGCGATCCAGAGAGTAAAAAGGAGGTCGGTCGTGAAGGATCTTTCGCAGCTCGTGCTGAGGGGGACTGCGGGTACGCTCCTCGCCGGGCACGGTTCGCAGAAGCTCTTCGGGTGGTTCGGGGGCCCCGGACCCGAGGGGACCAGGGGGATGATGGAGGCTCTCAACCTCAAGCCGGCCGAACGCTGGGCGCTCGTGGGTGGTGCCTCGGAGTTCGGTGGCGGCGTGCTCACCGCGCTCGGGCTCTTCCACCCGGTGGGGCCGATCGGGATCATCGGTGCGATGGCGATGGCCACGCGCAAGGTGCACTGGGACAAGCCGATCTGGGTGACAGAAGGCGGCGCGGAGCTTCCGCTCACCAACATCGCGATCGCGCTCTCGCTCATGCTCTCCGGGCCCGGCCGGTATTCGCTGGACCGGCTCTTCGGCATCCGGCTGCCCGGCTGGGTGGGGCCGCTCGGTCTCGTGGTCGCGCTCGCCGCCGTCGCGAAGGCGGCTCAAGAGAGCGAGGAGCAGGCGCAGGAGGAGGGAGAGTAGTTGAGCGAGAAGACTTCCTCCGTCATCCCGCATAAGTTCGAGGATCTGCTCGGGAGCAAGGCTCTGGCCCACGTGGCGACCGTGGGTCCCAAAGGCGAGCCGCAGAGCAACCCGGTGTGGTTCGACTGGGACGGAGAGTACATAAAGTTCAGCCAGACCAAGACGCGCCAGAAGTACCGCAACCTCAGGCGCGACCCGAGGGTAGCCCTCTCGATCGTCGATCCCGAGAACCCTTACCGCTACCTCGAGGTACGCGGTGTGGTGGAGCGCATCGAGGACGATCCGGACTTCGACTTCATAAACGCGATGGCCAAGAAGTACCTCGGGGTGGACGAATACCCCGACCGGCGGCCGGGAGAGGAGCGGGTGATAATCTACGTCCGTCCCGAGCACACCACCCACATGGGCTGAAGACGCCGCGATGAACGAGACTAAGGCCGTAACCCACGGGTTACACCACCTCACCGCGATAGCCGGTCCGCCGCGTGAGAACGTGCTGTTCTACTCGGAGGTCCTGGGGATGCGTCTGGTGAAGAAGACGGTGAACTTCGACGACCCCACGACCTACCACCTCTACTACGGCGACGGGACCGGCAGCCCCGGCACGATCATCACCTTCTTCCCCTGGCCGGGCGCCCCGAAGGGACGCAAGGGGGCGGGGCAGGTGATCACGACCGCCGTCTCCGTACCCGCGGGCTCGCTCGGATACTGGACACAGAGGCTCATAGAAAATGGAGTCCGCTTCGAAAAGCCGCGTGAGCGGTTAGGGGACACGGTTCTCGGCTTCCAGGATCCTGACGGGTTACGTCTGGAGCTCGTCGCAGGCAGGAAGGAGACCCGGCAGGGATACTTCGGCGGTCCCGTCCCACCGGAGAGCGCGGTGCGCGGGCTGCACCACGTCACGCTCGCCGTCGAAGGTGCCGAGAAGACCGCCGAGCTCCTCACCGAACACCTCGGTTTCCGGAAGGTCGGCGAGGCGGAGGGCCGGGTTCGGTTCGCCGCCGGGGACGGGAAGCCGGGCTCGCTCGTGGACGTCTCGGAGGCCGCGGGGTTCCCGGGCGGCAGCACGGGGGTGGGCACAGTCCACCACGTGGCCTTCCGGGTCCCGGACGAAGAGAGCCAGCTCGCGCTGAGGGAGGAGCTATTCTCT
>Ga0207747_1000114_pt1 | contig 94170 bp, 89 predicted proteins | sample HigsolmetaGSP11D_FD_184839 | JGI IMG/M metagenome (GOLD analysis project Ga0207747, IMG submission 184839) | High solid enriched microbial communities from the Joint BioEnergy Institute, USA - SP1-1-D (SPAdes) | ecosystem: Engineered > Bioreactor > SSF (Solid state fermentation) > Aerobic >...
GACACGTGTTGCCATGACGGTGCTCCAGGGGGGATGGGTTCTTCAAGAACGAACGAAAGTGTTCTGTAACACAGAACACTTGTCAACCCTGGAGCCCCGACAGGGACGCCGAAATGCACCTTTGGGTGTGAAAACGCCCGGTTTTCACGCCCAAAGGTGCATTTCGGCGAGAGCGGGGTGGGTCAGTGCACGTTGGAGACCCACACGGCCCGGGCCACGCCGGGGCCCTCGTTCCACAGCCGGTGCGGCCGGGCCGAGTCGAACGCGATGGAGTCGCCGGGGCCGAGGACGAACACGTCGAACTCGATCTGGACGTGCAGCCGCCCCTCGAGCACCAGGCCGTACTCGTGACCGGTGTGCCGGATGAACGCCTCGTCCTCGGGTGAGGACGTGGCCACGGCGTAGATGATCTCGCGGAAGTCGATACCGCTGTCGGTGGTCGGGGTCAGCAGCTCCCACCGCACCCCCGGCCTGATCTCGATGGATTGCCGCTCTGCGTAACGCCGCACGTAGCGCTGCTCGCCCGGGGTGCGTTCGATCGAGTCGTCGCCGGCGGCCACGCCCCGGGGGCCGTCCGGGCCGTCGCCGAACAACGTGTCCATCGAGATGCCGAGTTCGGAGACGATGGCGTAGAGCAGGCTGATCGACGGCGCGACGATGTCGCGTTCGATCTGGGACAGGTGCCCGGCCGACACGTTCAGCCGCCGGGACAGTTCGCGCAGCGAGATCCCCCGGGCCTGGCGGGCCTCGCGCAGGCGGGCACCCCACGTCGGCGGGGGCACGGGCGCCTGGCCCGCCGGCTGCGTTTCCACCACGGTGTGGAGTCTATGGGAGGCGGTTCGGGGGGTGCGGTCCGTGTAAACGGCTCGGAAAAATTGTTCTGCACCGGTTGACAAACCGTTCTCCTGCACAGAACACTGCTGGATTGTGTCCCGGGTCACGCCCCCATCCCCTACGTCCATAGACTTCACGTCTGCACTCCCGCACGAGGAGAAACAGTGACTGCGAGCTCCTTCATCGACAGTGCGCCGCTGTCGAGGTTCCACAAGAAACTTCTGGTGCAAGCCGCCGGCGGCCCCTTCCTCGACGGCTACCTGCTGAGCATCATCGGCATCGCGCTCGTCGGCATGACCCCGGAGCTCGGCATGACCACCGGTCAGGAGAGTCTGGCCGGTGCGGCCGCGCTGATCGGCATCTTCGTCGGCGGCCTGGTGTTCGGCCGGCTCACCGACCGCATCGGCCGCCAGCTCATGTACACCGTCGACCTGAGCGTGCTGGTCATCGCCTCGCTGCTGTGCGTCTTCGTCGACGCGCCGTGGCAGGTGATCGCGCTGCGCTTCATCATCGGCATCGCGATCGGCGCGGACTACCCGATCGCCACCGCCCTGCTCACCGAGTGGCTGCCGGCCAAGCGCCGCGGCGCCATGGTGGGCAGCCTGGTGGTGTTCTGGTTCATCGGTGCCACGGTGGCCACCTTCGTCGGGTTCGCCATCGCCGCCGTCCTCGGCGACGGCGCCTGGCGGCTCATGCTCGGCAGCGCGATCGTTCCCGGCGTGGCCATCCTGCTCATGCGGATCGGTACCCCGGAGTCGCCGCGCTGGTTGGTGTCCAAGGGCCGCTACGACGAGGCCAAGGAAGTGATCCGCCGCGCCTTCGGCGTCGTCGTCGACGTGTCCGACCTGCAGGAGGACACCGCCGAGGTGCGCGACCTGGGCTTCCGCGGACTGCTGCGCGGCGAGTACCTCAAGCGGGTGTTCTTCTGCGGCTTCTTCTACCTCGCCGCGGTGACGCCGCTGTTCGCGATGTACACCTTCGGCCCGCAGATCCTCGGCGCGTTCGGCATGGCCGAGGGCAACATGAGCAACCTCGGCTACACCCTGATCAGCCTGCTGTTCCTGATCGGCTGCCTGCCCGCACTGCGGTGGTGCGAGACGATCGGCCGCCGGCCGCTGCTGATCTGGTCGTTCGTGGGCATGCTCATCCCGATGGTGATCCTCGGCATCGCGCCGGCCGGGCCGGCCTGGCTGGTCATCGCCTCGTTCGCGGTCTACGCGATCGCCTCGGGCGGGCCGAACATCCTGGAATGGTCCTACCCGAACGAGATCTTCCCGACCGAGATCCGCGCCACCGCGATGGGCGTCGTCACCGCGGTGAGCCCGGTCGGCGCGGCCATCGGCACCTTCCTGCTGCCGATCGGGCTGGAGCACCTCGGCACCGGCAGCACGATGATGGTCGCCGCCGGCCTCACCCTGGCCGGCCTGGTGGTCTCGGTACTGCTCGCCCCCGAGGTCCGCAACCGTTCGCTGGCCGAGGCCAGCGGGGTGGTCCCGGCCGTGAGCCCGACGAGTTCCGAACGGACCCTAGGCAAGTAACCGTCCAGGGAGGACGGACCCGGCCCGGCCGAGCGCCGGGCCGGGTCCGCGCAATGGTGAGGACCCACGATGACCGAACCGCACGCACTGCCACTGAACGCGGTGGCCGACCGCATCGCCGCCGGCGAGCTGGCGCCGTCCGAACTGTTGGACAGCTGCCTGCACCGTATCGCCGAGCGCGAACCGGTGGTGCAGGCCTGGGAGACGTTGGACGCCGAGAATGCCTGCGCCACAGCGCGATCCAGGGACACCGAGCCACCGGTCGGGCCGCTGCACGGCGTGCCGGTCGGGGTCAAGGACATCATCGACGTGGCCGGGCTGCCCACCCGGTGCGGCTCGGTGCTGCGCGGGCACGCCCCGGCCGGGGCCGACGCCCGCATCGTGCAGCGGCTGCGGGCGGCCGGTGCGGTCGTCCTCGGCAAGACCGTCACCACCGAACTCGCCTATTTCACCCCGGGCAAGACCCGCAACCCGCACGACCCGGGCCGCACCCCGGGCGGCTCCTCGAGCGGCTCGGCCGCCGCCGTCGCCGACCGGATGGTCCCGCTGGCGATCGGATCGCAGACCGCCGCGTCCACCAGTCGGCCCGCCGCCTACTGCGGCACCGCCGCGCTCGTCACCACCCCGGGGCGGTGGCACGATCCGGGCATCACCGGGCTGAGCCCGACGCTGGACTCGCTGGGCCTGTTCACCCGCAGCACCGACGAACTCGCCCTGGCTGCCGCCGCCCTGCTGGACCTCCAGCCACCGCAGCCCGGGGTACCCGCGCTGCGCTGGTGCGACGGAGCGCAGTTCGGCGACCTCGAATCCGCGATGGGTGACGCGGTCACCGCGGCGGTCGAGACGCTGCGCCGCGCCGGCGCCCGCGTCGACGAACTCCCGCTGCCCGACCGGGCGCGTCGGCTCGGGGCGCTGCACCGCACCGTGATGGCGGTCGAGGCGGCCCGCTCCCTGGCCGCCGAGGCCGCCACCGGCCGGCTCAGCGCAACCCTGCAGGCCCTGCTCGACGAGGGTGCGACCACGCCGGAGGCCGCCTACCGGGCGGCGTTGGAAGAGGCGGCGGCGCAACGCGAAACGATGCTGGCCCTGTTGGACGGATACCAGGCGGTGCTGGCTCCGGCCGCCACCGGTGTGGCCCCGCAGGGCGCGGCGACCGGCAGCCCCGACATGAGCCGGCCCTGGCAGGTGCTCGGTCTGCCGTCAGTGACGGTACCCGGCCTGCGCGATGCGGCCGGGCTGCCGCTGGGGGTGCAGCTGGTGGGCAGGCCGGGCGCCGAGGCGCAGCTGCTGGCGGTCGCCCGCTGGGTGGAGGCCCGGCTGCGCGGGCGGTAGCGGCCCGCCCTACCGCCCGCCGGGACGCTGGGCCGCCAGCGCGGCGGTGCGCTGGGCGATCCAGTCCCGCAGCTTGCCGGCCGCCTCGTCGAGCTGCTGCTGTGGCAGGCCCTCGGTCACCGGCACCCGGGCGACGATCTCGTCGAGCAGCCGGTTCGCCAGCCCGCCGGCATAGATCTCGTCGTAGAGCTGCCAGTACACCCGCTCGTAGCGCGGCCGGAACGCCGGCGAGGCCAGGAACCGGTCCTTGAGCGGGTTGCCGGTCCGCGGTTTCTTGCCGTCGGGGAAGTCCGGGAACTCCATGGGCGGGCCGCCCTGGCCGTCCGGGCCCTGCTGGAACGCCTCGGGCGGCGGGCCGAGGGTGACCTTGTCGAACGGGCCGATGTCCGGCTTGCCCACCATCGCCAGGTTGAGATCCCAGGACACCACGGTGAACTTCTTGGTGTCCAGGTCGTACCAGAGGTAGTAGTTCTGCCCGGGCCCGGCCATGTCGTCGCCGTTGACCAGCAGGTTCTGGGTGGCGACGTAGCGGGCGAAGGACTCCACGTCCACCCAGTCGGCCAGATGCGCGTCGAACTCGGCCGCATCGGCGCCGTCGAGCCACTCCAGGAAGTTGATGATCGGCTGCAGGTTGCCGTTCTCGGCGGAGTTGATCTGCTTGAACTGCTCGGCGTAGGCGGACTGGTCGCGGCCGACGAACTCCAGATACGAGTGCGCGTCGGCCTTGTACAGGTAGCCCGGCGAGTCGAACAGCGTCTCGGCGTAGGTCTCGTCCGGGTGCTCGAGCAGCAGCCGGGTGGTGGTGCGGCCCATGATCGAGTAGGTCGCGTACGAGTACCGCTGGGTGGGCTGGCCGGTCGCGGCGGTCAGCGACAGCGCCAGCGACTCGTTGAGCACCGGTGCGCCGGGCCGCACCGACAGCTCGGTGTGGCCCTGGTAGCCGCGCCCGGCGACGTGCTCGTTGAAGCTCAGCAGCAGCGGCAGCGACGCCGGATCCTCACGGTCGGCGTGCACCATCTCGAACGCCGGGAAATCCGAAGGCGGGGGCGGCATCCCGCTGCGCATCCACGGTGGCCTGCCGTCCTCGGAGCGCAGCCCCATGATCGTCGAGTTGCCCTTGAGCCGCACCGCGACGTCCTTGATCGGGGTGCCGTCGATGACGACGTCGGCGGTCACCCACCGCTTCTCGCCATCCTTCGCGAAGGCGTCGAGCATGTCGCGGTACTCGGCCTCGGTGATGTCGACGGTCAGCGAGTGCGGGACCGACGCATCGTAGAGATCGACGGTGCCGGCGATGTTGTCGGTGATCTCCGAGGTGATCAGCGCGGTGTCGCCGGTGATGTAGGGCCGGATGCGCACCCCGCCGAACAGCACCCCGGCCCCGACGATCACCACCGCCAGGACCGCGAGCAGCTTCCAGTAGTGCCGCAGTCGCACCGGGATGCGGTGGCGCAGGCGGGGTTTCGGCGCCGGCATCACAGGTCGGTCTGGTCGTACCCGGTCAGCACCGTCACCCGCTGGCCGGCGTTGACCTCGGTCAGCGCCGCGATCAGGTCGGCCGGCTTGCGCCCCTTCTTCAGCTGCGCGGTGTAGTACAGCTCGTTGAGCGCCCCGGCGCGCGCCGACTCGGTGGACACCAGCTCGAACTCGGTGCAGAAGTCGATCAGCACGTCCTCCACCCGGGCGGTGTACTCCGGCTCCGGCGGCACCTGCACCTTGACCACCTGGCGCTGCACGTCGAGCTTGAACCAGTTGAACCGGTACATGATGATCAGCACCAGGCAGATCACCACGGTGGCCGCGGCGGCCAGCACGTAGAACCGGGTGCCGGTGGCCATGCCGACGGCCATCACCAGGAAGATGAACCCGACGTCGCGGGTCTCCTTGATCGCGTTGCGGAATCGGATCACCGACAGCGCGCCCACCAGCGCGAAGGCGCGGGCGATGTTGGAGCCCACCACCAGCATGATGACCGAGATCACCATGCACACCAGCACCAGCGTCTGCACGTAGGACTGGCTGTAGGAGACGTTCTTGTGGGTGTAGCGGTAGACCCACCCGATGATCGAGGCGAGCACGAAGCTCAGCGCGAGCGCCGCCGCCACGTCGAAAACGGTGAACGTGCCGCTGAGATCCTGGAAGTCAATCGTCATTGGTTACTCGGTTTCGTCGTCGTCACAGGGAATCGGAGAGGGAATCGGTCCGGCGGTCGGCCGGTTCGGCGAACGGGTCGTCGGGCGCGGGTGCGGCCCAGGCGTCGAAGGTCGCGGTTTCCGGCGTGCCCATCGCCGAGCGCGGTGCCAGGCCGAACGCCTGCACCGACTGGCAGTACTTGGAGATCCGCACCACCGGCATGTCCAGCCGCGCGGCCAGGTCGGTCACCCAGTACGGCACCCGCTCGTTGGCCTTGATCTCCACGATCGCCAGCTTCGGCGGGATGATGAACCGGTTCTGCGCGCCGGAGGCGAAATGGAAGTCGCGGTCGCGGCCGTGCACCCGGTGGTCGATGGTCACCCGCAGGCCCAGGTCGGCGTCCTGCCCGACGAACGCCTCGCGCAGGTAGCCGGTGGTGACGATCGGGCGCAGGTCGAGATTGCCCAGCAGCGTGGTGACCTCGCTGATGAACCCGTGCTGGTGCGGTCCGGTCTCCGGCGGGACGCGGTCGTCGAGCCAGCGGCGGGCCTGCGCGTACGGCAGCGCGATCCGGCGCTTCTGGGTGACCCGGTTCACCCGCTGCTTGATCTCCACCTGCACCGGGGTGTCGTCGGTGCACTCGTCGGGCCGGCCGTACAACCGCATCCGCAGCTTGCGCCGGAACCGCAGCCCCTCGATCTTCTCCCAGTAGAAGCGCAGATCCTGGGTGTCGTAGTAGAGCGAGGTCACCGGGTAGCCGCCGCGCGGCGAGTGCGGGTCGGTGGCCATCCGTTTGGCCAGCTCCTCCCGCAGTTGCGGAACCTTGAGCTCGTCGAGCAGGTACTTGATCTCGTAGCGGTTGAAGGCGTGCAGGCGGCTCGCGGTCTGTTGGTAGCCGGCGGGCTGGGTCGGCACGTCCTCGTAGCGGTGCTCCTCGGCGGCGCGGCAACGCTTGAAGATACCCATGCCAGCCTGCGTTGCCTTCCGTGAATCGTCGTCGGTTGTCGGTCGTCGGTGCGTGGTGCCGTATCCGCCCGCGGTCAGGGCACCCCGATGATCGGGGGTTGCTCGGGATCCCCCGGCTCGGGCAGGAACGGCGGCCAGGCCACCGTGGTGGGCGGCCACATCTGCACGGTCGGGGCCGAACCGCCACTGCGGTGGCGGTAGCGCGCGTCGTCGTGGTCGGCGGCCTGCGCGGTCGCCGGGATGCTTGCGCACCATACCGCGACCAAAGCCGTCGCCGTCAGTATCGGTTTGCTCACAGTGGCACCACCGCGCTGTAGATGCTCACACTGTCGTCGGAGGTGTCGGTGCTGATCCGGCCCACCGCGAACAGCCGGGCGGTGGCCGCGCCGCCGCACTCGTCGACCTGCACGTGCGCGTCGAGGACGTTGACCACCGCGAGGCGGCCGCGCAGCTCCTTGGCGCCGAAGCCGACCGTGCGCAGCGCCCCGGACCGGATGTTGGCGCCGATGTCGCCGTCGACCCCGAGGATCGGGATGTCGTCGAACAGGTCGGTGGCCGCGCCGGCGTCCAGGTCGAGCCCGTCGTCGAGATTGAGCTGGCAGCCCAGCTGCGCGCCGACCACCAGTTCGCCGGAGTTGACCGGGACCGCGCCCTCGCCCTCGACCGACAGCGTCACCCGGCCGCTGAGGAAGCCCTGCCGGCTCAGCGGCGCGGCCGCCATGTTGGGCACCGGGTCGATGCGGGCGTCGGTGAGGGTGAGCGTCATGCGCCAGCCGTCGATGGTCTCGACGGTGCGGGTGACGTCCGGCACCGGGATCTGCTCGGCGTGGGCGGTGCCGGTGGTGACCGATGCGACCAGCAGCAGACCGGCCACCGTCGGGCCGCACTTCCTGCCGAAACCCACGCCTCACCTCCTCGCGTCCACGGGTTTGGTTTTGTCGGCTAACTATTCCATTCTGGCCCAGCGGGCGGGGTGCCGCCCGCGCGCCCCCTCGACGTGGGAGAAGGGGTGGCTGTGCTCGGCGCCGGATCGCGACCGGGAATGCTATTCCGCGGACACAGAGGAGGACGAATGAACGCGATCGCGACCGTGGGCGCGGCGATGGAACAGGCCGTCGCCGCGTTCATGCTGCACCCGGAGACCTTCGCGGCCAGCGTGGCCGCCGGCTACCAGAACCCGATGGCCGGCTACGTCGCGGGCCGCGCCGGCGTGCTCGGTGAGGCCAGCGGCACCACGGTGGCCTCGGTGTTCGTGGTGTTCGAGCCCAACATGATCGCCGCGCTGTGGCAGGAGGGCATCGCGGTGCGCGGTGCCCGCGGCGCGGCCGAGCAGTACTGGGCGCAGGCCGCCGACTTCGGACGCAAGTACCTGGCCGGCGCGGCCGGTCTGGACCGCATCTGCGCGCTGTCGGAGAAGGTGATCGCCGCCGCGCCGGCCTGGGGTGTGCCGCTGTTCGCCGGCTGGCGCGAGATGCCGCTGGCGCAGGACGCCCCGGCGCGCGCCCTGCAGGTGATGTTCGTGCTGCGCGAGCTGCGGGCGGCCGTGCACTTCAACGCCCTGACGGTGGCCGGGATCGCGCCGATCGAGGCGCACCTGCTCAACAAGGGCCGCGACTACGCGGCGATGTTCGGCTGGCCCGAGCCGTTCCCGGACCCGGCGGCCAAGAAGGACCGCTACGCCGAGGTCGAGGCCGCCACCGACCGCCGCATGGGCGAGATCCTCGGCGCCGCGCTGACCGAGACCGAACTGGCCGAACTCGCCCGGCTCAGCGAGGACGCGCTGGCCACGCTGCGGGCGAACCTGCCGGGCTGAGCGCGCGCGGCCGCCACGCCGAACGACTCGCAATAGCCCGGCCAACCCCGGCACCTGCGGTTACGGTGCATCACATGCCGAATCTCGACCGTCGTCGGGCGCTGATGATGCTGGGCTTCGGCGTGGCGGCCGCCACGCTGCCGCGACCCGTGGCGAACGCGCAGCCGGCCGCCGAGCCGGGCCCGGTCGTGCTGTTCTCCGACGAGTTCGACGGCCCGGCGGGCTCGCCGCCCGACCCGTCGAAGTGGTTCATCGTCCCGGCCCGGGAGACCATCCGCAACCCGGTGGAGTGGGACAAGCCCTACAACATGGGCCGCTACGTGACCGACCAGGAGCACGTCTTCCACGACGGCGAGGGCCACCTGATCATCCGCGCCACCCGCGGGCCCGGCAACAACATCCAGGAGAAGTACGCCAGCGCCAAGATCGTCGGGCTGTGGCGCGGCGGGGTGGGCACCACCTGGGAGGCCCGGGTCAAGCTCAACTGCCTGACCGACGGCGCGTGGCCGGCGTTCTGGCTGCTCAACGACGATCCGGTGCGCGGCGGCGAGGTCGACATCTTCGAGTGGTACGGCAACCGGGACTGGCCGTCCGGGGCGACTGTGCACGCCAAGCTCGACGGCACCATGTTCAAGACCCAGCCGTATCCGGTCGACAGCGCCTGGCACACCTGGCGGATGACCTGGCAGCCCGACGGCATGTACTTCTGGCAGGACTGGGCCCCGGGCAAGGAGCCGTTCTTCACGGTGCGCGCCACCGACCTGCCGGAATGGCCGTTCAACGACCCCGGCTACACCATGGTGCCGGTGTTCAACATCGCCGTGGGCGGCTCCGGCGGCCGTGAACCCGCCGGCGGCAGCTACCCGGCCGACATGATCATCGACTGGATCCGGGTCTTCTAGCGCTCCCAGCGCCCAAACGCACCTTTGGGCGGAAAAGTGCGAGAGGATCCCGCCCGAACGTCGATCTCGGCGCTCAGCGGTCGGCGACCCGCTTGGCGTAGAACACCCGGTCGTAGCCGTCCTGCTGACCGCGGTGGGTCTCGACGTAGCCGTGCCGCGGATAGAACGTCTGGTTCTCGGTCATCTTCTCGTTGGTGAACAGCCGCACCTCGCCCAGTCCGAGCTCGCGCGCGTCGGCCTCGGCCCGGGCCAGCAGCACCGTCCCGAGGCCGCGGCCCTGTGCGGCGGGGTCGACGGCGATGGTGTCGAGCAGCAGATGGTCCCCGTGCACCTCGTTGACCAGCACGCCGACGAGCACGCCGCCGTCGAACAGCACCCACACCCGGTGCCGGGCGATGACGGCGGCGTAGTCGTGCAGCATCGGGGCCGGCGGCTTGCCGATCCGCTCGACGTACTTGGCGAACGACGCCGCGACCACCCGTCCGATCGCGGGCACGTCGGCCGCCGTGGCGCGGCGCAGGACGGGCTCGGGCACGGCACGAGGATACGACCGAACGCCCAAACGCACCTTTGGGCGGAAAAGTGCGAGAAGATCGCGCCTGAACGTCGATCTCGGCGCCCCCGCCTGGCCGGAAACACCGGCGCGGCGCGCGGCGATACCCCGGTATGACCATCGTGCGTGCGGCCGCGCTCGCCGCGCTGGCGCTCCTCGGCGCCACCGGCACCGCGCAGGCGCAGCCCTACGACCGGCTCGACCCGGTCCCGGTGCAGGCGTCGCCGGCCTGCGGCGGCACCGCGACCGCCGAGGCCCAGGTCACCCCGGTGCAGGTGGGGGACCGGGTGGCCGACGGGGTGCGGGTGGTGATCCGCTACGACGCCGGCGTCTACGACGGCTCCTGCGTGCTCACCGTCCCCGCGACCTGGGAGAACCGCGACACCGGGGCCGCCGGGGCGGGTGAGATCACCGCGGTGTCCACCGTCGACGGCCACTACGGCTTCATCGGCTACGCCAACACCACCTTCGTCACCGGTCCGGGCACGGTCGTGGTCGGCGTCGGCTCCCATCCCGGGCAGCGGATGGTGGTGACACCGACGCGAGGCTGACCCGCTACGAATAGATGGCGCGACCGACGACGTCAGAAAGGCAGCCATGCAGTTCGGGATCTCCACCTTCGTCAATGCCGAGGGCATCGACACCGTCTCGCTGGCCCGGGCGATCGAGGAGCGCGGCTTCGACGCGCTCGTCGTCGCCGAGCACACCCACATCCCGGCGAGCCGGGAGTCGCCGTACCCGTACGGCGACAAGCTGCCGACGGTGTACTACCGCACCCTCGACCCGTTCGTCACCCTGGCCGCCGCGGCCGCCGTCACCTCCCGCATCGAACTCGTGACCGGGGTGGCGCTGCTCGTGCAGCGCGACCCGATCATCACCGCCAAGGAAGCCGCGAGCATCGACGTGATCTCCGGCGGGCGGTTCGTGTTCGGGGTCGGTGCGGGCTGGAACCTCGAGGAGATGCGCCAGCACGGCACCGATCCGCGGACCCGCGGCGCGCTGCTCGACGAGCGTATCGAGGCCGTCAAGGCGCTGTGGACCCAGGAGCCCGCCGAATACCACGGCCGCTTCGTCGATTTCGCGCCGTCCTACAGCCGGCCCAAGCCGGTGCGGCAGCCGCACCCGCCGATCCTCATCGGCGGCGACTCCGACGCCACGGTCAAGCGCGTGATCCGGCACGGGGCGGGCTGGATCTCCACCGCGGCACCGGCCGAGCGGCTCCGCCGGCGGATCGACCAGATGCGTTCCGGCGCAACGCACGACGTGCCGCTGGTCACCTTCGGCACCCCGATCGACCCGGACTACTGGCACCAGCTCGAGGAGCTCGGTTACCGGCAGGTGAACCTGCTGCTGCCGACCAGACCGCACGACGAATCGCTGAAGCTGCTCGACGATTTCGCCGAGCAGGTGGCCCGCTACCGGGACTAGCCGGCCGGGGTCACCGGCGGCGGGTTCCAGCTGCCGGGGACGCCGTCGACCCCACCGCCGCGCGCCGGCGCGTGCCGGGGTACAACGGAGACCCGGTGTGCCCGGGTCGGTGCGGGTACGACGAGATCGAGGAGAGCTGGTGAGTGCTCGGCCCCGGGCCTGGGCGGCCGGTCTGGCGTCGGTGCTGGCCTACGCGGCGGTCCCGGTGGTGACCGCGTACGGCTTCGCCGCCGGGGCCGAGCCCGCGGTGCTGGCCACCCTGCGCGGGGTGTTCGCGGTCGCCGCGATCGCCGCGGTCTGCGCGCTGACCGGGCGCCTCCGCCGGATTCCGGTGCGTGCGTTGGCCGCACTGGTGCTGTGCTGCGGGCCGGTGTACGGGCTGCAGGTGCTCACCTACTTCATCGCCATCCAGCGCGGCGGGGTGCAGCTGCCGATCGTCGTCGTGCACCTCTACCCGCTGTTCGTGATCGGCCTGGTGTCGCTGCGCAACCGGGCCCCGGTGTCCTGGCGGCTGACCGGGCTGGCGCTGGTCGTGCTGGCCGGCCTGGTCATGGTCACCGTCACCGGTGACGCCGGCGCGCCGTTGGACGCGGTCGGGTTCGCCCTGCTCACCGCGGCCGGCTACGCGCTGTACCTGGTGGCCAGTGAACGTTGGCTGCCGCAGGTGGGCACGGTGCTGCTGACCGGACTGGTGATGTTCGGCGCCACCGTGACGCTGGCGGTGTGCGCGCTGGTGCGCGGCGAGCGCTTCGCGGTGTCCGCCCCGGCGTGGGGGTCGGCGGCGCTGCAGGGCCTGGTGCTGCTGCCGGTCGCGGTGGGCTGCCTGCTGTTCGCGGTGCGCGGGCTGGGCTCGGTGCCGGTCAGCATCCTGGGCATGGTGGAACCCCTCATCAGCGTCGGGTTGGCGGCGCTGCTGCTGCACGAGCGGCTCACCCCGCTGCAGTTCGCCGGCGGGATCGTCATCCTCGCCGGGTGCGCCCTGCTGCCGTGGGTCAACCACCGGGAACGGGCGGGGCGCCGGGCGAGTCAGTCGCTGTAGTTGCGCACCAGCTGGATCACCGACGTGATCAGGATGGCCAGTACCGCCAACGACACCATCGCGATCGTGTCGATGGCCATCGCTTGCCGACTCCTCTCGCGGACACCTGGAATCCGTTGCTGCGCGAGAGGAATATTACTGGACTTACGGGCGGCGGGGGGTGCCTTTGTGCGGCAACAGCACTGATCCGCTCCGCGCGAGCAGACGTCAAAACCCCTGCAAACCAGCCGAAGTGGGGTGTGCGCGGCTGCTCACCGAGGATGGTGGGCCACAAAGAATCAGCGGAAGCGAATCTCCATGGTGGCCATGCCGAAGATCTTCTTGCCACCGGACTTGGCGGTGATCACCACGACGCCGGTGCGGTCCTCGGGGTTGAGCGACTTTACCCGGCCGCCGAACTCGATGTCCGCGCCCTCCTTGGCCGAAACCACCGCCGGCGCCGACAGCCGCACCGAGTAACGCAGCACCGCGCCCGGATCGCCGGACCACGCCGAGACGAACCCGGCGCCGAGGCCCATGGTGAGCATGCCGTGGGCGATGACGTCGGGCAGCCCGGCCAGCTTGGCGATCTCCTCGTCCCAGTGGATCGGGTTGGCGTCGCCGGCCACCCCGGCGTAGTTCACCAGATCGCCCCGGGACAGCCGGGTGTGGCGCACCGGCAACTCGGCGCCGACCTCGAGGTCCTCGAACCGCGGCGTGCCCGGGGTGCGGGTCAGCCCGCCCGCGGAGATCGTCGCCGCCCCTTCCGGCCGGGTGGTCTTGTGGAACTCGCCGTCGAGCGAGGCCACCCCGGAGAAGTCGACGTCGTGCATCATCGCGTTCTGCACGGCGGTCTTGATCGTCGGGTCGAGGTCCTCGGCGGTCACCCCGACCACGGTGGTGTGCAGGGTGTGCACCCGCTCGCCGGTGCCGACGTCGGTGAAGGTGTTGGTCACCGTGATCATGTCCCGGCCCGCGACCCGGCGCACCGAGGTCAGCTCCACGTCCACGACCAGCTCGTCACCGGCGACGATCGGCCGGTGCTGCTCGAAGACCTCCTCGGTCTGCAGGTAGGTGTCGTAACCGACCACCACCTGCTCGAACATGTGCCGGTTGCAGGTCATGCCGGGTGCGGAGGTGAACGTGATCGGCGCGATGACGTCGGCGTAGCCCAGCGCGCGGGCGGCCTCGACATCCCAGTGCGCCGGGTGGTAGTCCTGGACCGCGCGGGCGTATTCGCGCAGCTTCTCCCGGCCCACCAGATAGGTGTTGTCCATCCGGTACCAGTGGCCGACGCGTGCCTGCAGTGCCGAGGATTCTGCTGATGCGGTCATCGATTGCTCTACTTTTCCGGTCGCTGGGCTCGGACCCAAGCACACTAACCGCTGCGGGCCGCCCGCCCAAACGCCGCACATCCGAACCCGCTCCCGCCTGACCTGGGCGGACGGCGGTTGCCGAGCCACGCTAAGTTCTTCTCCCGTGAAGTCGGTTCTCGCTCGCACGCTCGCCCCCGTCCTGGCCGTGACGGCGGCGGCCGGCCTCGGCGCCGCCCTGGCCCCGCTGCCCGACCCCGCCCCCGCGGTGCGGCTGGTCAGCGACAACAACCCGCTGGTCGGACGGCCGTTCTACGTCGATCCGAACTCCAAGGCGGCCCGCGCGGCGCGCACCGACCCGAGCCCGGAACTGGCCAAGATCGCGGCCACCCCGCACGCCTACTGGATGGACCACGTGTCCAACTTCGCCTACGACTCGAAGGTCATCAAGGCGGCCCAGGAGGCGGGGGCCATGCCGATCCTGGCGCTCTACGCCATCCCGAACCGCGACTGCGGCAGCTTCGCCGCCGGCGGGTTCGGCTCGGCCGCGGCCTACCGGGACTGGATCGACCGGGTCGCCGGGGTGATCGGCGACGGCCCGGCCACCGTGATCCTCGAGCCCGACGCGCTGGCCATGGCCGACTGCCTGTCGGAGGCCCAGCGCGAGGAGCGCTACGACCTGATCGCCTACGCGGTCGACCGGCTCACCGCCAACCCGGCCACCGTCGTCTACGTCGACGCCGGCCACTCGCGCTGGGTGGCCGCCGACGAGATGGCCAACCGGCTCAACCGGGTCGGGGTGCACAAGGCCCGCGGCTTCAGCCTCAACACCGCGAACTTCTTCACCACCGAGGAGGAGATCGGCTACGGCGAGACGATCTCCGGGCTGACCGGCGGCGCGCACTACGTCATCGACACCTCGCGCAACGGCAACGGCCCGGCCGACGGCGAACTGTACTGGTGCAACCCGTCGGGCCGTGCCCTCGGCGTGCCGCCGACCACCGCGACCGCCGGCCCGCACGCCGACGCCTACCTGTGGGTCAAGCGGCCCGGCGAGTCCGACGGCAGCTGCAACCGCGGCGAGCCGGCGGCCGGCACCTTCGTCAACGCCTACGCCGTGGAGCTGGCCCGCAACGCGGGTTGGTGATCACTCCGCCCGGCGCAGCGCGTCGAGCACCCCGGCGTACATCGTCTGCTTGATCGCGCCCAGGGTGCCGGAGTCCTTGCCGAGCAGCGGCTGCACCCGTGCGATCGCGGTGTCGACCAGCTCGGCCTCGGCGGCGGCGCCGTCGACCAGCCCGGCGGCCGCGGCCTCCGGCCCGCCGAAGCGGTGGCCGGTGGTCATCGACGCCACCGCGGTCTGCGGGGTGACCTTGGCCTGGATCAGGGCGGCCATGCCCGGGGTGAACGGGATGCGGATGTCGACCTCGGGGAAGCAGAAGAACCCGCGGTCGGTGCGCATGAAGCGGAAGTCGTGGGCGATGGCCAGCATCGCGCCCGCCCCGAACGCGTGCCCGTTGACCGCCGCCACCGTCGGCAACGGGAACGTCAGCACCCGGCAGAACAGTTCCTGGACCCGCCGGACGTACTCGGTCAGCCGGTCGCCGTTGGCCGAAAGCCAGTCCAGGTCCAGGCCGTTGGAGTAGAACTTGCCCACCCCGGTGGTGACCAGGGCGCGGGCGGAGGCCTGCGCCTCGTCGAGGTGGGATTCGACCGCGTCGAGGAACTCGGGGGAGAAGCGGTTCTCCCCGTCACCGAGGGTCAGGACGGCGACGGTGTCTCGGATTTCCAGCGTCGGAGCCATGGTCGACCACAGTACTGGCGCGCGAATCGGGTGGAACATACAACCAATCGGTTGTATGTTGGCCGGGTGACTGTGCTGTTGGACGAGGACCGGGCCGACGCCCTGTTCCACGCGCTCGCCGACCGCACCCGCCGCGACATCCTGCGCCGGGTGCTGGCCGGGGAGCACTCGGTCACCGGGCTCGCCGCCAACTACGACATGAGCTTCGCCGCGGTGCAGAAACACGTCGCCGTGCTGGAACGGGCGGGTCTGATCACCAAACGCCGCCGCGGGCGCGAACAACTCGCCCGCGGGGACGTCGAGGCCGTGCGGTCGGTGGCGGCGATGCTCGCCGAGCTGGAACAGATCTGGCGTGGCCGCATCGCGCGCATCGACGCACTCATCGCAGCCGACACCCCCGAGGAGGACCAGCCATGCCGGTGATCGACGTCCAGCACGACCTGGACAACCTGACCCTGACCATCACCGCCCGGTTCGCCGCCCCGCCGCAGCGCGTCTGGCAGATCTACGCCGACCCGCGCCAGCTCGAGAAGGTCTGGGGCCCACCGGAATGCCCGGCCACCGTGGTCGAGCACGACCTGCGCCCGGGCGGTCGGGTGAGCTACTACATGACCGGCCCGGACGGCCAGCGGTTCGGCGGGTTCTGGGAGGTCACCGTCGTCGACGAACCGCACCGGCTGGAGTTCGTGGACAACTTCGCCGACGGCGACCTCAACCCGCTGCCGGACCTGCCGGTCTCGACCAACGTCTACACCTTCGCCCCGGACGGCGACGGGACCCGCGCGGTCTACGTCGGCACCTACTCCAGTGTCGAGGCGCTGCAGCAGGTCCTCGCGATGGGCGTGATCGACGGCGCGACCGCCGCGATCAACCAGATCGACGACCTGGTCGCCTGAGCCCGACCGCCCGGCTACCGCGGTGCGGGGACGTTCTGGCACACCGCGTCGAACGGGGTGTGCCCCGACACCCGGGCGGCGATGCCGGCGGTGACGAAGTCCTTGGCCCGGCGCACCGCCCCGGCGACGTCGGAGCCGGTGGCCAGCGCGGCGGTGATCGCCGCGGCCAGTGTGCAGCCGGCGCCCGCCACCCGGGCGTTGCCGATCTTGGGCGCGCGCAGCACCACCGGATCGGCGCCGCCGGGCCCGGCGTCGAAAAGCACGTCGACGGCCTCGTCGCCGGGGAACTCCACCCCGCCCTTGACCACCACGTAGCGGGGGCCGAGCTCGGCGATCCGGCGGGCCGCCTCGACGAGGTCGGCCTCGGTCTCGATGCGGTCCAGCCCGGACAGCGTGCGCGCCTCGAACAGGTTCGGGGTGACGACGGTGGCCAGCGGCAGGATCTGCGCGCGCAGCGCGGTGTCGGTGTCCAGCGCCGCGCCCGGCTCCTGGCCCTTGCAGATGAGCACCGGGTCGACGACGATGTGCCGCCACGGCCGGCTGCGCAGCGCCCCGGCCACCACGTCGATGGTGGCCGGCGTGCCGAGCATGCCGATCTTGACCACGTCGAGGTCGTGCGCGGCGGTGGCGGCCTCGATCTGGTCGGCGATGACCTGCGGCTCGATCGGCACGAACCGGTGCGCCCAGTCGTTCTTCGGGTCGAACGACACGATGCAGGTGAGCGTGCCCACGCCGTACGCGCCGAACTGCTGGAAGGTGCGGAGGTCGGCCTGGATGCCGGCGCCGCCGGTGGCCTCCGAACCGGCGATCACGTACGCGAGAGCAACCACGGCGTTCAAGCCTACGGGGCGGTTGTCGGCCGGATTCCGGCTGGGCTACCGTGGGCGGTGGAGAACCACATCCACGCGGGAGCGCACCCGAGTGCGCTGAGAGGACGGCTGACGGGCCGTCGACCGCCAGAACCTGTCCGGGTAATGCCGGCGTAGGGAGTGTGCATCACATGTCGGAATCCGTCGTCGAGACTCGTCCCGTTCGCGCGCATAACTGGCGCGTCGTCGACATCGTGGTCGCCGGTGTGCTCGGGGTGGCCGCCGGGCTGGTGTTCGTGCTGTGGAACATCGCCTCCGGTCCGCTCGGGGAGCCGCTGAAGGCGGTGCTGCCCGGCCTGCAGGGGCTGATCGGCGGCGGCTGGCTGTTCGCCGGGGTGCTCACCGCCCTGGTCGTCCGCAAACCCGGCGCGGCGCTGTACGGGGAGGTGGTCGCCGCCACCGTCTCGGCGCTGGTTGGCAACCAGTGGGGCGTGCTCACCCTGGAGTCCGGCCTGGTGCAGGGCCTGGGCGCGGAGATGGTGTGCGGGCTGCTGGCGTACCGGCGCTGGAACCTCGCGGTCGCGATGGCCGCCGGCGCGGCCGCCGGGCTGGCCATGGCCGTCAACGACCTCATCCTCTGGTACCCGGGCTCGGCCACCGCGTTCGCCGCGATCTACACCGGCTCCGGGATCCTCTCCGGGGCGGTGCTGGCCGGCGCCGGCTCCTGGCTGTTGATGCGCGGCCTGGCCCGCACCGGCGCGCTGTCCCGGTTCGCCGCCGGCCGCGCGGCATGACCGGCGGCGCGGCCGTCACCGCCGCCGGATGGTCCTGGCGGCACGCCGGCCGCACCGGCTGGGCGGTGCGCGGCCTCGACCTCACCGTCGCACCCGGCGAGCGGGTGCTGCTGCTCGGTGCCAGCGGCTCGGGCAAGTCCACCCTGCTGGCCGGGCTGGCCGGGGTGCTCGGCGACGGCGAGGACGGTGACGAGGCCGGCCGGCTGCTGGTCGACGGCGGCCCGCCCGCGCAGCGGCGGGACCGGATCGGGCTGGTGCTGCAGAACCCCGACAACCAGGTGGTGCTGGCCCGGGTCGGCGACGAGGTGGCGTTCGGCCTGGAGAACCACAACGTCGACCCCGCCGAGATCTGGCCCCGGGTGCGCGCCGCACTCACCGCCGTCGGGCTGAACCTGCCGCTGCGGCACGAGACTTCGCGGTTGAGCGGCGGCCAGAAGCAGCGCCTGGCACTGGCCGCCGTGCTCGCCATGGGCCCGGGGCTGCTGCTGCTGGACGAACCCACCGCCAACCTCGACCCCGCCGGGGTGCTCGAGGTGCGGGATGCGGTCGCCGCGGCGGTCGCCCGCACCGGCGCCACCCTGGTCGTGGTCGAGCACCGCACCGAGGTGTGGGCGCCGGTGGTGGACCGTGTCGTGGTGCTCGGCGCCGGCGGGCAGGTGGTCGCCGACGGCCCACCGGGCGACGTGCTGCGGACCGAGCGCCGGGCGCTCACCGAGGCCGGGGTGTGGGTGCCGGGGGTGCCGGCGCCGCGGCCCGCCCGCACCCGCCGCCCCGGCGAGGTGCTGCTGACCGGCACCGCGTTGGCCGCCGGCCACCCGGGCGGCCCCACCACCGCCCCGCGCGATGTGCGGCTGCGCCGCGCCGAGGTGACCGCGGTGACCGGGCCCAACGGCACCGGCAAGTCCGCCCTCGCGCTGACCCTCGGCGGGCTGCTGCCGCCGCGGGCCGGACGGCTCGAGGCGGCACCGGGGTTCGCGCCCGTCCCGCGCCGGTGCGAACCCGTGCGGTGGCGCTCCCGGGAGCTGCTCACCCGCATCGGCAGCGTGTTCCAGAACCCCGAGCACCAGTTCCTCACCGCCCGGGTGCGTGACGAGCTCGCCGTCGGGCCGCGGGCCCTGGGCCGCAGCCGGGCCGAGACCGCCGCGATCTGCGACGCCCTGCTGGAGCGGCTGCGGCTGACCGGGCTGGCCGAGGCCAACCCGTACACGCTCTCCGGCGGCGAGCAGCGGCGGCTGTCGGTGGCCACGGTGCTGGCCACCCGGCCCGGGCTGATCGTGCTCGACGAACCCACCTTCGGTCAGGACCGCACCACCTGGGAGCAGCTGGTGACGCTGCTGGCCGAGATCGCCGACGAGGGCACCGCGGTGCTCGCGGTCACCCACGACCCCGACTTCGCCGAGGTGCTGGCCGACCGGCGGATTGAACTCGCCCCGACCGAGCTGCGGGCGGCCGGATGAGCGTCACCGTGACGAAACCGCGGCTGAACCCGGTGTCCAAGCTGGCGGCGGCACTGGTGATCGCCGCGGGCCTGGTGTTCAGCGTCGACGCGGTGTCGGCCGCCACCGCGCTGGCGCTCGAACTGGTGCTACTGGCGGTGCTGCGAATTCCGTTGCGCCCGTTGCTTGCCCGCGGTGCGATCGTGGTGGTGGCGGCCGCGCTCACCGCGCTGACCATCCTGCTGTACGGCCAGCCGAGCGGCACCGTGTACTGGCGGTTCCTGCTCATCACCGTCAGCGACGGCTCGATCGACCTGGCCGCGGCCACCTTCCTGCGGGTGCTGGCGATCGCACTGCCGTCGGTGGCACTGTTCATCGACACCGACCCGACCGAGCTCGCCGACGGACTCGCGCAGGTGGTGCGGCTGCCGGCCCGGTTCGTGCTCGGCGCGCTGGCCGGACTGCGGCTGGTCGGGCTGCTGCGCCAGGACTGGGACCAGCTCGGGCACGCCCGCCGCGCCCGCGGCGTCGCCGACCGGGACCGGTTGCGCCGCACCGCCGGACAGACCTTCGCGCTGTTGGTCTCGGCGGTGCGCCGGGGTTCGGCGCTGGCCACCGCGATGGAGGCGCGCGGATTCGGCGCGTATCCGACCCGGACCTGGGCCCGCCCGTCGCGGTTCGGCGCCGCCGACTGGGCGCTGCTGGCGGCCGCGCTGGCGATCGCCGCCACCGCCGTCACCGCCGCCGTGCTGACCGGGCAGTGGAACTTCCTTGGCCGGCACTGACCCCGCCGAGCTGCTGGCGGCGCTGCCCGCCGGCGCGCGCACCCTGCTGATCGACGGCCGCTCCGGTGCCGGGAAGACCACCATCGCCGTTGCACTGCAACGTCTCTGGGATGCCGAGCTGGTCAGCCTGGACGACATCTACCCGGGCTGGGACGGTCTGGCCTGGGCCACCGAGCACGTGCGCACCGAACTGCTCGTGCCACGCGCGGCGGGCCGGCCGGGCCGGTGGCGGCGCTGGGACTGGGCGGCGGGCGCCCCGGCGGGCTGGCACACCGTCGACGCCGGGGCGCGGCTGATCGTCGAGGGGGCCGGGGCGCTCACTCCGGCGAGCCGGGCCCTGGCCGACTACGCGATCTGGGTGGAGGCCGACGCCGGCGAGCGCCGCCGCCGCGCGCTGTGCCGGGACGGCGACACCTACGCGCCGCACTGGGAACGCTGGGCCCGGCAGGAGGAGCGGTTCATCGCCCGCCACCGGCCGCGCAGCGTGGCCGACCGGGTGCTGCGCACCTGACGGCGCTACCCGGCGACGATGTAGACCTGCTTGTTGGCGAACTCGTCGATGCCCAGCGCGCCGAGCTCACGGCCGAAGCCGGACCGTTTGATCCCGCCGAACGGGATGTCCGGGCCGTCCCCGGCCGGGGTGTTGACGTTGACCATCCCGGCCTCGAGCCGGCGGGCCACCGCCTCGGCGCGGGCCACGTCGGTGCTGAACACCGACCCGCCCAGGCCGTACGGCGAGGCGTTGGCGAGCTCGACCGCCGCGTCGTCGTCGGCCACCCGGTACACCACCGCGACCGGGCCGAACAGTTCCTCGGTGAAGGCGCGCATCCCGGGGCGCACCCCGGTCAGCACCGCGGGGGTGAAGAACGCCGCGGGCGGATCCGACAGCTGTCCGCCGACGTGCAGGGTGGCGCCCTTGTCGACGGCGTCGGCCACCTGGGCGGCCAGCAGTTCGGCCGCCGCCCGCGAGGACAGCGGTGCCACCTCGGTCTCGTTGCGCGCCAGTTCGACGAGTGCCGCCACGAAGTCGTCGAACAACGGATCCACAACGATGATCCGCTTGTTGGAGTTGCAGGCCTGGCCCATGTTGTGCATGCGGAAATCCCATGCGGTGCGGGCCAACTCGGCCGGGTCGCCGTCGAGCACGATGAACGGGTCGGATCCGCCCAGCTCGAGCACGCACTTCTTGAGCGAGCGGCCGGCCAGTTCGGCCACCGCCGCCCCGGCCCGTTCCGAACCGGTCACCGACACCCCCTGCACCCGGGCATCGGCGATGATCTCGGCCACCTGGTCGTGGCTGGCGAACAGGTTGATGTAGACGTCCTCGGGCACCCCGGCGTCGTGCAGCAGTTCGGCCACCGCCAGCGCGCACTGCGGCACCGACTCGGCGTGCTTGAGCAGGATTGTGTTGCCCAACAACAGATTCGGAGCCGCGAACCGGGCGATCTGGTAGACCGGGAAGTTCCACGGCATGACGCCGAGCAGCACCCCGACCGGCCGGCGCCGGATGACCGCCCTGCCGCCGGTGAACCCGGGCAGGGGTTCATCGGCGAGCAGGGCGGCGGCGTTGTCGGCGTAGTACTCGAAGATCGAGGCCGAGAACCGGGTCTCCCCGGCACCCTGGGCGTGCTTCTTGCCCATCTCCAGCCGCGCCAGCTCGGCGAGCCGATCCGCGCGCTCCCGCAACAGCTTTCCCGCGGTCCGCACGATATCGGCCCGCTCCTCCAGTGGCCGCCGGCGCCACTGGTGGTAGGCGGCGTCGGCGGCGGCGATCGCGTGGTGCACCGCCGCGTCGGTGGCCGTCTCGAAGGTGGCGAGCACCTCGCCGGTGGCCGGGTCGGTGCTGCGGTAGGGCGGCTGGGTGGTGCGCATGGATCCGTTCTCTCGACCTCGAATCGGCGTTCGGACGTTACTTCCGGGCCGGGATGGCGTCGCTGTACGGCGCGGTGCTGCGGTCGTGGGCGGGATGGATCACCATGTAGATCAACCCGATTCCCACCACCACCGCGGCCGACAGCAGCACGATCCAGTTGTCGTACCAGGGCGCCTCCGGCGACCGCGGCCAGGCCATGTTCACCATCGCGGTGATGCCGTAGGCCAGCGCGGCGATGTTGACCGGCAGGCCCCACTTGCCGAGCCGGAACTTGCCGCCGGGCACCCAGCCCTTCAGCCGGGCCCGCAGCGCGGCCAGCACCACCATCTGGAAGCCCAGGTAGATGCCGAACGCGGCGAAGCTGATGATGCGGGTGAGCGCGTCCTCGGAGATCTTCGAGCCGATCACGATGGCGGTCGGCACCGCGGCGGCGACCAGCAGCGCGTACGGCGGCACATGGCGGGTGGCCGAGAACTTCTTCAGGAAGCGGCTGCCCATGATCATGTCGTCGCGGCCGTAGGAGTACGCCAGCCGGCTCGCGGCGGCCTGCAGGCTCATCGCGCAGGACACGAACGACAGCAGCAGCACCACCAGGATCAGCTTGGAGCCCACCGGGCCGAACGCCTGGTCCAGGATCGTGGTCACCGGGTCGGGATCCTCGCCGGCGATCACGGCCGGGATGTCGGCGACCGCCAGGATCAGCGACAGGCACACGAAGGTGGCTGCGGCACCGCCGATGTAGATGGTGCGGCGCATGGCCTTCGGGATGGTGCGGCCCGGATCGGGCACCTCCTCGGCGACGTCGCCGCAGGCCTCGAAGCCGTAGTACTGGTAGATACCGATCAGCGCGGCCGCGGCGAACGCCCACAGGTAGTTGCCGTCACCGCCGGCGCCGAAGCTGTCGAAGATGACGCCGAGGCCGTGGTGCCGTTCGGTGAGGATCAGCCACACGCCGACCGCGAGGGCACCGAGGATCTCGGCGGTGAAGCCGATGATCGCTGCCTTGGCAACGACTTTCGTGCCCATCAGGTTGATGATGGTGGCGATCGCGAGCACCGCGAGCGCACACCCGATGACGGTGTTCGGATTCACCTCGAGGCCGAACAGCGCGGCCACGAACGGTCCCGACCCGTAGGTCACCGAGGCGATCGTCACCAGCAGGGCGGCGAGATACACCCAGCCGGTCATCCAGGCGTACTTGCGGCCCCAAAGCCGCCGCGCCCACGGGTAAACCCCGCCGGCGACCGGGAACTGGGCCACGATCTCGGCGAAGACCAGCGCGACGAGCAGCTGGCCGAGCCCGACGATGAGGAAGCTCCAGATCATCGGCGGGCCACCGGTGGCCAGCGCGTAGGCGAACAGCGAGTACACGCCCACCACCGGCGACAGGTAGGTGAAGCCCAGCGAGAAGTTGGCCCACAGGCTCATATCCCGCTTGAACTCGGACTGGTAGCCGAGCTGCTGCAGGTGGGCGGCGTCTGAATCGTGCTCGGGTGCCCCGGAGGTGGGGCTGACGGGTGAACTCGAAATGGACATCAGCCTGCTTTCTCGATCGGGGATGCAGTGCCAAGTGATGCGAAAAACTACAGTCCTATTGTTTAACCGGCAACCGAAACCGGGAAATTTTTCGCCGGTTCGGTACATTGCCGGGCATCGAGACGGGAGGAGGGAGTCGGTGTCGACGCGCTCATCGCTGTCGCCGCTGGTCGCACCGGGTGGACCGGTCGGCCGGGCCGACGAGATCGTGCAGCGCATCACCGAGGCCATCCACCTCGGCCTGCTCGACGACGGCGAGCGGTTACCGACCGAGGTGGATCTGGCCGCCCAGTTCGGGGTGGCGCCGATGACCGTCCGCGAGGCCCTGGCCACGCTGCGCGACCAGGGCCTGGTCGAGACCCGCCGCGGCCGCAGCGGCGGCTCGTTCGTGCGCCGCCCGTCGGGGCCGCCGGTGGACCGGCTCAAGGCCCGGCTTGCCCAGATGAGCGCCTCCGACCTGCGGGATCTGTTCGACGAGCACACCGCGGTGGCGGGCCAGGCGGCCCGGCTGGCCGCCGAGCGGGCGGCCCCGTTCGCGGTGCGCCGGCTGTTCGTGCTCACCGACCAGCTCGACGCCGCCGAGACGCTCGGCGACCGGATCCGCGCCGACAGCCGGTTCCACATCCAGCTCGCGATCGCCGCGCAGTCGGCCCGGCTGGCCCGCCGCGAGGCCAACCTGCAGGCCGAGGTGTCCGGGCTGATCTGGCTGCCGCTGGGCCCGCCGCTGGATCTCGGGGCCTACGTCGCGGAGAAGCACGCGATCGCGGCCGCGGTGGCGGCGGAGAAGGCCGACGAGGCCCGCGACCTCGCGGAGGCCCACGTCATGGGGCAGCTGGCCCGGCTGACCCGGCTCAACCTGGACCTTGCGACGGAAGGATCAGGCCAATGACCGCAAACGCGCTGGCAGCGCGCCTGGCGCAGGGGGCGACCGACGCGCTCGAGCCGCTGTACCGGGTGCTGGAGAGCAACGCCGAGGAGATCCGGCGCGCCCGACCGCCCCGGTCGGGCCTGACCGAGGCGCACTTCTCGGCGATGCAGCCCCGGTTCGTCGAGCTCGTCGAGGAGCACAGCGCGCTGGTCTGGGGAATGGGGTTTCTGGCCGCGCCCGGCGTCGTCGAGGGCCGGGAACGCTATCTGGCCTGGTGGCAGCGCAACAGCGGGGGCCGGGTGGCGCGGCTGCGGCTGAACTTCGACCCGACCAGCGTCGACGTCTACGACTACCTGCAGATGGACTTCTTCCGGCTGGCCGCCGCCGGCCGGGCCCGGGTCGCGTTCGGGCCGTACGTGGACTACTCCGGGTCGGACATGTACACCATCACCGCCACCGTGCCGGTGGTCGCCGACGGCACGTTCCTGGGGGTGGCGGGCGCCGACCTGGTGGTCGGCGAGGTGGAACGGCGGTTGCTCGCGGTGCTGCGCGGCACCGACGAGGAGACCCTGATCGTCAACGCCGAGCGGCGCGTGCTGGCCGCCAACACCCCGCGCTGGTTCGTCGGCTCGCGGCTGCCCGAGATGCCCGCGGTGGGCGACGAATCCGGGTCGGGGGAGTTCCGCGAGGTGGCCGAGCTGGCGCTGGGCACCGGGTGGGTGGTGGCCGTCGCCACCCCGGTTACCGATCGGTAACTCGAAAAAGTTACCCGCAGGTAATACGAACTGCGCTGCGGAAATCGATTGTTAACAAATTCGGTCGCGCATACCCATTGACTTTAACAACCTACTTCTAGAGGATTTAGGCGGCCATTCGGTCGCGCAATCTGGAGGTTCTTACCGATGTCGTCGACCACGCTCGACTCAGTCCATGCTTCCGACGTTCCCTCGTTCAACGTCAACGATCCGAACTTCTCCATCACCGCCGACGAGGTCCACGAGGCCCGGGAGCGGAGCTGGTACGCCACCACGCCCTACGGCATCGCCGTGCTGCGCTACGAGCAGGTGAACAAGCTGATCAAGCACCCGAAGATGCGGCAGGGCAGCATCGCCTGGCCGGCGCACAACGGGATCACCGAAGGCCCGTTCGCGCAGTGGTGGGCCAGCTGGATCCTGAACAAGGAGGGCGAGGAGCACCACCGGCTGCGTCGGCTGTTGAATCCGGCGTTCTCGCCCAAGCTCATCGCCGCCATGCGGCCCCAGTTCCAGCAGCTGGCCAACGAACTCATCGACAACTTCGCCGAGCCGGACCGCTGCGAGTTCGTCGGCGAGTTCGCCGAACCCTACGCGGCCCGGGTCATCGCCCAGCTGCTCGGCCTGCCGGAGAGCGAATGGCCGGTCATCGCACGGGAATCGGCCACCATCGGGCTGGCGATGGGGGTGACCATCCGCGAGGACCTGCCCAAGATCGAGGCGGCGCTGGCCCGGCTGTTCGAGTACGTCGACGCCGCGATCGCCGACCGCAAGGCCAATCCGCGGGACGATTTCATGACCGCCCTGGTCAACGCCTCCAACCCGGAGGACGGCCGGCTCAGCCACGAGGAACTGCGCAACTCGGCCGTGCTGCTGATCTTCGGCGGTTTCGACACCACCCGCAACCAGCTCGGCCTGGCCCTGCAGACCTTCATGAAGCACCCGGACCAGTGGCGGCTGCTGGCCGAGCACCCGGAGCTGGGCCGCAACGCGGTCGAGGAGGTCATGCGGGTCAACCCGACCGTGCGCTGGGTGACCCGGGAGGTGGTCGAGGACTTCGAGTACGAGGGCCTGCTGCTCAAGGCCGGCACCACCGTGCACCTCTACAGCGAGTCCGCCGGCACCGACCCGCGGGTGTTCGAGCCCGGCTTCGACATCACCAAACAGCGTAAGCCGCACTTCGGATTCGGCGCCGGCGTACACCACTGCCTGGGCCACTTCGTGGGCCGCGAGGACATGAGCGTCGCGCTGCCGTTGCTCGCCCAGCGCATGCGTGATCCGTACGAGTTGCCCGGTGCCGCTTGGCTTCCTGACTCCGGCAACACCGGGCCGATCCGGCTGCCGATCGGGTTCACCCCGGGCGGCTAGTGCTTTCGTAACCGGATTCTCACCGAACCAGCCCTTGCAGCAGAGAGGATTTCACTAGCATGCGGGTTATCGTCGACATGAACCTGTGCCAGGATCACGGCCAGTGCGTGATCGCGGCTCCCTCGGTGTTCTCCATGACCGAGGACGGGAAGCTCGAGTTCAACGCCAATCCCGACGAGTCCGAGCGCGCCGCCGTCGAAGAGGCCGCCGACGTCTGTCCGATGCAAGCGATCACCATCGAGGACTGAACGATGACCACCACCCCGCTCGACGCACACCGGCAGCGCAACGCAACCAGCCCCCACCTCGCCGAGGCACTGGAGACGATCGCCGACCGCGGTGTGGAGTTCGTCTACTTCCAGGCCGTGACCATCACCGGCCGCGTGGTCGGGAAAGTCGCCCCGGCAAGCCATTTCGAACGGCTGGCGATCAAGGGTGTGCAGCAACACCAGACCGCGGTGGCCAACCTGCAGGGGACCCGGGAGGGTGTGCTGCTGGCCGGCGGTGTGAACGCCCCGGAGTACACCGCGGTGCCGGACCTGGAGACCTTCACGGTGCTGCCGTGGGACCCGCACTTCGCCCGGGTGTTCTGCCGGATGTACCAGCCCGACCACCTCACCGAGGGTGCCGGGACGGAACTGCCGTACGACACCCGCGGCCTGCTGCACCGGATGCACGCCCAGTTCACCGATCGCACCGGGCTGGAGCTGCGCACCGGCTGCGAGCCCGAGATGACCTGGAAGGGCGACGGTCTGGAGGCCAGGTTCCGTCCCGGCTCCAGCCCGGCCTACCACATCGAGCACCTCGAGCGGAACCGCGAGATCGTCAAGAAGGTCATCGACTACGCCAAGGCCATGGGCCTGGACATGATCGAGGGCGACTACGAGGACGAGTTCCAGATCGAGCTCAACTTCATGTACGACAAGGCGGATCTGACCGCCGACCGGTTGACCACCTACCGGCAGATCTGCAAGCAGGTCGCCCGGGAGCTCGGCATCGAGGCCAGCTTCATGCCCAAGCCCGCCACCGGCATGATGGGCAACGGGTGCCACCACAACTTCAGCCTGTGGCGCGGCGACACCAACGTGCTCGTCGAGCCGGGCGTCAAGGAACTGCACCTGTCCGAGCTCGGCCGGCACGCCCTCGGCGGCCTGCTGCAGCACTCCGCCGGCGCGATGCTGGTCAACGGCTCCACCGTCAACTCCTACAAGCGGTACTGGGACGCCGGGCAGTTCGCACCGTCGCGGATCAACTGGGGCCTGGACAACAAGACCTGCACGGTGCGGCTCTCGGCGGTGGGCCGGCTGGAGTACAAGCTGCCCGACGCCGCGGTCAACCCGTACCTGTCACACGCGGTCATCCTGGCCGCCTGCGAGGACGGCATCAAGAACCAGATCGACCCGGGCGAGCCCACCCAGGGCTCGTCGTACGACGCCGCCGGCGAGGACCGGTTCCCGGCCCTGCCGCTGACGCTGGGCGAGGCCATCGAGGCGTTCCGCGCCGACGACGTCCTCACCGGCGCCTTCGGGCCCGAGCTGAGCAACCTGCTCATCGACTACCACAGCGACCAGTGGGCCCGGTTCTGCGGGCACGTCACCGACTGGGAGTACGAGATGTATTGGAGTGACACGCCGTGACGACCGCACCGTTGCGCCTGGCCTGCCTGGATGCCGAAGCGCCACCGTTGTTCTCGCTCTGGACGCCGGAGGAGGGCCGCAAGGGCTACGAGCCCGCGGTGGCCGAGGCGATCGGGGCCGAGCTGGGCCGGCCGATCGAATGGGTCCGGGTGCCCTGGGTGGAGATGATCCCGGCGGTGCAGCGCGGCGAGGCCGACGCGGTGCTGTGCGGGCAGGGCATCACCCCGGAGCGGCAGGCCCAGGTCGACTTCACCCGCCCGTACGCGATCTTCCACGAGGGCGTGCTGGTGCGGCGCGGGTCGGGCATCCGCGGCCCGGAGGACCTGGTCGGGCTCAAGGTGGCGGCCATCGAGAACAGCACCAACATGAAGCTGGCGCAGACCTTCACCGGCGCCATCACGGTGCCGTTCGGGGCCGGCTCCGACGACGTCTACGCCGACATGCTGGCCGCGCTGTCCCGCAAGGAGGTCGACGCGGTCGTCGACGACGACGTGGTGTTCGTGCCGCTGGGCGCCACCCATCCCGACTACGAGCTGGCGTTCACCGTCAAGACCGCCAACAAGTGGGGCATCGCGGTGTCCAAGGAGCGGCCCGACGTCCTCGCCGAGCTCGACGGTGCGCTGGCGCGGGTGATCGGCTCCGGCCGGCTGCGCAAGGTGTGGGAGGAGTGGCTGCCCACGCTGGAGTACCCCTTCGCCGAAGGGGCGGCGTGACCCGTCCCCTCGTCGCGGTGGTCGGCCGGCGGGCCGATAAGGTGCCGATCCTGCGTTTCTCGGCGACCCTGGCCGCCGAGGCGATCTGCGAGGCGGTGTGGGCGGCCGGCGGCGAACCCGTGATCATCCACGGGCCGGCCGACCACCCGCTGGCCGAACTGCCGCAGCGGCTCAACGCGTTTCACGGCGTGTTGCTGCCCGGCGGGGCGGACCTCGGCCCGCGGCGCTACGGCGCCGAACCGGACCCCCGCACCACCGGTGTGGTCGACTTCCAGGACGAACTCGACCTCGGGGTGATCCGCGCGGTGCTCGAGCTGGACCTGCCCGTCCTGGCCATCTGTCGCGGCATGCAGGCGCTCAACGTCGCGCTCGGCGGCACGCTGCACCAGCACATCGTCGAGACCGACACGCCGCACCACAACGCGGTGCACCCGGTGCAGGTGGTGCCCGGGTCGCGGCTGCACGCCGTGGTGGGCACCGAGCGGATCGAGGTGTCCTCCTATCACCACCAGGCCGTCGACCGGCTCGGCGCCGACCTCACCGTGACGGCGACGGCCGCCGACGGCATCATTGAGGCGGTGGAACACCGCCGGGCCGACCTCATCGCGGTCCAGTGGCATCCGGAGGATCTGCACGCGACCTCCGACACCGATGCCGCACTGTTCGCAGATCTCGTCGACCGGGCTCGTAAACGGAAGGAGTGCCAGTGACCAGCGCCGGACCCGATGACCGTCCCGTCCGGAGGGAGGACGTCATCCCGGACCGGCCGATGCCGGAGCAGCCCCGCGCCCGTATCTGCGTCCTGGGCTCGCTGAACTTCCCCGGGATCAGCCCCAACGACGTCGAACTGGTCCGCCGGTTCACCCGGCTCGCGCTGGACACCCTGCTGGACCTGGGGGCGGCCTACGAGCTGTGGGACACCACCGACCCGCTCGAGAACCCCGCCGGCGTCGCGGAATTCGACGGCCTGCTGCTGCTCGGCGGCGGTGACATCGACGGGTCGTGCTACGGCAACCCCGAACCGATCCCGAACGCCTACGGCGTCGACCGCCGCGCCGACGACGACGCGTTCGCCGCGATCGCCGCCGCCGAGGGGGCCGGCCTGCCGATCTTCGGCATCTGCCGCGGCTCGCAGCTGCTCAACGTCGCCCGCGGCGGCACCGTCATCCCCGACATCGAGGACTACGCGCTGCACCACGGCGGCCCGGGCGAGCCGACCTTCCTCGACGAGAAGATCGAGGTCACCCCGGGCACCCGGCTGCGGGAGATCCTGGGCGCCGACCGGGTGGTCGGCCGCGGCGGCCACCACCAGGCCGTCGACCGGCTGGGCCGCAACCTCGTCGTGGCGGCCCGCGCCGCCGACGGCATCACCGAGGCGATCGAGGACCCGGACAAGTACTACCTCGGGGTGCAGTGGCATCCGGAGGACATCGACGGGCCCGAGGCGGACCGGATCAAACTCTTCGACGCGTTTGTCGCCGCGGCCGAGCAGGTGCGGCGGGAGCGGACCGCGCAGGGGTCGTGATCACCGCCCGCGGCCTCGCCCAGGTGCCCGAGCTGGCCCTGGAGCTGGTGGCCGGGGCGCGCGGGTCGGACCGGCCGATCGCCTGGGCGCATGCGATCGAGCTGGCCGACCCGACCCCGTACCTGTCCGGCGGGGAACTGGTCATGACCACCGGCATCAACATCGGTGCCGACGCCGCCGCACAGACCGCCTACGTCGAGCGCCTGGCGCGGGCCGGCATCGCCGCCCTGGCCGTCGACACCGGCACCACGCTGCAGGAGATCCCGGCCGGGGTGCTCGCCGCGGGTGACGCGTTCGGGCTGCCGGTGCTCAAGGTGCCGCCGCCCACCCCGTTCATCGCGATCGCGCAGGTGGTCATCGACGCGGTCAAGGCCCAGGAGCTGCGCGACGTGGCCCGGGTGGTGGACCAGCAGCAGGAACTGGCCCGGGCCACCCTGCGCGGTGGCATCCCCGCGGTGGTGCGGGCGCTGGCCGACTGCCTGGCCGGCACCGTCGTGGTCACCGACACCGAGGGCCGGCTGCTGGCGACCGCGGGACCGGACGACGCGCGGCTGCTCGAACTGCTCGAGACCCGGCTGCGCGGCGGCGACCGGCGGCACGCCGGCCGCGTCGTCGCCGACGACGGGGGCGGTTTCGTCACCGTGCAGAACCTGCGCGCCGGGGTTCCGGTGCGGGGCCGGCTCGCGGTGCGCACCGAGCGGCCGATGTCCAACTCCGAGCGGCTGCTGGTCGCCCACGCCGTCTCGCTGATCTCGATCGACCTGGAGAAACCCGCCCGGGTGATCAGCGCCGAGGCCCGGCTGCGCGCCGCGGTCACCCGCGACGTCCTCGACGGCCGCGGGTCGGAGGACAGCGCGGTGCTGCGCTACCTGGGCTTCCAGCCCGGCGACGAGGTCGTGGTGGTGGTGCTCACCGGGATCGGCCGGGTACTGACCGTGCAGGACGAGCTGATCGCCCAGCTGGGCGGGGTGGGGCCGTACCTGCTGGCGGTCTCGGCCGCCGAGGCCGCGGTGGTGGTGCACACCGCCAACCGGCGTCGGCTGCAGGTCGCGCTGGAGCGGTTCGGCCGGGACGCCGACCTGCCGCTGAGCGGCGGGATCAGTCGCCCGGTACGGCTGGCGGATGCGGCGGTGGCGGCGCAGCAGGCCCGGATCGCGGCGAGTTCGGCTGCGCCGGGCCGGATCTGCGACTTCGCCGAGCTGCGGATCTTCGACGCGCTGCTGGGCGGCCGCGGCCCCGCCGAGCTGCGGGTGCTCACCGAGCCGCTGGCGCCGCTGGCCGGCGAGGAGGGGCTCGTCGAGGCGCTGGCGGCCTACCTGCGCAACAACGGGCAGGTGGAGGCCGCCGCCGCCGAACTGCGGGTGCACCGGCACACCATGCGAAACCGGTTGCGCCGCATCGCCGAACTGCTCGACGACGACCTGGCCTCGGCCGACACCCGGGCGCAGCTGTGGCTGGCCATCCGGGCCTGGCAGCTGCTGGCCGGCTCGTGAACGTGAGCCTGTGGGCGAGAAATCGCGAAATCCTCGCCCACAGGCTCACGTTCGTGGCGGGAGTCAGCCGGCGCCGAGCGCGGGCGGGCCGCTGCGGTAGCTGACCGGGGTGGCCGACAGCCGGATCGGATTGGCCACCTGCGGGGTGGGGCTGTCCGGCACCGCCACCTCCGGCTCGAGCCCGAGCCGGCGGGCGAAGTCGAACGCCTCGGCCAGGTCGTTGATCGGCCCGGCCGGCACCCCGACCTCGGTGAGCGTGGTGAACCAGTGATCGGCTCCGCTGCGTTTGAGCGCCGGTTCGATCAACGCGCACAACGCATCCCGGTTGGCGACCCGCTGCGGGTTGGTGGCGAACCGCGGATCGTCGGCGAGCTCGGGCAGCCCGATCGCCGCGCTGAACGCCCGGAACTGCTTGTCGTTGCCCACCGCCACCGCGATCGGCCGGTCGGCGGTGTCGAAGGTCTGGTACGGGGCGATGCTGGGATGGCGGTTGCCCATGATGCCCGGCACCACACCCGCCCCGAGATACCCGGACGCCTGGTTGACCAGCGACGACAGCAGCGTGCTCAGCAGGTTGGTCTCCACCCGCTGACCCTCGCCGGTGCGGTTGCGGTGCGCCAGCGCGGCCAGAATGCCCGCCAGCGCGTGCATCCCGGCCAGCACGTCGACCAGCGCCACGCCCACCTTGGTGGGGTCGCCCGGTTCGGTGCCGGTGATGCTCATCAACCCGCCGACCGCCTGCACCAGCAGGTCGTAACCCGGCAGCGCGGCACCGCCGTCGCGGCCGAACCCGGTGATCGAGCAGTAGATCAACCCGGGCCGCAGCGCCGAGAGCTCCGCGTAGCCCAGCCCGAGCTTGTCCATCGTGCCCGGCCGGAAGTTCTCCACCACCACGTCGGCCCGGCGGACCAGGTCGCGGGCCTGCTCGCGACCGGCAGCGCTGGCCAGGTCGATCACCACGGACCGCTTGTTGCGGTTGACCGCGTTGAAATACGTTGCCACACCGGACGAGTCGTACGGCGGGCCCCACTGTCGGGTGTCGTCGCCGACGCCGGGCCGCTCCACCTTGATCACCTCGGCGCCGAAGTCGCCGAGCATCATGGTGGCGTACGGCCCGGCCAGCACCCGGCTGAAGTCGACGACGACCAGCCCCTCGAGCGCGCCGGTCACGCCCCCGGCCTCCCGCCGCGCAGGTACACGGTGGTGGTGTGGGTGAAGAACTCCCGCGCCGCGGCGCCCTGCTCCTTCGGGCCGAGCCCACTGGCCTTGGCCCCGCCGAACGGCACGTGCGGGTCGGCCCCGGCCGACTCGGAGTTGATGTGCAGCACGCCGACGTCGATGCGCTCCATCGCGTCGAGCACCCGGGTCACGTCCTGGGTGAACACCGCCGCCGAGAGCCCGAACTCGCTGTCGTTGGCCAGCCGGAACGCCTCCTCGGCGTCGGCGGCGCGGCGGACCGCCAGCACCGGGCCGAACAGCTCGGTGCGCCACACCGGGTTGTCGGTGTCGGCCAGCTCCAGCACGGTCGGGGCGACGAAGTAGCCGTCGGCCAACGGGCCCTCGGTGTACGGGGCGGCGCCGGCCAGCGGCCGGGCGCCGTGTGCGAGGGCGGCCTCGATCCCGGCGCGGATGGAGGCCCGGGCGGCGTCGGTGACCACCGGGCCCATCTCGGTCCGCGCGTCCAGCGGGTCACCCACCCGCAGCGCCTCGGCCCGCTGCACCAGGGCGTGGCAGAACTCGTCGGCGATCCGCTCGGTGACGACGAGCCGGGAGGTCGCGGTGCACTTCTGGCCGGTGGAGCGGAACGCGCCGAGCAGCACCTGCTCGACCGCGAGCTCCGGGTCGGCGTCGTCGAGCACCACCGCGGCGTTCTTGCCGCCCATCTCGGCCTGCATCGGCACCCCGCGGGCGGCCGCGGCGGCGGCGATCCGCCGGCCCACCGCGGTGGATCCGGTGAAGGTCAGCCCGTCGATGCGGGGATGCTCGACGATCGCGTTGCCCAGCCCGCCGTCGCCGACGACGAGGTTGAGCACCCCGGCCGGCAGCCCGGCCTCGGTCAGCGCCCAGGCCAGCCGGTAGGCCAGCAGCGGCACCGTGCTGGCCGGCTTCCACACCACGGTGTTGCCGTAGCTCAGGGCGGGCGCGATCTTCCAGGCCGGGATGGCGATCGGGAAGTTGAACGGGGTGATCACCCCGACCACGCCGAGCGGTTTGCGGGTCACCAGGATCTGCTCGCCGGCGCGCGGCGAGGCGAAGATCTCCCCGGCCTGCCGGTCGCCCTCGTTGCCGTAGTAGCGCAGGATCTGCGCGGCCCGGCGCACCTCGCCGATGCCCTCGGCGCGGGTCTTGCCCTCCTCGGCCGTCAGTTCGGTGCCCCACGCCTCGGCGTTGGCGTCGACGATGTCGGCGGCGGCGAGCAGCACGGCGCCGCGCTGGTGGATCGGGGTGGCGGCCCAGCCGGGCAGCGCCTCGGCCGCGGCGGCGACCGCGGCCTCCACGTCGGCCGGAACCGCGGCGCGGGCCTCGGCCACCACGGTGTCCGGGTGGGCCGGGTTGACGCTGAGCACCGCGTCGCCCGAGCCGGACACCCACCTGCCGCCGATGAGATGCGGGACGCAGACCGGGGCCGTCATGACCGGAACGCCGCCTTCCCGGTCAGCGCCCGGCCGATGGACAGCAGGTGCATCTCCGAGGTGCCCTCGTAGGTCAGCACCGACTCCAGGTTGTTGGCGTGCCGCAGCGGCGAGTACTCCAGGGTGATCCCGCTGCCGCCCAACAGGGTTCGGCACTCGCGCGCGATGGCCAGCGCCTCCCGCACGTTGTTGAGCTTGCCCAGGCTGACCTGCTCGGGGCGCACCCCGTCGGCGTCCTTGATCCGGCCGAGGTGGATGGCCAGCAGCATGCCCTTGCCGAGCTCCAGGGTCATGTTGGCCAGCTTCTCCTGGGTGAGCTGGTAGCTCGACAGCGGCTTGTCGAACACCTCGCGGGTCTGGGTGTAGGCGATGGTGGTCTCCAGGCAGTCGCGGGCCGCGCCCAGCGCGCCGAACACGATGCCGAACCGGGCCTCGTTCAGGCAGGACAGCGGGGCGGAGAGCCCCTCGGCCAGCGGCAGCTGGGCCGATGCCGGCAGCCGCACGTTGTCCAGCACCAGCTCGGAGGTGATCGAGGCGCGCAGCGACAGCTTGCGGGTGATCTTGTTGGCGGTGAAGCCGGGGGTGTCGGTGGGCACCAGGAAGCCGCGGATGCCCTCGTCGGTCTGGGCCCAGACGGTGGCCACGTCGGCGAGATTGCCGTTGGTGATCCACATCTTGGTGCCGTTGAGGACCCAGTCGCTGCCGTCGCGCTTGGCGCGGGTGCGCATCCCGGCCGGGTTGGAGCCGAAGTCCGGCTCGGTCAGGCCGAAGCAGCCGATCGCCTCGCCGGTGGCCATCCGCGGCAGCCACTCCTGCTTCTGCTCCTCGGAGCCGTACCGGTAGATCGAGAACATCGCCAGCGAGCCCTGCACGGACACGAAGCTGCGCAGCCCGGAGTCGCCGGCCTCCAGCTCCATACAGGCCAGGCCGTAGCTGACCGCGTTGGTGCCGGCGCAGCCGTAGCCCTCCAGGTGCATGCCGAGCAGGCCGAGCTCGCCGAACCGGCGGCCCAGCTCGCGCGGCAGGGTGGCCGACTCCCACCACTCGTCGAGGTTCGGGCGCAGTTCGGTGTCGACGAATTTCCGTACCGTCGCGGCGATCTCGCGTTCCTCGTCGGACAGCAGCCGGGCGGTGTCGAACAGTTCCAGCGGCTGGTACGGCGTCTTCTTGGGCGTCGGGGTCTTGGTGGACATGGGTGGTGGTCTCCTGTCTGGGATCTAGAGCGCGGCGAAGCCGTCGCGGACGACGTCGAAGGCCTCGTCGAGCAGGTCGTCGGTGATGCTCAGCGGCGGCAGGAACCGCAGCACGTTGCCGAAGGTGCCCGCCGTCAGGGTGAGTACCCCGTTGTCGTGGCAGTGTTTGGTGATCGCGGCGACGGCGGCCGGGTTGGGATCGCGGCTGCCCGGCTGCACCAGCTCGACGGCGATCATCGCGCCGCGGCCCCGGATATCGCCGACCAGGGTGTTGCCGGCGGCGATCTGGCGCAGCCGGGTCACCATGCGCTCGCCGATGGCCCGGGCCCGCTCGATCAGGCCGTGCTGCTCGATCTCGTCGAACACGCCGAGCGCGGCCGCGCAGGCGATCGGGTTGCCGCTGTAGGTGCCGCCGATGCCGCCGGCGTGCGCGGCGTCCATGATCTCGGCCCGGCCGGTCACCGCGGCCAGCGGCAGCCCGCCGCCGAGGCCCTTGGCGGTGACGACGAGGTCGGGCACCAGCCCCTCGTGCTCGCTGGCGAACATCGCGCCGGTGCGGGCGATGCCGGTCTGCACCTCGTCGGCGACGAACACGATGCCGCGCTCGCGGCAGAACTCGGCGACCCGCGGCAGGAAGCCCTCGGCCGGGACGATGAACCCGCCCTCGCCCTGGATCGGCTCGACCACCACGCAGGCCACCTGGTCGGCGCCGATCTGGGCGTCGACGAGCTGGGCGAACATGGCGAACGCCTCGTCGGCGCAGTGCTCCGGGCCGGACGGCCAGCGGAACGGGTAGGCCATCGGCGCCCGGTACACCTCGGGGGCGAACGGGCCGAAGTTGCGCTTGTACGGCTGGTGCTTGGCGGTCATCGTCATGGTCAGCAGCGACCGACCGTGGAAGGCGTGGTCGAAGACCACCACGGCGTCGCGGCCGGTGGCCGCCCGCGCGTACTTGACCGCGTTCTCCACCGCCTCGGCGCCGGTGTTGAACAGCGCGGTGCGCTTGGCGTGACCGCCCGGGGTGAGCCGGTTCAGCCGCTCGGCCACCTCGATGTAGGGCTCGTACGGGGTGGCCAGGAAGCAGGTGTGGGTGAACCGGGCGAGCTGCTCGGTCGCGCGGGACACCACGGCCGGGGCGGCGTTGCCGACGGTGGTGACGGCGATGCCGCTGCCGAGGTCGATGAACGAGTTGCCGTCCACATCGACCACCACGCCGCCGCCGGCGGCGGCGACGTAGATGCCGGCCGAACTGGCCAGCCCCGCGGGCAGCGCCTCGGCGCGGCGCTCGGCCAGCTCGACGGACCGGGGACCGGGGATCTCGGTGCGTATCCGGCGTACCTGCTCCAGGGCAGGACCGCCGACCAGGGAGGCTGTCATGGCCGTGAGCGTACGAACCCACGGGCCAGGTCCGGCATCGCCGAGCCGGACAACACCTCAGCAGGGCATGTACGTGTCGGCCATCGGGGGTCCGGGGTGTGCGGTGGTCAGGCCGCGACCGCCGCGCACTGCGCCGGCTGGTCGGCGTCGCCGGGGCAGGCGGCCACGGTGAGCAGGTCCAGCGCGGTGGGCGGCTGCGGGATGTAGGCGCCGGGCGGCGGCGGGGGCAGCAGCGGGAAGATGCTCGCCCCGCTCACCCCGGTCAGCCAGGCGACGATCTGGGCCACCACGTTGGTGGTCACGTACAGCACGTCACCGGTGAACTGCACCGGCAGCACCGCCAGCGCGGCCAGCGCGCTCACCAGGAAGATGTCCTGCTCGGCCACCGCCTGCAGGTCGGCGACGATCGAGTCGGTGAACAGGTCGATGAAGTACGGGATCGACGCGAACACCGTGCGGATCCCCAGCGCGATGTCGGTGGGGATGTCGGGGAAGCCGTACATCGCGGCGGCGTCCCGCAGGGCCCGGATCAGCAGGTCCTCGTCGCCGATCGGCACCGTGTGGCCGTCGCGGTCCATCAGCGGCACACCGTCGGAGTAGGCGGCCGGGGTGCCGCCGAACAGCGTCAGCACCGTCGGGGTGACGTCGGAGATCCGGTAGGTGTTGTTCATCGCGCCCGCGGTGAAGTGCTCGCCCCGGGCGATGACGAACGTCGTGGTCTCCGGCGGGCTCTGGAAGCCGTGGCCGAGGCCGAGCTGCGGCTGGTGGCCGTGGTCGGTGACGACGACGACCGTCCAGGACTCGCCGTTGACGCTCTCCCACTGCTCGATCGCGGCCATGATGGCGGCCAGGTTCGCGTCCAGGTTGCGCAGCGCCGCCGCGTACTCCGGCGAGTCGCCGCCGTACATGTGTCCGTTCTCGTCGACGCCGACGAAGTAGGAGAACACGAAGTTCGCCTCGTCCGGGCTCGCCCCCTCGATGACGTTCACCGTGATGGCACCGACCGCGTCGTCGGTCAGCAGCCAGTTCGGGTCGTCGGGCAGCTGCGGGACGAAGTAGATGTTGTCGGCCCGGATCGCCCCGGAGCCGGCGATCGCGGCGATGACGTCCCAGTTGGCGATCGCCGTGGTGTTGATCAGCGGGTCCAGCCTCTCGAGCTGGGTGAACACCGTCGGCCACCGGTCGTAGGTCCACGGCGTGAACACGTTGTTGATCACGCCGGTGCGTTCGCCCCACACCCCGGTCAGGATCGTGGTCCACGACGGGTTGGACAGCGTGGTGTGCCCGGCGATGGTGGAGGCGGCCGTGGTGCCGCCGCCCATCAGGGCGATGAAGGCCGGGTAGTCCTGCGGGTCGGCCAGGATGCGCGACAGCGTCACCCCGTCCACGCCGATCACCAGCACGTTCGGGGTGTCACTGCTCTGCTGCGAAACCGTCTGCAGCGCAGTGAAGTTCCGCTGCCGTACGGAGACCGCGCGCTCCAGTTCGTCCCGCACCGTCGCCAACAGCGCGGTCAGCACCGCCGGCTGCAGCGGGGTGGCCGGCACCGGCAGCGACAGCGGGGCCAGCACCCCGGCCACCAGGTTCGAGAGCAGGGTGTGCAGCCTTGGCTGCGCCGGGCGGACCAGCCGGATGTCCGGCCGGTTCGGGGCGAGGCCGGTGCGGGCGGCCGGGGCCGGGTTGACCGCCGGCACCTCGGACTCCCCGAGCGGGCCGGGGGACTCGTCGCCGGGCAGGTCGTCGGTGCCCGGTTCGGGATCCGCGTCGGTGCTCGACGTGTCGGTGTCGGACGGTTCGGCGGTCGGGGCGTCGGTGACCACCGCGGCGGCCACCGATCGGTTCCCGGCCGACCGGCCGCGGGCGTCGTCGCGCGCCGGGGGCCCGTCGATCTCGTCGACCTCGGGCACGGCGGCTTCGTCCTCGGGGGACTCGGTTCCGGGGGTCGAGTCGGTGCTCTCGGTGGGGCTCTCGGCGGCCGCCTCATCGGCCGCGAGCTCCCGCCCGACGGCGTCGAGGTCGAGATCGTCGTCGTCCGCCGCCCCGGTGGCGCCGTCCGCACCGGCCGAACCGGTCCCGGTCCGGGGGCCGGCCGACGCCGGTTCACCGGCGGGCGAGCCGGCCGTCGGTTCGGTGTCGGTCCCGTCGGCCGTGGTGCCGGGCGTGGTGTCAGGCGCGGTGTCGGCCGATCCGACGCTGGTGTCGTTCGCCGTCGGCCCGGCCGGCTCGGCGTGGGCCACGGCCGGAGCGGTCGCCACCGCCCAGCCCAGCCCGAGCGCGAACGCCAATGCAGAGACCCGGCCGACGCACTTGCCGTGCTCCATCCCGTCTCCTCCCACCAGCCCAGACGTGACGATCTCGTAAGTTACCGGGTCGCCCACCGCGCCGAGGACGATTTCGGGCACCCGGCGCAGCGGTGTTGCACCCGCCGCGCGGCGGCGCGAAACTGCACGGCGTGTCCGTCGGAGTCATCTGCGCCATCCCCGAGGAGATCACCCACCTGCAGGCGGTGCTGGCCGACCCGAAGGCGGACACCGTCGCCGGCACCGAGTACCTGTCCGGGGTGCTCGACGGGCACCGGGTGATCCTGGCCGGCAGCGGGGTGGGCAAGGTCAACGCCGCGCTGACCACCACCGTGCTGGCCGAGCGGTTCGGCTGCCGCGCCGTGGTGTTCTCCGGGGTGGCCGGCGGGCTGAGCCCCGAGCTGGCCGTCGGGGACGTGGTGATCGCCGACCGGGTGATCCAGCACGACGCCGGGGTGTACCAGGACGGCCGCTTGCAGACCTACCAGGCCGGGCACATCCCGTTCTTCAACCCCGCCGACGGGCTCGGCTTCCCGGTGCCGCCGGACCTGCTGGCGCGCGTGCGCGAGCGGCTGACCGGGTTCGAGCTGCCGGCGCTGCCGGCCGCGGCCGGGGGCGGCGACCGGCCGGCGCGGATCGCCTACGGCACCGTGCTGTCCGGCGACCAGTACGTGCACTGCGAGCAGACCCGGGAGCGGCTGTTCCGCGACCTCGGCGGGCTCGCCGTGGAGATGGAGGGCGGGGCGGTGGCCCAGGTCGCCGCGTCCTACTCGATGTCCTGGCTGGTCATCCGGGCGCTGTCGGACCTCGCCGGACGGGACTCCCGGTTCGACTTCCTGGCCTTCGTGGAGACCGTCGCCGCCTCGTCGGCCGCCATCGTGCGCCGGCTGCTACCCGTCCTGTAGGCCGGCTTCCCCGGCGAGCTTCCCCGGCGAACAGACGCAAACACCCCCGAACCGTCGCCGATCCGGGGGTGTAGGCGTCTGCTCGCGGGGAGAAGGCCCGCGGGAGAAGCGGAGCGTCAGCGCTGCAGCGGCTTGTAGAACACCAGGCCGTTGCCCTTGTTGTCGTAGACCACCGCGCGGCGCTCGTGCGCGTCGTCGTACGGGCCCTTCACGATGCCGCCGCCGCTCTCCTCGATCTTCTTGGCCGCGCCGTCGACGTCGTCGGTCTTGATGCCGACCACCACCTGGCCCGGGATCGGGTGGTCCACCGCGGTGGCCAGCGCCAGGGTGATCGAGCCGCCGTCGAGCGCGGCGAAGTGGGCGCCGTCGCGGAACTTCAGCCCGAAGCCGAGCCCCTCGTAGAACTTGATCGACTCGTCGAGGTTGTCGGTGGACAGCACCACCATCCGGACCTGTGCGTCGCTCATCTGTCGCCTCCTTGCTCAGACTCTCTGCTCGGTACTTCCGGGTCCGGCACGAGCATAGGAAACGCCGACCGCCGGGGTCGGGCATCGCCGGATCCGCATGTCCGCCGCGGCGTCCGCGCCGTGCTCGCGCTGCTGCACGGGTACCGGTGGCGGCGGTTGGAGGCCGGCACCACCCGCCCGGGCCCGGACCGCTGTACCGGGGTGTGCAGTTTTTGCACACCCCGGGCTGCCGGCCCGAGGCATGTCGGCCCGCGCCGGCCGGGGTGTTCGGTTTTCGAACACCCTGCGGGCTGGTGGACGGTCGCCCCGCGCGCTGCGGGGCGGAGCTGCAGCTGTCGGAGACGCCCAGCGCTCCGTCCGCCGGGGTGCCGGCTTCCGCCTGAACGCTCACCCGCGGGTCAGGTCCCGCAGCGCGGCCCGCGCCGCGTGAAAGCCGCACATCCCGTGCGCGCCCGGCCCGGGCGGCGTCGCGGCCGAGCAGAGGTAGTACCCGGGTGCGCCGGTCGCGTACGGCGACAAGGTGATCCGCGGCCCGAAGACCAGCTGCCGGACGTCCTTGGCGCCGGTGAGGATGTCCCCGCCGGTGAAGTTGGCGTTGAACCGGGCCATCCCGTCGGTGGTCTCGGCGCGGTAGCCGACGATCCGGTCGCGGAAGCCGGGCGCGAACCGCTCGATCTGGGTGATGACCGCCTCGGTCGCATCACCGGTGTAGCCGTGCGGCACATGGGCGTAGCTCCACACCGGGTGGATGTTGCCGACGGAGCGCTGCGGGTCGGCGAGGTACTGCTGGGCGACGAGGACGAAGGGCCGCTCGGGCATCCGCCCGGCGTGGATGTCGCGTTCGGCCGCGGCGATCTCGGCGAAGGTACCGCCGACGTGCACCGTGCCGGCGCGGCGGGCGTCGGGGTTGGTCCACGGCACCCCGCCCTCGACGGCGAAGTCGACCTTGAACGCGCCCGGGCCGCGCCGGAACGCCCGGTACGCCCGCCGCACCCGTGCCGACAATCGGTCGCCGAGGATGTCGGCGACCGCCTCGGGGGCCAGATCGAACACGGTGATGTCCGCCGGGGGCAGATCGGCCCGGCCGCGGACGGGCACCCCGGTCTCGACGGTGCCGCCCAACTCCCGCAACAGGGCGGCCATCGCGGCGGTGACGGCGCGGGAGCCGCCCTCGGCCACCGCCCAGCCGTGGCGGTGCCCGGCGGTGATGATCCCCACCCCGATGGCCGAGGTCAGCGGCAGGTGCAGGGGCCGGAAGGCGTGCGCGGCGACCCCGCCCCACAGCGCCCGGGCCTGCGGGGTGCGGAACGCCCGGGCCAGCACCGCGGCGGGCAGCACGGTCGGCGCGCCGAACCGGGCCAGCGCCAGCGGGTGGTCCGGCAGCCGCAGCAGCGGGCCCATGACCGCGTCCTCGATCGCCTCGAACCGGTCGGCGGGCCGGCCGAAGAGCGCCTTCCACACTCGCCCGTCGGCGCCGAGCCCGGCGGCGGTGTCGTCGACCGACCGCCTCAGCACCCCGGCCCGGCCGTCGTCGAGCGGGTGCACGCAGTCGATCTCCGGTAGCCGCCAGCGCAGCCCGTGGCGCTCCAGGCCGAACCCGGTGACGAACGGCGACCCGACCGCCATGGGATGGATCGCCGAGCAGTGGTCGTGCAGCAGGCCGGGCACGATTGCCTCGAAACTCCGTGTGCCGCCGCCGATCTCGTCGGCCGCCTCGAGCACCGTGACGGTCAGCCCCGCCCGGGCGAGCGTGACGGCGGCGGCGAGCCCGTTGGGCCCGCTGCCGACCACCGTCGCCGTCGTCACGCCATCGCCCCCCGACCGTCACGGAACCGCGACCAGGTGACGGTAGTGGGCACCGGCCCGTCCGGCAGCCAGGGCTGGGCCTCGGCGACGTCGTCGACCCGCCAGGTACCGGTCTCGACGACGCCCAGGGCCGCGTCGATGAGCTTGTAGTGCTGGACCGGGCTGCCCCAGGCCTGCGACTCCGCCCAGGCCACCACCAGCTCACCCGGCTCGAACCCGACCTGCTCCTGCACCGCGGCGATCATCCGTTCATCGTGCAGGTGACCGTCCCCGAAGTTCCAGCCGATCAGCGAATTGCACACCCATTCACCCTCCCGCACCGTCCGGGCGTCGATGTCGGGCAGATGCTTGAGCAGCACCGAGATCAGCCCGCGGCCCTGGGTGTGCATCGACCGGAAGGTCGCGGGCAGGTTCATGATGACCGCGGCCCACTCCGGGTCGTAGCCGAAGGCGATGAACTGGTCGATCTGGTTGTGCGCGGGCCGGTGAACCCGGTCGAGTTTGGCCTCCGCGCCCGGCGCGAACGCCCACACCGAGCAGGCCCAGTTGCCCGAGTACTGGCGCATCGAGGGCAGGAACGAGACCTTGTCCGGCCGGAAGCTGCCCAGGATCGGGAAGAACAGCAGCGCCGCGACGATCCCGGCGGTCAGCCACGGCGAGGACATGTCGCCGACCGCATAGCCCTCCCAGGCCGGGAAACCCAGGAACAGGAACACGGTGGCGAACGAGAACAGCACGTTCCACTCCAGCGGCACCGCCAGCGGGAACGCCGAGATGATGTAGAGGTGCAGGCCGAGCATGAGCACCACGGCGGCCACCGTCAGCGGTTTGTTGTGCGAGAACAGCAGCACCAGTGGCGCGAGCACCTCCACCCCGGTGCCCAGCACGTGCGCCATGAACTCGGCCAGGCGCGAGGGCCGCAGGTCGCGACCCGGGGCGCGGTACATGGCGCGCTTGAACGCGGGCAGTTTGGCCAGCGTCGGACTGTTGCTGGTCATCGGCGGGATGACGCGGGCGAAATGCCGGCCGATCTTGGAGATCCCGGCCCCGACCCAGACGACCACGATGAGCAGCTTGAGCGCGACGATCATGTCGGTGAACCCCAACACCGTGAAGAACACCATCGCCGGTAGGTACTGCTCGCCGCGGGCGGCCAGGAAGATCGTCTTGTCCCGCAGCCCGACCAGGATCAGCAGCACGATCGGGGCGACCATCAACGCCGGGTTCACCAGGCCGGAGGTGTTGTGCGGCAACCGGTCCAGCAGGGAGTCGGTCGGCACGCCGGGGGCGACGAGCGCGACGGCGAGCGAGACGAGCAACGCCGCGTAGAGCACGATGTCCGGCCAGCCCCGGCGGTTCCCGGCGGTGAACGGCACCCAGGTCCAGGGCCGCAGCCGGATCGTGCCGCGGCGCAGCCAGAACTGGATGCCACCGGTCATCGGCTTGACCTTGCCCGCCAACGGCCCCCAGGAGCCGCCCAGCCCCATGGCCTCCAGCAGCACCGTCCACAGGATGAGCTTCTGGTAGACGATCGGCTCGTTCCACCACTGCGAGACGTGCCAGAACGCGGGCAGCCCGGAGGTCACCGTCGCGACGACGACGCCGCCGAGGATGTAGAGCACCGTCACCTTGGTGATGTAGAGGACCGCCACCATCGACGGTGTGCCGAAGCCGTGTTCGACCCAGTGGTTGCTCAGGATGCGGATCCGCTCCAGCAGCGGCTTGCGCAGGAACTCCTGGGGGTTGACGTCGGGGTAGTCGTGCTGAGTGAAACTCATTTCGCTGCCTTCGCTTTCGATGCTCGGCTCAGGCCGTCCGGGCGGCCGCGTCGAGTCTGCGGATGGCCGGCTTGTCGATCTTGCCGACCGCGTTCTTGGGAAGCGCGTCGAGCACGGTGATCTCCACGGGCTGTTTGTATTTCGCCAGCGACGCGGCCAGGTGCCGGCGTACCGCGTCGGTGTCGATCGGGTGTCCGGGTGCGGGGGCGAGGTACATCACCGGCACCTCGCCGTACACCGGATGCGGCCGGCCGATCACGGCCGCCTCGGCGATCTCCGGCAGTCGGTAGGCGACGGTCTCGATCTCCTTGGGGTAGATGTTCTCCCCGCCGCGGATGATCATGTCCTTGGCCCGGTCGACGAGCACGAGGTAGCCGTCCGCGTCGAGGTAGCCGATGTCGCCGGTGTGCAGCCAGCCGTCCACGATCGTCTTCGCGGTCTCCTCCGGGCGGTTGAGGTAGCCGCGCATCACCGTCGGTCCGGCGATCAGCACTTCGCCGATCTCGTTGGGTCCCAGGGTCCGTCCCTGACCGTCGGCGATCCGGACCCGCTGGCCGGGCAGCGGGATGCCGACGGTGCCGGGCTTGCGGGGACCGCGCAGCGGGTTCGCGGTGCTGGCACAGGTGCCCTCCGACAGCCCGTAGCCCTCAACGATCGGCACGCCGAAGCGGCGTTCGAACCGCTCGAGCAGCTCGGCGCTGGCCGGGGCCGCTCCGCACACCGCGAACCGCAGGCTCGAGGTGTCGACCTCGACGTCCTCGGGCAACTCGACGAGCCGGGTGTAGATCGTCGGCACCGCCGAGAAGTACGTCGGCCGGCAGCGGCGGACCCGCTCGAAGAAGCTGCGCGTCTCGAACCGGCCGGCGATCGTCACGTGACCGCCGGCGAGCAGCGGCGACAGCGTTCCCACCACAATCCCGTTGACGTGGAACAGGGGCAGGATCAGCAGGCTGCTGTCGGCGGGGGAGAGCTCGTAGGCCTCGATGATCGCCGCGCACATCGCGGTGACGTTCGCGTGGTCGAGCATCACGCCCTTGGGGCGCCCGGTGGTGCCGCTGGTGTAGATGAGCAGCGCCAGCCGCTCGGCGGATCCGGGCACGGCCGGCGCCGGGCCGGCGCCGTGCTTCAGCTCGCCGGGCGCCACCACCGGGACCGGTGCGGCGGTCGCGCCGGCGGTGACGAGCACCGTCGCGCCGGCGTCGGTCAACTGGTAGCCGGCCTCGTCGGCGGACAGCGCCGGGTTCAGCGGGGTGACCGCGGCGCCGAGCCGCCAGGCCGCGAACAGCGTCACCACCAGGTCCACCGTGTTCGGCAGCATCACCGCGACGACGTCGCCGGCCCCGACGCCGTGGCCGTGCAGGACGGCCGCGGCGGATTCGACCGCCGCGCGGAACTCGGCGTTGTTCAGCGTCACCGCGTCATCGGCCAGGCACGGCGCTGCCGGATCCGATGCGGCACGACGGTCGGGTAGCGACGACAGGGACTCCAGCGATGGGGACATGGCCCCAGACGGTAGGGAGGCGTGACGGGCACCACACCGTGTCCGACTCACGAACCCCGACCCACGGTTTGTATTCGCGCTACAAAAAATCTGGCTTATCGCCGGTAACGCCGACTAGATTGCGGTGCGTGGTGGAGCCCGGCTACAACGACGACGTCAGCTCGACGGTGGCGCTCGTCGTCGACCGGCTGTTGGAGCAGCTCGGTGAGTCCGTCGAGCGCATCCAGCGGCGGATCACCGCCGACATCGACGAGCTGCGCGGCGATCCGCGCCTGGTCGAACTGCTGCGGTTCAGCGTGGCGGGCAACGTCGAGACCGTCCTCACCGTCATCCGGTACGGCATCGACCTCGACCGCGCCGAGCCGCCTACCGCCGCACTCGAGTACGCCCGGCGGGCCGCCCAGCACGGGATCCCGGTGAGCGCGCTGATCCGGGCCTACCGGCTCGGGCAGCAGGAGATGCTGGAGCGGATCCTCGAGCAGATCCGGCGCAGCGTCGCCGACCCGGACCTGCGGCTGGCGGTCTACGACCGGATCTCGGCCACCTCGTTCGCCTACATCGACTGGATCTCCCAGCAGGTCTCCGACACCTACGAGGTCGAGCGCGAACGCTGGCTCGAGCACCGCAACAGCATGCGAGCGGTCCGGGTCCGCGAGATGCTGGCCGACGACGCCCCGGTCGACGTCGACGCTGCGTCGGCGGCCGTGGGGTACCCGCTGCGGGGCGGGCACCTGGCGCTGGTGCTGTGGACCGGACCGGGCGATCCGCCCGGCGGGGAGCTGCTGCGGCTGGAGCGGTTCATCCGGGCGGCCGCCGAGGCACTGCGGCTGCGGCACCGCCCGTTGTTCGTCGCCGAGGACACCGTCAGCGGGTGGGCCTGGCTGCCGGTGGACCGGGGGACGGCCGATCCGGCCGGCACGATCCGCGAACTCGCCGAAACCGAATGGCCGGACGTGTTTCTCGCGCTGGGTGTGCCCGACACCGGGCTGGCCGGCTTTCGCCGGTCGCACCGGCGCGCCCGCGCCGCCCGCAAGGTGGCGACGGCGGCGGGGGCCGCGCCGCGCGTCGTCGCCGCCGACGACCGCGGGGTCGCGGTGGCGGCGCTGCTGGCCGACAACCTCGCCGACACCCGCCGGTGGGTGCGGGAGACCCTCGGCGACCTCGCCCGCGACACCGCCGGCGACGCCCGGCTCCGGGAGACGCTGCGGGTGTTCCTGCAGGAGGGGGCGAGCTACACGGCCGCGGCCACGAAGCTCATGCTGCACCCCAACTCGGTGCGCTACCGGGTGAACCGGGCGGTCGAGCGCCGGGGCAGGCCGATCGGCGACGACCGCCTCGACGTCGAACTCGCCCTGCTGGCCTGCAGCCATTTCCGGCAGGCGGTGCTCGCGCCCGCGGGCTGACACCTCAGCGCAACCGCTCGGGGGTGAAGGCGACCTCGACGTCGCCCAGGGTCACCGTGACCTCGTCGGCCAGCACCAGCACCCGCGCGGTCATCCGGCGGCCGACCGCACCGGCCAGCCGGCGCACCGGTGGATGCGGGATCTGCAGCACCGAAAGATTGGACAGCCCGGCCACTTTCGGGCCGACGGTGCGCCACCAGGCGGGTGTCCCGGCGGCGAAGGGGAACAGCACCACCCGCTCGGCCCGGCCGCTCGCCCGGCCCAGGGCGCGGGCGTCGGACAGGCCGACGTCGATCCACTCCAGGACCCGGCCGGTGCGGTCGGCCAGCCGCAGATCCGGCGCGTCCGGGGTGGACAGCCCCGGCCCGAAGCCCAGCTGTGCGTCGAGCTCGGCGAGCCGGTGGGCCCGCAGCGCGAACGCCAGCAGGCGCACCACCATCCGCTCGTCGGTCTCACTGGGGTGACGGGCCACGGTCAGCGGGTGATCGGCGTAGTACCCGTGGTCGACGTCGGCGATGCCGAGGTCGACCTTGAACACCGTCGCGGAAAGGGCCACGACCCAGTGTGACGCACCGAACCGGCGCGGCGGTCAGATGCTCAGTCGCCGGTAGCGTTGCAGCCGGCGGATGCCGACCGACGGGGCCGGGCCGGCGCAGGACACCAGCGCGTCCTCCAGCCGCGCCCGCACCGCGTCGGTGTCGAGGTCGGTGCCGATCGCCACCAGCGAGCTCACCGCCGGGGCCGAGCGCACCGTCGCCACGTGCACCGACGGGCCCACGACGTTGACGACGTAGCCGCGCACCCGGTCGCGGTAGCCGACCGCGACCGTGCCCTTGAGCCGGTACACCCCCGGCGGCGGGTTCTCCGCGAGGGTCAGCAGCGGGTCGGGGTCGATGCAGCCGGCGCGGCCGACGGTGACCGACGCGGCGTGCACATGGTGGTGTTCCTCGTCCCCGACCAGCAGCTCGCGTAGCGACAGTTGGCCGGCGGCCTCCTCGGGCTGCTCGGCCACGTCGTAGAGCAGCGCCGGGTCCACCCGCCCGCCGACCGCGCCGACGACGTGCGCGGCCGGGTTGCGCTCGGCCACCCGCGCGGCGATGCGGGCCAGCACCTCGTCCCGGCCGGGCACCTGGTCGAGCTTGTTGACCACCACCAGCGAGGCCGCCCCGTACCGGGCCGGTGCCGTCCCGCCGCGGTCCACCGTCTCGAAATGCCGTGCGGCGTCGATCACATCGACGACCCCGCCGGGACGGACCCGCTCGGCCCCGCTGAACCGGATGATCCGAGACACCGCGATCGGATCGGCCATCCCGCTGGCCTCGACGATGATGGCGTCCAACCGCAGCCGCGGGTCCGACAGTTTCTCCAGCGCCGCGTCCAGCCCGCCCTCGTCGGGCAGGCAGCAGATGCACCCGCCGGCGATCGAGGCCGGCTCGTCGATCTGCCCCGACACCAGGGCGGCGTCGACGTTGATCTCACCGAAGTCGTTGATCACCACGCCGATTCGGGCACCGGGCGCCTTCAGCACGTGGTTGAGCAGGCTCGTCTTGCCGGCCCCGAGATAGCCGGTCAACGCGATGACGGGGATCTGGGCCACCGCACTCCCTTCTGGCGAGCACCGCCGTGAGAGGCTACCGGGGTGAGTCGCCGGCCCGCCATCGAGACCCCCGCACTCCGGCCCGGTGGCGGTGCCCGGGCGGCCGGCGGGGTGCTGCTGACGGTGGCGGTGCTGCTCACCGCGCTGAACCTGCGCCCGGCGATCACCAGCGTCGGCCCGCTGCTCGGGGCGATCCGCGACACCTTCGGCACCTCGGCCACCTGGGCCGGGGTGCTCACCACGCTGCCGGGGCTGTGCTTCGCCGCCGCCGGGCTGACCGCCCCGTGGTTGGCCCGTCGAATCGGCCTGGGCCCGGCCATCACCGTGGCGCTGGCGGTGCTGACCGTCGGCCTGCTGGCCCGGGTGGCGGCCGGCCCGCTGGTGCTGCTCGGCGGCACGCTGATCGCCACCGGCGGCATCGCGCTGGCCAACGTGCTGATCCCGGTGGTGATCAAGGCGTCCTTCCCGGCCCGCGTCGGGCTGATGACCGGCCTGTACACCGCCGCGCTGCAGGGCGGCGGCGCGCTCGGTTCGGCCCTCACACCGCCGATGGAGCAGACCCTGGGCGGCTGGCGCGGCGGGCTGGGCGGCTGGGCGGTGCTGGCCGCCGCGGCGCTGTTGGTGTGGCTGCCGGCCGCGCGCGGGGTGCCCCGGGTGGACGGCCCGGCACCGGCGGCCCGGGGCCGCTCGTTGCTGCGCAACCGGTTGGCCTGGACGGTGACGCTGTTCTTCGGCTGCCAGTCGGCACTCGCCTACGTGATGATGGGCTGGCTGCCCGAAGTGTTCATCGACGCCGGCGTGGACAAGTCCACCGCCGGGCTGCTGGTGGGGTTGATGTCGCTGATCGCGGTGCCGATCAGCATCCTCGTCGCACCGCTGGCCGCCCGGTCGGCGCGCGGCCAGAGCGGCTGGATCGTCGGGCTCGGCGTGCCCGGGGTGACCGGCGTGCTGGGCCTGCTGCTCGCGCCGGCGGCCGCCCCGCTGCTGTGGACGCTGCTCGTCGGGCTGGGCATGAGCGTGTTCTCGCTGGCGCTGACGGTCATCGGGCTGCGCGCCCGCACCGCCGACGACACCGCCCGGCTGTCCGGGATGGCCCAGGGCATCGGCTACCTGCTGGCCGGGATCGGCCCGTTCGCGTTCGGCGCGCTGCGTGACCTCACCGCCGGCTGGACGGTGCCCTGGCTGCTGGTACTGGGCGTCTACGCGGTACAGATCTGTGCCGGGGCGCTGGCCGGGCGTAACCGCTACGTGTGACGCCGGGCGGCCCGGCGCGGCCGCGGCAGCACCCGCAACAGCCCCACCACCAGGCTGCCCACCACCAGGCCCACCACCGCCGAGATGCCGGTGTCGACCAGCCAGGCCAGCACCGGCCCCGCCGGGCCGGTGGCGTGCCGGACCGCCTCCGATGCGTGGTGCATCAGCCCGTACGGGCCGTGCCAGCCCAGGGTGTCGGTGCCGACCAGCAGGATGTGCCCGCCTACCCACAGCATCGCGACGGTGCCGATCACCGACAGCGCGGCGAGCAACTTCGGCATGCCGACCACCAGTAGCCGGCCCAGGCGCCGGACGAACCGCGCACCCCGGTGGTGGGCCAGGCGCAGCCCGACGTCGTCCATCTTCACGATCGCCGCGACCACCCCGTAGACCCCGGCGGTGATCACCAGCGCCACCACCACCAGGATCAGCAGCCGGGGCAGGAACGGCTGGTCGGCGACCTCGTTGAGCGCGATCACCATGATCTCCGCGGACAGGATGAGGTCGGTGCGGATCGCGCCCGCCGCCACCCGCCGCTCGGCGTCCGGGCCGACCGCCGCCGCCGGCGCGGCCGTCGGGTGGTGGCCGCCGACGCGGTGCCACACCTTCTCGGCGCCCTCGAAGCACAGGTAGGTGGCGCCGACCATCAGGATCGGGGTCAACAGCCAGGGCAGGAACTGGCTGAGCAGCAGCGCCACCGGCAGGATGATCAGCAGCTTGTTGCGGATCGAACCGACCGCGATGCGCTTGATGATCGGCAGCTCCCGCTCGGGGGTGATGCCGTGCACGTACTGCGGCGTGACCGCGGTGTCGTCGACCACCACCCCGGCCGCCTTCGCGGTGGCCCGGCCGGCGGCGGCGCCCACGTCGTCGACCGAGGACGCGGCCAGCTTGGCCAGCGCCGCCACATCGTCGAGCAGGGCGAACAGGCCGCTCATCGTGTCTCCACCACGGACAGCAAGGCTACCGGCCGGGCCGTCGGCTCACGTGCCGCAGAACGTCCGGTACGGCCCGAACTCCGGCGGTGCCGGCTCGGCGTAGCGGGCCAGGTCGGGGCGCGGATCGAACGGCGCGGTCACCGCCGCGAGCAGCCGTCGCACCGGCCCGAGGTCCCCGTCCTCGGCCGCGGCCAGCGCCTCCTCGACGAGGTGGTTGCGCGGGATGTGGACCGGGTTCACCCGGTCCATCACCGCCGGGTCCGGACCGGCGGCGCGCCACCGCGCCAGCCAGGGGTCGAACCGGGCGGGGTCGGCGAACCTGCGGCGCACCGCGGCGTCGTCGCCGCGAGCCGCCGCGCCCAGCGCCCGGAAGAACGAGGTGAAGTCCACCCGGTCGGCCGCCAGCAGCTCGAGCAGCTCGTCGGCCAACCCGTCGGGGGCGCCGTCGGGCAGGCCGAGCTTGGCCGCCATCCCGGCCCCGTACGCCGCCCGGTACTCGGCGCCGAACCGGTGCAGCGCCGCGGTGGCCGCCGCCACCGCCTGCTCGGCGTCGGCGTCGATCAGCGGCAACAGCGCCTCGGCGAACCGGGCCAGGTTCCACACCGCGACCGCCGGCTGGTTGCCGTAGGCGTAGCGGCCGCCGGTGTCGATCGAGCTGAACACCGTCGCCGGGTGGTAGCCGTCCAGGAACGCGCACGGGCCGTAGTCGATGGTCTCGCCGGAGATCGTGGTGTTGTCGGTGTTCATCACCCCGTGCACGAACCCGGCCAGCATCCAGCGCGCCACCAGCCGCGCCTGCGCGGTGACCACCGCCTCGAACAGCGCCAGGTACGGGTTGTCGGCCCGGGCCGCGTCCGGGTGGTGCCGGTCGATCGCGTGATCGGCCAGCCGGCGCAGCAGGCCCGGATCGTCGGTGACGTGGGCGAGCTGCGCCGCGTACTGGAAGGTGCCCACCCGCAGATGGCTGGCCGCCACCCGGACCAGCACCGCCCCCGGCAGCGCGGTCTCGCGGTACACCGTCCGGCCGGTGGCCACCACCGCCAGCGCCCGGGTGGTCGGAATCCCCAACGCGTGCATCGCCTCGGCGACGACGTACTCGCGCAGCATCGGGCCGACCGCGGCGTAGCCGTCGCCGCCGCGCGCGAACGGGGTGGCGCCCGAGCCCTTCAGGTGCAGATCCCACGCCCGGCCGGCCGGGTCGACGAGCTCGCCGAGCAGCAGCGCCCGGCCGTCGCCCAGCCGCGGTGCGTACCCGCCGAACTGGTGCCCGGCGTAGGCCTGCGCCACCGGCGCCGCCCCCGCCGGCAGGTTCGCGCCGACCAGGAAGGCCACCCCGTCGGGAGCGGCCAGCCAATCCGGGTCCAGGCCGAGCTCGGTGGCCAGCGTGGTGTTGAGCAGCAGCAGTCGTGGCGCCGGCACCGGTTCGGCCCGCCACGGCACGGCCAGCTCGGGCAGTTCCCGCGCGAACCGGTCGCCCAGCGGCGGCGGACCGGGCCGGGCGGTCTCGTCGACGACCGTGCTCACGCCTTCCACCCTACGGACGACCGGACCGGCGCTCGCCGCCATCGCCCGATGGCGGTGCGGGCGGCGGCGGGTGGGCCGGGGTGTAGCGTCGATCACTCTGACCGGTTTCGTGGTGGACGGATCTGGGAGGACGGACTGGAAGGGCGTGGGAGCGCCGCGGCCGTCGGGCACCGGGACGGCCGGGCATGAACGCGACGGGGGACTCGCTGTGGGGCGGGCTGCGCGGATGGTGGCGCCAGGCCCGACCACTTCAACTGGTTCCGCGGATACCTGCGCAGCCGCGGGATGGCCACCACCACCCGGGTGCTGATCGCCGCGATCGGGGTGGCGCTGGGCGGCATCGGCGCGCTGGTCATGGTGTCGGGACACGGTCCGCCGGGCCGGCCCGCCCGGGTGCTGGGCTGGGAAGCGGTGGCCGGGATCGTCGGTGTCGCGCTGCCCTGGCTGGTGTGGTGGCCCGGCAAACGCCGTTCGGTGGTGTTCGTGCTCGGGGCCAACCTGTGCATCGCGGTGTTCTGCCTGACGCAGTCCGACCACCTGATCGGACTGATCGGCTGCACGGCCTTCGCCGTCACCGGCGGCTACATCGCGTGCTTCCACACCGCGCGGTTCATGCTCTACAACTTCGCCGTCGCCGGCTGCGTCGCGGCGGTGGAGACGGCGCGCTACGCCCTGGCCGGGGATCCGGCGCTGGGGGCGGCCGCGCTGGTGCTGGTGATGGTGCTCAACGTCAACGTGCCGTTCGGCTTCCAGGCGCTGGTGCACGCGCTGGGCTTCGATCTGCTGCAGTCCAGCCGCGATCCGCTGACCGGTCTGCTCAACCGGCGCAGCTTCTTCGAGCGGGTCGACGAGCAGCTGCGGTCACGATCCGACGGCCAGCACTACCTGACCCTGGTGATGATCGACCTGGACCGGTTCAAGGCGCTCAACGACACCCAGGGCCACACCGCCGGCGACCGGGCCCTGGTGGCGGTGGGCCGGGCGCTGCGCGGCGTCGCCGGTGAGCTTGCCGTCATCGGCCGGGTGGGCGGCGAGGAGTTCCTGCTGGCCGAGCTGATGTCGTTCCCGGGCCCGGCACTGCTGGCCGAGCGGTTGTGCGCCGCGGTGGCGGCACTGCCGTACCCGATCACCGCGAGCGTCGGCACCGCGATGGCCGACCTGCGGGGGACCGACCCGGTGCAGTACGGCGAGCTGGTGCAGCAGTTGTTCGCCCGCGCCGACGGCGCCATGTACGAGGCCAAGCGGGCCGGTGGGGATCGGGTGCGCCACACCGCACTCGAGCACTGACGCCACCGTCGGTTTTCGGCCCTGGGTATGGTGAGTTTCCAGATTTCCCGGGGGGATGCGTGCCGGACGGCGCGGATGCCGCCGGGTGGGCGGACACCGATCAACGAACCTGGAGCAGAGCCTTGAGCCTCAACACCGTCGCGCTCGAACTCGTGCCGTCGAACGTCGAACGCGGTCGCGACTACGCGGTCGAGGAGGCCCGCAAGGTGCTGCGGTTCGCTACCGAGTTCGGCCTGGCCGACCGGATCCGGCACGTGATGATCCCCGGCATGATCGAGGAGGACGAGGGCCGGCCGGTCGAGATGAAGCCCAAGCTCGACGTGCTGGACTACTGGTCGGTCATCCGGCCGGAGTTGCCCGGGGTGCGCGGGCTGTGCACCCAGGTGACCGCCTTCACCGACGAGCCCGCGCTGCGGCAGCGGCTCGGCGCGCTGCTGGCCGCCGACTTCGACGGCATCGTGTTCGTCGGGGTGCCGCGCACCATGGCCGACGGCGAGGGCACCGGGGTGGCCCCCACCGACGCGCTGGCGCTGTTCGGCGACCAGGTCGCCAACCGCGGCGCGGTGCTCATCCCGACCCGGGAGGGCGAGCAGGGCCGGTTCGGCTTCAAGTGCGAGCGCGGCGCCACCTTCGCGCTGACCCAGCTGCTGTACTCCGACGCCATCGTCGGCTTCCTGCGCGAGTTCGCCCGCACCACCGAGCACCGGCCGGAGATCCTGCTGTCGTTCGGGTTCGTCCCGGCGGTGGAGAGTAAGGTCGGGCTGATCAACTGGCTCATCCAGGACCCGGGTAACCCGGTGGTCGCCGAGGAGCAGGCGTTCGTGCGGACGCTGGCCGCCACCGACCCGGAGGGCCGCCGCAAGCTGATGCTCGACCTGTACAAGCGGGTCATCGACGGGGTGGTCGACCTCGGCTTCCCGCTGAGCATCCACCTCGAGGCCACCTACGGCCCGACCCGGGCGGCGTTCGAGACGTTCGCCGAGCTGCTCGCCTACTGGGCGCCGTCGGCGTCCTGACCGCTCGAACGTGAGCATGTGCGCCGGATCCGGGCGGAATCCCGCACAGACGCTCACGTTCGCGGTGGTCCGCGGGCGCCGCCTATCCTCTTTCCAGTGTCCGACCCGACCGTCGCCGAGCTGCGCCGCCGCCTCGACGGGCTGACCATCCGCGACGCCGCCCGGTTCGACCGTCGGCTGCGCGGGCTGCGCGACCCCGCCCCCGAACAGCTGGCCCGGCTCGCCGAGCAGATCGCCGCCGCCGAGGCGCTGGTGGCGGCCCGGGCCGCGACGGTGCCGCAGATCGGCTACCCCGACCTGCCGGTCAGCGAGCACCGCGACGAGCTGGCCGCCGCCATCCGCGAGCACCAAGTGGTGATCGTCGCCGGCGAGACCGGCTCCGGCAAGACCACCCAGCTGCCGAAGATCTGCCTGGAGCTCGGCCGCGGCATCTGCGGCACCATCGGCCACACCCAGCCGCGCCGGCTGGCCGCCCGCACCGTCGCCCAGCGCATCGCCGACGAGCTGCACACCCCGCTCGGGGACGTGGTCGGCTACAGCGTGCGGTTCACCGACCAGGTCAGCGACCGCACCCTGGTCAAGCTGATGACCGACGGCATCCTGCTCGCCGAGATCCAGCGCGACCGCCGGCTGCTGCGCTACGACACCCTGATCATCGACGAGGCGCACGAACGCAGCCTCAACATCGACTTCCTGCTCGGCTACCTGCGCGGCCTGCTGCCGCGCCGGCCGGACCTGAAGCTCATCATCACCTCGGCCACCATCGAACCGGAACGGTTCGCCGCGCATTTCGGCACCGGCGGCCGCCCGGCGCCGATCGTCGAGGTGTCCGGGCGCACCTACCCGGTCGAGATCCGCTACCGGCCGCTGGAGGTGCCGGTCGTCGACACCGACGTCGACGACCCCGACGATCCCGACCACGAGGTGGTGCGCACCGAGGTGCGCGACCAGACCGAGGCGATCATCGACGCGGTCCGCGAGTTGGAGGCCGAGCCACCCGGCGACGTGCTGGTGTTCCTGTCCGGCGAGCGCGAGATCCGCGACACCGCCGACGCGCTGCGCGGCGAGTTCACCGACTTCGAGGTGCTGCCGCTGTACGCTCGGCTGTCCACCGCCGACCAGCAGAAGGTGTTCACCCCCAGCCGGGCCCGGCGCCGGATCGTGTTGGCCACCAACGTCGCCGAGACGTCGCTGACCGTGCCCGGCATCCGCTACGTGGTGGACCCGGGCACCGCCCGGATCTCCCGGTTCAGCCGCCGGCTCAAGGTGCAGCGGCTGCCCATCGAGCCGATCTCGCAGGCCTCGGCCAACCAGCGGGCCGGCCGCTCCGGCCGGGTCGCGCCGGGCGTGTGCATCCGGCTGTACTCCGAGGAGGACTTCAACGCCCGGCCGCGCTACACCGACCCGGAGATCCTGCGCACCAACCTGGCGGCGGTCATCCTGCAGATGGCCGCGCTGCAGCTCGGCGACATCGAGGACTTCCCGTTCCTGGACCCGCCGGACCGGCGCGCGGTGCGCGACGGGATCGCGCTGCTCGTCGAGCTCGGCGCCTTCGACCAGCAGGGCCGGATCACCCCGCTGGGCAGGCGGCTGGCGCAGCTGCCGGTCGACCCGCGGCTGGGGCGGATGATCCTGCAGGCCGAGTCCGAGGGCTGTGTGCGCGAGGTGATCGTCATCGCCGCCGCACTGGCCATCCCGGATCCCCGCGAGCGGCCCGCCGACAAGGAGGATGCGGCGCGGGCCAAACACGCCCGGTTCGCCGACGAGCACTCCGACTTCATGTCCTTCCTGAACCTGTGGCGCTACCTCACCGAGCAGCGAAAGGAGCGCTCCGGCAACAGCTTCCGCCGGATGTGCCGGGAGGAGTTCCTGCACTACCTGCGGGTGCGGGAGTGGCAGGACCTGGTCGGGCAGCTGCGCAGCATCACCCGCGACATGGGCATCCGGGCCGGCGACGGCCCCGGCGGCAGCGAGGACGGGACCGCCGACCTGGCCCGCATCCACGCCGCGCTGCTGGCCGGGTTGCTGTCGCACGTCGGGATGCGCGACGCGGACACCAGGGCCAGGGGCAGGGGTGCGACGAACCGCGGCCGCGGCTCCGGACCGGTCGAGTACCTCGGGGCGCGCAACGCGAAGTTCGTGCTCGCGCCGGGGTCGGTGCTGGCCAGGCGGCCGCCGCGGTGGGTGGTGGTGGCCGAACTCGTCGAGACCCACCGGCTCTACGGCCGGGTGGCCGCGCGCATCGAACCCGCGGTGCTCGAGCGCATCGGCGCGCACCTGGTGCAGCGCACCCACAGCGAACCGCACTGGGACGCCGAGCGGGGCGCGGTGATGGCCTACGAGCGGGTCACCCTCTACGGGCTGCCGGTGGTGCCGCGCCGCCGGGTGGGCTACGCGCAGGTCGACCCGGCGGCGGCCCGCGACCTGTTCATCCGGCACGCCCTGGTCGAGGGCGACTGGCAGACCCGGCACCGCTTCTTCCACGACAACGCCCGGCTGCGCGCCGAACTGGCCGCGCTGGAGGACAAGGCCCGCCGGCGCGACCTGCTCGTCGGCGACGAGGAGATCTTCGCCTTCTACGACGCCCGCATCCCCGCCGAGGTGGTGTCGGCCCGGCACTTCGACGCGTGGTGGAAAAAACAGCGGCACGCCACCCCGGACCTGCTCACCATGCGCCGGGAGGACCTGCTGCGGCCGCAGGCCGAGGCGGTCGCCGACCAGCCCGACACCTGGCGCACCGGAGATCTCGCCCTGCCGGTCACCTACCGCTTCGAGCCCGGAGCGGCCGACGACGGTGTCACCGTGCACGTGCCGGTGGAGGTGCTGGCCCGCCTGGGTGGTGACGAATTCGCCTGGCAGGTCCCGGCATTGCGGGAGGAACTGGTCACCGCGCTGATCCGCTCGCTGCCCAAGGACCTGCGCCGCAACTTCGTGCCCGCACCGGACACCGCCCGGGCGGTCGTGGCCACCATGCAACCCGGCCCGGACGAGCCGTTCCTGGAGACGCTGCAGCGCGAACTGCACCGCCGCACCGGCGTGCTGGTGCCGTTGGACGCCTTCGACCTGGACAAGGTGCCGCCGCATCTGCGGGTCACCTTCGCCGTGGAGGCCCCGGGCGGCAAGGTCGTGGCCCGCGGCAAGAACCTCGAGGAACTCCAGCGGCGGCTGGCCGCCTCCACCCGCGACGCGGTGGCCCGCGCCGTGGCCGACGGCGTCGAGCGCACCGGGCTGCGGGACTGGCCGGCCGACCTCGACGAGCTGCCGCGCAGCGTGCAGCGCCGCACCGGCGGCCACGAGGTGCGCGGTTACCCGGCGTTCGTCGACGCCGGGGACGCGGTGGACGTGCGGGTGTTCCCGACCGCCGCCGAGCAGCAGGCCGCGATGCGGCCCGGGCTGCGCCGGCTGCTGCGGCTGGCGGTGCCCTCGCCGGTGAAGGCCGCCGAGCGGGCGCTGGACACCCGCAGCAGGCTGGTGCTGGGCAACAACCCGGACGGTTCCCTGCCGGCGCTGCTGGAGGACTGCGCCGACGCCGCCGTCGACGCGCTGGTGCCGAAACCGGTGTGGACCCGCGACGAGTTCGCCGCGCTGCGCACCCGGGTGGCCGAACACCTGCCGGCCGCCACCCGGCAGGTGGTGACCCGGGTGGCCGCCGTGCTGGCCGTGGCCAACGAGGTGCGGCTGGCGCTGCCCGAACGGCCCACCCCGGCCCAGGCCGACGCGATCGCCGACATCCGCGAGCAGCTGGACCGTTTGCTGCCCAAGGGATTCGTCACCCGCACCGGTGCGTCCCGGCTGGCCGATCTGCAGCGCTACCTCACCGCCATCGCCCGGCGGCTGGAGCGGCTGCCGCAGGCGCCGAACGCCGACCGTGAGCGGATGAACCGGGTGCACGCCGTCGAGGATGCGTATCACGAACTGGTGCAGCGTCTTTCACCAAACCGTGCGGCGGCGCCCGATGTCGGTGAGATCGGTTGGATGATCGAGGAGTTCCGGGTCAGCCTGTGGGCCCAGCAGCTCGGCACCGCCCGGCCGGTCAGCGAACAGCGCATCTACCGGGCCATCGACGCCGTCACCCCGTAGCGCCGCGGGCTCGCTTGTCGACGCGTTATCCGGGCGGCGCATCGACAAGCGAACCCTCGGCGGCGGTCAGCCGGCCATGAACTCGGTGTAGGCCGAGGCCAGCGCCGGCGGCAGCACCGTCACATTGCAGTCCCGCTGCACCTGGCCGATCGGGGCCAGGATGCCGCGCAGTTCGAAGTACTCGCCCGGATTGGCGGTGAAGTACGCCCGGATGTCGGCCGCCGCCACCTCGCGCGGCTGATGCACCGCGGCGCGCACCACCCGGCCGGCGCCCGGATGGGTGCCGAGATAACCCTGGGCGTTCTGGATCGCGCCGGTGACAGTGTTGCTCACCCCCTGCGCGCTGCAGTCCGGTGCGGCCACCGCGGCCGGTGCCGCGATCAGCGCGGTGGACAGGGCCCCGAACAGCAGGCCCCCGGACAGTGCGAGGGTGCCGACCTGAACAGTCGTGAATTTCATGAACGATCACTTCCCGATTGGTTTTTCGATTCGAGTCCCCGACCCGCAACCCACGGTAACCGTGCTGCGGGGTAGCGGTGCGGGGCGCGGAATGCGCTCGGGCCCGCACCGCGCGGCGTTACTGCGGCACCGGGTGATCTGCGTCCCAATTCGGCCGGAAAACGCCAAGGGACGCTGTGGATTCACAGAAAACCCGGGCTTTCCTCAGCTGATCGTGATGTGAACCGTGACCGGATCGTTATCCGGCCCGGCCCGCTACAGCACCGGATCGCTGCCATCCGGCGTACAGATCCCGCCACCGCCGCGGGGACGGAATCAATTGCCGCCCAATCGCTGTTGAGCCGGACATCAAACGAACACGAAGGGGGAGTCCCATGAACACCCGCACGCGCACCGCCGTGACCGCCGCCGCCCTGTTCGCCGCCGCGCTCGGCCTGGCCGCTCCGGTGGCCGCCGCACCGGCGCCCGCACCGTCGGCCCCGGTGATCCGGGACATCGGCACCGACATCGTGCACCACGAGTGGCTCGACCGGATCCGGCCGAAGGTCAACGTCCCGCAGGTCGACACCACGGTGCGCACCCGCACCGTGCACTGACCCGGCCGGCAGACCGCGGGCGGGCCGTCAGCGCGGCCCGCTCGCGGTGATCTGGTGCACCCGGACGCTGACCTCCAGCTGGAACCGGTGTTCGGGGTTCTTCAGCGACAGGCCGGTGAGGTCCTCGATCAGCCCGATCCGGTACAGCAGCGAGTGCCGGTTGAGATACAGCCCGCGGGCCGCGGCGCTGATGTTCATCGCCTCGTTGAACAGCACTTCCAGGGTGCGGACGAGCTGCCCGCGGCGGGTGCGGTCGTAGTCGATCAACGGCTGCAGCGTCTGCAGCACGATCGCGATGAACTGCGGATGCTGGCGCAGCACCTCGGCGAACTGGGTCGGGCTCACCGGCCCGGCCGCGGCCGGCGCCGGCGGCGGCGCGCAGCGGGACAGGTCGACCTGCTGCACCGGCGGGAGCAGCACCCAGCTGACCCCGGCGTCGGCGATCATGTCGGCGGGCTTGGCCGCCTCGACGAGTTCGGTGACGGTGTCGGGCGGTTGGGCCGGCGAGAAGTGGCACATGATCAGGTCGTCGGTCACCGACGGTTCGACCGTCGCGCCGGCCGCCGCCGCCAACCGCTGCAACGCGGTGGCGAAGGCGCGGCCGAAGGCCTGCCAGCCGGGCTCGTCGCGGTCCCGGCGGCCGATCACCATCTGGACCAGCTCGTCGGGCGGCAGCAGCGGCACCAGCGGCAGCAGGCTGCGCTGCACCGCAGAGAAGGCCACCTCCCACGGCAACAGCACCACCGGGCAGTCGTGCCGGTCGGCGTACGGCACCAGCGAGACCAGCAGCGGGTCGACCGCCACGTCCGGCGGCGGGCTGATCACCAGCCCGGCCGCCGCGGAGGCGGCGACGTACATCAGGAAGTCGACCACGCCGGGCTGGTTGACATCGGCGCCGGTGGTGAGCACCAGGTCGCCGGGCCGCACGAACGGCTCGGCGGGGGCGTGCATGATGTCCACCCAGCGCACCTCGCGGCCCAGGCCGTTGCGGCCGGCGACGAGGGTGCCCTGGTCGAGCGGCGGGACGGACAAGGCAGCCGCCACCGTCAGCGGCAGGTCCCGTGCCATGTCATTCCTCACTCCGTGATCGACGCGGCGTGCGCCGACACCCTCCGAACGGGAGGGGCCGCGACGGGCACCGACGCCGTCTACGACGGTATCAGCGCCCGCCGCGGCCCTCGGCGGCAGGATTCGGCCCCGATGCAGGACCGGGGGAATCAGGACCGGGGCGCGGCGAGGTCGCCGGTCGCCCGCCGGCTCAGCGCCATGCCGATGCCGAACACCACCAGCGGCGCGATGCCGAGGATGACCGCCAGCGTGGAGCTGCCGCCCACCACCAGGGTCAGGTTCGACACGATCAGCACCAGGCCGGCACCGAGCGCCAGCGTGGCGGCGATCGCCAGCACCACGATGCGGGGCTGGTTGCGCTTGGCGAAGAAGATGGCGGCCGAGATCGTGGTCAGCAACCACAGGATGGCCAGCGCGAGCACGCCCACGCCGCCGAGCGGGCCGAAGATCTCCAGCACCGGGTCCAGACCGAGCACGACGAAGACGGCCATCGCCAGGAACGACGCCGCCGAGATCGCCAGCGACGCGTTCGACGGGGCGCCGAAGCGGGGATGGACCTCGCCCAGCCGGGCCGGGAAGACGTGGTTCTGGCCGAGCACGAAGCAGTAGCGGGCGGCGATGTTGTGGAACGACAGGGCGCAGGCGAACACGCTGACGAACCACAGCAGGGTGGTCAGGTCGTGGCCGAGCATGCCCAGGTACTTCTGGGCGGTGTTGACCATGAAGTTGTCCGGGTCCTCCGTGGCCACCCGGATCGCGTCGTGGCCGCCGTTGCCCTCGATCAGCGCCCAGCTGGAGAAGGCGTAGAAGCTGGTCACGATGCCCACCGCCCAGTAGGTCGCGCGCGGCACGGTGCGGTCGGGGTCGCGGGCCTCGTCGCGGAACACCGCGGTGGCCTCCACGCCGACGAAGCCCCACAATGCGTAGAGCAGGGCGATGCCGACGCCGCCGGCCAGCCCCTGCGGGGTGAACGAGTCGCCGGTGATGCCGTGCTCACCGCCGCGCAGCACGATGACCAGGTCGAGCACGACCAGGATGGCCACCTCGCTCACCAGGAAGATGCCCAGCACCTTGGCGCTCAGGTCGATGTCGCGGTAGCCCAGCCAGCCCACCGCGACCAGCACCAGCCCGGTCAGGACCCACCACGGGATCGCCGGGCCGCCGAACCGCTCGATGAGGCCGCCGAGGATGACGCCGTCGTAGGCGGCCACGCCGAGCAGCGTGCACATGTAGGCCGGCAGCGCGAGCACGGCCGCGCCGGTGCCGGCGGCCCGGCCCAGGCCGCGCTGGATGTAGGCGTAGCTCGCGCCCGGGTCGGTGACGTGCTTGGACATCTGCACGAAGCTCGCCGCGAACAGCAGGAAGATCACGCCCGCGACCAGGAACGCGACCGGGATGCCGGTGGTGTCGCCGAGCGCCATGCCGATCGGCACGTTGCCGCCGATGGTCGACAGCGGCGCGGCTGCCGCCACCACCATCAGCACGATGGCCGGAATGCCGAGATTCCCGCGCAGCCGCTCGGCCGGGCCGGGCGGCGCGCCGCGATTGGTTCGGTCGTCGACGACCTCAGACATGGCGGTCCCTTCTGTGTCAGCGGACGAAGCAGGGGAAATCTTGCGAGACGGGTGCCGAGCCCGACCAGTCGACGCGGAGGGTTTCCAACATCTTGTTGAAGATTCACATACCGCCGTGCCGGGGTCCGTCGGCGCCGACCGGGAGTCCGGTCACACAGGTTGTTGGAAGCTGCTGCGGCGCCGTTGTCCAAAACGGTTGTTGGCCCGATACTTTCCCAGGTCACGAGGAGAGAGGTACGGCGGTTGCCCATGGATATGGACAGCACCGAGAACGGGCAGGATCACCGGTTGGGCCGGATCCGGCTGCTCGACGAGCAGCGGGTGAACCTGGACGGGTTCGCCGAGCCGGACCCCGAGCTGGGCATGATCGCGCACCGTTCCCCCAACGATCCGGAACCGTCCTGGGTGGTGGCCGACGACGGCACGGTGCTGGAGATGGACTCCCGGCGCGCCGAGGACTTCGACGCCATCGACGAGTTCATCGTCCGCTACGCCATCGACCACGAGCAGGCGCCCCGCTCGATGGCGATGAGCGAGGTCGAGCTGGCACGGCTGATCGTCGACCCGTCCACCCCGCGCGAGGAGGTGCTGCGGGTCTGCTCGGGGCTCACCCCGGCCAAGATGGCCCGGGTGGTCTCGATGCTGCAGCCGGTCGAGATCCAGATGGCGATGATGAAGATGCGGGCCCGGCGCACCCCCTCCAACCAGGCCCACGTCACCAACCGGCTGGACGACCCGCTGCTCATCGCGGCCGACGCCGCGACCGCGGTGCTCTACGGGTTCCGTGAGCTCGAGGCCACCGTCCCGGTGCTCGACGACGCCCCGGCGGTGGCCATCGGCCTGCTCATCGGCTCGCAGGTGCCCGCTCCCGGGGCGTTGACCCAGTGCTCGGTCGAGGAGGCCCGCGAACTGGCGATGGGCGTGCGCGGGCTGGTGTCCTACGCCGAGACGGTGTCGATCTACGGCACCGAGCAGGTGTTCACCGACGGCGACGACACCCCGTGGTCGAAGGCCTTCCTGACCTCCTGCTACGCCTCCCGCGGCATCAAGATGCGGCTGTCCAGCGGGGCCGGCGCCGAGGTGCTGATGGGGCAGGCCGAGGGCAAGTCGATGAACTACCTGGAGGCCCGGTGTGTGGCGCTGGCCAAGGCCATCGGCGCCCAGGGGGTGCAGAACGGCGGGATCGACGGCGCGGCGATCACCGCGTCGGTGCCCGGCGGGGTGCGGGAACTGCACGCCGAGAACCTGATGGTCATGCTGCGCGGTCTGGAGTCGTGCAGCGGCAACGACTCGCTGGTCAGCGAGTCGACCATGCGCCGCACCAGCCGGACCCTGCCCACGCTGCTGTCCGGTTCGGACTTCATCTTCTCCGGCTTCGGCTCGATTCCCTCCTACGACAACATGTTCGGGCCGTCGAACTTCAACGCCGCCGACCTCGACGACTACCTGGTGCTGCAGCGGGACTGGGGCGTCGACGGCGGGCTGCGGTCGGTGGATCCGACCACGCTGGAGGCGATGCGGCGCGAGGCCGCCGAGGCCACCCGGGCGGTGTTCGAGTACCTCGGCCTGGCCGACTTCGACGACGAACACGTGGAAGCCGTTGTGATGGCGGAGGGTTCGAAGGACCTGCCGCAGACCGACGGGCTGAAGGTGCTCAACGCCGCCCGCATCATCGACCAGTCCGGGCTGACCGTGCTCGACGTGGTGCGGGCGCTGGCCGAGACCGGGTTCCCGCACATCGCCGACCGCGTGCTGGGCATGGCCCGGGCCCGCATCAGCGGGGACTACCTGCAGGTCGCCGCGATCTTCGACGAGGAGATGAATGTGCTTTCGGCGCTGCGGGATCCCAACGACTACCGCGGCCCGGGCACCGGGTACCGGCCCAGCCCGGAGCGGCAGGCGCAGATCGACGCCATCCGGCAGGCGCGCTCGGTGGCCGATCTGGTGCGCGAGCAGGCGAAGTTCGCCGAGCCGGGGCGGTTGGCCCCGCTCGGGCCGGCCGGGGTCGGCGACGACCCGCGCGAGGTCGTCATCGGGGTCTCGCCGGCGTTCGGCACCCGGCTCTACCGCACGCTGTCCGGGATGACGATCTACGAGGTGCTCGAACAGATCCTGGCCGGGCTGGAGGAGGAGCAGTGCGTGCCGCGGGTGGTGCGCATCACCGACACCATCGACCTGGGCGCGATCGGCAAGTCGGCCGCCCGGCTGTCCGGTTCCGGGATCGGGGTGGGGCTGCAGGCCAAGGGCACCGTGCTGATCCACCGGCGCGACCTGCCGCCGCTGGCCAACCTGGAACTGCTCAGCGTGGCGCCGTTGATCACCCCGGAGATGTACCGGCTCATCGGCATCAACGCGGGCCGGCACGCCAAGGGCACCACCCCGGCACCGATGCGCAACGCCTACACCGACGAGGCGATCACCGCCCGCTACCACACCAAGGTGGTGTCGATGGTCGCCATCGAGCGCCGCGAGGCCGAGCGGCGGGAGGCCGACGGCCACATCGAACTGGAGGTCACCCGATGAGCGCGACGTCGTACTCCGGCCGCCGGGCCGAGGAGGTGACGGTCGAGGCGGTCCGCAACGGCGAGTTGAACCTCGACGACATCCGGATCAGCCGCTCCACGCTGCTGGCCCAGGCCGAGGCCGCCGAGCGGTCCGGCTCGGTCCAGCTCGGGCTGAACCTGCGCCGCGCGGCCGAGCTGACCGCGTTCGGCGACGAGGAGATGCTCGCCGCCTACGAGGCGCTGCGGCCGCACCGCTCGACGTTCGACGAACTCGAGGCGCTCGCGCAGCGGCTCGAGGCCCGGCAGGCCCACGAGTGCGCCCGCCTGGTCCGGGAGGCCGCCGAGGTCTACCGGCGCCGCGGATTGCTGAGATGACCGTCTGGGCCGGGATCGACATCGGCAACGCCACCACCGAGGTGGTGCTCTGCCGCGCCGGCGAGGGCCTGGAGGTGCTGGCCGCCGCCCGCACCCCGACCCGTGGTGGCAAGGGCTCGACGGCCGCGCTCGAGCGGGCCGCCCAGCTGGCCCGCCAACTCGCCGACCGGCACGGTGTGGTGATCGAGCGGGCGGCGTTCGCGCCCACCCCGCCGGTGCACTCCGGCGTGGAGCGGGTGGCGCTGGAGGCCCGCAGCACCGGCCGGCTGACCATCGTCGCCCGCGGCGCCGACACCACCGCCGGTGACGGTGCCGGGGTGGGGGTACCGGTGCCGGTGCGGGAGTTGGCCGGGGCCGGCCGCTGCGGCCCGGTGATCGCCTGCGCGACCCGCGCGGACGGCTACCGGGAAGTCGCCGCCGCGGTCAACGCCGCGCTCGCGGCCGGGGTGGAGGTGGCCGGCGTGCTCACCGAGAACGACGAGGCGGTGCTGATCTCCAACCGGCTGCGCACCCGGCTGCCGGTCGTCGACGACGTCGACGTGACCCGGGTGCTCGGGGCGGCGCTGGTGGCGGTGGAGGTGCGCCAGGGCCCGGCGCCGCTGCAGCAGGTCACCGATCCGTTCTGGCTCACCGACGTGTTCGGGCTCGGCCCGGACGAGCGGGCCTACGCCCGCACCGTCGCCGATCTGCTGTTCGACAGCGCCTGCGCGGTGGTCGGGCTGACCGACGGGGAGCCCCGCCCGGCCGCCGCGGCACCGGACCGCGCGGTGCCGGCCGAGACCGGCGAGTCCCACGTCGTCGATCTGTCGGTGATTGCGGCACAGGCGAACTCGCGGCGCGGATCGGGGGTGGTGGACAGCCTGGTACTGGCCACCATGGGTGACGCGGGGACGGCGCCGGCCGGCGCCGACGAGCTTGCCCGCGCGCTGGGCGTGCCGGTGACGGCGATCGACTCCGAGGCCGCGGCGGCCCGGGCCGGTGCGCTGACCACCCCCGGGGTCACCGCCGACGTGGTCGTGGTGGACATCGGCGGCGGCACCGTCGACGTGGTGGCCGGGGACGCCCGGGTGGTGCTGCCCGGGGCGGGGCAGCTGCTCACCCTGGCCACCGCCACCGCACTCGAGATCTCGCGCAGCGCAGCCGAATACGCCAAACGCGCGGAGGCGCTCACCGCCGTCACCGCCCAGCTGGTCGAGGACGAGCACGGTCGGCGCCGGTTCCTGGACCGGCCCATCGACGGCCGCTGCACCGGATGGCTGCTGACCACCGCGCCCAGCGGCCTGCTGCCGTTCACCAGCCGGCTGTCCGGTCCGGAGTGGCGCAGTTGGCGACTGGCCGCCAAACGGTTGGTCATCGGCAGCAACGTCACCCGCGGCATCGCGCAGGTCGCCCCCGGTGCCTCGGGGGTGCTGCTGGTCGGCGGCGGCGCCGGTGACGACGAGCTGGCCCGGGCCGTCAGCGAGGAACTCGGCGCGATCGTGGCGGTGGGGCGCGGTAACGTCGCCGGCCGGCTGAGCCACCGGTTCGCGGTCGCCTACGGCCTGGTCGCGCTCGCCGCCGGCGGCTGAGTCGCACACGCCGGACGAAGCAGCGGGGCGCCCCGGCGACCGGGACGCCCCGCTGCGGCCGGGACGGGGGGGGTTACTCCTTGAGGTCGAGCTTCGGGGTGGGACGCCGGAAGCCGCGGGTGAGCACCAGCAGCCACAGCAGGCCCAGCGCCAGCCAGCCCAGCCCGATCTGCAGCGCGGTGGCCGACAGGCTGAACCACAGCCAGACCGTCAGCGCGAAGCCGATCAGCGGCAGCACGAGGTTGTTGACGAACTGCCCGCCGGAGCGCTGCCCGGCGTCGACGAAGTAGTGCTTGATCACCGACAGGTTCACCACCGAGAACGCCACCAGCGCACCGAAGCTGACCAGCTCGGCCATCGTCGCCAGGTCGACCACCACGACCAGCAGCGACAGCACCGACACCGCCAGGATCGAGATCACCGGGGTGGCGAAGCGCGGGTGGACCCAGCCGAACGGGTTCGGCAGCACCCCGTCGCGGCCCATCGCGTAGAGGATGCGCGACACCGACGCCTGCGAGGTGATCGCCGAACCGGTCGCCCCGGCCACGTAGGCGGCGGTGAAGAACACCTGCAGGAACTGCCCACCGGCGGCCAGCATGACGTCCAGCGAGCCGGACTCGGGGTCGCCGAACGCGTTGGACGGGAAGACCAGCTGCGAGGTGTAGCTGAGCACGATGAAGATCAGGCCGGACACCACGGTGGCGATCATGATGGCCTGCGGCACCTGCCGTTTGGCGTCCTTGGCCTCCTCCGACATGGTCGACACCGCGTCGAAGCCGAGGAACGACAGGCACAGGATGGCCGCGCCGGCCATCACCGGGCCGAACCCGGGTGCGGTGCCGTCACCGGTGAACGGGGCGGCCAGGTCGACGGTGCCGGAGCCGGAGATGGTGGCGATCGCCAGCACCAGGAAGGTCACGATGAAGATCGCCTGGGCGGCGATGATGACGAAGTTCGCCCGCGCCACCGACACGATGCCGACGATGTTGAGCACCGTGACCACCGCGATGGCCAGCAGCGCGAACACCCAGGCCGGCACGGACGGGATCGCCTCGGCCAGATACAGCCCGATGACCAAATAGTTGATCATCGGCAGGAACAGGTAGTCCAGCATCAGCGACCAGCCGGCCAGGAAGCCGACCGGGGCGCCGAAGGTCTGCTGGGTGTAGGTGTAGGCCGAGCCGGCGACCGGGTAGGCCACCACCATCCGCGCGTACGATCGGGCGGTGAACACCATCGCGATCAGGGTGACCACGTAGGCCAGCGGCACCCGGCCGCCGGTGGTCACCGTCACGATGCCGTAGGTGGTGAACACCGTCAACGGCACCATGTACACCAGTCCGAACAGCACCAGGGACGGCAGCCCGAGCGCGCGCCGGAGCCGCGTCTCGGTGTGTGGCAGTGCGGTTTCCGTCATCGACGTTCCTCTCAGTCGTCCGCCGTGTGGACCGGGCGGCCCTGCAGGTAGGTGGCACGCACGCGAACAGACGGAAGTTCAACGGGCGCAACGCTTCTCGGATCACGATCCAACCACACCAGGTCCGCGCTCGCACCCGGAACGATGCGACCCCAGTCACGTTCGGCGTACGCCTGGAAGGCGACGGCCTCGGTGTAGGCGCGCAGCGCGGGCTCGACGGCCAGGATCTCCTCCGGGGTCCAGCCGCCGGGCGGCCCGCCCTCGGCGTTGCGGCGGGACGCCGCGATCGCGATGCCGTCGAACGGCGCACCCGACGACACCGGCCAGTCCGAACCGAACGCCAGGGCGGCACCGGACTCCTTGAGGGTGCGCAGCCGGTACTGCTTGTCGGCCCGCTCCGGGCCGAGCCGCGGGATGGTCAGCACCGTCATCAGCGAGTCCAGCTGGGCCCAAAGCGGCTGCATGTTCGGGATCACCCCGAGCCGGGCGAACCGGCCGATGTCGGCGTCGTCGACGAGCTGGGCGTGGGCGATCACCGGGCGGCGGTCGCGCGGGCCGTTGCGTTCGATGACGTACTCGATCGCGTCGAGCGCCTGGCGCACCGCGGCGTCGCCGATGGCGTGGATGTGGATCTGCAGACCGAGTTCGTCGACGCGGCGGGCGGCCTCGGCCAGCGAGTCGCCCTCCCAGACCTGCATACCGTGCGAGTGCAGCCCGGTGCAGTACGGCTGCAGCAGGGCCCCGGTCTCGTTCTCCACCACGCCGTCGGCGAAGAACTTCACCGTCTGCGCGGTCAGCAGCGGATTGCCGGCCGCGCGGACCCGTTCGCGGGCCTGCGGGTAGCCGGCCACCTGTTCGTCGAAATGCCGCGGGTCGGCGTAGAAGGCGAGGTTGAACCGCATCCGCAGCGCGTCCCGGCGGGCCGCGGCGACGTAGGTGTCCACGTCGTCCGGCTCCACCCAGGCGTCCTGCACCCAGGTCACGCCGCGGGCCAGGTAGTAGTCGGCCGCGGTGGACAGCGCTCCGATACGCACCGCCTCGTCCCGGCGCGGCATCACCCGGGTGACGAGGTCGGTTGCGCCCCATTCGCGCAGCGTGCCCAGCGGGCTACCGTCCGCGCGGCGGGGGATCTCGCCCAGCACCGGGTCCGGGGTGTCGGCGGTGATGCCGGCGCGTTGCAGCGCAACGGAGTTCACCCAGAAGGTGTGGTAGTCCCAGGCGCGCAGCACCACCGGCCGGTCCGGCACCGCGGCGTCGAGCCAGCGGGCGTCGAACAGTCCGCCGGGCGAGAGGCTGCCGTCGTAGGAGGCGCCGACGATCCACTCCTGCTCGGGATGGGCGTCGGCGTACGCCTTGACGGCGGCCACGATCTCGTCGACCGACCGGCACGGGCGCACCGCCGGGCCGGCCGCCTCCAGGCCGCCGTAGAGCGGGTGGGCGTGACCGTCGCCGAACGACGGCATGAGGAACCCGCCCTCGAGATCGACGACGGTGTCGGTCCGCCCGGCCCGGGCCTGCTCGCCGGTGGCCCGGATCACGCCGTCGGCGACCAGCAGCGCGTCGGTCGTGCCGGACGGGGTCCAGATCGTCCCGCCGTGGAACAGGGTCGTGCTCACTTGGCCTCCGGGTGCTTCGGGGATGGCTGTTGCTGGGTGATGCAGTGGATGCCGCCGCCGCGCTCGAACAACGGGCGGGCGTCGACGGTGACCACCTCGCGGCCGGGGTAGTGCTCGGCCAGGATGGCCGCGGCGTCGGCGTCGTGCGGGTCGTCGAAGCCGCAGGCGATCACGCCGCCGTTGACGACCAGGTGGTTGATGTAGCTGTAGTCCACCCAGCCCTCGGCGTCGGTGAGCGTGGCCGGGGCGGGCATCTCGACGATCTCGAACCGTCCGGTGCGCTCGAGCACCTCACGGATCTGCTTGCACACCAGATGATCCGGGTGCGACTCGGCCCGCTGGGTGTGCAGCAGCAGCCGGCCGGGCGCCGGGATGGCGGCGACGATGTCGACGTGGCCGCGGGTGCCGTAGCGCTGCGAGTCGCGGGTCAGCCCGCGCGGCAGCCAGATCACGTCGGTGGCGCCGATGGTGCGGGCCAGCTCGGCCTCCACATCGGCCTTGGTCAGCGTCGGGTTGCGGCCCGGATCCAGCTGCACGGTCTCGGTGACCAGCACCGTGCCGCGGCCGTCGACCTGGATGCCCCCGCCCTCGTTGACCAGCGGCGAGTCCACCACCGGCACACCGGCGAGTTCGGCGACCAGGCGGCCGATTTCGGCGTCGCGGTCCCAGCGTGCCCAGTCCTGGCCGCCCCAGCCGTTGAACACCCAGTCCACCGCGGCCACCGATCCGTCGGCGGCGTGCACGAAGGTGGGGCCGATGTCGCGCATCCAGGCGTCGTTCAGCGGCGCCTCGACGATCTCGACCTCACGGGACAGATACCGGCGCGCGGCGGCCAGCTGCGGCGGGTCGACCAGCACCGTCACCGGCTCGAACCGGGCGATGGCGTGCGCGACCGCCGCCCAGGTGGCGCGGGCCTCATGCCGCTGCTGTTCGGTCGCACCGAGCGAGTACCCCTCGCACGGGAAGGCCATCCAGACCCGGTCCTGCGGTGCGCCCTCGGCGGGCATGAGGTAGCCGGTCATTTCACGATCTTGGTGGGGGCGTGTCCCTCGCCGTACGGCCGCTGCGGGTCGACCGGCGCGGTGAGGGATCCGTAGGTGTCGGGCCGCCGGGTGAGCAGGAACGGGAACAGTTCCAGCCAGTCGCGGCGCTGGTCGAGGTCCAGATCGGCGACGAGCACCGCCTCCTCGTCGCGCGGGGCCTCGACGAGCACCCGGCCGTACGGGTCGGAGATGAACGAGGAGCCGTAGAAACGCACCGTGCCCTCGTCGCCGGTGCGGTTGGGCACCACCATGAACAGGCCGCTGCTGATGCCGTTGGCGACGATGACCTGCCGCCACAGCGGCTGGGTGTCGAAGTCCGGGAACACCGGCTCCGAGCCGATCGCGGTGGGGTAGGCCAGGATCTCCGCGCCGCGCAGCGAGTAGCTGCGGGCCACCTCCGGGAACCACTCGTCCCAGCAGGTCGGCAGCCCGAGCCGGGCGCCGAGCCCGTCCGGCGCGTAGACCGGGTAGGGGTCGCCCTGGTCGGCCGGACCGGGCCGGAAGTAGGTGTCCTCGTAGTAGCCGGCGGTGACCGGGATGTGCAGCTTGCGGGTGCGGCCCACCAGTTCGCCGGACGGGCCGACCAGGATCGCGGTGTTGTAGCCCAGGCCGTCCTCGGCCGGTGCCTTCTCGTACAGCGAGGCGTGCACGAAGATGCCGTGCGCCCGGGCGGCCTCGGCGGCCAGCTCGTAGGTGGGTCCGCCGGTGAGCTCCTCGGCCTGCTCGCCGGGGTTCGGGCCGGCCGGGGTGTCGGCGGGGTAGCGGCGCAGGGTCAGCTCCGGCAGGAACACCACCCGGGCGCCCTCGCCGGCCGCCCGGTCGATGCCCTCGCGCAGCGCCGCGACGAGTTCGCCCCGGTCGGGGCGCCAGCGGTGCTGCACCAGCCCGACCCGCAGGGGTGGGCGCTGCGACGGGGTGGTGCGCGACAGGGACTCGGGAGCCGGGGCCGTCAATGTGATCATCGCGCTCCTAAAACGAATCGGGTTCGTTTATTTTGAGATCGGTCACGGCGGTTGTAAAGCTGTGGAGCCGAGAAATTTCACGAGGGAGTGCGCCATGGGACGACCGTCGGTGCCGATCCTGTCGCCGGAACGGATCGCCGATGCCGCCCTCGATCTGGTGTGCGCCACCGGCGGGTTCACCATCCCCGAGCTCGCCCGCAGGCTCGGGGTGAGTCCGTCGTCGCTGTACAACCACGTCTCCGGACGCGAGGAGATCGTCGAGCTGCTGCGCGAGAAGGCGATGTCGGAGGTGTCGCTGCCGGATATCCACGCCGACCGGCCGTGGACCGACATCGTGGCCGACATCATGCGGTCCTACCGGCGCAGCTTCGCCCGCTATCCCCGGCTCATCCCGCTGCTGACGCTCTACGCGGTCAACAGCCGGCAGGCGTTCACGATGTACAACGCGCTGGCCGAGACGCTGCAGCGGCGGGCCGGCTACAGCCCGGCCGACACGCTGCGCATCATCACGATGTTCGACAACTACGTGCTCGGCTCGGCGCTGGACCTCGCCGCCCCGGAACAGCCCTGGCAGACCAACACCTACGTCGGCCCGGCGATGGCCGCCGCACTGGCCACCGGCGGAGCCAAACCGGACCGTGCCGACGACGCGTTCGAGTTCGGCTTGGCGGTGCTGCTGCGCGGCCTGGTGCAGGGCGGACCCGGCCCGGCCCCGACCCGTTAACGTTTCGGTGTGATCACCGCCTGGTTCGACCGCCTGCCCAAGCGGATGCTGTCGCTGCGCACGATCGTCGTCGTCGCGGCGCTGGCGGTGATGGGCCTGGTCGTCACGTTGGGCGCGTGGGTGTGGGTGGGCGTCACCAACGACCAGTACAACCAGCTGGACCGGCGGCTGGACTCGGTGAGCAGCCTGGGCGACATCAGCTGGCTGCTGCGTGAGGGTCCGCAGCCGACCGGTGACGCCACCGAGCCGCACGACAGCCTGGTCCGCACCGTGCGCATCGGCGGGGTGACGATGTCGGTGCCGTCCGACATCGTGCTGCCGGACCTGCCCAGCGGCTACACCAACACCACCATCGACGGGGTGGATTACCGGGTCCGCACCTTCGGGGCCGGGGCGGCGAAGGTCGCGCTCGGCGCCCCGCTGGCCGAGACCCAGCGCCGCATCGACGAGCTGCACCGGCGGGTGCTGCTGATCTGCGGCGGCGTGCTGGTCGGCACGGTGATCGTCGGGACCGTCATGTGGCTGATCATGGTGAACCCGTTCCGGGTGCTCGCCCAGCAGGCGCGGGCGATCAACGCCCAGTCCAAGCCGGAGGAGGTGCAGGTCCGCGGGGTGCGGGAGGCCGTCGAGATTGCGGACGCGGTGGAGGGCATGCTGGCCCGGATCGGCGACGAGCAGGCCCGCACCCGCGCCGCGCTGGAGTCGGCCCGCGACTTCGCCGCGGTCGCCTCGCACGAGCTGCGCACCCCGCTCACCGCGATGCGCACCAACCTGGAGGTGCTGTCCACCCTCGACCTCGCACCCGAGCAGCGCAACGAGGTGATCGAGGACATCATGCGCACCCAGAGCCGGATCGAGGCCACCCTCGGTGCGCTGGAGCGGCTGGCACAGGGCGAACTGACCACCGCCGACGACTTCGTCCCGTTCGACGTCACCGAGCTGATGGACCGGGCCGCCCACGACGCCATCCGCGCCTACCCGGACATCGACGTCGCCCTGGTGCCGTCGCCGAACGTGCTGATGGTGGGACTGCCGGCCGGGCTGCGGCTGGTCGTCGACAACGCCATCGCCAATGCGGTCAAACACGGTGGCGCGACGCAGATCCGGATCGGGGTGACGAGTTCGTCCGACGGGGTGGAGCTCATCGTCGACGACAACGGCTCCGGGGTGCCGGAGGCCGAGCGCCGCAAGGTGTTCGAGCGGTTCTCCCGCGGCTCCAACGCCGCCCGCGCCGGCTCCGGCCTCGGTCTGGCCCTGGTGGCCCAGCAGGCCGAACTCCACGGCGGCACCGCCGCGTTGGAGTCCAGCCCGCTCGGCGGTGCCCGGCTGGTGCTGCGCCTGCCGGCGCCCGCGGCGACGGAATAGCCCCTGCCCGAAGAGAACCTGCCCGAATAGAACCTGCCCGCCGCCGACCCCTCGTGCATTTCCGGCGGCGGGAACGCGGGCTCAGGCCGATTCCGGGTACCAGGCGCGCCGTCGGCCGCGCACCGGGTAGCCGTTGCGCTCGGCGAGCGTGCGCAGCTGGCGCAGCGCGAAGGTGCGGCCGCGGCCGGACTCCGGGACGAAGATGCCGGCCCACAGCCCCTCGGCCCGGGGCGACTCGCAGGCCTCCCGCGCGCACAGCCAGCGCCGCGGGCAGGCCCGGCAGGCCGCCTTGGCCTCGGCGTCGGGCAGCGTGGTCCAGCGCTCGGGGTCGCGGGTGCAGACGCCGATCGGTACCCCGTCGGACATCAAGCCGTTCATCGCAGTGCCTCCTTCGTGCCGGGTTCCCGGGTGGTGGGACGGGTGGTGGTGCGCCCGGTGGGCGCGGTGATGCAGAATCTAGACGTCAAACCGTAGCAATGCAACAGTTGATGGCCGGAGGTGGGCGTGGATCCGCGCGTATCCTGCGGAAATCTGGGAATAATTCGAAGAGTTGCTACAGAACAGTCGGGGGAATCCGAAGCGGTACGCCGATTTCGCCTACGGAGTTCGTCGGATTCGAGCCGTAGCGCGAGCAGTAGCAGGACTACTATTGCCCTGAGTCAGTGAGCGCGCACTGCTTCTAGCGAGGATGTAGCCGTAATGACCGACGTCGAGTCCACCGAACAGGTGGCCACCGCCGTTGATCCGGGCATCCTGCGCGCCGGGATGGCCGCGGCGGCCCGACGGCGCGAGCTCAACATCAGCCAGCGCCGGCTGGCGGCGGAGGGGATCATCAACGCCGGCGCCCTCATCGCCTTCGAGAAGGGGCGCAGCTGGCCGCGGGAACGCACCCGGGCCCGGCTCGAGGAGGTGCTGCGCTGGCCGCCCGGCACCATCGCCCGGCTGCGGGAGGAGGGGCAGCCGGCCCCGGCCGGCGCGCCGGCGCCCGGCGGGGCCGCCGGGGTGGACGCCGACGAGGTCCCGCTGGTCGCTCAGGCGGTGCTCGCCGCGGTGCACGGCATCGAAACGGCGGTCGCCGCACTGCCGGACACCGCCGCCCCCGACTTCGGGCGCCGGGTCGCCGCCGTGCTGGCCGATCTGCGCCGGCTCGAGGCGGTGGCCTCCCGGGCCGCCCGGATCAACCGGGTGTCGCCGCCGCTGATCAAGGCGCTCGGCACGGTCCGGCGCACGATCGACGAGCTGACCATGCGGGCCGCCGGCGCGCCGGGCGCGACGCTCGGGCAGCGGCTCTACGCCGCGCGGCGGCGGGCGAACCTCACCGTCGAGGAGACCGCGGCCGCGGCCGGGGTGGCCGACGGCGTGATCATGGCCGCCGAGGCCGAGCAGCCGGTGGCCGCCGACGCCGCCCGCGCGATCGAGCACCTCCTCGAGCACCTCGACTGAATCCGTCGCGTTCCTGACCATCGGGTGCGGTTTTCGTCGTTATCGGTCGCAGCTGGTGTCGATATCGCATATTTTTCGGGTATGCGGATTCTTCTGGTGGGCGCCGGCGGCGTGGGTGCGGCGTTCTGCGCCATCGCCGCGCGGCGGGACTTCTTCGAACAGGTCGTGGTGTGTGACTACGACGAGGACCGGGCCCGGCGGGCCGCCGCCGCGGCCGGCGACGACCGGTTCGTCGCGGCCCGGCTGGATGCCTCCTCGGCCGGGGCGGTCGCCGAGGCGGTGCGCCGGCACCGCAGCACCCACGTCCTGAACGCCGTCGACCCGCGCTTCGTCATGCCGATCTTCACCGGCGCGCTGGACGGCGGGGCGGACTACCTGGACATGGCGATGAGCCTGTCCCGGCCGCACCCGCAACGCCCCTACGAGCTCACTGGCGTGAAGCTCGGCGACGAGCAGTTCGCGCTCGAGGAGCGCTGGCGGCAGGCGGGGCGGTTGGCGCTGGTCGGCATGGGGGTGGAGCCGGGCCTGTCGGACGTGTTCGCCCGCTACGCGGCTGACCACCTGTTCGCCGAGATCGACGAGCTGGGCACCCGCGACGGGTCGAACCTCACCGTCGAGGGCTACGAGTTCGCCCCGTCGTTCTCGATCTGGACCACCATCGAGGAGTGCCTCAACCCGCCGGTGATCTGGGAGGCCGACCGCGGCTGGTACACCACCGAGCCGTTCAGCGAGCCGGAGGTGTTCGACTTTCCGGAGGGCATCGGCCCGGTCGAGTGCGTCAACGTCGAGCACGAGGAAGTGCTGCTGATGCCGCGCTGGGTCGAGTGCAAGCGCGCGACGTTCAAGTACGGCCTGGGTGCGGAGTTCATCGACGTGCTCAAGACGCTGCACAAGCTCGGCCTGGACCGCACCGACAAGGTGCGGGTGGGCGCTGTGGAGGTCAGCCCGCGCGACGTGGTCGCCGCCTGCCTGCCGGATCCGGCCACGCTGGGGCCGAAGATGCGTGGCAAGACCTGCGCCGGGGTGTGGGTGACCGGCACCGGCAAGGACGGCAACCCGCGATCGACGTACCTCTACCACGTCGTCGACAACGAGTGGTCGATGGCCGAGTACGGCCACCAGTGCGTGGTGTGGCAGACCGCGATCAACCCGGTGGTGGCGCTGGAACTGCTGGCCACCGGGGTCTGGCAGGGCAGCGGGGTGCTCGGGCCGGAGGCCTTCGACGCGGTGCCGTTCCTGGACCTGCTCACCGCCTACGGCTCGCCCTGGGGCGTCCGAGAGCTGACCTGACCGCTCAGCGCTCCGGCCGGAAGATCCACGGCTCGCGGGGCAGCCGCTGCGGGTCGAACCGGGCCAGCAGCTCGTCCAGATCGCGGCTGGGCCAGCCCAGCGACGTGGCGATCAGCTCGAAGGCCCGCTGCACCCCGATCTCGGCGAGGGTGACCGCGCCGTCGCGTTTGGCCAGCCGCACCCCGTCGGCGTTGAGCACCAGCGGAACGTGCGCGTACGTCGGTTCCGGGTAGCCCAGCAGCCGGGCCAGGTAGGCCTGCCGCGGCGAGGACGGCAGCAGGTCGTCACCGCGCACCACCTGGTCGACGCCGCAGGCGGCGTCGTCGATCACCACCGCCAGGTTGTAGGCCGGCACCCCGTCGCCCCGGCGGACGACGAAATCGTCCACCACACCGGTGTATTCGCCGTGCAGCAGATCGGTGACGGTGTAGCGGTAGGTGTCGGTGCGCAGCCGCAGCGCCGGTGGTCGGCCGATCTCGGCGCGGCGGCGCCGGCGCTGCGCCTCGGTCAGGTCCCGGCAGGTGCCCGGGTAGGCGCCCTCCGGCGCGTGCGGCGCCCGCGGCGCCTGCAGGATGTCCTTTCTGCTGCAATAGCATTCGTAGACCATGCCGGCCTCGACAAGCTGGTCGATGACCCGCTGGTAGCGGTCGGGGTGCTCGGACTGCCACTGCACCGGTTCGTCGGAGGTCAGCCCGATCGCGGCCAGGTCGGCCAGTTGCCGTTCGCCCACCGCGCGCGAGGTGCGGTCGTCGAGGTCCTCCACGCGCAGCAGGAACCGGCGACCGGACCAGCGGGCGAACAGCCAGGCCAGCACCGCGGTGCGCAGGTTGCCGATGTGCAGGTCCGCCGACGGGCTCGGTGCGAACCGGCCGGCACCGGAAGAACTCGTCACGTGCGCAATCTAGCCCGCCGGCACGGCGGGGCCGCTCAGACCCGTTGGGCCAGGCCGTCGAGCGCCTCGGCGATGTGCTCGGGCCAACGCCGGCGGTCGACCGGGTGCACCGCGGTGTCGCCGGTGAACGCGCTGGAGATCACCACGTCCGGCCGCAGCTCGGCCAGGAGTCGCAGGCTCGCGGCCAGCGCGGCGGCGTCGCTGAAGGGCAGGTACCCCGCGGTCCACCGGCCGTCCGGGCCGACGTAGAGGGTGTCGCCGGTGAACAGGTAGCGTGCCCCGGCCCCGCCGGGCACCAGGTAGCACATGCTGCCCGGGGTGTGGCCGGGGGCGGGCACGACCTCGATGCCGTTGGCGTCGACGTGGCGCCCGGTGAGCGCGACGTCGATCCGGCGGTGCACTTCGATCTCGGCCCGCTCGGCCGCCGGCGCGTGCAGCCTCGCCCCGAACCGGCGGCCGATCACCGCCAGCACCGGCCCGGCCTCGTCGCGGTGCGACAGGTACTGGTGGGCGACGCCGCCGAGGCGTTCGATCTCGTCGAGATCGGCGTCGCCGGCGGGTGAGTAGAACAGCACGTTGGACCGGCCGCCGGTCCACAGGTAGGCGTGGGTGGTCAGGCCGGGGAACGGGGTGTCGGTGCGGGTCTGCCACACCCGGGGCAGGACTTCACGCATGGGCGCCTCCTCAGCGACGGATGTGCCCAGCGTGCTACCTCAACCGGGGTTGAGGTCAACCCGCCTTGGCCTCGCCGCCCTGGCGCTGCAACGACACCGACGCGGTGCCGGTGGCCCGGGCCGCCGCCACGCCCCGGCCCTGGGCGGTGACCGCCAGGCAGGTGCGGTCGCCGCGGAACAGGTCGCGGGAGAACTCGTAGGGCCGGCCGTCCTCGTCGTAGGTGATCCGGGTGATCAGCAGCAGTGCCGAGTCCGGTTCGATGTCGAGCAGCGAGGCCTCCTCGGCGGTGGCGTTGACCGCCTCGATGCGCTCGTCGGCGCGGGCCGCGACCAGCCCGTACTGGCTCTCCAGGAGCTCGTAGAGCGACCCGCCGAGCTGCTGCTCGAGCAACCCGGGGAACCGGTCGGCGGGAAACTGGGCCAGTTCCAACGAGATCGGCGAGCCGTCGGCCAGCCGCACCCGCTGGATCTCGACGACCAGTGCGTCGGGTTCGAGTTGCAGCGCGGTGCGGGTGCGCTGGTCGGCGGTGGTGATCTTGGTCGACAGCACCCGGGTGCCGGCGACGTAGCCCTGCCGGGCCAGGAACGCCGGTACCCCGACCACGTCGGTGAGGCTGCGTTCGACCTGGGTGTGGCTGATGAAGATGCCGCCGGCCCGGCCGATCACCCGGTGGATGAGGCCGGCCTCCTCCAGCGCGGCGAGCGCCTGACGGAGACTGGACCGGCTGGTGCCGTAGCGCTCGGCGAGTTCCCGCTCGCTGCCGAGCTTTGCCCCCGGAACCCCGGCGTTGATATCGGCGACGATCCGACGCCGCAGTTCCTCGCTCTGACTCGGCACCGCCCCCTCCAGCGTGTCCATTTGGTACTACCAAAAAATCCTATCGGTACGGCCGGCTGGGGCGGCGCCGGGCCCTCCTCAGTCCTGGTACAGCTCGGCGATGGCTTCCGGGGACTCCGGCAGCACCTGGCCGCCGTCGACGACGAGCGTCTGGCCGGTGATGTAGCCGGCCTCGTCGGTGGCGAAGAACAGCGCGGCGTTGCCGATGTCGGCGACCGAGCCGAGCCGGCGGGTGGGAATGGCGGCCGCCATCCGGTTCATGTACTCCTCGCCCATCTCGACCAGGCCCTCGGTCTTGATGTTGCCCGGCAGCACCGCGTTGACGGTGATGTTCTTCGGCGCCAACTCCATTGCGGCGGTGCGCATGAAACCGAGCTGGGCGGCCTTGGAGGCGCCGTAGTGGGTCCAGCCCGGGTACCCGGTGATCGGGCCGGTGATCGAGGAGGTGATGATGACCCGGCCGTGGCCGCTGGCGGTGAGCGCGTCGAGGGCCGCCTGGATGATGTAGACGGTGCCCTTGAAGTTCACCGCGAGCACCTGCTCGATGTCGGCGGGCGAGAGCTGTTCGAGCCGGCCGGCCGGGAAGATCCCGGCGTTGGCGCACACGATGTCCAGGCCGCCGAACTGTTCGACGGCGGTGGCCACCGCCTTGCGGCTGTCCTGCGGGTCGGTGACGTCGGCGACCGCCGCGGCGATCCGGCCCTTGCGGCCGGACAGTTCGCCGACCGTCTTGTCCAGGTCGGCCTGGGTGCGGCTGGTGATGAGCACGTTGATGCCGGCGTTGACGAAGACCTCGGCGATGCCGCGGCCGATGCCCTTGCTGCCGCCGGTGACGATGGCCGAGCGGCCCTCGAGTGAACCGAACATGGATGGTGCCTCCGGGATGTGTGGGGACGGATGTCAGGTCAGTCGTTGACCGTTGGTGCTCAGGTATGTCTCGGCCAGCTTGCAGCTGCCCTCGGCGTAGGTGATCGCCTTCGTCCGGGATTCCTTGGAGTGGCTGTGCGAGCCCATCCAGGCCAGCAGCAGCAGCCGCCGGTACAGCACGAACGACGGCAGCATGGCCTCGTCGGCCGCGGACATCTCCCGGTGGCTGCGGTAGCCCCGCACCCACGAGTCCTGCCACTCCGGCAGTGCCGGATCATCCTCGATGAACGACACGGCGGTGCCGAAATCGTAGAAGTACCAGCCGAATCCGCAGTCGTCGAAGTCGATGACGGTGATGGTGTCGCCGTCGACGAGCAGGTTGGCCAGCCGCAGGTCGGCGTGGATCAGCCCGTAGGTGTCCGGGCCGGAACCGTATTCGAGAAGTTTGTCGTGCAGCAGCTGCTCGGCGCGGCCGAGCACCTCGCACTCGGCCGGCCCGACCCCGACGGCGTCCTGCCACCGGCCCCACCTCGGCTCGGCGCCGAAGCTGTGCTCCCAGTCCCAGGCGAACCGGGCGAACCCGGCCGGCCGCTGCCAGCCGCGGGCGTGGGCGTGCAGCGCGGCGGTGATCCGGCCGAGGGTGTGGAAGTCGTCGGTGGTCAGTGACTGCTCGTCCGGTTCGGCACCCGGCACCATCTCGAAATGCACCACGTGCCGGACGGTTCCGTCCGCCTCGACCCCGACCACCCGGCGCCCGTCGCGGGCCGGGATCACCACCGGCACCCGCACGTCGCTGTCGGCCCGCAGTGCGGCCAGCCAGTCCAGTTCGGACTCGATCTCGTGCGGTTCGTGGTAGTCGAGGCGGTGCACCCGCAGGATCGAGCGGGTGCCCGATGCCGGATCGTGCACCGCGTAGGTGGCGTTCTCCGACAGGTTCAGCAGATGCAGCTCGGCATCCGGGCCGACGTCGTAGGCGGCCAGTGCGCGGCGCGCGATGGTGACGTCGGCGGTGATCACCCCGTTGTCGCTCATCAGTGGTCCCGTCCCTCGATCGCGTTCAGCACCTCGGTGATCCGGTCCCGGGCGCTGGTGACATCGCTTGTGCTACCGGCGATGTAGAGCCTGCCAGCAGCGCCGATCATCTGCACGTCGACCATGGTGAGCCCGGGCGCGGCCCGCTCGGCCTCGTTGGCCGCCACCGCCGCGAACAGCGCCGGGGTCATCTCGTAGACCAGCAGCGACTGGCCGGGCAGCACCATCGAGGCCTGGCGGTTGCGGTTGAGGATCACCGCGTGCTGGTCGGTGATGTTCTCGATGATGTCGTGGAACAGCACCCGCGGCCGCAGCTGGTCGGCCGCCGAGGCCCCGGTGCCCCGCAGGATCGCCTCGCCGGCCCGCTGCACGTCGGCCAGCTCGGACGAGTGGATCTCCAGCACGCCGAACTGCCGTTCCACGTAGAGGATGCCGGGCTGGATGCCGGGCACCTCGCGCAGGGCCAGGTCGATGACCCGCTCGATCGCCAGGGCGGGGGACACCTCGACGATCAGCGCGTGCTCGCCGGCGTACGGCGGGTAGCCGCGGGCCCGGGTGGGGGTCCCCAGGTAGGCGGCGAACTGCGGCTGCAGATCCTGTACCAGCAGGTAGACGCGGATCTCGGTGCGCGTCGCGATTTCGGTCGCGGCCATCAGGCTCCTCAGGGTCGAAGTAGGCGAACGGGGCGCCGGCGCGGGTTACTGCGCGCTCACCGAGAAGTGCGCCCCGAGCTCACTGTGCGGGCGCGGGATGACGTGCACGCTGACCAGTTCGCCGACCTGGGAGGCGGTTTCCGCACCGGCCTCGGTGGCGGCCTTGACCGCGCCCACCTCGCCGGTGACGATCACCGCGACCAGGCCGTCGCCGACCTGCTGGCGGTCGGTGATGGTGACGTTGGCGGCCTTGACCATCGCGTCGGCGGCTGCCAGGGCGGCCACGTAGCCCTTGGTCTCGATCATTCCGATCGCGTTGCTGGCCATGATGTTTCTCCTTGTCTGCCGGGATATTTCGGACTTCGTTGCGGGAGTTCGGATGGTGCTGGCGGGATCAGTCGGACGGATCGGGATCGATCGAGCCGATGATCAGCGCGTCGACCGGCGGCGGCGGGCCGGTGAACCAACCCGCGGCGACCGAGCCCTGCGCGATCAGGACCCGCTCACCGACGCCACTGCCGAGCACGTCGAAGGCGATCAGTCTGGCGCCGGACCCGTCGGCCTCGACCTCCAGGAACGCGCCGGCGGGCAGGCCGTCGATGCGCCGGGTCGCCCAGACCTGACCGGTCACAACTCCGGAAATCATGTTCTTCCTTTCGGCCGAGCCGTCACTTGCGCTCCTTCTCGATCTTGATCCCCAGGGTGCGGGCCTTCTCCCGGGCCAGCGGCGTCAGCACCGCCCGGCGGCCGAGCACCAGCACCCCGCCGCCGGAGTCGGCGATGTCGCGGATGTGCCGCTCGGTCACCGCGCCGCTGTCGATGCGGTGGGTGCGCTCGCCGGTGCTCGTCGCCCCGCCGGCCAGGCGGAACCTCAGCCGGCCGGCGCGCAGATCCGCACGCGTCTTGGGGTTCTCGAACAGTTTGAGCAGGGTGCGCACGAACGCGTCCAGATCGGCGTCGTTGGCGATGCGGACGGTGTCCGTGCGGGTCTTGTCGTCGGCGGCCAGCGGTCCGGTGGGCTGCAGCCCGAACTGCTCGGCCACGGTGCGCGGCGCCGGCGGGGGAGGAGGGGGAGGTGGTGGGGGCGGTGGGGGGACGGCCGGGGCCGCGGCGGGGACGGCCAGATCGGCAACCGCCTCGCGCACCACCTCCCGGACCAGTTGGCGCAGCGCCGCCGGGTCGATCCCGGTCATGTGGCGCTCCGCGCCAGGGCATCCTCGGCAGCCTCGGCCGCCTGGCGGACGTCGGCCTCGGTGCCCGACAGGTACACCCGGCCGGTCGCACCGATCATCCGGTAGTCGACGACCTTGATGTCGGCGGCCTTCTCCGCCTCGTTGGTGGCCAGGATGGCGTAGGAGGCGGGCTGCATCTCGAGCACGTACAGCGACTCGCCGGCCAGCACCATCGACCCGATCTTGTTGCGGTTGATCAGAAAGGCGTGCTGGCGGTCGATGCTGGTGATGAGCTTGGAAGCCAGGATCTGCGGCCGCACCGCGTCGGTGGCGTCCTTGCCCAGCTCGGCCAGTGCGGCGTCGGCGGCGGCCTTGACCGCGCCGGTCTCGCCGTGGAACTCCAGGTAGCCGAACTGCCGCTCGACGACCAGGATGCCGGCGTTGACCTCGGCGTGCTTGAGTGCCACGTCGGTCACGCCCTCGATGTCCAGGCCGGGGGCGACCTCGATGATCTGGGCGGCCATGTCGGCGCGGGGCAGCGTGCCCTTGATCCAGGTGCCCAGGTACGACAGCGTCTGCGGCTGCAGCCGGTCGATGAAGATGAAGGAACGCAGTTCAGCCACGAGCTACCTCTTGATCAGTTGGGCGAGTTCTTCGACGACCAGCTTGCGCAACTCGGCGCGCAACGCGTCCAGCGTCGGGTCGAGCGGGCGGGAGCCGCCGACGGTGCCGCTGCGCACCGGCCCGGCGGGCTGGACCGGCAGGCCGGCGGCGGGGTCGTTGGAGGCCCGCGGGTAGGCCGGCACCGGGCCGGCCGGGGCGTGCCACGGCGAGATGCCGCCGAACTCCGGCATGGCCACGGCCGGGTCGCTGTTGTAGGCGATGCGGGTCCAGTTCAGCAGGTGGTGCGGGCGCAGGTTCTCCCCGATGGAGCTGCGGCCGACGAACCCGGTGCCGATCGTCATCGACGGGTCGAGGTTGGTGTCCAGCCCGGCGCTGCCGGTGCTGTTGCCGACGTTGACCGACACCCGCAGCACCGGCACCTGGGCCGCGTACTCGGTGATGACGTGCGGGTTCTCGCTGTGGATCGCCGCCGAATGGCCGGCGCCGCCGATGCGCACCACCGCCCGGGCCGCGCGGATGCCGCGCGCGGCGTCGGCGACGGTGGTGAATCCGAGGACCGGGGAGAGTTTCTCGTGGGCGAGCACCTCCTCGGTGACGACCATGTCGAACGGCGCGACGAGCACCCGGGTCTTGGGGGTGACCCGCAGCCCGGCCTGGCCGGCGATCCAGGACGCGTCCCGGCCCACCACGTCGGTGTTGAGGTGGCCGTCGGGGAACATGTAGGCGCGCAGCCGCTGCGCCTCGTCCTCGCCGAGCACGTAGGCCCCGGCCCGGGTCAGCGCCGAGCGCAGCGACTCGGCGATGGATTCCTCGGCGATCAGCACACTTTCGTTGGTGCACAGCACCGAGTTGTCGAACGCCTTGCTGTCGACGATGCGGCGGGCCGCGGCGGCGACGTCGGCGCTGGCGTCGACCAGCACCGGCACGTTGCCCGGGCCCACGCCCAGGGCGGGGTTGCCCGAGGAGTAGGCGGCACGCACCACCCCGGTGCCGCCGGTGGCGACGATGACGTCGGTGCGCTCGTCGCCCATCAGCGCCTCGACCAGCGGGATGGTCGGCTCGTCGACCACCTGCACGATGCCGTCGGGGGCGCCGGCGGCCACCGCCGCGTCGGCGAGCAGGCGGGCCGCCTCGGCCGAGCACTGCTTGGCCCGCGGGTGCGGGCAGATCACCACCGCGTTGCGGGTCATCAGCGCCAGCAGGGTCTTGAAGTACACGGTGGCAACGGGATTGGTGGTCGGCGTGAGCGCGAGCACCACCCCGGCGGGGCGCGGCACCTCGACGATCTTGCGGGCGGTGTCGATGCGCGGGGTGACGAAGTCCTCGCCGCGGTAGTGCTCGACGATGCCGCGCGAGCAGGCCTGATTCTTGACCACCTTGTGGGCGGCCACGCCCATCTGGGTCTCGGCGACCGCCGCGGCGGCGAACCGCTCGGCCTCGGCGTAGCCGGCCTCGGCGACCGCGTGCACGATCGCCTCGACGGTGGCGCGGTCGTATTCGGCGTACGCGCGGGCCGCCCACCGCGCCCGCTCCAGCATGTGCCCGGCCTGGGCAATGGTGGTCATCAGCTCCTCCGTCCGAATGCCGCCGCCCGGGCGCGGCCCACCGCGACCTCGAGCCGGTCGAGCACGTCCTCGCACAGGTCGGGCCCCAGCAGGATGCCCGGTTTGAACTGCAGCACACGGGGATCCAGCGTGGAGAAGATCGCCCACACGCCGTTGGCGTACAGCTCGCGCATGACGAACTTGGCGCCCTCGGGATGGTCGAACTCCAGCCCGATCACCACGCCGTTCTGCCGGATGCCGACGAACCAGTCCGGGTAGTCGGCCTGGATGCGGCGCAACCCGGTGGCGAACAGGTCGGAGATGTAGTGCACCATCGAGCGCACCTCCGGCCGAGTGGTGATCTCCAACGTCTTGAGCGCGGCCACACAACCCAGCTCCGCACCGCCGAAGGTGGACATGTGGGCGAAGCCGTCCACGTCCAGCCAGCTCGCGGCGCGTTCGCCGAGCAGCACCGCGCTGATCGGGTACATGCCGCCGGACAGGCCCTTGCCGGTGACGATGATGTCCGGGTCGATGCCGTGCTTGGTGATGCCCCACAGCTCGCCGGTGCGCATCAGGCCGGTCTGCACCTCGTCGGCGATGTAGAGGGTGCCGAACCGTTCGGTGAGTTGTTTGACCGCCTCGAGGTAACCCGGTGGCGGAAGCGGGAATCCGTACGTCGCGGGAATGGTCTCCATGATCACCGCGGCGACGTCGCCGCCGGCCAGCGCACGCTCCATGGCGTCGAGGTCGCCGAACGGGACCTGGATGAACTCGTCGGGGTGGTCGGACAGGAACAGCTTGGAGAACCGGTCGTCACCGGTCGCCACGGCCAGGCCGGTATGGCCGTGATAGGCCTTGATCACCGAGACGATCTTGCGCCGGCCGGTGGCGTGCCGGGCGCTCTTGAGCGCGATGTCGATGGCCTCGCCGCCGCCGGATCCGAACGCGACCTTCCTGATCGAGGCGGGAGCGGTCTCGACGAGGCGCTGGGCCAGCGCGGTACGGGCCACCGACGGGAAATGGTGGTTGCCGATGTCGAAATGCGCCATGCCGTCCTTGATCGCCTGCATCACCTCGGGGTTGCGGTGGCCGAGGTTGTAGGTGCCGCCGTTGAGGTGCACGTCGATGAGGCGACGGCCGGTCATGTCCCACAGGAAGTAGCCCTCGCGCCGGTCGATGACCAGGTCGACACCGGAGTCGGTCCAGAACTGCGTCTTGTCCGGGTTCCAGAACGTCTTCGCCTTGTCCAGGACCTCGGTCTTGGACTCGAACGAGAACGCGCCGTAGTCGTACATGCGGCTCCTCACTGCGCGGGCGCGGTGTGAACGGGACCACCCGGCGCCCTGAACACCCCAGACCCTAAAAAGGCTCAACCATTTCTGTCAATGGTTTCCAGAAAATGCTTGCGGGCGAGATTTGGTAGTGCCAATATACGCACGTTCGGCTGTGGCGTGGACCGCAGTCGTGCTCGGTGTCAAATCCCTGGAAGGTATCCCGTAGATGGCTGACCAAATCATATCGCGGAGCCAAACCCGTTCTGACGACGGGGTGCAACGGCTCAAGCGCGATGCAGTGGGCACAGTGGGCGTGATCTTCATGGCGGTGGCGACCGCCGCCCCGATCACCGCAATGGTCGGCAACGTGCCGATCGCGGTCGGCTTCGGAAATGGTTCGCATGCACCGGCCGGCTACTTCGTGGCCACGGTGGTGCTCGGCCTGTTCGCCATCGGCTACGCCACCATGGCCAAGCACATCACGGCGACCGGCGCCTTCTACGGCTACATCTCCCACGGCCTGGGCCGTATCCCCGGGATGGCCGCCGGCACCATCATCACGATGGCCTACATCGTCTTCGAGGCCTCACTGATCGGCATCTTCGCGTTCTTCACGCAGAACCTGCTGGACTCCTTCTTCGGGCTGCACGTGCACTGGATCGTGCCCGCACTCGGGATGCTGATCCTCAACGCCGTCCTGACCTACTTCGACGTCAACCTCACCGCCAAGGTGCTGGGCGTCTTCCTGGTCACCGAGATCGTCATGCTGCTGCTCGGCGCGCTGGCCGTGCTGTTCCGCGGCGGCGGGCCGGAGGGCTTCGCCGCGGCCGACATCATCAACCCGATCGGCGCCTTCCAGGCCGCCCCGGTCGCCGGTGCGAGCGCGGGGCTGGGCCTGTTCTTCGCGTTCTGGTCCTGGGTCGGGTTCGAGTCGACCGCCATGTACGGCGAGGAGTCGCGCAACCCGAAGAAGATCATCCCGCGGGCGACCATGATCGCCGTGCTCGGCGTCGGCCTGTTCTACGTGTTCATCTCCTGGATGGCGATCGCCGGCACCGGCCCGGACAGGGCCGTCGAACTGGCCCAGGACGCCGACACGGCCGGTGAGATCTTCTTCGCCCCGGTGCGGGAGACCTACGGCCAGTGGGCCATCGTGCTGTTCGAGATCCTGCTGGTGACCGGCTCCTACGCGTGCGGCATGGCGTTCCACAACTGCGCCTCGCGCTACATCTACGCGTTCGGCCGGGAGGGGCTGTCCAAGACCGCACAGCGCACCCTGGGCGCGACCCATCCGGTGCACGGCTCGCCGTATGTCGCCTCGTTCGTGCAGAGCGGCATCGCGCTGGTGATCATCCTGGCCTTCCTGGCCAACGGGATGAACCCGTACGAACACATGTACGCGCTGCTGGCGATCCTGGGCACCATGGCGATCCTGATCGTGCAGTCACTGTGCGCGTTCTCGGTGATCAGCTACTTCCACATCCGCAAGCAGAACCCGGAGAGCAAGCACTGGTTCAAGACGTTCCTCGCCCCGCTGCTGGGCGGGCTGGGCATGCTCTACGTCGTCACCCTGCTGTGGGAGCACCGCGAGACGGCGGCGGGCACCGCGTCGGGCACGTTGCTGTTCAAGCTTACCCCGTGGATCGTGATCGGGCTGTTCGTGCTCGGTGGCGCGGTGGCGACCTACTGCAAGTTCTTCGACCCGCGGCGCTACGAACTCATCGGTCGCATCGTCTACGACGACTCCGAGGTCCGCAGTTAGCGACCCCCGGGCGGCCGTGGATGCCGGCGCCCCGGTGCGGGGCGCCGGCATCCACGCATTCACGGGTGGATCAGATCCGCTCCCCGGGCAGGTCGCGGGCCTGGGCGAACCAGGACCGCAGCAGGTCCTCGTCGAGGTCGTCGTCCGCGCGGATCTCGAAGTACCGCACCCGGGGATGTTTGGCGGCCTTCGGCGGCACCGGATCGAGGTCCACCCCGTCGAAGAAGGTCAGCTGCACCGTGTGGGTGAAACAGCGAAACGACGTGAACCACACGTGACCGGGGCGGCCGTAGAACGGCTGGTTCCACTTCACGGCCTTGAACACGTCGGGCACCGTCTCGACGATGAGCGTGTCGAGGCGGCGGCCGATGTCGCGCTTCCAGCCGGGCATCGCGGCGATGTAGGCCTGCACCGGCCCGTCGCCCTCGCCCTTCGGGATCTGGGGGTTGCCGCCGGACAGCAGTTTCGGTTGGTCGGCCATCGGTCGAAACCCCCTGTCAGGCAGTCGATCACGGTGCGGTGCGCGGCATCGGGCCAGGGCGCTGCCCGCGGTCGGTTCGGTGAATCGAGCGTAACCCTCTCGATTCGAGGTGACGAGGGTGCGGTGTGGATTCGCCCCAGGCCCCCAGGTGCGGAGCGGGCCGGCCCGCGATGACATTCGCCGATGTGGGCGGTCTGCAGGGGCATGACGGCAATAATGGGCGGGGTGGACCTCCCGGTGCTCCCGCCGCTCGAACCGATGCTGGCCCGGGCCCGGACCACGGTGCCCGACGAAGCCGGGAAGTGGTGCTACGAGCCCAAGTGGGACGGCTTCCGGGCCCTGGTGTTCCGCGACGGCGACGAGGTGGTGCTGCAGTCCCGCAACGGCAGGGACCTCGGCCGTTACTTCCCCGAACTGATCGAGGCGCTGCGCGCCGAGCTCGCGCCCCGGTGCGTGCTCGACGGCGAGATCGTGGTGCCCCGGCCGATCGACGGGCGGCTGCGCCTGGACTGGGAGGCGCTGTCGCAGCGGATCCACCCCGCGGCCAGCCGGGTGGCCCTGCTCGCCGAGCAGACGCCGGCGCACTTCATCGGCTTCGACGCCCTGGCGACCGGCGACCGGGCACTGCTGGACGAACCGTTCCGGGTGCGCCGCGCCGCACTCGCCGAGGCGGTGCGCGAACAGCGGCGGTGCCATGTCACCCGCACCACCGAGGATCCCGCGCTGGGCGCGCAGTGGCTGCAGACCTTCGAGGGCGCCGGGCTCGACGGGGTGATCGCCAAACCGCTCGACGGGCCGTACCTGCCCGGCAAACGCGAGATGGTCAAGGTCAAACACGCCCGCGACGCCGACTGCGTGGTGATCGGCTACCGCATCCACAAGAGCGGCGCCGGGATCGGCTCACTGCTGCTGGGCCTCTACACCGCCGACGGCGAACTGCGCATGGTCGGTGGCGCGGCGGCGTTCTCGGCCCGGGACCGGGTGCGGCTGCTCGACGAACTGCAACCGCTGCGCCTGGCCGAGGACCTCGTCTACGACGGCGAACCGAGCCGGTGGAACAGCGCGGCCGACAAGCGCTGGATCCCGGTCCGCCCGGAACGGGTCTGCGAGGTGCACTACGACCAGATGGAGGGCAACACCGTCGACGGCCGCCGGTTCCGGCACGCCGTGCAGTTCGTGCGGTGGCGGCCGGACCGCGACCCGCGCAGCTGCCGCTTCGACCAGCTCGACGTCCCGCTGCGCTACGACCTCTCCGACGTCCTGGAGGCCTGAATGCCGACCGACGCAACCGAGATCGACGTCGACGGGGTCAAGGTCCGGATCACCAACCGGCACAAGGTGTTCTTCCCCCGGCTCGGCGCGCGGGGCACCAAGGGCCGGCTGATCGACTACTACCTCGCGGTGGCCGGGCCGATGGTCGAACTGTTGCGGGACCGTCCGGTGCACCTGCAGCGCTTCCCGGACGGTATCGACGGTGAGGAGATCTTCCAGAAGCGGATTCCGCCGAAGCACCCCGACTACCTGCAGAGCTGCACGGTGACTTTCCCGTCCGGCCGCACCGCCGACGCGCTGCGCGTCACCCACCCGTCGGCGATCATCTGGGCCGCCCAGATGGGCGCGATCACCCTGCACCCGTGGCCGGTGCGCTGCGCGGACACCGAACACCCCGACGAGCTGCGCATCGACCTCGACCCGCAGCCCGGTACCGGGTTCGCCGAGGCCCGCCGGGTCGCCCTGGAGGTGCTGCGCCCGCTGCTCGACGAGCTCGGCCTGATCGGTTACCCGAAGACCTCCGGCGGGCGGGGCATCCACGTGTTTCTGCGCATCGCGCCGAAGTGGGACTTCATCGAGGTGCGCCGGGCCGGCATCGCGCTCGCACGCGAAATGGAGCGCCGTGCACCGGATCTCATCACCACCGCGTGGTGGAAGGAGGAACGCGGGCAGCGCATCTTCATCGACTACAACCAGAACGCCCGCGACCGCACCTTCGCCTCGGCCTACTCGGTGCGCCGAACCCCGATCGCCACCGTCTCGATGCCGCTGGCCTGGGACGACCTCGCCGACGCCGACCCGGACGACTTCACCATGAACACCGTGCCGGACATCGTCGCCGCACGGCCGGATCCGTGGGCCGACATCGACAAGGTGGCGCAGTCGCTGCAGCCGTTGCTGGCGATGTACCGCGCCGACGAGGAACGCGGACTCGGCGACCTGCCGTACCCGCCCAACTATCCCAAGATGCCGGGCGAGCCGCCGCGGGTGCCACCGAGCAAGAAGGTGGCCGCGCACTGGGACGAGCACGGCAACCGGATCGGGTAGGGGGCCCGCCGATGCCCTCGTGGTGCGTTTGCCGCTCCGGAATGGTGCCGGTGTCGCATGATGTCAGCCGACCCGGGGGCGGCTTGTCAGTATTGCTGTGTCTGCGTTAACTTGTGGCCGACCGGTGCGCCCCGGCCACCGGTCGTAGGGGGACGAACGCACAAGGGGGGAATATGGATCGGGGCTGCACGGGTGTTGTCCGGCTGGTCCGGGCGCTGGCCGTCGGGGTGGTCGTGCTGCTCGGTCTGGGATGCGTTGGGGGATACCGCCCGGCGGTGCTGCCGGCGGCGATGTCGATCTTCATCGACGGCACCAAGGACATGGTGCAACAGCCGTTCGATCGGCTCCGGGCCACCCTGGGCGGCCAGTTCGGCCAGCCCGACCCGGCCGACAACGTCTTCGTCGACTATCCGCGGTCGCTGGGCATCGTGACGGGGCTGTTCGACCCCGGTTTCGACGTGTCCGAGCGGGCGGGCACGGCCGGGATCCTCGCCGCGATCGACGCCGCCCGCGCCGCCGGCCAGGACGCGATCTACGTCGTCGGGTTCTCGCAGGGCGCGGCGGCCGCGGTCAAGGCCCGCACCGCCCTCGCGGCGGGGAGCGGGGCCCCGGCCGGTAGCGGGACCGATGCGGACACCGGGGCCGGGCCGGCGGCCGCGGACGTGACGTTCGTGCTGGTGGCCAACCCGCGCCGCAACGACGGCGGGCTGCTCACCCGGCTGCCCGGGCTGTACGTGCCGCTGCTGGGGGTCACCCTCGGGGGCGGCACCCCGGACGCCGGGGCGCCGGTCATCCAGGTCGCGCGGCAGTACGACGGGATCACCGACGCGCCGCGCTACCTCCTCAATCCGCTGGCCGACCTGAACGCGGTGCTCGGCTTCTTCTACCTGCACCTCGGCTTCTACCAGGAAATCGATCTCGCGACCGCCGACACGGTGGTCACCTACAGCGCCGACGGCAGCGTCATGGACATCCTGGTGCTGACCCCCGAGGGGCAGCTGCCGCTGACCCGGCCGCTGCTGGACCTCGGCGTGCCCGCCGCGTTCGTCGAGGCGCTCGACCCGCTGCTGCGCGCGATCATCGAGACCGGTTACGACCGGCCCGCGCCCGGATCCGTGTTCCCGTCCCAGCCGGTGACCTTCGCGCTGCTGCCGCCGATCACCCGCTGGATCGACGATCTACACGCGGTCGTCGACGGCGCCGGCGAGACCGTGCGCCGGCTCGCCGCGCTGGCCGGGCTGCCGGTGCCCCGAGCGGAAATGCCCCAGCCGGAGCTGCCCCAGGGGGTGGCCGGGCGCGACCGGGGGACACCGTCGGCGGGGGATGAAGCCGTGGGCCGGAGCGGCGACGCCGAGGACGCCGAGCTGCGGACCCGGGCCGAGCGACTGACCGGCAGCGACGAGCCGGGGCCCCGGATCCGCGGCGGCAACAAGTGGCGGCCGGGTGAGCTCGCCCAGCGTCCGGGGCCGCGGCGTCCGGGACCGGCCCGGGGCGCGCCCGAGGACACCGTCGACGAGGTGGTCGCGCCGACGGCCGGCGAGCCCGTACCGGGCGAATCGTCGGACGGGCCGGCGCGGCCGGCGGACGAACCGGCCGCCGAGGCGGCCTAGCCCGGTCAGCCGAGCCGCGCCACTCCGCGGGCCTGTGGCAACGGCAGGTCGTTGTAGGTGGCGATGCCGGGTGCGGCGGCCACCACCGCCGGGATGGCGTGGATCGGCGGGGCGGCGGTCATGATGTGGCCGAGCACCATGAACTCCTGCAGCGTGGTGGCCTGGAAGTCCGGCGACGGCAGGAACCCGACCTGCATCGTCACCGTCGGGCGGCCCTCGACGGTGATTCGCCAGCCGTCGCCGCCATCGAACTGCCAGTCCGGCTGCAGCGACTGGCCCTTCTTCCAGCGCACGTTGATATCGACCAGCGTGCGGCCGCCGACCCGGCCCTGCCAGCTGGCGTAGACCCCGGCCACGCAGCCCTTGTCGATGCGCCACGACCCCAGGTCGAGGTCCTCGGTGGTCTGGGCGTACTCGGCCTCGCAGACGATCTCGTCGAGCTCCACCCCGAGCGAGTCGGCCACCAGCCGCACCGCCTCGGCGAAGATCGCGGTCCCCTGCGAGGCCTTCGGCGCCAGGTCGGGCGCGTCGATCGGGGTGCCGAAGCCGACCGGGATCTCGGTGGCGGGGGAGTCGTAGAAGGTGGTGTCGGCCTGCTCGCTGATCACCACCTTGTCCACCCGGTCGCAGGCGGTCGCGGCCACGATCGCCAGCAGCTCGGCGAAGCCCGGACTCACCCCGGAGCCGAAGATCGTCGCCCCGCCCTGCCGGCAGGCCTGCTCGATGCGCTCCCGGTTCGCGCCGAGGTTGTGGCCGGTGATGAACGACGCCGAGGTCACCACGTTGACCCCGGCGGACAGGATGCGCACCAGCTCGTCGACGTCGTTCCACATCGGCGTGTAGACGACGCAGTCCGGTTTGAGCGCCAACAGCGCCTCGACGTCGTTGGTGGCCTGGACCCCGACCGGGTCGATCCCCGCGAGCTCGCCGACGTCGCGCCCGGCCTTGTCCGCCGACCACGCGTAGCAGCCGACGAGTTCGAGGCCGGGATTGGCGAGGATGGCCTTGACCGCGCTCTTTCCGACGTTGCCGGTCGTCCACTGGACGACCCGATACCGCACATTGTTGGGCACTCGCTCAGCATAGGGCGATCGCCCAATTCCGTGGGCGGGTTTCCCGGGGGTCGCCCCACTCCGCGGGCAGCCGCCAACACCCCCTGCGAGGGCCGCGGAAGGGGGTGTGCGTCTGCCCGTGGGAAGGCGGGGGCCTACGGGCCGGCGATGAGCCGGGCCTGGCCGGTCTG
>Ga0207747_1000115_pt1 | contig 94107 bp, 93 predicted proteins | sample HigsolmetaGSP11D_FD_184839 | JGI IMG/M metagenome (GOLD analysis project Ga0207747, IMG submission 184839) | High solid enriched microbial communities from the Joint BioEnergy Institute, USA - SP1-1-D (SPAdes) | ecosystem: Engineered > Bioreactor > SSF (Solid state fermentation) > Aerobic >...
TCGCCTGACGATCATCCATGCGCGGACGACCGCCCTTCGGTTTTGGCGGTTCCTCCGGTAGCAAAGGTTGGATTTTCTCCCACAGTTCATCGGGAATCGAAAAGAGTTGCTTCGGTGCATTTGCCATGACGATCTCCTCCAAGTGCTTCTCTTGAAGGAATTCGACATGTTCCACCGTTTTCCTACTTGCTTATAATGGTTTTCGGATAGGCTCTAAGTGAGAAGGGGCAGGTCCATCCGTCAGTCTATACTGACTTTCTGGACAGCCCCCTCCACGTGGTCCGACCGTTCTTCAATCGGTCTTGTACGAAATATCGTACAACTCCACTCGGTCCGGCCATTTTCCAAGCGGTTTTGTACGAAATATCGTACAACTCCACTCGGTCCGGCCATTTTCCAAGCGGTTTTGTACGAAAAATCGTACAACTCCGAGCGGTTCGGCCGTTTCTCAAGCGGTTTTGTACGAAAAATCGTACAACTCCGAGCGGTCCGGCCGTTTTCCAAGCGGTTTTGTACGAAAAATCGTACAACTCCGAGTGGTCCGGCCATTTTCCAAGCGATTTTGTACGAAATATCGTACAACTCCGAGCGGTCCGGCCATTTTCCAAGCGATTTTATACGAAAAATCGTACAACTCCGAGTGGTCCGGCCGTTTTCCAAGCGGTTTTGTACGAAATATCGTACAACTCCGAGCGGTCCGTGTTGAGTCCATCATTGTGTGAAAATTTCCTTTAGCCAGACGATGGAAAGGTCTTGCCAATCATGTTACGTTAGTTAGAGATTGGCACGTTACCGATATATATATCCGGCACCCCAAGCATCAGGTCGCATCCTCCAGGATGTGCATGACGCCCTATCGTTCTTTCTATCCATCTTCCGTGAGTCGATGCCGCCATGACACCGCGCTGACCACCAGATCAACAAAAAGAGGCCATCCATCGGTCAGTCTCATCTGACTTTCCGGACAGCCTCTTTATGTTCCAGAAGATGGTGATCGATTAACTTTATTCCGGAATCTTCCGAATATATAATCTCTCGAAGATATGGAAAGGGGAGGAGAAGTACAAAAATGTGGAGAACGACATCGAACTGGCCATGTTTCATTTCATCTGACAGGACGTAACCGGACGCCATGCGATCAATCGGTCACCCCCTCCCCATGAAAAAAAATCAATCACCTCGCCCAAGCCCACTCTTGCGAGGACAGACATTATCCCTTCCGCTGCTTCATACTGTTATTTTATGATTTGCTAACGGATGGGAAAGGATGAATCGCGATGTGTGGAATTACCGGTTGGGTCGAGTGGAAGAAGGATCTGACGCATTTCCCTTCCATTCTGGAAGCCATGACGGAGACGCTGGCTGAGCGCGGACCGGATGCCTCGGGTACGTGGATGACCAGGCATTGCGCCTTCGGCCATCGCAGGCTGTGCGTGATCGACCCGGAGAATGGCGCGCAGCCGATGTATCGGACGGAATCCGATGCAACGTATTGCATCGTCTATAATGGCGAATTGTATAACACCCCGGAGCTGAGAAGAGAACTGGAAACGCGGGGCTACTCGTTCCGCACGAACTGCGATACAGAGGTATTGCTCGTATCCTACATCGAATGGAAGGAACAATGCGTGGAGAAGCTGAACGGCATCTTCGCCTTTGCCGTCTGGGACGACCGCGAGCAGACGCTGTTCATGGCGAGAGATCGGGTGGGCGTCAAACCGCTCTTCTACAGTTACCGGAACGGAGCGCTGCTCTTCGGCTCGGAACCCAAATCGCTGCTCATCCACCCTTATGTGCAGCCTGTGCTTGGGCCTGACGGCCTGGCGGAGATCTTCGCAGTCGGCCCTGCGCGGACGCCTGGACACGGCATCTTCAGAGACCTGCAGGAGCTGAAGCCGGGCCACATGCTGCGCTTCTCTCCGAACGGGCTCAGCATCCAGCCTTACTGGAAGCTCGAGGCGAGGGAGCATCCCGACGATGTGGAGGCGACCGCCGAGCGCATCCGGGAGCTGCTCATCGATACCGTGAGGAGACAGCTCGTATCCGATGTGCCCGTGTGCACGCTGCTCTCCGGCGGCCTGGATTCCAGCGCGCTTACGGCGCTTGCCGCCAGGCATTATCAGGAGCGGAATCTCGGCGCTCTCCAGACGTTCTCCGTCGACTACAAGGATAACGACAAGCATTTCAAGGCGACCGCCTTCACTCCGAATCCGGATGCTCCGTGGATCAAACGGATGGTGGAAACGCTGGGCACCGATCATGATGGGGTCGAATTCGACACGCCGGAGCTGGTCGAATCGCTCAAGGCGGCGGTCGATGCGCGGGACACCCCCGGCATGGCGGATATCGACGGCTCTCTCTACCTGTTCTGCCGCGAGATCAAGAAGCGGGCGACCGTCGCCCTCTCCGGCGAAGCCGCCGACGAGGTGTTTGGCGGCTACCCCTGGTTCCACAGGGAGGATGCGCTGAATGCCAACACCTTCCCCTGGTCGCTGCATCTTCGTTCGCGGGTCGACATCCTGAACCCGGAGTTCGCCGACTGGATCAAACCGGAGCAATACGTCGCCGAACGTTACCAGGAAGCGCTCGATGAAGTGCCCTTCCTGCCGGAGGAACGTTCCGACCCGCATAAGCGCAGGATGCGCGAGATGTCATACCTGAACATCACCCGCTTCATGCCGACGCTGCTGGACCGCAAGGACCGGATGAGCATGGCCGTGGGACTGGAAGTGCGCGTGCCCTACTGCGATCACCGGCTGATCGAATATGTCTGGAACATCCCCTGGTCCATCAAGACCGCCGGTGAACGGGAGAAAGGCATCCTGCGCCGCGCCCTGACGGGCATCCTGCCGGACGATGTGCTGTACCGCAAGAAGAGTCCGTATCCGAAGACGCACAATCCCAGCTACCTGAAAGCCGTTCGAACATGGCTGCTCGACATCCTGGACGATCCCTCATCGCCGCTCAGGCCATACGTGAATCAAGACAAACTTCGCGCCCTGGCATCGTCGGAACAGGATCAGTTCAACATCCCCTGGTTCGGGCAGCTCATGAACCTGCCCCAGCTGTTCGCGTATCTCTGCCAGGTCGATTACTGGCTGCGCAAATACCGCATCCAGAGCAAATAGCCGCGACCCGTTCATCCGAGGATAAACGAATCGCGGCATGAGCCGGCTCACCCCGTGCGGCTGCGAAGCTCCTCCAGCAGCAGCCGCAGAGCCTGGCCGCGATGGCTGATGGCGTTCTTCTCGTCGCTGCTCAGCTCAGCCATCGTCCGCCCGTACTGCGGCACATAGAATACCGGATCGTATCCGAATCCGCCGCTGCCCGCCTGCTGATCGACGATATATCCCTCGAGCCGGCCTTCGCTGACGATCATCGCTTCGCTTCCATCCGTCCGCGTCGGGTCGTAATACACGATCGCGCAGATGAACGCCGCCTTGCTGAGCAGCTTCACCGTGCTGCCCGACTCCAGCGTCACCTCGCCGAGCGGAGCATCCAGCGCGCCGCGCTCCTCAAGCTCGTCGAGCAGCTTGCGGATGTTCGCACCATCCGTCGCTCCGGCGCCCGCGTACCTCGCCGAATACACGCCGGGCGCGCCGTCGAGCAGCTCCACCGCCAGGCCGGAATCATCGGCGATCACCGCGACGCGCAGCCGCTCCGCCGCGGCGCGTGCCTTGATGCCGGCGTTTTCGATGAACGTTGAGCCCGTTTCCTCGATATCCGGCAGCTCCGGATGGTCTGCCAGGCTCTGCACGCTGTAGCCGAGCGGCTCAAGCATCTGCGCGAATTCCCTCTTCTTGCCGGCGTTGCGCGTGGCTATGACGATCTTCCTTGATGATGCACCCATGTCGGTCACGCCCTGCCTTCTCCGATTCTCTCGCCCAGAGGTCCGAGAATTTCTTTCTGCTTGACGATCAGTTCGCCGATGCCGGCTTCAGCCAGACGAAGCAGCTCGTCCATCTCCGAGCGGGAAAATGGAGCTTCCTCACCGGTTCCCTGCACTTCCACAAATTCGCCCTTGCCGGTCATCACGACGTTCATGTCGACCTTGACGTTGGAATCCTCCATGTAATTCAGATCGAGCAGCGCCTGTCCATCCAGGATGCCAACACTGACAGAGGCCAGATAATCATCGATCGGAAACACCGGCAGCTTGTGTGTGGTGACGATGCGATCGACCGCATAGACCAACGCGATGAATGCTCCCGTGATCGATGTCGTGCGCGTGCCGCCATCGGCCTGGATCACGTCGCAGTCGAGCGTGATCGTTCGCTCGCCCAGCGCGTTCAGATTGACGACCGAGCGCATCGCTCTGCCGATCAGCCGCTGGATCTCCATCGTTCGCCCGCTCAGCTTGCCCTTGGCAGATTCCCGTTGATTGCGCACCTGGGTCGCGCGAGGCAGCATGGCGTATTCGGCCGTTACCCAGCCCCGTCCCTCGCCCTTCATGAACGGAGGCACCCGTTCGTCCACCGTCGCGGTGCAGATCACCTTCGTATCGCCAAACTCGATCAGCACCGAGCCCTCGGCATGCTTGTTATAGTGCGGCGTAATCTGAACCTTGCGCAGCTCGTTGAATTGTCTTCCGTCGCTTCTCAATGAATGTTATCCTCCTTAGAAACAGATCGATGCCTGTATTCCTTTCGATCGAACATACCCGTTCATACGATATAAAATAACCCGAAACATGCCAGGCTATCTGATCGGCATACCACATCGAGATGTATACCGTTCTTAATTGTAGCAGAGAGCGGCGAGAAAATCATCCGCATGCGCGAAGACGCCTGCCTTGGGCAGAGGCAGGCGTCTGCTGGGTGAGCGGGTCGTATCTTGCGTTATATGGGGTAAACGTTGATATGTTCCGGACGCGTCACCGGTTGCGTCAGGCTCTGATAGTCGCTGCTCAACACCTCGACATTGCCGTTGACCTTGATCTGCACGCGATCGGCGATCCGGTTCTCGGTCAGCGACAGGATGATCGATTGCATCGCATCCTCGAGCAGGCGGTACTCAGGATCCAGCACATAATCGTTAAAGTCCACTGTGACCAGATCGTCAGAAGCCGTGACCTCCAGCACCTTCACATCGGGTGCCAGCACCGCGTACAGCCCTTGCTTCTCCGGTCCGGTGATCAGCTCCTGGAGCACGGCTTCCGCCTTGTTGGAAGTGCGGCTGATCATCCGGGTTACCGGCACGAGATACTCGAAGTTGTCCGGTGATTCGCTCTTGAAGTACAGCGTAATCGGCTCGGCGGTGGCCAGATTGACGCCCTCGATGCGCTCCAGATTGATGCCGATGGCGCGCGTCAGCGGCTCTTGCAGCGGGAAGCCGTTAACCGGCATCTGATGCAGCGGCTCGCCGTTCACCCACAGCTTCACCTTCTCGATCGTCGGGAAGCCGGTCAGCATCCAGGTGATCGCCTCGACGAGCTTCCTTTCATCCCGGGCATCATATTGTGCAAATTCCGGGGAGAAATCGACGATCGCCAGCTTCTCATCCTCGACGATGTTCATGCCGAGCACCGTTGTCCCCGCCGGGATCAGCGGAGTGAAGCCTTCGGGCAGATCCTTGCTCGAGGTGCTCCCGTCAATCATATATTCCAGTGCCCGCTGCGCGATCTCCGGCGTCATCGGAATACTCATCGTCACCGGAGCGACGTTGCCGCTCATGTCCTTAAAGTAAAGCGTCACCGGAGCGAACTCCCCGTGCTCCTGAAGATCGTCGTCCATCCCGATATCCCATTGTTCGCTGAGCACCTCCTCCGTCTGGTTGCCATCCCGCGGCGGATCGATGTTGGTGGAATCGGTTTTCTTGCCGCCGAGTGAGCAGCCCGCCAGGAGCAGAGCGATGAGCGCCGCTGACAAGATCAACTTGACCGTTCTGTTCCTCATAAGTGTTGTCCTCCTCAAGTAGTGTTGTACTACTATGTATACGAGCCCCTGCTTGTTTTATAACCGGCTTGGCTCAAGTTTTTTTGGGGTATTCGTTCAGGATCGGCTGTTCATACTAACGGTGCTGGCAGACTGATAGCGTTCATCCGATCGTCTGCTCGTCTGCACGGCAGCAACAGGTGAACATGAAACCAGATGGAGTCACGACGCAAGGGAGGATCATCATGAAGTCAAGTGTGGACAGTGCCCTCACGAAGAAGGCTGCGGTCAGCTGGCTGAAGGATCGGGGCGTCTCGATCGAGGAGATCGCAGAGCTTGTGATGTTGCTGCAGAAGGATTACATAGAGGGGCTGGATATGAAGGACTGCGTGCGGAGCGTTGAGCGGGTGCTGGCCAAGCGCGAGGTGCAGAATGCGCTGCTCACCGGCATCCAGCTCGACGTATTGGCGGAGGAGCGGAAGCTGATGAGCCCGCTCCAGGAGATCATCGAGCATGACGAAGGCTTGTACGGCTGCGACGAGATCTTGTCCCTGTCGATCACCAACGTATACGGCAGCATCGGCCTTACGAACTTTGGCTATATCGACAAGATCAAGCCCGGCGTCCTCAAACGGCTGAACAGCAAGGACGACGGGCAGATCCACACCTTCCTCGATGATATCGTCGGCGCGATCGCGGCGGCGGCGAGCAGCCGCATCGCCCATTCCCGCTACTAGACGGCAGAGCGCCAGAGGTTATCCCTCACTCGGAAACGGACGAAGGCTGGCATAGACGCAAGTATCCCCTTGCTGCTCCAACCGGATATACTGCCTGCGCTCCAGATACCTGAGATGCGCGATCGTCTCCGACATGGCGAAGCGCAGCTGATGGATCGACAGTCGCTCGCCGAACATCGCCCGGCACACCTCATAGGCGGTGGCCGGCTGCTGCAAGAGGCCCGCCATCTGCTCGAGGCGCCTCGCATGGTGCGCCTTCAGCTCCTGCACGCGTCCCGCCAGGTCGCGGAACGGATCGCGATGCCCGGGATAGACGGCATCCAGCGCACCGCAGGCGGCCAGCTTGTCCAGCCCGGTCAGGAAGGAATGCAACGGATCCGGATCCTCATCTGGCAGGTAGCTGATATTCGGAGAGATCCTCGGCAGCACGTGATCGCCGCACAGCATCAGTTTGTTCCGCTCATCCAGGAAGATGAGATGGCCGTATGCATGGCCGGATACGGACATGGTGCGGAAGCGGAGTTCGCCCGCGCTCCACTCGTCGCCAGCCTCAAGGTACCTGACCTCACGCGGTTGCGGCGACACAAGCGGGATGAAGCTCTTCATATGCTCGTGCATCAGTAGCTGCTTGTCCCGCGGCAACCCGTGCGCGGCGAACAAGGCGCACAGCTCGTCGCTCAGCGTCTCTCCCTCGCCCCACAGGCGCCCGGCCAACGCGTGCCCTGCGGATGAGAGGAAGACCTGGCCATTGGTCAGCTCCTGCATCCAACCGGCCAGTCCATAATGATCCGGATGATGATGCGTCAGAATCACCCTTCGGATCATCCCTGGCTCGATGTTCAGCTCCTTAAGCACTTGCAGCCACAGCTCCCTGGCCTGTTCGGTATTCAGACCCGGGTCCACGACCACATAACCCGCTTCATCCTGCAGCACATACGCATTGACCCACTGCAACGGAAATGGCACAGGCACCTTGATGCGGATGATCCCGTGTTCGTATTGATTGTACGCGGCCAATGATGCCACTCTCCTTCGATCCCAACTTGCCATGCGGGCGATGCAAGCTCAGGCCCGATCACTTCGCATCGGCACGCTCCTATTGTAACCGCCGCCACATCGTGACGCAACGAGCCGATCGCCCGTCTCCCCAGCCCATTGGGCAGTCAGGATGAACGCACCTGCCTGACACATCCCTTGAAAATTAATAACCTTCTTTCCGACTTGCCTGCAAGCAAGGACGAAAAGAAGGTCCTTTAAGATACGAGATCGTCACGAAAACGGTCAAATGCTGAGCTCCCCGAGCCGAATCAATTCGACAACCGCTTGTGAACGACCTTTGACATTCAACTTCTGCATGACATTGGAGATGTGGTTGCGCACGGTCTTCTCGCTGATGAACAATTGCTCGGCGATATCTTTGGTCGTCTTGTCCTGCACCAGTAATTCAAACACTTCGCGCTCGCGGTTCGTCAAGATTTTGTTCTTGTGGTCGTTACCCTTCAATTATTGTCACCCCTCCTTGCCCGGGCTTTTTATGTTACAAGGTTTAGGGATACAGTCAGAAATATAGTATGAAGGGTACACACAAGTGGTGCGGTCATCGGGTTAAAATGGGCGAGATCACTGTCCGAGCATGCTGTAAGGGAAATACTGCTTCATGTTCGCGTTGAAGGAGCGGACGAGGCTGCGTTCCGAAGCGCCTTTCTCCAGTTTGGAAGCGTACAGGCTGAGCGCATCGAACACCTCCGGCCGACCGGATGCATAGACGTTCATCACCTTGGAATTGGCTGTCTTCACCGCCAGGATGATGCGAGCCCGAAAGGCGTCCGTCAGTTCACCGTTTCGCATGCCGGTGGCGCCCACCGTCCTGACGCCCACATAGGCGTTCATATCTGTCCTGATCACGACCGCTTCCGCCACTCCTGACAATTGCTCGACGACGCTGCGAAGCGAGTCGGACACCTCCAGGCGCGTGTTGTTATGCATGTCCGTCCAGTCGAGAAGGCGGGGATCATCGACCCCATACCTTTCCCAATTTCCGTCATTAGCCGAAAGCGGCGTGTCGTCTTCATCCGGGCCTGCCTGCCAGCCGCATGCTGCGAGCGACATGAAGAGCATCAGCAGAACGAGCAATTTGCCTGACTTGATCATGTTGCTGCCTCCTGTTCAAGCGAATCGTGCATCTGATAACCATAGCTTGCATTTGCAGATGCCGATTCATGCGGATGCAGCAAGGTATTTTTTGTCGCAAGTCCGGGCGATCCGTCATATGTTGCTATGTAAGATCTTATGACGGGCGGTGCATCACGGATATGGAGAAGCTGATTACCGAGCTGCTCACGCACATGGCGCGAGCCCATGAGGAGCTGGCCTCCATCCTGCATGCTTCCAGGGAGATCACGATGCATACGGCGCAGGAGCTGGTCGGCACGCTCCCGCAACACGGCATCGCCAGCGGCAAGGATGCGGTCCTGGAGAGCGCGCTCGCGTTGGCTGGCAGTGTCGTCGCCTATCTGAACAGCATCGGCGATCTGCAGGAAGCGCTCGCGGACAGTCTTGACCCGGTTATGGAACAGCTGCACGGGGATACGGAGGAAGAATAACGGACAGAGAGGGGCATGGGCATTGACGAACAGGCAATCATTCACACGAATCCTGGCAGCCAATGCGAACATCCAGCATCACCTGGCGGTTATCCTGGAGGCGCAGGCCAAGGACATGGCAAAGGTCGGAGCGTGGACCCACTCCCAGGTTCACTCTTCGGGGTACTCGCTGCACGAGGCACAATTCAGGGATGCGCTCCGCATCCATGAGCGGATGGTCGAGGTGATCGAAGGGATCACGAAGGTGGAGACGGGGCTTGCCAGACATATGAAGATGGCGCTGCACAGCGACAGCGACGGGGATTCATCCTCTGACGGGCTTCTGGGGAAATGGCTTGAAACGTAAAGGTGACGCATATCCATGAATCTGCTCCACAGGGAAAACGAACTGAGGCTCTCGATCCTGGAAGCGATCGCCCGCTCCCAGCAGGCGCTGGCCAACATCATCGAGAGTGTGGCTTGCGCGCGGGACAGGAGCATCGTCAGCGCGGACAACGAGCAAGCGGCTCGCGAGCTGGAGGCGTTGGCGCGCTACCAGCTGGTGCTGGCGGAGAAAATCCTCAGCCTCAAGCTGCGCCATATCCGCAACGGGGAGCCCGGCAAGCCGTGGCTGAGCAGCAAGGTGTGCAGCTCAAGCGGCGCGGACCAGCCCCGAGCCCCCATGCTTCATGCAGCCATGATCACAGCTTGCCGCGGACGAGATAGATGCGACTCGTCTCCTCAAAGATCTCTCCCGGCTTCAATCCGAACAGCCCGATCTCGTCTGCGGGGAGATTGACATTGGGCGCATTGACAAGGTTGATCTGCGGTTCCGGACAGAAGAACTGTTCGCTGCGGTTATTGTTCCAGATCATCCATTGCTTGAACGCCGTTCCCACGTCATACACCAGCGTAACATTCTCCCGGGCATCGTACAGCTCCATGCGGTTGCGGCCGTTCTGCGGCTCGGCTGTATAATGATTGTCCATCGCAGCATGGTATGGCGAAGCCGTTCCCTGCTTCATCTGCTCTTCCTCCGCCGTGAGCGGTTGGAATCTGCCGGTCGGCAGCATGCGGTCATTCAGCTCCCAGCGCTGGCCGATGGTCAGCCGGAACGTATAGTCGGAAGGCTTGCTGTTGGGAGCGAACGGCGCATTGATCGCCGTATGGAAGGCCAGCAGACAAGGCATCTCATCCGTGCCTTCATTATGTATGGAAACCTGCTGACGCAGACCGTCCCTGTCGAGCGCGTAACGCAGCCGGACCGTGAAGCGATGCGGCAGATATCGATAAACAGGATGGCGCTCATCGATCGTCACCGAAAGGACAACCCGGCTCTCCAGCTCATCCGAACCAAAGCCTTCGACGTTCCACGGGATGTCCATCAGGAAGCCGTGCAGATGATTGTTCGTCGCCGCTTCGTTGACCGGAAACTCGTACACCTTGCCGTTCCATGGGAAGCGGCCGTCCTCGTAACGGTTCGGCGGGAACAGCACCGGTATGCCGTACACGCCTGGCGCAGCGCGCAGTTCGTCGATCGAACGCGGTTCTCTCAGGATCGTGTATTGATGGGCGTGGTCACGCAGCGAGATGAGGTTCGCACCGATGGAAGGGATCACCGCCGCTTCATAGGACCCGTATCGCAGGATCACCGCATCCTCTCCAAGGAAAGAGCCGCGTATAGCTTCGATAGACATTGCATTCTCCTCCTAACCAGGTAATCATTCACCCCCTAGCATATCATATTTCATGAATCTCGCGTAGCAGGTTGTTCCCGCAGGGAGCCATCCTCCCAACAGCCCTGCACAGCAAACAAGGCCATCCGTCGGCCAGCCTCCACTGACCTTCCGGACAGCCTTCTCCACATCCGCTTCAAGATCGGACAGGCAGCTTCCCGCGAGGACCTGCGTCGTCAAACCTCAATCCCCGTCATCCTCGTCATCGTCGTCCTCATCTTCATCATCTTCGTCGCCATCGTCAGGATCATCCGAATCGTCATCATCCGCGTCTTCATCTTCATCTTCCTCGTCTGCCTCTCCCGCATCATCGGCTTCTCTCGTGTCCTCGTCGTCATCCTCATCGTCCGTGTCATCGTCATCATCATCGTCATCGTCATCATCATCGTCATCATCCGCATCATCGTCTTCTTCCCCGGCATCATCGGCTTCTCTCGTGTCCTCGTCTTCATCGCCATCATCGTCGTCTGCGTCATCGTCTCCATCGTCTTCTTCGTCTTCATCTGAGTCGTCTTCGTCTTCGTCGTCCGCTTCCTCATCATCCTCATCGTCTGCCATCAAGATCCACGCTTCTTCCTTCTCCTCCTCCTTTGCCGTGAGCTCGTCTTGCTCCTCCAGCAATTCCACGCTTTGCTCCAGATCCGCCATTTCCTTCAACCCTTTCATTAAAATGATTTGATGATCATCTGCAAGTGCCCGCATGGCTGTCCACCTGCATGACGGAGACAAGATTCCCGTTACGCTTCTCGCTGTTGCATGCTCGGAGCCTGATCCCGGATACGCAGGATGATTGTTTACTATCATTCATATTCCGGTTCAGTCGATATATACCACAAAAAAATCCGTATGCCGATGAAACTTTTGCTCCGTCCGTAAGACAAGACATCTCCAGCTCTCACACGCCTTCAAGCGCGCCGACACACCCTCGATGCGCACATCCGCCAGCTTGTACTTCCGGCGCCTGCGCCATCCGGTTGACGGATCACCCCAGATCGAATAAAGTAATAAATGGAATCAGATTTAGCACCTGGTACTAACATCTAGTTACATATCATGGAGAGGTGAATGAACAGATGTTAACGGCCAGAATCACCGCAATCGGCACGTATGTCCCGGAACGCATCCTGAGCAACGCGCATCTGGAGCAAATGGTGGAGACAAGCGACGAATGGATCGTGCGGCGAACAGGCATGAGGGAAAGAAGAATCGCCGCTGAACACGAATTTACCAGCGACCTGTGCGTATCCGCCGCGCGCAACCTGACCGAGCGATATGAGGCTGATCTCGGTGACGTTGACCTGATCATCGTCGCGACGAACACGCCGGATTACGGATTCCCCAGCACGGCCGCCCAGCTGCAGCATCGGCTCGGCATACAGGGAAGCGCAGCTGCCTTCGATCTGAATGCGGCATGTGCGGGGTTCACCTACGGGCTCAGCCTTGCAGGACGCCTGATCGAGACAGGAGCGCATCGCAAGGCGCTGGTCATCGGTGCCGATACGATGTCGAAATGCGTGGACTATACGGACCGGACGACCTGCATCCTGTTCGGCGATGGCGCAGGGGCTGCGCTGATCGAGGCCAGGGAAGCGGAGCAGCCTTTCATCTCGGCCTGTCAATACATCACCGATGGCAGCGGAGGACAGCACGTATACAGGACCGGCCTGTCGCAGCAGATGAACGGCTCTCCTCTCCAGGGCAACGGATATACGGTGCAGAACGGACGGGAAGTGTACCGCTGGGCAGTCACCTCCGTATCCTCCGGCATTGGTGTCCTGCTGCGGGAGGCAGGCATGAAGCCCGAGGAGATCGACTGGTTCGTGCCGCACAGCGCCAACATGCGGATGATCGAGGCGATCTGCGAGCGGAGCGGCCTGCCGCTGGAGCGGACGCTGACCAGTGTGGAATGGTATGGCAATACTTCCGCCGCCTCAATCCCCCTTGCCCTTGCGCCGGCCATCGCCGACGGGCGGGTGAGGACAGGCGACCGCGTGCTGATGTTCGGATTCGGAGCGGGCCTCGTCGGGTGCGGACTGATCCTGACGATGTGAAGAACGGGATGCGTAGCGGCATGGGCTTGTCCGATTCGCAGGTGAAGGATGCATATCGGACATTCACGCAGCCAGAGGCTTGGACCGTCAGCCCCGCCCGATCCAGCGCCATCCCGGCTCGGCCGCGGACTGACGGTCCGCGGCCTGCGCCTCTCACAGCCCGCGCTGCAGACCCAGCGCATATCCGGCAGAGAACCCCCGGTCATAAGCCCGGTTAAACGCCCGATGATATGCGGAGGTCACTGACCGCCGGCGGCGCGCTCTCAGCACCCTGCCGTGGCGCAAGGGCCATCCGCCTCTCCGGCGGCGATATCTGGCAAGCGACAGAAGCCTGCGGTTCCTGTTGCGCAAGCTCACGCTTCTCCTGCCTGGCCCCCTAGCCCTTCCTGACCGCCTTGCCCCTGCGAGCCGCACGATTCTGCGCAGCCTGCCTCCTGATATGCGATATACCCGCCTTCTGCCCGCTCTCACGTTCTTCACCTCCCTGCAAGGAACTCGCCTCGCCTGGTCCAACGAACAGACTGCGCACCAGGTTCAAGTCCTCCTCGGTGATCGAATTCGCCCAATCGCGGAAATCCTGCTGGAATTTCTTCTGAGCCTTGTTGAAATTGAAGAGCCGTTCCGCCATATCCGGCGCCCAGTCATTGGAGAAATCCTGCCAGGCGATGGCCGACATGACATCGGTCAGCTGCGAGCATAGCTTGCGACTCCCGTCCAGCATCAGGACGAAGCGATCGCAAGCGGCATGAAATGGTGTCCTGGCCCCCATCAAACTTCACGCTCCTTCCTGTGTCGGGGAATCTGCCGACCTGCCAACCGGCGGCGTCGCTCAGGACGATGTCGCTTGACTTGCCGGCCGCCCCCCTGAAGATTCCGAGATGATGCGCAGCATGTCGGCGATCCGCCTGCGGAATGTATGCTCCTCCAGCACTCTCTTGTATCCCGCCGCAGCGATCATCTGCCGCGCTTCGATGTTGGCGAGGTAATATTGGACCTTGTCCACGAACTCCTGCATGCTGGTGAACGTCTCGATCTGACCGCCAGGCTGCAGGAATCTCGGCATATCCTCACGCACGTCCGACAGCTGGAAGGCGCCGCAAGCCGTGATCTCAAACGCTCGCGGGTTAAGCGACAACGCCGGCACCCCCATGCTGTTGCGATTGTAAGTGATGTCATCGGACGCGCGATGCAGGTTGACGACGATCCTCGCGCCGTTGTAGTACCTGGCCGTCTCTTCCGGCGACAGCCATTGGTTGAGCCAGATATCCGACTTCAGACGCCTGTAATTCTTCATCCGATCCCACCACAGGCCGATGATGCGCAGTTTCTTCCCCCGCAGCATCGGTTCGGCCGCATCGAAGAATTGGACCCGGTTCCAGAATGCGGTGCCGATGAAGCAGATGTCCGACAGATATTTCGGAGGAACCTGCATCGGCCGGTAAATCTGCGGTTCAACGCCAAGCGGCATATAATGGACGCTCTTGTGACCCATATCCTGGTACAGCCGATAGCAGCTCAATTCGATGGTGAACACGTGATCGTATTGAAAAGCCATCGTCGTCGTCGAATCCGTATAATACGGATCGTCCACGAACCACACCGCTGTGCGGATGCCCATGTTGCGCAGCCCCTCCAGCATCACGGGCGAGAACATCTGCACGCCATCCAGCGCGATGGCGACCTGCGGTCGGAACTGTCTGGCTGCGGCGAGCACGTCGTCATACGGCCGCACCACCGTCAGTTCGGCGACCTGTTGACCGAGATTGGCGGCGATGATCTGATCGAGCGGCGCGTAAGGCACACCGAGGCCGGAAGTGATGTACATCACCCGGAACGGATGAACCGGAGGCGCGATCCCCCGGATGGAGTTCTCGACCACCCTGCATCTGCCAAGCCGGTAACCCTGCTCCCAGCCGTATTGATAGCCTTCTCTCCTCGCTTGCGACAGGCGCCTTGCGCGGAGACGCTTGCCTGTTCGCGACCTTCGCCCGGTCACGCTTCGCCCGCCTGGGCTGACCAGCCTACGGGTTCCAAGCCGATTCACCATATTTGCCGTCCTCCCATTTCTCCCAATCATGGATCACCATAAACAATTCGCCAACACCTTCTTCAGCATATGGATCCACTGCCCCATCATGGCCCGAACACCGTCTCCAGCAGCACCGTGATCCGATGCTCGTAAGCATGCGCGCGGCGCGTGGCCTCATAACCACCCAGGGCCACTCGCAGACGCTCTTCCTCATGCCGCAGATAATATTCGATCTTCTCGATGCATTCCTCCGGCGTTGCATAGGTCTCGATCGAGCTTCCCGGTTCATACAGGGATGCCAGATCGGATCGGATATCCGTGAGCTGCAGCGTGGCGCAGGCATTGATCTCAAATGTTCGCGGATTGACGGACATGGCGCTGACCCCAGGCGGGATGCTCGTCTGATCGGGCTGGCGGTGAAGATTGATGACGATCTTCGCGCCGTTGTAATAGTTCACCGCTTCATCCACCTGCACGCCCTCCAGGCGAATCGCATGCCTCAGCTCCGCATAGGATCGCAGCTGGTTCCACAACGCGCCAGCGATGAAGATCTTCTTTGGTTTCAGATAGGGAGCCAGCCTGTCGAAGAAGGCGATGCGGTTCGGAAAGCCTGTGCCGATGAAGCAGACATCCGACCAGCAGGCGAATTCGGGGCGCTGCGGGAAGGCGCGCGCCAGCGGAGCGGCGAAGGGCAGATAATGCGCGTTGGCGCCCAGACTGCGGTAATAATCGACGATGCCGGCTTCATGGGTGAACACATGGTCAAAATGACGAACAAGCGGTATGGTCAGATGCGGAAAATACGGATCGTCGGCAAACCAGGCCGCCGTTCGGACGCCCATCGCGCGAATCTGCTCCAATATATCGGGCTTCAGGATGAAGATGCCATTCATCACGAGCATCAGGTCAGGCCTTTCGGCAGCTGCGATCGAAACCAGCGGATCGCGCGTCGTCACCGTCACCAGCTCCCTTGCCGATCTGGCAAGCGCCGCCATGATGCCGCTCTCGATCAGGTGATACCCGGGCGAGTCCTCGCGGACGAACATCACCTTCACCGCACGTCGCGGCAATTCGGGAAGCGGCAGGCGGGATGCGATCGACTGACAGGCGCCCAGCCGGTATCCGTCGCTCCACCCCCTGGCATAGCCGTCCCTGCTCCCCAACCGGGCGGCCGAGCGGATGCCCGTTCTCATGGCCGCTCTCCTCTGGCAGACGGCATCTCCTTCACGCTGGCCGTCATCTTCAGCGACGCTTCCAGGAGCGACTCATGCGTGCCTGCGTCGATCCACCAGCCGGTCAGCACCGTGTAGGTGAGCTTGCCCAGACTGGCGTATTCATTGTTGACATCGGTGATCTCCAGCTCACCGCGGCGCGACGGCGCGATCCTGCGCACGATGTCGAATACGCCGGCATCGTAGAGATACAATCCCGTCACGCAGTACGAAGAAGGCGGGCTGGTCGGCTTCTCCTCGATGCGCAGGATGCGTCCCGCTTCATCGAACCTTGGCACGCCAAAGGGACGTGGGTCCTCAACTTTTTTCAGAAATACCCGAGCCTGCTCGTCGCCTGCCTCGAACCGCCTGACGTCCTCCGCGATCGAGTCTTCGAACAGATTGTCACCCAGCAGAAGGGCGAACTTGCTGCCCCCCACATACGGTTCCGCCAGCGCCGCCGCATGCGCGATCCCTCCGGCCTGCTCCTGGATCCGATAGGTCAGACTGACGCCGAACTTCTCCCCGCTGCCCAGGTACTCCGCGTACATCTGCGCCGAACGCGCGTTGATGATCAGGAGAATCTCCCTGATCCCGGCCTCACTCAACTTCGTAACGGCATAATGAATCATCGGATACGGCCCGACCGGCAGCAGATGCTTGTTCATATATGTCGTAAGCGGCGATAACCGCGAGCCGGTACCGCCAGCCAATATGACCCCTTTCAAGGCCTCTCCTCCGTTCTCACATGGATTCGTCCCAAGCATGCGTGTATCGGTGCCCTCTGGCTTCCCTCATCCACTCGCGCAACTGTGCGTGCCCGGACAACCGGTAACGCCATGCTTTCCGCTCCCTGATCACCTGGCAGCCCCAGGCGGGCACAGGTGAGCGCCCCTCGGGATCCGATCATCCCCGCACGCTCATTCGTGGATCATCATCCGGGGATCGTATCCCCACTTGCTGACGAACAGCCTGCGATTCCGCTGCAGGATGCGCTTCAGTTGCCTGGCAGGCTGCTTGCGGAAGCTGGCGCTCCCCATGTGGTGCACGAACGTATCCCCCGCCAGCATCAGCTTGTACCCGGCCATCCGGACGCGATGGCAGTAGTCGTCGTCCTCGTAGTGCCCGGGGGCGTATCGCTCATCCAGCAGTCCGACCTTGCCCGGCAGATCGCGGCGCATCAGCATGCAGAACCCGATGAGCCTGCTTACCTCACGCCAGCTTGAGGCGTCCGGTTGATTGAGAGTATCGCTCATCCGCATGTATTGGTCCAGCGTCTCATAGGGGAGCTCCTTCACCCGCTGCTGGCCGCTGGCATAGTTCGTGCACGGTCCCACGATGCCGATCGACGGGTCGCTGAGCAGGCAAGCCTGCAGGTTGCCAAGCCATCGATCGGCGACGATCACGTCATTGTTCAAGAGCAGGAGCAGATCGCCGGTCGCAAGTCTCAGTCCTGCATTGCAGGCAACCGGAAAGCCCCGATTCCGGGGAAAGCGGATGAAGCGGCAGCGATATTCGACGCACAGGCTGACCGTGTGGTCGCGCGAGCCGTCATCCACGACGATGATCTCATGCGGTTCCGGGGTATGGCGCCTGATCGCCTCCAGGCACACTTGCAGCAACTCCGCACCGTTATACGACGGAATAATGATGCTCGTCAGCATCGTCTTCCCCCCTCGCGACGTGCCGCCATCTGCTCGCATCGGGATAGGCGCCGCGCGGTCCGGTTCGCTGCAGGATCAGGCTGATCGCCTCCAGATGATCGCCGATGATCAGCTCCGCCACCTCGTTGAATTCACCGACATTGTGCGGGCGCAGCCGATTGCGCGCGATCACATTGACGGATGCCGGCGCCGTCACCTTCAGGCCGCTCATGATGGCCAGCGCCTGCGCCTTCGGCGGCACCGCGAGCACGGCGCAGCCGATCCGGTCCAGCAGCCGGCGCGATACGGCGTGCGGCACCGCCGTCATCGAATTCATCGCCAGATCTCGGCGGCCGAGCGCCCGGTTCAGGAATGTCTTGAACCGCGTCACATGATCCTGCTCGGCGAAGCTGCCGATAAACGGCGACAGGTCATTCAGGGCGAGATCCGCTCCCCGCTCCACCGAGCGCAGGAAAGGCACAAGATCCTCCGCGCTGACGGGGACGTCGCCGTCCATGAAAAGAACGATGCTGCTGGTGGTCAGCCTGGCCCCGACTGCGCGGGCCACATCGTGGCCAAGCGCTTCCGGCAACCAGACCACCGTCGTCCTGCGATGTTGCAGCGCCCGCTCCAGGCTGCGATCGGTTGAGCCGTTGATGACGACGATGATCTCCTGAAACGGCAATCGCTCCAGCTCCCTTAACACAAGAGGAAGCGAATGCTGCTCATCCTTGCATGTGACGACAGCCGCCATGCTGCGGCGAAACTTCACGCGCGCCCCCAGCCTGCAGCCTGCTCTCCCGAACCTTAAGCCGGGCTTGCGAACGGCACCGGTTCTCCTTCTGAGCGAGCTTCTGCTGACGGACCCGCGCGAGGACAGGCGGCCGGTCCTCCTGGCGGCCTTGCGGCCAGGCAAGCGCCTGCGGCTGCGCGCCTCGCTCCGCTCCGGGAGCCGGGCGCGAGGCTTCTTCCGGGAGCCGCTTCGCGTTCGCCGGGTATTCGAGCGTTTGGTTAGCCTCAACTGCCGCTCACCTCATTCCTGCGCCTGCCGTAGTCATGTCTGTTGCCCCGCTCGCCCGTTTGCCTGAGCAGCCAATCCAGCGCTTCCAGATGATCGCCGAGCATCAGGCGGCCGGTCGGATCGCCGTTCCGCCTGTGGCTGCGCAGCGGGTTCAGCCTGCCAACCGGCACCCTTGGTCCAGCCTGGATGCGCAGCCCGTGATACACGGCCATCGCATGCGCCAGCGGCGGCACCGCCAGATGCTCGTAGCCGATCCGCTCGGCGGCGCTTCGCCGCATCGCGTGCGGCACCGCGCTGAGCGACATGCCGCGCAGATCGGCGCGGCCCAGCGCCACATTCAGCACATGCTTCGCCACGACCACATCATGCGCGTGCTTGAGATGCACCGGCCCGGAGTAATCGTTCAGCACGATGTCCGCTCCGCCCATCGCCATCTCGACGAAGGGCCGCAGCATGGCGGCGGGGACGACGATATCGCCATCGACGAACAGCAGAATCTCGCCGCTCGACCGCCTGGCGCCGACGCTCCGCCCGACATCATGGCCGAGCGGGTGGTCGTAGCTGATGACCGTCGCGCCGCAGCGGCGCGCGATCTCCGCGCTGCCATCCATCGTTCCGTTCGCGACAACCACGATCTCCGCTTCGTGATCCAACGCGTAACACTCCCGGATGACGGAGGCAATCGTCCGCCGTTCGTTGAGCAGCGGGATAATGACCGATAACCTGGCAGTCATGACAACTTGGCCTCCTTCATCAGCGGTAGGTGTCCTTCTTATCCTATGAAACAGGCCATCGCATGCAACGGCTGGCGTACCGGTCAGCGGCCGAATATTGCGTCCGCCGCGCCGCGGATCGTCTGCGGAGCCGACCGGCCTGCGATGCGGCATTCACACCGCATCCTGTACCGTTCTGCGACACCGTACCCGCAGCATGCTCAGGACGACCTTGTGCGGACACGCTTACTTCGCATCCTGACACGTCCTGCGCGCTGCACGCTTGCCGCCTGTTGCAACAGCTGCCTCATGCCCTTCTCCGGATGGCCTGCACGCATCGGTCATACAGCTCGGCATAGCTTGCCGCCGTGTTGTGCCACGTGAAATGCCGCCGGACCATCTCCGCCCCCTGCCGACCCAGGCGCTCCCGCAGCTGCCGATCCCGCAGCAGCCGGCTCAGCGAGTGGGCCAGGCCCTGCTTCATATGCGCCGGATCGACGAGCAGACCGTTCTCCTCATGGCGGATGATCTCCACGATGCCCCCGGCCCGCGTGGCGACGACGGGCGTGCCGCAGGCGAGCGCTTCGGCATTGACAAGCCCGAATGCCTCCTCGCTGGCCGATGGCACCGCCACGACATCGGCCGCCTGATACCAGGCCGGCGCCGAGGAATGCGCCACGTAAGGGACGAACCGCACATGCCGCGGCATCGTATTGCCGAGCCTGTGCAGCCCGCGCACATAATCGGTCAGCCGATCCGAGCCGACCCTCGCGCTGCCGCAGATGACAAGCACCGTATCGTCGTGTTCCACCAGTACATCCGGCAACGCCTCCAGCAGATGATGGACACCTTTGATCGGCACGAGCCGGCCCATGTACAGGATGATCTTCTTGTGCTCGTAGCCGAGCTCCTCTCTTAACGCCGCTCCCTGCTCCCTGCCGGCCCTGGCATATTTGCTGGCGAAGGCATCCGCATCCACACCCGGGCGGCAGATGTGCAGCTTGTGCGCAGGAATGGCGAATCGGCCCGACAGCCATCCGGCCAGATATTCGCTGTTGACGACGATGCGGTCCACCTGGTCGAAGCAGGCCTGAAGCTGCCTCTTCCCATAGATGCGGGGATTGACGAAGGTGGTGGAATGAAGCGACAGGATCAGCGGCAAGCGGGGGAATCTGCGGCGCATCAGCCCGGCGATGAACGGACGGTTCTCGACCTGGATGATGTCCGGCGGATGGACGGAGAGGTTTCGCAGCACGAGGCGGATATATTGCGTGCGGCTGGCCGCCCGGATGCGATGATGAACGGCCGGATGCGCGTGCGCAACCGCTTCGGCGTCGTCCGTCCTTCGGCTGAAGATGGTCACGCGGAACCGTTCGGGCAGTCTCCTCGCCGCTTCATGCGCCACACGTTCCACGGAGCTGCTGCGCTCCGTCGCCGCCGCGAATTGGCCAGGACATACAACAGCAACCTCTATCGGCAAGCCTCTCACCTCTTATGCGTCTCATGGGTCATCGCAGGCTGCCACCCAAGTCCCGAGGACTTCGCGCCAGCCAGGAATTCCTTGTATATCTATCGTATCGATGTCCGCCTCGGTAAGTGCCAAAAATAGACGAACCCCCTCCCGGTGCAGCCATCCATACCATGAACGCCTGTCACGCATAGGATGTCTAGGAAACAGCCGTTATCCGTCTATCGGACACGGAGCATACGATCCGGTTCATCAACGGGTCTTAAGGGAGGTGCCCTGATCTTGGACATGAATCGACCTGCCGTCGGCATCCTGCTCAATGACCGGACGTTCCGCGGCATCGCCCGGGGAAGAGCGGACCATGAGGCGATCCACCTGTATGAGCAGGCGGCGGAGAGCCTGGACTGTCAGATCTGCTTTTTCCGGCTGAAGGATATCTCGCTCAGGGAGATGACGGTCAAGGCGCTCATCCCGCTCAGGAGCGACTCTCGCTGCTATGCGGCGCGCACGATCCCGCTGCCCCCGGTCATCCACAACCGGGCGATACACCTGAAGCGGACGGCGGAACGGAAGATCGCCAGGCTGCAGGCGAGAGGCATCTTCATCTTCAACCGGCATACCCGCTACAGCAAATGGTTCATTCACCGCCTGCTCATGCAGAACGAAGGGCTGAGGAGACATCTGCCGGAGACCAGGCTGGCGACCGTCTCTTCCATTCGCGCCATGATGACCCGGCACGACAGCCTGATCCTCAAGCCGGCGAGAGGCAGCATCGGCCGGGGCATCATGCTGCTGGAGCAAGCCGGCCGTTCATGGCGGCTGGTCTATCCCGACCGCGCCCGCCGCGCATGGCGAACCGCCGTCTTCCGCGCCGCTCTGCCTGCCGCTCTGCGCGCCGCGCTTCGAAGGCGGACGTACCTCGTGCAGGAGCGCATCCCGCTGGCCACCTATATGCAGCGCCCCTTCGATCTTCGGGTATCCGTGCAACGGGACGGCAGCGGCGAATGGCAGGTCACCGGCATCGTCGGCAAGGCGGCGCCCGCCAGGAGGTTCCTGACCAATGTCGCGCAGGGCGGCACCGTCTATGCGCTGGAGCATCTGTTGCACGGCCATCCTGCGCTCGATCCGCTCGCGGTGCGGCAGAGCGTCAGCCTGCTGGCGCTGGAGATCGCTTCGCACCTCGGCCGGCAGCTGCCGAATCTGGCGGATCTCGGGCTGGATATCGGCATCACGGAGCAGGGCTTCCCGATGTTCATCGAGTGCAATTGCCGGGATCTTCGCTACAGCTTCCAGGAAGGCGGGCTGATGAACGAATGGGCCCGGGTATACTACCAGCCGATCAGTTACGGCAAGAGCGTGTGGGTGCATCAGTACGGGGGAGAGGATAAAATTTGAGTCTTATGGGCTATCATGTGACCGATCCGGTTGATTCCTCAGACCGGATATGTCAATATAGCCCTATGAGGTGAGTTCGTTTGATCCAATCGCTATTTCGACTCCTGACCGAGCTGTCGAGCCGCAAGGGAATATCCCGAACTGCCGGCCGCATCGCCCGATCCAGGTTTAGCCGCAAGTTGATCCCTTCCTTCGTGAGGACTTACCAGATCGCCGCCGGGGAAGCGGAGAAGCCGCTCGAGCATTATGAATCCTTGAATGAATTTTTCACGCGCCGACTGAAGCCGGGCAGCCGGCCGATCGATCCCGCTCCGGATGCGGTGATCAGTCCGGTGGATGCGCTCATCACAGGGGCAGGTGAGATCAGGGACGGACAATTGCTGAACATCAAGGGGCAAGACTATACGCTGGAGGAGCTGCTTGATCGTTCGCCGCGATGCGTGAACTACACGCATGGATTCTATGTCATCCTGTACCTGAGCCCCGCTGACTATCATCGCATCCATGTCCCGGCCGCGGGCAAGATCGTGGAACGTGAACATATCCGGGGCAAGACTTACCCGGTCAATGAATACGGCATGCGACACATACGCCGCGTGCTGAGCCGCAACGAGCGGCTCGTCACCTATCTGATGACCGCTGCCGGAGAGATCGCCATCGTCAAGGTTGGCGCGCTGAATGTCAGCAGCATCCGCTATACGGAACCGCAGCGCGATGTGGTGGACAAGGGAGATGAGCTGGCCATGTTCGAATTCGGCTCGACGGTGGTGCTGCTTTTTGAGAATGGAATCTTCACGCCCCGCCATGACCTGATGATCAACCTGAAGGTGAAGATGGGCGAGGCGTTGGGCACGTTGCACTAGTGATCCTAATGCCGGCGAATGTGGGATGAAAAATCATCGTTCATACCGCCGAACAAGTGACTTTCCCACGTTGGAGATGCTATAATATAATCCTGATTTTTCATGTGCGATCATGGCCAGACATCATGCTGCATAGCTTCATGACGATCTTGGAACTTGATATGGAAGGATGAACGTTGATGAACCCGCAAGCACAGAGACTGAACGATACCTTGCAGAGGGAAGCGCCTCGCGTCTATGAGATGCTGTCCGGGCTGGGGAAGCAGATCTATTTCCCGAAGGAGGGCATTCTGAACCAATCCGCGGAGGCAGGCAAGAAAGCAACCCGATACAACGCCACGATCGGCATCGCCACCGAGCATGGCAGACCGATGCACCTCAAGGTCATCCAGGACACGCTGTCCGCCTATCAGCCGAAGGACCTGTACACCTATGCGCCGCCGGCGGGCAAGCCTGAGCTGCGCGAGGCCTGGAAGCAGAAAATGCTGCAGGAGAGCCCTCTGCTCAAGAGCAAGCCGATCAGCACGCCGATCGTCACCAACGCGCTGACGCACGGTCTCAGCATCGTCGCCGACCTGTTCGCCGATGCAGGCGACGCGGTGATCTATCCGGACAAGAACTGGGAGAACTATGAGCTGACCTTCGGCATCCGCCGCGGGGCGGAGCTGGTACATTTCCCGCTTTACAATAAGGAAGGATTGTTCAACTCGGAGGGACTGAAGGAAGCGATCCTGGCGCAGAAGGACAAGGGCAAGGCGATCGTCGTCCTGAACTTCCCGAACAATCCGACCGGCTATACGCCAGGCAGACAGGAAGGCGAAGCGATCGTCGCCGCGGTGCGCGCCGGCGCGGAAGCCGGGATCAGGATCGTCGCGGTGACCGACGACGCCTACTTCGGCCTGTTCTTCGAGGATTCGCTGCATGAGTCGCTGTTCGCGCAGCTCGGTTGCCTGCACGAGAACGTGCTTGCGGTCAAGGTGGACGGCGCGACGAAGGAAGAGTACGTCTGGGGCTTCCGCGTCGGCTTCATCACGTATTCCTATGACAGCCAGGCCGCGCTGGACGTGCTGGAGCAGAAGACGCTCGGCATCATCCGCGCGACGATCTCCAGCGGTCCGCATCCGTCGCAGACCTTCGTGCTGCACGCGCTTCAGTCGCCTGAGTTCGCGGCGCAGAAGGCGGAGAAGTACGCGATCATGAAGAGCCGCGCGAACAAGGTGAAGGAGCTGCTCGACAGCGGCCGATTCGACGATGCCTGGGAGTATTATCCGTTTAACTCCGGCTACTTCATGTGCCTCAAGCTGAAGACCGTGCCAGCGGAGACGCTGCGCGTCCATCTGCTCGACAAGTACGGCATCGGCACGATCGCGCTGGGCGACACGGATCTGCGCGTCGCCTTCTCCTGCATCGAGGAAGCGAACCTCGAGGATCTGTTCAACACGATCTATGCGGGCGTGAAGGATCTGGAGAACCAGTAAGCCGATGCGCGCTTGACCGATCTGACAGCAGTCAACGGCAATCCAGTTCCGCCTGATCCAAAACCGAGGCTGTCCTTCAGTCCGAAGCGACTTGAGGGACAGCCTCTTTTATGTTCCCCGTGCGCCAACAAAAAATCGGCTGGCCCCGGTCCGCCAGGACTCGGGGGCCAACCTTTCTGATTATCCTGTTCATATTACTTCTTGCCGTTCGCCTTCGCCCATTCGTCGAGCTGTCTTTGCTTCTCTTCGATGATCCGGTCGATGCCGGCCGCCTTCAGCTCCTCGATGAACTTGTCGATCATCTCATATTCAAGCGTACCCGACTCCAGGCCGACCAGATATTGGTTCTGCACATTCGTAACCGCCGCAACCTCGGACTTGACCGGACCCTGGTCGAAGGTGAAGCCAAGCGCAGGCGAAACCTTGCCGGACTCGTTAAACTTCTTCGTCTGCTCCCAGATATCGGCATCCTGGCCTTCCCAGACATAGGTCAGGAAGTTGTTGCCGATCTCCCACTGATTGAACTGATAACCGGTTTCCGTTACGCCTTCAGGCTTCGCGATAAATCCGTTGTCCTTCTTCACATAATGCTTGCCTTCGATCCCGTTGGTGAGCAGGTTCATCACATCCGCATCCGAATAGAGCAGGTTCATGAACTTCATGGCCGCCACCGGGTCCGTGGAATTGCGCGCGATCGAGATCATGAAGGAGCTGGCGCCGGTCGATTGGATGACAACATCGGACAGGGCCACCGTCACCATCTCATGATTGGTCAATTGTCCTTCCTGAACCGCATAACCCGGCTTCATGTTGTTGAAGTATCCGAATGCCTGGCCCGCCTTCACCAGGTTGGCGCTCGTTTCCTGTGTCGTCGCTGCGTCGGTATAGATATAACCGGCTTCATACCATTCTCTCACCAGACGGATCTTCTCGCGATACAGATCCAGTTCGTACAGGTTCACGACCTTCATGTCCTGATCGTCGATCAGGATGACCCCGAGGCTGTCTCCGAGCGGATCGATCTCCGGCATGTACATCGCACGAGCCGGTTGATAAGTTTGAGTCGTAGGTGCAAGCGGTGCCATGCCCGGTTCATTCTGCTTGATCACCTTGAACACTTCCGTCAGATCCGACCACTGCTTCACCTTCGACAGATCAATGTTGTACTTGTCGACGAGATCCTTGCGCATGACCATCCCGTAGTCTGCGCCAAAGTCTCTGATGCTCGGGATGCCGTAGATCTTGCCATTGATTCGGGTTCCGTTGTAGATCGCATCCGGCATCGTGCCCTTGATATCTTGTCCATATTGCTCCAGCAGATCGTCGAGTTCAAGCAGCTGTCCTCTGGAGACCTGGGTGCTGTAGTTGAAGAATGCCGAGGACACGATCAGGTCCACTTTCTCGTTGCCAGCGAGCAACAGGTTGGTCTGTTGCTGCCATGCCGCGATGTCGATCGGCATCAGGTCAACGACGACATTGATCTTCTCGCGGGTGATCTTGTTGATCTCATCCTCGACCAACTGGACATCCGTCGCATCGCCGAAGTTCAGATACGCCATGACAACTTCGGCTGGAGCGCTGCCGCCGGAAGATGAGGAACTGTTGCCTCCGCTGCCGGATGACGTATTCCCTCCTCCGCCAGAGCTGTTACAAGCCGTGATGAACAGGATGAGCGCCATCATAAGTGAGATTAGAGCGAGCTTGTTCTTCTTCATGTGCACAACTCCCCTTCAGTATTTGATTGGTGTATATGCCAATCGAAGCTGGAGCTTCGAGTTCGGCCTATCCTTTCACTGCACCGATCGTCAGACCTTTGACGAAGAACTTCTGGAAGAACGGATAGAGCAGGAGGATCGGGACAATGCCGATGACTGCCATCGCCATGCGAACACCATTCGTGGGAAGATTGGCCGTCTGCCCTCTGCCGTCCAGATTGGTCTGTTGAAGGAACTGGATATTCTGCAGCATCCGGTTGAGCAGGTTCTGCAGGCTGAACAGCTTGCTGTCCGTGATGTAGATCAGCCCGTTGAACCAGTCGTTCCAGTAGCCGATGCCCAGCATCAGGCCGATCGTCGCCAGGATCGGCAGCGACAGCGGCATCACGATGCGGAAGAAGATCTTGAACTCGGAAGCTCCGTCGATATAGGCAGATTCGATGATCTCCTTCGGGATCGAGTTCCGGAAGAACGTCCGGATGAGCAGGATGAAGAATCCGTTCGTCAGAAGCCCCGGAATGATGAGCGCCCACAGCGTGTTCTTGATATGGAACACTTCGGTATAGATCAGATAGGTCGGCACCAGCCCGCCGTTAAACAGCATCGTGAAGAAGACGATGAAGCTGAGCGTATTCTTGAGCGGCATATCCGTGCGGGACAGCGGGTAGGCCAGCAGCGCGGAGATGAACAACCCGGCCGACGTGCCGACTGCGGTGATCAGCACGGTGATCCCGTATGAACGGCCGATCGAGTCGAAGTTGCTCCACAGGTACTTGTAAGCCTCCAGGCTGAATTCGCTCGGAAACAGGGAGTAACCATTGGCTATAATGGACTGCTCGCTCGAGAAGGATGCGATGAACAGCAACAGGAACGGAAAGATACAAGCCGCCGACGCCAGGATGAAGAATATGTTCACGAGCGTCTGATTCATATCATTGGATCTCATGCGAAGTTCACCTCTCTCATGCTGGATGCTAGAACAATGCCTGGTCCTTGTCCTTCAGCCGGACGATCAGATTCGAGACCAGCACGAGCACGAATCCGACCAGCGACTGATAGAAGCCCGCCGCCGACGACATGCCGATATCGCCCAGGGTGATCAGTGCCCGATAGACGTACGTATCGATGACATCGGTCGTTGGCTGCAGCGGACCGGAGTTGAGCGGCACCTGGTAGAACAGACCGAAGTCGGCATAGAAGATGCGGCCGATCGCCAGCAGCGTCAGGATGATGATCGTGGGCATGAGCAGCGGCACGGTGATCGAGCGGATCTGCTGCCACTTGGTCGCGCCGTCGATCGTCGCCGCCTCGTAATATTCCGGGTCGATGCCGACGATCGCGGCCAGGTAGATGATGCAGAGATAGCCGATGTTCTTCCACAGATTGACGATGGTCAGAATGTACGGCCAGTATTCCGGCTTGGTGTACCAGGAGATCGGGTCGATGCCGAAGGCCGGCAGGATGACCTTGTTCATGAATCCGTTCTCCAGATTCAGCAAGGCAAGCACGAGGTAGCCGACGATGACCATCGAGATCAGGTACGGAAGCAGCAGCACGCTCTGATAGAATCTGGCGAGGAATTTCTTCCTCACTTCATTGAGCAGGATGGCCACCCCGATGGCCATTACCGTATTCAGAACGATGAATACCCCATTGTAGAGGATCGTATTGCGCGTGATGCGCCAGGCGTCCTTGGAAATGAACAGAAACTCGAAATTCTTCAAGCCGATCCAGTCGCTGCGCCAGATCCCTTTGGCATAGTTGATATCCTTGAAGGCGATGGTCAGTCCGAACATCGGCATGTAGTTGTTGATAAACAGGTACACCATCCCCGGCACCAACATCAGGAACAACGCCTTGTAGCGCCAGAAGGTTTTCCATACCTTTCTCCAGGTGTGCGCCATGTCTGTCTTCCCTTCCCTTGTTCGTGGTTTTGTCTATATCCTATAGCAAACACAGGAGGGTTACTCACCACGAATACGACCAATCATTTTTGATATTCCGACCAGGTTGGGTTTCCAATATATGTAATACCGCCGATGAATAAAAAGAAAAACGGGCTTGTTGCCCGTTTCTCCCGTCAATATCCAGCCCTGTATGCCATTTCTATATCCTTGTAACCTTCAATACCACCCTCAGGTAGGAGGTCAGACTCGGCGTGCCATGATCCCGCGCCTCGCAGATCAGGTGGATCGTCTGACCGTCAGCCGCATCCGTCGGCACCTTCAGCTCGCAGGCAATCTCCCGCTCGCTTCTCACCAGGCGCGCCAGCTCGGGAGAGCCTGGCGCCGGAAGCTCCACCGGATGCGCAACCTGCGGCTGCGACGCCTTCCGCTCCTGCTGGCCGGTGTCCCCCGCAAGCCTGATCTCCCCCGGATAGGTGTCCGCTTCCACATACCGCCACCAGCGCCCTTCCACATGGTCCCCGTCAGGATCAGTCACGCGCGCCTTCAGCACGACCGTCTGACCTGGGCGAACCTCCACCGTCCTGTGCTCATGGCTGATCAACTCCACAGCCGGTGCGTGGTTGGCATCCTCATACCTTGGCGTGACGGACCAGCGGAATCTGGCGGCAAAGTCCCGCTGCGCCGCACCGAACCAGCGCGCCGCGGCATACTCTCGGGAAGGCTTCCCGTCCGGACCGATGTCCGGGCCATTCCGCCCGCCCCAGCCTCCATAGCTCGCGTCGATATGGGCGTCCAGACCGTTGTTCAGCAGATTCAGATAGATCGTCGTATCCCCTTCGGAGATCCAGGAGCCGGCTTCACCCAGCCCCAGCCCGAACAGCTCCGTCCACACCCAGAAACCGAGCTTCTCAAGCTGCTTCACGGACAGCCCCGCATATCCGAAGTAATCCGTGATGTCATTCCGGTGCATCGTCTTGCCGTCACCCCAGACCCGATACAGCGAGCCGAGAGGACCGACGCTCGAGATATGCTCGCGCGTCCACTCCGCCGACAGATAGTGCGCATCCTGCGGCAGCACCGCCTGACGCGCGCCGTAACCCCACAGCAGCGTCATCATGTCGCGGAATTCGATGTCCGGCCAGTTCACTCCGATGTAGCTGGCATATACGCCATCCTGATCGGAGAAGGCCTGGATGATCACCTTGCGGCAGATCTTGCGGTAGATCTCCTCCCACTGATCCGTGCCCTTGAACTCCTCCTCGATCGAGAGCAGGGCCCGTCCGATCGTCGATTGACCGGCGCCGGTCAACAGATAGAGCCTGTCTGACCTCTCGTCCAGCATGAGCGATCGGATCAGATCAGAGCCGGGACTGTCCCTGGACATGTCCCCCGGGAACTCGACATTGCCCTCGAAGATCCTGGAACGCAGGTACTCCGGACTTGGATAACCTTCCGAATGGACCTTCAGATTCGGATAGACGAGCGCATACGCCTCAACCGCCTCCTCCATGAAGCGGGTCCCTTCATCCCACCGCCATCTCGGCTGCGGACCAAGCCCCAGTCTCACATGTTCCGAGATGCCGTCATGCAGGGTGCCCTTGCCGTCGCCCTTCCAATGGATGCTGCTGCTCTGATAGATCAGGCCTTCCGTCTCGAAATGGTCGCTGTACAGCAGGTAGCGGATCAAGGTATTCAGATCATCCAGCTCCGGATCGAGCATCAGAACCGTGCGCGGCTTCCGTCGCACGTTGGTTGTATCCAGCATGTTGGTACCTCCAGTCGATCGGTTCTGCGCTTATGGCTTGCGCTGCAAGGCCAGCCAGTCCATGAGGGACACTTCCCTGCCATCCGCCTTGACCGGCTGTCCGTCATAATCGAGGCGGCAATCGTCATTCAAGGCATACACCCAGGAGAAATGACCATGGTATTCGAATGGCTCCTCGCCCTCTTCGGTAAAGGCGCCGCGAATATCGATCACCCGGTCGAACAAGGAGAAGTGCACGTTCGTCGCCCCGGCGCGAAGCAGCCGTTCATAGGTCGGAATCGCCGTCTCCTCCGGCTTCACCACGTCGTCATTGCGCGCATGGGTGAACCAGATCGGCATATGCTTGATCGCCTCGATGTCCGCATCGCTGATCACCTCGTCGTACAACGCCTCGCAGACCGGCCATGCCGCAGCGAAGAAATCCGGGTAGTCAATGATCATCCGCATGGTCATAAACCCGCCGTTGGAGCAGCCGCCGATGTAGATGCGCTGCGTATCGATCGCCGCATCATTCTTCGCGATGAACTCGTCGATCAGCGCCTTCAGCGCCTTGACATAGCGAGACTGACCGGTGCGCGTGTACTGGCCGCTGCCATTGTCCATCCAGAAGGTGGGCGTCTGCGGCACGAGAACATAGGCGCCGCCGAACTTTGCCTGGATCTCCTCGGAGGCGAGATTGACGACCTTGTTGCCCGTGTACGCGATGGTCGGATCCTGCCCGCCTTCCCCTGCGCCATGCAGCCAGATGATGAGCGGCCTCTTGCCTCCGCCCGTCTGGGGCGCGTAGTAACCGTACTTCAGCGGCTCCTCATAACTGGAGATGCCGTGCACGAAGCCCTCCGCCTGCTTCATCGAGTCACCGGCGCACAGTTCGAATACCATGCCGCTCAGCTTGCCGCCTTCCGCCTCGATATCCGCGATCTGCGTGATGCGGTAATCGCTGATCACGTACCGGTTCATGAACCGGATCGCGGCGATCCTCGAGGTGAGCGGATATTTCGGGCCGTATCTCAGCTCCAGCGTGATGCATGTCCCACGCTCCTGCCGGTTCCCCTGCAGATCAGACGGATAGGCGTCCTTGACCTGACAATACCCCCTGCTCTCCACCAGATTGTCCGGCTCGTTCCACCATCTCGGCAGCAACAGGATCTTGCCGGACTCATCCTTCCTCTCCACATACACGTTGAAGCTTTCCGGACGCACCGCCTCAGCCTGCACCTCAGCATCGACGGGCAACACAAGCTTCGTCACGTACGGGCCGAAATCGGTAATCTCCGTGATCTTGTAGTAAATCCTGGACATATCTGGACCTCCTCTGGGTTCGATGAAAAATGGATCATCTCCATCATAATCCAAACTGCGCTCGCGCAACACTTCTAAACCGACTTTCCTTTGACGTAATTCCGACATCTGTGACCAGTGTTCCACACCCGGAGCAGTGCGCTATGCGGCTACTGGAGCCTCATTCCCGGTGAAGCTTTCTGTATTCGCCCGGACTCGAGCCGGTGATTTTCTTGAAGATCGCGGAGAAATAGGACAGATTCGAATATCCCGATGCGTTGGCGATCTCGCTGACCGGTTGGTCCGTGTTCAGCAGCAGCTCCTTGGCATACTCGATGCGCGTCTGCTGCAGATAGTCCGAGATCGACATGCCGGTCTCCTTCTTGAACACCCGCGTCAGGTAATCGGGATTCAGGAAGACATGATTCGCGATGTCCTCCCGGCTCAGATGCTGATCGTGGATCGATTCGGCAATGTAGCGCTTCACCTTCTCCACGATGGTCATATTTTCCTCCCGGATATGAATGCTGTTGTGCACCACTTCTATGATATACAGCATGCGCTCTTCCAGGTCGCTGAGCGTCCTCAACTCATACTCGCTGCTTACGGCCAGCAAGGTGTCCGCGAATACCTGATTCGCCTGAAGCCCCTTGCGCTGCAGGATGGCGAAGATCATCTGCAGGAAATCCTGATAAAGCAGGTACATGCTCTTGCTGCTCAGCACCCCTCCCTCGTTGCGCAGATCGATCATATAGTCGGTCACACCCTGCTTCACGCGGCTGACAGCCCCCTGTTCCAGCCACATCGCCCACAGCTCGAACGGCGCATGGCGGATCAGGGCAGGCTTGTGCTGTTGAGACTCCATGAACAAGGTCGCGTTGCTGAAGGTGACGTTGTTGCGATCCAGCTCCTTCAGCCTGTCGATCATGTCCGGCATCTCGGTCAAAGTGGTGGGCTTGCCGATATAGCAGCACAGATCGCAATAGAAATACTGCGTGCAGCTTGCGATGTATTCGTCGCACCACCGCTTGACATCCATATCGGAGATAGAGTCCCCGCTGCGGATCAGGATCAGCAGCGTCCGGTCATACAGCGAGACAAACGACACCTGCCGCGAATGGGCTGCCAGCTCCTCCTCGGCGCAGTTGCGAAGCGCATATTCCATGATGCGCTCGTCCCGATCGGACAGCGGCTTGTGCCAGCGCTGCACGACGATATAGACGGGAATGAATGGCGTATGCAGGTCATAAGGCAGATTGGCGGACTTCAGCTGTTCCAGCACACTCTGCGGAGAACTGGAGATCGCCCGGCGCAGGAGATCCATCCAGAACTTCTCCTCCACCAGCGGCTTGTGGGATTCCCAGAGCTGCTGATAGCGCCTGTAGTCCTCCTCGAACCGCTTCATCTCGCGCTGCCGCTGCAGCTTGGCGATGGCGCGCTGCAGCACCGATTCCATCTCCTGATAATCAACCGGCTTCAGCATGTATTCGAAGCTGTTGAGCCTGAGCGCCCGCCTCGCGTAATCAAAGTCGGAATGGCAGGTGAGGAAAATCGTCTCGATGTGCGGATACTCTTCTCTCACCCAGCTGAGCAGATCCAGGCCCGAGCCTTGCGGCATCTCGATGTCGCATACCATGATGTCAACCGGATGCTCCATCAGCACCTGCTGCGCCTGTTTCAGACTATGGGCGCTGTGCACATGCTCGATCTGCAGATCATGCCAGCTGACGCCGGCATGCAACCCTCTGACCGCGTGAATCTCGTCATCAACCAACAGCACGCTGTACATGAGGCTCCAACTCCTTGTCAGAATGGATGGGAATGCTGATCTCGACCACAGCTCCGCCTTGCGGATGATTGCAGAAACTGATGCTGGCCTGGTCCTGATACAGGATGCCCAGCCGCTTCTTCACATTCCAGATGCCGACCTGTTCCCCTTCGCCCTGGGACCAGGTCCCGTCCTTCAGTCTGCTCAGAACCGGCTCCGGGAAGCCGGGACCATTGTCTCGAATGCGGATCACGATGCGGGAATCCTGGTTCTGCTCCTTGCGTTCTTCAACCGATACTTCGATGTGCGTGATGCCATCCATATTCAGGGCATGTTTCATGACGTTCTCCACGATCGTATGGATCATCAGCGGGGGCACTTCCACCCTGGCCAGCGATTCATCCACCTGCCCGATGGCATAGGTCAGCTTGCCTGGCAGCCTGAGCTCCTGGATGCGGCAATAGTTCGCCGTGTGCGTCAGCTCGTCCCGCAGCGGGACGAAGTAGGAATTGCTGCGGAACATGTAGCGGAAATAGGAGACCAGACATTTCGCCATCTCCTGGATCAGGGCGAACTCCTTCACCGTCGCCAGATTGTAAATGATGTTCAGGGAGTTCAGGAAGAAATGCGGATTGATCTGCATCTGCAGATGCCTCAGCTCGGCTCGTTGGTGCTTCAGCTTCTCCTCGTAGACGTCGATCTTTAATTTGTGTATCTCACGCGTCATCCGCTCGAAGGTCTTGTTCATGATCTCGAACTCGGTCGAGGACGGATGCTGATCCAGCTCCACGTCCCAATGCCCGTCCTGCAGCTTGCGCATCGCCGAGATCACCTTCCTGAACGGAATGGCGAAGGAACGCCTCATGAAGATGAGCAGCGCGCCAAGCAGGAGTATGGCGCCGAAGACGATGATGCTGGAGATGCGATGGATGAGCGGCAGCTGTTCGAGAATGACCTGCTGCGGGATCGCCACGACAAGATGGAAGCTGCCTCTCGAGGAGCGCTCGCCCATGACCAGGTAATGATCGTTCTTGCCCGTGATCGCATAGGAGTCCTCGGGCAAGGTGAGATCGATCCCCTCATCGGCGATGAGCGGAGCCTTGGTCAGCGGCTCGTGCTCGCTGGATGTGAAGAGCGCCAGTCCCGAGTCGCCGAGGTCGATCAGATTCAGCGGTACCATCAGGTTCGCGCAGTTCACCCAGGCTCCGACGTAGGCATCTCCGCTCTTGACCACATGGTAAAGATAATAATCAATGCCGTCCGTCCACACTTGCCACTGCGAATAGTCCACGTTCGAAGCATGTTCTCTCAGCATCGTATGGATCTGTCCGCGCACATGGAAGCGTTCTTCCAGGCTGGAGCCGAATGCCTGGGTCATGATGAGTTCGTCGTTGGGTCCGGAATACACGAACAGAGTATCCACAACGGGATAATAGATGACGTCTGACGTCAGTTGCCGGAAAAGTCGCAGCTTCGTGAGCGTATAGATCCCCTTGTTGCGCTCCTTCGGATAATTCATGATCAGCATATCGCTCTCCGTCTCGGAGAGCGAGAACAGGTAGTTGTCCACTTCCCGCAGACTGTCGTCGATCTGGTTCATATACAGGCTCAGCATGTTCCGGTTGGACTGCGTCACCTGATTGCGAATGACTTCAACGGAGTAGGTATTCGTGATGATCAGGATCGCGATCAGCGGAATCGCAATCAGCAACACGGCAGCAAACAGCTTGAAGCGAAGCGTATGAACCAGCGCCTTGAACTTTCGCATCACCGTACCCCCTTGTCTGGTCTTACCGCATCGATGACCGCATGGATGGCCCTCAATGGTAACCCGCTTCTGTTCAGGTGTGGGACGTCTGTTTCACGGAGACCCGGTCTTGTTGTCCGCCAATGTGCATGGCCCTCATTGGCGAACCAATGCCGTGTCGGCGTCGGACGGCTCCTGCACGGGCACTCGGTCTTGCCCGCCAACTGTCATTGCCGTCATCGGCGAACCGCGGCCGTGTCGATGTGGGACAGTTGAACTTCAGCCACACTGTCTCTCTGTATCAACGCCGTACCCACCTCGATCTTGACGAATTCCTCCGTGCCTTCCTCGATCAGCGACTTCAGACGCTTGACCGCCAGCTTCCCCATGCTCCTGTTGAAGACCCGGATCGTCGTAAGCGGCGGATCGGTCACCTCGCAATAAGGCAGGTCGTCGAATCCTATCAGCGACACGTCGCCAGGAACGGAGACCCCTTTGTCCTTAAGCGCTTTCAGAACACCCATCGCGATCAGATCGTTGTCGGCGAACAGCGCCGTTGGCAGGTCCAGCGAGTCCGACAAGCGGGCGAGCATATCCTGATAAGTTCCGTCGATCGTCGGCTGAACCCTGAAGATGTGCCGCTCCTGCACCGGGACATTCAGTTGGCGCATCGTCTGATAAAAGGCCTGGCTTCGCTCGAGGAAATTGTTGATCATGACCGAGCTGCCGCAATATCCGATCTGGCGATGGCCCTTCTCATACAGGTGATGGATCGCCTTGCTGACGCCTTCGCAATTGTTGATCACCACCTGGTTGAGCGGCTTCATCTCGAAGTAGCTGTCCAGTACGACGAACGGAATATCCAGCTCAAGAAAATGCTGAAGATGCCCTTCATTCATCTCCGTCGCCAGGAGGATGAAGCCCTTCAGCGTCTGTTCCTCCCGGATCAGGCGGAGCTCGGCCTCGATGTCCCTCTCGGAGATATGCGAGATGACCAGACGGAAGCCGTCCTTCTTGCTCTCCGCGTCGATCGCCCCTGTGAGCGAGGCGAAGAAGGGCGTGTCGGCGACGACCTGGCCGTGGGAGTTAAACACGATGAAGCGGATCGTCCCACGCCTGGTCGGCGCTTGCCGCGTCGACAGATTCGGCTTATAGCCCATCTCATCGATGATCGAGAGAACTCTTCTCCTCGTTTCCGGACTGACTCCGGCCTTGTTGTTCAACACCAAAGAAACGGTAGCTATCGAGACATTGGCTCTTCTGGCGATATCCTTGATTCCAATCGACATGCTCTGCTCTCCTTTGGACAGAATGCTCAGCTCAGGAACATCCTGAGACACCGCTCCGATTGCGCCGACCATGCGCTGAACGGCATCGCAGCTCTGGTGATGCGCTCGCGCGTTTGTAAACGCTTCCAGAACAACGCATCTGCTGGAATCGATTATCCGGTTCATCCCTCTATGATCGTTGTTCCGGCGATAATCGAATGCTGCTTCTTCTTATGGAATATCTTAAAACATTTAGATTAAAAAGTGCAATTATTTTATTAAAATTTTTAGGCGAGCAGTGGAGGACTGCCTGACAGTTCTCTGTCCCCCTTAAAACGGTCTGCATATGGTCCTGGCCTTTATCCGTATATCCTCCAGGTTTCCGCTACATGCGCACCACGTATCTTCACGCCATGACTGCGGACAGGCAGCCTCCGTTGCACGCCGCGGTAATATGCGATAAATCGTACAAAATAAGCGGTGACGGCGACTTCCCGAACGGTTTTGTATGAAAAATCGTATAACTCGGCCGACTCCAGCGCCTTCGCAAGCGATTTTGGACGAACAATCGTACAAAACGACCGACAACAGCGACTCCCCGAACGATTTTGTTCGATTTTTCATCCCGTTCCTCCGGGTGCGGCCGCCATCAAAAACCGAGGCCATCCATCGGCCAGTCTCAGCTGACCTTCCGGATGGCCACGATCCTATGGACAGGCGGCTAACGGGAATGAAGCGTCTGCAGACAGTCTGCGAGCAGCTGGACAAACGCGCGATCCGTCAAACCTTCCAGCGTATGCGCGGGCGTCAGGCACAGGACGCGTCCCGCGCCGTAGGCATGCGTCCAGCCGGCGATCGACTCTCCGTCCTCCGATTCGGAGCGGAGGAAGACATGCGTCTGCGCCTCCTCGCAGTGAACGAAATAATGCTCGTCCTTGAAGGCAAAGTCCGCATCGGCCGTCAACCGAACATGTCCGGCTCCGGTTACAATCCGGTAGCGGACCGTTTTCTGCTCCGGATGGTGCAGGAACCACCCGCGCAGCATGCGGCGGTAGATGCCGTCCGTCTGATAGGCGAGACCGGAATGCAGCGCCAGCAGCGCGCCGCCCGAGGAGACATACCGCTCGATCCCTGCTTGCAGCTCCTCGTCCATCCATTGCCCGGGCTCCGATGCTTCCGGGAACAGCCGCTGCTCCTTCGTGATCACGAGCACATCCGGGCGCTCCCGGAGCGCCTCGCGCAGCTTCTCAGCCGGCACCATGCTCAGCTCAAAGGCCGGCCCCGTGCTGTCCGATAACAGATGACGCTGCTCCAGCACATCGGCCGCCGCCCGCAGCGCCTGCTCCGACCAGTCAGCCCGATGATAGTAATCTCCGGCCACAGCGTAGATTCGACAAGTCATATCCTGATGTGCCTCCCATCATTTCTGGCGTGAAGCGCTTGCCCGCCTGTCCGGTCATGCAGATCGGCAACGTCCTGACCGATCAGATCGGGAACGCCTTGCCCGTATAGTCGACGAAGGCGAACGGCTCAAGCTCCGCCTCCTGCCTGCCTTCGATCAGATCCAGCAGCGCTCCGGCTGATTCTTTCGGATCCAGATGCGCGTTCTCGCCGCCCATATCGGTCCGCATCCAGCCCGGATGCACGGCAAAGGCGCGTATGCCCGCATCCTTCAGGTCCAGGTAGAGCCGCTGCGTGAACAGATTCAACGCCGCCTTGGACAGCGCATACGGGTAATCCCTGCCATAGGCGCGATGGAAGCTGCCCGCCTCCGAGCTGACATTGAGGATGCAGCCCTGTCCGGCCTTGCGCACCAGCGGCAGGAAATGCTTGACGACGCGCATCGGACCATACAGATTGACATCCATCGATTCGATCATGTGATTCATGTCGACCTGCTCGATTGATTGCTCCCGTCCGAGCAGGATCGCCGCATTGTTGATGATCACGTCCACCTTCCCCAAGCGCTCGGCCACCTGGCGAGCCGCCTCGCGCACGCTGTCCTCATCCTTCACATCCAGCCTGATCGGCACCACCTGCTCCGGCGCGGCAGCCTTCAGCTCGTTCAGTTGCTCCATCCTCTCGGAGAGCGACCTCGCTCCGGCCAGCACCGTATGCCCTCGCTCCACGGCGGTGCGGGCGAGCGCCAGGCCGAGTCCGCGGTTGGCACCGGTGATCAGAATGATCATATCCCATCTCCTCCTGTCAATCGTTCTCCAGCAGCTCCAGCATCACCTTCAGCTGCGGGAATGTGTCCATATACGCATATCTTCCGCCCGTATATTTCCCATACTGCACCAGCGGCATGCCCTGACTGCCCATCGGCTCGATCTTTTCCTTCATCCCTTTCACGAAGAACGCGATGTGATGCACGCCTTCGCCGTGCTCGTCCAGGTATTCGCGCCACGTGCTCGGGTGCTCGTCCGGCTCGATCAGCTCCAGCTGCAGCGAACCCATATTCATGAAAGCCAGCTTTGCCCGCGCGTTCGTCGGCTCTCCGCGATATTGCGTGCGCGCTTTCTCGGGAATGTCCGTCCAGTTGATCTCGGGCATCTCCATGCCGAAAAATTCCGCGTATGTCCGCGCCGTCGCCTCGATATCGCGCACGATGATGCCGATCTGCGCCACCACATGGTTTCCCAATAGACCTTGCTTCTCCATCAGCCGCACCTCCTGTTTTTTCGCAATGCGCCTTTACCTGTATGTGATGGAATGCTTCTCTCCTATTATACATGTTCGCAAGAAGCTACGGAGCTTTTTCTTGGATTGTGTTTATCTTCGCTGTTGGCTGATGGCGGGACGAAGGACCGGGGACGATCGAACGTTCGCCCTTCCGGTACGGCGTTTCTGGCGATGCATCCTTTGTCAGCGCTCTATTTCACTTCCTACCTGATTGTGATAAACTTTAGACATGCCATTAAATGATATTGGGGGAATGACACAAATGTCTGCCAAGAAGATGCGATCCGACATGATCAAAAAGGGCTTTGACCGCGCGCCTCACCGCAGCTTGCTGCGCGCCGCCGGCGTCAAGGAAGAAGACTTCGACAAACCGTTTATCGCGATATGTAATTCATATATTGACATCATACCGGGTCACGTGCATCTGCAGGAGTTCGGCAAGATCGTCAAGGAAGCGATCATCGAAGCAGGCGGCGTGCCGTTCGAGTTCAACACGATCGGCGTCGACGACGGCATCGCCATGGGACATATCGGCATGCGCTACTCGCTGCCGAGCCGTGAGATCATCGCCGATTCGCTGGAGACCGTCGTGTCGGCCCACTGGTTCGACGGCCTCGTCTGCATCCCGAACTGCGACAAGATCACACCGGGCATGATGATGGGCGCACTGCGCGTCAACATCCCGACCATCTTCGTCAGCGGCGGTCCGATGAAGGCAGGCAGAACGAAGGACGGACGCGCGATCTCGCTGACCTCGGTCTTCGAAGGCGTGGGCGCATACCAATCCGGTCTGATCGACGACAACCATCTGCGCGAGCTGGAAATGTACGGCTGTCCGAGCTGCGGCTCCTGCTCCGGCATGTTCACCGCCAACTCGATGAACTGTCTGGCCGAAGCGCTTGGCCTGGCGCTCCCGGGCAACGGCACGATCCTCGCGATCGACCCTGCGCGCAAGGAGTTCGTAAGAGAGTCTGCCAAGCAGCTGATGAAGCTGATCGAACTCGACATCAAGCCGCGTGACATCGTCACGATGGAAGCGATCGACAACGCCTTCGCCCTCGACATGGCGATGGGCGGCTCGACCAACACCGTCCTGCATACGCTGGCGATCGCCCATGAAGCCGGCATCGAGTATCCGATCGAACGCATCAATGAAGTGGCTTCCCGCGTTCCGCATCTGGCGAAGATCGCGCCTGCTTCCGATTACCATATCGAAGACGTGCATCGCGCCGGCGGCGTCAGCGCCATCCTCAACGAGCTGCTGAAGAAGGAAGGCGCCATCCACGGCGAATGCATCACCGTCTCTGGCAAGACGCTGCGCGAGAACGTGGAAGGCTGCGAGATCAAGGACCACAACGTCATTCGTCCTCTCGACAACCCGCACTCCGAGCGCGGCGGACTGGCTGTCCTGTTCGGCAACCTGGCGCCGAACGGCAGCATCGTCAAGGTCGGCGCGGTGGATCCGTCCGTTGGCGGCTACCACAAGGGCCCGGCCATCTGCTTCAACTCGCAGGAGGAGGCGCTCGCCGGCATCGCGGGCGGCAAGGTGAAGGAAGGCCATGTCGTCGTCATCCGCTACGAGGGGCCGAAGGGCGGCCCAGGCATGCCGGAGATGCTCGCGCCAACCTCGCAGATCGTCGGCATGGGCCTCGGCACCAAGGTCGGCCTGATCACCGACGGCCGCTTCTCCGGGGCTTCCCGCGGCATCAGCATCGGCCATATCTCGCCGGAGGCTGCTGAAGGCGGACCGATCGCCTTCGTCGAGGACGGGGACATCATCGAGATCGATATGAACAACCGGACGATCACGCTGCTGATCGACGAGGAAGAGCTGGAGCGTCGCCGTGCGAAGTGGCCAGGCTTCGAGCCGAAGGTGAAGACCGGCTACCTCGCCCGCTATTCGAAGCTGGTGACATCGGCCAGCACCGGCGGCGTCATGAAGATCGACTGAGCCCCGCAACGTTCGGACCAAGCTGTCATAGAGCAGAACAGGCTGTCCAGCAAGTCTCTATAATATAACGGACAGAAGCCAATGATATGCTCCCCTTGGGGCAGACTCCTGAAACAGCGTCATTCAGGACTGCCTTGAGGGGAGTTTTGGTTTGGGGCAAAAGGAAAGAATCAGCTACAGGCGATGTCGACCGATTCCCTGGTTAAACACCAAAAGGCCGGGACTTGCGCCCCAGCCTAAAATCATTGCAGCCTTCCTGTTCCATTGTCCCGGCAACTTGCCCCGGTTCACACTGACTTACTTCACCAGGCCGATCCGATTCAGGGGGAAATAGCGGAAAAAGGCTCTGCCTTTCACCTGATCGATCGGCACGAACGGATTCACCCAACGACGCGAATCATGGCTCAGATTGCGATTGTCGCCCATGAAGAAGTAATGACCTTCCGGCACGGTGATCGGTCCGTATTCACCGGATGTGGTGCGCCCGTTCAGATAGGGCTCCTCCACCACCTCGCCATTGCGGATCAGCTTGCCGTCTCTCACCTCGATCGTATCGCCGGGCAGGCCGATGAGCCTCTTCAGATAGAGCTCCCCGCCGAGATTGTCCGGATCATGATAGAACACGAGGATATCGCCAAACTGATAGTCACGCCACCACTTGCTCAGCTTCTCCATGATGAGCAGATCGTCCGTCATCACCGTCGTTTCCATCGAACCGGTGGGGACCTTGATCGGCTGGGCGATAAACGTGAAAACGACGAACACCAGCGCAAGCGCGATGACGAGGCTGATGCCCCATTCCTTGATCGTTTTGCCAAGATTCTGCATCGGGCAGCTTCAACTCCTGTTTCAACCTGTTATCTGTAAGAATTGCTGCAATCTATGATAGAATAGTCATGACTAAGTGGAGAGAAGGAGAACCAACATGTACAAACTGATCGCTATTGATATCGACGACACCCTGATCACCGACGACAAGGAAGTGACGCCGGGTACGAAGGCGGCGATCCACCAGGCCGTTGAGCGCGGCGTCCATGTTACGCTGGCCACCGGCAGGATGTACGCATCCGCCAGCAGGATCGCCCGGCAGCTTGAGCTCGATGTCCCGATCATCACCTACCAGGGCTCGCTGATCAAGACGGCTCTGGACGGCAAGGTTCTGTATGAGCGCCATGTGCCGACGGATATCGCCGAGGATCTGTTCCGCTATTGCGCGGAGCACGACCTGCATATTCAAGCATACCACAATGATCAGCTCTTTGCCAAAAAAATCAATGACAAACTGCTCGACTACTGCGCCTTGTCCAATGTGCCTTATACGATCGAACCGGAGATCGAGAAGCTCGCGTCGCTGCCACAGACGAAGATGATCATCATCGACGAGCCGGCGCTTCTCGACGAACTGAAGCCGATGTTCCAGGCCAGATACGGCGACCGTGTGCACGTGACCAAGTCGAAACCGAACTTCCTGGAGTTCATCCATCCGGAGGGCACGAAGGGGCATGCCCTGCGCGTGCTCGCCGAGATGTTCGATTGCCCGCTCAGCTCGGTGATCGCCATCGGCGACAGCTGGAACGATCTGGAGATGCTGGAGGCAGCCGGTCTGGGCGTGGCGATGGGCAATGCCGTCCCCGCGCTGAAAGAGGTCGCCGACTATGTCACGCTGAGCAACAATGAGGAAGGCGTCAGACATGTGCTGGAGAAGTTCGTCCTGGGCGCCTGATCCCGCGTCATGCCAGCTCCTGCTTCATGCCTGATCCGCTTGCGAGCGCCTGGCCTTAAGATCCCGCTTGCCAACCGGCGAGCCGGCCCCTGCGCCCGCCAGCATCCGGACAGAAGAAGGACCGGTACCCATGCTTCTGTGCTTGCCACAGGCGGGTTCCGGTCCTTCCTTCATTTGTCTGTGCGTTCCCCATCCGTTCATCCTTGCTCATTCATGCTTTTCCCGTTCATCCGTCTCAGCCCAGCAGGATCTCCTTCACGATCTGCTGCGTGCCCGCGATGACGATCCTCTGTCCTTCCCCGAGCAGCGTCAGACTGCCGGTGATGCGAACATCCGAGGCCACGGTGAACACCGAGAGCCGGACCGCGTCGCCTGAGGTGTGACGAATGGCGATCGTGGCGATCTGCCCGCTCGAGTTCAGCGTCACATAGTCCAGCTCGCCCTCCAGACGGAATGTCTGATCGCCGATCCTGATCTTCGTGACGACATGGTTTACGCCCTGCAGCTCGACGGTATGTCCTTGTCTGAGCTCGCTCAGCTGACCTTCCAGCAGGACCTGGTCGGAAACGGCATAGGTGAGGTTCCGGCCATCCGTTCCCGTGATCGTGATCGTACTCAACCTGCCGTTCGCATGGTAGGTCAGGCTCTTCAGCACGCCGCTGGCGGTAAGCGGCTTCTGCTTATCCTCCGCCTTTCTGATCACCTCGACGAAGATGACGACCTGATGGTAGCTGCGGACAAATACCGTGTCTCCGACCTGCAGACTGCTCGCCGACACCTTCTGACCATCCCGGAAGATAAATGCATTCGGATCCAGCGCATACGCCTTCACCTCGCCGCCGATCTTAAGCAACAGCGTCAGGTTGCTCACGTCAGAGACGATCACGCCGCTCGCCTGCGCGTCGTTGCTCGCGTCAGGCATCTTGTCCTCCGCACGTTCCAGCATCGCTGCCAGCTCAGCGCGGGATACCGACTTGCCCGGACGGAAGGTGCGATCCGTGTAGCCGGTGACGATCCCCTTGTCGAGGGCGACCTTCACATAGCCGACCTTGTCCGCCGGGATGTCCTTGCTGTCCCTGAAGCCCAGCTGGGCGTTCATGTTCGCTCTCGCCGCATCTTCCAGTCCAAGCGCGCGGACGATCAGCTCCGTCACCCATAGGCGATCCGCGGCTTTCTCCGGATGCAGCTTGCCGCTGATCTCGCCGAACAGTCCGGACTCCTGCGCCACCGCCAGGTAGCCGACCGCCCAGGCGCTCTTCTTGCGTATCTGCTGCTCGTCCTCGAACAGGAGGTCCGTATTCCATCTGGCCGGATCCTCCGCCTCCTCCCGCAGGCCCATGAAGCGCACGAGCGACACGACCGCCTCGACGCGGGATACGGCGCTGTTCGGCTTGAAGGTGCCGTCCGTGTAGCCCTCGAACACTTTCCTGGCCGCCAGGCTGGCGATATATTTCCTCGCCCACTCGGCCTGCGCATTCACATCATCGAACTCCAGCCTGTACGACTGCTTGCCGCTGCCTTCGCCTTTCCCCTTGACCTCCAGCTCAAAGCCCTTGCCATGCCCCTTGCCGCTGTTCCGATTGTCCGCCAGCGCCGGCATCGTGCCGGCGAGCATGATCGTCAGCGTCAACAGCGCGATGGCCAATCTGCGGACCATGTTCCTTGTCATGACGATTCCTCCCTGTGTCCTGTAATGTGCTTGCACACACAGAGATCGAAGCCTGGTACCGCATTTCATGGGGTAGGCGGGCATAAATGAGGCCGCAGTCCTGGAAGACTGCGGCCATCTCGTGCGATTCGACTATCCGTTGATGGTCCATACGCTGTTCCAACACAGCAGGAGTTACGGCTGCTGCTGATCCTTCATCTTCTCCTTCAGCCAGCGAGGCGCACCCTTGTTCTTGCTGTCCGCCTTGCGCTTCCTGTCCTTCTTGCCGTTCTGACCGGCCTTGCTTGCCGACGCCTGCACGTTCGTCGCCCTCATGATCCGCTTCTTCTCGGGGTCGACGATCCTGCCGAAGTACAGTTCCTTGCGTTGAATCGTGATGCCGAGCTGCTTCTCAAACTTTCGGATGATGAACTGCTCGTTCGACGTGACGATCGTTGCCGAGATGCCCCGCTTGCCCATTCGTCCCGTCCGGCCGGCTCGGTGCACATAGGCGTCCGCATCCGGGGCAGGATGGAAGGAGATGACGTGGGTGAGGCTCGGAATATCCAGCCCGCGAGCCGCCAGGTCGGTGGCGACCAGCACCTGCAGCTTGCCGCTGCGAAGGCGATCCAGCACGACCGTGCGCTCCAGCTTGGGCTGATCGCCATAGAGCGCCTCGGCCAGGATGCCGTTATACTTCAGCTTCTCCGTAACCTCGGCGATCCCCTCCGTATGGCTGACGAACACCAGCGCCGCCCGCGGCTTGTAATGGCGGATCAGCTTCACGAGCAGCTCGATCCGCTCCCGCTGATCGCATGTGAAATAGACGTGCTCCAGGCTGGCCGCCATGCGCTCCTCGCCCGCCTCGTCGATGTACAGCGGATCGCGCATCCAGCGGTCGACAGCCTGCCTCAGGCCGTCCGGAAGCGTCGCCGAGACGAACACCAGCTGCCGGTCGCGCAGCGCCCCATGCAGAAGCGTCTCGACCGCGGACTCATCGCCCAGCTGGAACACCTGATCGAACTCGTCGACGACGATCACCCGCGTCTCATGCAGCTTCAGCTTGCGCAACCTGAGCAGCTCGACGAGGCGGCCGGGAGTGCCTGCGACGAGCTGCGGATGCTCCTTCAGCCGCTCGATCTGCCGCTTCAGATTCGCGCCGCCGATCAGGCCGAGCGTGCGAATGCCCCGCGCCTCTCCCAGCTTCTCGGCGACGCGCACGATCTGCATCGCCAGCTCCTGCGTCGGCGCGATCACCAAGGCCTGAACCTCCCTCAGCTCGGGCCGGATCCTCTGCAGGATCGGGAGCAGATACGCGAGGGTCTTGCCGGTTCCCGTATGCGAGCGGATGATGACATCCCGGCCCTCGGCCACCGGCGGGATCGCCGAGCGCTGGATCGGCGTCGGCTCCGTGATCCCCTCCTGCTCCAGGGAAGCGATCAGATCTTCCGCGATATGCATATCCTGAAAAGTCGTCATCATAGTCCCTCCGTCACTCATTCGTATACGTCCCGTCGCGCCCAGGCCACGAGATCATCCCAGGCGCGCTCCAGCATCTCCGGCGAGAATCGGTGCGGCTGGCCGTCGTAGATGATCAGCTCATGGCGCGCCCCGAGCTCCTCCAGCCTGTCCGCCAGCAGGAAGGCATGGCGCATGCTGACGTTCTCATCCTGATTGCTGTGGATGATCAGCACGGGCACCTTCACCCTGTCTGCCCAGCACACGGGCGAACGCTCCTCGTAAGCGGCCGCATCCTTCACCGGATGGCCGACCACCCGCTTCAGCATGCGCCTGAGATCCACCCTTTCTTCGTAAGTGAGCCTGAGATCGGCCACGCCGCCCCAGACGACCGCGCCGCCAACCTCCGGACAATCTCTCGCCGCCAGCATCGCATTGATCGAGCCGCGCGAGAAGCCGACGACGATCGTCGCCTCGGTTCCCGCCTCCGGGAAGCTGCGCAGCAGCCACACGGCCGTGTACACGTCGTGGCGGTCCGCGCCGCCGAACTCATCCCGCCCCTCCGATCCTCTCGTGCCTCGATAGAATGGGGCGAACACGGCATAGCCCCTGAGGGCGGCGGGCAGGATGCGCGCCCGCGTGACCATGCCGACGCGGCCGATGCCTCCGCGGCAATACACCATCGTCGGGAACCGACCTGCGCCGGCAGGTCTCATGTAGTAGCCCTGTACAGCCAGTCCCTGGCTCCTGTATGTAACGAGATATACGAGGATGCCCCTGCAGGGGCTGGGAACGCGGCGCTTCTCGATCAGGATGAACGAGGCATCCGCATTCGTTCCGCTGCCGCCGCTTGCTGCCCACACCATTGGCCTGACCACCTTCATCCACATTCATCCACAAGATTGGGTCGGACAAGTCCCGATTGAGACGGATATGTCCCTGACCCTCCACCGCACCCGCGTATCACTTGCGATTCGTCAGCGCATGCAGGACGCGATCGAGCAGGCGCGGAAACGCCCGATACAGATTGGCTCCCATCCCCAGGTAACCCGGCACGTCCGCTTCCATGCGCGGCTTCTCCGCCAATGACAGGATCGTTCGCGCGACCTGCTCCGGTTTGATGGTAAAGCTTTTCACATTGTTCAGATACTCGCCTTTTGGATCTGCGATGGTGAAAAATTGGGTTTCCACCGGTCCGGGATTCACCACCGAGACGTCGATGCCGCTCCCCTTCAGCTCCAGCCTGAGCGCATGCGAGAATCCGTAGACGGCATGCTTGGACGCGGTATAGGCAGCCGACTTGGCTGTCGGGATCTTGCCAGCGATCGACGCAACATTGATAATATGGCCCGAGCCCGCACGGCGCATAACCGGCAACACGGCCTTGGTGCATCGCACGACACCCATGTAGTTCGTATCCATCATGTCGGCTATGCTCTCCAGGGACATCGACTCCAGATATTCAAACAGGCCAAAGCCGGCATTGTTCACGAGAATATCGATGCCGCCGTGGGAGCGCACGATGCTGTCCACGGTCTCGCTGACCTGCACGCTGTCACGGACGTCCAGGCGATAGACGGCGCAGTCAGCTCCGAGCTCCTCCCGCAGCTGTTCGAGTCTGTCCATCGATCTGCCCGATGCGATCACGAACGCTCCCCGCTTCGCGAATAACCTGGCCGTCTCAGCGCCGATGCCGCTGGAGGCTCCCGTGACGAATACCTTCCTGCCAGCGATCGTTCTCCTCATCTCATGCGCACCTCCTTGTCCATCAGTTGCCATGACAGAAGCATACCTGAAATATGGCGAAAATGAAAGAAGCCCCGAAGGGCCTGGACTTCTTCATCGTATGAATGGCTTGATGGATCGCGGATGACGGCTTGATCAGGCGATGATCACCTGGATATCGAGTTCGCCGAGGTCTCCGATCATAAGCGGGATGGTCAACGCCCGCTTCGGCTGGAAGCCAGCCGCTTGCCTGGCCAGTACCAGTCTGGGCGGCGTAATGTCCACCTTGACCCCCTGGTTGTAGAGCAGGGTTGTGGCGTTGCCGCTGATCATGTTGCCCAACTCCGAGATGGCGCTCTGCGACATTTCATCCAACTGATCGATCTGGAACCCTCCCATCATCGCCGACACGATTCGAAGCGCAACGGACTCATGAAGACCGTATACGATATCTCCGTTCATCTGTCCGGTGATGCCGATCTGGATCCAGATGTAATTGTCGATCCACTTGACATCCTTGATCCCGAGTTGACCGGTGGTTGGCCGAATGTTGATTACCTGCTCGATGACGGATCTTGCTGACTCCAGAAAGGGGTTTATGTATTCTGCTCTCATCGTAGGAACCTCGATTCTCATAACATTCATCACATTCATCAAATTCATATCGCAATATGTCGATTTCTCTCAGATTATATCCTATTTTTAGCGATGTGTACATTCTCTTTTTGTTTAACTTGTCACCGTGCACCTTCTCAACCAGTATTTTTCATCTTTGACAGCTCGCCCATTTTTGTTACACAAATGAAATATTTCTGAAACAGTCTGATAATGTTCAGCGGCTATTATATAAGCAAGACCCCCTTTTTTATATAATAAATTTTAGACCTGCCACGAAGGGCAGGTCCCTTTTTTTGTAGCGATGCATTTGCTTTGGATTCAGCGGCTTGACGACCGCATCACCGCCTTCACAGCGGCGCCATGTAGCGCTTGCGCTGTCTGAAATATGCCCATTCCCTGAAGCCGATCTCCTTCAGCCGGGCGCGGACAAGCTCCCATTCATCGGCGACGCGAGACGGCACATGGGCGTCGGAGCCGAAGGTCACCTTGACATTGTAGAACAGCGCGCGCTCCAGGATCTCATCCGATGGATACCAGCCGCCGACGAGCTTCGTCTTCCCGGACGTATTGATCTCGATGGCGATGTCGCACTCACCGATGATCTGCAGCGTGCGGTCCACGGCTTCCGTCTGGATGTCGCTGAACGCCGGGTAATTGGCCTTCATCGCGTCGATATGCCCGAGTATGTCGAACATGCCGCTGCGGGCGGAGGCGGCGATCAGCTCGAAGTAACGGTCCTTCTGCTCCTTCTGTTGCTGTTTGCTCAGGTTGCGCCAGCGGTTTTTGTTGAAGATGCTGATGTTGTCCGATCGGTGCACCGAACCGATGATATAGTCGAAGGGATACTTCTCGTACTCTCGTTTGTAAGCATCCACATGCTCCGGGAAGAAATCTGATTCTACGCCGAGCAGAACGTCAATCTTGCCCTCGTATTCTCGCTTCAACGCCAATACCTCACGCACATAGTTCGGAAACTCACTCTTCGCCATGGCGATATCCGGATGCGGCCAGTCTGCTTCCTCGCCAAAATAAGGGGAATGATCGGAGATCCCGATCAGATCCAGTCCTTCTGCCAAAGCTGCTTCGATATAATCGCGGATTGTTCCTTCCGCATGTCCGCATCGGTCATGATGAGTATGAAAGTCGAATATCATCTCGTCCTCCTGAGTCTTTACTCTGTTCCGATAAATTCTGTCTCCGGCATCCCCTTCAGGTCTTTGAGCAGCTGTTGCATCGCGGTATTAATATACCTCCCGGCCTTGTATACTACACCGACAGGATGGGCGATCTCCAGCTCGCTCACCTTCACCATGCGGAGCGTGCCCTGCTTGATCTCCTTGGCGGCCGACAGGTTGGAGATGATCGATGCGCCAAGATTCAGCTCCACCATCCGCTTGACTTCCTCGCTGCTGGATACTTCCATGATGATGTTCGGTTGAATATTCAACTTGCTGAACAGCTGGTCGATGAATCGGCGAGCGGCCGTATCTGCCGTCAGCATGACAAACGGAATATCCTTGAGATTCTCGATGCTCGTATGGGTCTGGGACGCAAGCGGGTGTTCGGGCGAGACGACCAGTTCGAAGGAATCATAATAGAGAACGGAAGAGACCAGATTCGGGTTCTGCTCGAACAGATAGGCGATGCCGATATCGATCTCGCCCTTGTCCACGCTGTCCATGATCAGGGAAGAAGGCATGGAGTGAATCGTGATCTTGATCAGGGGGTACTGATTCTGGAAATACGACAGGATGCGTGGAAGGATCTGCATCGCGATGGAGCTTGTCGTTCCCAGGTGTATATGACCTTGCGGCACGGCGTTCAGATCGGCCAGCTTCTGCTTCAGCTCCTGGACGATATGGAGGATCTTCTCCGCGTGTTCCAGGAACAGACGTCCGCTGTCCGTCATCGTCACCGGCTGACTGCGGTCAACCAGCACCGTTCCGAATTCTTCCTCCAGACTCTTGATTTGCGCAGATACTGCCGGCTGTGTCAGGTTCAGCATCTCCCCCGCCTTGCGAAAGCTCATCGTCTTCGAGATCGCGACCAACGTTTCAAGCTGATTCAAGTTCATGCGCTTCACCTCTCTTTATCGGTTCGATAAATTATTTTTATCACAATAAGGTTTGTTTATAACTTTTTATTGTTATGTTTATTATAAAGATATTGAGACCAAACATCAATCACCCGAACAAAAAAATAATACGCCCGATCAGGCGCACTGCTTGCTTATGATTCATCTTTATACACTCCGCGGCGAATCACGTCAAAGTATCGGTCCAGTTCATCCAGCAACTGGCTTTGGTCACCCAGGACATCGTACATACCACTTTTGTACATCATCATATACTTGTCGGTTATCTTCTCGACGATCATCCGAGTCATCTCAATGACCGTATCCATGGTAATTCCGGTACGGAGCCGTTCCTGCGGGATCAGATGCTTCGGGTAGAGCACATCGTACTGGGTTTGAGCATAAGTAGCATAATACTCCTGCATCAGCTCCCCCATCTCCTTCTCGAGTCCGCGAGGAGGATTCAGGAGCGCCTCTGCGACAAGCTTGGACTCCTTCTCATAATCTGCCAGAGATCTTTGCTTCTCGGCCACCAGGCGTTTGATTCGTTCGAAGAAATCCTCATCATGAACAACTTCTGTGCCTTCCAACACCGTTTCCGTCAACCTGCGGCTCGCGCACCTGACGACGTACAGGAACAGGTTCTTCTTGTTGGTGAAGTAATGAAAGAGGATACCCTTAGAGATACCTGCCTTCTCCACGATCTTGTCCGTAGATGTGCGGTCATAGCCATTGTCGGCGAACTCCTCGATGCAGATCTGCACGATATGCTGTTTCTTCGCTTCAGGCAATTTCTCGAAGGCTTGTGTTGCGTACATCCCGTCACCTCAAGTCATGGTTGCTGCTAAGAGACGGCAAGGTCCGATTAGACGGATATATCCCTTCTGCGGTAGATCACATATGCACTGCCTGTCCCGATGAGGAGGATCAGCGGGATCACCGTCACGGACAGCACGTTCAATGTTCCAGACTCAAGTATATCAGCCGCATCGACGTAGTGGAAGGGGGTGATATACAGCAGGAAGGACAACGAGTCGGACAGATTGGCAGCGACAAACACAAAATACAAGACCATCACCAGACCGAGTGACACGGGCAGTATCGTTCGGCTGCGATTCATAATCGAAGACAGGAAGAAACCGGCTGCTGCGAATGCTGCATGGAGCAGCAACTGAGCCAGAGACAGCAGCATGAATCGGGACCAATCCACCTCCTGACTCTGAATCATGAGGAAACTAATCGCGCTGACCACGATGATGACCAGGTTAAAGATGACAACATACAGCAAGGCCGCAGCCAGCTTCTCTGTCAGAATGCGCGTTCTCGTAACCGGCTTGGACAGCAGAAATTCAATCGTCTTCTCGGACTGCTCCTTAGACAGGATCCCTGAGGCCAGAATCGCCGCATAGATGCTGCCGAACAGCGTCGTCATCGAATAGACCTCCACTCCGTAGAAGCCAAGCACGTCAGCCATATTCAAGGTATCCATGCCGAACACCTTGAGCATCCCTTCCGGGAAAGCAGCGGTGAGTTGTTCGAGGAGCTCTGCCTCCTTCGCCATCTGGGTAAATACGCTCATCATGATGAGGATCAGTGCGCTGAGCGCCGCACTCCAGATCAGCAGCGGCTTAAGATTCTTCCGCAGTTCACGTCTGAATAGGATCAATCTGCTCTCCTCCTCGTCATCTCTCATAGTAATGCATGAAGACTTCTTCCAACGAAGGCTCCTCGATGCGTATATCGACAAGCGGCATATGTCCAAGCTCACTCAGCAGCTGCTTGATGTCACCGTTGAACAGCAACCTGAGCTCCTGGCCATCGCGCTCCTGGTTCATGATGCCTTCGAGCCGGATCGCGTAATCACTCATGCCAGGCTCTAACGTGATCATCACCTTCTTCAATCGACTTCGGGTCAGATTGCTGACAGATTCGACCTTGAGCAGCTCCCCTTGTTTGATGATCGCAACCCGATCGCATACCTTCTGCACTTCACTCAGGATATGAGAGGAGAAAAATACCGTCACACCCTTCTGCCGTTCTTCCTCCAACAATTCAAAGAAAGTATGCTGCATCAACGGATCTAAACCGCCGGTCGGTTCATCGAGGATCAGCAGCCTGGGAGCATGCAGCATCGCTTGGATGATGCCAACCTTCTTGCGGTTGCCGAAGCTGAGCTTCTCGATCTTGCGGCCCAGGTCAAGATCGAGCTGTTCTGCCAGCTTCTTCATGCGCGGTTCGTCAACCTTGCCGTAGAAACTAGCAGAGTAACGCAGCAGATCAACCGCCTTCATGTCATCGTAGTAATGCACCTCCGACGGCAGATAGCCAACCATTCGACGAATGTCAACGGAGTCGCGCACGATATCCTTTCCAAGGATGGTTGCCCTCCCGCTTGTCGGGTAGATGAAGTTCAGCAACGTACGAATCGTGGTACTCTTGCCAGCGCCATTCGGACCGATGAAGCCGAACACTTCTCCTTCCTCGATCGAAAAAGTGATATCCTGGATACCTCTGGAGCTCCCGTAGAACTTCGTCAGTTCTTGAATGTCGACTGCTTTCATGCATTTCCCCCCTGCACTCTGCAGATTGACTGATCAGTCAATCTTAATGTACAACAGATTGACTCGTCAGTCAATATGATGCATCACAGAAAAAAGCCTCCGGCAGAACACCAGAGGCTGATTGTATTGGCGTATGAGTATGTGCAATCTTGATCAGGTCGTGAACCATTTCTTGAACAGGTATCTCGTCGTCTCGCCGTTGATCGCCGCGATCGACGTGGTGAGCGGGATGCCCTTCGGACATACCTGCACGCAGTTCTGCGAGTTGCCGCAGCCCTCGATGCCGCCGTCCTGCATGAGCGCTTCGAGGCGCTCCTCCTTGTTCATCTCGCCAGTCGGATGGGCGTTGAACAGGCGGACCTGCGAGATCGCGAACGGCCCGATGAAGCTCGAACGGTCATTGACATTCGGGCAAGCCTCCATGCAGACACCGCACGTCATGCACTTCGACAGCTCATACGCCCATTGCCGCTTCGATTCCGGCATGCGCGGGCCCGGGCCGAGGTCATAGGTTCCGTCGATCGGAATCCACGCCTTCACGCGCTTCAGCGCGTTGAACATGCGGCTGCGGTCGACGATCAGGTCACGCAGCACCGGGAAAGTCTTCATCGGCGCGACGCGGATCGGCTGCTCCAGCTTGTCGACGAGCGCCGAGCAGGCCTGGCGCGGCTTGCCGTTGATGACCATCGAACAGGCGCCGCACACTTCCTCGAGACAGTTCGACTCCCACACGACCGGAGTCGTCTTCTCGCCCTTGGCATTGACCGGATTGCGCTGGATCTCCATCAGCGCGCTGATGACATTCATGCCAGGGCGATAAGGCACTTCGAATTCTTCCGTATAAGGCTTCGAATCCTGAGATTGCTGACGGGTGATGATCAGTCGCACCATCCGGGTTGCAGTTTGCGTTTCCGCCACGGTCAGTTCCCTCCCTTTTTCTTGTCAGTCGTATAGTCACGCTTGCGAGGAGGGATGAGGGAGACGTCGACGTCTTCGTAGCTGATCTGCGGTCCCTCCGGCGTATAGGTCGCAATCGTCGTTTTCAGGAAGTTCGCGTCATCGCGTTCCGGGAATTCCGGCTTGTAATGCGCGCCCCGGCTCTCGTTGCGAAGCAGCGCGCCCTTCGTCATCGCCTCGGCCAGTTCGAACATGTTCCACAGCTGACGGATGAACGAAGCGCTCTGGTTCGACCAGCGAGAACGGTCGTTGACGTTGATGTTCTTGTAGCGCTCCTTCAGTTCCTTGATCTTGTCGATCGTTTCTTCGAGACGCTTGTTGTAGCGGACGACGGTCATGTTGTTCGTCATCACTTCGCCCAGTTCCTTGTGCAGGTTATAGGCGTTCTCATAGCCGTCCATCTTCAGGATCCGCTCATACTGCTCGACGCGCTTCTTCTTCTCCTGCTCGAATACGGTGCTGGAGACGTCCTCGGCCGACTTGCTGAGTCCCTTCATATATTCGACGGCCTTCGGGCCTGCCACCATGCCTCCGAAGATCGCCGACAGGAGCGAGTTCGCGCCGAGGCGGTTGGCGCCGTGATATTGGTAATCGCACTCGCCGGCCGCGAACAGGCCAGGGATGTTCGTCATCTGGTTGTAGTCCACCCACAGCCCGCCCATCGAGTAGTGAACCGCCGGGAAGATGCGCATCGGGATCTTGCGCGGATCGTCGCCCACGAACTTCTCGTAGATCTCGATGATGCCGCCGAGCTTCACGTCCAGCTCCTTCGGATCCTTGTGCGACAGGTCAAGGTAGACCATGTTCTCGCCGTTGATGCCCAGCTTCAGGTCCACGCAGACATGGAAGATCTCCCGCGTCGCGATATCGCGCGGCACCAGGTTGCCGTAGGCCGGATACTTCTCCTCAAGGAAGTACCAGGGCTTGCCGTCCTTGTAGGTCCAGATGCGACCGCCTTCGCCGCGCGCCGATTCGGACATGAGACGCAGCTTGTCGTCGCCCGGGATGGCCGTCGGATGGATCTGGATGAACTCCCCGTTGGCATAGTAGACCCCTTGCTGATAAACGGCACTGGCCGCGGTACCCGTATTGATGACCGAGTTGGTTGTCTTGCCGAAGATGATGCCAGGGCCGCCGGTCGCCATGATGACCGCTTCCGCGCGGAACTCGCGGATCTCCATGCTGCGCAGGTCCTGCGCGATGATGCCACGGCAGACGCCCGTTTCGTCGATGACCGCGGAGAGGAACTCCCAGTGCTCGAACTTGGTGACGAGGCCCGCCACTTCATGTCTGCGCACTTGCTCGTCCAGCGCGTACAGCAGCTGTTGCCCTGTGGTCGCGCCGGCGTATGCCGTGCGGTGATGCTTCGTGCCGCCGAAACGGCGGAAGTCGAGCAGGCCTTCCGGCGTCCGGTTGAACATGACGCCCATCCGGTCCATCAGATGGATGATGCCCGGCGCCGCTTCACACATCGCCTTGACCGGCGGCTGATTCGCCAGGAAGTCGCCGCCGTATACCGTATCGTCAAAATGCTCCCATGGCGAGTCGCCCTCACCCTTGGTATTGACCGCCCCGTTGATGCCGCCCTGGGCGCACACCGAGTGAGAACGTTTCACCGGAACGAACGAGAACAGCTTCACATTCGCGCCAGCCTCCGCCAGCTTGATCGTGGCCATCAGACCTGCCAGCCCGCCGCCAACGACGATTGCATTTAATTTAGCCATGTTGTGTCACACCCCCTCAGGTAATTGAGCAAACTCTGCATCGGCAAATGCCGTGATCGCCTGAACAAACATGACGCTCATCACCACGAACAGGACCATGCAGACGACCGTCGACACCCTCTGCGCGCGAGGGCCTACCGTGATGCCCCAGCTGACCATGAACGCCCACAAGCCGTTGGTGAAGTGGAAGGACGCCGCGATCAGGCAGATGATGTAAGCGCCGAGCGCCCACGGGTTCTGGACGATCTCGTGCATCGTCACGCCAAGCTCGGCGTGTTCGACGTTGCCGAGCGCCACCTGCACCCGCGTCTCAAACACGTGCCAGGCAATGAAGATGAACGTGATGACGCCGGTCACACGCTGCAGCATGAACATCCAGTTGCGGAAATACCCATAATTCGTCACGTTGTTGCGGGATTGATACGCCATGTACAACCCGTACACCCCGTGATAGAGGATCGGCAACCAGATGCCGAACAGCTCCAGGAAGAAGAGCAGCGGCAAGCTGTTCAGCCATTCGATGGTCTCGACAAACTTGGCATGTCCGCCGTTGAACGCCTCGTAGTTGGTGATCAGATGCTCGATCAGGAAGGCGCCGATCGGAATGACACCAAGCAGCGAATGGATCTTGCGATACAGATAGGAATTGCCTTTCATCGATTCTTAGTCCCCCGTTTCCATTATTCGACATCCATTTTGACCTCGGCATGACACCGCTTGTGGACTTTTCATTCGACAACAAACGCGTGCTCTGAACCAATGATTGCTATGTAGAGCGTTTTCACCCTGCACCATTGTAACGCTCCGGACGGAACAGGTCAACAGTGACAAGCTGTCGAACGAAAAGTGAACATTTCGTGACACAGTCTATCATACTCTCGTTTCGCTTATAATGGTATTGCAAGATTTATATATGTTATTATAACAAATTGACATAAGGAGGGATACTGACATGGACGAATGGCTGGATATGTTTGCTTCGGTCGTGGAGCATTCCAGCATCAATCGCGCCTCGCGCGCCCTGAACATCTCGCAGCCGGCGCTCTCGCGCAAGATGATGAAGCTGGAGGAGACGCTCGGCGTCCAGCTGTTCGTGCGCTCCGGCAAGCGGCTGGAATTGACGCCCGCCGGCAGGACGACCTACGAATACGCGCTTGAGCTCAGACGCCTGCAGCACCAATTCCAGCGCGAGCTGATGAAGCATGCGACGGTCAGCCAACGTTCGATCACGATCGGCGCCAGCCTGACGACCCTGCAAGCGACGCTGCCCGACCTGATCTCACTGCTCATCCAGCAGGAGCCGGCGCTGGACATCCAGACGATCACCGGCAAGACCCACGAGGTCGTCTCCTTCGTCAAGGAGCATCGCGCCGACATCGGACTGGTCGCTTCCCGGATCGAGGAGCCGGCGATGCGCTGCATCCCGCTGTTCGACGACCATCTGAAGCTCGTCATCCCGCAGGACCATCCGCTGGCCCGCGAAGCCACCCTGTCGATCGATGCGCTGCACGGCCTGCAGATGATCCTGTTCTCAAGAGGCACCTGGTACCGTATATTAGTAGACGAGCTGTTCACGCAATACAGCATCGTGCCGGAGATCAAGATGGAGATCGATTCCTTCGAGGCGATCATCAGGCTGACATCGACCCTCGGCATCGGCACGCTGCTGCCGAATTCCTATCTCAGGCCCCGGCTCCTGGATGACAACGGGCTGGCCGCGCTTGACATCCGGCAGCTGCAGAAGACGGTGCGCACCACCTCGCTCATCTACCATGCAGGCGGCGAGATCGCCACCTGGATCGAGACGAAGCTGGACGCGATCAGAAGCTTCTTCGCCGGCAAGTATGACTAGAGTCCGTCAGACCGGAAAGGAGGTCCCCGTGAAAGATCTGCTCAGCAAAAAAACCATCTTGTGGCCCGGCCTCGCGTTGCTCATCGGCTATTTCCTCTGGTTCAATCACCCGTTCCCTCTGGATGACGGATCGTTGTCCAGACAAGAGGCCGCAAGGGCGGCGCTGGAGTATCTCGGCATCGACGACGAGGCTGCCGACACCTTCGTGACCTATGATGTGAATGGACCGCTAACCGCCTATCTGCAGAAGGAAGATCTGACAAGCGACTATTACGATCAATACGACGCCGCCTATCCGCTGGAATACTACCGCGTGGAGATCGGGAGGGAGGACGGCGAGCGATACGAAGCGCTTGTCCATGTGTACGAAGGCACCGTTGCCGGATGGCGTCTGGACATGCGCGAAGGCGAAGCCGGACAGCCTGAGGTCGATGCGGCCATGGCGCGGCAGATCGCCGACGCGTATCTGCTCGAGCAGCGGCCAGGCGACCTGAAGGAAGCCGGGATATCGGTGCTCGAGCAGGACGGCGGCTACCTGATCCGGTATGAACAGTCCGATGACCGGATCGGGGAAGCCACCCGCATCACGACGGTGACGGTGTCGGGCGATCGGGTCGTCGCCTTCAGCAGCGCCTTCCAGCCGCCCGAGGACTTCCTCAGCTGGCTGGAGCAGCAGGATACGCGTTCCGAACAGCTTACGAATCTCGCCAGGTGGGCGCTCGAGCTGCTGGCGTTCGCCGCTCTCGTGGTCGCCGTGGTGTACCGCAAGCTCATACGCGCCGCGGACGGCCTGGTGTTCCTGGCGATCGTGGCGGCGATCGACACGATGCACCATATGAATCTGCTGCCGAACTACATCTCGATGCTCGATGTGCGAAGCGGAAGCTCGAGCTTCCTCGTCCTGGAGACGGTCATCGCCCTGGCCTTTAACACAGCCTTCGCGCTGCTGTACTACCTGCCCTACATCGCCGGCAAAGCCATGCTCACGCGTGACGGACAGCGCCACCTGCTGCCCGGTCCGGACTCGGCGGGCTGGAGCGCGGAGATGAAGCTGGCGGTGAGGTACGGCTATCTGTTCGCGTGCTTCATCCTGGCCCTCCAGACGCTGATCTTCAACGTGGGTGACGTCCTCTTCCACATCTGGTGGATCCCCGATCCGTTCCTGTCCACCGACAACATGCTGTGGCCGCTCCTCATGCCGCTGACGGCGTGGTCCGCCGCGCTCAGCGAGGAGATCGTCTATCGGCTGTTCGCCGTGACGCTGCTGGCGAAGCTGCTGAGGTCCCGATGGGTCGCGATCGTGCTGTCCTCCATGCTGTGGGGGCTCGGCCATACCGCGTATCCGATCTATCCGGTATACACCCGTTTCGTGGAAGTCACCCTGATCGGCATCGTCTTCGGATGGATCTTCATCCGCTTCGGGTTTGCCGCTGCGGTGATCACCCACGCGGTCCTCGACAGCATCCTGATGGGCTTCGACATCATGTCCATCGGCGCCGCGGGCGCGGCTCTGTCCGTGCTCTACATGGCCTTGCCGGCAGCGGTCGGCTGGCTGCTGGCTCGCTGGCAGCGGGGCCGCCCGACGCATCCCGCGATCACATGAACGATATGGGCGATCGGGATCCATCCGCGGCTTCCGCATCAACGCGCCGCGCGGCAATCGTCTGCGTCCCGGATGCTGTCCGCGCCTTCACCTGGCTCAACTCGAAGCTTCATCTCCGCGGCCTTCATCGGGCCCTTGTTCATGCCCTTCACCGCGCTCTGCATCCGCTCCGTTCAGGGCGTCGAGGATCTGCCTGGCGAGCTTCTCGCCGATGCGCAAAGGCTTGAAATCCTCGACGCTCGCCTCCCTGATCTTCTTCAGCGAGCCGAAATGCTTCAGCAGCTGCTTGCGCCGCTTCTCCCCGACGCCGGGTATCGCATCCAGCTGCGAGGCGATGAGCGACTTCGACCTGACCTGCCGATGGAAGGAGATCGCGAAGCGATGCACCTCGTCCTGGATGCGCTGCAGCAGGTAGAATTCCTTGCTGTCCCTCGCCAACGGGATGATCTCCGGCGGATCTCCGGCCATCAGCTGGCTTGTCCGGTGCTTCTCATCCTTGACCAGGCCGCATACGGGGATGAACAGGCCCAGCTCATTCTCCAGCACGTCGGTCGCGGCGGAGATCTGCCCCTTGCCCCCGTCCACGACGATCAGGTCGGGCAGCGGCAGGCCTTCCCTCAACACGCGCACATAGCGGCGGCGGATCACCTCGCGCATCGTCTCGTAATCATCCGCCCCCTGCACCGTCTTCACCCGGTACTTGCGATAGCTGGAGCGCTCGGGCTTGCCGTCCACGAACACGACCATCGCGGATACCGCGTCGGTGCCCTGGATGTTCGAGTTGTCGAACGCCTCGATGCGCCGCGCGCCGCTGATGCCAAGCCAGCGGCCGAGATTCTCCGCCGCCTTCACCGAACGCTCCTCATCCTGCTCGATCAGGCGGAACTTCTCCTGCAGGGCGATGCGGGCGTTGTCCATCGCCATCTCCACCGTCTTGCGCTTCTGGCCGCGCTGCGGGATCAGCAGCTTGACGGACAGCCACTCGCCCAGCGAGTGCACGCTCTCCGCATAGTCCCCGGAGATCGTCGGCAACAGGATCTCCTTCGGCAGCGCCGGATTCTCGCTATAATATTGTGCCACACAGGACAGAAAATCTTCCTCCGCCTCGCCATAGAACGGAATCGTCGTGGCATGGCGGCCGATCATCTTGCCCTGGCGAAAATAGAGGATCGAGATGCTCATCCATCCCTTGTCAACCGCGTAACCGAACACGTCCCGGTCGATCATGTCCGTGGTGGTGATGCTCTGCTTCTCGGACAGCGCATCGATCGCCAGGATGAGGTCGCGGAATTCCTTGGCCCGCTCGAACTCCAGCGCCTCCGCCGCCGCCTGCATCTTCTCCTCCAGTTCGCGCCGCACGCTGTCCTGATGTCCGGTGAGGAAGCGGCTGATCTCCTGGATCATGCTCTCGTAGACCTGCGGCTCGACCTTGTATTCGCAAGGCGCGACGCATTGCCCAAGATGATAGTACAGGCAGACCCGGTCCGGCAGCGTCTTGCACTTGCGAAGCGGATACAGCCGGTCGAGCAGCTTCTTCGTCTGCTGGGCGGCGAAGGCATTCGGATAGGGGCCGAAATATTTGCCCTTGCCCTTCTGCACCTTGCGCGTCACTTCCAGGCGCGGATGCTCTTCGTTCGTGATCCGGATGTACGGGAACGACTTGTCGTCTTTCAGCAGTATGTTGTAGCGCGGCGCATGCTTCTTGATGAGATTGCACTCCAGGATGAGCGCTTCCACGTTGTTGGCCGTCACGATATATTCGAAGTCGCGGATATCCTGCACCAGCCGCGTCGTCTTCGCGTCATGGCTCCCCGTGAAGTAGGAGCGGACGCGGTTCTTCAGCACCTTCGCCTTGCCGACATAGATGATCTCCCCGGCGTCGTTCTTCATCAGATAACAGCCGGGCTTATCCGGCAACAATGCCAGCTTCTGTTTGATGATGTCCTGCGTCATGCCTGGCCGCTCCTTTCTCCCATTGATTCCTGGCCATATGACCATCCTTGCACCTTGATCGAACAAGCTGTGTCCATGGGTACGGTTGCTGATCCCATCCGCCTGATGGACTCAGCTGCGCGATCGAACCCATACACATAAAAACACGCTGATCTCCCGCGAGGAAAACCAGCGTATCTGCGTGCGTGTCGATTGTATGGCGAGATTAGATATGACGGGAAAGAACGTTCTTCAAAGAATCCTTGGGCTGGAATCCGACCACCTTGTCGACAGGCTGCCCATCCTTGAACACGATCAGCGTCGGAATGCTCATCACGCCGAATCGGGAAGTCGTATCCGGATTATCGTCAACGTTAATCTTCGCGATCTTCACCTGACCGGCCAGCTCCTGATCCAGCTCTTCCAGTACAGGCGCGATCATCTTGCAAGGGCCGCACCAGGGCGCCCAAAAATCAACAAGCACAGTGCCCGTGCTCTCCACTTCATTCTTGAACGATTGGTCTGTTACGTTCACTATCGCCATTGCTCTTCCTCCTTCAATCCAGTAGAAACCTGACTTTGGTTATTTCCAGTTAAGTATATCACAACTTCCGAAAAAAATTAAATGACCGGCCATACCTATTTTCCGTTCCCCCATCGCCGCTTATTCTGCAAGTGTTGACAATTTGTCACTTCTTCGCCTTTGCATATCGTGGCAAGTTTGGGTATACTATTGAGCATAGATGCTGTTTAGGAGGGTCTTGACATGAGTGAGCAACAGTACAATCCGGAGCTGCATATCAACGAAGAACCGACCAATGACTTTGCCGATGTTGCCAACGGATTCATGCTGATGTTTGGTTTCGTCCTTGTTGTATCGATCCTGGCAACGGTATTCAGCATGATCTGATCGTTCCAGCAGACGAGGGCATAAGTCCTGCATACCCGATGAACGCACGAAGCTGTCCCGGGAGCCATCGCTCCATGAGACAGCTTTTTTGCGTTAACGGACGTTGCGGCGAGCGGGATCTTGCGTACTGTCGGTTCTACATGATGCCCCGCTTGTTCTTGCCGTTGACCGGAACCGCCTCGACGAACGGGCGGATGCGGTCCATGAGCCGCTGCCCCTTGTGCAGCTCCTCCCCGTCCTTGCTCGTGAAGCTGAAATGCTGCTGCAGCGCGTCCAGATCATAATTGCTCGTGAAGAATGTGGGCCTGCGGTTCATGCGATAGTTCAGGATCGTGCCCAGCACGTGATCGCGCGCCCAGGAATTCAGGTTCTCCGCCCCGATGTCGTCGAACACGAGCAGATCCGTTTCCTTCAGGAGATCGATCGTCTCCTTCAGACGCGTCGCATCGCCGAACATCGTCTTCAGGTCCTCCATGAAGTCCGGCATATAGACGATCACGCCGTTATATCCGTGTCTCGCCAGCTCATGCAGCATGTAGCACATGAGGAACGTCTTGCCGGTTCCGAACTTCCCGTACAGATAGAGCCCCTTCTCGCTGAGCCCATGCTCCTTCACCTGGAGGATGTAGTCGGCGATCTTCTCGACCGCCTTCATCCGCTCGAAATCAGCCGCCAGGATCTCGTCCAGCGAGTAGGAATCGCGCAGCATGTTGCCGTCCAGATAGAAGCTGCGGATGCGCCGGCGGATGCGGTCTTGCGCCTGCCGGGCCGTCCATTTCTTGCAGGGCACCTTGCTGTCGACGATGTAGGTATGACCGCCCAGCGTCTGCACATCCAGCTTCGTATAATGGCCGGTCAGATCGTTCGGACATTGGTCCAGTCCGGGACATTCCCTGCATTGCCGGTATTCCTTCACATATTGCCTCACCTGGTTCAGATGCGAATCCAGCATCCGCTCGTCGAGCCCCGGATGACGCGCCATCAGCTGCGCCACCAGCGGATCGTTCAGCAGCGCGCGTCTCGCCTCTTCCGCCCGCTTCATATGCGGCGATTGCTCCAGCGAGCGCAGCAGTTCCCCGAGTGACTCCATGTCTTCCCCTCCTCATGCATCTTACTTGAGCCGCGACTGAATCATCTTCACCTTCTGCAGGATGCGCTCATACTCTTCCTTCGAGACCGTCTCGTCGGGCACGTTGTCCGTGATGATCGGCGGCGACTTGCGCTTGCGGGAGCTCGCAGCCTGATTCATCCTGCTCGTTCTCTCCTTGCTCTTGTCGGCGATCTTCTTCCGCTCGCGGAAGAAATCGACCGCCGCTTCGAAGGTGCGCACCTCAAGCGCCAACAGATCGGTCACCGTTGATTCGACGAACGCCTTGGCCCAGGACAGCCGATTCGTCTGTATGTAGTGAATCAGCACATTGATGACCTCATCCGGTATCTGATAGCTGAAATGGATGCGCTCGAGCAACCTCACCGCATGGGTCGGCGGCTTGTCCTTGAAGAACAGCTCCAGCACAGCCGTGTAGGGCTCGTTGCGCAGCAGCTGGTTGTACTGCTGCTTGTCGCACTTGCCGGAGAACTGCTCCGGCACCTCCAGCTGATGCACCGCATCCACCGCCGCCTCGGCGGGCAGCTCGTCCTGGCCCTCTTCAGGCGAGACCGATCCCAAGGCTCGATTCAGGAACAGCTCCCGATCCTCCCTGCGCTTGTTCCCCTGCACATAGTGCAAGGAGGCGCGATAGGCAAACGTCTCTTCGTTCAGCTCGCCCGACTCGTCGAAGATGCCGTCCTCGTCCAGCAGCCGGCAGAGCTCCTGCAGCTCCAGCCGGTACTTGGCCGCCGTATAGTTGATGAACGCGAGCTGGTCCGGCCGCTTGTCCAGCCGCTCGACGAACCGGCGGTTGCGCGAGGCGCGCGGGAACCGCTGCACGATCTCCGCGCAGGCGTAACCGATCGAGCGAGTGGATCCCGGCGCGGCCCTCTCCCTCACCTGGCCCGCAGCCAGCTCGCCCAGCGCCAGCTTCACGTCCTCCGGCTCCGCATCCGGACGCAGGCGGAAGATCTCGTAGAACGGCACCGTGAGATCCTCCTGGACCTGCGGTTCCTCCTCCAGCGGAGAAGGCGCCAACAGCCGTTCCCGAAGGCGCAGCAGCGCCCTGCTGCCGATCGTGTCGCGAAGCAGGAAGACGAGATGATGGCAGGTGAAAAATTCATGCGGCAGCAGCGGCGGATGCAGATGATACACGTACAGGTAGTCATCCTCCGCGCTGCTGAGCACCCGAGACGAATGCAGCAGGCCGACCGCTTCAAGGCGGGACGCCGCCTCCGCCAGCTTGCGCCGCCCGTCCGCCCCCGGTTCCAGCTGCAAGGATAAAAACAGCTTCCGTTGCTGTTCAATCGGCGAATAGCCGACCTGATGCGCAGGAAGCGATTCGTATAAGACATGATATAGGCTTGTTGCAAGCGGGCCGATCATCGGCTGATAGACGTTGCTCAGCATCGTATGGTGCAGGCTGCCGAGCGCGAAGAACCGGCCACAATAGAACGGATGGTTCTCCGTAAAATGCAGCATATTGGAAATGCGCATATTTCAACACCATTCGTCATGAAATGTTGCCTCTATTGTATCAGATCTGCTCATTTCTGTGTATCATTTCTTGATCTTTCCACGCATCCTCATAGGCCGCGAGCTGCTCCAGCGTCTGCTCGAGCTCCTCCTTCTCCTTCGCCGTCCCCTTCGACTCCAGGCTCTCCTCGATCTGTTGCTTCAGCCACCGCCGCATCAGCTCGTTCACCCTCGAGCCCGCCTTCGTCGGCAGCTGATGGCCGACGCCGCGCATGAAGTACAGGCTGCTCTTCGGCAACCCGTGATGCAGCATCTCCGCATAGCGGTAGAAGGATCGGTCCTGCTGGCCGTAGACGAGCAGGATCGGCAGCTTGATCCGCGGAAGCTCCCGCGTGCAGCTGTAGGACAAACTGCATTCGAAGTATTCCCTCATGTTGCGAGGATGGCCCTGGACAGCCGCATGCAGCAGCTCGCCATACGTCTCCGCCGAATCCTTGCTGCCCCAGCTGATCCCTCTCGCGAGCACCGACCCCAGACCCAGCTTCAGAGCCGACGAAGCCCCTGCGAGCATCAGCTTCAGGCGCCAGTCGCTGACCTCCGACATTCCGCTGAGCAGGATGCCGCCAAGATAGCGCTTCGGGTAATGCAGCATCGCATGCAGGGCGACCGTCGCCCCCGCAGAATAGCCGCACAGGTAAGCCTGATCAACCTCGAGAAAGTCCAGCAACTGCTTCATGTCCTCCGCGATCAGATCATAGGTGATCGGCTGACTGGAAGGCATGCTGAGGCCGTGGCCGCGTATGTCATAGGTGATCACCTTGAAATATTGGCTCAGCTCGGCCCGCTGATAATTGAACGTGCTCGACGCCAGCAGTGGCGGATGGACAAAGACGATCGGCACGCCTTGTCCCGTCACGTGGTAGTGCAGCTCGATGCCATTGACGATGGTCCTTGGCATGGGTGTCATCAACTCCTGAATGTATGAGTAGGAGTTAGTTTGCCCTGAAGCCGATCAAATCATCACTTGGCCGGATAGCCGCACGCCGCCCGTTCGGAACAGGATCAGAACATTTTGTAGCCAAGGTTCCGCAGCTTGCGGATCGTCAGGCCGCCAACGAGCACGCCTGCCAGACCCATCAGCGCATAGACGACATCCACAATGCCGTATTCGCCGAGATAATCGATCCACGAGCCGGATTCATAATAGGCGATCAGCCAGACGATAATGAAGACAGCATAGAAGATAATCGGCAGATAGGTCGTTTTGAGCAGCATATTCAGAATGAAGCTCATGCCAAAGAACAGCACGAAGATGATCACGACGCCGACAATAAGCTGAAAGATGTTCACTTCAAGATTTCCTCCCTCTGTACCATTCATCTCATCAGTTTACTGGATACGGAAACGATAAGTCAAACGGCACAGGACTGAAACTCGGTCGTCAAGGAAACGTCATTTGAAGTGAAGGTAGCAATCGGATATGATGAATGGTAGCGAAAACCTTTCATGACGAGATCAAAGGAGTGAACGTTCATGAGCGAGGCCGCCCAAACCCTGGAGGGATGGTACAGTCTGCATGATTTCCGCAGCGTGAACTGGACCGTGTGGACCAATCTCACGCCGGAGGAGCGGGCTGAAGCAATAGATGAATATCGACGACTTGAACAGCAATGGCGGCAAACCGAGGAAAGCAGACAAGGAAGCACGGCAATCTATGGCATCGTGGGCCAGAAGGCCGACTTCATGTTCATGCATCTGCGTGAGACGCTAGAGGAACTGCAGGAGATCGAGACGGCGTTCAACAAGACGCTGCTCGCCTCTGCCCTCGTGCCGGTCTATTCGTATGTCTCGATCGTGGAGCTGAGCAGCTATGTGCATGAGCCGGGCGAGGACCCGATGCAGAATCCGCACATCGTCGCCCGCCTGAAGCCGGAGCTGCCCAAGGCGAAGCATGTGTGTTTCTATCCGATGGACAAGCGGCGCCAGGGCAACGACAACTGGTACATGCTGCCGCTTGACGCGCGGCGCGAGATGATGCGCAGCCACGGCATGATCGGGCGCAGATACGCCGGTCTCGTGAAGCAGATCATCACCGGATCGATCGGCTTCGACAACTGGGAATGGGGCGTCACCCTGTTCGCCGATGACGCTCTGCAGTTCAAGAAGCTGGTCACGGAGATGCGCTACGACGAAGTGAGCGCCAGGTACGCGGACTTCGGCGAATTCTTCATCGGCAACATCGCCGATCCTGACCGCGTGGCGGAGCTGCTCAGGATCTGATCAACGATAAATGCCAATAAAAGTAAAATATGATGTTGCATACCCATATGAACATCCATGTGCCAAGGCGATCTTGTTCCAGCAAGGTCGTCTTCCCGTATGGACTGGTGTATTTCCTCCATATTATGCAAGCGCAATTTCAACCAATATATGCTATAATTCATATTGGTGTAATTGGAATCATGGGGAGGATTAACGGTTCATGACCTATATGCGCTCCAAACCTATCTATATCGCTGTCTCCCTGATTATCCTGGTGCCGTTATTCTTCCTGAACCTGTTCGATAGCCTGAATCATCGCGACCGGGAGATCGCGGACAGACAACGCGAAGCAACCTATTTCACCGCGCAGATCGAACGCCTGCTGGCCAGCGGGGGCCTGGCGGTTGCCGAGGATCCCGGCTTGTTCATCCGAAGCTTGTCCGAATTGATTCCGGAACATGGCATTGCCATCATCCTGAAGGACAGCGATCGCATCATCGCCTCCACCATGGAAGCCCCATCCGCCGCAATCACCGATTGGCTGACCGAAGCGATGGAGAGCCTGCAGGAAGGAGATCCCGTCGATGCGGTCATGAAGCATGAGATCCGGGTCGGCCGAACGGTGCCGCTTCGCGATGGTGAGACCGGTTACCTCTTCACCATCGTCGACATTCGGGATATCCGCCGCGAGTTCCTGATCGATATGGTCATCCCGACGGTCTCCATCAGCATGGTATGGGTGCTGGTAATGCTGCTCATCCGCGCGCTGATCTACCGCTTCAATCGCAACCTGGAGATCCTCAGCTACCAGATCGAGAAGGACGAGGAGCACTGCGACAACATCCTGCTCTACCCCGACATCAAACCGATCCTGGAGAGGATCAGCCGCAAGAACATCGAACTGCGCACGATGGCGCAGAAATATATCAACGAGACCTACAAGATGAAACAGCTGATGGACATGACGCCGCTGGGCATCCTGTCCATCGATGAGCGCGGCACGATCACCGCCTGCAATGCCACCTATGCCCAGTTCTATCCGGACATGGACAAGGGCCGCATGGTCGGCATGAATATCCGCGCGCTGGCCAAGCATTCACGAATGCCGGAGGTGGAGGACAGGATCGAGCAGGCCTTAAATGGCGACGTCACCCACGCCTGCATGCTGGAGTATGATCAGCGCGTGCTGCTGGTCTACGCATACCCGATCTACGACGAGAACCAGACGATCAGCGGCGCTCTCGGCATCTGCCAGGACATCACGGAGATCGAGAAGTTGCGCAACGAGCTTCATCGGATCGATCGGCTGCAGATCATCGGCCAGATGGCGGCCAGCTTCGCCCATGAGGTGCGCAATCCGCTGACGGTCATCCGCGGATTCATGCAGCTCATGCAGCGGCAGATGGATCCGATGAAGATCCAGGACTATCTCAAGATGGTCATCAGCGAGCTGGACCGATCCAATGAGATTATCGGCAATTTCCTGTCTCTCTCGCAGAACCGTTTCCTGCAGAAGGACATGATCAACCTCAATCGCATCATCGAAGAGATCGAGACGCTCCTCATCGCGGAAGCGAATCACAGCAACATCGAGCTGATCATCGAGAAGGATCCGAATCTTCAGGACCTGCTCCTGAACGACAAGGAGATCAAGCAGCTGATCCTGAATCTGACGCGCAACGGCATGGAATCGATGAGCGGCGGAGGCAGATTGTACATACGCACGATCCAGCTTCCCGATGCCGCGCTGCTGGAGGTCCAGGACACCGGCCATGGCATCCCCCAGGACAAGCTGGATCATCTGTTCGAGCCGTTCTACACGACCAAACCGAGCGGCACCGGCCTGGGGCTGGCCGTCTGCCTCAGCATCGTGGAGCGGCACCAGGCGAAGATCGACGTGAAGTCGCAGGAATCCGTCGGCACGACCTTTACGATCCGCTTTCCCAACGTCCAGGACGAAGCGGGCAAGAACGCTGGATAGATGAAGAAAGGGTATCGGCCTTTGTGACCGATACCCTTTTATTCATTCCCGGATGAATCCTTCGCTTCGACAGCTTCGGATTTCTGGCGGATATATTCCTCTGTCATGCGATCCCTTTGCCTGCTTTTCTCCTTCAGGCGCTCGATCGCAGGCTGGATCAGGCGATCGACTTCCTTCTGCACCGTGTAGGCCAGGTCGTAACGTTGGTTCTGCTCCAGGAACTGGCCCACTTCCATCAGTGCGTTGTACCGATCCAGCTCCTCGCGAGTCAGCAAACCGCGCACTTGCACACTGCAATGTCTCATGGTCAACCCCTCCGTTCGGGAACCTGCCTGCTGCCTAGAAACGCGCCTTGCGGATGACGAGCGGTATGCCTCCGATCATGTACAGATAACGAATATCGATCAGCCGTTTCAGCAGAGCGGCCTTGAAGCCCTTGATCTTGTGCTGGCCAACAACACCGATGGCATTTCTCTTGCCGAGCGACGCCACGATGCCCTTGTTCTCGAAACGAAACTCCTTGAGCGATTCATTGCGGATCGTGGCGACCAGGTTATGCGCGCAGTTGTACCCCTGCTGCATGGCGATCTGGGCGGAAGGCGGATAGGGCTTGCCTTCCTCGTTGAGGCAGATCGAGCAGTCGCCGACCACGTAGATGTTGTCGTGGCCAGGGATGCGCAGGTAAGGATCGACGACGATGCGGCTGCGCGTCACCTCGAAGCCAGCCTTCTCCAGCAGGCTGTTGCCGCGGATGCCGCCGGTCCAGATGATCGTCGCGGTCCGGATCTCCTCACCCGAGGCGAGCACCACGCTGTTCGCATGGCATTCCTTGATCGGAGTGCCGATGATGAACTGCACGCCGTTCTGCTCCAGCGATTGCCGGGCGTACTCCACCAGCTCCGGGTCGAAGCCGGGCAGGATCGTCGGAGCTGCTTCGACGCAATACAGCTTCGTCCAGGAAGGATCGACGTCGAATTTTTTGCACAGCTTGGGCAGGCGATCCGCCAGCTCTGCGACGAATTCGATGCCGGTCAATCCCGCTCCGCCCACGACGAAGGTCAGGTAATCGCGGCGATGCGGCTCCTGCTTGAACTTGGCGAACTGATACTCGATATGCTCGCGGATCAGGTTGACCGAGTTGATGCTGCGAATGCTCATCGCATGCTCCTTGAGCCCCGGGATACCGAAGGTCTCCGGTTCCCCGCCAAGGCCGATCACCAGGTAGTCGTACGACAGGACGCCTTCATCCAGCACGACCTTGCGCTCATGCGGACGGATCTCCTTGACGGTCGCTTTCACGAAATCGATCTTGAACTCGTCGATCACGTTCAGAATGTTGATGCGCGCATTCTTCGGATCATCCGTGCCTGCAGCGGGCATGTGCAGATGCGTGGTGATGTAGTGATAATCATGTTTATTGACAAGCGTGACATCCGCCTCATTGTAGTTCAGTTCCTTCTGCAGACGTATAGCGGTGACGATCCCGCCATAGCCTGCACCCAATATGACGATTCTTGGCAATCGGTTCATGATGATCTCATCCAACTCCTATAAAAGATCTCTAATCTCTAACCATTCACGTATATCCACAAGTACGCATCCGTACCTTCAACTCAAAAAATATGCATGTGAAAAAATACACAAACCAGTCCGCTTACCCATTTTCATTAAAGTAATTCATCATAGATGATATAATTAATTGCGCCAAACTTCAAGCCCTAACAATGTTTTTTGTAGGAATGAACAAAGGGCCTTGGGACGGGCTGCGCCGTGCATTTATGGTCGATTTCAGCAGTGTGATCCGGAACGGATCGGGCGAAGGTCGGATGCATCCGATTAATGGTCAGAGGAGGGATGGGCATACTAGCAGCAGAATCAGGAGAAGGAGTCGATCATCATCATGTCAGGACTGTGTCCGATATGCAACGGTTTCTGTACGGTGGAGCTCATCTGTCGGCATTGCGGTCATCAGGCCCAGGATCTTGGAAGGTTCACGGATATGCTCGGGCCCTATTCCCCCTACCGGGACATCGAAGATCTGGAGATGACCCATGCCGATGCGGCGTCCACGGATTCCGCCTGCATACACGTGTGCGAATGTCCAACATGCCGTGAATCGTTTCTGGTCGGGTTCAATGAATGGCAGGGATGATATCCTGACGAAGTGCACGGATCCGCATCGAACATCATGCGCCCTTGGTGTTGTTAACCTTCAGGTTCCGGCGCTCGATCTCAGCCAGAAGCAGGTTGATGAATTCCCGATCCAGCTTCAGATCGACCGCACGATAATAAGATTCCAGCAAAGTCTCGTTGCTTAACAATCTCATCGCACATTTCCCCTTGCTTCATGATCATCAGCCGTCAGTTGTCACTCGACAGGCTTTACCCCATTTGTAAATCATTGGCTACGCATAACATCATAACATGGCATGGGCAGATGGACAACCTCCGTTTATCCACAGAATTGTGAACAGCCTTGTTGATGAGTTGTTAGCAAATGTCGTCATTCGTCTATTTATGAAGGTTCATGTTGTGGACGAACTTATTCACAATCTGTTGATAAGCTGGAGATAAAAATTATTTATATATAAATAATTGGATATAAACTACATTTATATGTCATCAGATAAAGCAAGGTTCCGATCGGCTGTCATCGCATGGCTCGGGCTGATGGTCGCCCCATCAAAAAAGGCACCCCCTGCTTCAGAGGATGCCTGTTCTTCAAAAACTTCGGATGGCTTGCAAGCCAGCCGGTCTGCCTAACACTTCTCCGGAACGCCCTCTTCATCCCTGGTCCGGAAGGAAGAGCCGCAGCCGCAAGTCGCAATGGCGTTCGGATTGTCGATGGTGAAGCCTCCGCCCATCGCCGACTCCTTGTAATCGATCGTTACCCCGTACAGATAGCGTGCGCTGTTCGGATCAACAACCACCTTGAGGCCGTTCATATCAAATGTCTGATCGCCCTCATCCTGGGTGTCATCAAAACCCATGCCATATGAGAAACCGCTGCAACCCCCTGGCTGCACGGCTACGCGCAGAAACATGTTTGGCGATTCCTGCTCGGCGAGCATCTCCTTCAGCTTCTCGCATGCCTTGTCGCTGATCGTGATCATAAGTGATCCACCTCCATGACTCCATTATATCAATCAGGTCCATGCCATCACAAGAGGTGAAAGCGGGCACGAGCGCCCTTGAGCGGTTCATCCGGAAACGCATGGTTAACGCGCCAACTCCCCGAGCTTCCGAGGCGATCCGGTGTCGCGAAGCAACCGGGTGATTGCGTCCCATGTTCAAGTTGGCCTATAATGTGCTATAATAGGAACGAAAGGAGCTGAGATCCATGAGTGAAGCAAATGCAACTTCCAAATATGATGAAGTTCTTGAAGTGCTGGACAAACTGCGTCCATTCCTCCAGAGAGACGGGGGCGACGTGGAGCTCGTCGACGTGGAGGACGGGATCGTCAAACTGAAGCTGATGGGCGCTTGCGGAAGCTGCCCGAGCTCGACGATCACCCTGAAGGCCGGCATTGAACGCGCGCTGTTCGAAGAGGTCGAAGGCATTCAGGAAGTCATCCAGGTATATTGATAACTCGGTTCAAGCACCTGACATAACTGCCTCAGCTTGAGGCGTACCTTCAGTCCCGGAAGAAACCGGAGACTAGAGGCGACGCGTATCGCGCTGAGGCAGTTTTTTTGCGGCCTGGTCCGCCAGAAGCCGGATGCACCAGGCAAACACCGTCTCCATCGTCCGGTACACCATGGCGCATCCCTGATCCAGCAGCTTCATGTTTCTCCGCAGATCCTCGATATGATTCGCTCTCGTGAAGTGTTTCCTCGTCTGGAGGATGTCGTCGAGCATCTCGACATTGACGTAGTGAATCTCCGTATTGCGCTTGTTCCTCAGAACGTTCAGCTCATCCTTGTACTCCGTCTTGATCCTCTGCATCTCCTGGTACAGCGCCTCCAGACCAGGCGCTTCCTTCATCTGGCGAAGCACCGTGAAGAAGCTATATCGCGGCTTGACCCGTTCCGTCCTCAGCCCGAACAGCTCATTCAGGAAGTAGCCCAGCTTGTCCAGCACCGAGAACACGCGCACGATCGCATTTTTGTAGAAATAGACATGGCGTTGGTAGTTCGCCAGTTCCTCCTCGTCCATCTCTTCCTCCAACGGCTTCTTGACCTTCCGGCTGAACCAGTCGGCCGCATGCTGGCTCTGCTCCAGTTCATTGAGCGAATCCCTGAAGCCGCTCGCCCATGCTTCGATGCGGTAGATCGGCTCATTGTCCTCCAGGCCATCTTCGTAGCTGGCTCTCAGCAGGCCGCAGTAACGATCGATCAGTCCGATGATCCGACGCACCTGCTCATTCCCGCGGTCTTCCTCTTGTCCAAGCAATCGCCGCAGCACGGCACCACCTCATTTCGTCTTACCAGTATGCGCTGTTCGCGGCTCCTTTCATACCAGAGGTTTACCTCAGATTTCTCAGGTTCGGACTGGCTGCATGGCTGGCTCCCTGGCGCGCGCTTCGCCAAACCTCGATCGCCATATAGCATTGCACCGAGAACAGAGCCCCGATGATCATGTTGTGAATCAGCGCGGTGAAGATGAAGATGTCCTCGTCGCCCAGGGCGAAGGTGACCAGACCGCCGCTGAGCACCTGCAGGATGATGGTCACAAGGGCGATCTTGCCGGCCGTTTGCATGTAGCCGGGCATCGACCGGATGCGCATCGTCCACACGAACAGCCACACGACGAGGATGAGCATGATCAGCGCGGCCAGGCGATGCACGAAGGCGATCCCGGTGGGGCCGGACAGCTCGGGGATGAGCTGGCCGTTGCACAGCGGCCAATCCGGACAGCCGCCGAAAGATTCCGTATGCCGCACATAAGCGCCGAGATACACGACGATATAACTGAAGATCACCGAGCCATAATTCAGGGCGCGATAACCTGCGGTATAAACGCCTCTGACGATCGGAAGCTCATCGTTCCTGCGGCGAACCGCCACGACGAGCAGCAGCGTGCTGGCAAAGGCGATCAGCGAGATGCCGAAATGAATCGCAAGCACGGCGTCGGACTGCGGCCACACGACCGCCATCGCCCCGAGGATCGCCTGGAGGATGGTGAAGACAAGCGCCATCGCGGCATAGAAAACCGCGTCCTTGCGCGCTTTCATCTGACGCCAGACGAGCACAAAGGTGGCGACGACGAGGATGCCCACGATCCCGCTGATGAAGCGATGGCTCCATTCGATTATCGATTCCAGCGTGTAGGCCGGGATAAACTTGCCGTTGCACAGCGGCCAGTCATCTCCGCAGCCGCGGCCGGAGTCCGTCTTCGTGACGATGGTGCCGGCCAGGAGCACGAAGAACATGCCGATGCAAGTCAGCAGCGAGACCAATCTGACAGAACGTTTCAAAGACACGCACCTACTTTAAAGATATAGTCGTCCGATAACCATTATAGCGGTCATTGCCAGCAAAACCAAGCTACCTGCGATTCTGTCGAAAATCGTTCAGAAATGAAAAACCGCACGGCCAAGCGCGCGGTATGCATGTCAAAGCCACCTCTTGGGAATGAACGCCAGCATTCGAACCAGCAGCTTCTGCACCTTCTTCGGGATGTAGACCAGATCGTCATCGGTGACGAGCTGGAACTTCAGCACGAGCACGAGGTACCCCAGGCCCATGATGAAGCTGACGACCGCCGCGTTGATCAGGTCGTTGAGCCGGCCGAGCGGCAAGACGAGCACCAGATCGAGCAGCTCGTGCAGGCCGAAGCCAACTCCCCCCAGCAAGGCGGTGAAGGCAAACAACAGGATCCACTGCCTCGGCGTGAACACGCGGAAGCTGATGATCCGCTTGAGCAGCCTGAGATAGAGCGTCAGGATGAAGGCGAAGGTGAGCATCGTGGCGCCAACGATGCCGTAGATGCCCAGCCACTCGGCGAGCGCGAGGCTCATGATGAATTTGACTCCGATGCCCATGATGACGATGCGCATCGTGTAGCGCGTGCGATCCAGTCCCGTCAGGATCGATCCGGTCGCCATCATCAGCACCTGGAACACCGTGCTGGCCACGAGCAGGGCGATGATGCCGGAACCGGCCTCGTCCCCGAACAGGAAGCCGTTGAACGACGGCGCCGAGGCGCATAGCACGAGCACGATCGGCAGGGCCGTCAGGATCGTGACCTTCAGGGCGAGGGAGCTCTGCCTCCGCACCTGCTCCATATCGCGCTGCGCATAAGCGGAGCTGACGACGGGCAGGATCGTCTGCCCGACCGCGATCGCCAGGACCGGCGCGATGCTGGCGAAGGCCTGCGCCCGGCCAGACAGGATGCCAAGCGCTTCCTTGGCCGCCTCGTATCCGATGCTCCCTTCCAGCAGGCCGATGGTGATCGACGAGTCGATGAAGTAGATCATCGGCACATTGAGCGAGACGAAGCTGATCGGGATGGCGATCTTGAACAGGCGCTTGTAGATCGCCTTGTTCGACTGCCGATAATAAAATTGCTCCTGCGCATACAGCGACTTGTCCTGCTGGCGGCTGCGCATCCAGAACCACAGCATGACCGCAAGCGCTCCGATCGCGCCCGTGACGCCGCCGAAGGAGGCGCCGGCCGCGGCTAATTCCTGGCTGCGCCCGGTCCAGATGAAGATCGCCGCCAGCAGCACGGCGGTGATGACGCGCAGGATCTGTTCGACGATCTGCGACAAGCCTTGCGCGATCATGATCTGGCGCCCCTGATAATAGCCTCTCATCACCGCGATCAGCGGGAAGATGAGCAAGGCGGGCGCCAGGGCGCGGATCGCCAGCGCCGCATCCGGATCGCGCGTGATGTGCGTGGCATAATAAGGTGCAACCACGAACAGGAACAACGTGATGATGAGTCCTGCCCAGATGGCGAAGCGCGATGCGGCACGGAAGATGTCCGCCGCTTCCTTGTGCCTGCCGAGCGCCGTCCGGTCCGAGATCAGCTTGCTGAGCGCGCTCGGGATGCCTGCCGTCGCGACGACGAGCAAGGCGGAATAGATGTTGTAGGCGATCCCGTAGGTCGCCATGCCGGCGTCACCGAGCAGATATTGCAGCGGAACGCGCTGCACCAGCCCGAGGAAACGGGCGATGAACGCTGCCAGCGCGAGGATCATCGTGCCGCGCAGGAACGTCTGTTGAACCGCAGTTGATTCATTGTCCAAAGCTGGTACTCCCCTTCACGGTCATGCCTCCTGCAGCACGAAGCTCCTGATGAGATGGGCCACGCCGTCTTCCGTATTGCTGAGCGCGATCATGTCGGCGGCGCGCTTCACTTCCTCCTGGGCATTGCCCATCGCCACGCCAAGCCCCGCCTCGCGGATCATGGCGATGTCGTTCAGGCTGTCGCCCATCGCCACGACTTCATCCATGGACAGGCCATACAGCTGGCACACCTGTCGCAATCCGGCCGCCTTGTTGACTCCCTTCGGATTGAACTCGAGATTGGCAGGATGGGAATTCGTAATCTCGAAGCAATCCATCTCTTCCGCCATGCTGCGCAATTGCCGCAGCAGCCCGGCATCCTCGGTGTGCACGCCGAACTTCAGCCATTGGACCTCTTCCGGGTCCTCGCACCACGAATTCCGGTTGTACACGCGATGCGGATCCGTTCCCCAATACCAGACATCGTGGCGCACCGCCCAGTCATGCAGCTGGATGACGTGCTGCGCATCCAGGACAGTACGGCTGTGCAGCCGATCGGGCCGTTCCCATACCTCGCTGCCATTCGTCGTCACCAGCGGGATGTCCGCCCCGATCAGTCCAAGATAAGGCCTCACGCTGTGCATGCCCCTTCCTGTCGACAGACAGATGAGGATCCCCTTGTCCAGACAGCCCTTCAGCGCCTGAATATTCGCCTCGCTGATCTCCTGCCGGTCATTGAGCAGGGTGCCGTCCATATCCAATGCAACCATCTTGTAACTCTTCATGGTTCAACTCCTGTCATGTTGTCGGCGGCATCTGTCCTCGGTACGCCGGTCAGCCCGATCGCACGATCATAGGCATCGAATATTGCCCGGGCAATAGGCGCTGCCCCGTACGCGCCGAAGCCGCCTTCCGGCACGACAACCGCCACGGCGAGCTTCGGCTTGTCAGCCGGCGCATAGGCGATGAAGACGGCGTTGTCCACAAAATCGCCGCCATACACCTGCTGCGTCGACGTACCGGTCTTGGCCGCCACCTGATAGGGGAAGCCGTCGAAGCCGGTGCGGAACACCTTCAGCATGCCGCGATGCACGATGTTCCAATATTCGTCCGCGATCTCCACCTGTCCCAGCACTTCGGGTTGCGTGAACGCATATTCGATCGAACCGTCCGGACCCACGATCTTCTCGACCAGCTGCGGCTTCAGCCTCGTTCCGCGGTTGGCCAGCATCGAGGCGTACTGGGCCAGCTGGAGCGTCGTGTATTTGGCCTGCTGTCCCCATGCCGCACGGACAAGCGCGGACAGCACGCTCGCATTCTTCGCTTCGTGCTCATAGTCCTTGATGCCCGGGTGCTCGCCCGGCAGGCCGCTCTTCGTCGAGACGCCAAGGCCGAACTTCGCCATCCATTCGTCCCACGTCTTCAGTCCGTCCTCGCCGCGCTTCGCCAGCCGCTCGCCGATCATCGCCGCCATGAAGGTGTTGGAGGAGACGCGAATCGCGTCCTCGGCATTGATCCGTCCGTTCTTCTGGAAGTTGGAGTTCTGGATGCGCCAGCTGTTGTTGCGGCCGTAGAAATATTCTCCGGTATCCAGATAGTATTCATTGGGGGTGATCAGGCCCTCCTGCAGCCCGATCAGCACACTGAGCGGCTTCACCGTAGAACCCAGATAGACGAGCGAGGTCGGGTGCTTCTTGCGTTCCTCGTCATCCTCATATTTCGGATACGATTCGCGGATGGTGCCATTTTTGAAGAAGTATTCATATGCCTCATAATCTTCGATCGAGATCGTGCCGCCCCGCCAGACGTTCGAATCATAGTCCGGGTAGCTGGCCATGGCGACCACCTTGCCGGTATCGACCTCCATCGCCACGGCATAGCCGGTAGTCGCCTTGTGGCCCTTGCCCAGATTGGTCTTCGCCGCCTCCTCGGTCTTCATGAGCGCCAGATGATCCTCGATCGCCTGCTCGGCGGCAAGCTGCACCTGCATGTCGATCGTGAGGTAGACGTCGCTGCCCTTGGTCGGCGGCTGCACCGTCACCTCGCCGGTGATGTTGCCGACGGAATCGACGGTATAGGTGCGGTATCCGTTCTTGCCGCGCAGCTCCTTCTGGTACATGAACTCGATCCCGTCCAGGCCAACGGTTTCATTGGGCAGATATTCGTAAGTGTTCTCAGGATTCTTGTAATAGTTCAGATAGGAATCGGCCATATTGCTCGCCGTCGAGAACTGGCGCAGGTATCCGACCAGCTGCACGGCGATGCCCGTCTTCCCGTCATCCTCGAGCACGTAGTTGCGGATGCTCTCCTCCATGATCTCAAAGCCCGGAAACTCATCGCGATGCTCCACGAAATAGGCGATCTCCCGGTCGGTCAGGTCCGTCTTGATCCTGCGCGGCACGTACGACCAGTTGCGGGGCTCACGCCGCTTGCCGTCATAACCGTACCAGGCGTCCATGCGCGTCATGATCTCCTCAACATCCGGCTGCTCATCCGGATTGTCGCCGTATTCGCGGAACATCTTCGCCAGCTTCTCGGCAATCTCCAGCAGTTGCACGGCACCCAGATTGTTGAGCCGGTAATACAGGGACTGCGTGGAAGTGGAATAGGCGATCGGCGAGCCGTTTCGATCCAGGATATTGCCTCGGATCGGCGGGATCGTCGTCGTCTTCAGCTCGTTCTGGATCTCCTGGTTCGCGTAGGACTCGCCATGCACGAGCTGGAGGAAGGCGAGCCGGACGATCAGCAGGGAGAAGACGATGAAGGTAAGGAAGAAGAACACGTTCAGTCGAAAGGCGAAGCTGCGCTTCTTGATGATCTGCAGCTTCTGGGGATCTTTGTCCGCTGGTCCGCTCATGTACAGCACCTCCTGCTTCGTGTTCCTTGTATATGCGATTCACCTGCATTCACAGGTCGAATAATTCCGTAAGTGATGTGATGCCATCCCCGTGTTGCCCGGGATAGCGCTTGATGCGCACGGCCTGAATCCCGACCTGGGCGGGCGCCCAGACATCGTTGATCTCATGGTCGCCGACGTAGAGCACCTGATCGGGCCTCAGGCCGGTCAGCTCCAGCGCATGCCGGAAGATGCGCGGGTCGGGCTTCTCGAAGCCGACCAGGGTCGACACGATGATCGGATCGACGTAACTGGCTATGCCCTTGTCGCTCAGGATGCGCGGCAATGCCGGGGCGAAGTTCGAGACGACCGCCATCCGAAGCCCCGACTGGCGCAGCTTCTCCATCACCGGCAGCACATCATCAAACACGATATAGTGCTCCGGTGCATGATATCGCTCGTAAAGTTCGTCGCACAGCCGGTCGCGGGCCCCTGCGTCGAGCAGCGTCCACAGCCCCAGCCTCTCCAGCATATAGCGGTAGAAGTTCAGCCAGAAGCTGCGGTCGGAATCGGGCGTGCAGGCGGCATGCTGCTCCGGCTTGCTGCCGTAGTACAGATTCCTGAACGCGTCGTCCAGCGCTTGCCGGATGCGGTCCTCGCTCACGCTGAGCGAATGCGCGGCCAGGCAGGAGGCGAACAGCCCGGGCGAATCGGCGATGGTGATCAGGGTATCAGCCGCGTCAAACCAGACCGCCTCGTATGCGGTCAAGCTCTTCACAGCGGATGAAGCTTGCTCCGGCATGGTCACTTGCCAGCGCCCTTCGCGGTCTCGATGTAGGATTCGATGACCTTCGACATGGATACTTCCCCGAGCTTCACGCCGCGGAACCAGATCGTCACCTTGTCTGCGCCGATCGAGCCGGTCAGCTTGATGCTGCTGCTCTCCACGGTGAAGGTGTTGTCGGTTCCTTCCGTATAGGTGGCTTTGCCCGTCTCGCCGACGATGGCTTGCATGGCCGCATCGAGCGAGGATTCGGTGATCGTATCGACGACATCGCGAATCGGCTCGTAGTTCATGCCGTATACCGCAAGCGCGATGAGGATGACGGCGACGATCAGCCATTTGACCAATGTTTTCACGACCTTGATCACAACGAGGAGCACCAGCGCTGCGATCAGGATGATCCACCATTGCTCCTCGACAAAGGCGGATAAATGTTCCCAGGACAGATCCATGATTACCTCCTGCAACCCTCAAGTCTCTTTTAAGCATCAAATTCTATTATATCGCATATATCGCAAAAACAACATCATGCGAAATGGGATTCGGTACATGAGGCTGGCGGCGTGAATCTGCAATTAATCCGGCGGAATTGGGTGAATGTACACACGACATTGGACTCGGCCAACATATGTTATTAATGTACTGCAACAGTTGTTGATGAAAGAGGGGGTGAACGATATGTCGGCAGTCAAGGATTCCTACTATCCGGTCTATACCTCCACCGCCGTAATTCTGGTTCTGTACATCTTGCTGGTCATCATTCTCCGCACGTTCTGATCCAACTCATGCTGTCATGTCGATTCATAGCCTGTGTCCATCAACAAGCGCCGTCAGCGGCGCTTGTTGTCGATTTTCTCCGGCGCCGTGTCGCCAGCCCTGGCCGGATGCATCTGCTGGAAGAATCATGTATACTGGGTTACGAACCATACCCAGACTGGATACAGACCCAAGTTTCGGAGGGTGGAACCATGGCGCTCATGATCATCGTGGAAGGCAAGAATGACAGGTCCAGGCTGCGCAAGCTGCTCAGCAGCGAGGTCGACATTGTGTGTACATACGGCACTCCGGGAACGGATCAGCTTGAGAGGATCAAGAAGCAGGCGGGAGATGCGCAGGTGTTCATCTTCACCGACAACGACGCCTCCGGCCGAAGGATACGCGCGCTGCTGAGCGACGCCCTGATCGATGCCGAGCACATCTATACGAAGAGGGGCTACGCCGGCGTGGAAGGCACGCCGGACGAGTATCTCATCCAGCAGCTGGAGAAGGCCGGCCTCGAGGAATATATCAACTACTCGGCGCTCGGGGAGACGGGCGAATAGGCGCTCATCTCCCGCTCCCGGCTGCGCGCGGCATACTCCGCAGGCCGTCCGCAACAGATATGCCCCTGATGGACAGCATCCTCCATCAGGGGCATTCCATGCTTGCGGTGCCTTACTTGGAAAGCGCCGCCATATCCGACACGATCTCGTCGACGAACTCCGGGATCGTCCTGTCTGACAATCCAAGGATGACCTCATTCGGCGAATAGACCTTGCGGATCTTGCCGTTGCCGTCGATGAGCGTGTACAGGTTGGCGTGGATGAAATCCTCGCCGCTCGGGATGACCGTGACATCGTAAGACTCGGCGACACCGCGCACATAATCCACATCATCGCTGCGCAGATAATGCCAGCCCGTCGGATCGGCGTTCATCTTGCCCATGTATTCCTTCAGGTATTCGGCCGTATCCCGCTCCGGGTCGAAGGTAACCGACATCAGCAGCGCCTTGTCCCCGAACAAGCCTTCCTTCTTCAACCCTTCCTGCACCATGGACAGCATGTTGTTGGTCGGCAGACAGACATCCGGGCAATGGGCGAAGAAGAAATAGATGAGCCTTGTCTTGCCCGCCGTATTGTCCAGCGTGATCGTCTCGCCCTCCGTGTTCTGCAGGCTGAACGCCGGTGCGTCTCCCTCGATCGGCAACTTCGAACCGTCATTCATGCGACTGAGCAGGAAAAAAGCGATCATCGCGACGATGATGACCGCCGCAGCCAGCGGGAACCATTTGTTGCTGATCACTTTCAACCAAGCCACCCCCCTGAGGTAGTCAAGATCAACAGCAGGATGATGAGCATCAAATATTGTATGGAGAACAGGAACGGCTGCTTGGACCACTTGACCGGATCTTCCGCCTGTAAACCGCGGAGGCAGATGATCAGCCAGAGGATGCCCATCACCGTGCTGACGATCGGAAAGATGACATTCACATAACCATACGTATAGAGCAGGATTCCTGCCGGGATGAGCAGCGCAACATAGGGGATCATCTGCAACTGGGTGCGGCGCACTCCCTTGACGACAGGAAGCAGCGGATATCCGGCGTTGCGATAATCGTCCAGACGGCGAATCCCGAGTGCCCAGAAGTGGGGAGGTTGCCACAGGAACAGGATTGCGAAGAGCAGCACAGCTCCCATGTCGACTCGTCCGGTCACCGCGCAATAGCCGATCACCGGCGGCATCGCCCCCGACACCCCGCCCACGGATGTGGACCAGGTCGAGGTCCGCTTGAGCCATGCGGTGTAAACGACGATGTAGAAGAACATCCCGATGATCGCCAGGGCCACCGTCAGCAGGTTGGTGAAGGCGACGAAGATCGCAAGTCCCAGAACGCCGAGCAGCATGCCGTACCAGAAGACGATCTGGGGATGGATGCGGCCGGCTGGCAGCGCCCTGTTGCGCGTCCTTTCCATCTTGATATCGAAGTCGCGATCCAGGTAATTATTGAAAACACAGGATGAGGCCATTACGAGCAAGGTGCCGACAAGCACCCAGATCATCAGCGGCCAGTCGATCTTCCATTGGGAAGCCACCCAGAAACCGCCGAGCGCCGCGAACAGATTGGAGCGCAAGATGCCCGGCTTCGTCAGCGCGATGAAATCCTTCCATGTGATGCGCGGTGGTGCTGCCGATACTTCCGACAAATTCATTTCCTCCTTCATGCCTGTGCAGAAACGCGCCATCCATCAAACATCAGACGTTGAAAATGGGGCAGTCCATGCCTTTATATATCATAACAACCGAAATTTCGATTTACAATGTCGAAAGGCATTGTTCAAGATATTGTCGGAACTCGGGCCCTTCTGCTCGTCCGAAGACCTTGACACCTGACCTCGGGACCGTCATCGGCCCGCGCGAAGGGCGCATGACGCTTCTCCTGGGCAAAAATGGGCGGATATCCCTCTCACCTCGCGGATCGGACCGCAATACATTAGCAATGAAGATATTCGCCTATTCCGCTTGAAGCTCTCAAGTAATCTGATCACGATCAAGGAGGATGTGAACCCATGACTTACTCCCAATACCCCATGAGCATGGCCGCTCCATACGGCTACCCGGCTTCCGGGCAGACGTATATCACCCAGCAGGCCGTCACGCCGCCCGGGATACCAGGCTACAGCGCGCAGCAAACCGGGCAGATCGGCACGCAGACTCCGGGCCAGCTGCCGCTGGAGGAATCATTCATTGAGAATATCCTGCGCCTCAATCTTGGCAAGGTCGCCACGATCTACATGACGTTCGAGAACAATTCCGAATGGAATGCCAAGATCTTCAAGGGCGTGCTCGAAGCGGCCGGACGGGATCACATCATCATCAGCGATCCGCGCACGGGCATGCGCTACTTGCTGCTGATGGTGAACCTGGACTATATCACCTTTGATGAGGAATTGAATTATTTCTGATCGCGCGTGGGATGATCCGCTGATTTACCGCTTGTGTTGCCGGTATAAGGCGGATTTTTTGTCGCCCATCAATTTTTGCGCGCTTACGTTTTCGAACGAACAGACTGGGCAATCCTAATTGGATGCAGCATATGGAGAGTCTAACCCACGTATGGCGAATATGCGGATTCCAATTGGTACGAAGCAGGATGGATCCTGACGGGAACTGCCATATATCGACCAACCCGACAGACAGGAGGACAGAAGGTGGATACGGCTACTCATCTCGTTGTGGGCATCGGACTCGCCGGACTGGCACACGTCGATCCGCTGGTTGCCGCGGATCAGAATCTGGCCGTGGCAGTGGCCATCGGCACGGTAGCCGGTTCGCAGGCCCCCGATCTCGACACGCTGCTTCGCATCAGAAGCAATGCGCTGTATATACGGCATCATCGCGGAGCGTCACATTCGCTTCCCGCCCTGTTCATCTGGACCGTGCTTGTCACGGCAGGTGCCGCGCTCGTCACCGGCACAGGTCACATCGACCATCTCGCTGCCTGGGTATGTGCGGCCGTATGCTTCCATGTCGCGCAGGACCTGTTCAACGCTTACGGCACCCAGGCCTTGCGTCCGCTGAGCAAGCGATGGATCGCCTGGAATATCATCCATATCTTCGATCCCATCATCTTCACATCGCACCTGATCGCCATCCTGCTGTGGCTGTCGCAGGCCTGGCCTCCCGAGCGCATCTTCGTCTCCCTGTACGGGCTCCTGGCGGCATACTATCTGTGGCGCACGCTTGCCCATGCGTTCCTGAAGCGCAAGCTCCCCCGCATCGATCCGGAACATCAGGTGGGCGACGCCTACGAGATTTTCCCCACTTACAAGATTGGGATATGGAATATTGTCAAGACGCGGGCGGATGGCTCTTACCGCATCGGGGAGTGGAGCAAGCGAAGGCTGAGATGGGTGGCGCATGCCCGCTGCGATGACCATCCGGCCGTGGAAGCCTCGAAACAGCAGGCGGACGTCGCCGCCCTGCTGCAACTGACCCGATACGCCTGCGCCACCTGCATCGAGCATGAATGGGGATACGAGGTCCGCTGGACGGATATGCGCTATCGCCACCGCAAGCAATATCCGTTCGTGGCGATCGTGCTGTTCGATCGCAAGCTCAGGCCGATCGACTCTTATGTGGGGTGGCTGAGCGACGCGAAGCTGAAGAAGAGGCTGCGCCTGACATAGAGACTATACGGCAGGCGGCAGGCGGACAGGATCCTGCCGTCAGACCTGCCGGACAGACCAAAGGGCTGGCCCATCCGGAAGACCACTGCTTCCGGAGGCCAGCCCTCCTTGACTCCTGGGTCGATCAGACGATTATCTTACCTGTGCCCCAGACAGAGCTTGCTCGGCAATCTGCACGAGACGACGTGTGATATGGCCCCCGATAGCACCTGCGTCACGTGTTGCCATATTGCCCATATAACCATCTTGCGGGATCTGAATGCCGAGCTCCTGGGCCACTTCATATTTCAATTGATCCAGCGCATAACTTGCCTGAGGCACAACCAAAGTGTTGCTGCTGCGAGATTGACCCCTTGCCATTACTTGACGCACTCCTTTCAATCTGCACTCTTCAGATTATTGATGCAAGCTTGCAGAGATTAGTATGATACAATAAAAAGATAATATGCATGCAGCCAGCATCAAATCATCGACAACAGGAAAGGAACTGATCCCGCCATGAACAAAGGCCTCGCATTATACTTCGCCATCGTCGGCACCGTGCTGCTGGCCGTAACAGCCGGCTCCATCAGCTTTCGTCATGCAGGAGTGACGGTCCTGCTCGCTGCCCTGACCGTCCTGCATATCGGCCTCGGCTTCATCGTCAGGGCGCGCATGCGCAAGAAGCAGCCATGATGCCGAGAAATGCCGGAGCGCATCCCGCAAGGCATCGGCTGACTCCGGCTCTCATAGGACAAGCCTGCGCGTGAAGCGCGCGGCATCGTGACGATCCGCGACGGACGCCATCCGCCGCATCAGACGAGGAAGCCCATCTTCTCCTTGACGATGCGCAGGGTTTCACCAGCCACCGCCGAAGCTCTCTCCGCTCCCCGGCGCAGGATGGCTTCCAGCTCGCCGGAGGATCGAATCTCCGCGTAGCGCTTCTGGATCGGTTCAAGGGTATTCACCACATGCTCGGCCAGATCCTTCTTGAAATCCCCGTACCCTCTGCCTTCATACAGCGCCTCGATCTCCGGTATCGACATGCCGGAGCAGTGCGTATAGATGCCGATCAGGTTGCTGATCTCCGGCTTGTTCTCCGGATCGTAGCGAACCTCGCGACCCGAGTCCGTCGTCGCGCGGCTGATCTTCTTGCGGATGACGTCGGGAGCGTCCAGGATGGCGATGTAGCTGTTCGGATTCGGATTGCTCTTGCTCATCTTCTTCGACGCATCGTCGAGCGACATGATGCGGGCGCCTACCTTGGGAATGTAAGGCTCCGGTATCGTGAACGTCTCGCCGAAGCGAGTGTTGAACCGATGCGCCAGGTCCCGCGTCAGCTCCAGGTGCTGCTTCTGGTCGTCCCCCACCGGCACCAGATCCGCGTTGTAGATCAGGATATCGGCCGCCATGAGCGACGGATAGACGAACAGGCCCGCGCCGATCGATTCCTTGCCCGCCGATTTCTCCTTGAACTGCGTCATCCGCTCCAGTTCGCCCATATACGTAAGCGTCGTCAGGATCCATCCGAGCTCCGGATGAGCGGGCACGTGGGATTGCAGGTATACCGCAGATTTGTCCGGATCGATGCCGGCCGCGAGGAACAGCGCCGCCACCGACTTCGTCTGCTCGAGCAGCTGGGCCGGATCCTGGGGCACCGTGATGGCATGCAGATCCACGACCATGAAGAAGCATTCATGCTCGTGCTGCAGCTTGACGAAGTTCTGCAACGCGCCGATGTAGTTGCCGAGCGTCAGTTGACCGCTGGGCTGAATGCCTGACAGTACTCTTGCCATGTGAATCAGACTCCCTCTTGAATTGAATATTGGGAAATAAAAAAGGCCCTCCGTCAAGGGACGAAGAGCCGTGGTACCACCCTTATTCACAGCCATCGCTCTGCCACAAGGGGCAGCGGACCGCTGTCTCCAGGTCCCGTAACGGGGACCAACCGCTCCGCCTACTCCTCCTCTCGCGCCTTGCGCATGGGCGCCGCGCCGGAGTCGTTTCAGCTTCGAGCTCAAGAACCCATTCAGCCGCGCACAACACCGATTCACACCAACCATCGGCTCTCTTGAGATGTGACCTCTCGGCTTACTTCCTTCTTTCATCGCCAAATATGAACATTCCGGGATGACCATTTTTGATCATATACTTTACATGATCGGAGATCGATTGTCAAGAGCGCGCCATGCCGTTTTCCTCCATTTTCCTTCCCAGTTCAAGCGTAATTTTTCAACGCTGGTGCATAATACCTTCATAAACGGAGGTGATACGAATGGCTCAAGGACAGTCCCGTTCATCCAACACTCTGGTTGTGCCGAATTCCGTAAACGCCCTTGAACAACTGAAGTATGAGGTGGCCCAGGAACTCGGCATTCAGATCCCGCAGGACGGCTACATGGGGTATGTGGCGACGCGCGACACCGGGGCAATCGGCGGACATATGGTGCGCAGACTGGTGCAGATCGCCGAGCAGACGCTGGCAGGCACGTTCCGCTGATCCGCAGAGAACCCGGGCAGTCAGCCGACGCCATACACCGGAAGGAGGTCAGGAATGCCTGAAGCGAACAAGCAGGGAAGCGATATCACGAAAGAGCAGCTATCCGATGTGTACGCCGCCGGAACGAGCGATGGCATCATGAAGACGGAGGACGGCCTGATTCGGATCGATGAGCAGGGCCGCGTGAAGGAAGTGAAGGCTGAGTCCGATGACGGAAATCGCTGAGCCGGCAAGCCGGTTCGTTCGGCCCACCTTCTCCGGCGGCGGCTGAGATTCCAGGGAGCAACGGAAAAGCTGTGCAGCGCAGTGCACGCTGCACAGCTTTTCTGTTGCTCGGCGCAGACTGACTCATATGCCTGTCGTCAACTTCGCCTGCTTGTCTCGACCGAACAGGGCGGCCATATTGTAATTGGATTCGAACTGCACGCTGGCCACCAGCATATTGTTCTGCAGGGCGAATTCGAACTGGATCTCGCCATGCGTCCAATTGGTCTTATACTTCAGCGATTCCAGTGCGAGCTGGCGGAACGCCATGCGATGCATCTCGCTCAAGCCTTGACCCCGAGGCTTCAGTCCGCCTCCCCTGGACTGGATCGGGTCATGTCGTATGCCGAACTTCCCGATAACATTATTGCGAATGTGAACAAAGATAAGACCGGAACTCAACTGAGCCAACTCATCATTCAGTTGGCGAAACACAAGGTCAAGCTGTCTGACCAAAGGCATATGCTCCAGATTCATTACTTCCCTCCTTCTCCTTTTCAGGATGAATTTGTAAAAATTGAGAGGCAATTACAATTATACTAGTTCTATTTTCCTGCTTCAATATGAAATTGTCATAATATATATAATATTCACTTAATTTTGACGATTTCGCTCGGTTTTCATCGATGTTTGGCATAGACCGTATCATGAAACTGATGTTATAATGCTCCTATAATCCCATCAAATACATAAAGGAGATATGCCTATGATGAATCGCTTACAAGCGCTTTCATTCTCACAAAAGCTAAATCTTGGCTGTTATCTGATCGTAGCAGCGTTCTCCTTGGTCCTGTTCATCGTGATGCTCATGAACGGTCAAACGGTGACAGGCATCGTCCTGGTAGCGGTGCTGGCTGGCGCATGCTATCCCTTCATTCGCTTCCTGGAGCGAATATTGACTGAACCGATCCAGGACATCGCGACCATCGCCATGAACGTGGCCAAAGGCGACTTCACCTCCAGGGTCACCGTTACCTCCAACGATTCACTGGGCGAATTGGGCCGCACCTTCAATCAGATGATCGACAAGCTTAAAGATATATTGAATGAAACCAACAAACTTTCCCGGCACGTATCGGAGACCGGCAGGGACCTCTATCAGAAAAATGCCAATATGAAAGACGTGCTGCAACAGGTCTCCACCTCGACCAACGAACTCGCCACAGGAGCCGGTCAGATCTCCGAGGACGTGGCCGACATCTCCACCTCCATCCGATCGATCGAGCAGATGATCACCAACTTCGTGAGATCCACCCAGGAGATGAACAGCCAGTCGGCCAAGACGATGTCCATGGTGGAGCAGGGGCAGAAGGCGGTTGACAGCCAGGCGGAGGGCATGGCCAGCAACGTGGAAGCGACCAGGGTCGTCGCGGCGACCATCGATGAGCTGGCCAAGTCAGCGGCGGGCATCCAGAAGATCACCCGCACCATCTCGGAAATCGCCGAACAGACGAACCTGCTGTCGCTGAACGCCTCGATCGAGGCCGCGCGCGCCGGCGAACATGGCAAGGGCTTCGCCGTCGTCGCCCAGGAAGTCCGCAATCTCGCCGAGGAGTCGGCTTCCTCTGCCAAGGAAGTGTTCAACCTCGTCCGCACCATCGAGCAGGGCATCCGTCAGGCCATTGCGAACATCCACAAAAATGAACGGATCGTCAACGAGCAGAACGAGCTGATCCAGAAAACCGCCAGCGTCTTCGCGGATATCGTGGACAGCACGAAGTTCATCAACGAGAGAATCAACGATTTCGCAAGCGAATCCCAGCGCATGCTGGAGGATGCGAAGAAGATCGCCTCGGCCATGGAGAATATCTCGGCCATCACCCAGCAGTCGGCCGCCGGAACCGAGCAGGTATCCGCATCGATGATCGAACAGATCAATTCGGCGGAGGCGATGCTCAAGCAGGCTGAACGGATGTCCACGATGGTCATCGACCTGCAGAAGACCATCCAGATCTTCAAATTCTGATCCCTGCCGGCTATCACCTGCCATTTGACGCAGGCCTCCTCCCTGGTCTATGCTGTTGGTGAATGACATGAGAAGGAGGCTGTCGCATGAGGCCTTTGCAGATATCGCCGGAAACCGCGCAGAAACTGGCCAGGGAGCTGAACGTGCCGCTGGAGCATCTGCTGCACATGCCGCAACATATCCTGATGCAGAAGCTGGCGGAGCTTGCGCGCAAGGATCACAGCAATGCTGATGAACAGAAAAGCGAGCAGTCATAGGCTGCTCGCTGTATTTTTCTCCGTTTGTGCGGATCGCAGTTCATCCGTGATGAGCGCCCATTGCTCGCGGCTGGCGCGGATCATGTTCGCATCCATGATGCGCTTGTCGTGGACGACGCGCGAGAACCATCTGACCGCTTCGTGGTAGTTCCCGAGCCGGCGGTTAAGCTCTCCTATCAGGTACATCAGCTTGGCGTCGTTCAGCTCGCTCTCCGCCCCTTCGAACAGGGACGTGTAAGCCTCCAGCGCGTGCTTCAGGAATCTGTCCTCCATCTCCTTCATGCCCTTGTACCGGTACATCCAGGCGATATGATGCAGGATGCCGGCTACGACACGGCTCGACTCCTCCTTGATCTGGGCGCAGAGCAGAGCCAGCTTGTACGTCTCCAGCGCATCCCTCCAGGAGCGTTCCCCGCCGTAATCGCGTCCGGTCCAATTCATGCCGATCGTATCCAGGAATTTTTTCTTCTGGGATTCCGATATCTTCATCGTGAAATTCTCGGTTGAGGCGAACCCGCAATATCTGCACACTCTGACCACGTAATACTCGGGATTAATGTCGGTGTAATGCAGGCAAAAATCCGAATCGCGCCCGGAAGGCTTCTTGAAGCTCGGCCTGACCCTGGAAGTCGTATATTCATTTCCGCACATAAAACAGGTACATTTGACTGAGTATAAGGGATCAATCAAGGCCGCATCCCCCTAAAGATGGATTATATTCATATATTATACCATCATGTGTACTAGGTTTAAAGTTGCATAACTCACACTTTCCAAACTTTTTAGCATGACCTGTCCATCCCGCTCATAGAATGTAATGTTATTCCGGATGAGCCTGGAGGATGAGTCCCGTTGCCCACATACCGCGTGTTGGTCGCATTCAGCGCAGCCTGGATCTTCATATCCCTCATCGTTGCCATGTTAGCCTATCCCGAGTCAGTTCTGGCAGCCGCGCTTAAAGGGGTGGGAATATGGTGGGATGTCCTTTTTCCTGCATTATTCCCTTTTTTCATCATCGCAGAGCTGCTGCTCAGCTTCGGCATCGTTCAATTCTTCGGCACGTTGCTCGATCCGATGATGCGCCCGCTGTTTCGCGTGCCGGGCATCGGCGGCTTCGTCATGGCCATGGGCTTCGCATCGGGGTATCCGATCGGCGCGAGACTTACGTCCCAGCTATGGGACCAGAGACTGGTGAACCGCGTCGAAAGCGAGCGGCTCGTCGCGTTCACCTCCACCTCTGATCCGATCTTCCTGATCGGGGCTGTGGCCGTCGGCTTCTTCCATAACCTCGAGATCGCCCCGATCCTCGCCGTCTCCCATTATGGAGCAGGGGTGATCATCGGGCTGCTGATGCGCTTTCATGCTCCCCATGCGGCGCTGACTCCCCCGGTTGGCGCGCAGGAGGGCAGTATCCTCCGGCGAGCGCTCCGCAACATGCACGATACGCGGATCGCCCAGCAGCGCCCGATCGGCGATATGCTTCGCGATGCGGCGATCAACGCGCTGAGAATGATCTTCGTGATCGGCGGTCTGGTCGTCTTCTTCTCCGTGATGATCGAGCTCCTGACGCGCACGAATCTGCTTCCGTTGCTCGGCCGGTTCATCGCCGCCCTGCTGGCGGTCTGCGGTCTGCCATCGGAGCTTTCGGACGCGTTCATCAATGGGCTGTTCGAGGTGACGCTGGGCGCCAAGTCCGCCGGAGACGCTCATGGTGTCGACCTGATGCACAAGGCGATGGCGGCAGCATTTGTTCTCTCGTGGGCTGGGCTGTCCGTTCATGCGCAGATCGTGAGCCTGATGAGCCATACCGGCATGCGTTATGCCCCTTTCCTGATCGCCCGTTTCCTGCACGGCATGCTCGCCTCAGTGCTCGTCTGTGTCCTGTGGGATTCCCTGCGTCCTGAATCAGCCACCGCGCATCTCTGGCTGCGCTGGCTGGCGCCGGTCGATGCGGCGTTCTGGGGCGGTTCGTGGGGCTCGTATGCGGCCATGCCCATCTCCTCAGGGCTCACATGCCTGGCGGCAACGGTGGCGTTGTCGCTGGCGATTCATGGGTTGAAACACATGCTTGGGAGGACTCGCGGCAGGAAGCAAGATTAGGTTGTTTTCCCCGGGGCGATTGATTATGATGGAGATGAAACAAGCTGCGGAGGTATATGCCTTGACCTTTTACATCCATCATCGCGGAGATGAGCTGTCTCGACAACTGGCCGAATCGTTCCGGATACGGGCCGAACAGAAGGGGCTTCGCTGGAGTGCGAAAGAGCCCGACATCGTGGTCTCAATCGGCGGAGACGGAACATTGCTGCAAGCTTTTCACACCTATTTCAATAAAGTCGAGCACGTCGCGTTCGTCGGCGTGCATACCGGTCACCTCGGCTTCTACGCAGACTGGAAGCCGCATGAGATCGGGCTGCTGATCGACTGCATGGCGAGGAATCCGAAGCCGGATCAGAGTTCGATCGTCGAATATCCGATCGTGGAGATCACAGCCGAGTCGGACTGCGGCACCGAGACGTACTATGCGCTGAATGAAGTGACGCTGAAGGGCATCGAGACGACGCTGGTCGCCCGGCTGGACATTAACGACGCCAAGTTCGAGATGTTCCGCGGCGACGGCATCTGCATCTCGACGCCTTCCGGCAGCACCGCCTACAACAGGGCCCTGGGAGGAGCGATGATCCATCCATCCCTTGAAGCGATCCAGATCGCCGAGATCGCGTCGATCAACAACCGGATCTACCGCACCCTCGGCTCTCCGATCGTGCTGCCCAAGCATCACCATTGCGACATCTATCCGGAGGAAGGCAAGCGGCTGCTGCTGTCGATCGATCATATCTACAAGGAGTACCCCAGGCTTCGCGGGCTCAGCGCTCGCGTCGCGGATATGAAGGTGAAGTTCGTGCGCTACAGGCCGTTCCCATTCTGGAACCGGGTGCGCGATGCCTTCATCGGCAACGGGTCCAACTGATTGGCCGGGCTGCGCCTGGAGCGTTTCCGTTGCGGAACGCTCCGACCGCACTCCGGTGATCGATCCAATGATCTCCTGACCAAATGAATCGAGGCCGTCCATCATGATGGACGGCCTCCTTATTGATTGGATCAGGCATCCGATTTGGCCTGGCTTGTCCTGACCGCTTCGGGATTGCGATTGGCTTGCTTGCGATCATGGCGCTTGTGATCGCCGCGATGCCGTTTGTTCTTCTGCTGATCCTTGTGGTGATGCTGTTTCGATGCTTTGGCCTCATCAGCGCGCGCGTTTCGTTCCTTTTGATGATCCTTATGATGTTCTTTTTGATGTTCCTTTGGATGGTCCCTATGGCGTTCCTTATGAGGCTGCGGGTCTTTGTCCTTGACATGTTCCTTGCCCGGATCCTTGTGCAGCTCCTTGGGCTCCAATTCCTTGTGAGCCTGCTCCTTCTGCTCCCGCTGTTCTTTCTGTTCTTTCTGTTCTTTCTGGTGTTGATGATGTTTGTGCTGGCCTTCCTTGGGCTGTTCCTGACCTCCGATGGCCTGATCGATCGTTTTTTTCTTGTTCGGAATGCGTTCCAGCACGAAATAGGCACAACCAAAGTTGCAATATTCCTGGATGTATTCCTGCAACGAGGTGATGCAGGTATCCTTGGTGCTCTTCGGATTGCCCTCGCGGAAGAAGCCCTTCAGCCGGAGCTGATTGTAGCCCCAGTCGCCGACGATATAGTCATAGCGATCCAGCACATCGCTGTATCGGTCGCGGAAGGCTTCAAAATTCCAGCCATTCTTGTTCTCATATGCCAATTGGAATGATCTGCTTCCGAGCTGTATCACGATCGATCCTCCTTCCCCCTGATACCTACGATTCAAGTGTGCGCACCGCCGCTTCCTTCTGTTCGCGCGCATGATAGGAACTGCGTACGAGAGGACCCGATTCCACATGGCTGAAGCCGCGCTTCAAGCCTTCTTCCTTGAGCAATGCGAACTCTTCTGGCGTATAGTATTTCTCCACGGCCAGATGCTGTCTCGTCGGCTGAAGATATTGGCCGATCGTCAGGATGTCGCAGCCTGCAGCGCGCAGATCATCCATCGTCTGCAGGATCTCTTCCCAGCGCTCGCCCACGCCGACCATGATGCTCGACTTGGTCGGAATCTTCGGCTGATAAGCCTTGGAACGCGCCAGCAACTCCAGGGAACGACGGTACTTCGCCTTCGCCCGAACGCGGTCTGACAGACGCTCCACCGTCTCAACATTGTGGTTCAACACATGCGGTCTGGCATCCAGCACGGTGTAGAGCGACTGTTCATTGCCTTGAAAATCCGGAATCAGCACTTCCACGTCACAGAACGGCAGCCTCTCCTTGACCGCCCTGATCGTCAAGGCAAATACGGAAGCGCCGCCATCCTTCAGATCATCACGAGCCACGGAAGTGATCACGCAATGCCGCAGTCCCATCTGTTCGGCCGCCTCCGCCACACGCTCGGGCTCCTGGAGGTCCAGTTCCGTAGGCATGCCGGTATTCACCGCACAGAAGCGGCAGGCACGCGTGCATATATCTCCCAGAATCATGAACGTTGCGGTGCGATTCGCCCAGCATTCATGGATGTTCGGACATCTCGCTTCCTCGCATACGGTGTGCAGCGTCTTGGATCGCATCATCTGTTTTAATTCTTTGAAGTGGGTTGCTTCCTGCTCCGATACCAGCTTGATCTTCAGCCAGTCGGGCTTTCTCTGCAGTGGTTTCGTCACCATCTCTCCATCCACCTTTCTCTATTGGTTATTATAACACGTTCGGGCGAACATGCCACATCGTCATGCTATTCGTGTGTGTCAAGCAATTGTGGGCAGAATTTTGAGATTGGTGAAATCGATGCTTCAGCTCCAATCTTGGTAGCGCTTTAATTTCTTCTTTCCTCGCTATGGATGACCATCCTGGTCTCATCCGCGCAA
>Ga0207747_1000116_pt1 | contig 93765 bp, 89 predicted proteins | sample HigsolmetaGSP11D_FD_184839 | JGI IMG/M metagenome (GOLD analysis project Ga0207747, IMG submission 184839) | High solid enriched microbial communities from the Joint BioEnergy Institute, USA - SP1-1-D (SPAdes) | ecosystem: Engineered > Bioreactor > SSF (Solid state fermentation) > Aerobic >...
CATCCCCACCGTGTCCGCCGTCGCCCGCTGCGCGACCGACCGGGCCCAGCGGTAGTCGGGCTTGCCGTTGCCGAGCCGCCGCACCGCCGCGACGGCGATGAACTCCTTGGGTACCTTGAACCCGGCCAGCGTCGCCGCGCAGTGCGCCTGCAGCGCCGCCGCGGCGACCTCGGCACCGGGCGCGGCGGCCACCAGCGCCACTACCTCCTGGCCCCAGCGGTCGCTGGGCCGGCCGATCACCAGGGCGTCGGCCACGGCGGGGTGGGTGCGCAGCACCTCCTCGACCTCCTCGACGAACACCTTCTCCCCGCCGGTGTTGACCACCAGCGCGTCGCGGCCGTAGAGCCGCAGGGTGCCGTCGGGGGCCAGGCTGCCGCGGTCGCCGGAGACCACCACCCGGGTGCCGTCCACGACGGGGAAGGTGTGCCGGGTGGCGTCCTCGTCGTCGAAGTAGCCCAACGGGATCCGACCGCTGCGGGCGACGAACCCGATTTCGTCCTCCCCCGGCGCCAGGAACCGCCGGCGGTCGGCGGCGAGCACCAGCGCGCCGGTGCGCAGTTCGAAGGTGTCCTTGGGGTCGTCGCGGCGGCTGCGGCCGAAGCCGACGTTGCCGGTCTCCGAGGAGCCGTAGCCGTTGACGAAGGTGATGTGCGGCAGCAGTTCCAGCAGCGCCCGCCGGTGTCCGGGGTTGGTGGCCGCCCCGCCGGCGGCCAGCGCGTACAGCGACGACAGGTCGTAGCGGTGCGCGCGCAGCTCCTCGATGAGCGGGGCGACGTAGGCGTCGCCGACCATGGTCATCAGCCCGACCCGCTCCCGTTCGGCGGTGCGCAGTACCGCGCGCGGGTCGAATCGGGTGCGGTCGTAGAGCACCACCGGGATGCCGTTGAGCAGCCCGGCGAACGCGGTCCACATGCCGGCGGCGTGCATCAGCGGCGACACCGCGAACCAGGGCGGGCTCTCGCTGCGCACCCGGTCCCCGATCTCGGCGGCCGAGGCGTGGTCGGCGCCGTTCATCGACACCACGTAGGTGTCGGCCTGCCGCCACATCACCCCCTTGGGCCGGCCGGTGGTGCCGCCGGTGCAGATCATCAGCACGTCGTCGGGCGACCCGTCGAGGTGCCGGTCGTCGCCGCCGGCGGCGAGCGCGTCGTCGAGGTCCACCGAGCCGGGCAGTGCCGGGGTGCGGCCGCCGTCGTCGTCGACGGCGATGAGCAGTTCCGCGCCGGCCGACAGCACGTCGGCGAACCGCGGCCCGAGCGAGCGGTGGTAGATCACCGCCCGCGGCCGCAGGTAGGCGAAGAGCTCGGCCACCTCGCGCGGGGTGTAGTGGTAGTTGACGTTGACCGGGGCGGTGCGCGCCCGCAGGCAGCCGATGACCATGTCCGGGTAGAGGTCGTTGTGCATCAGCAGCGCCACCCGGTCCTGGCCGCACTCCCAGTTGCGCAGCTCGGCGCGCTCCCGGTGGGCCCCGAATCCGTTGTCGGCCAGGAAGTTCGCCATCCTGCGGGTGCGCTCGGCAGCCTCGGCGTAGGTGCTGCGCCGCGGCCCGCAGACCGTCATCACCCGGTCCGGCACGGCCGCCGCGACCGCGTCGAGCACCGCCGGGATGGTCCACTCGGCCATGGTTCAGACGTTCGCGCCGACGTGCAGGCCGAGCAGTTCCAGGGCGTTGTCGCGCATCACCCGCCGGGTGTCCTCGTGGCTGAACTCGGGGAACTGCGGGATGTCGGCGGTGAACGACATCGGGTCGGCCAGGCCCTCGCCGTGCGGCCAGTCCGAGCCGAACAGGATCCGGTTCACCCCGATGGTCTCGGCGAGCAGCTTGACGTCCTCCTCGTAGTAGGGCGCGATCCAGACGTTGCGCTTGAGCTGCTCGACCGGATCCTCCTTGAAGTGGTGTGGATTGGTGTTGGCGGCCTTCTTCAGCCGCTTGATGAGCCGGTAGACGAAGTAGGAGCCGTTCTCGATGCTGGCCACCTTGAGCGTGGGGTGGCGGGTGAACACCTGGTGCACGATCATCGAGGCGATGGTGTCGTGGATGGCGCGGTCGTCCATGAGCACCATGTCGAGCGGGTCGCGCTTGCCGAAGCCGCGGAACTCGCCGCTGCCGCCCCACAGCGCCGGGATGGCCATGTACCCGGAGTCGGACAGGTGGAAGACCACCGGCACCCCGGCCTCGGCCAGCCGCGCCCACACCGGGTCGTGCACCGGGTCGCCGAGCGAGCGGGGCCGCACCGCACCGGGCACCGGCGCGGGCCGGACGCACACCAGTCTGGCGCCGCGGCCGAGCACGAACTCGACCTCCTCGACGGCCTTTTCGGGGTCGGCCAGCGAGATGATCGGGGCGGCCAGGATGCGGTGGTCGGGCCGGTCGAAGCCCCAGTCCTCGTCGAGCCAGAGGTTGAACGCGTGGATGGAGGCCATGGTGGCCGGGATGTCGTGTTTGAGCCCCTCCTCCACGCCGCAGGCGAAGGTCGGCAGCATGAACACGGTTTCGAGGTTCTGCCGGTCCAGCACGGCCACCCGGGCGTCGCGGTTCTGGTACTCCGGATGGTCGGCGAGCCGGTCGACCTTCATCAGCGAGCCCGGGTCCACGCCCTCGGGGATCTCGCCCCGGAACAACAGGTCCAGGCAGCCGGGTTCGATGATCGGGTCGAACGTCGGGTTCGGGATGAAATGGTTGATCTTCCCGCCGAACACGGCGTAGGTGCGCCTGCCGTCGGTGAGCATCTGCACCCCGCGGTGACGGAACTCCCTGGGCAGATGGCGGGTGAAGGCGTCCAGCGGCTCGTAGTAGTGGTTGTCGACGTCGATGGCCCGGTAGTCGAGCTTGGCGGTCATGGCGAATCCCTTCGGTCGGCGGGTTGCCGGGCGGCGGCCGGCGGCGGCGGGAACCGTGGTGGTCGCTTCTCCAGGAAGCTGACGACGCCCTCGACGACATCGGGCCGGCGCAGCGATTCGCGCAGCAGCTGCTCGGAAGCCGCACTGGCCGAGGCGAGATCGCCGACCGTGTCGGCGTAGAGCTGGCGCTTGATGACGGCCAGCGAGGCCGGCGAGCAGTGCAGCGCGATGTCGCCGGCGTACTCCAGTGCCCGGTCCAGCACCCGCCCTCCCGGCACCGTCTCGGTGACCAGCCCGAGTTCGCGCGCCTCGACGGCGCCGACGGTGCGCCCGCTGAGCAGCAGATCGGCCGCGGCCGCCCAGCCGATGAGCCGGGGCAGGATCCAGGACACCCCGTACTCGGCGATCAGCCCGCGCCGGGCGAACGGGGCGGCGAACCTGGCCTCCTCGGCGGCGAACCGCACGTCGCACATCAGCGCTAGGGTCAGCCCGATGCCCACGCACGCCCCGTTGACCGCCGCGACGATCGGTTTGCGCACGGTGGTCAGCTGCCAGGGGTGCCGGTCGCCGACCAGCGAACTCAGGTCCGGGTCGCCGTCGAGACCGCCGGAGCCGGGCCGTAATCCGTTGGCGCCGCCCAGGTTCGCGCCGGCGCAGAAGGCCCGGCCGGATCCGGTGAGCACGATCGCGCGCACCGCGGGGTCGGCGTCGGCGCGGTCCAGCCCGTCGAACAGCGCGGCGGCGAGGTCGCCGCCCCAGGTGTTGAGCCGCTCCGGCCGGTTCAGCGTGAGCACCGCGACACCGGGGTCGTGCACGGTGTAGCGCACGGCCGGCCCGGTGTCGGTGTCCGGGTCGGCGCCCGGGTGCCCGGGGCCGGCCACCCGCTCGGATGGGCTCACCCGCGTCCTCCGTCCCACGCTGGCTGTATGCGCATACTGTACACCTATCGGTATAAGCCTCCAGCGGCTTCGCCCGGGCGCACCGGCTCAGACGAAATCGCTGCCGCCGTCGACGTTCACGTTGGCGCCGGTCATGTAGGAGTTGCGCCGGGAGGCCAGGAACGCCACCACGGGCCCGACCTCCTCGGGCAGTCCGGTCCGCGGCAGGTGCGCCGGGTGGCCGAAGTGCTCGTCGATGGCCGCCATCAGCGCAGACGGGTCGTTGCCGTCGACGCCCACCGACGCGGCCCACCCGGTGAGCGCCTCGGTGGCGATCGACCCCGGCGAGACGACGTTGACCAGGATCTCGTCCGGTGCGAGCAGCAGCGACAGGTTCTTGGAGATGCTGACCACCATCGCCTTGGCCGCGGTGTAGGCGGCCAGCACGGTGCTCTGCCGCTGGGTGGAGTGGGCGGAGAAGTTGACGATGCGCGCCCACTCGGCCCGCCGCAGCAGCGGCAGCGCGGCGCGCACGCAGTGCACCATGCCCAGCACCCCCTCGTCGACGGCCAGCCGCCACTGGTCGTCGTCGAGCTGCTCGAAGGTGCCCCGCACGCTCGGCCCCTGGGCGTTCACCAGCACGTTGAGCCGGCCGCCCCAGCGCTCGGCGAGCTCGGCGAACACCGCCTCGGCCTGCGCCCGGTCGGTCACGTCGGCGACCAGCCCGACCGCGTCGGGGCTGCCCGCGGCGGCGAGCTCGGCCGCGGCGCGGTCGAGCACCGCCCGGGTCCGGCCCACCACGGCCACCTTCGCGCCGTCCTCGGCCATGCACCGGGCGGCCGCGAACCCCATGCCGCGGCCGCCGCCGACCACCACCGCGGTGGCGTCGCCGTACCCCAGGTCCACGCCCCAACTATAGGCGGCCTTACCATATGGTTTTCGGTAAATCTGTGAGGTGCGCTACGCTGGGGCGACCGAGCGATGCCCGCCACATCGAGGGTTTGCCGAGCGGTGAATCGGATGGCTCCCGGTATCGTTGTCGGCCGAATCGTTCGATCGCGAGCGGAAGGTGAAAGAGGGGCCACCGTGGCGAAACAGTCGACCGCACCGAAACGTCAGCGGCGCGAGCGCGGCTCGATCAACCCGGACGACATCATCTCGGGTGCCTTCGAACTCGCCGAACAGATCGGGATCGACAACCTGAGCATGCCACTGCTCGGCAAACACCTCGGCGTGGGGGTCACCAGCATCTACTGGTACTTCCGCAAGAAGGACGACCTGCTCAACGAGATGACCAACCGCGCGCTGCGCGAGTACGTCTTCGAAACCCCCTACGTCGACCCCGACAACTGGAAGGAATCGCTGCGCACCCACGCGCGCAACATGCGCAGGACGTTCCTGTCCAGCCCGATCCTGACCGACCTGGTGCTCATCCGCGGCGCGCTCAACGCCCGGATGCGCCGGGTCGGCGTGCAGCACACCGAGGCGGCGGTCGCGGCGCTGGTGCAGGCCGGCCTGACGCCGGAGGACGCGTTCGACACCTACTCGGCGGTGTCGGTGCACGTGCGCGGATCGGTGGTGCTCGAGCGACTGCACGCCAAGACCCGGGACCTGTTCGAGGACGCCGCGGACGAGCCGTCGTCGATCGACCCGCAGACCGCACCGCTGCTGGCCGAGCTCACCGCCAAGGGCCGGCGGATGGCCGCCGCCGACGAGCACAACTTCGAGTACGGCCTGGCCTGCATCCTCGACCACGCCGAGCGGCTGATCGAGCAGCGGGCCGCGGCCGGGCGCGGCCGCTCCCGCTGACGCTCACACCTCGACGACGACGGCGCCGCCCTGGCCGCCGCCGGCGCACATCGCCGCGACCCCGATGCCGCCGCCGCGCCGGCGCAGTTCGTGGACCAGCGTGGTCACCATGCGCGCCCCGGAGGCGGCGATCGGATGGCCCAGGCTGCAGCCGCTGCCGAAGAAGTTGACCTTCTCCTCGTCGATGCCGTACTCCCGGCAGGCCGCGATGGGCACCGAGGCGAACGCCTCGTTGATCTCCCACAGCGCCACGTCGTGCACCGAGAGGCCGGCCCGGTCGAGGATCTTGCCGATCACCGCGACCGCGCCCAGGCCGGTGTCGCGCGGCGCCACACCGGCCGCGCCCCAGGCCCGCACGGTGGCCAGCACGTCGAGGTGCTCGGCCCGGGCGTAGTCCAGGTCGGCCAGCGCCACCGCGGCGGCGGCGTCGTTGGTGCCGCTGCTGTTGCCGGCGGTGATGGAGAAACCCTCGATCTCCGGGTGCAGCGGCTTGAGCGCGGCGAGCTTTTCGGGCGTGGTGTCCCGGCGCGGGTGCTCGTCGACGGTGAACTCGGTGACGGTGCCGTCCGGCCGGGTGACCTTCAGCGGCACGATCTCGTCGACGAACTTGCCGGCGTCGATGGCCCCGACCGCACGCTGATGGCTGCGCACCGCCCAGGCGTCCATCTCCTCGCGGGTGATGCCGTAGGAGCGGGCGGTGTTCCAGCCCACGGTGATCGACATGTCCCGGGCCGGGGCGTCCGGGGTCTCCGGGTGGGTGGGCGGCAGCCACTGCTCGACGAACTGCAGCTCCGGGCCGGGGATGCGCTGCTTCATCAGCGGTGTCATCGACAGCGACTGCACCCCGCCGGCGACGAGCACCCGCTCCATGCCCGAACCGATCTGCGCCGCGGCGTTGCCGATCGCGGTCAGGCTGCCCGCGCAGTGCCGGTTCACCGACTGGCCGGGCACCTGCTCCATGCCGCAGGCGGCGGCCGCGTACCGGGCCAGATCGCCGCCGCCGTAGTGGGATTCGGCGAAGATCAGGTCGTCGATCGCCGACGGGTCCAGGCCGGCGCGGCGCACCACCTCCGGCAGCACCGCGCAGATGAGGTCCTCCGGCGGGGTGTTGACCAGCGTCCCCTTGAACGACCGGCCGATGGCGGTCCTGGTCGCGCCGACGATGACGGGTGTGGGCATGACGACCCCTTCGATTTGGGCGAGCGTTCAAACGTTACAAAACTAACAGAAAGTGTTGCATCGGCAACACCCCGGGATCGGCTCAGGGCCCGTCCGGCTCGGGCACGTCGAAGTGTTCGTCGCGCAGCCGGAACGCCTCCCGGGTGCCGTACCGGGCCCGGGTCTTGACGAAGTTGAACTCCCCCGGCGCGAACTGCAGGTTGGTGCCGAACGCGTGGACGAGGTAGCTGGCGACCTCCTCGCCCTGGTAGGCCTGGGTCTGCTCGACGAGCCGGAACGCCTCCTTGGCGATCACCACCCCGTCGGCCGGCATCCGCGACGCCTTGGTGGCCCACCAGCGGGCCCGGGCGGTGACCATGTGCGGTTCGCAGACCTCGGTGAACACCCCGAGGTGGGCGATGTCGCCAGCGGTGATGACGTCGCCGGTGAGCAGTAACCGCCGCGCCAGCACCGGGCCGAGGCGGTGGAAGAACATGTGCAGGCTGCCCAGCGCCGGGCCCAGGAACCGGGTGGCCGGCATGCCCAGCCGGGTGTCGCGGGCGACCACGGCGATGTCGGCCATCAGCGCCAGCTCGAACCCGCCGCCCAGCGCGTAGCCGGCGACCTCGCCGACGGTGACCTTCGGGAACCCCATGAAGTTGTGGTAGAAGGCGAAGGTCCTGCGGTCGACGGTGAGCCGGCGGCGCTGGCTGGGCCGGGACCGCTCCCGCTGCGCGTGCTCGCCGTACCAGCCGTAGGCGTTGTTCATGTCCGCGCCGGCGCTGAACACGCCGCCGGCGCCGCGCAGCAGCACCACGGTGATGTCGTCGTCGTCGGCCGCCGCGTCCAGGCAGCGGGCCATCGCGTCGCGCATCGCCGCGTCGTAGGCGTTGCGCCGGTCCGGGTTGTTCAGCGTCAGCGTGGCGATCCGGCGCTCGCGGTCGACCTCGAACAGCACCCGCGGATCGGTGCCGGTCATCGGATCCCCCCTCCCCGGCCCGGGCCGGTCTCGCCACGGCGGCCGAAGTCGCTCGCGGACAGCCGTTCCGGCGGCAGGCCGACCGACTCCACCTCCCCGGTGCACAGCAGCTCCCCGGCGCGGGTCAGCCGCACGGTGGAGGTGATGCCGCGGTCGTGGGTGGCACGCTCGATGTCGAAGCACAGCTCGGTCAGGATCGGCACCGGCCGCCGGTAGCGCACCGTCATCGACCGGGTCCGGCCGGCCCGCCCCGCCGCACAGCTGTGGTGCTGGGCCACGCAGTCGACGAACACGCCGAGGAACCCGCCGTGCACCAGCCCGGGCGGCCCCTCGTAGACCAGCGGGAAGGTCACCGTGCCCGCGGCGCTCGCGGCGTCGAGGCGGGTCATGCGGTACTCGGGAAAGCACGGGTTGTAGCCGCCCACGTCGAAGGCGTGCTGCAGGTAGACGCGCTGGTCGGCCGGCCCGCCGGCCGGCCGCGGCGTCGGGTCGGCGGGTGCGGCCGCGGCCAGCCGGCGCTCGTAGTCGCCGAGGGTGGCGACGAGCTCGTCGACCGCCGGGTGCGGGTGCTCCAGGGTCAGCAGCAGCCCGGCCAGCCGGCGCAGCGGCCCAGCCGCCGCGGTGGTCTGCGCCAGCGGGAGTTCCCCGTACCGGCGGTCGGTGTCGGCGGCCGTCATCGGCGCTACTCCTGTCGGGTCGGTGCTGCTTTTGCTACCGTGGGCTGATCGTAATCGTAATTCCTACTGTATGGGTAACCGTACAGACCGGGAGGCATTCCGACGGTGACCGAGCAGCCCGGCCCGGACCCGGCCGACGGCACGGTGCGGGTGCACCGCCGCGGCGGCGTCCTGCATCTCACGCTGCACCGACCGGAACGTCGGAACGCGTTGAGCCGCAGCATGGTTCACCAGCTCGTCGGGGCGCTCACCGAGGCGGCCACCGACGACACGCTGCGGGTGGTGCACATCGACGGGGCCGGCGGCGACTTCTGCGCCGGGGTGGACTGGATGAGCGGCGCCGCCGAGACCCGGCCGCGCACCGGCGATTTGGTGCGCCGGGTGCCGCTCACCTCGCACCGGGTGGTGGAGCTGGTCACGACGATCCAGCTGCCGGTGGTGTGCAGCGTGCGGGGCTGGGCGGTCGGGCTGGGCTGCAACCTGGCGCTGGCCGCCGACTTCACCGTGGCCGGCACCGGCGCGGTGTTCTGGGAACCGTTCCTGCACCGCGGGTTCGCACCGGACTCCGGCTCCACCTGGCTGCTGCCGAGGCTGGTCGGGCTGGCCCGGGCCCGGCGCATGCTGCTGCTCGGGGAACGGGTCGGCGGCGCCGACGCCGCCGAGTGGGGGCTGATCCACGACGCGGTGCCCGACGACGAGCTCGACGCCGCGGCGGCCGAGCTCGTCGACCGGCTGGCCGCCGGCCCGACCGTGGCCCTGGGGCTGGCCAAGCAGGCGCTGCTGACGGCCCAGCACGCCACCCTGCCGCAGGCCATGACCCAGGAGCTCTACAACGTCGAGTTGTCCAGCCGAACCGGCGATTTCAAGGAGGGGCTGGCCGCCTTCCGCCAGCAGCGGACACCGAGGTTCCAGGGCCGGTGAACCGGCCACCAGCCAGAGGGGACAGCATGCCCGACGGGTCCTACCGGGACATCATCTACGAGGTCGACGGCCACGTCGCCACCATCACGCTGAACCGGCCGGAGGCGCTCAACGCGCTCAGCCCGCACATGATCACCGAACTGCGGGCGGCCTACGCGGAGGCCGAGAACGACGACCGGGTGTGGATCCTGGTCGTCACCGGCACCGGCCGGGCGTTCTGCTCCGGCGCGGACGTCAAGGAGATCCCCGACGACGGCCGGGTGATCAACCCGCGGCCCTACCTGTCGACCTACGAGCAGTGGGAGGCCCCGCAGGAGGGCACCCCGCCGTTCCGGCAGATGGCCAAGCCGGTGCTGGCGGCGATCAACGGCATCTGCTGCGGGGCGGGGCTGGACTGGGTGACCACCGGCGACATCGTGATCGCCTCCGAGCGGGCCACCTTCTTCGACCCGCACGTCAGCATCGGGCTGGTGTCCGGGCGTGAGGTGGTGCGGCTGGCGCGGGTGCTGCCGCGGTCGGTGGTGCTGCGGATGGCGTTGCTGGGCAGGCACGAACGGATGAGCGCCCAGCGCGCCTACGAGCTCGGCATGGTCAGCGAGGTGGTCGAGCACGACCGGCTGCTCGAGCGCGCCCACGAACTGGCCGGGCTGGTCACCCGCAACGCCCCGCTGGCGGTGCGCGGCACCCGGCTGGCCATCCTCAAGGGCCTCGACCTGCCGCTGCACGAGGCCGAGATCCTCGCCGAGGCGTTCCGGGAACGCAACCTGCACACCGAGGACGCCAAGGAGGGCCCGCGGGCGTTCGTGGACAAGCGCACACCGGAGTGGAAGTGCCGATGAGCGCCGGCGGGTTCGAGACCATCCTGCTCGAGGTCGACGCCGACGACCACGTCGCGACCATCACGCTCAACCGACCCGAGCGGCTCAACGCGTTCGACCGCACCATGTGCGAGGAGATGGCCGAGGCGTGGCGCCGGGTGAAGTTCGACGACACCGTGCACGCGGTGGTGCTGCGGGCCGCCGGAACGCGGGCCTTCTCGGCCGGGCTGGACGTCAAGACCCCCTACGGCCAGCCCGGGAACGTGTGGAACCACGAGGATCCCGGTGAGCCGCTCAGCCCGAAGTGGCAGAAGATGTTCAAGCCGGTGGTGTGCGCCGTGCACGGCATGTGCACCGCCGGCGCGTTCTACTTCGTCAACGAGGCCGACATCGTGATCTGTTCGCAGGACGCGACGTTCTTCGACTCGCACGTCAGCGCCGGGCTGGTGTGCGCGCTGGAGCCGATCGGGCTGATGCGTCGCGTCGGGCTGGCCGAGACGCTGCGGATCGCGTTGATGGGCAACGACGAACGCGTCAGCGCCGAGACCGCGCTGCGGATCGGGCTGGTCACCGAGGTGGTGCCGCGGGAGCGGCTGTGGGCGCGCGCCCACGAGATCGCCGCCGCCATCGCCGCCAAACCGCCCGCGGCCACCCAGGGAACGGTCAAGGCGATCTGGGAGTCGCTGGACCGGCCGTACCGGGCGGCGATGGAGCAGGGCCTGATCTACACCCGGCTGGGCAACCCGCTGGGCACCGCGCAGCTGCGCGACCGGCCGGTGCCGAAGACGCCGCCGAGGATCCGGTGATGCCCGCCCACCCGCTGTCCCGGCGCATCGCCGAGGTGCTCGACCTGCAGCCCGACGCACCGGCCGTCGAGTTCGACCGCGCCTGGTGCAGCTGGGCCGGGCTCGGCGAATCCGCGCGCCGCATCGCCGATCTGGCGCTGCGCTACGGCTACGGCGAGACCCCGCAGGTGGGCATCCTGCTGCGCAACCACCCGGTGCACGTGGCCGCGCTGCTCGGGGTGCTGCTCGCCGGCGGCACGGTGGTGGTGCTCAACCCGGCCCGCGGCCGCGCGCGCACCCGCGCCGACCTGGCCGCCCTCGAGCTGCCGCTGCTCGTCGGCACCGCCGCCGACCTCGCCGCCACCGGTCCGCACCCGCCGCGGTGCACCGTGGTGGCGCTCGACGCGCTCGGCGGAGCACCGGCGGTCACCGCGGCCGCCGAGCCGGTGGCGGTCGGGTCCGCGCCCGGGGTGGCGGTGCGGATGCTCACCAGCGGCACCACCGGCCCGCCCAAGCGGGTCCCGCTGACCTACCGGATGCTGGCGCACAGCGTGATGGGGCCCGGCACCCTCGGCGAGCGGCGCCCGACCGCGGTGCGGCGCGGCGTGGCGATCGTGAACGCCCCGCTGGTGCACATCGGCGGGGTGTTCCGGGTGCTGCAGTGCATCGCCGAGGCCCGGCCGTTCGTGCTGCTGGAGAAGTTCGAGCTGGACACCTGGGCCGACGCGGTGCGCCGGCACCGGCCGCGCACGGTGTCGCTGGTCCCGGCGGCGCTGCGCACCGTGCTGCACTCCGGGCTGACCCGCGCGGACCTGGCCGGCATCCGGGCGGTGACCTGCGGCACCGCCCCGCTGGCCGCCGAGGACGCCGAGGCGTTCACCGAACGGTTCGGCATTCCGGTGCTCACCTCCTACGCCGCCACCGAGTTCGGCGGCGGGGTGGCCGGCTGGACCCTGGCCGACCACCGGCGCTACTGGCCGGCCAAGCGCGGCAGCGTGGGCCGGGCCACCGGCGGGGCGCGGCTGCGGGTGGTCGACGAGGCCGGCCGCGAACTCGGCCCGGACCGGTCCGGTCTGCTGGAGGTCAGGCCCGGGCAGTTCGGACCGGACGCCGAGTGGCTGCGCACCACCGATCTGGCGCGCATCGACGCCGACGGGTTCCTGTGGATCCTCGGCCGGGCCGACCAGGCGATCATCCGCGGCGGGTTCAAGGTGATGCCCGAGGAGGTGCGGGCCGCGCTGGAACGCCACCCGGCGGTGCGCGGTGCGGCGGTGGTCGGCCGTCCCGACCGCCGGCTCGGCGAGGTGCCGGTCGCGCTCGTCGAGCCGCATCCCGGTGCCGGCTGCGACCCCGACGAACTCGTCGCGTTCCTGCGCGAGCGGCTCGCCCCCTACGAGGTGCCGGCGGCCGTCGCGGTGGTCGGCTCGCTGCCGCGCACCCCGTCCGGCAAACCCGATCTGACCGCCGTGCGAACGTATTTCACCGAAACGGTCACCGCCGATGGCTGAACCGGACACCGTCCCCGCCCTGCTGCGCCGGGTCGCCGCCGAGCGGCCCGGGCATCCGCTGCTGATCTGCGACCACGACCGGCTCAGCTACGGCGAGGCCGACCGCCGCTCGGCGGTGCTGGCGCGCGGGCTGATCGGGCTGGGCGCGGGCAAGGGCACCCACGTCGGACTGCTCCACCCGAACGGGTCGGCGTTCGTCGTCGGCATGCTCGCCGCCGCACGGATCGGGGCGGTGGTGGTGCCCTACCCCACCTTCGCCACCGCGGCCGAGCTGACCGCGCAGCTGCGCCACAGCGACACCGAGATCCTGCTGGCCACCGGCCGGTTCCGCGGCCACGACCTGGCCGGCCGGCTGCGCGCCGCGGTCGGTGGGTTCGACTCGGCCGCACCGCTGTTCAACCCGGCCGTGCCGACGCTGCGGCACGTGCTCGTCGACACCGCGCCGGCGCCGGCCGTCGACGCCGCACTGCTGCGCGCCATGGAGGACGACGTCGACGGCTGCGATGTGCTGACCATCGTCTACACCTCCGGTTCGACCAGCGCCCCGAAGGGCGTGGTGCACACCCACGCCGGGCTGATCCGGCACCAGCGCACGCTCAACGAGATCCGCCGCTACCGCACCGAGGACCGGCTGTTCTGCAACTCGCCGTTCTTCTGGATCGGCGGCATCGCGTTCTCGCTGCTGGCCACGATGGTCGCCGGGGCGACGCTGATCTGCTCGGTCGCCGAGGACCCGGCCGACACCCTCGACCTGCTGGAGGCCGAACGCCCCACCCTGACCAACGGCTACGTCACCGGGATCGCCGCGCTGACCGCCCATCCCAGCCTGCCGCACCGCGACCTGAGCTCGCTGCGGCGGGGCAACCTCTACCCGCTCATGGCGCCGGAGTGCCGGCCGGCCGATCCGGCGCTGCGCCACCAGATGCTCGGCATGACCGAGACCGGCAGCGTGGTGCTGGCCGACCGGGACGACGGCGACCAGCCGGAGTCGCGGCGCGGCTCGTTCGGCCGGCCGGTGCCGGGCTTCGCCACCCGCGTCGCCGACCCGGACACCGGCGAACCGGTCGGCGTCGGCGAGGTCGGTGAGCTGTGGGTGCGCGGACCCTACGTCATGCAGCGCTACTACAAGCGCAGCCGCGAGCAGTGCTTCACCCCCGACGGCTGGTTCCGCACCGGGGACCTGGTGCGCGTCGACGCCGAGGGCTACCACTACTTCGTCGGCCGCCGCGCCGCGGTGATCAAGACCGCCGGGGTCAACGTCCTGCCCGCCGAGGTGGAGCGGGCGATCACCGCGGTCACCGGCGCGCCGGCGCACGTCGTCGGACTGCCCGACGCGCGGCGCGGTGCGGTGGTCGCCGCGGTGGTGGTGGCCGACGACCCGGCCGGTTTCGACGCCGAGGCGCTGCGCGCCGCGCTGCGGGAACGCCTGTCGGCCTACATGATTCCGCGCCGCGTCGTGGCGCTGCCGCGCGACCGGCTGCCGGTGCTGTCCAGCGGCAAGATCGATCTGCACGCACTGGCGAAGGTGTTCGATGGATGACCTGACCGTCGACCGGCTGCTGCGCGAGCGGGCGGCGCTGGGCGGCAAACCCGCGGTGATCGATCCGGACACCCGGATCGACTACGCGGGCCTGGACACCGCCACCGCCGAGCTGGCGGCGCGGCTGGTCACCGCCGGGGTGAACAAGGGCACCCGGGTCGGCCTGATCATGCCCAACGGGGTGCACTGGGTGCGGTTCGCACTGGCCCTGACCCGGATCGGGGCGGTGCTGGTGCCGCTGAGCACGCTGCTGGCCCCGCGCGAACTCGTCGCACAGCTGCGCACCGCGTCGGTGCAGGCGCTGATCTGCGTCGCGGAGTTCCGCGGCCACCGCTACCGCGACGAGCTCGCCGCCGCGCTGGGGCTCGCCACGACGACGGGACCGCTGGCGTGCCCGGCGCTGCCCGCCCTGCGCCGGGTGTGGGATCCCGCGGACCTGCCCGGACCCCGCCCGCAGGCGGCCGATCTCGTCACCGCGCTCGGGGCGGCGCTGACCCCGGCCGACCCGCTGGCGATCATGTTCACCTCCGGCAGCAGCGGCCCGCCCAAGGGCGTGTGGCATTCGCACGGCGGGGCGCTCGGCGCGGTCGCCGCCGGGCTCGCCGCCCGCTGTGTGGACGCCGACACCCGGCTGTACCTGCCGCTGCCGTTCTTCTGGGTGGGCGGGTTCGGCGCCGGGGTGCTCACCGCACTGCTGGCCGGCGCCACCCTGGTCACCGAACCGGTGCCGCGGCCCGAGCACACGCTGGAACTGCTGCAGCGGGAACGGGTCACGCTGTTCCGGGGCTGGCCGGACCAGGCCGAGGCGCTGGCCCGGCACCGCGACCGGCTGGGGGCGGACCTTCCGGCGCTGCGGCCGGGCAGCCTGGAGGCCCTGCTGCCGCCCCGGCTGCGCGGCCGGCCCGGGGCTCGGGCGAAGCTGTTCGGGATGACCGAGGCGTTCGGCCCCTACTGCGGCTACCGCGCCGACGCCGACCTGCCCCGCCCGGCCTGGGGCAGCTGCGGAAAACCCTTCCCGGGCATGCAGGTTCGTATCGTCGACCCGGACACCGGCGACCCGGTGGGCCCCGGGGTGATCGGCGAGATCCAGATCCGCGGACCGCACGTCATGCTCGGGATCTGCCGTCGCGCCCGGGAGGAGGTGTTCACCCCCGACAGCTACTACCCCACCGGCGACCTCGGGCACCTCGACGCCGACGGGTTCCTGTTCCACCACGGCCGCGCCGACGACATGTTCAAGGTCAGCGGCGCCACGGTCTATCCCGCCGAGGTCGCCGGCGCGCTGCGCGAGATCGACGGTGTCGAGGCGGCCTACGTCACCGACGTGCCCGACGGTGCGCACCGGCGGGTCGGTGCGGCGGTGGTCGGCCGCGGCCTCGACATCGCGCGGCTGCGCACCGAGGCGCGCCGGCGGCTCAGCGCCTTCAAGGTGCCCGCGGTGTGGCTGCTGCTGGACTCCGACGACGCGGTGCCGCGCCGGGCGACCGGCAAGGTCGATGTATCGCGGCTGCGGGAGCTGTTGATTTCGGCGGATTCCCGGGAAACACCGGCCGCCCGCCGCTAGCGTGAGGCGCCGGGAGGCAGCGCACGGCGGAGGGCACGATCGGTATGCCGGAACTGGCGGGGCGACGGGTTCGGTCGGGTGGCATCGCGGTGGCGGTGGCCGTGTTCTGGCTGGCACTGCTGGCGCTCGGCGCGGCACCGGCCCGCGCCGACGACCCGCCCGGTGCCGCCGGCGGCCCGGGGACCGGGGTGGGCGCCGGCGCCCAACGCGACTCGGGCCGGCAGCCGGGCGCGGTGTCGGCCCGGTCGGCCCGGGTCGCCACGACCGGTCCGGGGCCGGTCGCCCGGGTGACCAACCGCCCGGCCCCGCACCGGCACCGGTCGGCGCGCCCGACCACCGTCGACACGGCCGTCATCGAGACGGCCACCATCGAAACGAGCGGGACCGAACCGGCCAGGCCCGGCCCGCGCAGCCGGCGGCCCGGGGCCAAGGCGCCGGCCGAACCAGGCTCGCCGGGGCTGCTGCGGGCCGTCGGATCGGTGGTGTTCGACGTGTTCGGCGCGCTCACCCGGGCGGTGTCCAATCCGCCGCTGCTGCCCCCGGGGAGCACGGTGACGGTGCGCACCTCGACGCTGGAGCTGCCCGGCATCGACCGCACCGTGCAGGCCGACTGGTACTTCCCCGCCGACCCGGCGTCGGCCACCGGGCTGATCTACCTGCAGCACGGCTTTTTTGCCACCGGACCGATGTACAGCTACACCGCCGCGCAGCTCGCCGAGTCCACCAACAGCATCGTGGTGGCGCCGACGCTGTCGTCGAACGCCTACGACCCGACCGGCCGGTGGCTCGGCGGTGCCCCCACGCACCAGGCGGTGGCCGAGCTGTTCGCCGGTGCCCGCACCGAGCTGCTGGCCAGCGCCGAGGCCGCCTACGGCGCGCCGATCGACCTGCCGAGCCGGTTCGTGCTGGCCGGTCATTCGCTGGGCGGCATGCTCGTCGCCGGGGTGGCCCGCCGCCTGGTCGACAACGGCGCGGTCGACGACCTGGCCGGCATCCTGCTGCTCGACGCGGTGGACACCCACGGTCTGCTGCCCGAGGCGCTGGCCGTCCTCGGCGACGACGTGCCGGTGCGCAACATCGCCGCCGAACGCTACGTCTGGAACGCCTACGGCGTCGTCGGCGACGAGCTGGGGGCGGGGCGGCCCGGGCGGTTCACCGGCGTGTACCTCGCCGGCGGCCGGCACATCGACCACATGCAGGGCGCCAACCCGGTGCTGCAGTTCTTCGCCTACCTGCTGGCCGGGTTCTCCGAGCCGGCCAACGTCGAAGCGGTGCGGATCCTGGCCGCCGACTGGGTGAACGGGATGTTCGCCGGGGACCCGGACCCGCCGCTGCCCGCCGGGCCGATCCACATCGCCACCCCGGCCGGCACCGCGGTCGGGTGGCCACTGCCCTACCCGGACGACCGGGTGGTGCTGGGCACGCCGTGGGATCCGCTCGTCGATCTGCTGCTGCGGCTGGTGGTCCCGACGACCGCCTAGTCGTCGATCACCCCGCGGGAACGCAGGTGGGCGATGAGCGGGGCGGCACCGGCGGCGAGGTGCTCGGCCATCGCCGCCCGCGCCGCCTCGGCGTCGTGGCGGGCCAGCGCGTCGATCACCCGGCGGTGGTGCGCGGTGGACAGCGCCGGCCAGCCCGCCACGGTCGGGTACACCGATTCCGGTGCGTAGCGGGTGATCTGCGACATCACCTGGGCCAGTTTCGGGGATGCGGCCGCGACGTTGATGGCGCGGTGGAACTCGTGGTTGAGCCGCACCGCGCGGTCGGCGTCGTCGGCGGCGTAGGCGCGCTCGAGCTCGTCCTGGATCTGCGACAACCGGCGCAGCTGGTCGTCGGTGATGGCGACTGCGGCCCGGGCGGCGAGTTCCCCGCCGACGTAGGCCTGCATGTTGGCGATGTCGGTGAGGTCCCGGTCGGTCACCGGCAGCACCACGAACCCGCGCCGCGGCTGCTGGCGCAGCAGTCCCTCGGCGCGCAGTTCGAGCAGCGCCTCGCGCACCGGGGTGACGCTCACGCCGAGTTCGGCGGCGAGCTGGTCGAGCCGGATGTACTCACCGGCCCGGTAGACACCGTCGAAGATGCGCCGCCGCACCACCCGGGCGACGTCCTCGGCCAGCTGCGGCCGGGGCGTGAACTCCGGCGGGCACATCAGTCGATCCGGTACTCGGCCAGCAACCGCTTGCTGATGATGTTCTTCTGGATCTCGCTGGTGCCCTCGCCGATGAGCAGGAACGGGGCGTCGCGCATCAGCCGCTCGATCTCGTACTCCTTGGAGTAGCCGTAGCCGCCGTGGATGCGGAAGCTGGTCTCCACGACCTCCTTGCAGAACTCGCTGGCCAGGTATTTGGCCATGCCGGCGGCCACGTCGTTGCGCTCCCCGGAGTCCTTCAGCCGCGCGGCGTTGACCATCATGTGGTGGGCGGCCTCGACCTTCGTCGCCATCTCCGCGATCTGGAAGGCGATCGCCTGGTGCTCGGCGATCGGTCTGCCGAAGGTGCGGCGCTGCTGGGCGTAGCGCACCGCGAGCTCGAAGGCCCGGATGCCCACCCCGCAGGCGCGGGCCGCGACGTTGACCCGGCCCACCTCGATGCCGTCCATCATCTGGTAGAAGCCCCGGCCGGGGACGCCGCCGAGAATGTCGTCGGCCCGGGCCAGGTAGCCGTCGAAGATCAGCTCGGTGGTGTCGATGCCCTTGTAGCCGAGCTTGTCGATCTTGCCCGGGATGATCAGCCCGGGCGCGACTTCGCCGTAGCCGACCGGCTTCTCGACCAGGAAGGCGGTCAGGTTGCGGTGCGGCTTGTCGGCCCCCTCGTCGGTGCGCACCAGCACCGCCACCAGCGTCGAGGTGCCGCCGTTGGTGAGCCACATCTTCTGGCCGTCGATGCGGTAGCCGCCGTCGTCGAGCCGGGTGGCCCGGGTGCGGATGGCCGCGACGTCGGAGCCGAGTTCGGGCTCGGACATCGAGAACGCGCCGCGGGTCTCGCCGGTGGCCATCCGCGGCAGAAACCGCCGCTTCTGCTCCTCGGTGCCGTGTTGGCGCAGCATGTAGGCGACGATGAAGTGGGTGTTGAGCACCCCGGAGATGCTCATCCAGCCGCGGGCGAGCTCCTCGACGCACAGCGCGTAGGTCAGCAGCGACTCGCCGAGCCCGCCGTACGCTTCGGGAATCATCAGCCCGAACAGGCCCATCTCCTTCATCGCGTCGACGATGGCCTGCGGGTAGGTGTCGGTGCGTTCCAGCTCCGGGGCGTTCGGGATGATCTCCTTGTCCACGAACGCCCGTACCGTGGCCAGGATCTCGGTCTGGGTCTCGGAAAGCCCCGCGGTCTGCGCCAGTTTCGTCATGCCGTCACCCGTTCGAAGATCGCGGCCAGCCCCTGGCCGCCGCCGATGCACATGGTCTCCAGTCCGTAGCGGGCACCGCGGCGGTGCAGTTCGCGGGCCAGGGTGGCCAGCATCCGCCCGCCGGTGGCGCCGACCGGGTGGCCCAGCGAGATGCCGGACCCGTGCACGTTGGTGCGGTCCAGGTCGGCCTCGGTGAACTTCCACTCCCGCATCACCGCGAGCGCCTGGGCGGCGAACGCCTCGTTGAGCTCGATCAGGTCCAGGTCGGCCAGCGTCAGGCCGGCCCGGTCCAGGGCGGCCGCGGTGGCCGGCACCGGCCCGATGCCCATGATCCTCGGCGCCACTCCGGCCACCGCCCAGGACACCAGCCGTACCAGCGGGCGCAGCCCGAGCTCGTCGGCCTTCTGGCGGGTGGTGACGATGCACATCGCGGCGGCGTCGTTCTGGCCGCTGGCGTTGCCCGCGGTGACGGTGGCCTCCGGATCCTGTTCGGCCAGCACCGGTTTGAGCTTGGCCAGCGACTCCAGGGTGGTGTCGGCGCGCGGGTGTTCGTCGGTGTCGACGAGCCGTTCCCCGTCCCGGGTGGGCACCGCGACCGGGACGATCTCCTCGGCCAGGATGCCGGCCCGCTGGGCCGCCACCGCGCGACGGTGCGACAGCACGGCGAGCTCGTCCTGCTCCTGTCGTGAGATGCCGTACGCGCGGCGCAGGTTCTCGGCGGTCTCGAGCATGCCGCCGGGCACCGGGTGGTTGCGCCCGCCGGCGGTGGTGCGGCCGCGGGCGAGCGCGTCGTGCACCCGCACCCCGGTGCGGGCGCCGCCCCAGCGCATGTCGGTGGAGTAGAACACGACGTTGCTCATGCTCTCCGTGCCGCCGGCGACGACGAGGTCGTGGTTGCCGGTGGCCACCTGCAGGCAGGCCTGGATGACGGCCTGCAGGCCGGAGCCGCAGCGGCGGTCGACCTGCATGCCGGGCACGGTGACCGGCAGCCCGGCGTCGAGCGCCACCACCCGGCCGATGGCCGGGGCCTCGCTACTCGGGTAGCAGTGGCCGAGGACGACGTCCTGCACCGCCTCGGCGGGTACGCCGGTGCGCTGCAACAGGCCCCGCAGCGCCGCGACGCCGAGGTCGACCGCGGTCAGTGTCTTGAACATGCCGCCGTAGCGCCCGATCGGGGTCCGGACCGGCTCGCAGATCACCGCGTCCCGCAGCATGGTGTGCCTCCGATCAGATGTGGCGACCACCGGTGACCTCGAGCACCGTGCCGGTCATGTACGACGACAGGTCGCTGGCCAAGAACAGCGCCACCTTGGCCACCTCGTCCGGCTCGCCGGCCCGGCCCATCGGCACCTCGGCCAGCTTCTGGTCCCAGATGCGTTGCGGCATGGCCTCGGTCATCGCCGAGCGGATCAGCCCGGGCTGGATGGCATTGACCCGCACGCCCAGGTGTGCGAGCTCCTTGGCCGCGGCCTTGGTCAGCCCGACGATGCCGGCCTTGGCCGCCGAGTAGTTGGTCTGCCCGATCAGACCGACCTTGCCGGAGATCGACGACATGTTGATGATCGCGCCGCGCTTGGCCTCCCGCATGATCGCCGCGGCGGCCTTGGTGCCGTTCCAGGTGCCGCGCAGGTGCACCGCGATCACCTCGTCGAACTGCTGCTCGGTCATCTTGCGCAGCGTGGCGTCCCGGGTGATGCCGGCGTTGTTGACCATGATGTCCAACCCACCGAACCGGGTCACCGCCGTGTTCACCAGCGCCTCGACCTGGTCGAGGTGCACCACGTCGCACTGCGCGGCCACCGCCACCTCGGGCCCGCCGAGTTCGGCGACGGCGGCCGCGGTGCGGTCCGGGTCGAGGTCCCCGATGACCACCCGGGCCCCCTCGGCGATGAACCGCTTGGCGATGGCGAAGCCGAGTCCCTGTGCCCCGCCGGTCACCACGGCGGTCTGCCCTGCCAGCAACGACACCTGATCACCCCTTCCCGACGCAGCCCCGGCGCGGGCGCCGGGCGCATACGCCGACATCATATTTCATATATGATATTTCCGAGCGGATCCGACCCAGGGAGGCCCGTCCCGATGAGCAGTGCCGTGAACAGCGCGGAGGTTTCCGACGAGGACTTCCAGCCGATCCTGGAGCAGACCCGGCAGTTCATCCGCACCGCCGTGGTGCCCCGGGAGTCCGAGATCCTCGCCACCGACCGGGTTCCCGACGATCTGCGCGAGCAGGCCAAGCGGATGGGCCTGTTCGGCTACGCCATCCCCCAGCGCTGGGGCGGGCTGGGGCTGAACCTGTCCCAGGACGTCGAACTGGCGATGGAGTTCGGCTACACCTCGCTGGCGCTGCGGTCGATGTTCGGCACCAACAACGGCATCGCCGGCCAGGTGCTGGTCGGGTTCGGCACCGACGAGCAGAAGGAGCGCTGGCTGCGGCCGATCGCCGCCGGCGAGGTGGTGGCCTCGTTCGCGCTCACCGAGCCCGGTGCCGGGTCGAACCCCGCCGGGTTGCGAACCAAGGCGGTACGCGCCGGGGACGACTGGATCATCAACGGCCAGAAGCGATTCATCACCAACGCCCCCACCGCGGACCTGTTCGTGGTGTTCGCCCGCAGCCGCCCGGCCGACGAGCGGGGCGCGGGGATCGCGGTGTTCCTCGTCCCGGCCGACACGCCCGGGGTGGCGGTGGGCCCGAAGGACGCCAAGATGGGCCAGGAGGGCGCCTGGACCGCCGACGTGTCGTTCACCGACGTGCGGGTGCCGGCCGAGGCGCTGGTGGGCGGCGAGGAGGACATCGGCTACCGGGCGGCGATGACGTCGCTGGCGCGCGGCCGGGTGCACATCGCCGCGCTCGCCGTCGGCACCGCGCAGCGCGCGCTCGACGAGTCGGTGGCCTACGCCGCCACCGCCACCCAGGGCGGCACCCCGATCGGGACGTTCCAGCTGGTGCAGGCGATGATCGCCGACCAGCAGACCGGCGTGCTGGCCGGCCGGGCCCTGGTGCGCGACACCGCCCGCAAGTGGGACACCGGTGCGGACCGCCGGATCGCCCCGTCGGCGGCCAAGCTGTTCTGCACCGAGATGGCGGGCAAGGTGGCCGATCTCGCGGTGCAGATCCACGGCGGCACCGGGTACATGCGCGAGGTTCCGGTCGAGCGCATCTACCGCGACGTGCGACTGCTGCGGCTCTACGAGGGCACCAGCGAGATCCAGCGGCTGATCATCGGCGGCAACCTGGTCAAGGCCGCCCGGAAGGAGACCCGATGAGCGGACGGCTGGCCGGCCGGGTCGCGTTCGTCACCGGTGCGGCCCGCGGTCAGGGCCGCGCCCACGCCGTGCGCCTGGCGCGGGAGGGGGCCGACATCATCGCCGTCGACCTCGCCGGCAAGCTGCCCGACTGCGTGCCCTACGACCCGGCCACCCCGGAGGACCTCGAGGAGACGGTCCGACTGGTGCGCGAGACCGGCCGCGGCATCGCGGCGTCGGTGGCCGACACCCGCGACCTCGACGCGCTGCGCGAGGCGGTCGACGCCGGGGTGGCCCGGTTCGGCCGGCTCGACATCATCGTCGCCAACGCCGGCGTCGCCGCACCGCAGCCGTGGAACACCATCACGCCCAACGACTTCCGCGATGTCATGGACATCAACGTGACCGGTACGTGGAACACCGTGATGGCCGGTGCGCAGCACATCGTCGACGGCGGCCGCGGCGGGTCGATCATCCTGATCAGCTCGTCGGCGGGGCTGACGTTCCAGCCGTTCATGGTGCACTACACCACGAGCAAGCACGCGGTGGCCGGCATGGCCAAGGCGTTCGCCGCCGAGCTGGGCCGGTACGGCATCCGGGTCAACAGCGTACACCCCGGACCGGTGAACACCCCGATGGGCGGCGGCCGGATGGTCGCGGCGCTGGTCGCCGCCGGCGAGACGAATCCCACGCTGGCACACGTGAACACGCCGTTTCTCAACACCGGCATGCCGGAGCCGTCCGACATCGCCGACGCGGTGTGCTGGCTGGCCGGCGACGAGTCGCGGTTCGTCACCGCCGCGAGCATCCCGGTGGACATGGGCGTCTCGGTCTACTGAGCCGCCTCGCCGCCGAGGGTCCGGTTCCGGGACGCGAGCTGGTCCCCGACCACCGGCTCGAACCAGTCGTGACCGGGCCGGACGGGGCGCCCGTCGGCGACCACCAGCAGGTCGAACTCGCGGACGTCGCCGGCCCGGTCCTCGATCTCCCGGCCCCCGCCGTCGGCCGGCCGGGCGGGCAGGTCGGCTCAGCCGATGATGCGCAGGATCTGCTCGGCGACGGCGGCCGGCTTGTCGGCGCCCTCGAGTTCGACGGTGACCGTCAGGGTGGCCTGCACCGCGCCGTCGAGCCGGTCGATCTTGGAGATCTCACCGCGGGCCCGGATCCGCGCGCCCACCTTGACCGGGGTGATGAACCGGACCTTGTTGTAGCCGTAGTTGATCGCCATCGTGACGTTGTCGACCCGGTAGAGCTGGTGCATGAAGTGCGGCAGCAGCGACAGCGTCAGCAGCCCGTGGGCGATGGTGCCGCCGAACGGTCCCTGGGCGGCGCGTTCGGGGTCGACATGGATCCACTGGTGGTCACCGGTGGCGTCGGCGAAGGTGTTCACCCGCTCCTGGGTGATCTCGAGCCATTCGGTCGTGCCGAGCTGGCTGCCCTCGGCCGCCGCGAACTCGTCGAGACCGTTGAACACTTTCACGGTGGAACTCCTCTCACACCTGGCGCGCCGCGGTGGGCGTCGCTCGATCCGGATGTCCTCAGTCCGGATGTCCACAGTGCCACAGTGCTCCCGCCGCGCCGACCCAGCCCGTCGCCGAACCCGGCCGGCAAACAAACGAGCGGCCCGGGGCGACGTCTGCGGACGCGGCGTCGGCCCCCTTGGCGAAGCCTGCGGGAACCGCGCCCAATCGGCCGTATTAGAAATCAGCCAGCAAACTAATCAAGCGTTCCTGGAACTGCACTGCGCCGACCCGGACGGCGCCGTCGCGGGGTGCCGCGGCATCGGCCGGCGAGCCGTTGCCGACGCGCGCCCAGTGCGCTGCCCGGTTTCCGAGAATACGATTCCGCAAGTTCGAACGCCCCGGAGCGACACACCGCCAAAGCGCGCGCCGAAATCCGGCCCGAATACGGCTTCATCAACCGGTAGCAAAACCGTCACTGCAAGGTTACCCGTTCAACGGACCACCGCACGAATTCACTGACGTCTTCGCTAATTCCGTGCGACGTTGGGTTTCACCTGCCGGTTCATTGTGATCGCAAGATTGCCATGCCACCGCGGCGCCCCCGCCCGATCGGACGGGCAACTTGCAATTCCGGTCGAGTTCTGCGCACTCGCTGGAACACACCCAAGCCCGGCAGGATACTGACTTCGCAAATTCACAGACCGACCGGTGCGGCCCTCCGGGCACTCCCGGTGGCTGCACCGCCAAACACGGAAGAGATGGAGAGGAAATGACCGCTCAGCTCCTCGGTTCGCCCGTCGCCAGCGAATTCGCCATGCCCACCGGGATCAGCTGGTGGGATGCCGACGCCCAGTGCACGCTGGTGATGTCCCAGCCGGCACTGGATCACGAGTTGTGGCACGACTATCTTCGCGGAGCCGAACGTAGCTACCGCAAGTACGGGGTCGAGGACGCCCTGGAGCTCGACGACATCGCCGACGGCCACGACACCGTCGCGTTCTGGGCCGCGATCGACCGGGATGGCAACCTCATCGGCGGGGTGCGCGCCAAGGGCCCGCTGCGCGACGCCGACGACTCGCACGCCGTCGTGGAGTGGGCCGGCCAGCCCGGCGAGGACATGGTCCGCAAGATGATCAACGACCGTGCGCCGTTCGGCGTGCTGGAGATGAAGGCGGCCTGGGTGACCAACGACCGGGAGCGCAGCCCGCTGGTGACCAAGATGCTGGCCCGCAGCGGGTTCCACGCGATGGCGCTGTTCGGGTTCCAGTTCTGCATGGCCACCTCCGCGCCGCACGTGCTGGACCGGTGGCGCTCCTCGGGCGGGGTGGTGGCGCCGATCCCGGCCACGCCGTACCCCGACGAGCGGTACCTCACCAAGATGATGTGGTGGGATCGTCGCGACTTCATCAATCACGCTGAGCCAGAACAGGTTTCGAAGATCCTGACCGAGATCAACGCGATGAACGCACAACTGGCGGCGGTGGACGGCGCCGGGACCCTGTATCAGGCCGCGCTGTGAGGCACGGCGATACTTTCGCTGTGAACCACTCCGCGACGGTACTGCACCCGGACGATCCGGCCGACCGCGAGACCCTCGAGCGGCTCCGGCGGGATCCCGCCATCGAGTTCGTCGACCGCAGTGCGGAGCAGGCCAAGGCCCTGCGCGAGCTGCTGCCCGCCCCGGACGAGGAGCTGCTGGGCGAACCCCGGCGCCACGTCCATTACCCCTGGCGCCGTGCCGTGGTCACGGTGCTGGGGCCGGCCGGGTACCGGCGACTGCGACTGGACCGCAACCACAACCTCATCACCCGCGCCGAGCACGACCGGCTGGCGCGGCTGCGGGTCGGCGTGGTCGGCCTCAGCGTCGGCCACGCCATCGCGCACACCCTGGCCGCACAGGGGGTGTGCGGCCGGTTGCGGCTGGCCGACTTCGACGAGCTGGAGGTGTCCAACCTCAACCGGGTGCCGGCCACCGTGTTCGACGTCGGGGTGAACAAGGCGGTGGTGGCCGCGCGCCGGATCGCCGAGCTCGACCCGTACCTGCCGGTCGAGGTGTTCCCGGACGGGCTGACCCGCGACAACGTCGACACGTTCCTCGACGGGGTGGACATCGTCGTCGAGGAGTGCGACTCGCTGGACATCAAGGCGCTGGTGCGGGAGGCGGCGCGGCGGCGCCGGCTGCCGGTGCTGATGGCCACCAGCGACCGCGGGCTGATCGACGTGGAGCGCTTCGACCTCGAGCCGCAGCGCCCGCCGTTCCACGGCCTGCTGCCCGGCGTCGACTCCGCACGGCTGGCCGGGCTGACCAACCAGCAGAAGATCCCGTACGTGCTGCGCATGGTGGAGGCGGCGAGCCTGTCGGCGCGCGGCGCCGCCTCGCTCGTCGAGGTGGGTCAGACCCTGTCGACCTGGCCGCAGCTGTCCGGGGACGTCGCGCTGGGCGGCACCGTGGTCGCCGAGGCCGTGCGCCGCATCGGCCTCGGCGAGCCACTGTCCTCCGGCCGGGTGCGCGTCGACGTCGCGGCCGCCCTGGACACGCTGCGCGACCCGCTGGCCGAACCGGTCGAGGACCCGGCCGCGCTGCCCGCCGCCGAACCGCCCGCACCGGTCCCGGAACCCGCCGACACCGCGACGGCGATGGCGGTGGCCGCCTCCCTGGCCCCGTCGGGCGGCAACGTGCAGCCGTGGCACATCGAACCGGACCCGCGGGCGGTGGTGATCCGGATCGCCCCGGAGTACTCGGCGACCATGGACGTCGACTTCCGTGCCAGTGCGGTGGCCGTCGGCGCGGCGGCGTTCAACGCGCGGATCGCCGCGGCCGCCCGCGGCGCGCTGGGGCCGGTGGAATTCGAACCCGGCGACGAGCAGGTCCCGCTGACCGCCACCGTCCGGATCGGTACCGGCACCGATCCCGAACTGGCCGCGCTGTACCCGGCGCTGGCCGAGCGGGAGACCAACCGCCGGCTCGGCCGGCCGCAGCCGCTGGCGGCCGAGACCGTTGCCGATCTCACCGCGGCGGCCGAGCGCCACGGCGGCGGGCTGCGCCTGCTCACCGGCCGGGCCGCGTTGGACGCGGCGGCCGACATCCTGGCCGAGGCGGACCGGATCCGTTACCTCACCCCCCGGCTGCACGCCGACATGATGCGCGAATTGCGTTGGCCGGGCCGGGATTGTCTGGACTGGGGCATCGACGTCCGCAGCCTGGAGCTGGAGCCGGCGCAGTTGATGACGCTCGACATCCTGCGCCGGCCCGACGTGATGGCCCGGCTGGCCGAGTGGGGCGGCGGCCGGGCGCTGGGCTCGGACGTGCGCACCCGGCTCGCGGCGACGTCGGCACTGGCGGTGCTGACGGTGCGCGGGGACGGTCTGCTCGACTACGCCCGCGGCGGGGCGGCGCTGCAGGCGGCCTGGTTCGCCGCGCAGCGGCACGGACTGGCGGTGCACCCGGTCTCCCCGGTGTTCCTCTACGCCCGCGACCGCGACGACCTCGTCGAGCTGTCCCCGGGGTACGCCGACGAGCTCGGGGCGCTGCAGCGCCGGTTCACCGACCTGGTGCGGCTGGACCCCGACGAGTCGGTGGTGCTGGTGCTGCGACTGTCGCACGCACCGCGCGCCTCGGTGCGCAGCCGGCGCCGGCCGATCACCGGCGGGTAGCGGCGGCAGCCGGTCGGGCTGCCGCCGCCCGGGGTCCGGCCACTAGGCTGTGGGCAAATGTCTCAAGGGAACGGGCCGCGCAGCCTGGAACGGCTGGTGACCGACGTGGCCACGCAGCTGATGGCGGCCAACGCGGCGACCTCGGTTCAGGTCAGTCAACGGGTGCTCGGGGAGCTGGTGGCGCACTTCGGCGTCGACGTCAGCTTCCTGCGCTACAACGACCACAGGATCCGTGCCTCCCGGCTGGTCGCCGAGTGGCCGCCGCGGCCGCCCAGCGACGGGCCCGACCCGCTGGCGCTGGTGTACTTCGCCGACGCCGACCCGGTGTTCGCCGAGTCCGAGCACGGCAAGAAGCCGATGGTGTTCCGGCCGGAGCCGGCCACCGACGACTACCAACAACGCATCCGCGAGGGCCGGGCCGTCCCGCAGACCTCGATGGCCGCCGCCCCGCTGGTGTCCGGCGACGTCACCACCGGGGTGCTCGGCTTCGTCAAGTTCGGCGACCGGCACTGGACCTACGAGGAACTCAACGCGCTGGAGGCGATCGCCTCGCTGTTCGCGCAGGTGCAGGCACGCGTGGAGGCCGAGGAGCGGCTGCGCTACCTGGCCGAGCACGACGACCTGACCGGCCTGTGCAACCGGCGCGCGCTGCTGGCCCATCTCGACGACCGGTTGCAGCCCGGCCGGCCCGGCCCGGTGTGGGCGCTGTTCTTCGACCTCGACCGGCTCAAGGCGATCAACGACTACCTCGGCCACACCGCCGGCGACCGGTTCATCCGGGTGCTGGCCGAGCGGCTGCGCGAACACGTCACCGGCCCGAACCTGATCGCCCGCCTCGGCGGTGACGAATTCGTCGTCGTACCCGGCGAACCGATGGAGGCCGAGGCGGCCATGCAACTGGCCGACGACCTGCGCGCGGTGCTGCACGAGCGGGTGACCGTCGACGGCGAGGTACTCACCCGCACCGCCAGCATCGGTGTGGCCCCCGGGGTCCCCGGCCGGGACACCACCTCCGACCTGCTGCGCCGCGCCGACCAGGCGGTGCTGGCCGCCAAGAACGCCGGCGGCAACCAGATCATGCTGTTCACCGACGAGATGTCGCTGAAGAGCGAGTTCCGCAACGACATCGAGCTGCACCTGCAGAGCGTCATCGAGAACGGCGCGCTGACGCTGCACTACCTGCCCGAGATCGACATGCGCACCGGGCGGGTGCTGGCCACCGAGGCGCTGGTGCGCTGGGAGCACCCCACCCGGGGGCTGCTGGCGCCGGACCTGTTCATCGGGGTGGCCGAGTCGATCAACCTGGCCGGCGAGCTCGGCCGGTGGGTGATGCGCACCGCCTGCGCGGAGTTCTCCTCCTGGCGCGCCGCCGGGGTGGCCACCGACGCGGTGCTGCGGATCAACGTCTCCCCGGTGCAGCTGGTCACCGACGGGTTCGTCGAGTCGGTGGCCGACATCATGGGCGAGTTCGGGCTGCCGCCCCGATCGGTGTGTCTGGAGATCACCGAAAGCGTTGTGGTCCAAGACATCAACACGATGCGGATCACGCTGGGCGAACTGCGCGAGGTCGGGGTGCGGGTCGCCATCGACGACTTCGGCACCGGCTACAGCGTGCTCTCGCACCTGAAGTCGCTGCCGGTGGACACGCTCAAGATCGACAAGAGCTTCGTCCGCGAGCTCGGCAGCAACCCCGGCGACCTGGCCATCGTGCGCGCGGTCATCGCGCTCGCGGAGGCCTTCGGGCTGGGCCTGGTCGCCGAGGGCGTGGAGACCGAGAACGCCGCGACCACGCTGATGGAGCACGGCTGCCACCGCGCCCAGGGCTTCCTGCTGTCCCGGCCGATCGCCGGCGAGCAGATGAAGGCGTTGTTCGCGCAGGGGCGGATCGCACTGCCGTTCACCGCCCGCACCGGCGCCTAGCGGTCGGCCGGCACCAGCACCTCGACCCGGCCGAACCGGCTGGCGGCCTGGCCGACCAGCGCGATGCGCACCGTGTCGGTCCCGCCCGGTACGTCGCGGCGGGTCAGCGGCCGGGCGGGCGCCCACGGCGGCGCGATCGTCACGCCGTGCCGGGCACCGACCGCCCAGGACCGGCCGGGGGTGTCGATCACCGCGCCGACGACCTCGTCGGCCTCGAACACCAGCCGGTTCAGCCGCGCCGACGGGTGCACCTCGATGTCGCGCTCGCGCACCTCGCGGGCCAGCCAGTCGGCGAGGTCGAGCTGCCACAGGTCGCCCGGCGGCCGTACCCGGCCGAGGGTCAGCACCTCGATCGCCTCCCCCTCGGCGGTCCGCGCGGGAACGCCGCCGCGGCCCGCGACTCGGGTGTGCAGCACCCCGTACGGCGAGGACACGCACCGGGCGGCCCAGTCGCGCAACCGGGCGCCGAAGAACGGTTCGACGGTGCGCCCCCGCTCGGCGTGCGGTTCGGCCACCGCCCGCACCGGGACCCCGGTGTCGGGCACCTCGGTCACCGGCTCGAGGTCGCCCACCAGGGCGGCGAGGTACTCGACGGTCCGCGGGTCGTCGAGGCCGGCGCCGTACCAGGGCGGGGCCGGGTCGGCGGCACGGACCGGGTCCGGGCCGTCCCCGGCGACCGCGACGAACAGCTCCGCGTCGGCGTCGTGGGCGGCGATGGCGCCGGCCAGCGTGCCCGCCCCACCACCGACGGAGACGACGTCGACTACGAGGTCCCAGTCCATACCGATGTGCTCCGTCGCTCGTTCGCCTCCGGCCGGGCGGGCCGCGCGCCTACCGCACAGAAAGGTGTTGCCACAGTCCGCACCGGGGATTCGAGGGGTTTGCTAGCACGGACCATGGCAACAGCATCACGATAACACCGGTTCGGGCCGAGTTGGCCCCTACATCGGCTCGGTGCGATCCACCGCCGTGCAACGAGCAAGGTCGACGACATTTACGCGGCCGACCCCTGCCCAACACCCGACCGAGTCTACCGACCCGGTGGAAGCGACGGGCCCACCGATCCGCACCCGGTTCGGGTTGCGGTGGCAGCCACCGCGGTGTGACACGGCCGGCAATTGGACCGAACCGGTGACCTACATCTCTAACTATGTTTAATATGTCGTCGTTCACATCACGGGAAGGGGCCCATCGATGGACCTGCAGTGGTCGCCGGCCGACCTCGCCTTCCGCGACGAGGTGCGCGCATTCCTCGCCGAGAAGCTCACCCCGGACCTGCGCCGGGCCGGCCGACTGCAGACCAGCGTCTACTCCGACCACGAGGCCGCCCTGCGCTGGCAGCGCATCCTGCACGAGCGCGGCTGGGCGGCCCCGGCCTGGCCGGTGGAGTACGGCGGCTGCGACTGGACCGTCACCCAGCACTACATCTTCCAGCGGGAGACCACCCTGGCCGGGGCTCCTGCCCTGTCCCCCATGGGAATCCGCATGGTCGCCCACGCGATCATCCGGTACGGCACCCAGGAACAGAAGGACTGGTTCCTGCCCCGGATCCTGACCGGCGAGGTGTTCTTCTGCCAGGGCTACTCCGAACCGGAGGCCGGTTCCGACCTGGCCGCCCTGTCGATGGCGGCCGTCGACGACGGCGACGACCTGGTGTGCACCGGCAGCAAGATCTGGACCACCCATGCCCGGGAGGCGAACTGGATGTTCGCCCTGGTGCGTACCTCGCGCACCGACAAGAAGCAGCGCGGCATCACCTTCCTGCTCATCGACATGACCTCGCCGGGCATCGAGATCCGCCCGTTGGTGATGAGTTCCGGCGAGCAGATCCAGAACCAGGTGTTCTTCGACGGCGTCCGGGTGCCCAAGCGCAACGTGGTCGGCGAGATCGACGACGGCTGGACCGTCGCGAAGTACCTGCTGGAGTTCGAGCGCGGCGGCAGCGCCAGCTCCCCCGCCCTGCAGGTGCTCGCCGACGACATCGCCGCCGCGGCGGCCGAACAGCCCGGACCGGGCGGCGGCCGACTCATCGACGACCCGGCGTTCGCGCACAAGCTCGCCGAGGCCCGGATCCGCACCGAGGTGCTCGAGATCCTGGAGTACCAGGTGCTCAGCGCCGTCACCGCGGGCCGCAACCCCGGCACCGCCGCGTCGATGCTCAAGGTGCTCGGCACCGAGTTGAGCCAGACGCTGACCGAGCTCGCGCTGGAGGCCGCCGGACCGCGCGGCCGGGCCTACCAGCCGCACGCGACCTGCCCGGGTGGGCCGGTGGCCGATTTCGAGCCGCCGGCCGACGGCTACGTCAGCGGGGAACCGTGGCAGGCCGTCGCCGCACTGCGCTACTTCAACGACCGCGCCGGCTCGATCTACGCCGGTAGCAACGAGATTCAGCGAAACATCCTGGCCAAAGCGGCCCTGGGTCTGTAGACGGGGACGACATGGACTTCACCCTCTCCGACGAACAGGAAATGCTCCGCGACGGGCTGACGCGGTTCCTCGCCACCCGCTACGACCTGGACAAGAGCCGGGCGGCCGCGAAGACCGGCCCGGGCTGGCAGCCCGAGGTCTGGCGGGCGTTCGCCACCGAGCTGGGCATCCTCGGCGCGACCCTGCCGGAATCGGTGGGCGGCATGGGCGGCGGCCCGGTCGAGATGATGGTGATCGCCGAGGCGCTGGGGCACGCGCTGGTCATCGAGCCCTACGTGGACACCGTCGTGGTGGCCGGCGGGCTGCTGCGCCGAGCCGGCACCCCCGCCGCGCAGTCGGTGCTGGCCCGGATCGCCGACGGCACCGCGGTGGCCGCGCTGGCCGCCACCGAGCCCGGCTCCGGCGACCGCTGGCGCCACGTCGAGACCACCGCGGTCCGCGACGGGGACGAGTGGGTGCTCACCGGCGCGAAGACCGTCGCGGTGACCGCACCGCTGGCGACCCACCTGCTGGTGACCGCCCGCACGGCCGGCGACACCGACGACCCGGACGGCATCTCGCTGTTCCTCGTCGAGGATCCCAACGGCCGCACCGATATCGAGATGCACGCCTACCGCACCGTCGACGACCGGCGCGCGGCCGACCTGGTGCTGCACGGACTGCGGCTGCCGGCCGCCGCACTGCTGGGCGAGGCCGGTGCGGCCTGGCCGTCGCTGGAGTTGGCCCGCGACGAGGGTGCGGCGGCGGTGTGCGCCGAAGCGGTCGGCTGCATGCGCAAGGTGCTGGCCGACACCGTCGAGTACTGCAAGCAGCGCCAGCAGTTCGGCCAGCCGATCGGCCGCTTCCAGGTGCTGCAGCACCGCATGGTCGACATGCACATGGAGGTCGAACAGGCCGTCGCCGCAATGTATCTGGCGGTGCTCAACCTCGACGCCGAGCCCGCCCGGCGCCGTCGGGCGGTGTCGGCGGCCAAGGCCACCGTCGGCCGGGCCGCCCGGTTCGTCGGGCAGAACGCGGTGCAACTGCACGGCGCCATGGGGATGACCGAGGAACTCGCCGTCGGCCACTACTTCAAACGGCTGACCGCCCTGCAGTACGAGTTCGGCAGCACCGACGCCCACATCGCGCGCTACGCGCAACTGAGCCTGCCCGGCCGCACCGGCTAGCCCGGCACCACCAGATCGCAGCGTGCCCGGGTGGCCGCCACGATGCGGGCGTTCGGTTCGTCGACGTCGTCGACCCAGCGGTGCGCCTCGGCGGCGCTGCGGCCACCGGCCCGGTGGCGGCGCACCAGCCGCCGCCGGCGCAGCGCCGCGTCGCAGTCCAGGTAGTACAGCCGGTCCAGCAGCGGGCGCACGGCCTGCCAGCCGCCGTGGTCGACGGCCAGGTAGTTGCCCTCGGTGACGACCAGGCGGGCCTCGGCCGGCACCACCCGGCCGGCGGCGACCGGCTCGTCGAGTGCACGGTCGAAGTCCGGCACGTAGACGTCGGCGCGGCCGGCCTCGGCCCGAATGCGTTGCAGCACCGCGACGTAGCCCGCCACGTCGAAGGTGTCCGGCGCGCCCTTGCGCCCGGCCCGACCCAGCCGGGCCAGCTGCGCGTTGGACAGGTGGAACCCGTCCATCGGCACATACCCGGCAACGACCCCGCCCGGGCCGTGCACCGCGTCGGTGATCCGTTGTGCCAGCGTGGATTTCCCGGCACCCGGCGGGCCGGCGATACCGACCAGCACCCGCCCGGGGCGCGCGGCGAGCAGGGCGGTGACGTCGGCGAGGAGCCGGTCAGCCGATGCGGTCGTAGACATCCGGGTGGGGGCCCATCCGGCCCGGCTCGCCGCGGTCGAGCGCGGAGATCGCGGCCATGTCCGCCTCGGTGAGCTCGAAGTCGAACACCGCGAAGTTCTCCCGCATCCGTTGTGGAGAAACCGTTTTCGGGAACACGATGTCACCGCGCTGCAGATGCCAGCGCAGCGCGACCTGGGCCGGGGTGCGGCCGAGCCGCTCGGCGATGCGGCGGATCACCGGATCCTCGGCCACTTTCCCGCGCGCCAGCGGCGCCCACGCCTCGGTGGCGATGCCGTGCGCGCGGTTGTAGGCGCGCACCGCCTCGTTACCGAAGAACGGGTGCACCTCGATCTGGTTGACCGCGGGCACTGTCGCGGCCTCGTCGGCCAGCCGCCGCAGGTGCTCGACCTGGAAGTTGGACACCCCGATGCTGCGGGCCCGGCCGTCGGCGGCGAACTCCTCGAGCACCCGCCAGGTGGTGACGAAATCGCCGCCGTAGTGCATCGGCAGCGGCCAGTGGATCAGGAACAGATCCACGTAGTCCGAGCCCAGTGCGCGCAGCGTCTCGTCGAAGGTGCGCCGCGCGTCGTCGGGCCGGTGGAACCCGTTGTCGAGCTTGCTGGTGACGAACACCTCGGCCCGGTCGAGGCCGGCCTCCCGGATCGCCTGGCCGACCTGGGCCTCGTTGCCGTACATCTGGGCGGTGTCGATGTGGCGGTAGCCGATCTCCAGCGCGGCGCGCACCGCGGCGACGGTCTCGGCCGGGTCGACCTTGTACACGCCGAACCCGAGCTGCGGGATGGTGTTGCCGTCGTTGAGCGCGACGGTGGGCACGTCTGTCATGGTTCGGTTCTACCCGAGCCGTCGGGCGGGCTGATGTAGGGCAGTGCAACGCGCTCCCCCACCGTGCCGTCGGCGTCGCGCAGGGCCGGCGCGGCCAGGCCCTCACGCAGCAGCACCCGGGCCAGGTCGAGGGTTTGCCGGATCTCCTCGTCGGTCAGCCGCAGCCCCTCGGGCTGGTGGCGCAGCGCGATGACCCCGTTCCAGGCGCCCCACAGGTAGCGGGTCAGCCGCATCGCGTCGACCGGCCGGGCCTCCCCGGCGGCGACGGCGGCCTCGATCTGGTCGGCGAACCGGCGCAACAGCGCACCGACCCGGTCCCGGATGCGGGCCTCGATCTCGGCGGTCTTGTCCGACCCGGCGTTGGCGCGCATGGCCAGGAAGTCGAACGCACCCGGGTGGTCGAGGTGGAACCGCAGGTAGGCGTCGCCGCCGGCGAGCACCCGCTGCAGCGGGCCGAGCGCGGGATCCTCGCTGCGAGCCATGTACTCGGCGAACAGCTGCAGCGACCGCTCGACGAGGTGCAGGTAGATGTCGCGCTTGCCGTCGAAATGCAGGTAGATCGCACCCACCGAGACGTCGGCGAGCTCGGCGATGGACTCGATGCGCGCCCCGTCGTAGCCGTCGCGGGTGAACACGACCTCGGCCGCGTCCAGGATGGCCGCGCGGGTGCGGGCGCGGCGCCGGTCGGCCCGCGGGTGCCGCGGTCGATCCTCAGCACCGGTCGTCATCCGGCAAGGATACCCGGTCGGCGCCGTACTGAAATTGCGTTCATTTTCTGAATACCGTTCTAAAAACGTGTTGACCATGGCATTCTTCGGCCATGTCCACCGATGTCGATGTCGTGGTGGTGGGCGCGCGATGCGCCGGCTCGGCGACCGCGATCAGCCTCGCGAGGTGCTCGACGTGTTCTGCCGACTCCGGGACGCCACCGATGTGTTCACTCTGGAGCTGCGGAGCCGCCGACCGGATCTGCAGGCGGTGGAGAAGGTGGTGGGCGCCGGCCACCGCACCGTCGTCTACTCCCACATCGAGCACCACGAGGTGATCCTGACCTGCCTGGAGATCGGCGCGGTGGCCTACGTGGTCAAGAGCGAGGGCCGCGACCAGCTGCTCGGCGCCGTCTACGCCGCCGCCGCCGACCGGCCGTTCCTGGGGCCGCGGATGGCCAACGCGATCTGCAACGACCGGACCGTCGGCCGGCCCCGGCTGACCGACCGGGAACGCGAGATCCTCAAGGCCTGGTTCCAAACGGAGAGCAAGGAACTCGTGGCGCGCCGGCTGTTCATCGAACCGTCCACGGTCAACACCCACCTGCAGCGGGTGCGGGCCAAGTACGCCGCCGCCGGCCGGCCCGCCACCACCAAGGCCGACCTGCTCGCCCGCGCCGTGCAGGACGGGATCATCGGCATCGAGGAGGTGTAGAACGAGAAACGCCCGGGCGTGTCGCCCGGGCGTTCGCTGTGGAGCTAACGGGACTCGAACCCGTGACCCCCACACTGCCAGTGTGGTGCGCTACCAGCTGCGCCATAGCCCCGCGTTGCGTGCCCACAGAAGGTACACCACGAACCGGCGTGACCACAAAACGGCTGGTCAGGGCACCTCGCCTCCGGCCTCCGGGCCGAGTGGACGGGGCTCGGTGTGGTCGGCCGACGGCTGCGGGCGGGTCTCCGGCGCGATGCACCAGCCCACCGCCGCCACCGCCAGGATCACCCCGCTGACCACGAACGCCGCCGCGAACGACGCGTACTGGGCGATCTGGCCGACCACCAGCGAGCCGACGATGGACCCGAGGTCGGCCATCATCTGGAAGGTCGCCACCGCGGTCCCGCCGCGGGACTTGCTGCCCACCACGTCGGCCACGGCGGCCTGCTGCGGGGCGATGAAGATGCCGGTGGCCGCACCGGTGACGTAGGCGGCGATCACAAACAGCGGGAAGGAGTCGGTGAACCCGACCGCGACCGTCGACACCGCGGCGACGATCAGACCGCCGAGCATCAACCGGCGCCGGCCCACCCGGTCCGACAGGTGCCCGCTGGGGATGACCACCGAGATGTTGCCGACGGCGAAGGCCGCCAGCGCCAGCCCGGCCGCCCCGGCGTCCCGGCCGAGCACGTCGACGACGAACAGCGGGACCAGCGCGATGCGCAGCCCGAACGACGCCCAGCCGCTGGCGAAGTTGGAGAACAGCGCCGCCCGGTAGGCCCGGTGGCGCAGCACGGCGCGCACCGGCACCGGCTCGTCGTCCTCGTCGTCCGGCGCGGCCACCCGCGAGTGGCGCAGGCTGAGGAACACCACCGCGGCGGCGACGAGCAGCGCGGCGCCGTAGATCACGAACGGTGCCGACAGGCCGAACCCGGCGGTGAGGCTGCCCAGCATCGGCCCGCCCACCGAGCCGATGAGGAAGCCCGAGGAGAACAGCCCGGCCACCCGGCCACGGGCGTCCTCCGGGGAGATCCGGATCATCAGCCCGAGCGAGGAGACGGTGAACATCGCCGAGCCGAACCCGCCGGCGGACCGGAAGACCAGGAGCTCCCAGTAACTCTCGGCCACCGCGCAGGCCGCGGTGGACACCGCGACGATGAGCAGGCCGCTGATGTAGACCCGCCGCTCCCCCACCCGCTGCACCAGCCAGCCGGCCGGCGGCGCGGCGACCAGCCGCATCAGCGCGAAGGCGGTGATGACGAAGGTGGCCCAGCCGATCCCGACCCCGAAGTGGCGGGCGTACTGCGGCAGCACCGGTGCGACGACGCCGTAGCCGAGCGCCACCACGACGTTGGCGGCGACGAGCACCCACACCTCGACCGGCAGGCGCTGCCGTCCCGTCGTCGCCGCACCGTCCCCGGGTGCGGCCGCACTCACGCCAGAACCTTGTTCACGAGCTCGCGTGCCGCCTGCTGGACCTGAGCGAGATGCTCGGCCCCCAGGAAGGATTCGGCGTAGATCTTGTACACGTCCTCGGTGCCCGACGGGCGGGCGGCGAACCACGCGTTGGCGGTGGTGACCTTCAGCCCGCCCAGCGGGGCGCCGTTGCCGGGCGCGGCGGTGAGCTTGGCGGTGATCGGTTCGCCGGCCAGCTCGGTGGCGGTGACCTGCTCCGGTGCGAGCGCGGCCAGCCGGGCCTTCTGCTCCCGGTCCGCGGGGGCGTCGATGCGGGCGTAGGCCGGCTCGCCGTAGCGCTCGACGAGCTCGCGGTAACGCTGCGACGGGGTGCGGCCGGTGACGGCGAGGATCTCGGCGGCCAGCAGCGCCAGGATGATGCCGTCCTTGTCGGTGGTCCACACCGACCCGTCGCGGCGCAGGAACGACGCGCCGGCGCTCTCCTCGCCGCCGAATCCGATGCTGCCGCCGAGCAGTCCGTCGACGAACCACTTGAACCCGACCGGCACCTCGACCAGGTCGCGGCCCAGCCCGGCGACCACCCGGTCGATCAGCGACGAGCTGACCACGGTCTTGCCGACCGCGGTGCCGGCCGGCCAGTCCGGCCGGTGGGTGTAGAGGTAGTCCACCGCGACCGCCAGGTAGTGGTTGGGGTTCATCAGGCCGCCGTCGGGGGTGACGATGCCGTGCCGGTCGGCGTCGGCGTCGTTGCCGGTGGCGATCTGGTAGCGGTCCCGGTTGGCGATGAGCGACGCCATGGCGTCCGGTGAGCTGCAGTCCATCCGGATCCGGCCGTCGGTGTCGAGGGTCATGAACCGCCAGGTGGCGTCGACGAGCGGGTTGACCACGGTCAGCTCCAGGCCGTGCCGCTCGGCGATGGCGGCCCAGTAGTCGACGCTGGCCCCGCCCATCGGGTCGGCGCCGATGCGCACGCCGGCGGCGGCGATCGCGGCCAGGTCGACCACCGCGGGCAGGTCGGCGACGTAGCTGCCGAGGTAGTCGTGGCGCCCGGCGGCCGCCAGGGCCCGGGCCAGCGGGACCCGCCGCACCTCCTTGAGTCCACCGCGCAGGATCTCGTTGGCGCGCTTGGCGATCGCGGCGGTGGCGGCGGTGTCGGCGGGCCCGCCGTTGGGCGGGTTGTACTTGAAACCGCCGTCGCGGGGCGGGTTGTGCGACGGGGTGACGACGATGCCGTCGGCCAGGCCGGTGGCCCGGCCGCGGTTGTGGGTCAGGATCGCGTGGCTGACCGCCGGGGTCGGCGTGTACCGCCCGGCGGCGTCGATCAGCACCGGCACGTCGTTGCCGGCGAGCACCTCCAGCGCCGACGACCAGGCCGGCTCGCTCAGCGCGTGGGTGTCGCGGCCGAGGAACAGCGGGCCGGTGATGCCCTGTGCGGCCCGGTACTCGACGATCGCCTGGGTGGTGGCCAGGATGTGGGCCTCGTTGAAGGCGCCGTCGAGGCTGGACCCGCGGTGCCCGGAGGTGCCGAACACCACCTGCTGGGCCACGTCGTCCGGGTCGGGCCGCCGGGTGTAGTAGGCCGTGACGACCTGTGCCACGTCGATGAGGTCCTCGGGTTGCGCCGGTTGCCCGGCACGGGGATGAGCCGCCATGGCTAACGATTCTGCTCCCCACGCCATACTCATGTGATGCGGCGCTTCGACATCCGGGACGTCCTCGCGGTGTTCGCCGGGGGTGCGGTCGGCACCGCGGCCCGCGCCGGGTTGGTCGAACTCGCGGGCACCGGCCCCGGGCAGTGGCCGTGGGCCACCTTCGCGGCCAACGTCGCCGGGGCGTTCCTGCTCGGCTGGATCGCCGCCCGGCTGCCCGTCTCGCCGGTGCGCCGGTTGGCGCTGGGCACCGGGCTGTGCGGCGGGCTGACCACGTTCTCCACCCTGCAGGTCGAGGTGGTCGGGATGCTGGACGGGCGGCACTTCGGGCTGGCGGCCGGCTACCTCGCGGCGAGCCTGGTGGCCGGGCTGGCGGCCGCCGCGCTGGGCGGCGCGCTGGTGCGGGTGCGGCGGTGACGGCGCTGCTCTGGGTCGGGGTGCTGGCGCTGGGCGGCGCGGGCGCGGTGACGCGGTTCGTCGTCGACCGTGCGGTGCGGCAGCGGCTGGACCGGCCGTTCCCGTTCGGCACGCTGGCGGTGAACCTCAGCGGGGCGCTGCTGTTGGGGGTGCTGGCCGGGCTGGCGCCCGATCCCCGGACGGCGCTGCTGTTCGGCACCGCCTTCCTCGGGTCCTACACCACCTTCTCCACCTGGATGGTCGAGACGCTGCGGCTGGGCGAGCAGCGCCGGCTCGCCACGGCGGCGGCCAACATCGTGGTCAGCCTGCTGGCCGGGCTGGCGGCGGCCGCCGCCGGGTTGTGGATCGGCGGGTGTCTGTCCGCTCACATCTGACACCCGACCGGGCGAGTAAGCCTAGCCTCACTTAACCTGGCGCGGTACCGTACCGCGCCATGGAGTCGACAACGCCCGAACCGATCAGCACCGCCCTGCTCGAGATCCTGCGCGACGACATGAAGGTCGACGTCGGGCGGCTCACCCGGCAGTCCCGCCTGATCGACGACGCCGGGCTGGACTCGGTGGCGTTCGCCGTCGGCATGGCCGCGATCGAGGACAAGCTCGGCGTGACGCTGAGCGAGGAGGACCTGTTGTCCTGCGACACCGTCGGCGACCTGGAGGCGGTGGTGCTGGCCAAACTCCCGGCCGGGACGGACGCGTCGTGAGCGAACTCGCCGACGTCCTGGCGGCCACGCTGTCCCGCAGCGAGCGGGTGCTGGCGGTGTTCGACGGCCCGACCCGGAGCTGGCACCGGCATCCCTGGCCGGAGGTGTACGCGCGCGCCGAGAACGTCGCCGAACACCTGCTCGACCGCGACGTGACCGCGGTCGGGATCGTCGGCGAGACCACCGTGGAACTCGTCGCCGGCATCATCGGCGCGCTGGTGTCCGGCACCGCGGTGGCGCTGCTGCCCGGGCCGGTGCGCGGCGCCGACCCCGCCCGGTGGGCGCAGGCCACCCTGCACCGCTACGCCGGCCTCGGCGTCGGCCTGGTGCTCGCCCACGGCGCCCAGCTGCGGCTGCTGCGCGAGGCCGGACCGGCCACGGCCGTCGCCGATCTCGCCGAGCTGGCCACCACCCGACGGTCGAGAACGCTGGCGCTGCCGCGCGGCCGGGGCCGGTTCGCGGTGCTGCAGGGCACCGCCGGTTCGACCGGCACCCCCCGGACCGCCGCGCTGCCGCCGGAGGCGGTGCTGGCCAACGTGCGCGGGCTGCAGCGGCGGATCGGGGTCGGCCCCGACGACGTCGGCTGCTCGTGGCTGCCGCTCTACCACGACATGGGGCTGATCTTTCTGCTCAGCGCCGCCGTCGGCGGCTTCGAGACCTGGCAGGCCCCCACCGGCGCGTTCTCGGCATCGCCGTTCGCCTGGCTGTCGTGGCTGTCGACGAGTCGGGCCACCATGACCGCCGCGCCGAACATGGCCTACGGCCTGATCGGCAGGTACGCCCGCCGCGTCTCCGACGTCGATCTGGGCCGACTGCGGTTCGCACTCAACGGCGGTGAACCGGTCGACTGCGAGGCCACCGCGAGGTTCGGCGCCGAGATGGCCCGGTTCGGGTTCGACCCCGCCGCGCTCGCACCCTCCTACGGGCTGGCCGAGTCGACCTGTGCGGTGACCGTCCCTCGCCCCGGCACCGGGCTGCGCACCGACATCGTCGAGGTGGTCACCGAGGACGGCACCGCCCCCCGCAGCCACGCGGTGCTCGGCGAGCCCGTCCCGGGCATGCAGGTGCGCATCGTCACCGACGGCCGGCACCGCATCGAGGTCCCCGGCCGGGAGGTGGGCGAGATCGAGATCCGCGGCACCTCGCTGATGCACGGCTACCTCGGCGAGGACCCGGTCGATCGCGAAAGCTGGTTTGCCACCGGCGATCTCGGCTATCTCACCGACGACGGGCTGGTGGTGTGCGGGCGCGCCAAGGAGCTCATCACGGTGGCCGGGCGCAACGTGTTCCCCACCGAGGTCGAGCAGGTGGCCGCGACGGTGCCGGGGGTGCGCCCGGGCGCGGTGGTCGCCGTCGGCACCGGCGGGCCCGCGGCGCGGCCCGGCCTGGTGATCACCGCCGAGTTCCGCGGCCCCGACCCCGACGGCGCGCGCCGCGCGGTGGTGGCGCGGGTGGCCTCCGAGTGCGGGATCGTGCCGGCCGACGTCGTGTTCGTCGCACCCGGCACGCTGCCCCGCACGTCGTCGGGCAAGCTGCGCCGGCTCGAGGTGAAGCGCTCGCTGGAGGGGGCGGGCCGGTGACGGCGGCTCAACCGAGCACGGCGGGCACGTCGTCGGGGGTGCGCGGCAACGCGTAGAGCGACATCCGGCGGTTGGGCATGTCGTGCTCGCCGAGGAACACACAGCCGACGAACTCGCACACCCGCCGCGCACCCGTGTTGCGGTGGTCGGGGTCGAACATGATCCGCCGGCAGCGCGGGTCCTGCTCGAAGATGCTGGCCACCACCTTGGGCAGCAGCACCGCCGCCAGGCCGCGGTTGACCAGGTCGAGGTCGGCGATCGCGGCGTGCAGCCCCACATCGTGCGGGTCGGCGGTGTAGCGGGTGGCGATCGAGTCCTGCGCGGCCCGGTAGACCTCCAGGTACCCGGCCTCGCGGCCCTTGTACCCGGCGATCAGCGGCCGCGACCAGGTGCCGGCCAGCTGGGCGCTCAGGTAGCGGTGCCAGCGCTGCGGCGGCCACGGGTACTCCCAGGCCTCCACCAGGTGCGGCCGGTTCATCCACTCCGAGACCGTGGCGGCGTCCCGGTCCGCGTCGGCCACGCGCACGTGGTACGGCTCGGCCAGCACCGGGACCGGCGGCGCCGGGACCCGGCGTACCTCGTCGGGCACGTCGGTGAGCCGGCGCTTGAGAACGGGTGTCGAGGACTCGTCGAGCTCTGTCATCGAGGCAGCAGCCTACCCCAGCAAGTGAGGATAGGTTTACCTTGCTTAGCCGTCGGCGAGCAGGCGGGCGAGCACCGTGGCATGGCCGAGCGGGATCTCCCGGACGGCGGTGACGAGGAGGACCGGCCCGGCGTCGGCCAGCCGGCGCAACTCGGCCAGCGCCTCGGCGGCCGCCCCCTCGGCGAGCTCGGCGGTGTAGCGCGCGGCGAACTCGTCGAAGACCTCCGCGCGGTGCCGGTACCAGCGGCGCAGCTCGGTCGAGGGCGCCACCGCGGGCAGCCACCGGCCCACCCGGGGGTCGTCCCGGCGGATGCCGCGCGGCCAGAGCCGGTCGACGAGCACCCGGGTGCCGTCGGCCGGATCCGGGTCGGTGTACACGCGCGCCACCCGCACCGCGGGCCGGGCCGCCATGGGTGAGATGGTAGAGGGATGACGGTCGACCGGGTCGCCGAACTGCTGCGCTGGACCGACGCCGGTGGCCGGTGGCAGGTGGTCGGCCGCCGCGGCGGCACGGTGACGGTCGCGTTGCTGCGCTGCGACGGCGGCGAGGAGGCCGGCCGGTTCAGCTCCGCCGACCCCCGGCTGGTGGCCTGGCTCGGCGACCGCACGAGCAGTGAGGAGTGAGCACCGGATGCATGTCGGAGCGTTGACCTTCCGGCCGGTCGCCGCGGCGGACGAGCTCGTCGCCGAACCGGTGCGCCGGTACGTGGCCGAGACCGGCGGCGACGGGCTGTACGTCGCCGCCATCGACCCGGAACTGGCCGACACCGCCGCATTCTGCGCCCACTACGAGATCGACCCGGCGGCCACCGCCAACTGCGTGGTGGTGCAGGCCCGCCGCGGCGAACGGTCCTGGTACGCGGCCTGTGTGGTGCTGGCCGCCACCCGCGCCGACATCAACGGGGCGGTGCGCAAACACCTCGGCGCGCGCAAGGTCTCGTTCGCCCCGATGCCGGACGCGGTGCGGCTGACCGGGATGGAGTACGGCGGCATCACCCCGGTCGGGCTGCCCGCGGACTGGCCGGTGCTCATCGACGAGCAGGTGATCGCCGCCGGCGCGGTGGTGATCGGCGGCGGGCTGCGCGGCTCGAAGCTGCTGGCCGAACCGGCCGCGCTGCGGGCGCTGCCCGGCGCCGAGGTGCTGCCGATCGCGCTCGGCTGACGGGCTGCCCCGAGCCGAACGTGAAACGCAGTGCAGGCCAGGACGGTCGTCCTGGCCTGCACCGGAATTGTGGAGCTGCCGGGAATTGAACCCGGGTCCTTCGACGTTCCCTCAAGGCTTCTCCGTGCGCAGTTCGCTTTGCCCTTACTCGGATCTCCCGGTCACGCGAACAAGCCGGGACGGCGATCCCAGTCGCTGTGCGGTGTCCCGATGCATCCCGCGACCGGACGCATCGGTGGATCCCTCTAGCTGATGCCAGACACCGGGTCGAGGGCGGTCCCGGGCTGACAGACTAGCTGTCGCTTAGGCAGCGAGAGCGTAGTCGCGCTGATGAGAATCGGCGCTTATTGGTTAACAGCGACGCTTGACGGTGGTCTCTTGCCTGCACCGGCACGCTTCCCTTGATTCGACGCGCGAAGTCGAAACCGATCAGCCCCCTGTGCGGTTGTCGAACAACACCCCGCCGCGGACGGCGGGACACTCATGGTACGTCAAACCCAACGCGGCACTCCAGGCGTTTGTTCCCGGGCTCACCGGTTTCACCGGGCGGTGGCGATCATCGCCACCGCGGCCAGCGCCAACACCATGCCGAACGCCTGCCCGCGGCTCACCCGCTCGCGCAGCACCACGATGGCCAGCAGCACCGTCCCGGCCGGGTACAGGCTCATCAGCACCCCGGCCAGCGACAGCATCGAGGCCTGCAGCGCCAGTAGGGTGGCCACGTTCGACACCACGTCCAAGCCGGCGGCCAGCAGCGCCAGCCGCAGCGGCGGCCCGGTCGGCGGCCGCAGGTTCGCGCTCACCGCGGCCGCGGTCACCACGACGGCGGTGGCCGCGACCCGGGCGATCACCAGCGGCCACAGCTTGGCCTCCACCGGCACCTGGTCGAGCAGCACGAAGTTGAGCCCGAAGCCCAGCCCCGCGCCCAGCGTCAGCCACGCCACCCGGACGGTGAAGCGGTGCCTGGGCGGTGTGTGGCCGGGCGGTTCGTCGGTGGCCTCCCGGCTCACCAGCACCACCGCCACCATGGCCAGCGCGATGCCCACCCCGGCGATCACGCTCGGCCGCTCCCCCATCGCCAGGCCCGCCCCCACCGGGATGGCGGCGACGACCACCGCGGTCAGCGGGGAGACCACCGCGATCGGGCCGGAGCCGAGCGCGGCGTAGAACCACCACACGCCGAACGCCTGGGCCACCCCGGAGGCCAGTCCCCACCACACCGCCGGTGCGGTGACGTGTCCGCCGACGCCGGCGGCCAGCAGGCACAGCACCACCGCGGTGACCGGATAGGACACCAGCACCACACGCAACGCGGCGACCCGCCGCGCCGCCAGGCCACCGACGAAGTCGCTGACGCCGTACCCGAGCGCGGAGACCAGCGCCAGCGCGACGCCGATCAGATGCGCCCCTTGACGCGCCGGCCGAGCTCGCGGGTGATCTCCCGCCGGACGTCCCGGCGCGCGATGTCCTGCCGCTTGTCGTGGGCCTGCTTCCCGCGGGCCAGCGCCAGCTCCACCTTCACCCGGCCGTTGGAGAAGTACAGCGACAGCGGCACCAGCGTCAGGTTGCCCTCCCGCACCTTGCCGGCCAGGTGGTCGATCTGGCGGCGGTGCAGCAGCAGTTTGCGGTTGCGCATCGGCGCGTGGTTGGTCCAGGTGCCGTGGTGGTACTCGGGGATGTGCAGGTTGCGCAGCCACACCTCGCCGTCGTCGATGGTGGCGAACGCGTCCACCAGCGAGGCGTGCCCCTCCCGCAGGCTCTTGACCTCGGTGCCCACCAGCGCGATCCCCGCCTCGAAGGTCTCGAGGATCTCGTAGTTGTGCCGGGCCCGCCGGTTGGTCGCGATGACCTGGTTGTTCGGGTCCCGGCCGGGTCCCTTCCTGCCCTTGCCCTTCTTGGCCATCGTTACCGTCGCACGTACAGCCGCAGTGTCACGTAGGCGGTGAGCCCGGCCATCGCCACGCCGACGAGCAGCAGGATCGGCGAGATGTAGAGGATGTCCGCGTAGTCGATCCGGGCGATCAGATTCGCCTGGTAGAACTGGTCGAGCGCCTTCTCCAGGAACGCCGCCCGCACCACGATCAGGCCTATCACCGCGAGCACCACGCCGATCAGCGCGGCCAGCATGGCCTCCACCAGGAACGGCAGCTGGGTGTACCAGCGGGAGGCGCCGACCAGCCGCATGATGCCGATCTCGGTGCGGCGGGTGTAGGCGGCGACCTGCACCATGTTCGCGATCAGCAGCACCGCGCCGATCGCCTGTACCAGCGCCACCGCGAACGCGGCACTGGACAGGCCGTCGAGCACCGCGAACAGCCGGTCGATCAGCGTCTTCTGGTTGAGCACGTCGAGCACCCCGGGCTGGCCGCGCATGGCGTCGTCGAAGGCCTGGTGCTGCTCGGGGTCCTCCAGCTTGACGATGAACGACGCCGGGAAGGCGTCCCGGCCGGCCACGTCCTTGTATTGCGGGAACTTCGCGATCGCGTCCTCGTAGGCGGCGTCGCGGTTGAGGAACCGCACCGAGCGGACGTCGTCGCGGTCCTCGATCTTGGCGCGCAGCGCCTTGCACGGCTCGGAGTCGCAGCTCGGGTCGTTGGCCGAGATGTCCTCGGTGAGGAACACCTGGCTCTCGACGCGGTCGAGGTAGATGGCGCGCGACTGGTCGGCCAGCCGCACCACCAGCAGCCCGCCGCCGAGCAGGCCGATGGAGATCGCGGTGGTCAGGATCATCGCGACCGTCATCGTGACGTTGCGACGCAGGCCGGTGACGACCTCGTTGATCAGGAAGCCAAAGCGCACTTAGCGGTCCATTCCGTAGATGCCGCGCTGCTCGTCGCGAACCAGCCGGCCCAGGCTCAGTTCGATGACGCGCTGGCGCATCGAGTCGACGATGTGGTGGTCGTGGGTGGCCATCACGACCGTGGTGCCGGTCCGGTTGATCCGCTCCAGCAGGTCCATGATGTCCCGGCTGGTCTCCGGGTCGAGGTTGCCGGTCGGCTCGTCGGCCAGCAGCACCAGGGGCCGGTTGACGAAGGCGCGGGCGATCGCGACGCGCTGCTGCTCGCCGCCGGACAACTCGGCGGGCAGGCGGTTGGCCTTGCCGGACAGCCCCACCATCTCCAGCACCTCCGGGACCACCCGGTCGATGGTCTCGCGGCGCTTGCCGATGACCTCCAGCGCGAAGGCGACGTTCTCGAAGACGGTCTTCTGCTGCAGCAGCCGGAAGTCCTGGAACACGCAGCCGATCACCTGCCGCAGCTTGGGGATCTGCCGCCCGTGCAGCTTGTTGACGTGGAACTTCGCCACCCGGATGTCACCCGAGGTCGGGGTCTCCTCGGCCAGCAGCAGCCGCATGAACGTCGACTTGCCCGACCCCGACGGACCGATGAGGAAGACGAACTCGCCCTTGTCGATCTGCAGGGAGACATCCTGCAGGGCCGGACGCGCCGACGACTTGTACTGCTTGCTGACGCGGTCCAGGGTGATCATCACGGCTCGCCAGTGTAGCCGTGCCGGCGGTCGGCGCCCGGGACGCTCAACGCGGCGGCGCCGTCGGCGTGGTGCTGGTCACCGGGGTCTCCGTGGTGGTGACCGGCATCGCCGGCATCGGCGCCGGCAGCGGCGGCAGCAGCCCCGGGCCGTCCGGGTCGCTCACCGCGTACGGCGGCAGCGGCCCCTCCCCGTCCGGGTCGATCACCGTCGTCGGCGCGACCGGCCCCTCCCCGTCCGGGTCGACGACCGTGGTGGTGGGCGCCAGGTCCGGGGTGGTCGGGGTCGGCGTCGTGGTCGTCGTGGTGGTGGTCGTCGTCGTGGTGGTGGTGGTCGGCGATGTGGTCGTGGTGGTCGCCGTCGGCCGCGGCAGCACCTGGGTGCGCGGCACCCAGGTGTACTCCGGGTCGGGCACGAACCCCGGCGGCACCACCTGCGCCGTCGGCGGCGGCGCCGGCGGCGGCGGGGCGTAGATCTGTTTGACCGTGAACAACGCGGCGAACAGCGCGACCAGCACCACCGTCGAGGTGCGGATCCGGCCCTTGAACAGGTGTGACGGCACCCGGAACGTGTGCTCGGCCATGGTCAGTCCCCACCTTCCCGCCGCTCCCCGCCGTCGTGCTGTTCACGGCGCCGCGCCTCGACGGCCTCCGGCGACGCCGCCGGATGCGGCAGCGTGTCGACCATCGGGCTGGTCGTCGTCGGGCTGACCACCCCGGCGCGGCCGAGCGCGCGCACCACCAGCACCCGCAGCCGGCGCCCCGCCTCGAACTGCTTGCCCGGCAGGGTGCGGGCCACCATCCGCAGGTTCACCTCGTCGAGTCCGATGCTCTCCACCCCCATCAGTGAGGGCTCGTCGAGCAGCAGGTCCTTGAGCCGCGGATCCTCCCGCGACTTGCGGCACACGTCGTGCAGCACGTCGTTGACCTGGTTGAGGTCCGCGGTGACCGGCACCGGGATGTCCACGACGGCGCGCGCCCAGTCCTTGGACAGGTTCAGCGACCGCACGATGTTGCCGTTGGGCACGGTGTAGACCTCGCCCTCGGCGGTGCGCAGCTTGGTCACCCGCAGCGTGACCTCCTCCACCGTGCCGCGGGCGTCGTCCGGGGCGCCGGTCATGCTCAGCTGCACGAGGTCACCGAAGCCGTACTGACGCTCGGTGATGATGAAGAACCCGGCCAGCAGGTCCTGGACGAGTTTCTGGGCGCCGAAGCCCAGCGCCGCGCCGAGCACCGCGGCGGGCGCCACCAGCGAGCCGACCGGGATGTCGAGCACGTTGGTGATCTGCATCGTCACCACCACGGCGACCAGCACGATGGCCACCCAGGAGATCACCGAGGCGACCGCCTGGCGGTGCTTGGAGGCCTCGGAGCGCACCAGCGCGTCCCCGCTGACGAAGTCCTCCTCGAGCCGGCGGGTCACCCGGCGCGAGCCCCAGGTGATGAACCGCGCCGCCAGCACCGCCCCGATCACCAGCAGGGTGATGTCCAGGCCCTTGGTCAGGATCCAGGCGCCGATCTCGCCGTGCCAGAAGTTGTGCCAGCTTTCGGCGGGAGAGAAGGCCAGCGGGCCGTTAATCGTCGTCTCTCCGGTGACGCCACCTGATCCCCGCTTCCAGGAATCCATCGATGTCTCCGTCCAGCACCGCACTCGGGTTGCCGACCTCGTAGTCGGTCCGCAGATCCTTGACCATCTGGTAGGGGTGCAGCACGTAGGAGCGCATCTGGTTGCCCCATGAGCTGCCGCCGTCACCCTTGAGCGCGTCGAGCTGGGCGCGTTCCTCCTGGCGCTTGCGCTCCAGCAGCTTGGCCTGCAGCACCCGCATCGCCGACGCCTTGTTCTGCAGCTGGGACTTCTCGTTCTGGCAGGTCACCACGATCCCGGTGGGCAGGTGGGTGATCCGCACGGCCGAGTCGGTGGTGTTCACCGACTGCCCGCCCGGGCCGCTGGAGCGGTACACGTCGACGCGGATCTCGTTCTCCGGGATCTCGATGTGGTCGGTGGTCTCCACCACCGGCAGCACCTCGACGTCGGCGAACGAGGTCTGGCGCCGGCCCTGGTTGTCGAACGGGCTGATCCGCACCAGCCGGTGGGTGCCCTGCTCCACCGACAGCGTGCCGTAGGCGTACGGCGCGTGCACCACGAACGTGGTGCTCTTGATGCCGGCCTCCTCGGCGTAGGAGGTGTCGAGCACCTCCACCGGGTAGTCGTGCTTCTCCGCCCAGCGGATGTACATCCGCATCAGCATCTCGGCCCAGTCGGCGGCGTCCACGCCGCCGGCGCCGGCCCGGATCGTGACGACCGCCTCCCGCTCGTCGTACTCGCCGGACAGCAGCGTGCGGACCTCCATCGCCTCGATGTCGGCGCGCAGGGCGGCGAGCTCCTTGTCGGCCTCGGCGAGTTCGTCGCCACCACCCTCCTCGGCGGCGAGCTCGTAGAGCACCGGCAGGTCGTCGAGGCGGCGGCGCAGCTCCTCGACCCGGCGCAGCTCCCCCTGGGCGTGCGACAGCTCGCTGGTGACGCGCTGCGCGTTGGCCTGGTCGTTCCACAGGTCCGGGTCGGAGGCCTGCTCCTCGAGGCTTTTGATACGGCTCCGCAGCCCGTCGATATCGAGGACGCGCTCCACCGTCGTCAGCGTGGCGTCGAGTTCGGCGATTTGGGCTTGGCGGTCAGGATCCACGACTGTCCACGTTACCGACCCCGCCGCCGGGACATGAGTTCGGCGCTACCGCGGGCGCGGTGGCGCAGATCATGACTAGCATCGGAATGAGTGGAAGGCCACACACCCGCGCCGACCGAACCGCGGGCGGTGGCAGCGACAGAAGGTGCGGTATGCGTCCGGTTTACGTAGCGATCGTCGGTTCCGGTCCTTCTGGGTTCTTCGCAGCGGCGTCGCTACTGAAGGCCGCCGACACCGGTGACCTCGCCGACGTCCGGGTCGACATGCTCGAGATGCTGCCCACCCCGTGGGGCCTGGTGCGCTCCGGGGTGGCCCCCGACCATCCGAAGATCAAGTCGATCAGCGCCCAGTTCGAGCGCACCGCCGCCGACACGCGGCTGCGGTTCTTCGGCAACATCACCGTCGGCGAGCACGTGCAGCCCGCCGAGCTGGCGCAGCGCTACGACGCGGTGGTCTACGCCATCGGCGCGCAGTCGGAGCGGCGGCTGAACATCCCGGGCGAGAACCTGCCCGGCAGCGTGGCCGCGGTGGACTTCGTGGGCTGGTACAACGCCCACCCGCACTTCCGGGACATGGAGCCGGACCTGACCGGCACCCGGGCCGTGGTGATCGGCAACGGCAACGTCGCCCTGGACGTGGCCCGCATCCTGATCTCCGACCCCGAGGTGCTTGCCACCACCGACATCGCCGACCACGCGCTGGACTCGCTGCGCCCGCGCGGCATCGAGGAGGTGGTAGTGGTCGGTCGCCGCGGCCCGCTGCAGGCCGCGTTCACCACGCTGGAGCTGCGCGAGCTCGGCGACCTCGACGGGCTGCGCGACGTCGACGTGATCGTCGACCCGGCCGATCTGGCCGGCATCGGCGACGACGACCTCGAGGCCGCCGACCGGACCGTCCGCAACAACATCAAGGTGCTGCGCGAGTTCGCCGAGCGCGGCGACCGCGGCGCGCCGCGGCGGATCGTCTTCCGGTTCTTCACCTCGCCGATCGAGATCCGCGGCGGGGACCGGGTGGAGTCGATCGTGCTGGGCCGCAACGAGCTGGTCACCGATCCGAACGGCCGCATCGTGGCCAAGGACACCGGTGCCCGCGAGGAGCTGCCGACCCAACTGGTGGTCCGCGCCGTCGGCTACCGCGGCATGCCCACCCCGGGCCTGCCGTTCGACGACCGCACCGGCACCATCCCGCACACCGACGGCCGGGTGGCCGGCAGCCGCAACGAGTACGTCGTGGGCTGGATCAAGCGCGGGGCCTCCGGGGTGATCGGCACGAACAAGAAGGACGCCCAGGACACCGTCAACACCCTGCTGGCCGATCTGCGCGGCCGCGAGCTCGCCGACGTCGGACCCGACCACGCGGCGGAACTCGCCGAGTGGCTACGGACCCGCCAGCCGATGCTGGTCACCGGCGAGCAGTGGCGCCAGATCGACCGCCACGAGCGCGAGTCCGGGCTGCGGGCCGGCCGGCCCCGGATCAAGATCGCCAGCGTGGCCGAGCTGCTGCGCGTCGGTCACGGCTGAGCCGGCGCCTCCGGCGGGGCGAACGCCCACTTGTCCGGGTTGTTCGGGGCGTAGACCACCGGGATCAGGTCCCCCATCTTCGGCCACTGGTTCACGTCGACGACCATGCGCTGGTAGACGACGTGCTCGTGCACGGTGGGGCCGGTGATCACCCCGGTGATGGTGACGAACTGCTCGCCCTGCGCGTCCGGGCGGGGGCTGACCCCGGTCACCAGCAGGGTGCCGTGCGCCATGTCGGGTCCCACGCCGCGCCGGCGCATGATCCACGGGGCGGCGAGCACCGCGATCGCCCCGACCAGCACCAGCAGCACGACGAATTCCCACACACGGCCATGGTAGGACTGCTCGCATGCAATCCGACCAGATCGACTACTCCGCCGATGTCACCCTCGCGCTGCGGCTGGCCGACCGGGCCGACGCGCTGACCATGGACCGGTTCGGTGCGCTGGACCTGCGGGTGGAGCACAAACCCGACCTGACCCCGGTCACCGACGCCGACCGGTCGGCGGAGGCCCGGCTGCGGGAGCTGCTGGCCGCCGAACGGCCGGACGACCCGGTGCTGGGCGAGGAGTACGGCGGTGACGCGGTGTTCAGCGGCCGGCAGTGGGTGATCGACCCGATCGACGGGACGAAGAACTTCGTCCGCGGTGTGCCGGTGTGGGCGACGCTGATCGCGTTGCTGGTCGACGGGGTGCCGGTGGTCGGCGTGGTGAGCGCGCCCGCGCTGGCCCGGCGGTGGTGGGCCGGCACCGGGCAGGGCGCGTACACCGCGTTCGGCGGCGGCGAGCCGCGCCGGATCTCGGTGTCGGCGGTGGCCGAGCTCGACGCCGCGAGCCTGTCGTTCTCCAGCCTGTCCGGCTGGGCCGACCGCGGGCTGCGGGACCGCTTCATCGCCCTGACCGACGCGGTGTGGCGGGTGCGGGGGTTCGGCGACTTCTTCTCCTACTGCCTGCTGGCCGAGGGCGCGGTCGACATCGCCGCCGAACCCGAGGTGAACCTGTGGGATCTGGCCGCCATCGACGTCGTGGTGCGGGAGGCGGGCGGCAGCTTCACCAACCTCGACGGCGTCCCCGGGCCGCACGGCGGCTCGGCGGTGGCGACCAACGGCCGGCTGCACCGGGCGGTGCTGGGGCTGCTGGGCGGCTCCTGAGCCCGCCGCACTGTGAGGTGCGGCACACCTTACTCCAGAGTCAGTTCCGCTACCTTACTCTGGAGTCAGATCCGCGTATCCGCACGCACCTTCAGTGAGGCAGCCAACATGACCAACACCCTGCCGTCGAAGAACACCGCCCGCCGCCGGCGCCGGCGCACCGGCCCGGAAAGCGCCGTCGGCCTGCAGCGGCACAAGCGGACCCCGACCGACATCGGGCTGGCGATCATCACGCCGCTGGTCGGCCAGGAGTTCCTGGACCGCTACAACCTGCGCGACCCGCTCAACAAGGGGCTGCGCTACGGCGTCAAGACCGTGTTCTCCGCCGCCGGCGCGACCAACCGGCAGTTCAAGAAGATCAAGGGCCTGGCCGGCGGGCCGACCCGGCTGGCGCCCAACGGCGACCGCTCCGGCTCGGACCTGTTCGACCTCACCCCCACCGACGAACAGCAGATGATCGTCGACACGGTCCGGGAGTTCGCCGCCGAGTACCTGCGCCCGGCCGCCCGCGAGGCCGACGACGCCACCACCTACCCGCCCGATCTGATCGACAAGGCCGCCGAGCTCGGCATCACCGCGATCAACATCCCGGAGAACTTCGACGGCATCGCCGCCCACCGCAGCACGGTCACCACCGCGCTGGTCGCCGAGGCGCTCGCCTACGGCGACATGGGGCTGGCCCTGCCGATCCTGGCCCCGGGCGGGGTGGCCGCCGCGCTGACCCACTTCGGCAGCGCCGACCAGCAGGCCACCTACCTGCCGGCGTTCGCCGGCGAGCACGTGCCGCAGGCCTGCGTGGCGATCGCCGAACCGCAGCCGCTGTTCGACCCGACCGCGCTGCGCACCACCGCGACCCGCACCCCGAGCGGGTACCGCCTCAACGGGGTCAAGTCGCTGGTGCCGGCCGCGGCGAACGCCGAGCTGTTCATCGTCGGCGCCCAACTCGACGGCCGGCCCGCGCTGTTCATCGTCGAGTCGTCCACCCCGGGGGTGTCGGTGAAGGCCGACCCGAGCATGGGGCTGCGGGCCGCCGCGCTCGGCCAGCTCGAACTCAACGACGTCACGGTCGGTCTCGACGCCCGGCTCGGCGAGGACGAGGCGACCGACGAGGACTACACCGAGACCGTCGCGCTGGCCCGGCTGGGCTGGGCCGCGCTGGCCGTCGGCACCGCGCATGCGGTGCTCGACTACGTGGTGCCCTACGTCAAGGAGCGGCACGCCTTCGGCGAACCGATCGCCCACCGCCAGTCGGTGGCGTTCATGTGCGCCAACATCGCCATCGAGCTCGACGGGCTGCGCCTGATCACCTGGCGGGGCGCCGCCCGCGCCGAGCGGGGCATGACCTTCGCCCGGGAGGCGGCGCTGGCCAAGCGGTTCGCCACCGACAAGGGCATGCAGATCGGGCTGGACGGCGTGCAGCTGCTCGGCGGCCACGGCTACACCAAGGAGCACCCGGTGGAACGGTGGTACCGCGATCTGCGGGCCATCGGCGTCGCCGAGGGCGTGGTCGTTCTCTAGAAAGGCTTTCCCGCAATGGCAATCAATCTCGAGCTTCCCAAGAAGCTGCAGGCGGTCGTCGAGAAGGGGCACCAGGGTGCCGCCGAGATGCTGCGCCCGATCTCGCGCAAGTACGATCTCGCCGAGCACGCCTACCCCGTCGAACTCGACACGCTGGCCGACCTTTTCGAGGGCATCTCGGAGGCCAAGACCATCTCCTTCGCCGGCGCCGAGGCGTTCCGCGACGACACCAAGCCCAAGGAGAAGAAGGAGGCGGTCAACGGCGGCAACATGTCCGCCGTGCTGAACGTCATCGAGATCAGTTGGGGCGACGTGGCATTGATGCTGTCGGTGCCCCGGCAGGGGCTCGGCAACGCGGCGATCAACAGCGTGGCCACCCCCGAGCAGCTCGAGCGGTTCGGCAAGAACGTCTGGGCCGCGATGGCGATCACCGAGCCGGGTTTCGGCTCGGACTCGGCGGCGGTCTCGACCACCGCGGTGCTCGACGGCGACGAGTACGTGATCAACGGCGAGAAGATCTTCGTCACCGCCGGGTCGCGGGCCAGCCACATCGTGGTGTGGGCGACGCTGGACAAGTCCAAGGGCCGCGCGGCCATCAAGTCCTTCGTGGTGCCACGGGACCACCCGGGTGTGACGGTCGAACGGCTCGAGCACAAGCTCGGCATCAAGGCCTCCGACACCGCGGTGATCCGCTTCGACAACGTCCGGATCCCCAAGGAGAACCTGCTCGGCGACCCCGAGATCCATGTGGAGAAGGGGTTCGCCGGGGTCATGGAGACCTTCGACAACACCCGTCCCGTGGTGGCCGGCATGGCGGTCGGCGTGGCCCGCGCCGCGCTGGAGGATCTGCGCAGGATCCTCACCGACGCCGGGATCGAGATCTCCTACGACAAGCCCGCGCACGCCCAGGCCGCCCCGGCCGCGGAGTTCCTGCGGATGGAGTCGGACTGGGAGGCCGCCTACCTGCTGACGCTGCGGGCCGCCTGGATGGCCGACAACGACACGCCGAACTCCAAGGAGGCGTCGATGGCCAAGGCCAAGGCGGGCCGGATGGCCAGCGACATCACCCTCAAGGCGGTGGAGTTGGCCGGCACGCTGGGCTACTCCGAGCAGACCCTGCTGGAGAAGTGGGCGCGCGACAGCAAGATCCTCGACATCTTCGAGGGCACCCAGCAGATCCAGCAGCTGGTGGTGGCCCGCCGGTTGCTCGGGCTCACCTCGGCCGAGCTGAAGTAGCCCGACCGTTGCGCCCGGCGGCCGGCGCGCCCACGCTGGGGGCATGGACCCCGACGGCTACGCCGCGTTTCTGCCCGAGCGCTACCGGTCGGCGGTGTTCGAGCCGGTGCACGACCACTGGGACGCGCCGGGCGTGCGGGTGCACCTCGCCCGCGTCCCGCGTCCGCAAGCGCCCGCCCGGCTGCTGATCCTGCACGGCGCCGGCGGGCACTCGGGTGCGCTGTGGCCACTGGCGGCGCTGGCCGCCGGTGCCGGGTTCGAGGTGCTCGCCCCGGACCTGCCGCCCTACGGGCGCACCGTCGCCGCCGATCCCGCCGCGGTGCGCTACCCGGACTGGGTGGCGCTGGTCTGCGACCTGGTGCGGGCCGAGCGGGCCGCCGACGGCCGGCCGCTGGCGGTGCTCGGCGCGAGCATGGGCGGGCTGCTGGGCTATGAGGTCGCCGCCCGCACCGGCCTGGTTGACCACGTGCTGGCCACCTGCCTGCTGGACCCGACCGATCCGGCGGCGCGCCGCGCGGCGATGCGACGGCCCGGGCCGGCCGGCCCCGCCCCGGCGCTGGCACGGGCGGCCGCGCGGGTGGCCGGCCGGGTGCGCATCCCGATCCGGTGGGTGGTCGACATCGCGGCGATGAGCCGTAATCCGGCGCTGTCGCGGCGGTGTGCCACCGATCCGCGCGGCGGTGGGGTGCGGGTGCCGGTCGGGTTCCTGGCGTCCTGGCTGACCTTCGCCCACACCCCGCCGGAGCGGTTCACTGCGGCCCCGGTGACGCTGGTGCACCCGGCCCTTGACGCCTGGACCCCGCCGGAGTTGAGTGTCGGCTTCGTGCAACGGATTCCGTCACGCACCCAGGTGGTGCTGTTGGAGGAATGCGGTCACTTCCCGGTCGAGGAGCCCGGGCTTTCGCAGCTTGTGGACACCCTGGCGCGGGTGTCCGGCGAGCTCGCCGGGTCGGCCGCACCACCGGCGCCGTAACGGTCGGCGCCCCGGCCGACCGGTCCCCGGAACGACGCGAGCGGGCCGGTGGCCTCCCGGCCACCGGCCCGCCCACGAACCGGATCAGAGCAGGTGCTGCTGCAGGTCGGGGATCATCTGCTGCAGCTGCGCACCCCAGTACACCCAGGTGTGCGTGCCGTCGGGCGGGAAGTTGAACACCCCGTTGTGCCCACCGGCGGCGATGTAGTTGTCCCGGAAGGTGATGTTGGTGCGGATGGTCAGCCCCTCCAGGAACTCCGCGGGCAGACCGCCGCCGCCGAGCTCACCCGGCCGGCCGCTGCCGCAGTAGACCCAGATGCGGGTGTTGTTCTCCACCAGCCGCGGGATCTGCACCATCGGGTCGTTGCGCAGCCACGCCTCGCTGCCGCCCGGGCCCCACATCGGATCGGGGCTGTAGCCGCCGGCATCCCCCATCGCCAGGCCGATCAGCATCGGCCACCAGCCCTCGGACGGGTTCAGGAAGCCCGACAGCGAGGCGGCGTAGGTGAACTGGTTCGGGTGGTAGGCGGCCAGGATCAGCGACGAGGAACCCGCCATCGACAGCCCCACCGCGGCGTTGTTGGTCGACCGCACGTTGCGGTTGGCGGCCAGCCACTGCGGCAGCTCGGAGGTCAGGAAGGTCTCCCACTTGTAGGTCTGGCAGCCGTTGTGGCCGCAGGCCGGGCCGTACCAGTCGGTGTAGAAGCTGGACTGGCCGCCGACCGGCATCACCGCCGACAGCCCGGAGTCCAGGAACCACTCGAACGCCTGCGTCTCGAGGTCCCAGCCGTTGTAGTCGTCGCGGGCACGCAGACCGTCGAGCAGGTAAACCGCCGGCGAGCCGGGACCACCGCTCTGGAACTGGACCTTGATCTCACGTCCCATCGACGGCGACGGCACCATGAGGTACTCGACCGGCAGCCCGGGGCGGGAGAACGCGCCCGCGGTGGCGGACCCACCGGCGAGGGCCACCGCACCGGGCAGCAGCAGTGCCACGACTGCGGCGACCGAGAACCGGCGCGCCCAACGGCTACGCAGTTTGTCCAGGAACGTCATAGACCATCCATTCATCGTTCGACCGCTCCCGACACCGTGACGACTGCACAGGCGCGGGCACATATCACACTTGTCGCGTCAGCAGTAAAACACGCGACCAGCCGTCCAGAAACCCCCCTGCCCCCATCCCGGCCGGTTAGCTGCGAAAATGAAATATTTACGAGACTTACAATTCAAAGCCCCCCGGACCACGCCTGTCAACCCGTCACACAACCGTAAGCTGCGGCTCATGGCGCGGTCGCGGGATTCGGAGAAAGCGCAGGTCAACGGGAGACTGACCGAGGACGACTGGCTGCGTGCCGGCTTCGAGCTGCTCGCCGAATCCGGCATCGGGGCGCTCAAACTCGACCGCCTCTGCGAGCGACTGCGGGTCACCAAGGGCAGCTTTTATTGGCATTTCGACTCAATGGCCGGTTATCGGCGCCGACTGGTGGCGGCCTGGGGCGATTTGCGCGACGAGGACCGGCGCGACGTCGATCGGCTCGGCACCCTGCCGCCGCGGCAGCGGCTCGCGCGGATGATGGCGATCCTGACCAGCCCACGGCACTGGACGCTGGAGCGCGCGATGCGGGAGTGGGCGCGCACCGACCCGGCCGTGGCCGCCAGCGTGCGGGCGGCCGACCGGCGGGTGCTCGAGGCGGTGCGCCGGGCCTTCCTCGACCACGGCTTCGACGCCGAGGAGGCCGGTCTGCGCGCCGACGCCACCTTCGCGGCCGGGGTGGGGTTCCTGCACCTGTCCGGCGAGCGGCCCGGACCCGCGGCCGCGCCCCGCTGGGAGCGGTTCCTGGACCTCATGCTGCGCCCCTGAACCCGGGGTATCCATACAAAAAAGTATGGTAGCTTCCCGGCCATGCCGGTCACGCCCGAGTTCGTCCAGCGCCTCGCCGACCGTGCGGCCGAGGCCGAACAGCTGCGCCGCCTGCCCGACGCCACCGTCGCCGACCTGATCGCGTCCGGGCTCACCGAACTGCTCGTGCCCGCCCGCTTCGGCGGCCGCCAGGCCGACTTCCCGGCGATCCTGGACCCGGTGCGCCGGCTGGCGCACGGCTGCACGTCCAGCGCCTGGACCATCGGGTTCTTCGTGCTGCACAACTGGATGCTGGCGCTGTTCCCCGAGCAGGCCCAGCGCGAGGTGTTCGCCGACCGCCCGGTGCTGGCCCCGGCGCCGCTGGCGCCCAACGGCCGCGGCCTGCCCGCCGACGGCGGGGTGCGCATCAGCGGCCGGTGGTCGTGGGCCACCGGCATCATGCACGCCAACTGGGTGCTCGTCGGCGCGCTGTGCGGCCCCGACGACGGCATCTTCCCCGCCCTGGCACTGCTGCCGGCCGACCAGGTGCGCGTCGAGGACACCTGGCACACCGCCGGGATGCGCGCCACCGGCTCGGCCGATGTCGTGGTCGAGGACGTGTTCGTGCCCGAGCACCGGCTGCTGCACATCACCGACATCAACGCCGGCACCGCGCCCGGCGCGGCACTGCACGACGCGCCGACCTACCGCTGGCCGATGGTGCCCGCGCTGGCGCTGCTGGCCGCCATGCCCGCCCTGGGCAGCGCCGAACGGGTCACCGACCTGTTCGCCGAACGGCTCGGCGGCCGGGTGCTCGCCTACGAGGGCACCGCCCAGAAGGACAAGCCCATCGCCCAGGCCCATCTGGCCCGGGCCCGGGTGCGGATCCGCGCGCTGCACGGCCTGCTCGACGACACGGTGGGCCGGATCGAGGCCCTGGTCGCCGCCGGGACCGAGGTGCCCAGGCAGGTGCGTGCCGACACCCGACTGGCCGCGGCGCACATCGTGCACGAGTCCCGGTCGGTGATCGCCGATCTGGTGGCCGCCTCCGGGGCGAGCGCGCAGTTCCTGTCGCACCCGATGCAGCGGTACAAGCGCGACGTCGACGTGCTGGCCGGGCATGTGGCGTTCGACTACGACACCGCCCGCGAACTGGCCGGGGCCCTGGAGCTCGGCCTGCCGGTCTCCCCCTTCGCCCTCATCTGACCCACCCGCGAGCCGACGCGCGCCGCCTGAACCGGCCGCGACAGCGGTGTACGCGACTGCTCGGCGGAGAAAAAGGGGCAAACCGGCCCCGCGGACCGGTACATCGAAGTAAAACTGAAGTCAGTTTCACTTTCTGTACCTGAGGAGGCCCCGATGGAATCGTTCGTCCAGCTGCGCAAGGGGCGCACGCCGCGGCGGATGCACGCCGACCTCGACGGGCTCAAGGACGACGAGCTCGGCCGCGGCGGGTTCACCGGCCGCACCGCCAGCCTGTACCGCCGCAACGATCCGACGGCGTTCCGCGCCGAGGGCCCGCTGCGCCCGGTCGACGTGCTGGCCGGCCAGCTCGAACCGTCCGACGCCACCGACCCGGCCGGCTCCCCGCTGCTGCTGTTCAGCAACCCCGACTGCCGGATCTCGCTGAGCCGGCGCAGCGCCGAGATGCCCTTCCACGTCCGCCACGTCGACGGCGACCTGCTGTGCTTCGTACACACCGGCTCCGGGCGGATCGAGACCGAGTTCGGCCCGCTGTCCTACCGGGTGGGCGACTGGATCTACCTGCCCAAGGCGTGCACCTGGCGCCAGCTGCCGGAGTCCGCGACCACCCTGCTCATGATCGAGGCCACCGACGAATTCCGCGTTCCCCCACCGGGATACCTCGGCCGGCACTTCCCGTTCGACCCCTCGCAGGCGCGCGTCCCGGACCCCGAACCGCTGGAATCCGACGGCCGCGACGAGTACGTGGTGCGGCTGGTGCACGAGGGCGGACCGACCACCCTGTACTACCGGCACCACCCGCTGGACGTCGAGGGCTGGCAGGGCGACAACTTCCCCTTCACGTTCAACATCGAGGAGTACAACGTGGTGACCTCGGCCCGGGTGCACCTGCCGCCGACGGTGCACCTGTTCATGCAGGCCACCGGCGTGTACGTGATGAACTTCCTGCCCCGGCCGGCCGAGAGCGTGCCGGGCACCGAGCGGATGCCGTGGTACCACCGCAACGTCGACTACGACGAGATCGCGTTCTTCCACGGCGGCTCGCTGTACGGCATCCCGATGCCGCCCGGGCTGATCAGCCACGCCCCGCAGGGCGTGCACCACGGCGCCCCGGAGAAGGCCCGGGAACGCTCCCGCCGCAAGTTCGACGAGTACGACAGCGTGGACTGGCAGGTCATCGCGATCGACACCCGCCGCCGGCTCGTCCCCTCCCCCGAAGTTCTGGCCAACGACCTGGGGCAGCACCAGTGACCAAGTACGAATACGACCGCATCCCGTATCTCATCGCCTACCAGAACGATTCGCGGGTCCGCGACGTCTACGGCGGCGTCGCCGAGCTGGTGGTGCTGGAAAGCCACCTGCTCAAGCCGCGCAACCGGCCGTCGGACACCGTGCTGGTGTTCATGCACCCGATCGGCGGCGGCGCCTATCTGCCGATGATCAACGCGCTGGCCCGCGCCGGCCACCACGTCATCTACTGCAACAGCCGGTTCCGCGGCACCGACTCCGCACTGCTGATGGAGAAGGTGGTGCAGGACCTCGGCGAGTGCGTCAAGGACGCCAAGCAGCGGCTCGGCTACGACAGGGTGGTGCTGGCCGGCTGGAGCGGGGGCGGTTCGCTGTCGGTGTTCTACCAGCAGCAGGCCCAGCACCCGACGGTCACCGCCAGCCCGTCCGGCGACGGCCCGGACCTGACCGCGCTCGGGCTGATCCCGGCCGACGGGCTGATGCTGCTGGCCGCCCACATCAGCCGGCACGGCACGCTGACCGAGTGGCTCGACGCGTCGATCCTCGACGAGTCCGACCCGACCAAACGCGATCCCGAACTCGACCTGTACAACCCGGACAACCCCAACCAGCCGCCGTACACCCAGGAGTTCCTGGAGCGCTACCGCAGCGCACAGATCGCCCGCAACCGCCGGATCACCGCCTGGGTCAAGGACAAGCTCGCCGAGCTGAAGGCGCAGGGCCGACCCGACGAGGAGTTCTGCTTCGTGGTGCACGGCACCATGGCCGACCCGCGCTGGCTGGATCCCACCGTGGACCCGAACGAACGCCAACCGGGCACCTGCTACCTCGGAGATCCGAAGGTGGTGAACATGAGCCCGGTCGGGCTGGCCCGGTTCTGCACGCTGCGCAGCTGGCTGTCGCAGTGGAGCTACGACGACGCCAACGCCGACGGCATCCGGTGCGGCCGCGACATCGCCGTGCCGACCCTGGTGATCGGTAATCTGGCCGACGACGCCTGCACCCCCAGCCACACCCGCAGGCTCTACGAGGCGATCGGCCACCCGGACAAGGAGATGCACGAGATTCCCGGCGCGAACCACTATTACGCGGGTCCCGACCAGCGGGACAAACTCCGTCAGGCGGTCGGCATCGTGACCGACTGGCTGGCCCGGCACGGTTTCGGGGAGGCGGCATGACGGTCGCCGGCCCGCTCGACGGTATCCGTGTGCTCGAGCTCGGCACCCTGATCGCCGGGCCGTTCGCCGGGCGACTGCTCGGCGACATGGGTGCGGAGGTGCTCAAGATCGAGCCTCCGGGCCAGCCGGATCCGCTGCGCACCTGGGGGCAGGCCGAACTCGACGGGCACCGGTTCTTCTGGACGGTGCAGGCCCGCAACAAGAAGGCCATCACCCTGGACCTGCGCAAGCCGGCCGGCCGGGAGCTGTTCCTGGAGCTCGTCGAACGCTCCGACGTCGTGGTGGAGAACTTCCGGCCCGGCACGCTGGAACGCTGGGAACTCGGCTACGACGTGCTGTCCCAACGCAATCCGGGCCTCATCCTGGTGCGGGTGTCCGGTTACGGACAGACCGGGCCGGACGCGCACAAGCCCGGCTACGCCTCGGTCGCCGAGGCGGCCAGCGGGCTGCGCCACCTCAACGGGTTCCCGGGCGGGCCGCCGCCGCGGCTGGCGCTGTCGCTGGGCGACACCCTGGCCGGCATGTTCGCCGCCCAGGGCGCGATGGCCGCGCTGTACCGCCGCACGGTCACCGGCCGCGGCCAGGTGGTCGACGCCGCGCTGACCGAATCCTGCCTGGCGGTACAGGAGTCGACCATCCCCGACTACGACATCGGCGGGGTGGTGCGCGGCCCGTCGGGCACCCGGCTGGAGGGCATCGCGCCGTCGAACATCTACCGGGCGGCCGACGGCAGCTGGGTGGTGATCGCGGCCAACCAGGACACCGTGTTCCGCCGGCTGTGCGCCGCGATGGGCCGGCCCGAGCTGGCCACCGACGAGCGGTTCGTCGACCACCTCGCCCGCGGCCGCAACCAGGACGAGCTGGACCGCATCATCGGCGAGTGGGCCGCCGGGCGGCAGCCCGCCGAGATCATCGAGACGCTCACGGCCGCCGGGGTGATCGCCGGCCCGATCAACACCGTCGCCGAGGTGTTCGAGGATCCGCAGCTGCGCGCCCGCGGGATGATCGCCGACCACTTCGACGAACGCGTCGGCCGCAACGTCAAGGGCCCGGGCGTGGTGCCGGTGCTCTCGGAGACGCCCGGCACCATCCGCAACGCCGGGCCGGCCCGGCCCGGGCAGCACAACGAGGAGGTCTACCGCGGGTTGCTCGGCAAGTCCGCCGAGGAGCTGGCGCGGCTGCAGGCCGAGGGGGTGATCTAGGTGCAACTGCCGCAACGGGTGACGATCCGCGAGGTCTGTCTGCGCGACGGACTGCAGATCGAGACCCCCATCCCGTTGGAGGCCAAGCTCGAACTGCTGGCCGCGGTGGCGGCCACCGGGGTGCGCGAGGTCGAGGTCACCGCCTTCGTGTCGCCGACCAAGGTGCCCGCGCTGGCCGACGCCGCCGAACTCGCCGCACACCTGCACGAGTTCGGCGACATCGCCTTCTCGGCACTGGTGGCCAGCCCCAACGGTGCGCGCCGCGCGGTCGCGGCCGGGCTGCGCTCGATCGAGTACGTGGTCTCGGCGGCCGACGCCCACAGCCGCGCCAACGTGGGCCGCGACACCGCCGAGGCGGCCGCGGCGATCGCCGACATCGCGACCATCGCCCACGACGCCGGGGCGACCCTGGAGGTCATCGTCGCCACCGCGTGGGACTGCCCGTTCGACGGGCCCACCCCGGCGCAGCGGGTGCTGCGCGTCGTCGACACCGCGGTGGCCGCCGGGGCGGACCGGATCGCGATCGCCGACACCATCGGCACCGCCACCCCCGGCCGGGTGACCGAGCTCATCGAGGCGGTGCGGCCGCGGATCGGCGACCTGCCGCTGGGCGCGCACTTCCACAACACCCGCGGTTCCGGGCTGGCCAGCGCGTGGGCGGCCGTCTGCGCCGGGGTGACCCGGCTGGACGCCTCGGTGGGCGGTCTGGGCGGCTGCCCGTTCGCCCCCGGGGCCAGCGGCAACATCGCCACCGAGGACCTGGTGTACCTGCTGCGCGACAGCGGTGTCGCCGTCGACGTCGACCTCGGAAAGGCGATCGAGGCGGCGGCGGTGGCGCGCCGGCTGGTCGGCCACGACCTGCCCAGCGCGCTGCTGCGCGCCGGGGACCGGAAACTCGGCTGAGCCGGCCATGACCGGCCCCGCCGCCCCGCGGCCGCTGAGCCCGAAGGGCCGTCAGACCCGGCTGGCCATCGAGCAGGCGGCCCGGAAGTTGTTCGCCGAGCGTGGGTTCCACGGCACCACGCTGGCCGACATCATGTCCGCGGCGGGCAAGAGCCCGGCGGCGTTCTACCGCTATTTCGCCGACAAGGAGGATCTGCTCGCCGCGCTGGCCGAGGCGTTCCTGCGCGACGTGCTCACCCCGACCGGTCCGCGCATGCGGATGCCGGACTCCCCCGACGACGACGAGTTCTTCACCGCGGTGGTGACCGGCTACTGGAACGTCTTCAAACAGAACATCGGGATCATGATCGCGGTGGCCCAACTGGCCGCCACCCAGCCCCGGTTCGCCGACGTGCAGGACCGGTTCCGGCGGTTCGGGGCGGACATCTTCGCCGCCTCGGTGCGCCGCGCCCAGCAGCACGGCTACGCCGCCGGGCTGGACCCGGAGCACACCGCGGCGGCGTTCGCGTTGATGTTCGAGAACTTCACCGCGGTGTTCGTCGGCGGCTCCGGCATGGGCATCCGGATGAGCGACGCCGACGCCGTCCGGACCCTGGCGACGATCTGGAAAAGGACGCTGTACGGCGAGTAAGCGCCCGAACAAGGGAGATCACAATGGATTTCGAGCTTCCGGAGCACATCCCCGGCCTGCTGGCCGAGATGGACGCCTTCATCGAGGCCGAGATCGCACCGCTGGAGCGCGAACACATCCAGTACTTCGACCACCGCCGCGAGTACGCCCGCACCGACTGGGAGCACGACGGGGTGCCGCGCCGGGAGTGGGAGGACCTGCTCGACGAGATGCGCCGGCGCGCCGACGCCGCCGGCTGGCTGCGCTATGGCCTGCCGGCCCGCTACGGCGGCCGCGACGGCACCAACCTGGACATGGCGATCATTCGGGAACACTTGGCGCACAAGGGCCTCGGCCTGCACAACGACCTGCAGAACGAGTCGTCCATCGTCGGGAACTTCCCGCAGGTGATCATGATGGACCGGTTCGGCACCGAGGCGCAGAAGGCCGAGTGGATCGAGCCGATGATCACCGGCGAGCGCTCGATGGCGTTCGGCCTGACCGAGCCCGACCACGGCTCGGACGCCACCTGGCTGGAGACCCGCGCCGAACCCCGCGACGGCGGCTGGGTGATCAACGGCCGCAAGCGCTGGAACACCGGGGTGCACCGGGCCACCCACGACCTGATCTTCGCCCGCACCTCCGGTGAACCCGGCCAGGCCCGGGGCATCACCGCGTTCCTGGTGCCCACCGACGCGCCCGGGTTCTCGGTGCCCTACTACTGGTGGACCTTCAACATGCCCAGCGACCACGGCGAGGTGGAGCTGCGCGACGTGTGGGTGCCGGCCGACGCGGTGCTCGGCGAGGTGGACCGCGGCCTGGAGGTGGCGCAGACCTTCCTGCACGAGAACCGGATCCGGCAGGCCGCGTCCAGCCTGGGGGCGGCCCAGTACTGCATCGACCGGGCGGTGGCCTACGCCAACGAGCGGGTGGTGTTCGGCAAGCCGCTGAGCGTCAACCAGGCGGTGCAGTGGCCGCTGGTCGAGCTGCAGACCGAGGCGCAGATGGTGCGGCTGCTGGTCTACTACGCGGCCTGGCACCTCGACCTCAACCACCACATGGAGGTCTCCGACAAGGTGTCGATGGCCAACTACCGGGCCAACCGGCTGGTGTGCGAGGCCGCCGACCGGGCCATGCAGGTACACGGCGGGGTGGGCTACAGCCGGCACGAGCCGTTCGAGCACATCTACCGCCACCACCGCCGGTACCGGATCACCGAGGGCGCCGAGGAGATCCAGATCCGGCGGGTGGCCCAGCGGCTGTTCGGCTTCGGCAGGCGCTGATGGGGCGGGCAGCGACGGACGGCGCCGGACTCGCCCCGCGGCTGGCCGAGGTGCTCACCGCGGCACACGGCCACCCGGTGCGCGTCGAGCGGCTGCACCGGCTCACCGGCGGGGCCAGCCGCACCACCTGGTCCTTCGACGCGGTCGGCGACGCCGGCCGGGAGGCGCTCATCCTGCGCACCGGGGCCGCCGACGACGTCCACGCGAGCATGGAACTCGAGGCCGCCGTACAGCGGCGTGCCGCGGCGGCCGGCGCGCCGGTGCCGCGGATCGTGACCGCCGACGACTCCCCCGCCGCGCTGGGCGAGCCCTACCTGGTCTGCGGTGCGGTGGCCGGCGAGACAATCGTGCGCCGCATCCAGCGCCGGCTCGACGACGCCGGGCGGGCCCGGCTGCTGCGGCAGTGCGCGGCCGCGCTGGCGGCGATCCACCGCGCCGACCCGGCCGGGCTGCCGCTGCCGCACACCGACCCGTTCACCGAGTGGCGGCGGCGCTGGGACGAGATGGGCGAGACCAACGCGACCTTCGAGTGGGCGTTCCGGCGGCTGGCCGCCGAGCGGCCGGATCCGTCCCCGCCGGTGCTGGTGCACGGCGACTTCCGGATGGGCAACCTGATCGTCGACGACGACGGGCTGGCCGCGGTGCTGGACTGGGAGCTGGTGCACCGCGGCGAGCGCTACGAGGACCTGGCCTGGTTCTGCATCCGGGCCTGGCGGTTCGGCGCCCCGGAGCGGCTCGGCGCCGGCGGGCTGGGCGGCGTCGAGGCGTTCCTGTCGGTCTACGAGCAGGCCGCCGGGGTACCGGTGGACCGCGCCGCCTTCCGCTGGTGGTTGACGGTCGCCACCCTGCAGTGGGGGGTGATCTGCCGCTACCAGGCCGAACGGCACCTGTCCGGGCAGACCCGCTCGGTGGAGCTGGCCGCCATCGGCCGACGGGTCTGCGAGACCGAATGGGATGTGCTGGACCTGTTGACCGGAGGCGGACCCCGATGAACTTCCACGGCCGGCCCACCGCCGCCGAGCTCGTCGCGGCGGTGGCGGAGTTCCTCGACAACGAGGTGCGGCAGGCCTGCGACGGTCGCTGGGAGCGCGGATCATCCGCTGGCCCGGTGGCGTTCCACGCCCGGGTGGCGGCCAACGTGCTGCGCATCGTCGAGCGCGAGCTGCTCGACGGCTCGGCCGGTGCGGTGGCCGCGGCGCTGGCCGCGCTGGGCTGCACCGACGAGCGGCAGCTGGCCGAGGCGATCCGGGCCGGTGCGCTCGACGACCGGGCCGACGAGGTGCTGGCGTGCCTGCGCACGCTGGTGCGCCACCGGCTCGCCGTCGCCCACCCCGGCTACGACGAGAACTGAGCCGCAGCCGCATCGGCGGACCGGGCCCCGACCGCGGCCCGGCGCAGTAGCATCGGCGGCGTGGCGCCGTTGCGCGTGCTGGTCTACAGCGACAACGCCGGGACCCGGGAGGCGGTGCGGCTGGCACTGGGCCGCCGGGTGCACCCCGAGCTGCCCGAGCTGGACTACGTCGAGGTCGCCACCGCCCCCATGGTGTTCGAGCACTGCAAACCCGGCGCCCCGCCGGTGGACCTGATCATCCTCGACGGGGAGGCCTCCCCCGCCGGCGGCCTGGGCGTGGCCAAGCAGCTCACGGACGAGCTCGACGACTGCCCGCCGGTGCTGGTGCTGACCGGCCGCGCCGACGACGCCTGGCTGGCGAACTGGTCGCGGGCGCAGGCCGCGGTGCCGCATCCGATCGATCCGATCCGGCTCGGCGAGGCAGTGGTGTCGCTGCTGCGCGCGCCGATCTCCTGACCCGGCATCCCGGACCGCAACGCTCACCGAATCCGCCTGCGCGCGTTGCTGTTTGGCCACCGAAGGCGCGCAGCGACCACCGTGCCGGGCGGTGGTGAAACATACTAACCAAAATGTGTGGCGGGAATCCCAAACCAGGCTAGGCTGTGTCTTGGCTCACACAACAGCCACGCGAGGGAGCGCTGAGCTCATGGACCTCTACACACCGATCCTGGTGCTGGGCGCGATCGCGGCCGTGTTCGCTGTGGTGTCGGTGGGCATCGCCGTGCTGATCGGTCCCCGCCGGTTCAACCGCGCCAAACTCGCCGCCTACGAGTGCGGGATCGAGCCGCTGCCGCCGCGTGCCGGCGCCGAGCGCGGGTTCGGCCAGCGCATGCCGGTCAAGTACTACCTGACCGCGATGCTGTTCATCGTCTTCGACATCGAGATCGTGTTCCTGTACCCGTGGGCGGTGGCGTTCGACCGGCTCGGGCTGTTCGCCCTGGTCGAGATGGTGCTGTTCATGGTCACGGTGTTCGTTGCCTATGCCTACGTCTGGCGGCGGGGAGGCCTGTCGTGGGCCTAGAGGAACAGCTGCCGGGCGGCATCCTGCTGACCACGGTCGAGAAGATCGCCGGCTACGTGCGCAAGGGCTCGCTGTGGCCGGCCACCTTCGGGCTGGCCTGCTGCGCGATCGAGATGATGGCCACCGCCGGCCCCCGGTTCGACATCGCCCGGTTCGGCATGGAGCGGTTCTCGGCCACCCCGCGGCAGGCCGACCTGATGATCGTCGCCGGCCGGGTGAGCCAGAAGATGGCGCCGGTGCTGCGCCAGATCTACGACCAGATGGCCGAACCGAAATGGGTGCTGGCGATGGGCGTGTGCGCCTCCTCCGGCGGCATGTTCAACAACTACGCGGTGGTCCAGGGGGTCGACCACGTGGTGCCGGTGGACATCTACCTGCCCGGCTGCCCGCCGCGGCCGGAGATGCTGCTGCACGCGATCCTCAAGCTGCACGAGAAGATCGCCGAGATGCCGCTCGGCGTGCACCGCGACGAGGTGATCCGGGAGACCGAGCGGGCGGCCCTGGCGGGGGTACGGAAGTGACCGGCCGCGGCGACCCGGAGATCATCCGTTGGCGCCGCGGCATGTTCGGCAACACCGACAGCGGCGACACCTCCGGCTACGGCCGGCTCGTCGACCCGGTGGCGTTGCCCGGCGGCACCGAACCGCCCTACGGCGGCTGGTTCGACGAGGTGGTGGAGGCGCTGGCGAACGCCCTGGGCGAGCAGCGGTTCGGCGCCGCCGTGGAACGGGTGGTGGTGCACCGCGGGCAGTTGTCGCTGGACGTGAGCCGGGACCGGCTGCCGGTGGTGGCGCGCACGCTGCGCGACGACCCGGCGCTGCGGTTCGAGCTGTGCCTGGGGGTCAGCGGGGTGCACTATCCGCAGGACACCGGCCGGGAACTGCACGCGGTCTACCCGCTGATGTCGATCACCCACAACCGCCGGATCCGGTTGGAGGTCGCCGCGCCGGACGCCGATCCGCACATCCCGTCGCTGTACCACGTCTACCCCACCGTCGACTGGCACGAGCGGGAGACCTACGACTTCTTCGGCATCGTCTTCGACGGCCATCCCGCGCTGACCCGCATCGAGATGCCCGACGACTGGGTGGGGCACCCGCAGCGCAAGGACTACCCGCTCGGCGGCATCCCGGTGCAGTTCCACGGCGCCACCGTCCCGCCGCCCGACCAGCGGAGGGCCTACAACTGATGACGCAGACGCACAGCCCGCGGGAGCGGGTGATCACGCTGGGCGGCCGGGACTGGGACGAGATCGTCGCGGCCGCCCGGGCCGCCGCCGACGCCGACGCGAGCGAGCGGATCGTGGTCAACATGGGCCCGCAGCACCCGTCCACGCACGGCGTACTGCGGCTCATCCTGGAGATCGAGGGCGAGACGGTCACCGAGGCCCGCTGCGGAATCGGCTACCTGCACACCGGGATCGAGAAGAACCTGGAGTTCCGCACCTGGACCCAGGGGGTCACCTTCGTGACCCGGATGGACTACCTGTCGCCGTTCTTCAACGAGACCGCCTACTGCCTCGGGGTGGAGGCGCTGCTGGGCATCACCGACGAGATCCCGGAGCGCGCCAACGTGATCCGGGTGATGCTGATGGAGTTCAACCGGATCTCCTCGCACCTGGTCGCGCTGGCCACCGGCGGCATGGAGCTGGGCGCGATGACCGCGATGTTCCTCGGGTTCCGGGAACGCGAGCTGATCCTGTCGCTGTTCGAGCACATCACCGGGCTGCGGATGAACCACGCCTACATCCGCCCGGGCGGGGTGGCCGCCGACCTGCCCGACGACACCGTGCGGCGGGTCCGGGAGCTGCTCGACCTGCTGCCGCGCCGGTTCCGCGACCTCGAGCACCTGCTCGACGAGAACCCGATCTGGAAGGCGCGCAACCAGGGCATCGGGTACCTGGACCTGACCGGCTGCATGGCGCTCGGGGTCACCGGCCCGGTGCTGCGCGCCACCGGCCTGCCGCACGACCTGCGCAGGGCGCAGCCCTACTGCGGCTACGAGCACTACGAGTTCGACGTGGTCACCGCCGACAGCTGCGACGCCTACGGCCGATACCGGATCCGGGTGCGGGAGCTGCACGAGTCGCTGAAGATCATCGAGCAGTGCCTGGACCGGCTGCGGCCGGGCCCGGTGATGATCGAGGACCGCAAGCTGGCCTGGCCGGCCGAGCTGGAGCTCGGCCCGGACGGGCTGGGCAACTCGCCCAGGCACGTCGCGGACATCATGGGCCGCTCCATGGAGGGGCTGATCCACCACTTCAAGCTCGTCACCGAGGGCTTCCGGGTGCCGCCCGGGCAGGTCTACACGGCGGTGGAGTCCCCGCGCGGCGAGCTCGGCGTGCACCTGGTCTCCGACGGCGGCACCCGCCCGTACCGGGTGCACTTCCGCGATCCGTCGTTCACGAATCTGCAAGCGGTCCCGGCGATGTGCGAGGGCGGCCTGGTCGCCGACGTGATCGCGGCGGTGGCGTCGATCGATCCGGTGATGGGAGGGGTGGACCGCTAGTGACGGCCGAGCGCTGCTATCCGCCCGAGGTGACCGCGCGACTGGACGCCGACGCGGCCGAGATCATCGCCCGCTATCCGCAGCCCCGGTCGGCGCTGCTGCCGCTGCTGCACCTGGTCCAGGCCGAGGACGGATACCTCACCCCGGCCGGGATCGCCTTCTGCGCAAGACATCTGGGCCTGACCGAGGCCGAAGTCGCGGCGGTCGCCACGTTCTACTCGATGTACCGGCGCACCCCCACCGGCGACTACCTGGTCGGGGTGTGCACCAACACGCTGTGCGCGGTGCTCGGCGGCGACGCGATCCTGGATGCGCTGCGGGAACACCTCGGCGTCGAGGTCGGCGAGACCACCCCGGACGGCAGGGTCACCCTCGAACACGTCGAGTGCAACGCCGCCTGCGACTACGCGCCGGTGGTGATGGTCAACTGGGAGTTCTTCGACAACCAGACCCCGGCGTCGGCCCGCGAGCTCGTCGACGCGCTGCGGGCCGGCAGACCACCCACGCCGGCCAGGGGCGCGGCGCCGTGCACGTTCCGCGAGACCGCCCGCATCCTGGCCGGCCTGTCCGACGGTCCCCCGCCCGACGCCGGCGGGCCCGGCCCGGCCACCCTGGCCGGGCTGCGGGTGGCCCGGGAGCGCGGCATGACCGCACCGGAGGGAGACGGCCTGCCATGACCCCGCTGACGCCCGTGCTGAGCCGGTTCTGGGACGAACCGCAGCCGTGGACGCTGGAGACCTACCGCCGCCACGGTGGGTACCGGGCGTTGGCGAAGGCGCTGGCGACGGATCCCGACGCGGTGATCGCCACCGTCAAGGACGCCGGGTTGCGCGGCCGCGGCGGGGCGGGCTTCCCCACCGGCACCAAGTGGTCGTTCATCCCGCAGGGCGACACCGGTGCGGCCGCCAAACCGCACTACCTGGTGGTCAATGCCGACGAGTCCGAACCGGGCACCTGCAAGGACATCCCGCTGCTGCTGACCACCCCGCACTTCCTCGTCGAGGGGGCGATCATCGCGGCCTACGCCATCCGGGCCCGGCACGCGTTCGTCTACCTGCGCGGCGAGGTGGTGCCGGCGCTGCGGCGGCTGCGGGCCGCGGTCGCCGAGGCCTACGCGGCCGGCTATCTCGGCCGCGACATCCTCGGCTCCGGCTACGACCTCGACCTGATCGTGCACGCCGGGGCGGGCGCCTACATCTGCGGTGAGGAGACCGCGCTGCTGGACTCGCTGGAGGGCCGGCGCGGCCAGCCCCGGCTGCGGCCGCCGTTCCCGGCGGTGGCCGGGCTGTACGCCTGCCCGACGGTGGTCAACAACGTCGAGTCGATCGCGAGCGTGCCGCCCATCCTGCTGCACGGTGTGGACTGGTTCCGCGCCATGGGGTCGGACAAGTCGCCCGGCTTCACGCTGTACTCGCTGTCCGGACACGTCACCCGGCCCGGCCAGTACGAGGCGCCGCTGGGCATCACGCTGCGCGAACTGCTGGACTACGCCGGCGGCATCCGCGCCGGGCACCGACTGAAGTTCTGGACCCCGGGCGGGTCGTCGACCCCGCTGCTGACCGCCGAACACCTCGACGTGCCACTCGATTACGAGGGCATGGCGTCGGTCGGGTCGATGCTGGGCACCAAGGCGCTGCAGATCTTCGACGAGACCACCTGCGTGGTCCGGGCGGTGGGCCGCTGGACCCGGTTCTACGCCCACGAGTCGTGCGGCAAGTGCACGCCCTGCCGGGAGGGCACCTTCTGGCTGGTGCAGATCTACGACCGGCTGGAGGCGGGTCGGGCCACCGCCGCTGACATCGACAAGCTCGGCGACATCGCCGACATGATCCTGGGCAAGTCGTTCTGCGCGCTCGGCGACGGCGCGGCCAGCCCGATCCTGAGCTCGCTGCGCCATTTCCGCGACGAGTACCTCGCGCACCTCGACGGCGGCTGCCCGTTCGACCCGCACGCGTCGACCGTGTTCGCCACCGAGGGGGTGGGCGTGTGACCACCGTGCGGCTGACCATCGACGGCGTCGAGGTCGACGTCCCGGAGGGCACCCTGGTCATCCGGGCCGCCGAACTCGCCGGCATCCGGATCCCGCGCTTCTGCGACCATCCGCTGCTGGACCCGGTGGGCGCCTGCCGGCAGTGTCTGGTCGAGATCGAGGGCCAGCGCAAGCCGATGGCGTCCTGCACCACCACGGTGCTGCCGGACATGGTGGTGCGCACCCAGTACACCTCGCCGGTCGCCGACGCCGCCCAGCGCGGGGTGATGGAGCTGCTACTGATCAACCACCCGCTGGACTGCCCGGTCTGCGACAAGGGCGGCGAGTGCCCGCTGCAGAACCAGGCGCTGGCCCACGGCCGCGCCGAAACCCGGTTCACCGACGTCAAACGCACCTTCCCCAAACCGATCCCGATCTCGGCACAGGTGCTGCTGGACCGCGAGCGCTGTGTGCTGTGCGCCCGCTGCACCCGGTTCTCCCAACAGATCGCCGGGGACCCGTTCATCGACCTGATGGAGCGCGGCGCGCAGCAGCAGGTCGGCATCGCCGCCGGCGAGCCGTTCGACTCCTACTTCTCCGGCAACACCGTGCAGATCTGCCCGGTCGGCGCGCTGACCGGTACCGCCTACCGGTTCCGGGCCCGCCCGTTCGACCTGGTGTCGGTGCCGAGCGTGTGCGAGCACTGCGCGTCGGGCTGCGCGCTGCGCACCGACCACCGGCGCGGCGTGGTGCTGCGCCGACTGGCCGGTGACGACCCCCAGGTCAACGAGGAGTGGAACTGCGACAAGGGCCGGTGGGCGTTCACCTACACCACGGTGGCCGACCGGATCACCACCCCGCTGGTGCGCGACACCGACGGCACGCTGCGCACCGCGTCCTGGTCGGAGGCGCTGGCCACCGCCGCGGCCGGGCTGGCGGCCGCGCGCGACCGGACCGGGGTGCTCACCGGCGGCCGGGTCACCCTGGCCGACGCCTACGCCTACGCCAAATTCGCCCGGATCGTGCTGGGCACCAACGACATCGACTTCCGCGTCCGGCCGCACAGCGACGAGGAGGCGGCGTTCCTGGCGGCGCACGTCGCGGGCCGCCCGGTGACGGTGACCTACGCCGACCTGGAGGCCGCCCCGGCGGTGCTGCTGGTCGGGTTCGAACCGGAGGAGGAGTCGCCGATCGTGTTCCTGCGGCTGCGCAAGGCGGTGCGCAACCGCGGGCTGCGGGTGACCGCGGTGGCCCCGCTGGCCAGCCCGGGGGTGCGCAAGCTGTCCGCCCGCCTGGTGCCGGCCCCGCCCGGCGGGGAGGCCGCCGCGCTCGACGGCCTGACCGCCGACGCCGACCTCGCCGCACCCGGCGCGGTGATCCTGGCCGGGGAACGGCTGGCCGGGCTGCCCGGGGCGTTGTCGGCGGTGGCGCGGTTGGCCGCCGCGACCGGGGCACGGCCGGCCTGGGTTCCGCGCCGCGCCGGGGAGCGCGGGGCGCTGGAGGCCGGGGCGCTGCCGGGGCTGCTGCCCGGCGGCCGTCCGGTCGACGACGCCGCGGCCCGCGCCGAGGTGGCCGCCGCGTGGCGGGTGTCCGACCTGCCCGCCGCACCCGGGCGCGACACCGCCGGCATCCTGGCCGCCGCCCGGGCCGGGGCGCTGACCGCCCTGCTGGTCGGCGGGGTGGAACCGGACGACCTGCCCGACCCGGCGGCCGCGCTGGCCGCCCTGGACGCGGCCGGGTTCGTGGTCAGCCTCGAGCAGCGGCACAGCGCGGTGACCGAACGTGCCGACGTGGTGTTCCCGGTCGCCCCGGTGGTGGAGAAGGCCGGGGCGTTCATGAACTGGGAGGGCCGGATCCGCTCCTTCGACGCCGCCCTGCGCAGCAGCGCCGGCAGCGACGCGCGGGTGCTGCACGTGCTGGCCGACGAGCTCGGCGTCGATCTGGGCCTGCCCACCGTCGAGGCCGCGACGGACGAGCTGACCGCGCTGGGCCGGTGGGCCGGCCCGCCGCCGCCCGGCCCCGACGTCGTCGGCCCGCCCCCGACCGTCCCCGGCCCGGGCCGGGCGGTGCTGGCCGGGTGGCGGATGCTGCTGGACGCCGGCCGCCTGCAGGACAACGAACCGCACCTGGCCGCCACCGCGCGCCGGCCGGTGGCGCGGCTGTCGGCGGCCACCGCCGCCGGGATCGGCGCCGCCGACGGCGACCCGGTCACCGTCGGCACCGACCGCGGCACGGTCACCCTCCCGCTGGAGGTCACCGACATGGTCGACGACGTGGTGTGGCTGCCGCTGAACGCACCGGGCACACCGGTGTACCGGCGGCTCGGGGTGAGTCCCGGTGCGGTGGTGGAGATCTCGCGGGGGCGGCCATGACGCATCCGGATCCCACGCTGTTCGGGCACGACCCGCTGTGGCTGATCGCCGCGAAGGCGGTGGGCGTCTTCGGGTTCCTGGTGCTGACCGTGCTGGCGGCCATCCTGATCGAGCGGAAGGTCCTGGGCCGCATGCAGATGCGCTACGGGCCCAACCGGGTCGGCCCGTTCGGGCTGCTGCAGTCGGTGGCCGACGGGGTCAAGCTGGCGCTCAAGGAGGGCCTGGTGCCGGCGGGTGCGGACAAACCCGTCTACCTGCTGGCCCCGGTGATCGCGGTGATCCCGGCGTTCATGGCGTTCGCGGTGATCCCGATGGGCCCGGCGGTCTCGGTGTTCGGCCACCGCACCCCGCTGCAGCTGACCGATCTGCCGGTCGCGGTGCTCTATGTCCTGGCGGTCACCTCGGTCGGGGTGTACGGGATCGTGCTGGCCGGCTGGGCGTCCGGGTCGACCTATCCGCTGCTGGGTGGACTGCGCTCCACCGCGCAGGTGATCTCCTACGAGATCGCGATGGCGCTGTCGTTCGTGGCGGTGTTCCTCTACGCCGGCACCATGTCGACCTCCGGCATCGTGGCCGCACAGGACGGTGTCTGGTTCGTGTTCCTGCTGCTGCCGTCCTTCCTGGTGTACGTCACGGCGATGGTCGGCGAGACCAACCGGGCGCCGTTCGACCTGCCCGAGGCCGAGGGCGAGCTGGTCGGCGGCTTCCACACCGAGTACTCGTCGCTGAAGTTCGCGATGTTCATGCTCGCCGAGTACGTGAACATGACCACGGTCTCGGCGCTGGCCACCACGCTGTTCCTGGGCGGCTGGCACGCCCCGTGGCCGATCAGCATGCTCGACGGCGCCAACGGCGGCTGGTGGCCGCTGCTGTGGTTCACCGCCAAGGTGTGGCTGTTCATGTTCGTGTTCATGTGGCTGCGCGCCACCCTGCCGCGGCTGCGCTACGACCAGTTCATGGCACTGGGCTGGCAGGTGCTCATCCCGGTGTCGCTGGTGTGGATCGTGCTGGTGGCCACCCTGGACGGGCTGCGCCTGCACGGCGGGCTGGGCTGGTCCGTCGGATTCACCAGCGCCGCGGCGATGTCGGTGCTGGTGCTCGTCGTGGCGGGGTGGCGGGTCCTCGCCGCCCGGGCCCGCCGGCCGGCGCCCGCACCGCCGCCGCCGGCCGGGGCGTTCCCGGTACCGCCGTTGCCGTCGAGGGAGAAGACCCATGCCTAAGTGGTGGGACGCCGTCGCCGGGTTCGGGGTGACCCTGGGGGCGATGTTCAAACGGCCGGTCACCGAACAGTATCCGGAGCGGCCCGGCCCGGTGGCCCCGCGCTACCACGGCCGCCACCAGCTCAACCGGTACCCGGACGGGCTGGAGAAGTGCATCGGCTGCGAACTGTGCGCCTGGGCCTGCCCGGCCGACGCGATCTACGTCGAGGGCGCCGACAACACCGAGACCGAGCGCTACTCCCCCGGCGAACGCTACGGCCGCGTGTACCAGATCAACTACCTGCGCTGCATCGGCTGCGGGCTGTGCATCGAGGCCTGCCCGACCCGAGCGCTGACCATGACCGACGACTACGAGATGGCCGACGACAACCGCACCGACCTGATCTGGGGCAAGGACCGGTTGCTGGCGCCGCTGCAGCCGGGGATGCGCCCGCCGCCGCACCCGATGGCGCCGGGCAGCACCGACGAGGACTACTACCTGGGCCGGGTCGGCGCCGAAACCCCGGAGGTCGCACCGTGACCGGGGAGGCGCTGGCGTTCTGGGGGCTCGGGGCGGTCGCGCTGGCCGGTGCCGTCGGCGTGGTCGCCGCGCGCAAGGCGGTGTACTCGGCGATGTTCCTGGCCGCCACCATGATCGCGCTCGCCGGGCTGTACCTGGCCCAGGACGCGATGTTCCTCGGGGTGGTGCAGGTGGTGGTCTACACCGGCGCGGTGATGATGCTGTTCCTGTTCGTGCTCATGCTGATCGGCGTCGACACCCCGGAGTCGCTGGTGGAGACGCTGCGCGGGCAGCGGGCGGCCACCCTGGCCGCCGGCCTCGGATTCGGCGTGGCACTGATCGCCGGGATCGGCACGGACTCCACCGCCGGGGTGGCCGGGCTGGACGCGGCGAACGCCGACGGCAACGTGGAAGGCCTTGCCGCGCTGATCTTCTCCCGCTACCTGTGGGCGTTCGAGTTGACCAGCGCGTTGCTCATCACCGCCGCCCTCGGCGCGATGGTGCTGGCGCACCGGGAGCGTTTCGACCGGCGCCGCACCCAGCGCGAGCTGTCCCAGCAGCGGTTCGCCCATCTCGAACACCCCACCCCGCTGCCCGCCCCCGGGGTGTACGCCCGGCACAACGCCGTCGACATCCCGGCCCGGCTGCCCGACGGCCGGCCCGCCGAGCTGTCGGTCAGCCCGATCCTGCGCAGCCGCGACCCGAACGGGGGCACCGGTGAGTCCTGAGCACTACCTGTACCTGTCGGCGCTGCTGTTCACCATCGGCGCGACCGGGGTGCTGCTACGGCGCAACGCCATCGTCATGTTCATGTGCGTCGAGTTGATGCTCAACGCGGTGAATCTGGCGCTGGTGACGTTCTCCCGGCTGCACGGCGGTCTCGACGGCCAGGTGGTCGCCTTCTTCACCATGGTGGTGGCCGCCTGCGAGGTGGTGGTCGGGCTGGCCATCATCATGGCGATCTTCCGCACCCGCCGGTCGGCGTCGGTCGACGATGCACACCTGCTGAGGCACTGATGATCTGGCCGCTCATCGCGATCCCCGCGGCCGGTGCGGCGGTGCTGCTGCTGGCGGGCCGGCGGGCCGACCGCTGGGGCCATCTGCTCGGCTGTGCCGCCGCCCTGGGGTCGTTCGCCGTCGGCGCGGTGCTGTTCGCCGGCATGCTGGGCCGCGACGCCGGGCACCGGACCGTGCACGAGGTGTTGTTCTCCTGGGTGCCGGTGGACGCGCTGCAGGTCGACTTCGGCCTGCAGCTCGACCAGCTGTCGATGTGCTTCGTGCTGCTGATCACCGGCGTCGGGTCGCTGATCCACATCTACTCGGTCGGGTACCTGGCCACCGATCCCGGCCGGCGGCGGTTCTTCGGGTACCTGAACCTGTTCCTGGCGGCGATGCTGCTGCTGGTGCTGGCCGACAACTTCCTCGGCCTCTACGTCGGCTGGGAGGGCGTCGGGCTGGCGTCCTATCTGCTGATCGGGTTCTGGTCGCACAAGCCCTCGGCGGCCGCCGCCGCCAAGAAGGCGTTCGTGGTCAACCGGGTGGGCGACATGGGCCTGGTGATCGCGCTGATGGTGATGTTCGCCGAGTTCGGCACCGTCTCCTACGCCGGCGTCTTCGCCGCCGCACCCACCGCCCCGGCGTCCGTGCTCACCGCGATCGGACTGCTGTTGCTGCTCGGCGCGTGCGGCAAGTCCGCACAGGTGCCGCTGCAGTCCTGGCTGGGCGACGCGATGGAGGGCCCGACCCCGGTGTCGGCACTGATCCACGCCGCCACCATGGTGACCGCCGGGGTCTACCTGATCGTGCGGTCCGGCCCGGTGTTCGACCTGGCGCCGACGGCGCAACTGGCGGTGGTCGCCGTCGGGGCGGTCACCCTACTGTTCGGGGCGGTCATCGGCTGCGCCAAGGACGACATCAAGAAAGCCCTGGCCGCATCGACGATGTCGCAGATCGGCTACATGATGCTGGCCGCCGGGCTGGGCCCGGCCGGGTACGCGTTCGCGATCATGCACCTGCTCACCCACGGGTTCTTCAAGGCCGGGCTGTTCCTCGGCGCCGGTTCGGTCATGCACGCGATGAACGACGAGGTGAACATGCGCCGCTACGGCGGCCTGCGCCGGGCGCTGCCGGTCACCTTCGCCACGTTCGGGCTGGGCTACCTGGCGATCATCGGGGTACCGCCACTGGCCGGGTTCTTCTCCAAGGACGCCATCATCGAGGCCGCGCTCGGCGCCGGCGGGGTCAGGGGCGTCGTCCTCGGCGGCGCGGCGATCCTCGGCGCCGGCATCACCGCCTTCTACATGACCCGCGTCATGCTGCTGACGTTCTTCGGCGAGCGGCGGTGGGCGCCCGGGGCGCACCCGCACGAGGCACCCGCGGTGATGACCGTGCCGATGGTGCTGCTCGCCGTCGGTTCGGTCGGCGCCGGGGCGGCACTGGCCGTCGGCGGGACCCTGCCCCGCTGGCTGGAGCCCGTCGTCGGGGGCCACGAGGCCCACCACGCCGTGCCGGCCTGGGTGGTCACCGGCGTCGTGCTGGCGGCGGTGGCCGCCGGGGTGGGGATCGCGGCACGGATGTACGCCGGCCGGCCGGTGCCCGAGTCACCGCCGCCGGGTTCGGCGTTGACCGTGGCGGCGCGCCGCGACCTGTACGGCGACGCCGTCAACGAGGCGGTGTTCATGCGCCCCGGCCGGCGCCTGACCGCGGCGCTGGTCACCGTCGACGAGCGGGGCGTGGAGGGGGTGGCGGCCGCGCTGGCCGCAGGGGTGGAGCGGATGTCCGGACTGCTGCGAGGGGTGCAGACCGGCTTCGCTCGCTCCTATGCGCTGTCGATGCTGGCCGGGGCGGCCCTGCTGGTCGCCGGGATCCTGGTGGTGCAACTGTGGTGAACGCGAACCTGCCGTGGTTGACGCTGCTGTGGGCGGTGCCGGTTGCCGGTGCCGGTCTGGTGCTGGCGCTGCCGGCGGCGCGGCGCGGCGCCGCCCGGTGGACCGCCCTGGCGGTGTCGCTGCTGGTGCTGGTGATCGCGCTGCTGCTCGCCGCCGGGTTCGACCCGGCCGGTGCCCGGTTCCAGTTCGTCGAATCGCACCGCTGGATCCCCTCGTTCGGGACCGGCTACCTCCTCGGCGTGGACGGCATCGCGCTGGCGCTGGTGGTGCTCTCCGCGGTGCTGGTGCCGCTGCTCGTGGTCGCCGGCTGGCACGACGCCGACGACCGCCCCGGCCTGGCGGGTCGGTCGGTGCACGTCTATCTCGCGCTCATGCTCGGTGTCGAGGGCATGGTGCTGATGTCGCTGGTGGCGCTGGACGTGCTGCTGTTCTATGTGTTCTTCGAGGCGATGCTCATCCCGATGTACTTCCTCATCGGGGGGTTCGGCGGGGCGCAGCGCTCCCGGGCGGCGGTGCGGTTCCTGCTCTACAACCTCGTCGGCGGGCTCGTCATGCTGGCCGCGGTGGTGGGCCTGTACGTGGTCGGCGGCGGCACCTTCGACCTGCGCGCACTGGCCGACGGCGGGATCGCCGCCGATCCGGTGCTGCTGCACCTGATCTTCGCCGGGTTCATGTTCGCCTTCGCGGTCAAGGCGCCGCTGTGGCCGCTGCACCGGTGGCTGCCCGACGCCGCCGTGCAGGCCACCCCGGCCTCGGCGGTGTTGATGATGGCGGTGATGGACAAGGTGGGCACCTTCGGGATGCTGCGCTACTGCCTGCCGCTGTTCGGCGACTCGGCCGCGCTGTTCCGGCCGCTGGTGGTCACCCTCGCGGTGGTCGGCATCGTCTACGGCGCGGTGCTGGCCATCGGGCAGACCGATGTGATGCGGCTCATCGCCTACACCTCGATCTCCCACTTCGGGTTCATCATCCTGGGCATCTTCGTGATGACCAGCCAGGGCCAGGCCGGGGCGACGCTCTACATGGTCAACCACGGGCTGTCCACCGCCGCGCTGTTCTTGATCGCCGGGTTCCTGGTGGCCCGCCGCGGGTCGCGGCGCATCGCCGACTACGGCGGGGTGCAGCAGGTGGCACCGGTGCTGGCCGGCACCTTCCTGGTGGCCGGGCTGGCCACCCTGTCACTGCCCGGGCTGGCCCCGTTCATCAGCGAATTCCTGGTGCTTGTCGGCACGTTCACCCGCTACCCGGTGCCGGCGGTGGCCGCGACGACCGCGCTGGTGCTCTCGGCGGTCTACATCCTGTGGACGTATCAGCGGATGATGACCGGCCCGGTGCGGGAGGGCACGCCGATCCGCGACCTGCTGCCCCGTGAGCTGGTGGTGGTCGCGCCGCTGCTCGCCCTGCTGCTGGTGCTGGGCATCTATCCGAAGCCGGCGCTGGACGTCATCAACCCGGCGGTGGCGCACACGCTGACCGCCCCGGCCGGAGAGGGACGCTGAGATGCCTACTCCACAGGTGGAATACGGCCTGCTGGCGCCGCTGCTCATCGTGTTCGGTGTCGCCGTCGCCGGCGTGCTGGTGGAGGCGTTCGTGCCCCGCGGCCGCCGCTACGGGGTGCAACTCGGGCTGGCGCTGGCGGGGCCGGCGGGCGCGCTGGCGGCGATCGTCCGGTTGGCGGTCGATGCCGACGGACCGGGCCGCTCCGCCGTGCTGGGCGCGGTGGTGATCGACGGGGCCGCGCTGTTTCTGCAGGCCACGGTGGTGCTGCTGGCCGTCCTGGGGGTGCTGCTCATCGCCGAGCGCCGGCCCGAATACGCCGGCGGCCTCGACGGGTTCACCCCCCAGGCGGCGGTGGTGCCGGGCAGCGTGGCCGAACAGGTGGCGACCCGGATGGGCGTGATCCAGACCGAGGTCTTCCCGCTGACCATGTTCGCCACCGGCGGCATGATGCTGTTCGGCGCCGCCGACGATCTGCTGACCATGTTCGTCGCGCTCGAGGTGCTCTCGCTGCCGCTGTACCTGCTGTGCGGGCTGGCCCGGCGCCGCCGCCTGCTGTCACAGGAGGCGGCGCTGAAATACTTTCTGCTGGGCGCGTTCTCGTCGGCGTTCTTCCTGTACGGGGTGGCCATGCTGTACGGCTACGCCGGCACCCTGAGCCTGCCCGGGATCGGTGCGGCGGTGTCGTCCGGTACCGGCCGGGCGACCGCGCTGGCGCTGCTCGGGGCCGGGCTGCTGCTGGTCGGGCTGCTGTTCAAGGTCGGGGCGGTGCCGTTCCACTCCTGGATTCCCGATGTGTACCAGGGCGCCCCCACCGCGGTGACCGCGTTCATGTCGGCGGCCACGAAGGTGGCGGCGTTCGGCGCGCTGCTGCGGGTCTTCGACGTGGCGCTGCCCGGGCTGAAGGACCAGTGGCGACCGGTGCTGTGGGTCGTGGCGATCCTGACCATGGTGGTCGGCACGGTCACCGCCGTCACCCAGACCGACGTGAAGCGGATGCTGGCGTACTCGGCGGTGGCGCACTCCGGGTTCATCCTCACCGGGGTGGTCGCCGCCGACGACGCCGGGGTGGCCGCCACCCTGTTCTACCTGTTCGCCTACGGGTTCGGGTCGCTCGGGGCGTTCGCGCTGGCCGGGCTGGTGCGCGACAGCGCCGGCGAGGAGGTCACCGCGCTGTCGGCCTGGGCCGGGCTGGGCCGGCGCTATCCGCTTGCCGGGGCGGTGTTCTCGCTGTTTCTGCTGGCGTTCGCCGGGATCCCGCTGACGAGCGGGTTCGTCGGGAAGTTCGCGGTGTTCAAGGCCGCCGGGCAGGGTGGGGCGATCCCGCTGGTGATCGTCGGGGTGATCGCCAGCGCGGTGGCGGCCTACTTCTACGTGCGGGTGATCGTGCTGATGTTCTTCACCGACCCGCCCGACGACGCGCCCGTCGTCGCGTCACCCGGGGCGTTGACCACCGCCGCCGTCACCGTCACCGCCGCGGTCACCCTCGGCCTCGGCGCGCTGCCGCAGCCCCTGCTGGATCTGGCCGTACAGTCGCGGATGTGACCGATCTGGTACTGACCGCCGACCACGGCGCGGTCCGGGTGCTCACCCTGAACCGGCCTGAGGCCCGGAATGCGTTGAGCCCGGGCCTGATCCGGGCCGTCTACGCCGCGCTCACCGCGGCCGACGCCGACGAGCGGGTGCGGGTGCTGGTGCTGACCGGCACGGACCCGGCGTTCTGCGCCGGGGTCGACCTCAAGGCGGCCGAGCGGGCCGGGGCGGCGTACTTCGAGGAGTTCCGCAACACCGACTGCATCACCGTGGTCGGCCGGCTGCGCACCCCGGTGATCGGCGCGATCAACGGACCGACGTTCACCGGCGGGCTGGAGATGGCGCTGGGTTGCGACTTCCTCGTCGCCTCGGAGCGGGCGGTGTTCGCCGACACCCATGCCCGGGTCGGCATCCTGCCGGGCGGCGGGATGACCGCGCGGCTGCCGCGGGTCGTCGGGCACGCCATGGCGCGGCGGCTGTCGATGACCGGCGAGGTCGTCGACGCCCGGCGGGCCGAACGCATCGGGCTGGTCACCGAGGTAATCCCGCACGAGCGGCTGCTGGACCGCGCGCTCGAGCTGGCCGCGATGATCGCCGAGGTGCCCGGGCCGGTGATGCGGGGGCTCAAGGAGATCTACACCACCGGGGCCGCGGCGGTGCTGGACCCGGCGCTGGCCGCCGAACAGCGCATCGCCTCGGCGCAGCAGCGCGACTTCGCCGGGCTCGGCGCGGCGTTCGAGGCGGTCAGTGCGCGCAACAAGCGTCAGCTCGGCTCGGGGTGAGCGCCGGAACGCGGCCGCACCCGGATCATCCCGCCCCGGCTCGGGGCGTAGGCCACGCCGCGGAACGTCGTCCGCTCACCGGGTTCGTCGGTGGGCACCAGCTCCCAGGCCGAAAGCACGGTGCGCAGCACCACGTTCATCTCCATGTTGGCGAACGCCGCGCCCAGGCAGCGGCGGGTGCCGCCGCCGAACGGGATCCACGCGGCGTTGTCCGGCGGCCTGGCCATGAACCGGTGCGGGTCGAACCGTTCCGGTTCCGGGTAGACGGCGGGGTCGTTGTGCACCGCGGCGGCGCTGACGAAGACGTGGTAGCCCTTCGGCAGCGTCCACGGTCCGAGCCGGAAGCCGTCGACGTCGACCCGCCGGTAGGTGCCGTCGATGGTGGGCCGGGTGCGCTGGGTCTCGAAGATGGTGGCCTGCAACAGCTTCGTGTTGCCGGCGTCGATGTCGACGGCGAGTTCGGCGAGCACCCCGGGGTTTCGGCGCAGGCGCTCGAACGCCCAGGCCAGGCTGGTGGCGGTGGTCTCGTGCCCGGCGGCCAGCAGGGTGATCAGCTCGTCGCTGATCTCCCGGTGGCCCATCGCCGAGCCGTCCTCGTACCGGGCCTGCAGCAGCAGCGACAGGATGTCCTGGCGCTCCTCGAAATTCGGATCGGCCTGCACCTTGGCGATGAGCCGCTCGAACAGTTCGTCGAACCGCCGCCGGTAGGCCAGGTGCCGACCCCACGGGCTCCACGGACCGAGGTCGCGGTGCAGCGGGGTGAGCGGGAAGAGCTTCGAACCGAGCTCCACCCAGCGCGGCGTGAGCTCGCGCAACTCGTCGAGCTCGGCCCCCTCGGCACCGAACACCGCACGCAGGATGACGTTGAGGGTGATGCGCATCGTCGACGGCATCACCGGGAACTCCACGTCCGGAGTCCAGGTCGCCATCTCCCGGCGGGTCTCCTCGGCGACGAGCTTCTCGTAGGCGCGCATCCGCTTGCCGTGGAACGGCGGGGTGAGCAGCCGGCGGCGGCGCAGGTGCGCCTCGTCGGTGAGCCCGAAGATCGAGCCGCTGCCGAACATCACGTCCAGATTCGGTGACACCGACTGCATCTCGCTGGTCGGCGCGGTGAACACCCGCCGGATCAGCTCCGGCTCGGTGACCGCGACGGCCGGGCCCCAGATCGGCACGTGAGTGGTGAACTCCGGCCCGTACCGGCGCGCCCAGCGCCGCGTGGCGGCCGCCTTGAAGTACGACATCGCCACCGCCTGCACCGGTGCCGGCCAGCGCGGGCCCGGCGGCAGCACCGCCATCGGCTCGGCCCGCTCGGGGGTGGCCGGGGTGCCGGTGGCGTGACCTGCGATGAGCTCGACGAGCGTGTCGATCGCGCCGGGCGGCAGGTCGTGCCCCATGCCGGGAATGGTGACGGCCCGCGCACCGGAGATCGCGGCGGCGGTGGCCCGTCCCCCGCTGGGGTGCACCATCCGGTCGGCCGAGCCGTGAATCACCAGGGTCGGGGCGGTGATCCGGCGCAGTTCCGGGGTGCGGTCGCCGGCGGCGAAGATGGCGTTGATCTGCCGCAGCACCCCGGCGCGGTTGTTGCCGCCGCCACGGTCGAAGGCCGCGGCCAGTGCCCGGGCGGTGGCGGCCTCGTCGAGCTTCAGGGTGTCGCCGGTGATGTGGCGGGCGATGGCCAGCTGGTGCTCGACGAACGCCGCCCGAGTGTTCGGCGGGGTGGTCGCCAGCCGCAGCCGGGTCGACCACGCCGGCCGGCCGACATCGCGCGCCCCGGTGGTCGAGAAGATCGAGGTGAGGGTGTGCACCCGCTCCGGCCGGCGGGCCGCGACGGTCTGGGCGATCATGCCGCCCATCGACATGCCGACCAGGTGGGCCCGTTCGATGCCGAGATGGTCGAGCAGCCCGACGGTGTCGCGGGCCATGTCGGCCAGATCGTAGCCGTCCCGGCGGGCGCGGCCGACCAGCAGTCGCAGCGTGCCCGGGGGTCGCGTGGTCATCCGGGAGGACCGGCCGACGTCGCGGTTGTCGAACCGGACGACCCGGAATCCGTGCCGCACCAGCCCGTCGACCAGCGCGGGCGGCCAGGACTCCAGGTCCAGGCTCAGCCCGGCGACGAGCACCAGCGGTGGGCCGTCGGGGTCGCCGTCGATCCGGTAGCACAGCCGGACGCCGTGCGGCAGTTCGGCGAACCGGTCGGTCTCGGTGGGCAGGGCCAGGGTCATCGCCGTACCTCCGCGGGCAGATCGTCGGTCACCGGGCCGAAGGTGCGCCGGTCCAGCCAGGCGGCGAACCTCGGTGCGGTGCCGGGCATCAGCCGTACCAGCAGGTCGAGCAGCTTGGCGTCGGCGCCGACCAGGACGCGCGGCCGCCCGGCGGCGACCCCGTCCAGGATGATCCGGGCCGCCCGCTGCGGCGGCATGCGCAGCAGCTTGGTGTTGTAGATCTCGACCCGGCGCCGGTCCCGGGCCGTGGGGGTGGCCCCGACCGCGGCGGCGTTGGACAGCGCGGCGTTGGCGATGTTGGTGCGCACCCCGCCGGGGTGCACGACGGTGACCCGCACCGGGTGCCCGGCGGCGAGCATGTCGACCCGCACCGACTCGGTGAAGCCGCGCACCGCGAACTTGGTGGTGCAGTACCCGCTCGAGCAGCTCTGGGCGAAGATGCCGTTGATGCTGGAGATGTTGACCAGATGACCGTCGCCGGAGGCGATCAGGTGCGGCAGAAACGCCTTGGTGCCGTGGATGACGCCCCAGAGATTCACCCCGAGGATGCGTTCGTAGCCGGCGTGCTCGGCGGCCAGTACGCTGCCGGAGTCCAGCGCGATGCCGGCGTTGTTGTACAGCTGGTGCACCACGCCGTAGTGCTCCCGCACCGCGTCGGCGTAGGCCGTCACCGCGTCGCGGTCGGCTACGTCGAGCCGGGCGGTGTGCACCGCGACACCGCGGCGGCGGGCGGCGTCGGCGGTGGCCTGCAGACCCACCTCGTCGACGTCGCTGACGGCCAGGCGCGTACCGCGTTCGGCCAGCTCCACGGCCAGGGCGGCGCCGATGCCCGAGGCCGCGCCGGTGACCACCGCGACCTTGTCGGTGAACGAACTCATCTCCGTGCTCCTGTTCCGGTGAGGGCGGGCGCCGGGACGTGGGCGAACCGCAGGTTGGGATCGGTGACCGGCCCCCTGCGCAGCATCCGGATGTCGGCGAGGTAGTCCATCGACTGCACCCAGGGGGCACCGGCGCCCTGCCGCGGCAGTTCGTCGAGCGAGCGCTGGACGTAGCCGGCGGCGAAGTCCAGCAGCGGCCGGGTGACCATGGCCGGGTCGGCGTTGTGCGGCACGCACACCTCGTAGCCGTGCAGGTCCATGTGCCGCAGGATGCGGCACAGATGCTCGCAGACCAGGCCGACCTTGAGGGTCCAGGACGCGTTGGTGTAGCCGATCGCGAAGGCGAGGTTCGGCACGTCGGCGAGCATCATGCCCTTGTAGACCAGCTTCTCGCGCAGGTTCACCGGCGCGCCGTCGACCGAGAACGTGATCCCGCCCAGCATGAGCAGGCTCAGCCCGGTGGCGGTGACGATGATGTCGGCGTCGAGGTGCTGCCCGGAGGCCAGCTGGATGCCGGTCTCGGTGAAGGTGACGATCTCGTCGGTGACCACCGAGGCCCTGCCGTTGCGGATCGCTCTGAACAGGTCGCTGTCGGGGACCACGCACAGCCGCTGGTCCCAGGGGTTGTAGCGGGGGTTGAAGTGCACGTCCACCGGATAGCCGGGCGGCAGCTGAGCGGCGTTGAGCCGGCGGATGATCCGCCGGGCCGGCCGCGGGAAGCGTTGGCAGAACCGGTAGATGGTGCGCTGCTGCAGGATGTTCTTCCACCGGGTCGCGGTGTAGCCCAACCGCTCGCCGAGCAGCCGGGTCAGGGTCTCGGCGATGACGTCGCGGCCCGGCACCGGCAGCACGTAGGTCGGCGACCGCTGCAGCATGGTGACGTGGGCGGCGGTGTCGGCCATGGCCGGCACCAGGGTGACCGCGGTGGCGCCGCTGCCGATGACCACCACCCGCTTGCCGGCGTAGTCGAGGTCGGCGGGCCAGTGCTGCGGGTGGACGATGGTGCCGCCGAAACGCTCCCGGCCCTCGAAGTGCGGGGTGTAGCCCTCGTCGTAGCGGTAGTAGCCGGTGGCGCAGAAGAGCCAGCGGGCCGCGAACCGCAGCGGCTCGCCGGTGTCGGTGCGCACCACGTCGACCAGCCAGCGCCCTTCGCGCCCCGACCAGTTCGCGCCGACCACGCGGTGGTGGAACCGGATGTTGCGGTCGATGCCGAACTCGCGGGCGGTGTCGCGCAGGTAGTCCAGGATCCGGTCGGCGGTGGCGATCGGTTCGCCGCGCCAGGGCCGGAACTCGTAGCCGAAGGTGAACAGGTCGGAGTCGGACCGGATGCCGGGGTAGCGGAACAGATCCCAGGTGCCGCCGATGCCGTCCCGCGCCTCCAGGACGGTGTAGGTCTTCGCCGGGTGGTCGCGCTGCAGGTAGTAGGCGGCGCCGATGCCGGAGATGCCGGCTCCGATGATCAGCACGTCCAACTGCTCGACGGGTTGTGACATGGCACTCCTCCGACCCGATGGGGTGACCTCTCCCACATCGTGATCGCCTCCACCGCCGGAAGTACAGGGGCAAACCGCACCGATTCCCATCAGAAACAGTGCACTCTGCACCAACGGGGGCCGCTAGGCTCGGGCCATGCCCTCCCCCGCTGCCCGCGAGGTCATCCGGCGCGGCGCCGAACGCGTCCTCAACGCCCCGCAGGACTGGCTCGACGAGCTCGACCGGGCGGTGTCGGCGGCGAATCCGCTGCTCGCCGAGAGCCCGGAGATGGCCGCGGCGAGCAGCCGCGTCAACCGGGCGCACCTGCTGCACTGGGCCTCGGCGAATGTCCGGGCCCCCGGCGCGCCGGTGCCCGGCTACCTCGGCGACGAGGCCGCCGCGCTCACCCGCGACCTGGTTCGCCGCGGCCTGGAGTCGTACGCGTTCGAGGGGTACCGGGTGGGCCAGAACGTGTCGTGGCGGCGGTGGATGGAGATCGTCTTCGAGCTCACCGACGATCCCGCGGTGCTGCGCGAGGTGCTCGCCGTCACCTCGCAGTCGGTGAGCAGCTTCATCGACTCCACCATCGCCCGGCTCAGCGAGCTGATCGACACCGAGCGCGCCGAGCTCACCCGGGGCAGCAACGCCGACCGGCTGCGGGTGGCCACCCTGCTGCTGGAGGGCGCGCCGATCGGCCGACGCCGGGCCGAGGCCCAGCTCGGCTACCGGCTCGACCAGCACCACACCGCGGCGATCGTGTGGAGCGAGCAGCCCGACACCGCGGCCCGGGCACTCGACGAGGTGGTCGACGCCGTCGGCGCCGCCGCCGGTGCGCGCCCGCTGAACGTGCTGGCCGGCACCGCGACCCGGTGGGTGTGGGTGGCCGGCCGGTCCGGCATCGACCGGGCGGCGCTGTCCGGGGCCGCCGCGGCCCACCCGGAGGTCCGGGTGGCGGTCGGCACCACCGCCGCCGGGGTGGAGGGCTTCCGCCGCAGCCACCTCGACGCCCTGACCACCCAGCGCATGCTGGGCCGGCTGCACTCGCCCCGGCAGGTGGCGTCCTTCGACGAGGTCGAGCTCGTCGCCCTGGTGACCGTCGACCCGGAGCGCGCCGATCTGTTCATCCGTCGCACACTGGGCGCCCTGGCGGGTGCGGAACCCGAACTGCGCGAGGCGGTCTGGATGTTCATCGCCGCCGGGCACAACGCCTCGGCGGCGGCGGAGCGGCTGTATGTGCACCGCAACACGCTGCTGCGCCGGCTGGCCCGGGCCGAGCGGCTGCTGCCCCGCCCGCTGGCCGACAACGGCGTGCACGTGGCGGTGGCGCTGGAGATCCTGCGCTGGCGCGGCGAGAACTAGAACAGATTCCAGAAATGCGGCCACGGTGCTGCCGCGATGTGGCACCGTCGATCGTGTCGACCGTCACAACGTGAGGAAGGATCCGCCGTGGCAAGCGAACCGGCTGTCGAAGAGGTCAGCCGCCTGCAGCGCTCCAGCCGCAACCTCGAGGAACTGCCCCGCAACCTGTCGGACTGGCTGTCCGGGGTGTTGCCGCCCGGGGCCGAGCCCAGCGTCACCGTGGAGAGCGGGGTGGACTCCAACGGCATGTCGTCGGAGACGCTCATCCTGACCGTCCGGCGGCGCGACGACGGCGCGCCGTCCGCGCAGCGGTTCGTCGCACGGGTCGCGCCCCGCCCGGAGGACGTACCGGTGTTCTCCGCCTACCGACTCGACCACCAGTACGAGGTGATGCGCCTGGTGGCCGAGCACACCGACGTTCCGGTGCCCACGGTGCGCTGGCTGGAGCCGTCCGGCGAGGTGCTGGGCAGCCCGTTCTTCCTGATGGACTTCGTCGACGGCGTGATGCCCCCGGACGTGATGCCGTACCCGTTCGGCGACAACTGGCTCTACGACGCCCCCGCCGCGCGGCAGCGTGAACTGCAGGACGCCACCGTGGCCGTGCTGGCCCGCCTGCATTCGATTCCGCAGCCGCGGCAGACCTTCGGGTTCCTGCTCGGCGACCCGGCCGGCAACGCGCTGGAGCAGAACCTGCGCTGGCTGGAGGACTGGTACGCGTTCGCCGTCCCCGACATCGGCCGCTCCCCGCTGGTGGAGCGGGCGCTGGCCTGGCTGCGCGAGCACTTCCCCACCGACGCCGCAGCCGCCGAGCCGGTGCTGACCTGGGGTGACGCCCGCATCGGCAACGTGCTGTACCGGGACTTCCGCCCGGTGGCGGTGCTGGACTGGGAGATGGCCACCCTGGGCCCGCGCGAGCAGGACGTGGCGTGGCTGATCTTCGCGCACATGGTGTTCCAGGAACTCACCGGTCTGGCCGGGCTGCCCGGCATGCCGGAGTTCATGCGTGAGGACGACGTGCGCGCGGTCTACCGCGAGCACACTGGCGTCGAACTCGGTGGCCTGCACTGGTTCTACGTGTACTCCGGGGTGATCTGGGCCTGCGTGTTCATGCGCACCGGGGCCCGCCGGGTGCGGTTCGGCGAGATCGAGCGGCCCGAGGACGTGGAGTCGCTGTTCTACCACGGCGCGCTGCTGCGCCGCCTGATCGGCGAGGAGGCGCGATGATCGGCCCGCTCGACGAGTACCCGGTCCACCAGATCCCGCAGCCGATCGCCTGGCCGGGCAGTTCGGACCGCAATTTCTACGACCGCTCCTACTTCAACGCCCACGACCGCACCGGCGGGATCTTCCTGATCACCGGCATCGGCTACTACCCCAACCTCGGGGTCAAGGACGCCTTCGTGCTGGTGCGCCAGGGCGATGTGCAGACCGCCGTGCACCTGTCCGACGCGATCGACGCCGACCGGCTCAACCAGCACGTCAACAGCTACCGGGTGGAGGTCGTCGAACCGCTGCGCAAACTGCGCATCGTGCTCGAGGAGACCGAGGGCATCGCCTGCGACCTCACCTGGGAGGGGCTGTTCGACGTCGTGCAGGAGCAGCCGCACATCATGCGGCAGGGCAACCGGATCACCCTGGACGCCCAGCGGTTCGCGCAGGTGGGCACCTGGCGCGGCACCATCGCCGTGGATGGCCGCGACATCGCCGTCGACCCGGACCGCTGGATCGGCACCCGGGACCGGTCCTGGGGCATCCGGCCGATCGGGGAGCCGGAGCCCGCCGGCCGGCCCGCCGACCCGCCGTTCGAGGGCATGTGGTGGCTGTACGTGCCGATGGCGTTCGACGAGTTCGCGATCGTGCTCATCATCCAGGAGGAGCCCAGCGGGTTCCGCACCCTCAACGACTGCACCCGCATCTGGCGCGACGGCAGGGTCGAGCAACTCGGATGGCCCCGGGTGCAGGTGCACTACGCCTCCGGCACCCGGATTCCCCACGGCGCCACCATCTCCGCGTCCACCCCGGACGGCACCCCGGTGGTGTTCGAGGTGGAGTCCAAGCTCGCGGTGCCGATCCACATCGGGGGCGGTTACGGCGGGGACGCCGACTGGCTGCACGGCATGTGGAAGGGCGAGAAGTTCGTCGAGCGGCTCACCTACGACATGACCGACCCGGCGGTGTCCGGGCGGGCGATGTTCGGGGTGATCGACCACGTCGGCCGCGCGGTCTGCACCGAGGGCGGCCGCACCGTCGAGGGCTGGGGGCTGTTCGAGCACGGCGCGCTCGGCCGCCACGACCCGTCGGGGTTCGCCGACTGGCTCAGCGTCGCGCCCTGAGGACGCCGCCGGGGGTCACGCCGGCTGGGTCACCCTGGCCGGCGCCCGGCCGAACACCATCGACTCGCCGATGCGGTCGAACCGGTGGTCGATCGCGTCGAGCAGGTAGTTGTGCCGGACGTTCCACGGTCGCCGGGTGCCCGACTTCGGCAGTGCGTGCGGGCTGCGTCTGACGTAGCCGGCGTTGATGTTCCAGGCCGGCTTCTCCGCCATCGGCACGTCGCCGAGGTGCGGGTAGGCGTGGGTGTAGCCGTGCTTGTTCATGTGGGCGACGAGCCGGGCGAACGCGCGGGCGGTGAGATCGGCGCGCAGCGTCCAGGAGGCGTTGATGTAGCCGATGCACCAGGCCAGGTTCGGCACGTCCTCGAGCATGTGCTCCTTGTAGACGAACCGGTCCTGCGGTTTGATCTCCTCGCCGTCGAGGAACAACCGCACCCCGCCGAGCGCATGCAGTTGCAGACCGGTGGCGGTGACGATGATGTCGGTGTCGATGCGGCCGCCCGACCGCAGCACGATGCCGGACTCGTCGATGTGGTCGATGCGGTCGGTGACCACGTCGGCGCGCCCGGAGCGGATGGCCTTGTAGAAGTCGCCGGACAGGATCAGGCACAGCCGCTGGTCCCACGGGTCGTACGGCGGGTTGAAGTGGACGTCGACCGGATAGCCCTTGGGCAGATAGAACCGGGCCACCGCGCGCACGATGCGGCGGGTGAACCGCGGTGCCGCCTTGGACATGGCGTAGTTGCCCACCACGAACAGCAGGTTGTACAGCCAGGCCAGCCGGTAGCCGAGCCGCCTGGGCGGGATGCGGCGCAGCAACTGCACCACCGGGTTGATGCGCTGCCCGGACAGCAGGTAGGTCGGGGTGCGCTGCAGCATGGTGACGTGCGCGGCCTGCTCGGTCAGCGACGGGATCAGGCTGATCGCGGTGGCGCCGCTGCCGATCACCACCATGCGCTTGCCGGTGTAGTCGAGGTCCTCCGGCCAGTGCTGGGGGTGCACCACCCGGCCGCGGAAACGCTCGATGCCGGGGAACTCCGGTGCGTAGGGCTCGTCGTAGTTGTAGTAGCCGGTGCCGAAGAACAGGAACCGGCAGCGGTAGGTCCGGGGCTGCCCGTGCTCGGTGGCCCGCACCGTCCAGGTGTCGGTGGCCGAGTCCCAGTCCGCCGACAGCACGTGGGTGTCGAACCGGATGTGCGGGTAGATGCCGTGCTTGCGGGCGGTTCGGATCAGGTAGTCCTGGATGTCCGGGCCGTCGGCGACGTTCTCCGGCCGGGTCCACGGCTCCCACGGGAAGCTCAGGGTGAGGATGTCGCTGTCGGAACGGATTCCGGGGTAACGGAACAGATCCCAGGTGCCGCCGATGCGGGAGCGCCGTTCCAGGATCGTGTACCCGATCGCGGGGTTGCGTTCGCGGAGACGGTAGGCGGCGCCGATCCCGGAGATTCCGGCCCCGATGATCAGCACATCGGTGTACTCGCCGTCGGGGTGCAGGCTCGCGGTCATCGAGAACCTCCTTCTTCCCCCACCATAAGCGCGTCGATGATCTGTGCGACCGTTTCCGGCGGGATGACTCCGGCGGCGTAGAGGCAGACACGCTGCGCCACGCCGTCGGTGCGGGCCCGGATGTGCTCGGCGATCTCGGCCGGGGTGCCGCAGGCGGCGATGGTGTGCAGGACCTCGTCGTCGATCAGGGTGCCCATCTCCTGCCAGCGCCCCTGCTTGGACAGCGCGTTGAGCTCGGGCTGCAGGTCCCCCCAGCCGTGCAGGTCCAGCACCGGGCGGTAGGCCGGGGTGGAGCCGTAGAAGGCCAGCAGCCGGCGCGCGGCGGTGTGGTCCTCACCCGGGGAGACGATGATCTCCGGGACCACCTCGAGGTCGGCCCGGGTGCGTCCGGCCGCGGCGAGGCCCTCCGCGACGGCCGGCAGGGTGTGCTCGCGCAGGAACCTGGTGGAGCTGAACGGCATCACCAGCAGCCCGTCGGCGACCTCGGCGGCGGTGCGGGTCATCAACGGCCCGAGCGCGCCGAGGTAGATCGGGGGCGGGCCGTAGGGGTTCGGCCCCGGGTTGAAGGTGGGGGTCATCAGGGTGTGGCGGTAGAACTCGCCGCGAAAGTCCAGTCGCTCCCCGGTGGCCCAGGTGCGGAAGATCGCGCGCAGCGCCTCGACGAGCTCCCGGATCCGCGCGGCCGGCCGGTCGAACGGCACGCCGAACCGCTTCTCGATCTGGGTGCGGATCTGGGTGCCCAGCCCGAGGACGAACCGGCCCCGGCTGAGCAACTGCAGGTCATTGGCCTGGTGGGCGAGGTGGATCGGGTTGCGCGGGAACGCGATCGCCACGTTCGTCATAAGCTCCAGGCCGGGCACCGGCGCCGCCGCCACCAGAGGGGTGAACACGTCGTGCGGGCCCTCGAAGGTGAACACCCCGGCCGCGCCGGCCTCCTTGAGCAGGCGCGCATCATCGGCGGCGCTGACCGGATTCAGCAGTGCGGTGAGGACTTTCACGAGCGGTCAGCCTATCCGGGTTCGGGTGGGGGTTTGCCGGTTTCGGTGCGGTGGGCTTTGTTGCGGGCGCGTTCGGCCATGATGCGGCGTTGGTGGGTGATGGCGCGGGGTTGGTGGCGTCGTGGCATGGCCAGGGTGTGGTTGGGGCCGGGTTCGGGTGGAGTTGCGAGG